>Ga0228535_1000137_pt1 | contig 235048 bp, 204 predicted proteins | sample SJ1metagenome_FD_168457 | JGI IMG/M metagenome (GOLD analysis project Ga0228535, IMG submission 168457) | Enriched culture of PCE-dechlorinating microbial communities from Ithaca, New York, USA - SJ1 | ecosystem: Engineered > Modeled > Simulated communities (microbial... > Unclassified...
TGCGCGAGCTGTTCTCGGCACTCGAACAGTCCGAGTCGGAGTTCCTGTCATGCTGACACCCAACAAGCGCTTCCAGACGGACAGCACTACAATGCTAGTCTGCTGCCGCTGAAGCGCATCGCGTTAGGTCGGCGTCATGAACCGTGAAATGCGAAAGGAAATCAGGCGAGCCATTGCGCACGTCGAGGACGTGCTGCGGACTTGGGATCCAATCGGCGTTCTGCCAGGACCCGGCGACGACATGGGTCCCATGGACGAGTATGACTCGTACGCACCGCATATCCTAAGCCTGCTCATTTCGGGCGCAGACGTCCCCGTCGTGTACGAGGAGCTCGTCCGAATCCGGGTGGAGGCCATGGAGCTGAAGCCAGATCCGCCCTTGGATCTGCGAATTGCGGGTGAGCTCGTGACCTGGTGGACCAGTGACAAGTGAGATGAAGCGCGACCTAACAAGGGCGTCAACCTGATGCGCCTCGAACTAGACTTCGTGGGGAGCGGCGTACGGTTACGCCCTGAGCGTTATGCGCATTGAGGAGCGATGACGAAGCTCGATGTTGTGGAAGCCGAGGTCTCCTTCCGACCTGAGCCCGACGGCGGCATCTGGGTGCCTCGCCGTCTGAACGGGACTCTGGCCTCTTCCTATCGGCCTCACATCGTGATCGGTGATCACCACCGGACGGAGCCTGCCGTCGGCCCTGACGGCTTCATCGGCGCGGACTACGTCGCCGTGGCTTTTCTCCAGGGCCCCGTCGAGTACGCGGTCGGGCAGTCGGTCGCCGTCCGTTTCGTCCTGATGTTCCCCGAGGCTGACAACTCGGCGGTTGTGCCCGGGGCGGCGTTCACGGTGCACGAAGGGGCCAAGATTGTCGGGCAGGGCCGCGTAGTCAGGCGTTGGGTCGAGGAGTTCGAGCTTGGTCGCGTATAACAAGCGATGTGGTGGGTGATAAGTCGGCGCTCGACCAGATCCAGGAAGTCCTCGGTGATAGGACCGCTCTACGCGTTGCACCTTGGCTGTCCATCGCTGCGAGCTGGCCGGGATCCAGCTCATTGCTTGCTCGGATCGTGAGGACCAAGAATCGGCGTCAGATGATCGACTGTCTGGCCGAGGTGCGATTCGGCATCATCTTCGATCATCTTGGCTTCGTTCCGGTGGTCGAGCCTTGCGGTAGCAAGGGCCCCGACTTCAGCATCTCGCGGGGACACTTGACAATGCTCGTCGAGGTGTCTCGCTTCGTGCCGATGAACCCTGGGCCACCCGAGGTGGGAGATAACGCTCTGCTTGTACAGTACGGCGATCCGAAACGCGATATCCAGAAAGGCTTGAGAAAGATCGCCGGGAAGTTCAGACAGCTTGCGGACGCGATGTCGGCCCTCGCCTTGTGGAACGATGATGATGCCGTGGAGGATCTCGAAATACAGGAAGCTGTTCGACAAGTCTCAGCGCTTCCAGACCGGCCTTCTTCTCTGCAGTTCGTTCTGCTTGGCTCTTGTTGGACGCGTCCCGGCTTCGACCTGGTGTGCTTTCCTCTCGAACCGATGGATGCCCGAGTTCAACCGCTGGTGGACGATCTGCGCATGGTGAGACTGGCGGAGGTGTACAGTGCTGCCGAAGCGAAAGGCCAGGGCAGTGCTGTCTAACAAGTGCATCAACCGTGGCAGGCTTCTATTGAGCGGGCAGCCTGCAGGTTATGCGCCACGCGTTAGGCGGAGCGTTCCAGAGTCAAGGGGGCGGCAGGGTGACCACAGCCACACGCGAGACGAGGTAGGAGCGGCGTGCGCCACAAGAAACGCTGGGTCCTGATCGTCGCCGCGGTGATCGTGATTGCTGCGGTGACCACGCTCATTCCGCTCCTGCTCTTGGGCGGGGGCCAAGCAGCGCTGGGGCCTCTGCCGGAGCGCGGCTCCTCCGACCCCGGCAGCCCGCAGGCGCGGGCGCTCGCTGAGCCCCTGTCGGCTTTCGGATTCGACATGCTGCTGCGGCAGGCCGAGCGAAGCGACGGCAATGTCGTCATCTCGCCGGTCTCCCTCCATGCCGCCTTGTCGATGCTCCGCAATGGCGCGAAAGCAGAGACACGACGGGAGCTTACAGGGGCGCTGCGCCTCAACGGCTTGGAAAGCAGTGAGGTAGACCAGGGCTGGGCTGATCTCATCACCTCGGCCCAGTCGGGGGAGAAGACGGCTGTCACGATCTGCAACTCCCTCTGGCTCTCTGCGAGGGCCAAGTTCCAGGAGCCGTTCCTCGAGTCGAACCGCCAGTACTTCGCGGCCGACTGCCTGGCGCTGAAGGACAATCCCAACGACTCCGTCGAGGAGATCAACCAGTGGGTGGTGCAGCGTACCAGCGGCAAGATCACGAGGATCTTCGACAAGCTCGATCCGCTCACCCTCTGCGTGCTCGTCAACACCGTGAACCTCAAGGTGGGTTGGGAGCTCTTCGATGAAGCGGACACCAGGCCCGAGGCCTTCACCCTGCAGAATGGCCGGCCTGTCGATGTAACGATGATGCACGGCCACCTCGAGGCCGACGCAGGCCTACAGGATGACTACACCGCCGTGCGTCTGAGCACGAACGGCCCCATCTACGTCTGGGTGGTCGTGCCCAGGGGGGAGTCGAGACCCGAGGATGTCGTGCGCGAGCTGGCGAGCGGCGATGGCGTGCGGGAGCTGAACCGGGCCGTCCACTGGTCGAATGTCACGCTTGCCCTGCCGCGCTTCGCCTTTGCGTATGCAGCCAAAGATCTGATCGCCGACCTCAAGGCGATGGGCATGAGGCGCATCTTCGACCCAGCTCGGGCGCAGCTTGGCGGCATCACGACGGTTCCGGCCTTCCACGTCACGGACGTCCAGCATCGGGCCCGCATCCAGGTGGATGAGAAGGGCGTGGAGGCACAAGCTGCGACCGGGGTGGCAAGCGGCTGTTCGGGCGCCCCGCTCGATGTCGAGGTTCGTGCAGACCGGCCGTTCCTCGTGATACTGACCGGCGCGCAGGCGCGGGCGCCGCTGTTCCTCGCGATCGTGCGTGATCCGCGCTGAGACCGTGCTCCCCCTTCAAGAGAGCCCTGAGGAGACGGCCGAGTCCCTGGGTCAGTGCGACTCCTAACAGACGCGCGGCGGACGATGCCGCATAGCCCATCTTCAGTGCCCTGAAGGGTGCGCATGGAAGCTTGGCCGCTCCGCCCCTAGAGCAGGCCGTCAGATGGAGCCGGGGAAGGTGCTACGATGCCTCTCGGAAAAGGGGGAGCGTGAAGGAGCGCGAGTTGACCTTGACCGCCGCGTCCTTTTCATGGAAGCGCGTCAACCTGATGCGGCGAAAGGCTTCTGTAGTAAGTTGGAGCCGCAGCCCGCGCAGGTTACGCGCGGTGCGTTAGCAGGAAGCACGCCCACGGATGCGCACAATCCGCATAGGTAGGACCCCCGTCCGCACTTTGCGCGCCGCATGCTGGCTGCAGCGAGGCACGCCGGCGTGTCCGTCCGTCCGGTCGAATAGGATGAGTCCGGATTCCCGGTGGGGGCTCGTGATGATGCGCCTGTCAGGAATTGCCGCGCCGTAGCCGGACGAAGGGACTCGCAGATGGCCCCGACCACCAGAGAAGCGCAGCGCGCCGAGCTGCACAAGACGATCTGGCGCATCGCCAACGACCTGCGCGGCTCGGTCGACGGCTGGGACTTCAAGAGCTACGTGCTCGGCATGCTCTTCTACCGGTTCATCTCCGAGAATCTCACCGCCTATCTCAACGCGCAGGAGCGCGCGGCGGGGCACCCCGACTTCGACTACGCTCGGCTCCCCGACGCCGACGCCGAGTTCGGCCGCCGCGAGACGGTGGTCGAGAAGGGCTTCTACATCCTGCCCAGCGAGCTGTTCGCCAACGTGCGCGCCCGCGCGACTCGCGACGAGAACCTCAACGAGACGCTCGAGCGCATCTTCCGCGACATCGAGGGCTCGGCCATGGGCGCCGACAGCGAAGACGACATCAAGGGCCTGTTCGACGACCTCGACGTGAACAGTGCCAAGCTCGGCCCCACGGTGGCCAAGCGCAACGAGAAGCTGGTCAAGCTGCTCGACGCGATCGGCGACCTCGACCTGGGCAGCTTCGAAGACCACACCATCGACGCCTTCGGCGACGCCTACGAGTACCTCATGCAGATGTACGCGTCGAGCGCCGGCAAGTCGGGCGGCGAGTTCTACACGCCGCAAGAGGTCAGCGAGCTGCTGGCACGCATCACCGTCGCCGGCAAGACCGAGGTCAACAAGGTCTACGATCCGGCCTGCGGCTCGGGGTCGCTGCTGCTGAAGTTCGCCAAGGTGCTGGGCAAGCAGAACGTGCGCCAGGGGTTCTTCGGACAAGAGATCAACCTGACCACCTACAACCTGGCGCGCATCAACATGTTCCTCCACGACGTGAACTACGAGCGCTTCGACCTGGCGCACGGCGACACGCTCACCGACCCGCAGCACTGGGACGACGAGCCGTTCGAGGCGATCGTCTCCAATCCGCCGTACTCCATCAGGTGGGAGGGCGACGCCAACCCGCTGCTCATCAACGACCCGCGCTTCGCGCCCGCCGGCGTGCTGGCGCCCAAGTCGAAGGCAGACCTCGCCTTCACCATGCACATCCTGAGCTGGCTGGCGGTCAACGGCACGGCGGCGATCGTCGAGTTCCCCGGCGTGCTCTACCGCGGCGGCGCCGAGCGCAAGATCCGCCGGTATCTCATCGACAACAACTACATTGACACCGTTATCCAGCTACCGCCCGACCTGTTTTTCGGCACCACCATCGCGACGTGTGTGATCGTGCTCAAGAAGTCGAAGGCCGACAACGCGACGCTGTTCATCGACGCCTCCGCCGAGTTCGTGCGCAACGGCAACAAGAACAAGCTCAACGAGGCGAACCGGCAGTGCATTCTCGACGCGTACACCGCGCGCGCCGACCAGGATCACTTCGCGCGGCTCGTGCCCAACGCCGAGATCATCGAGAACGACTGCAACATCGCCGTCTCGTCGTACGTGGAGCAGGAGGATACACGCGAGGCGGTCGACATTGTCGCGCTCAACGCCGAGATCACCCGCATCGTCGCGCGGCAGGCCGAGTTGAGAACGCAGATCGACGCGATCGTCGCGGATCTCGAGGGCGCGTCGTGAGCGAGCGGGACATCGTCGTCTACACCGCTCCGGGCGTGGAGCTCTCCCTGCCGCTCGACTCTGAACATGAGACGGTGTGGGCTACGCAAGCGCAGATCGCCGACCTCTTCGGGATCGACCGCACCGGCGCTACGCGGCACATCAATAACGTCCTCAGGGGTGCCGAGGTTGACCGAGAAAGCAATGTGCAAAAAGTGCACATTCCCAGCGCAGACCGTCCAGTTGCGCTCTACAGCCTCGACGTGATCCTCGCGGTCGGCTACCGCACGAATTCTGCGCGGGCCATCGAGTTTCGACGTTGGGCCAGCTGCATCTTGAAGCAGTACATGCTTGCGGGTGTCGCTCTCAACAAGAGGCGGCTCCTTGAGCTCGGACAGGTTGTCCAGATTCTCAGCCGTTCCACCGACGAACTTGTGGCGGGAGTGGCAGACGTTCTCGCCGAGTATCTCCCCGGTTTGACGCTGCTGCGCGACTACGACGACGGCCATATCGCGATGGTGTCGGGCACCGTGCCCGGGTGGGAGCTGACGATCGCGGAGGCGCGGGCGGTCATTGCCGGATTGACCGGGGAGTTCCCCGAGGACGAGTTGCTGGGCCGGGAGCGCGGCGAGGCTCTGGAGGGCATCGTGGGGGGCCATATACCAGAGCTTCGGCGGGCAAGATCTCTATCCGGCTGTCGAGGAGAAGGCGGCGAACCTGCTGTACCTCGTGGTGAAGGACCATCCGCTGGCGGACGGAAACAAGCGAAGCGCCGCGGCTCTCTTCGTTACTTTCCTGGCGCGCAACGGACTCCTCTACGGCCCGGATGGCCGGCAGCGCGTCTCAAACAACGCACTGGCGGCGCTGACGCTCATGGTCGCGATGAGTGATCCGAAGGAGAAGGATCTCATGACGGCGCTTCTTGTTCGGATGGTCTCCGGGGAGACGTCGTGACCCGCATCGACGAGCTGATCGCGGAGCTGTGCCCGGCTGGGGTGCCCTACAGGCCACTTGGCGAACTCGGCAAGCGCAACAGCGGGACGTCAATCACGGCAGCACGTATGAAGGCCATCCAGGAGGACCTCGGACCGATTCGCATATTCGCGGGCGGTCAGACGGTCGCGGATGTTGCTGAGGACGCGGTGCCGGCGGGTGATGTTGTCAGAGTCCCCAGCATCATCGTCAAGTCACGCGGACACATCGGCTTCACCTATTACGAGCGCCCCTTCACTCACAAGGCCGAACTCTGGTCCTACTCGATTGCGCGAAGCGACGTTGACCAGAAGTTCGTCTACTACTACCTCCTTACTCAAGTGGACTGGCTCCAAGAGATTGCCCGCGCGACTTCGGTGAAGCTTCCTCAATTGGGTGTGCGCGATACGGACATGCTCCGGGTGCCCATCCCGCCTCTTGAAGTGCAGCGAGAGATTGTGCGCATACTTGACCTGTTCACATCGCTGGAAGCGGAGCTGGAAGCGGAGCTGGAAGCGGAGCTGGAAGCCCGGCGACGTCAGTATGCCCACTACCGCGACTCATTGCTGACCTTCCCCGAGGGGGGGGTCCGATGGGTTCCGATGGGTGAGGTCGGCAAGTTCATTCGCGGCCGCCGCTTCGTCAAGACCGATGTCGTTGAGATGGGTATCCCGGCCATCCACTACGGCGAGATCTACACGCGATACGGCCCGGTCGCGAGATCGGTCGCAACGTACCTCCGACCGGAGTTGGCGTCGGGGCTTCGCTATGCGAAACCGGGGGATGTCGTGATCGTCGACGTTGGCGAGACCGTTGAGGACGTTGGGAAGTGCGTTGCATGGCTCGGCGAGGGTGAAATCGCGATCCATGACCACAGCTTCGCGTTCCGCCACTTGGAGAACGCAGCGTACATCTCGTACTACATGCAGACTGCCGCGTTTCAGCAGCAGAAGGCGAAGCATGTGGCCAGGACCAAGGTCAAGACGCTCTCGATGCCGGGCATCGCGAGGATTCCGATTCCCGTTCCGCCTCTCGCAGTGCAGGCTCGCATCGTCGCAATCCTCGACAAGTTCGACGCGCTCGTAAACGACCTCAGCATCGGCCTTCCCGCCGAACTCGCCGCGCGTCGCACGCAGTACGAGCACTACCGAGACAAGCTGCTCACCTTCGAGGAGGCGGTGGCATGACCGGCAAGCACATCGAGGTGTTCCTGGTGGAGGGCGTCCCGGGTGGCATCACCACCGCTGAGATTGCCGGCTGGACGGGGCATGTCCTCGCGGGGCCTCGTTCTGATCTGGGTGACATCCTCAAGCGGGCCGAGGCCAAGCGCAACGGGGCGCACATGTTGCTCGGCGAGGAAGAGGAGGCGCTGACACAGCGCGCGTGGCGGTGTGGGAGAGCAGGCTTAGCGGCCACGCGGCCGAACAACGCGTTGTTGGCCGAGCGTGCCGTTCTCTGCTCGGGGTATCATGACGGTGGCGGCAACGTAGGGGACACCATTGGCTGAACACACTGTCACGTTGAAGCTGCAGGGCAGCGTCACGCTCAAGGACTTGGCGGACGCCGCAGACAGCTTCGCGAAACTGATCGCTGCGCTGTCGGCGCACGCGAAGGCGAAGGGCATGCCGTGGGAGGTCGTTGACCTGGTGCCCGGGAGTGCTGAAGTGACTGCGCGCGCAGACATTGGGGACCGCTTCACCGAAGCTCAGGCTGATCTCGTGGTGAGGGGCTATCGAGACGTCGGGCGCGGTCTCTCACAGCATGAGTCGTTGACGGAGTTTGGGCCCCGCATCAGGACGCCGGCGTTCGCGCTTCGCGCGCTCGCTGTGAAACGTGTCGAGTCGGTTGTCTTTGAGACTCCGGATGATGACTACGTGGTCAGCGGACGCGAGGAGGGTGTCCAGCTTGGGGCTGGCGCCTCCGGCGATGTAGTCGCCTTCCCCACGGCTGCGGCCGGCAGTGTTAGTGGCCGCGTTCAGTCTCTGACGAATCGCGGTGGGCTGCGATTCAGCGTCTACGATCTGCTCACTGACCACGCTGTGTCGTGCTACATGGCCGAAGGAAGCGAAGGCGAGATGGTCGACATCTGGGGGAAGGTGGCCACAGTGGAGGGGATTGTCAGTCGAGACCCGCGAACGGGTCGTCCGATCACCGTGCGGAACGTCCGACGCATCGAGACCCACCCTGAATGTGAGCCCGACGCCTACCTTCAGGCTCGCGGGGCTGTGGTGCCCACTGCGACCCGCGAGAAGCCGGAAGTGATCATCAGGCGGCTGCGGGATGCCAACTGACATCCCGCACGCGTACACGGACGCGTGCGTCCTTCTGTCCTTCATCAATGGGAACCCTGAGCGGCTACCGGCCATTGAGGCTGTGTTGTCCGAGGCTCGACAAGGGAAGGTCCGGCTGATGACCTCGACTCTCACGATCGTCGAGGTCGCCTTCGCTGCGGCCGAGCAGTTGGGCCGGGCACTCGACCCAGACGTCGAGCGGAAGCTCGACAGTCTGTGGAGTCCCGGGGCGCCGATCAGTCTGGTGGAGTTCTCGAGTGTGATCGCGTCGAGGGCTCGCGGTATCATCCGCGAAGGTCTGGCACACGGCTGGTCGCTGAAGTCGTCCGACGCGATTCACTTGGCCTCTGCGGTTCACTGGGGTGCAGCCCACTTCCACACGTACGACTCGGCTCTGACGAAGTATGGTCAGAGCACCGGCTTGATTGTCTCTGAGCCTGAGCCGCCGCAGCTCCAGCTCCCCGGCGCCTGACGCCCATCCGCTGGTCCTGGTTACTGAGCTGTTGTCGTACCGGGACGTTCCCTTCAGTTTGCCCTCGACTGCGGCGGCTGTCTCGCTTGGCCGGTCGAGCAACGGGCGGCTGGAGTGGAAGGCCGATGATGGCACCTCCTACGGCGATTGGGAGAACCGCGGGGTAGAGTAGGGGTTCGCCCGCCGGCGGATTTGTCGTTGTCGCATTGCCAGGCGTTGATGATGACAAATCCGACGGTTGCGACGGGGGCTGCTCACGATAACACGAAGTTTGCACAGTAACATGCCGTGTGTTAGTGTGCCTCACTGGTGTTGGTGATGAGCGCTAGCAGGGACATTCACGACAAGCTGGTGCCGGCGACTGAAGCGTACGTCGGCGAAACTCTGCATACGACACTGGGGCTTCAGCCGTGGTTAGAGACGCCGACCCTCCCCCCGTACCTGCGCAACGCCTACCGCATCCTGCAGGGAGATCTGGGCGGGCGCCCCGCCCTGTGGCTGTTCGCGCATGACGAACCTACCCCCGCCGCTGTCGAGAAGCACATGACGGTGATCGGAGCGCGCTGGGCCGACGCTCAGATCGTTGTCTTCGATCGGCTGCCGTCGTACGTACGCCGACGCCTTATCGAGAAGGGCATCTCCTTCGTCGTTCCCGGAACGCAGTTGTATCTGCCGCAGCACGGGCTCGACTTCAGATCGCGTGCCCGACGGTCGTCAGAGGTGCGGGACGCGTTGCGTCCATCCGCCCAGGCGATGCTGCTATACCTCTTGCTCAATCCGACCGGGTCGCAGCGCGTTCGCTCGGCAAGTACGCTCGCGCCGATTCTGGGCCAGACGCTGATGACCGCGAGCCGAGCGGTAGCCGAGCTCGAGACCCACGGGCTGGCAGACGTGCACAAGGCGGGTCGCATCAGGGAGGTCAGGCTGCCGGGAGAGGCTCGTGAGGTCTGGGCGGCCGCGCAGAGCGTGCTGCGCACACCGGCGGCGAAGCGGTTGGCGCTCGTCGGCGAGCCGCCGGCATTCGCAGGCCACTGTCTGTTGGCGGGCCTGAGTGCCCTGTCGAGGCTGTCATCGCTCGCTGAACCGCGCACACCGACATACGCTATGGACCGCGTGCATGCACACGCGTCGGACATGGCAGGAGCCGTGGAGGCGCGAGAGTGGCCATCAATGGCGGGTGAGGCAGGATCCTCGACCGTTGAAGTCTGGTCCTACGATCCGCTGCCCCTATCGGACGGAGTTGTCGTGGACCCCCTCTCACTCAGCCTCTCGCTGCGCGATGACCCCGACGATCGGGTCCAGGGCGCGCTGAGGCGTCTGCTGGAGGCGCTGCCGTGGTAGTGGGCATCGACCGCTTCCGCGACTACTTCGGCGACTACAGCGACCGGTACGTGCTCATTGGCGGCGCAGCAGTGGACCTGCTGATGGACAGGGCGGGGATCGCCTTCAGGGTAACCAGAGATCTCGACGTCGTGCTGCTGGTCGAGTCTCTCGATGCCGACTTCGGCGCCGCCTTCTGGGAGTTCGTTGCCGCGGGCGGCTATATGCATCGCCACAAGAGCACCGGCAGACCCTGCTTCTACCGCTTCCATTCACCCAAAGAGAGCGGCTATCCGTACATGATCGAGCTGTTCGCGAAGCGGGACGAGTTCGTCGAGCTCCCTCCCGAGGCGGTGATCGGGCGTCTCGCGGTTGCCGACGAAGTCTCAAGTCTCTCGGCGATCATGCTCGACGACGACTACTACGAGTTCGTGCGTTCGGGAGCGCAGACGATCGATGACGTGCCGTTGCTGGGGGCGACGCATCTGATCCCGCTCAAGGCCCGCGCCTGGGTCGATCTCACCGATCGACGCGCACGAGGTGAGCATGTGCAGAGCGATGAGATCGCCAAACATCGCGCCGATATCGTGCGCCTCTACCAGCTTCTCGCGCCGACTGAACGCGTGGTGCTCCCGGCGCGAATTGCCGACGACCTCGCCGCGTTCCTGGCGCGTGCGTTCGTCGACGGCTACGACCCGGCGAACGTCGGAGTTCCGCGCACCGCGATCGACGAGGTGATCGCCACGTTGCGCGTCGTCTTCGGGCTGCAAGGAGACGCGCGGTGACCGGCTCGAGCGGCGCGGTGCGCCGCGACCTGATCGCTGGCGAACGAGATCGTGAGCCAGTATCGATGTCATTCGGCTGCTTTGTGATTCGTTCTTGCGTGAGCCTGCGCGATGACAATTCGCATGCAGACGCGATTCGCGGGGGAGATGTGACATGACAGAGCCAGCCGGCGGCCTGCGCTACGACCCGATCGCCGTGAGTGCTGAAAGCACTGTCGTCGCCCAGTACACTCTCGACGCTCCGGAGGCGACCGCGTACCAGTCTGAGGCAGCCCTGGAACAGCAGCTCATCGGACTGCTGCAGTCCCAGGCCTACGAGTACCTGCCGCTCACCAGTGAAGCTGAGCTGGTCGCGAACCTGCGCGTGCAGCTCGAGTCACTGAACCGGATCACGTTCAGCGATTCCGAGTGGGAGCGCTTCTTTACCGAGCGCATCGCGGGTGCCAACGAAGGCATCGTCGACAAGACCGTCCGCATCCAGGAGGACTACGTCCAGATCTTGCGGCGCGATGATGGTTCCACCAGGAACGTCAGACTGATCGACAAGACCGGCATCCACAACAACCGGCTGCAGGTCATCAACCAGTACGAGGTTGCCCAGGGCGAAGGCGGTGCGGCGCGCGCGAACCGCTACGACGTGACGGTGCTCGTCAACGGCCTGCCGATGGTGCACGTCGAGCTCAAGCGTCGCGGCGTCGAGATCCGTGAGGCCTTCAACCAGATCGACCGATACCAGCGCGACAGCTTCTGGGCGGGCTCGGGGCTCTTCGACTACGTGCAGCTCTTCGTGATCAGCAACGGCACCCACACGAAGTACTACTCCAACACGACGCGGCGCCGCCATATCGACGACAAGGCTGGGGCGAAGCGGGCTCGCAAGACCTCCAGCTCCTTCGAATTCACTTCGTGGTGGGCCGACGCCACCAATCGGCCGATCCAGGACCTCACGGCGTTCGCCAAGACGTTCTTCGCCAAACACGCCCTGCTCAATATCCTGACGCGGTACTGCGTGCTCACCGCCGACCGCATGCTGCTCGTGATGCGGCCGTACCAGATCGTCGCCACCGAGCGCATCCTGCAGAAGATCGAGATCTCGACCAACTACCGCCAGCTCGGCACGGTCGCCGCGGGCGGCTACGTGTGGCACACCACTGGCTCGGGCAAGACGCTGACGAGCTTCAAGACGGCCCAGCTCGCGAGCAAGATGCCAAGCGTCGACAAGGTGCTGTTCGTGGTCGACCGCAAAGACCTCGACTACCAGACCATGCGCGAGTACGACCGCTTCGAGAAAGGCGCCGCCAACTCGAACACCTCGACTGCGGTGCTCAAGCGCCAGCTCGAAGACCCGGCGGCGCGCATCATCATCACGACGATCCAGAAGTTGTCGACCTTCATCGCCGCCAACAAGGGGCACGCGATCTTCGACGGCCACGTCGTGATCGTCTTCGACGAGTGTCACCGCTCGCAGTTCGGCGACATGCACGTCGCCATCACTGGGGCGTTCAAGCGCTACAATCTCTTCGGCTTCACGGGCACGCCGATCTTCGCCGCCAACGCCGGCACGGGCGGCAACCCGCAGCTCAAGACCACCGAGCAGGCGTTCGGAATGAAGCTGCACACCTACACGATCGTCGACGCGATCACCGACAAGAACGTGCTGCCGTTCCGCATCGACTACGTTAACACCATCAAGCTGCCCGATGGCATCGCCGACAAGCAGGTCTCAGCGATCGACACCGAGCGCGCGCTGCTCGCGCCCGAGCGCATCGGACAGGTCGTCGCCTACACCCTCGAGCACTTCGACCAGAAGACGCGGCGGGCGAGCGCCTTCGCGCACTCCGTCGTTCTGAACGTGGCGGGCGTGGCGGGCGGCCGGAACAAGATCGATGCGATCAAGGCGGCTCAACGCGTCCACGGCTTCAACGCGCTGTTCGCCACCTCGTCGATCGAGGCGGCGAAGCGTTACTACCTCGAGTTCAGGCGGCAGCAGGACGCGCTCGTCCCCGACCGGCGGCTGAAGGTCGCGCTCATCTACTCGTACGCGGCGAACGAGGCGGTCGGCGACGACTACCTCGACGAGGAGGGCTTCGACACCGGCGCGCTCGACCAGTCCTCGCGCGACTTCCTCGAAGACGCCATCGAGGACTACAACGCGCTGTTCGGCACCGTTTACGACACCTCGGCCGACAAGTTCGAGAACTACTACAAGGATCTGTCGCTGCGGCTGAAGAACCGCGAGGTCGACCTGGCCATCGTCGTGAACATGTTCCTCACCGGCTTCGACGCGACGACGCTCAACACGCTGTTCGTCGACAAGAACCTGCGCGCTCACGGCCTTGTGCAGGCGTACTCGCGCACCAACCGCATCCTCAACTCGGTGAAGACCTACGGCAACATCGTCTCGTTCCGCGACCTGGAGGCCGAGACCAACGACGCCATCGCGCTGTTCGGCAACAAGGATGCCGGCGGGATCGTGCTGCTCAAGCCCTACGCGGACTACTACGCCGAGTACGCCGACAAGGTCGGCGACTTGCTCACTCGCTTCCCGCTCGGCGAGGCGATCGTCGGTGAGGCGGGGCAGAAGGAGTTCATCAAGCTGTTCGGCGCGATCCTGCGGCTGCTCAACGTTCTGACCTCGTTCGACGAGTTCGCCGGTAACGAAATCCTCAGCGAGCGTCAGGAGCAGGACTACCGCAGCTTCTACCTCGACCTGTACGCTGAGTTCCGACGCCTGGCCGACGCCGACAAGGAGTCGATCATCGACGACCTCGTCTTCGAGATCGAGCTCATCAAGCAGGTCGAGATCAACGTCGACTACATTCTCGCGCTCGTCGAGAAGTGGCGTGCGACTCGCGACGACGGCGCCGACGTCGAGATTCGCGCCTCGATCACTCGCGCCGTCGACGCCAGTCCCACCCTGCGCAACAAGAAGGACCTGATCGAGGCGTTCGTCGACTCCGTCTCAGCCAGCGGCCAGATCGACGCCGAGTGGCAGGTCTTCATCCGCGCCCGGCGCGAGGCCGAGCTCGACGCGATCATCGAGGCAGAAGGGTTGCGGCCTGCCGAGACGCGCGCGTTCATCGAAATGGCCTTTCGCGACGGTGCGATCCAGGCCACGGGCACGGCGATCACCGGGGTGCTCCCGCCCGTGTCGCGCTTCTCGCCCGACGGTGGCCACGGCGAGAAGAAGCGGCGTGTGCTGGCGAGGCTCGGGGAGTTCCTCGAGCGGTTTCTCGGGCTGGGCGCGGGGTGACTGGCAGATACCGCTGGCAGGACGCCTGCTAACCATGGCTTCCACCAGGCAGCGCTTCGCGCTGCAGGTGAAGCCAAGAGACGTTAGGCCGACAGAACGAAGGGGGACGAGGGTGGCGATTCCTGACTACCAGAGCATCATGCTTCCGCTGCTGCGCTTCGCTGGTGACGGACAGGAGCACTCACTGCGCGAGACTATCGACGCACTCGCTGATACCTTTCGCTTGATTCCTGAGGAGCGAAAGGAACTTCTACCGAGCGGTCAGCAGGAAATCTTCGACAATCGCGTCGGCTGGGCGCGAACCTACCTGACCAAGGCCGGTCTTCTGCAGAAGACCCGTCGGGGTCACTACCAGCTCTCTTCCCGCGGCCTCGATGTGCTGGCGACGAACCCCGATCGAGTCGATGTGAAGTTCCTTGACCAGTTTGAGGAATTCAGGCAGTTTCGCGCGCTCAAGGGAACGCGTTCTGTCTCCGACGTGACGACGGAGCCCACGGCCTCTGAGCAGCAGACGACACCTGAAGAAGCGCTTGAGTCTGCGTACGGTCGCCTTCGGGATAGCCTCGCGGCTGAGATCCTGCAGCAGGTCAAGGTAGCTTCACCTAGTCTCTTCGAGAAGCTGGTAGTCGAACTCCTTCTGAAGATGGGATATGGCGGTAGTAGGCAGGCCGCAGGGCGCGCCATTGGTCGTAGTGGCGACGAGGGAATTGACGGCATCATCAAAGAGGATCGCCTTGGGCTCGACATCATCTACATCCAAGCCAAGCGCTGGGAAGCCACCGTCGGTCGTCCGGAAGTCCAGAAGTTCGCAGGTGCTCTTCAGGGGCAGCGTGCCAAGAAAGGCATCCTGATAACCACATCGTGCTTCTCGGACGACGCCCGCGACTACGTCTCGAAGATCGACAACAAGATCGTTCTCATCGATGGTGACGAGCTCTCCGATCTGATGATTGACCACAATCTAGGCGTCAGCCCGATGGCCAGCTATGAGGTCAAGAAGATTGATGCGGACTACTTCACGGAGTAGGGCTGTTGGCCCAACAACGGCATCCACCCGACAGTGTTGGGCTGACTGGAGAGAGAGCCGATGAGTGAACTCGTTGAGCAAATCGCGGAAGCTCTCTGCCGCCCGGAGGGCAGTGTCGAATTCGAATTCCAGTCTGATTGCGCATTCAAAGAGAATGCGGAAGCCGGAATCCTGATCGAGGTTCCCGCCGGCGGGCACTACTTCCGCTTGGAGCGCACGGACGAGCGGATACTCCGCTTCTATCATTCGTCTCCCGGGACCGGGACGCGAGTGGCCGAGATCCCGCTTGCTGGACTCCCGGACTTCGAGCAAGCGTACCTTGCTCTCACTTGGACTCCTGCTGAAATGTCCTTCTACTGTGGCCCAAGAATTCCCGATGGCTGCCTACTCTCGGCTAGAGGCCAGCAATCAAGCGTTCGGTTTCGGGTGGGCAAGGACAACGGCATCTTCCAGGTTGGCGACGAAGGCGTTGAGGAAGTGGTCACTCGAGTCCGCAAAGGCGGGCAGCTCGTTCTTGCGCCGAGTGCTGTCGAAACGTGGAAAAGCGCGGTCAAAGCTGTGGAGGTGCTATCAACTGGCGAGTCTGACTATGGTTACGCGTTCGAAGTGGTCCAGGCGAACGCTGCTTTGTCTGTTCTGGTGACAGGTCTCGAGTGCTATGCAAAGACGCGCTTTCTTGAGATCGAGGCCGAGGGAATCCCGGCAGACTCCGCCAAGACCTACGCGGCTTTCACATCGCGTACCGAGCGCGAGTCCGGTGGACTGGCCAAACTCACTGCTCAAGCCCAGAAGCACGGCTTCTCGATTGTCGAAATGCTGGTCAACCTGGACAAGATCAACTTCCAGAACTTTGATCACCTGAAGCGTGCGTACAAGACTGCCTACGGAATCAAGATTGGAGAGCTCTCCCTCGGGGCCGAAACGCTTAGTCAACTGCGGCAGTTCATTCGTTACCGGCATCGCGTGGTTCATGTCTCGTGGCTTCTCACAATGCTGAACGAGGAGAACGTTCCGACAGAGGAACCGATCTTTATGAAGAGTGAGACGGTGGAGCAAGCCCTGACCTGCTTCGACGAATTCGTTCAGGCGCTGCATCAAGCAACACTCAGGCTTCGGCCTCCGTTGCCTGATTCGAGCAGCCCAACAAGCGGATCAACCTGACAACCCTTGCGCGCACAGCTTACGCACACCATGTTAGGCGGACACCCCAACGTCACCCTTGACCACTGTCACGTGACGCGTTATGCTTGCCATCGTGATCAAGACGTTCGCGGACAAGCGCACGCAGGAACTCTCTACCTTACGGGCAAGGCGAAGCGCTTCCCGCCGGACGTGGCCCGGCGAGCCGCGCGCAAGCTCGAGTACGTCGACCTGGCGATCCGGCTCGACGACCTCAAGGTTCCGCCCGGCAACCGGCTGCATGCGCTCGAGCGGGAGCGCAAGGGTCAGCATGCGATCTCGGTGAACGACCAGTGGCGCATCTGCTTCCGCTTCGAGGACGGCGACGCCTACGACGTCGAGATCACCGACTACCACTGAGGGCGAGGTGCACACGATGAGCATTACCAACACTGGCGGGATGTGCCGCCGGCCGACCCATCCGGGCGAGATGCTGCGCGAGGACTACCTGCCCGACTACGGGCTCACGGTCGCCGGCCTCGCCGACGCACTCGGCGTCTCGCGTCAAACGGTGAACGAACTGCTGCGTGAGCGGCGGTCGCTCAGCCCGGAGATGGCGCTGCGCCTGTCCCGCCTGTTCGGCAACTCGCCGGAGTTCTGGCTAAACGCGCAGCGCGCCGTAGATCTCTGGGACGCGGCCCAGGCGATCAAGGCCGATGTCGAGAGAATCAAGCCTCTCAATGCCGCCTAACCTCAAGTTTGGATCGCAACACGGGCGCTGCTGAGGCCGTTCAGAGGTGTTGCGCTTAGCATCTGAATTCGCGGGGTCTAACAAGTGCATCGAACAGACACGCGGACACCCCTGTGAATTGCCACTCATGTGCCCAACGTTTGGCCAGACAGGGAGGCAGCCCATGAACAGCGTGGAAGAAGCGATACGGGCGCATCTGGATGAGTTCCCGTCCGAGTTCGCGCCTCTGTCAGAGATGGCGCGGAAGTACCTGCGCTACTGCAGTGCTGTTGACCCCGACGGGGCGCTGCTCATCGCTCACATGCCCTGGATGGCATACCTGGCATACGCGTTCCGTCTTTTCTCGCCTGCCAAGAGAGGTTGGCTTCGCAAATACGCCAAGACCTGCCACCTCGACATCCCCTCCCCGTGTCGACCGCTGTTCTCTACCGTCAACGGCTGCTTCGCCTTCGGATTCGCGCTCTTTGGCATGTCGCCTTCGATGCTCAAGAACCCTCCGTCGCTCGATCGCAGCAAGCTTCAGTGTCTCGACATCGCAACCGCCAACGAGCACTGGAAGCACGGGTATGCCAGAGCTCGGGACGGCTTCCACTTCGGCGGTCGCACCTACTCCTGCACCGAGAACGTCGGCTACTTCCTGTACGGCAAGTCACATATTGTCGCTCTGCTCAAAGACGGTCGGCAGGCCGGCGAGTGGAACGACTTCACCTCGTTTCTCGACGACGAGCTTCGAGCCGCCGAGGAGTACGCATGTTCGACGATACAGCCGGACTGGTGGCATTAGAGGGCCACGCACGGCCTGAGCCACCGCGGCTGCTGGTACTGCTTCCGTGGCGAAGCTGATTGCGCACGCACACTGAGGGGGCGACGGCGGGTCGTAGGTTCGCCGTCGCTCAGCTCGGGCAGAGGAGGAGGTCGACCTTCGCCAAAAGCGCCTTGGGGCTAATCGGTTTCTCCACGAACTCCTGGACCGGGAGCCAGGATGCATCCCGGTCTCGGTTCGAGAAGCTGCCCGTGTAGATGCCCGTCTCGTTGATGGCGGAGAGCATGAGGATCGGCGTGCGGCTGGTGCGCTCGTCTGACTTGAGCGCGCGGGCCACCTCGAATCCCGACCCCGGATCCTCGGGGAACATGACGTCCAGGATAATCAGATCGGCGCCGAATTCGGCCACGTTGTCTACGACGTTCTTATCGTCGTACTGGCTCCCGAGCTCGTAGCCAGCGCTTTCGAGCACCATCGAAATCGACTCAACGATGTTCTTGTCGTCGTCGACGACGTAAACTCGCTTCACGGCGTACCTCCCGTCCGACGTCGGTAGGTTTCAAGTTGCGGGTATCTTACCCGCGTCGCCCGATAACGGGACACAGTGAACCACGACACTGACATCATCGCCCTGGTGGGCGCAGGCAAGGGTGGCCAAGCGATCCTTGAGGCGTTGCTGCGCATCCCTGGGATCGAGGTCCGCTACGTGGTCGACGTGGATCCCAACGCCCCGGGAATCGCGTTCGCGCGCAGGAACAGCATCCACTGCCGCACGGACGGCAGCCTCGATGAGCTCTCGGCCGACCCAGACGTAGACCTGATCTTCGAAGTCACCGGCAAGCCAGAGGTCTACGAGGCACTGCGGGCGCGCAAACATCCCAACAGCAGTCTGCTCGTCGCCGGCGGAACGCGCATCATCTTCCACCTCCTGGACGCTCAGTCTCAGTGTGCCTTGGTGCTGGAGGAGTATCAGCGCACCCTCGAGCAGCGGATCGTCGAGCGCACGGAGGAGATCGAACGTGCGAATCGCGACCTCGAACGCAAGATCGTCGACTACGAGGCTCTCACACGACAGCTCGAGCGCGTGAACGAGGAGAAGACGCGCTACCTTGTACACGCCACGCACCAGCTCAAGGCGCCCTTTGCCGCGATTCAGAGCTACGTGGAGGTCATCCTTGAGGGATACACGGGCGAGATCCCTCCGCGCACGCGCGACATCGTGGAGAAGATCGGCGCTCGCTGCAAGGTGCTCTCAGATGCCATCCGCGAGATGCTGGTGCTGGCGAACCTGCGCTCGGTAGACCGCGAAGCGATCGAGATGAGCCCGGTTCACCTGAGTGAGATGCTTCGCGAGGTCGTTGACCACCATATTCCAGTCGCTAGGCAGCGTGGCATCGAGATCTACCTCCGGCCGTACAGTGGGCCCGATCTTGTACGTTGCCACCCCGATCAGATGCTCTCGCTTCTCTCCGCACTCCTCGAGAACGCCGTGATTTACTCCCACGACGGTGGCCTGGTGGAGGTTGCTGTAGAGACTCCGCGGCCCAACTGGCTGTCGGTCTCTGTCCGCGACCACGGCATTGGTATTCCTGCGCGCTGCCTCCCGCGGGTCTTTGACGAGCACTTTCGCTGCGACGAGGGCGTCAAGCATCACGAGAACGGCACCGGTCTTGGCCTTGCCATAGCTCGCGAGGTGGCGAACCTCCATCACTTCCACCTCGATGTCGAGAGCGAGGAGGGGCGGGGGAGCGTGTTCACGGTGAGTGTCCCCCTGGCGCCGACGTCGTAGGAAGTGGCTGGCGAGACGGGGCGCAGCGGAGTGCTTCGCACTTGCGGGCGGGGTGAGGTCGCGGACCGTGCGCGGGCGAGGATGGGAATCGGGGGCGAACCCTATCTTCCCCGCAGGCTCGCACGACGCATCCACGCGGTGCTCAACTTTGGCTGGCGGATGCCCGACCTCGTCCGACCAGCCTGATGGAGCACCAGCCTGCCGATGCCCTGGAGAAAGAGCACTCGTACCCCTGCTGCATCAGGCGTCATCCGTGCTCTACCCTCGATCCACAGACCTGTAGTGTCCACGGCGGCGAAGGGCAGTGCTTGCCCCACCGGCATCTCTTCGTCGGGGTCAGGATCGTAGATCAGCGCGTGCCAGTCGTGATGCGGTGCATCGCCCGCAAACAGGACACCCTTGCGACAGGCAAGCCGGCGCTCGCCCAACACGATGCGTTCCAGAAGATAAATGGGCCTGTCGGGGATTGGAACTCGCTCCGCAGACGGTTTGACACTCTTATAATCATCGCAGGCCAGCGCCGAACTGCAAGGCTTCGAGGCGGGTCACTAGACAGATGTTCTAGCCTGAGGCGGAAGGTTCCGAGACCGCGTCCACTTTCAGACCGCGATCCAACTTTGCGAAAAAACGTAGTCATGTTCCCGGCCTCGTCTGCCGATAGTGTCGGTGCGATCAATCGATTCCCCTCTTCTTCTCCCCCCGCGGGCGGCCATGGTGCCGCCCGTCTGCCTTCCGGCGCGTCTCCACTCCGCTCTCGTCATCTTGCTGCTGGTGTCCGCGCGGATCTGGTGTTGCTTTCGAGTGCGGTGGCCGACTTCCGTTGGGCGCCACGGCTTGAGGAGTGGCTGCAATGGGAAGTATGACGTGGGCTGCTCTGTCCCCCTTTCCTGGAGCAGCCGTCTCCGCGCCCCCGCCGTGCGACGGCGGGGGCGCTCTGCGTTTACGCCTCGACGTCTTTGGCTCGGCTCTGCGCGAGGATTTCCGCTCCGGCGAGAGCGACGTTGACCTGCTCGTCGAGTTCGGGCCCATGGACGGCTACGCCAAAAGCGGTAGCCTACTTCGACCTCCTTGAGGCGCTGCAGGAATTGCTCGGCGTCGAGGTCGACCTGGTTATGACGGGTGTCGTCAAGAACCGTCACATCGCCCGTAGCATCGAGCGTACTCGGCGGCTGCTCTATGCTGCGTAGCGCGGCCGCTTATCTTGCCGACAGCTCTCCGGGCTAGAGTGGCCTCCCGGTCCGACTGACTCCGGCGGAGTGGCCGGACCGGGGGCCGGGGCCGGCGCCAGACACGGGGACTACGCCACACAGTCAGCATTCCGGCCCAAAGGCTCCCATAACGGTAGCATAAGGCGTGTGCAACGCCTCTGCCCAGGGTGATGATCTACCTTTTGTGTTGACGTTCTACGATTTACACCCCCTCTTGGGCAACTTGTTGGCCTCCGGCATGAGGTTCGCGTTGCCAGTTTAGGCTACAGCTCTCTCCTCAAGCCGGATGGTGCACGGATGCGCCGGTCAAGCAGGGCGCGCGCTTGTCTTTGCGCGCGCCCTTCCTCGGTCGACTGCTCCCGTGCGATGGCTTAGGGAGCGGCCGCAGCGGGAATGAGGGGGCTGCCGGTCCGCCCGTCCCCCGACTCCGGACCGGCAGCCGGCAGGAATGCCGGTGGCTGTACGCCCCCACCAGTCGGCGCGATGGTGGGGGCGCTTCGCCTGCCCCGTCTCTCTGACGCGCGCTCGTCTGCAGCGGTTGGTGGCGCTCGCTACTTGACGCCGCCCTCAGCGAACAGCGAGAGGTAACGACCGTAGCCCTCGCGTTCCAGGTCCTCCTTGGGGATGAACCGCAGTGCGGCCGAGTTCATGCAGTAGCGCTGGCCGGTGGGCGGAGGACCATCGGGGAACACATGACCTAGGTGTGAGTCGGCGCCGGCACTGCGAACCTCGGTCCTCGGTGTAGCGAGCCTGGTGTCCACACGGGTGGTAACAGCGCCGGGGTTGATCGGTCGGGTGAAGCTCGGCCAGCCGGTACCGGAATCGAACTTGTCGAGTGACGAGAACAGCGGCTCGCCCGACACGATGTCCACGTAGATGCCGTCGTGGTGTTCATCCCAGTATTCGTTGTCGAAGGGCGGCTCTGTGCCGTTCTGCTGTGTTACCTCGTACTGAAGGGGTGTTAGCAGCGTTCTCAGCTCTGCGTCGCGAGCCGTCGTGTCTGGTGTCATGGAAGGTTTCTCATATGGGCACACCTTCATGCCGTGCCGTTCGTAGTAATCCTGATGGTAGTCCTCGGCGGGCCAGAACGGTCCTGCCGGCACGATCTCCGTGACGATCGCCCGCTCATAGGCGCCCGAGTGCTGTGTGCGCTGGAGCATGGCACGAGCGGTGGCCTCCTGCTCCGGAGCATGGAAGAAGATCGCCGATCGGTACTGCACGCCGACATCTGGCCCTTGGCGGTTCCGTGTCGTTGGGTCGTGCATGGTGAAGAAGGCTTCGACCAGCTGCTCGTAGGAGACGGCGTGAGGGTCATAGCGGACACGTACCGCTTCCGCATGGCCCGTCGTGCCGGAGCACACGTCCTCGTACGTTGGGTTCTGCGTCGTGCCACCGGTATAGCCGACTTCGGTGTCGAGCACGCCAGGTATGCAGCCGAAGCGCGCTTCAACGCCCCAGAAGCAGCCTGCGGCGAAGGTGGCGACGGCGGTGTCTTCCGCCCGCGGGCTGTGTGGCGTCGAGGTGCCTTCGGCTGGCCTGGCGGGCCTCTTCCTCTCGTTCATGGTATCTCCGATCGCAGGCGCGCCGACGTTGGCACCACAGGCGACGGCGAGCCCAACGAGCGCTCCCATGAGCACGCCCATCGCTATCGCTCGCAGCCACCATCGCATCAGGTGTCCTTCGGTCGACGGAATGGTTTCCGGACGGTCGCCTTGGGTTGGGTGGCGGACCAGGTAATAGGTGCCAGTACCGGTGCGCAGACAAACATCGTGTGCGTTGCGGCGAATAGGCGGACGTCCGCGGCCATTCCGGCGTGCCAGCAGGCGGCTTGCAGGGTAATGGTTAGCTTGCTAACCTTTCTGCTCACAGGAACGGTCGATTGATCGGAGACAGCGCCACGTGACACACGCTCGACGAGCCGGGGACGTTCCTCCCTGCGCTGCCTCTTGTATACCCCTCGAGCTGAGCGACCTCGACGAGACCTCGGTGGCGCTCTTTCGCGCGTTCGGCAGGGCGCTTCGTCTGCACCGGCAGTTCATGGTCAGAAGGCTTGGAGCATCGGATGTTCACCCCGGCCAGGCCGCCTGCCTCAGCGTCCTGGCTCACCACGACGGTATCGCTCAGCGCGACCTGGCCGCGGCGATGCACATCGCGCCGCCCACCCTCAGCCGGATGCTGCGATCTCTGGAAGAGAAGGGTCTCGTGGAGCGCCGTGACGATCGCTCGGACCAGCGCCTCCTGCGTGTGCATCTGTCGCCGGAGGGTCGTGCCGTGGGCCAGACCATGAGTGCCGCGCTGGCGGACCACATCCCGGCGGCGCTAGCGGCGCTCTCGCGCGACGAGCGCCTGGAGCTCATCCGCCTGCTCGACAAGCTGAGCGCGAGCATCTCGCGTTCGCTCGAGCTGGGGTGCGCCGCCGAGGCCGCTGCGCACCCCGCCTCGAGCGCGGCAGACGAGGAACTCGCGTGAGGCGGCTGCTGCGCCGCCGGCTGCTGCCGTACTGGCGCCGCATCGCCGTCGTCCTGGTCCTCGTCCTTCTGCAGGCGATCGCCAACCTCTACTTGCCGACGCTCAACGCGGACATCATCAACAACGGCGTGGTCACCGGCGACACCGGTTACATCCTGCGCACCGGCGGCATCATGCTCGGCGTGACACTGGCCTTCGTGGTCGCTGCGATCATCGCGGTCTACTGGGGGGCGCAGGTGTCTATGGGCTTCGGGCGAGACGTACGTAGCGCGCTCTTCCGTCGCGTAGAGCAGTTCTCCCAGGCCGAGGTGAACCGCTTCGGCACGCCCTCGTTGATCACGCGTACCACCAACGACGTACAGCAGGTCCAGATGGTCGTGATGATGATGCTCAACGTGGTCCTCATGGCCCCGATGATGATGATCGGCGGCATCATCATGGCCGTGCGGCTCAGTGTGTCGCTCTCGGCGGTGATCGTGGTGGCCATCCCCGTGATGCTGCTGCTCATCGGCCTCGTCCTGCGTTCGGCGGTACCGCTCTTCAAGTCGATGCAAGTGAAGATCGACCGCGTCAACCAAGTGACCCGCGAGGTGCTCAGTGGCGTGCGGGTGATCCGCGCCTTCGACCGCACCAGGTACGAGGAGGAGCGCTTCGGGGGCGCCAACCGGGATCTTACCTGGACGACGCTGCGAGTGAACCGCCTGTTCGCGCTCATGATCCCGCTGCTCACCCTGGTCCTCAACTGCTCGACGGTGGCGATCATGTGGTTCGGCGGCATCCAGATCGCCGACCACGGCATGCCTATCGGCGATCTGACCGCCTTCCTCACCTACATCGTGCAGATCCTGATGTCGGTCTTGCTGGCCACCATCATGTTCGTGATGGTGCCGCGCGCGGCGGCCTCGGCCGAGCGCATCCAGGCGGTGCTCGACACCGCGCCGACCATCATGGACCCGTCGCGGCCGGTCACCGACGTACCGGCGCGCGGCCGCGTGGAGTTCCGCGATGTGGAATTTCGCTACCCCGGCGCCGAGGAGCCGGTGCTGCGGGGTATCAGCTTCGCTGTCGAGCCCGGCGAGACCGTTGCTCTCGTCGGCAGCACCGGCTGCGGCAAATCCACGCTGATCAGCCTGATCCCCCGGTTCTACGACGTGACCGCCGGCAGCGTGCTCGTCGACGGCGTCGATGTGCGCCAGCTCGCTCTGAAGGATCTGTGGCGCAGGATCGGCCTGGTGCCGCAGAAGTCGTTCCTGTTCACCGGCACCGTGGCCGACAACCTGCGCCACGGCAACCAGGAGGCCAGCGATGAAGAGCTGTGGCGCTGCCTGGAGATCGCGCAAGCGCGGGAGTTCGTCGCGGCCATGCCGGAGGGCATCGCGACGGCGATCGCGCAGGGTGGCGCCAATGTCTCGGGCGGGCAGCGCCAGCGCCTCGCGATCGCCCGTGCGCTGGCCAAGGGCGCTCCGATCAACGTATTCGACGACAGCTTCTCGGCCCTCGACCTGACGACGGACATGCGTCTGCGTGCGGCGCTCAAGAGGGAGATGGCCGATACGACGGTGATCATCGTGGCGCAGCGTGTAGGCACCATCATGCACGCCGACCGCATCGTGGTGCTCGAGAACGGCACGATCGCCGCCATCGGTACCCACGAGGAACTGCTGGAGTCGAGCGAGACGTACCGCGAGATCGTCGCCTCGCAGCTCGGCGCGGAGGGCGCGGCGTGAACGAACGGAACAACGCACGGCAGGAGCCCGGCGTGAGCGGTGGCCGCAGGCAAGCAGCGGGACCCAGGATGGGATTCCGCCCCGGAGGGCCGGGGCGTCCGGGCGGCCCTGGCGGCCCCGGCCCCGGAGGGCACGCGCTGGTGATGCCTACCGCGAGGGCCAAGGATTTCAAGGGGGCGCTGCGCCGGCTGGCGGGCCTTCTGGCCGCCGAACGCTCGCGCATCGTCGCCGTCGTCCTGCTCGCCGTGGCCAGCGTGACGTTCGCCGTTTTGGGCCCCAAGATCCTCGGCCGCGCGACGGACATCCTCTTCGAGGGCGTGATCAGCAAGCGACTGCCGGCGGGCGTTACCCAGGAGCAAGCGGTCGAAGCCCTGCGGGCGCGTGGGCAAGACCGCATCGCCGACATGCTGTCGAGCATGACGCTGCATCCTGGCGAGGGAGTCGACTTCAGCGCCATGGGCCGGGTGCTCCTGCTGCTGGTGGGCATCTACGTGCTAAGCGCCGGCCTGGCGTGGCTGCAGCAGTACCTCATGGCCGGTGTGGCGCAGCGCACCATGTTCCGGCTGCGGCAGGCGGCGGACGAGAAGCTCGCCCGCCTGCCGCTCAGGTACTTCGACGAGCATCCTCGCGGCGATGTCCTGAGCCGCATCACCAACGACATCGACAACATCTCCCAGTCGCTGCAGCAGAGCATGACGCAGCTGATCACGGCTGTGCTCACCATCATCGGGGTGTTGATCATGATGCTGTGGATCAGCTGGCTGCTCGCCCTCATTTCGTTGATCGCCGTGCCGCTCTCGGGGATCATCACCGTCTTCATCGCCAAGCGGTCGCAGAAGCAGTTCGCGGCGCAGTGGGAGCGCACCGGCGACCTCAACGGTCACGTGGAGGAGATGTTCACGGGGCACAACGTGGTCAAGATCTTCGCTCGCCAGCAGGCCGCCATCGAGGTGTTCGACGAGCAGAACGACCATCTCTACCAAGCCAGCTTCAAGGCGCAATTCATCTCGGGGACCATCCAGCCGGTAATGCACTTCGTCGGCAACCTCAACTACGTGGCGGTGGCCGTCGTCGGCGGCCTCATGGTCGCCAACGGGCGCATCTCGCTCGGCGACGTGCAGGCGTTCATTCAGTACTCGCGGCAGTTCACGATGCCGATCGCCCAGACGGCGAGCATCATGAATGTACTGCAGTCGACGGCGGCCTCGGCCGAGCGGGTCTTCGAGATGCTCGATGAGCCGGAGGAGGAGCCGGATGCGGCCGCGCCTATCGCGCTCGCGCACACGCGCGGCCACATCCAGTTACGTGACGTGTCGTTCCGCTACGTCGCTGACGCTCCGCTCATCGAGCATCTCAACCTGGATGTGCCGCCCGGCCAGACGGTCGCTCTCGTCGGTCCTACCGGTGCCGGCAAGACCACTCTGGTCAACCTCTTGCTACGCTTCTACGAGATCGACGATGGTGCCATCCTGATCGACGGGGTGGACGCACGCCGGATGTCGCGCAGTGATCTGCGGCGCCTGTTCGGTATGGTGTTGCAGGACACCTGGCTCTTTACCGGCACCGTCCGTGAGAACATCGCCTACGGGCGGGAGGGCGCAAGCGAGGAAGAGATCCTGGCCGCCGCCCGCGCCGCCCGCGTGGACCACTTTGTACGCACCCTGCCCGACGGGTACAACACCGTCCTGGCGGACGATGCCACCAACGTCTCTCAGGGTGAGAAGCAGCTGCTCACCATCGCCCGGGCGTTCCTCGCCGATCCCGACGTCCTAATCCTCGACGAGGCCACCAGCTCGGTCGATACGCGTACGGAGGTCCTCATTCAGGATGCGATGGCCGAGCTGATGAGAGGCCGCACCAGCTTCGTGATCGCTCACCGGCTGTCGACGATCCATGGGGCAGACACGATCCTCGTGATGGACCAGGGCCGCATCGTAGAGCAGGGTTCGCATGAAGAGCTGCTGGCGCGCCGCGGTTTCTACTTCGACTTGTACTCGAGTCAGTTCACCGAGGCGCTCGTCGAGGTGTCGTAGTCACGACGGCCAGCGGGTGGCCATTTCTACCTTCCCCGAATTCTCTTCAATCCACGGCTGGAATTGTGTACTGGCCTCTCCGCACTCGTGCTTTCCGACACCGGTGGTAGGTAGAATAACCGCAGTGGACTCTCGCCACGGCACCGGATCCGGTTGGGTGGGGAGCGAGTCGGCCGCGTGTGGTCGTGTTCGCTATCGGCGGGAGGGATGTCCAGTCATGGAGGGGGTATGAAGAGGATTCTGTGTGCTGTACTTCTGGTGTCGGTCGCGGCCTTGGGGGCGCCGGCAGTGAGTCTCGCCGCGGCGCCGGTGCAACGCGCGCTCGAGCCAGTGCTAGCGCCGCCCACAGTCGGCGTTTCCGGGATGCACTTCACACTGCCGCAGAAGCTGCGCGAGATAGTGGATTCGCAGCGAGGGCGGACAACTCGCGATGGCCGTGCGATCACACCCCGTGTCTTCACTGAGCCGTGCACGATTACCGGGCACGTCTTTGGCTTCGACGGCGGAGCGGTGGCGGGGGCGGCTGTCGATCTCCTCTACGTGGACGCCAGCGATGCGTTGTGCTACGTCGGCTCGACGAGCACGGGGCTCGACGGCTCGTTTCAGTTCTCCGCAGTGCCCGAGACAACGGAGGGCATCATCGCCGTGTCTCTCGAAGGGGGGAGTGCCCTCCAATCGTGGGGGAATACGTTCACGGCCAGCGGCCCGAACAACTTCGAACTTCAACCCGGGTTGACCGGAGTCCAAACCGTGCGCTCCGTCAATCCGAAGTGGAACACGTGGCAGCAGCTGCGTGTAGAGACCTACGGGAGCAAGGGCGGCGGCACGACTTGGGTGGATGGCGGCAACGGTATGGCGAACGTGTTGGCGCCCGACTGCGACTACGCGGTCGCCTATCCGTACGACAATCAGGGCATCGAGTGGAGACCGTCGCTGCCGCTGAGCGTAGTCCCCGGTGCTCAGACAGCCGAGAGCATGACGTTCGACCAGGACGCGGATGGTCGCTCCGCTTGGATATCGTCTCCGTACTGGCAATCTGGTAAGGCTGGCACGAAGATAAAGGTGACTCTCGCGAACTGGCCGGCCGGCCACCAGATGTCTTTCTACGGCTGGTCGCAGGCTCCCACGGGGCAGTATAAGGACTGGCCTTTCTATGTGAATTCGAACGGCGCACCATTCGGTACCACCGATCTGACGATTCCCTCAACGGCGCCAGCCGGGTACAACTACGAGCTCCACGTGTACCGGTACGACGATCAAGCCAGCGAACTGGATCTCTCCTTGTATTTCCAGGTTGCCTCGCTCAAATCCTCGCGTACCTGGATCAGGCGTGGCGGAGCCATTCGACTGAGTGGGGTGATTCCCACCCAGGGGCACATGGGCAGCGTTCCGGGCAAGGCGAAGTATGTGACGATCTACCGGCGTACTACCTCCGCTGGGCAGCCGACCGCCTGGGATGCCACCAAGAGGGGGTGGGTGAGGGTCGGTGCCGTCCGAGCCAACGGTTACGGGAAGTACGTGACGTCTCTGCTGCGCCCCAAGCGCACCACCTGGTACGTGGTTCGCTACCCGGGAGACAACTGGTACCACCGCGCCTTCACCTCGGTCATCAAAGTCGTGGTGAAGTAGTTCGGTCGCTGGAGATGTATGAGGGCGAGGCCCGGCGGCGTGTCGCCGGGCCTCGCCCTCAGGAGGCAGTTGCCGTGAGCATCAGCAAGACCCGAAACCTGCTCTACGTGCTCGCCCGGCTCCTCGGCGATGTGAGCGCCGTGCAGAAAGGCACCGTCGGCAAGCGCGTCGTCCGGCGAATGGTGGGGAAAGCGACCGGCCGGGGGCTGGGCAGGCTATTTCGCTGACGGTCGCCGGCGCGGCGCTCCCCGCGCCGGCACCGGTGGCTGGCTGCCGGTATGCGCGCCGTCCTGGCGCCGTGCGGCGCGCCCGTACTATGCTTGCGTCGTCATGAGCGTCTCTCCGCCATCTCGTTCGAGTGCCGACTCTCTCGTGGTAGAGAGGGACGGCGGTGTCGCCGTGCTCACACTGAACCGTCCTGAGCGGCTCAACGCGCTGGACGCCGCGTTGATCGGCCTTCTGGAGCGCGAGCTGGCCGAGCTCAACGAGGACGAGGCTACGCGCGCCGTGGTCATCGCCGGCGCCGGGCAGGCGTTCTGCGCCGGCGTAGACATGGATGGCGCTGAGTACAATCCCCTGACCTCGCGCACCTTTCTCAAGCGCCTCAATCGCGTCTTCGACCTTCTGGAGGGCCTGCCGCAGCCATCGGTGGCCGCTCTCGAGGGTTCGGCCGTAGCTGGTGGGCTGGAGCTGGCGCTGGCGTGTACCTTCCGGGTGGCCTCAGCCGGGACGAGGCTCGGTTTGCCCGAGGTGAAACTGGGCCTTGTCGCGGCGGTTGGCACGACCTACCGTCTGCCTCGCCTGGTGGGCTTCGGCCGGGCGTTGGAGATGTGCTTGTTGGGCGATCTCATCCAAGCTGAGGAGGCGGGCAAGATAGGACTGGTCCACCAGGTGTGCGTGCCAGGCGGGCACCTCGAGGCGGCGCTCGCGCTCGCCCGGCGGCTGGCCGAAGGGCCGCCGATGGCGATGAGCTTGATGAAAGATGCCCTGTATGCGAACGCCGGCGCGGCGGGTGCCGAGCGCCTGCTCGAGATCCTGTCGGCCAGCGTCAATCACGCCACCGAGGACAAGGAGGAAGGCATCCGCGCCTTCTTCGAGAAGCGCCCGCCACAGTTCCGGGGCCTGTAGATCCCCGTATTCGCTTCGGCGGAACGCCAAAGGGAACGGGTGCGGCACACGACCTCCGGACCCGGCTGGGCGGTGCCGGGCGCGATTCGCATGTAGACTCCATGATCCCTGTACCAGGCGAGGAACGAGCGGATACGGAGGTCACAGGATGTCGAAGGTAAGGTTCTTCAGCGGGGATCAGCTACCGCTGGAGATGCACAAGGTGCGCATCGTGCAGAAGCTAAACCTTCCGCCTGTGGAGTACCGCCAGCGAGCCATCACTGAGGCCGGGAACAACACCTTCCTGCTGCAGAACAAAGACGTCTTCCTCGACATGCTCACCGATAGTGGCGTGAATGCCATGAGCGATCAGCAGCAGGCGGCCATGATGATCGCCGACGACAGCTACGCGGGGAGCGCCACATACACACGGCTCGAGAGCAAACTGCGCGAGATCTTCGGCTTGCCCTACTTTCTCCCCACGCATCAGGGGCGCGCCGCAGAGAACATCCTGGCGCAAGTCCTGGTCTCTCCGGGGTCCTTGGTGCCGATGAACTACCACTTCACCACCACCAAGGCGCACATCACCCTTAACGGGGGCACCGTGGTGGAGCTCCTCTCCGACGCCGGCCTGCAGGTGAGCAGCACCCATCCGTTCAAGGGCAACATGGATGTCGCCAAGCTCGCCGCGCTGGTTGAAACGGAGGGGCGCGAGAAGATCGCCTTTGTGCGCATGGAGACTGGTACCAACCTCATTGGTGGTCAACCGCATTCGCTGCAGAACCTGGCGGACATCCGTCGCGTCTGCGATAAGCACGGACTCCTGCTGGTGTTCGATGCCAGCCTCCTCGCCGACAACCTGTACTTCATCAAGACACGCGAGGAAGGCTGCGCGCAGCGCGGCATCCGCGAGATCACCCGGAGCATCGCCGACCTCTGCGACGTGGTCTACTTCTCGGCGCGTAAGCTCGGATGCGTTCGGGGCGGGGGCATCTGCATCAAGAGCGAGGAGCTCTACCGCAAGATGCGCGGCCTGGTCCCCCTCTACGAGGGGTTCCTGACGTACGGCGGGATGTCGGTACGGGAGATCGAGGCGCTCACCGTGGGCCTCGAGGAGACTATGGACGAGGACATGATCAACCAGGGGCCGCAGTTCATCCGGTACATGGTGGACGATCTGGCCACCCGGGGCGTGCCGGTCGTCACGCCCGCCGGCGGGCTCGGGTGTCATGTCAACGCGCGGGCGTTCCTCGATCACGTCCCTCAGACCGAGTACCCGGCGGGCGCTCTGGCGTCTGCCCTGTACATCGCCGGAGGTGTACGAGGCATGGAGCGAGGGACGCTCTCGGAACAGAGGGATGCCAACGGCAACGAGAAGCTCGCGGATATGGAGCTGCTGCGGCTGGCCATGCCGCGGCGCGTCTTCACTCTCTCGCAGGTCAAGTACGCCGTCGATCGCCTCGCCTGGCTGTACGAGCATCGCCGGCTGGTCGGCGGCCTCGTGTTCACGGAGGAACCCGAGATCCTGCGCTTCTTCTACGGCCGGCTGAAGCCTGTCTCGAACTGGCAGGACGAGCTAGTGGCCAAGTTCCGCGCCGATTTCGGGGACAGCCTGTAGCGCTCGTCGCCTGACTTTCGCAGCGGAGGCGGCGCACTGCCGGGTGTTACGGCGGCGGGAGGAGGCGCTGCGAACGACAGGGTAGACTGCGGTCGGCATCTCACCCCGAAAGGAGTCGGCATGGCGGCTATCAAGGGCACCCAGAGCGAGCAGAATCTGCTCAAAGCCTTCGCCGGCGAAAGCCAAGCGCGTAACCGCTACAGCTACTTCGCCAAGATCGCGGCCAAGGAAGGCTACGAGCAGATCGGCGCCATCTTCAACGAGACGGCCGAGAACGAGCGCCAGCACGCCAAGGTGTTCTTCAAGCATCTCGAGGGCGGTCCGGTGGAGATCACGGCGACCTATCCCGCAGGGCGGCTCGGTACCACCGCGGAGAACCTGCTGGCGGCGGCCGAGGGCGAGCACGAGGAGTGGAGCGAGCTCTACCCGACGTTCGCCGAGGTCGCCGAGCAGGAGGGCCTCAAAGACGTCGCCAACTCGTTCCGTCAGATCGCCAAGGTAGAGGCGTGGCACGAGCAGCGCTACCGCAAGCTGCTCGACAACGTCGAGCAGGGTCTCGTCTTCGAACGTCCCGCGCCGCAGCGCTGGATCTGCCGGAAGTGCGGGTACGTCCACGAGAGCCCTAAGGCGCCGAAGGTCTGCCCCGCCTGTCAGCACCCGCAGTCGTATCAGGAGCTGTACGCCGAGAACTTCTGAGTCGGCGTACCGCGGGCGAGCGCTGGAGGGGCGCCGTCCGGGATGGAGGCCCGCGGGCCTCCATCCCGGACGGCGCCCCTCACGTATCGGCCTTGCGCGGAAGCGGTGCTGGCACCGCGGTCGGCCGCCGTGCGGTGCCCAGCAGCGAGCCGACGAGCACCAGCGGGAAACCGACGGCCATGCCCGCGGTAAACGGTTCGCTGAGCACGATCACGCCCGCCAGCACCGCGACTGCAGGGTTGACGTAGGTGATCACCGTGGAGCGTGTCGGCCCGACCTCCCTGATGAGGGCGAAGAACAGCGGGAAGGGAAGCGCCGTGCAAACCAAAGCCAGCAGGGCCACGGCGGTGGCACCGGCCGTTGAGATCGAGGATGGAAACTGGGTGAGGGTCAGCGGGGCGTAGACGAGGGCGGTGAAGCCCAAGGAGGCGCTCACCACCCACAGAGTGGGAGCGTCGGAGAGCCTTCTGCTGACGATCACCGGAGCCAGCGCGTAGCTACAGGCCACCACGAGCATCTCTCCGAGCGCCCACGGATCGATGTGGCCGATGTCTAGCCCCACCAAGGCGGCCACGCCGCCGAAGCCGATGACCAGTCCGACGACCCGGCGGAGGTCGAGGCGGTCATCGTGGCCGATGAGCCAGCAGAGTACAGCCGCCAGCAACGGTACGGTGGCGATGAGGAGGCCGGCGAGGGAGCTGGAGATGCGCTGCTCGGCGTGGGCGAGCAGGAGCCAGGGCACCGTGGTCTCGGAGAGCGTGAAGGCGAGCACCCACGGCCAGTACTTAAGCGCGGTGCGGAAGTTGCCCTGGCGCAGGGCCCAGGGGAGCAGTAACAGCGCCGCCGGCGCCGTGCGGAGGAACACCAGCGCCGGCGGCGAGACCTCGGCGACGGCGACGCGAATCAGCAGGTACGGGATCCCCCAAATGACGCACAGGGAGAGGAAGAGCAACCAGCCTCTCCGTGACACTGATCGCTCCCTCCTCGCAACGCTCTGACGGGCGTCCTTTTCGGATCGGATCCCGTCCTTTCCCGATTGCATCTGAGTGTAGGGCACGCGGGCCAGCCACGCACGCCGGACGTGCTCGTGGACGGACGAGTTGCTGAAAACCCTGCCGGCTGCATACCGTGGCGGTATCGCCCTGTGGTAGCGTGGTCGCCAGGGTCTGCGAAGAGTCGCCACGGTGTGGAGGAACTCGTGATGCCGGCATCGGGAGCATACAAGGGGGAACCAGAGCGCGGCCGTCGTGCCGCCCGGGGCACTGCTCCTCTCACCTCGGTATCACCCTCTGCCCGCACGGCCTGCTGTGCGCCATCCTCACCGGAGGACGCCACGGGTGCGGGCTGCCCGGCCGATCCGCTCGGTTTCGCGGCCGAGGAGATGAGAGCGCTGGGCTACTGGGTCGTCGATCGGGTTGTTGAGCACCTCACGGGTCTGGGTGGGCAACCAGCGATCAAGACGGGGTCTCCAGCGGAGCTGTGGGCGGCCCTCGGAGGCCCGCCGCCGGAGGAGGGGAGCGACGCACTGCAGGGTTTGCGGACGCTCGCTGAGGTCGCGCTGGCCCACATGCAGCACGGAGATCACCCGCGCTACTTCGCTCGCGTGCCAGGCCCTTCATCGTACGCGGGTATCCTCGCCGACTGGCTGGGGACGGGGTTCAACGCGATCGCGGCATCGTGGGGTGGCGGTTCGGGGACGGCGACGGCAGAGCTCGTGGCTCTCGACTGGCTGCGCGAGCTGCTGGGTATGCCAGCGCATACCGAGGGCGTCATGACCAGCGGCGGCTCACTGGCCAACCTGACAGCGTTGGCGGCGGCGCGGCACTGCGCTGGTCCCGGGGTCTGCTATCTCTCCGATCAAACGCACTCGTCCGTCCTGCGAGCGCTGCGGACACTCGGGTTTCCTCTGCGGCATATCCATGTCCTCGCCTGCGACCGGCGATTTCGACTGCCGCTGGACGGCCTCGCCGCCGCCGTGCGCGCCGACGCGGCGGCGGGCGAGCGGCCGGGGTTTGTGGTGGCCACTGCGGGGGCCACCAACACCGGCGCGGTGGATCCGCTCTGGGAGATCGCCGACCTCTGTCGCGATCGAGGGCTGTGGTTCCATATCGACGGTGCGTACGGCGCCGCGGCGGCCCTGTGTGAAGGCGGCCGCCGCGCGCTCCGTGGCCTCGAACGCGCCGACTCGCTGGTGGTCGATCCCCACAAGTGGCTGTTTCAGCCGTACGATCTCGGCTGCGTGCTGATCTCTCGCCCCGGGGCGCTCGAACAGACGTTCCGCATAACCCCCGAGTACCTCGCCGATGTCACGGGGTCTGGCGGTCAGGTGGATCTGCGAGACCGCGGGCTCGAGCTCACGCGCCGCGCCCGCGGGCTCAAGCTATGGCTCGTGTTCCGGACGTACGGGGTGGCGCGCATCCGGGCGGCTATCGAACGCGGTATCGAGCTGGCCGAGCATGCCGAGCGGCTCATCGTGGCGGATGCGCGCTGGGAGCTCGTTACTCCAGCGCAGCTCGGCGTGATTACCTTCGCGCTGCGCGGCGCCGACCACGCCGAGCATCTGGCGCGCGCCGCCGCTCTGGCCGAAGACGGCTATGCGACCCTCACCACGACTCGGCTGCGAGGTCGCTCCGTTCTGCGGCTGTGCACCATCAACCCGCGCACCACGCCAGACGACATCGAGACCACGCTCAAGCGGCTGGCTGCCCCTCCTCCACCGGGGGCACCAGCAGGGAGGTAGAGGGGCCACCGCGGATGCACGTTGCGTGGTCCAGCGAGGAGCTGCCAGATGAATGCCAGGAACGCGAGGAGCACGGACCAGCGCGCCCAGACAGAAGCGGTGCTCGATCGTTGCCGCTCCGTGATCGCCGGCGGCGAGTCGTCGGCCGCGCGCCTCTCCAATCCGCGTCCGATCGTCATGAGTCACGGCTCCGGTGCTCACTTCTGGGACGTGGACGGCAAGGAGTACATCGATTGGTGCGCTGGCTACGGGCCGCTCCTGTTCGGACACCGCCCTCGCGAGGTGACTGCCGCGGTGGTCAGACAGCTTCAAGAGGGGGGCGCCCTGTACACCTTCGCTCACGAGCTCGACTACGAAGCAGGGCGCCGCATCTGCGCCGCCGTCCCCGGCGTGGATCTGGTCCGCTTCTGCAACTCCGGCACTGAGGCTACTATGGCCGCGCTGCGTCTGGCGCGGGCGGCCACCGGTCGGAACAAGTACCTCAAGTTCGAAGGGCACTACCATGGCTGGTCAGACGTCACGGCTCTGTCGACCTGCCCACCGCTCGACCAGGCGGGCTCCGAGCGCCGGCCGCGCGCGGTGCCGGTGAAGGCTGGCATCCCGGACTTCATGACTCAGGGTGTCGTCGTGGCCACGTACAACGACTTCGAGGGCACGGAGGCGCTCATCCGTGAGCACCGGCACGAGCTGGCGGCGGTGATCGCCGAGCCCGTGGCCGCCAACTCAGGCGTCATCCCTCCGCTCCCTGGATGGAACCAGTTCCTGCGCCAGGTGACCAGAGAGAACGACGTGCTGCTGATCTTCGACGAGGTGATCACCGGCTTCAGGGTCGCCCTGGGGGGTGCGCAGGAGCTCTTCGGGGTACAGGCCGATCTGACCACCTGGGGCAAGGCCCTGGGTGGCGGCATTCCGGGGGCGGCGGCATTCGGTGGCCGGCGCGAGCTCATGGAGATGGAGGCACGTGGCGAGGTACTGCACGCGGGGACTTACGCGGGCAACCCGCTGGTGCTGGCGGCCATGGTGGCCACGCTCGACACCCTGGCCACGGAGCGCGAGCGGATCTACGGGCACCTTGCGCGCATCGGGGAAGCAGTCTGCGCCGGGCTACGCAAGGTGTGCACGGACGAGGGCGTGGCGGTGCAGGTGAACCGGGTCGGCGGCCTCTGGCAGCTGTTCTTCTCCTCCACCCCGGTTACTAGCGCGCGCGAAGCACGTGCCGCGGACGCCGCTCGCTACCTGGCGTTCCAGCAGGAGATGCAGGCGCGGGGTATCTACTTCCACAACGATAATCTCGAGCTGTGGTTCGCCTGCACCGCGCACACCGACCAGGACGTGGCGCGCACACTCGAGGCGGCGGAAGAGGCGATCGCCGCCGTCTATGGGGGGGCGCGGCAATCGTGAAGTACCTCGTCGCGCGGCGGCATCGTCCGCCGCGCCCGTGTTGCGATCCAAACTTGAAGTCAGGAGTGCTTCTTGCCGCCGTGGCCGCGGCCGAAGATGCCGAGGAACGGTGAACCAGATGCCAGCAGGAAGCCGAACTGGTACCAACCGCCGTCACGGAGTACGTCGTAGACCGGGAATCTGTCCCAGCCTCCGAATGCATGGATGATCAACAACGGCCACGCGGTGATGCCGTTCCACAGTCCCCACAAGAAGTCCGCCATGTGACCGCTCCTCCTCTTTTGTGCTCTCCCAGTGCGGCGAGCGAGGCGTCGCGCGCTCGCCGCAGCCGAGAGCCTACCGCACTCCACGTCGCGCCGTGAGGGTCAACGTTCACGCAGGCCTTGGAGCTGCTGGCGGGGCAGGCGGACGCTCGCCACGGACTGCTCTCGCAGGCCCTATCTCCGGTGGCTGCGTGAGGTCGCGCTGCCGGTTCGTGGGCGGCAGATGATATGGTCCGTCGACCATGAACCCGGTGTCTCCATTGCCAGCGCTGACCATTAAGGGGATGCGCATCCCGCTCCCGATCGTGCAGGGGGGCATGGGCGTGGGGGTGTCGCTGCATCCTTTGGCGAGTGCGGTGGCGCTGGCCGGTGGCCTCGGCCTCCTCTCCAGTGCGTGCCTGGACCGCCTGGTGAGCAGGAGACTGGGCCGCGAGGTGGATACCTACGAGGCGGTGCGCGAAGAGGTCGCCGCCGCCAAGGCGGCGGGGGGCTACGCCGGCATCAACATCATGGTGGCCATCCAGCGCGACTACGAGGCATCGGTGCGTGCCGCCATCGCTGCCGGCGCCGATGCCATCGTCTCCGGCGCTGGATTGCCGCTGTCGCTGCCGGACATCGCCCCGCCGGGCGACACGGCGCTCATCCCTATCGTCTCTTCCGCTCGCGCCCTCCGGCTCATCTGCCGCCGCTGGCAGCGCCAGCACTACCGTCCGGACGCGGTGGTGCTCGAAGGGCCGCTCGCCGGCGGACATCTCGGCTTCCGCATGGACGAGCTCGGCAAGGAGGAGAACAGGCTGGAGCGGCTGTTGCCGCCGGTGAAGGCGATCGCTCAGGCGAACGGCGACTTCCCGGTGATCGTGGCCGGCGGCATCTACGACCACGAGGACATCCGCCGGTTCCTCGCGCTGGGTGCCGACGGCGTGCAGATGGGGACGCGCTTTCTGGCCACCGAGGAGAGCAGTGCTACCGTGGCGTACAAGCAGGCCGTGCTACGAGCGACGCCGGAGGACATCGTAGTGGCCGACGATCCCGGCTCGCCTTGCGGACTCCCCTTCCGCGTGCTGCGCGAGTCACCGATGTATCAGGTCACCCTGTCCGGGCGTCGGATCCCCAGGTGCGACAAAGGATATGTGCTCTGCAAGGACGAGCAAGGCCGCTACACGCGCTGCCTGGCCAAAAGCGAGAGCCAGCACTACTTTTGCATCTGCAACGGCCTGTGCAGCTCGGCGGGACTGGGGAGCAGCGAACAGGAGCGGGAGGAGTCGCTCTACACCGTCGGCACCAACGCGTGGCGCGTGGATCGCATCCTCACCGTTCCCGAGCTCATGGCGGAGCTCACCGGCTCGTAATCGCGTCTGAGCTGTACGCCGACACTGCGGGTGAGGCGGATCAGCCGCCGAAGTGAAGGTGTGCCGTCAGGATGGCCTGGGCGATCAGCGCGGCGCTCCACTCGAGATCCTTCAGCGACAGCACCTCGATTGGTGAGTGGAGGTACCGTGTGGCGACGCTCACTACGCCGGTAGGGATGCCGGTACGAGTGAGGTGGATGGCCGTCGCGTCGGTGGTCCCGCCGCTGCCGACGTCGAGCTGGTAGGGGATGGCAGCGGCGTCGGCGGCCGAGCGTAGCCACGAGAGGACGGAGCGGGGCACAATGACGCCGCGTCCGTTGGCGTCGACGACGGTGAGAGCCGGGCCCTTGCCGGTCGCCACGTGGCGCTGCTCTTTGGTGATCTCGGGGTGGTCGCCGGGGATGGTCGTCTCGCACACGAGCGCCACATCGGGGTTCAGGCCGTACGCCGACGTGCGCGCGCCCTTCAGCCCGACTTCTTCCTGCACCGTGCCGACGGCGTGGATGGTGGCCGCGACGTCCGTGTCGCGGAGCTGCCACAGCGCCGCCACCATCATCGCTACCCCGGCGCGATTGTCGAGCGCCTTGCCGGTGACGTAGCCGTTCGCCATCTCGGTGGCGGCGCGCTCCATGGTCGCCACGGTCCCCACTTCCACGCCGAGAGTGGCGGCGTCCTCGGCGCTCTCGGCGCCGATGTCGATGAACATATCCTTGATCTTGACGGGCCGCTTCCGCTCGTCCTCGTCCATGATGTGCGGAGGCTTGGAGCCGATGACGCCCACCAGCGGTCCGTGGTTTCCGTGTACCACCATGCGCTGGCCGAGGATCGTCTGATCGAACCATCCGCCGATAGGGACAAAGCGGAGGAAGCCGTGCTCGTCGACGTAGCGGACCATCACGCCGATCTCGTCCATATGCGCGGCCAGCATGACCGCTGGCCCTCGACCGTGGCGGGTAGCGATCACGTTGCCCATGGCGTCGGTGGTCACCTCGTCCACCAGAGGCTTGAGTGTGCCCCGCAGTAGCTGGCCCACCTCGCCCTCGGATCCCGAGGTACCGCTGGCGTTGGAGAAGTCGGTGAGCAGTCTTCTCAGGTTCTCCATAGGTGTCTCCTCATCGTCGCTTCGCTCTCGCCTGCTTCCCCGCCGAGGCGTGGAGGGTGATTGTGCGGTTCCATAGGCTCGGCTTCGTCACGCGGGCAGCCGTGCAGGCGCCATGGTTGAAGTGCGGGGTGGCGCCCAGAGGGCTCCGCGGCCGGTGGCCGCGCGCTCCGTGTCGCGCTGCTCTGTGCCGCGCTGATTGTAGCCCTACGCTTGAGGAGCCGCCTCTTGGTCGCCGGAGAGTGAGCCATAGGCGACCACGACGGCGGCCACCGTGAAGGGGACGGTGAGCAGCGCGATAGGGCCACCGCCGATGGTGCCGATGACCAGCAACAGGAGGACGAGCGCGAGGTGCTCCCAGAAGCCCGCCCTCGTCACCATGGCCTTACTCATTCGCATGGCGGCAATGACGCCTATTTTACGGTCGACCATAAGGGGGAACACGTAAATCCAGATGGTGGCCAGAAGGATGCCGCCGATGATAGTGATGCAGGCGAGCCCGATCAGCAGGAGCAGCAGGAGCGTGGCGCCGAAGAACGCCCAGAACCGCCCCAGCTCGGAGAACACGTCGCCGACCTCGGGTTTTTTGCCCTCCTTGCACCGGGCGATGACCATGCCGTAGAGGCCGGCGTACAGGGGGCCGGTGAGGATGCCGAGGGTGACCACGGAGAGAAGCCCAGCGACCAGAGCGGCGAGGATGAGCACCACGATGTCGCCGACGAACGTGCGTCCGGCGTTCGTGAGCACGTTGCCGATGTCGATGGTGGACCTGATGAGCGCTTGCTGCGGCTCAGGCATGTTCATAGTCGACTCCTTGTTCGAGCAGCGCGATGACCTTGCGACACCTTATCTCTCCGTCTCGTCCATGTCTTGCGTGTTCGACTACCGTGCGTCTCCACGAGGGACCTCTCCCCGCCTCGAAGGTCGCTGGAAGCAGCTAGATTGAGCCCGAAAGAAGGAAGCGGCTGCGGGTGGACCAACGGTCCACCCGCAGCCGCTGACTGTGTCGACGAGGGGGAGTGTCAGACAGGCCGGACGTTAACCGCCTGCGGCCCCTTCTGTCCCTGAGTGACCTCGAACTCGACGGTCTGGTTCTCGGTGAGCGTGCGAACGCCGGGGGCAAGCTCGTTGACGTGCACGAACACGTCTTTCCCGCCGTCGGCTTGCTCGATGAAGCCGTAGCCCTTCTGCCCGTTGAACCACTTCACTGTACCTTGAGCCACGTGTGTGCTCCTCTGCTCCTGAGCGTGTTCGCGGCGACTAGCAAGTGGCAACGATGCGCGCTCGTGTCATGACCCTGCGTGCGATGATGTTCCACCTCACGCAGAAGCCAGAGTATACGCTCTTTGTAAATGCGTGCGAACCCGTCGACCGCGAGCGATCGCAGTACGAGGCCCGAGCGAGCTCATCTGCGCCGGGCGCCGGGCATCGCTCCACTCATCTCCGCGCCCGCGAATCGACGTAGCGCTTGATGGCCTGCGCTTGACTGGCGCCATCGAGTCCGGCCTCGGCGAGCACCATGTGGCCCTGACCGCTGCCGAGGTAGTGGCCCTTGCGGTGCGGGTACAGGCTAGCGGCACGCCCAGCCTCCGACCGCACCCAGCGGTAGAGGGTCGGCAGCGTGAATCCGGTGATGCCGACCGCCTCGAGCGCTCGCCGTTCGGGGAATACCTCGCGGCGTTCCTCCTCGGAGAGCGCGTCGAAGAGTTCGGTGCTGGCGACGTAGTAGACCAGCGCATCGATCCCCTGTTCCTGGAGGAGGGGGAGCGTCTCTTGCACGAACGCGTAGGTGATGGCGCTCTCTTGGAGCACTACGGTAACGTCGGGCTCGCCCTGGGGGCGCCGCAGGATGTAGACGCCGGCCGCGGCCGCCTCCGGCTCCGCGAGACCCAGCGCCGCGCGATCGGGGACGGTCTCGGTGGGGCGGGTCACAAAGGGCGCGATAACGGCCGGCCGCTGATTCAACGCGGCGGCGATCAGCGGCCAAACCTCCTGTGGCTCCCATGGCGTCAGGGTGATCGTCGTCCCGCGTGGGAAGTTCTCTTGCAGGAGCTGCAGCGCCTGTACATCGGCGTGCGTAGGACCGTCTTCGCCGGTCTTAACGCCCGCATGGGCGCACACCAGAATCATTGGGCTGTAAGCATCGCCGAAGGTGGCTCGTCTGGCCTGAGCGCCGATGATATGGAGGCGCGCGGCTATGTGGCCCAGGGGGGCGATGAAGGCTCCGTAGGACGAGCCGACGCCGATGGCGTGGCCGAAGCTCGCGATGCCGCTGAGAATGCCGCTGATGGCGTCCTCGCAGATACCTCCGATGGAGAGCAGACGTGCTTCGGGGTTGGTACGCGCGTTCCAGTACCCTGCGGGGAAGTCAGTGGCGATGGTGTTCACGCTCGTGGAGCCGAGCAAATCGGCGGCGGCTGTCAAGATGGCCCCGCCGGAGGCCGTGTTGAGGAACCGCAGTGCTCGCCCGAGCTCGCCGCGGATGGTCGTTGCGTCGCCAGCCTCGAGACGCAGCTCCTCAGGGGCGTCCCTGTTCGTCTTCACGCACTCATACACGCCCTCCACCCGAGGTGCGTTCGTGCGTGGCGCGCGCCGCCACGCGTCGAGGTGCTCACGCGCCGCTCGCAGACGCTTGCTCAGGGCGATCGCGGTGGAGGGATGAGTTTCGATGTGCCTGCGTACCACGCCGAGCGCCTCCCAGAAGCACTCTTCGAGCACTGTGGTGCCGTCTGGCCCGGCGCAGCGGCGGGCGTTCGCGTCGCACGTCGGCAGGGCGGCGGCGCCCGCGGTGAGCTCGTCCAGCGCGGCGTAGAAGCCGCTCGAACAGAGCTTGTGGCCGGCACCATGGGAGAGTCGGCCCTCGATGCCGTAGCGCCAGCCCTTGCTCGTCCGGTAGATGATCGCCGTCGGTTGCCCGGTGTCGAGCGTGAGCGCGCGCCGTTGCGCGACGATGATCTGCTGGAAGTTGTGCCCGTCGGGGACGAAGATCACGTTCCAGTCATGCAGGTAGAAGAGCTCCTGCGGATCCCACTGGACGTAATCCCCCGGGGTTGTCCCCTCACGACAGACATGGTCACTGTCGATGGACGCCTGGTTCCAGTCGAGGTGGAGCACCACGTTGTCCAGACTGGCGGTGCCCGCGGCCGCCAGAGCTTCGAAGACGCGGCCGGGCGTTAGCCCGCCCTCGCCTTCCATGATGTGTACCCGCGGAGCGTTCGCTCCGTAACGGTCGCGGGCCGCGAAGGCCAACCCGATCGAGCTGGCCACACCCACGCCAGAGGCGCCGGTCGAGAGGCGGATGAACGGCGTTGCGGGTGTCGGGTGGCCATCCAGGGCTTTGGCGCGCAGCTGCCGGAATAGCGGTGTGGCGGTCAGCGGGTTGCGGCGGAAACCGAGGAGGTCCTCCAGCCGCAGCCGGCGGCTTTCGTCGTCGGGAAGGAGGTCCGGCTGACCCACGCGTGCCACTTCGTCTCGCAGTGCCCACATGGCGTAGAGGCCTAAGGCCTTGTGTCCGGCCGCATAAGAGACGATGTCGGCGTCTTGTCGGTTTGGGTCGCCGAGATCGTAGTCCGCGCTGTCGTAAAGGACGCCGGCCATGAACCGTCCGGAAGAGATAGACCCTCCTGGGTGGCCGGACATCGGCACGTAGTTGTAGAGCACGGCGCAGAGCGATCGGTAGACGAGATCCAGATCCTCGAAGGACGCGAGGTCCTCCTGGGAGAGAGGTTCTGCTTCCCGCTGCCGGACCTGGGTAACATCGACGACAGTCGCTCGTCTGGGTCCCAGCGCGAATGCCATAGTTCTCCTCCTTCCACCGGCCGACCCCGGCTGCGGCATCTCGAACCCTTCGAGACGGCTGCGGCGGTGAGCCTCCCCGCCCCGTTGTACGGAGCATACGTGTGGTATGTCACCCCATGCCACGGGTACGGCGGCGACTCCTCGCGGTGGAGAGGTGAGAGCGCGGGTATCCTCTTCCCCCCCTGCTCCGAATCCTCGCCCCGTGGAGACGGCGCACTACCCCCAATACTCTGAGTGTATCGCTGTTGTCCCCTCGGGGGGCAGTGGATGGCTGAGAAGAGGCGATGGGCTAGACTGCGACGGTGGTGTGCGAGGAACCGACAGGACTCCAGACGGTCACCATCGGCGTGGTGCTCGCCGGCGGGGAAGCCCGGCGGATGGGGCACGACAAGCGACTGCTCCGGCTCGCGGGGAGCACGCTCCTCGAGCGCAACGTCTCCGTGTTGCGCGCGGTGTTCCCGCGAGTGGTGGTGTCGGTGCGTCGCGACAGGCCACTGCCGTCCACTGCCCCATCGGGAGTCGAGATTCTTTTCGACGAGCTCACCGGCTCGCCGCTCGCGGCCATCGCCACCGCGCTGGCCAGGTATCAGGCGCCGCTGTTCGTGCTGGCCGCCGACATGGCGTTCGCCACGCCGTCCGCTATCGAGAAGGTCCTCAGCGCGTATTCGGACGTAGACGTCGCTCTTCCCATCGTCGGGCAGCATCTCGAACCGCTGCACGCGGTGTACGGGCCTCGCTGTCTGGGACCTTCTCGAGGCCTCCTCGCCGAGGGGCGCCACAGCATCCTCGACCTGCTGCCTTTAGTGCGGGTGGCTCGTGTGCCCTTTGTCGAGAGCGCACCGTTCCTCAACGTCAACACGCCATCGGACTGGCGAGCAGTGCGCCGACTGGCGGAGGAAGAGCAGGCGCGGTCGGGGGAAGAACAAACCGGCGAGCCGCTCCGCGACCGGTAGTCGACTCGGGCGCCTCGTCCCGGGCCAAGGCCGCGTCGCGGGGCGGGGGATAGAAGACGGCGGCGGTGAACGGCACGGCGGCGGTGGGGCGGCAGGTTTGACCGTCGTTTCGCGCCGTTGGTACAGTAGCAGGCAGTCGTACCTTACTCCGAGCCCCGCGCCCTACGGCATCTGCTATGGGTACGGGGCCGTACCATGGAGAGACCATGGGGCGGCGCGAGAGCGCCGTCGTGGGCCTGTGGTGGAAACGCCCGGACCTCCGCGTGCTTGGAAAGGAGCGAGGGGCATGAAGCATCGTCCGGCCGTGCGCGGCCGGGCCGCTCTGGCTGGCCTGCGTGGGCGGCTCGCCGTAGCGGCCAGCCAATGGCGTACGGAATACGAGCGAGGAGCACGTCCACTGCCAGCTCGGCGGTGGCGTGATGTCGTCGCCTTCCTCGGCACGTTGCCATCGTCTGTCCCGGCCCTTGCAACTACACCCGTTGCCACGAAGACCCGGGGTCGTGGTGCGGTGCAGACGATCCGACGTTCACACCAGAGGAGGCAACCATGACATTTCCCCGTCCCCGCAGAGCTCGCTTTGCCGCGCTGCTCGTCTGTGTTATGACCCTCAGCTGGCTGGTCGCCGGGTGCGGCGCCGCCGAGAAGTCCGCCGACACGGCAGCGTCCTCTTCCGCGGCCACCACTACCAAGATCACCGTGTTCGCCGCGGCCTCTCTGACAGAGGTATTCACGGAGATAGGCACCGAGTTCATGGCGGCGAACCCCACCATCGAGGTAGTGTTCAACTTCGCTGGCAGTCAGGACTTGGCCATGCAGATCGAGCAGGGAGCACCGGCAGATGTGTTCGCCTCGGCCGACGTGAGGAATATGGAGCGGGTGGCTAAGTTCGTCGGTGCCCAGAAAGTGTTCGCTCAGAACAAGCTGGCCATCGCGGTGGCACCAGACAATCCCCAGGAGATCAGTGGCCTGAGCGACTTGGCGCGGACGGATCTCAAGGTCGTTCTCGCCGCTCCCGAGGTGCCCGCGGGCAAGTATGCGGCCGAGATCCTCGCCGGCGCCGGCGTAACCGTGAAGCCCGTCTCTCTGGAGAACACGGTCAAGGGCGTCGTTACCAAGATCTCGCTGGGCGAGGGCGACGCCGGCATCGTGTACGTCACCGACGTGAGCGCTGCCGATGGCGCGATCGATGAGGTCGACATTCCGGAGGCGCAGAACGTGACCGCCACGTATCCCATCGCTTCCGTGACCTCGAGTGAGCATGCGGACGCCGCGCAAGCGTTCGTGGACTGGGTACTCGCGGACAAGGGGCAGCAGGTGCTCCAGAAGTTCGGCTTCCTACCACCTGCCACGCGGTGACCTTAGAGTTAACCCAAGGACGCGCGGAGGCCGCGGCGCGGGAGAATGCCCGTGCCGCGGCCTCCGCTGAGCAACCAAGTGAGGCGCTCATAGCGGCCTCCCCAACGGCTTCCGCGGGTGGAGAAGCGAGCGTGTGCCGCTCGATGTGGCGGTTCCGCGGCGTCCGGCGGAGGGCGCCGCTCGGTTTCGTACCGCTGGCGGCGCTCGCGGTCGCGTTTCTGGCGATTCCCCTGATCGGCCTGGTACTTCGTACCCCGTGGCGAAACCTGCCGGCCGACCTGGGCGCGCCTGGTGTGCTCACCGCTCTGCGGCTCTCACTGCAGTGCTCGGTGAGCGCGGTGGCCGTATCTATCGTCATCGGGGTGCCGCTGGCTTGGCTGCTGGCTCGCGTGAGCTTCCCCGGGCGCAACGTGGTACGTGCGCTGGTCATGCTGCCGATGGTGCTACCGCCGGTAGTGGGGGGCGTCGCGCTCCTGCTGGCGTTCGGCCGCCATGGCCTGCTTGGGCAGTGGCTCGAGCGGGCCTTCGGTGTCACCCTGCCGTTCAGCACCGCCGGCGCCGTCATGGCCGAAGCCTTCGTCGCCATGCCCTTCCTCATCGTCACCGTGGAAGCCGGTCTGCGCGCGCTTGGACAGCGTTACGAGGACGCGGCAGCCACGCTGGGCGCCGGCCGCTGGGTCACCTTCCTGCGGGTCACGCTGCCGCTGATCGCTCCCACCCTGGGGGCCGGCGCGGCGCTCAGCTGGGCCCGTGCGCTGGGCGAATTCGGCGCTACCATCACCTTCGCCGGGAACTTGCCGGGCAGTACGCAGACGATGCCCTTAGCCGTGTACCTGGCGTTACAGAGCAATCCCGAGGCGGCCATGGCTCTCAGTCTGATCATGCTCGTGGTCTCACTGAGCATCCTGCTCGCCTTACGTGGGCGATGGTTCCATGGCCACTGACCGAGTGAGACGCCGGGGCGGGTTGAGGGGAGCCGGATGAGCCTGCGTGCGGAAGTAGCCCTGCGCATGGGGTCGCTGGAGGTAAATGCGCAGATCGTCGCTCGCAAGGGGCAGGTTGTCGGTCTGCTGGGGCCCAATGCGGCCGGCAAGACCACTCTGCTGCGCGCGCTGGCCGGGCTCACATCGTTGCAGCGTGGCAGGGTGGTGTTGGATGAGAAGGTGATCGAGGATACCGCTACAGCGGTGCACGTGCCCACCGAGCAGCGACCGTTGGGCATGGTCTTCCAGGACTACCTGTTATTCCCCCATCTCTCGGTGATCGAGAATGTGGCGTTCGGGCTGCGCTGTCGGGGCGCGTCGCGAGCGGACGCGCGCCGGCGCGCCAGCGAGTGGTTAGAGCGCGTTGGCCTTGCCGGCAAGGAGCGTATGAGGCCGCGGGCGCTCTCGGGTGGCCAGGCGCAACGCGTCGCCCTCGCACGGGCGCTGGTGACGGAGCCAAAGCTGCTCTTGCTCGATGAGCCCCTGGCGGCGCTCGACGCCGGCGCTCGTGCGGAGCTGCGCAGGGAGCTGCATCGTCATCTGAGCTGCTACGAGGGCGTCTGCGTGCTCGTAACGCACGACCCGATCGAGGCGATGACGCTGGCCGATCAGCTTGTCGTGCTGGAGGCCGGACACGTGAGTCAGGCCGGCACACCGGCGGAGGTGAGCGCCCACCCCCGGTCTCGGTACGTGGCCGATCTGGTGGGGCTCAACCTGTTCCGCGGCGTGGCCCTTGGAGGTGGAGTGATCGAACTGCCGGGTGGCCAGCGGCTCGTGGCGGCCGCCGACGAGCCGTGTTGCGGCCAGGTGTTCGCCATGATCCACCCTCACGCCGTGGCGTTGTATCGAACGCGGCCCGACGGCTCTCCGCGCAACGTCTGGCCGGGGAGTGCCGAGCCGATCGATGTGACGGGCGACCGGGTTCGCGTGCGCATCGACGGCCCGGTATCGCTGGTCGGGGAGATCACGCCGGCCGCCCTGACCGATCTGAACCTGGGTGCCGGCGGTCAGGTATGGGCTGCCGTGAAGGCCACGGAGATACAGGTCTACCCGGCCTAGCAGCACAGGTGGCCCAGACGCGGTGTGCTCGGTTTCCGGCGTCGCCCGTGCAGTTTACGGTAACGCTTCCGCGGTCCATGGGTGTCCTGTAAGCTCCGCGCGACGAGGGGTCGTGTTGGGGCGGGCGACGGAAGGGCGGTGACCATGAGCGGCAGAGACCACAGCGCAGTGGTTGAGGCGCTGGCGCAACACGAGGAAGCCATCGCCGAGCTGTACGCCACGTACGCTCTCAAATACCCCCGGGCGGCGGACCTGTGGCACGGGTTGGCCGACGAGGAGCAGAGTCATGCCGCCCTCTTGCGCACGCTGCTCGCCCAGGTCGACGGCGTGCACGTGTTCCTGGACACCGAGCGTTTCAGTCTGAGGGCCATACAGGCATCGGTGAGGTACGTGAGAGAGACCGTTGAGGAGGCGACGTACGGCTCCGCTAGCCTCCGCGAGGCTCTCGCGGTCGCTCTGAACCTCGAGCAGGCGCTGATCGAGTCTCGCGCGTTCCTGGTCTTCGAGACCGACACTCCGCAGATACGGCGCGTGCTCGATCAGCTGCGCAACCAATCTGGCGAGCATCGCGACCGCTTGCTGTGCGCTCTGTACAGCCTGTCGCCGGGGCGCTAGCGCTGCCGTGGCGCTGTCCGGCGGCTGCTCGTCCGCCGCCGCCGCGGCCAGAAGGCTCGTCCTAGGTTTCTCCCCTCCCTCAGCGGGCGGCTCAAGGTCGTCCCCGTTCTCTCACGGGATCCCAATTCATGTGACGGTCATGGGGTTCAAGACGGTCGCGTGAGTGGGACCATACCTTGCGAGAGAGCCGCTGGGCCCTCCGGAGGAGCCTACGAGAACAGAGGAAGGAGCCAGCCGTGCCCGAGTTCGTGAACCCCTTTAGTCAGGCTGTACCTGGAAGGACGCTCAGCAAAGAGGAGCTCATTCGGGCCATTCGACTGGACATCGCGGCGGAGCAGGAGGCGACCAGTCTGTACATGGCTCACGCTGAGGCAGTCGACGACCCACTGGCCAAGCAGGTGCTGACGGACATCGCCAACGAAGAACGTGAGCACATCGGCGAGTTCATGCGCCTGCTGAGCATTCTCACCGGCGACGAGGACCAGTGGCTTGCCTCGGGCGGAGCAGAGGTGGACGCCATGGCGGCGGCCGTGGCTGTCGGGCGCGAGCCCGGGGTGGCCGCGGACGAGGCGCCAGGTGCTGGCCCCGCCGCACAGGCACCTTCTCTCGCGAAGGACGAACCCACGCTCGGCTCGCTGCGCTCGTGATCGCGCCGTGCGCCGACGGAAGGAGATACCCATGAGTGACGCGCTGTTGGGAAGAGACGATTCACCAATTGGCGAGGAGTTGTGGCAGGTGCTCGACCATACCATGCTCGGCGTGGCGCGCGGCGAGCTGGTGGGGCGTCGGCTGCTCGAGCTCGACGGCCCGTTCGGGCTTGGCTTGAAACAGGTGAGCCTGGCCGATGAAGAGGTCGGCGACGGAGTCTCCATCGCCGCGAGCCTTCCGCTCGCGTATGTTTATCAGACGTTCGTTTTGCCAGGCCGCGACATCGCGGCCTTCGAGCGCGAACCGTCTTCCCTTGACCTCTCGCCGCTGGTAACCGCGACGCTTGCGGTAGCACGTAAGGAAGACGACCTGGTTTTCCGTGGCGGCGAGCACGCTCCTGGGCTGCTCACCGCCTCGGGTGTACTGCGGGCTCGTCTCTCCGATTGGACCAGTGTAGGTGTCGCGCAGGGCGACTTGATCGCCGCCGTGACGTCGTTGGATGAGGCGGGGTTCCATGGACCGTACGCGCTGGCGTTAGGTCCCGCGCGCTACAACCTGCTGTTGCGACGGTTCGAGACGGCAGCCGTCAGCGAGCTGGACGCGGTTCGCTCCATCGCCACCGCCGGCGTGATCAAGGCGCCTGGGCTGGGTCACGGTGGAGTGATCGTGCAGGCGGGCAAGGAGTTTGCCCACCTCGTGATCGGACAGGATCTCAAACTAGGGTTTGTAGGCCCTCAGGAGGGTGGCTTGCTGCAGCTCTCCGTGTCTGAGTCGCTCGCCTTGCGCCTGGCGGTGCCGCAGGCTGTCTGCGTGCTTGGCAAGCCCGCGTGAGCGTCTCGTGGAGCCTGGGAGACCAACGGGTACCTTCGAGGCTGTGGCTGGTTTCTCTGCACTGCCACAGCCTCTAAGGGCTTTGCCCGCGAACGACCAGGACGGCGACATCGTCGGGCAGCGGCGAACCGTTGGCACGCGTGATCTCCTCTACCAGTTGCTTGAGGGCGGTCTGGTCGAGGTAGCCGAACGAGCCGTTGCAGAGAAGCGTCATCAACCGCTTCTCCCCGTAGCGCTCGGCGGCGGTCGGCCATGCATTTCCCTCAGTGAGGCCGTCGGTGTAGAAGAACAGGCTCCACCGTCGGGGCAGCGCGACTCTGCCCGGCTGCCAGTCGACGGTCTCCAGCACGCCGAGGGGCAGCGAGCTCGCTACTTCGATCCGTGTGGGTGTGTGAGCGATCAGGAACGGTTTCGGGTGCCCCGCGGAGAGGAGGGTGGCGCGACCCTCCCTCGGATCTATCCAACCGAGGCACGCGGTGGCGTAGATCTCGGGCTGCTGCTCCAGCAGCACCAGTGAATTGAGCGTGGCGATGAGCTGGTCCGAAGGGACGCCGGCGAGGATCAACGAGCGCCAGCTGGCGCGCAGGCTGGCGCCGAGGGCGGCGGCGGCGGGCCCGTGGCCGGCAACGTCGCCGATGATGACGGCGAGCTTGTCGCCGGGCAGAGGTACGGCGTCCATGAAGTCGCCGCCGAGGCTGAGACGCCGTTCGCCCGGTCTGTACAGGCTGATGAGCTCGAGGTCCGCGTGAGTGTCGGGCAGGCGGGGTAAAAGGCTCGCCGTCAGTGTGGCAGCCAGCCGAGCGCGCTCCTCGTGGGCCCGTCGAGTTGCCTCCTCTCGGGCGAGCGAGACGGCGAGCCGCCGGCGTTGCGCAGCGCTGCGACGCAGGGCGTCGGCGATCACGCCGCAGATGACCCCCGAGATGGCCCACAGGCCGGCGGCGATCATCACTGTTGGGCCACTGGACACCTCGCCGAGGTGCGCCACCGTGAAGAAGAAGACGATCCCCCCGCTCGTGCCGGTCAGCAGCCCCATGAGAGGGCCGGCGAGCATACCGGTTACCACCACGATCACCGCGATGAGCGATCCGGCGATGCTCAGGATGTGACGTGGTGGCAGAAGGCTGCCCAGAGGAACGAGCACCGCCACTTCGATCACCACCGCCAGCGCGAGTGCCAGCCAGTGCTGGGCGCGCACCCGATAGGCGAGGATCGTGAGATAGCGTTCGCTGCCCACGCCCACCCCCTAGTAGAGGAACACTACTCTAGACAAGAGTGGCCGGGCGCTCAATAGCCGGAGGGCTGCCGAGGGCGATGCGCCTGTTCGTAAGGCCGCGCTCGCTCAGTAGTGCGAGCGCGGCGACGCAGCGCATCCGTACTTCAACTCAGCGCTACGTCGAGGAGCATCATGAGGGCAAAGCCCCCCAGGGTGGCCAGTGTGGCCAGGTGGCTGTGCTGGCCCCCCTGCGCCTCGGGTACCAGTTCTTCCACCACCACGAAAATCATAGCTCCCGCGGCGAAGGCGAGAGCGTACGGCAGCGAGGCCTGGGCATGAGTCACGGCGAATGCTCCGATGACGGCGGCGATGGGTTCAACGATCGCTGAGAGCTGGCCCCACCAGAAGCTCCGCGCTCGTGAGAGCCCCTCGCGGTGCAAGGGCATGGACACGGCGGTCCCCTCGGGGAGGTTCTGCAGGCCGATACCCAGCGCCAACGCGAAGGCCGCGCCGAGGGATGTACCGTGCAGCTCGCTGCCCGCGGCTCCAAAGGCTACTCCTACGGCAAGGCCTTCGGGGATGTTGTGCAAGGTAATGGCCAACACCAGGAGCTGTGTTCGGCGCAGGCGTGTCGGTGGTCCCTCGGCGGCGGAGAGCGGCAGGTCGCGGTGGAGATGAGGGAGGAGGCGATCGATGAGGCGCAGGAAGAGGCCGCCGGCCAGGAAGCCGAGGAGCGCGGGCAGCCACGCTGGCGGGCCCCCAGGGTCCTCTTCGGCCAGGGCGATAGCCGGCGCCAGGAGCGACCAGAAACTGGCGGCGATCATCACGCCGGCCGCGGCTCCGAGCATGGCGTCCAGCATTCGCTTGCTGTAGCCGCGGAAGAAGAAGACCACCGCCGCGCCGAGCGCCGTGAGGCCCCACGTCATACACCCGGCGAGCAGGGCCTGAAGCACTGGGTCGAGGGTGCGCAGTGTGTCCACGCGCCGAGTATACCGGTCACGGACATCGCCGGACGTTTGCGGGGCGGTACGGCGTTCGGCGTGCCGCGCCTTGACGGCCCTCAGGTGGGCAGGCGGCGCTGCGCGCGAGGAGGGATCGGCCACAGCAGGCCGATGCGCGGCCACGTGCGGACGCTACGCCCGTGGGTACGCGCAAGCCGCGACTCGCCAGAGAGCTGGCGCACGAATCTGACGACAGTACCCGGATGCCCGAGGCGAACCTCGACACCGTCCATGAGCGCGCGTACCAGGTACAGGCCGCGGCCGCTCTCGGCGTCGGGCCGCGGCCGCGCCGCGTTCAGGATGGCGGGGTCGAACCCTTCTCCGCCGTCTTCGACAGCCACGGCGACCTGCCGTTTGTCTACGCTCAGCCGCGCTACGATGGGTCGGTCCGCCGGTGCGTACTGGATGGCATTGGAGACCACCTCGTCCAGGGCGAGGAGCACGTCGCGGCGCACGTGGTCGGCGATCAATGGCCGGAGGAAGGTGTCCGCGGCTGCTCGTACGTCGGCCGAGCGCGACGGGGGAGTGCACGCGATGACGACGTTCGTCGGGTGGGCGCTAGGCATGCGCCTTGCCATCTCGTCTCCTGCCGGTCGTGCTCGTGACTGCCGGGGATGCGTCCGTACATCTCTCTACAGCGCGCGGGCTGTCGTTCCTCCCCCGCGCGGAGCACTTCGTCGGGCAGAGGGTTGGGGAGCGACGGCGGTGAGGGACCAAAGGGTCTAGACTGAGCAGCTGTGAGCGTTATCCGAACGACAGGACTTACTAAACGTTATGGCCGTCACCGGGGAGTCGTCGCGCTCGACCTTGAGGTCGAGCGCGGGGAGGTCTTTGGCTTTCTGGGGCCGAACGGTGCGGGCAAGACCACGACCATCCGGATCTTGCTGGACCTCATCCGACCCACGGCGGGCTCGGCCGCGGTCCTCGGGCTAGACGCGCAGCGCGACAGCGCCGCCGTGCGCTGTCGGGTGGGTTACGTGCCCGGGGAGCTCTCCCTGTACGACCGCCTGAGCGGGGAGCAGAACCTGCGCTTCTTCGCCTCACTGCGGCGGAGTGTGGACTGGGCGTGGGTACACGCGCTGCGCGAGCGCTTGGATTGTGATCTGCAGCGCAAGGTCGCGGACCTCTCCACCGGCAACAAGCGCAAGATCGCTCTCATCCAGGCCTTCATGCACCGGCCTGATCTGCTCATCCTCGACGAGCCGACCGTGGGGCTGGATCCCCTCGTGCAACGCGAGTTCTACGCGCTGATCCACGAGGCGACTGCCGCGGGGCAGACGGTCTTTCTCTGCTCACACAACCTGCCGGAAGTGCAGCGTGTGTGCGACAGGGTCGGCTTTGTGCGCGGTGGCCGGCTGATAGCCGTAGAGAGCGTCGCGGCCCTTGGGCAGCGGATGGCGCAGGAGGTTGAGGTGGAGTTCGCGCAGCCGGTGGATGGCGCACCGTTCGGCGAGGTACCCGGGATCGCTATCTTGGAGAACGAGGGCGCGCTGCTGCGGGTCATGCTGACCGGCTCGTTCGACGCGTTCCTCAAACTCACCGCCAAGTACCCCGTGGTGCGTCTCACCAGTCGCGAGCCGGATCTCGAGGATGTCTTCCTCACCTACTATCAAGAAGAGGGTGTGGTGAGCTCAGGGGGTGTGGTGGACTCCGCCGGGGAGGCCAGCGATGCGCGGTAGCATCTTTCTGAAGGCGCTGCGCGATCAGCGGCGCTCGCTCGTGGGCTGGTCGCTCGGCGTCTTGGTATACGTGCTCGCGATCTGCGCCGTGTACCCGAGCTTCCGCGGCAGCGCGTCGGCGTTCGACGACTACCTCGAGCGGCTGCCAGAAGCCTTCCGTAACCTCTTCCTCGCCGAGGGTGTGGACATCACGAGCCCCGTCGGCTTCCTGAACGCCGAGCTGTTCTCATTCATGATGCCCTTGCTCCTCCTGGTGTTCGCCATCGGCGCCGGAGCTCGGGCGATCGCCGGTGAGGAAGAGAGAGGGACGCTGGACCTGCTCCTCTCCTACCCCGTGGTGCGCTGGCGGCTCGTCCTCGAGAAGTTCGCCGCATTCACCGTGGCGGTTGTCCTGCTCGCCCTGGTGTTGTTTCTCTCGGCGTTCGCCGGCCGTGGCATCGCCGGCATGGATGAGGTAGGGATCGGCGTGCTCGCCGAGGGGGCGGCGCTGCTCGGACTGCTGGCGTGGACGTTCGGGACACTGGCGTTCGCCGTGTCCAGCGTGACCGGGAGGCGCGCGCTCGGCGCCGCCGTCGCCGGTGTGCTGGCGGCGGTCTCGTACCTCCTCAACGTGCTCGGCCCGCTCATCGAGGGCGGTATGGCGCTGCGCAGGGCGTCTCTGATCTACTACGCCGGTGGCTCTCAGCCGCTGATCGCCGGGCTCACGTGGTCGGCGATCGCGGTGTTCGTGAGCGCCACGGCGGTGCTGCTCGTGGCGAGCGTCCTGCTCTTCGCTCGCCACGACGTGCGCGTCTAGCCAGACGGCGTGCTCGGCGTCCGTCTGCGCGACGGGGGATGGTACACTTCGTCCAGCATGGCCGCCAGGTCACCCCGTATGTACCGACGCTACCGCTCCGAGCACTGGCGCCGCCGGCGCCTGCGCCGTTCGCGGCTGCGGTTGGGCGTGCTGGTAGCCGGCGTCGTTGCCGTGGCCGTAGCGGGAACCGCCGCCGTGCTGGTGCGTGGCGGTCACTCGGGAAGCTCTGCGGTGCGCCAGACGGGCGCGACTACCGGCCTGCGCGTCTCGCCCTCACCTTCCGCCTCCCCGCGGGCGAGCGCGACGGCCAGTCCTCATCCTTCCGCCACGCCGAGCGTGAGCGTGTCTCCGTTCGTGTGGACGGGTCCGGCCTCTTCCACCCTCCGCCTCAAGCAGCGGACCGTGATCACCGGCACCATCTCTCCCAAGTCGGTGGTGGCCACGCAGAACGGCTATGTGTTCGCTCAGAACATGATGTACCGACACACCATCACCGTGTATAACGATCGCACCTACCGACTGGTGAAGACCATCCAAGATACGTGCAACCTCTCGCAGTACGGGTATGCGCGGTATGCGCAGACCGTGCGCGGGGCACCCGTCGAGGCGGCAGTCTCCGCCGACGGGAAGTCGATGTACGTGTCTAACTACTCGATGTACGGACCCGGTTTCACCCGCGAGGGTCACGATGTCGGCTCGCCGAGCAGCGGCTTCGACCGCAGTTTCCTCTACCGCGTCAACCTATCGAACCTGCGGATTGACCAGGCCACCCAGGTGGGCGTGGTACCCAAGTACGTCGCCACGACGCCGGATGGCAAGTTCGTGCTCGTCAGCAACTGGTGCTCCTACAACTTGAGCGTGGTCAGCGTGAAGAGCGGCAAGCAAGTGCGACAGATCCCGCTGGGTCCCTATCCGCGCGGCATCGTCGTCGACTCCGCCTCGCGCTTCGCCTACGTGGCCGTCATGGGGACTACGAACATCGCGCGCATCGATCTGCGGACCTTCGCTGTCCGGTGGCTGCGCGGCGTGGGCTCCTCTCCCCGTCACCTGTGCATAAGCCCGGACGATCGCTGGCTGTACGTCTCGCTCAACGGCGAGGGCACGGTGGCCAAGATCGACCTCCGTGCGCTACGCGTGGTCCGTAAGGTCAGCACGGGTTCGCAGCCGCGGAGTATGACGATCGCCCCGGACGGTGCGTCACTCTACGTGGTCAACTACAACACCGGCACGGTGAGCAAGGTGCGAGCCTCCGACATGCGCGTTCTGCAGACGATACGTACCAACTGGAACCCTATTGGCATTACGTATGTCGCTGCGCGCAAAGACGTGTGGGTGGCCTGCTACGGCGGCAGCATCATGGTCTTCCACGACACCTGAGCTGCCGCCGTAGCGGGCCAGCCTCTCGTGTCTCAGGCTAGCGCGGGTCACGCACCAGAGACATGAAGAGCGGTACGCGGCTGGTCGACTCCGCCAGCACCACGAGGAAGGGCCGGTCGGCGTTGATCGAGAAGGTGTCGACCGGCATGCCGGTGGTGCCCACCTCGATGCCCGTGGCTGCCGCCGCCTCGACGCCCTCTTCGTTCATGTCCAAGGTAGCCTTGTGGCGGATCCCCTGAACGAACAGGGGCTTGACGTCCGCGATCCCCTCGAGCTGCGCGTCGTCGGGGCTCCAAGCGCGGCGCATGCCGAGGGCCTGTAACGCGGGACGTAGCTGCTTGGCCTCGTACTCCAAGCTCAGCTTGGGGAGTGCCACGTCGCCCTTGGATTCGACCGCCTGAGCGTAGAGACCGGCGGTACCCTGATCGCGCAAGGTGCTCGCCACGGACTCCGGGGTCTCGGTTCCCTTGGGCACGATGACCCAGACGTCGACCGGGCCATCGGTCGGCAAGAGAACGGCGTCGAAGGCCTGCTGGAGGCTGACCGCCGCGTCGAGATGGGCGTGCATGGTGTCCGCCTCGATCCGTTCGCCACTGGTGAGCGTGAATGGTGCCGGAGCGGTGAGCTCTGGATCGAAGTGCTCCCAGGAGACTTTCAGATAGACGGTGTTCACCAGCGTGAGCAGGGTCAGCGGGTCTATGGAATCGAACAGCTTGGGGATCTTGCCGTGCGTACGTTTCTCTATCCAGGCATTGATCTCTCGGGCCGCCGCGGCGGGGTCGTCGGCGAGGTCGCCGAGCTCGGCGGCGAAGTAGTCACGGTTCAGGCCCAGGAAGTCCTGCTTGAACTCGACGCCGTTGCGCAGCCAGAGAGAGTCGGCGATCTGGAGCTTGGTCTTCTTGCTGGCTTGGGCGGCGGTGATCAAATCGGCCCAAGCCTGGTTGAGGACCGCCTGGTCGATGTCATCGACTTGGAGCGTGCGCCGGAGCTCCGCGGCGGTCTCCTCGCGGGCGCCGTTCAGCAGCATGGAGAGGGCGGCGTGCAACGAGGCGGGGGAGATAACCACGTTGTCCTCGCTGGCCGCCGCCTCCTTGAGCAGCAGGTCGAAGCCAAAGCGGCCCAGGGGAACCGCCAACACGCCAGCCTTGGCGGCCCCGCTCGCGCTGCCCAGCTTGGGCAGCGCCGGAGCCTCTTCCGCGCCGCGTGTCAGAAAGAAAACACTGAGGCCCGCGGCGACGATGACTACCACCGCGGCCACCGCGATGGTGCTGCGTAAACGCAGGGGACCGGCCATCGAACATCCCTCCCATTGCTGTTGTCCGTCGTGCTGTCTGGAGGGAGAGACGTGCGGGTGCGCGCTCTGGTTCGCTACCTTCGGCGCCGGATTCCGCCCTAGACGGCGAGGAAGTTGGCCAGGAGGGTAAGGCCCTGCGCGCTGAGCATGCTCTCTGGGTGGAATTGCACACCCCAGGCCGGCAGCGACCAGTGGGCTACGGCCATCACCACGCCGTCTTCCGTCCACGCGATCTTCCGCAGTGTGGGTGGGAGATGGGCCAGATGCAGTGAGTGGTACCGCGTGAACAGGCACGGGCTGGAGATGCCGGCGAAGATGCCCTCCCCAGTGTGCTCGACGGTGTGAGCCTCCCCGTGTACTGGTCGCGGAGCTCTCTCGAGGCGCGCATCCATGTGGACGCCGAGTGCCTGGTGGCCGAGGCAGACGCCGAGGAGCGGCAGGTGCGCGGCGAGCGCCGCGGCGACCCATTCGAGCATGCGGCCGGACGTATGAGGATCTCCGGGGCCGGGTCCCACGACGAGATGGGTCACGCCGTGCAGCAGGGGTGGCTCGGCGTGATCGATGACCCGCACCCGCGCCCCGAGCATGCGCAGGTAGTGCACGATGTTGAAGCTGAACGAGTCGTGCGCTTCCACGAAGGCGACCACCGCGGGGGTGCGCCGCGATGGCTGTGGCGGGCGCCAGGAGCGCAGGCGGTGGGGGGCGGCGGAGTCTACGCCGCGCCGCCCCCCACCCAGGGTGTAGAGCAAGGCCTCCGCCTTGTACCGTGTCTCCAGGTACTCGTCTTCCGGATCGCTCTCGATCACGATGCCGCCACCGGCGGACACGTAGCCCACGTCGCCGACCGTGGTGAGGCTGCGGATGAGGATGTTGAAATCGGCGCCGGCGCCGCTGACGTAGCCGAGCGATCCGGTGTACGCGCCTCGCGGCACCGGTTCCAGGCGGGCTATCTCGGCCATCACACTTTCCTTGGGGGCGCCCGTGATGGTGCCTCCGGGGAAGATCGCCGCGATCATCTCGGCCAGCGACGCTTGCGTGGAGCCGCGTACTTCCGAGACGAGGTGCATCACGTGGCTGTACCGCTCGACCGTGAACGCTTCGCTGACTTCCACGCTGCCCGCCTCGCACACGCGCGAGAGGTCGTTGCGCAGCAGATCGACGAGCATGACGTGCTCCGCTTGTTCCTTGCGACTGGCGCGGAGCTCCTCCTCGAGACGTTCGTCCTCCGCGGCGAGGGTGCTTCGCGGCCGGGTGCCGGCGATAGGGCGGGCGCAGAGCGTGCCGGCTCGCCCGCCACTCACCCAGGCGCCGGGGCTGCGACCGCTCACTGGTCGGTCGAGCGGGGCCGGAGTGAAGGTGAACAAGCGCTCCGGACTCCCGCTTACCACCGACCACTCACGACCTTCGATGATGCCCATGAAGGGGCTCGGGTTCACCTCGCGGAGACGGCGGTAGAAGGCCAGCGGATCGAGGGCACCGGCGTTGAATCGGAACCGGTGTGACAGGTTGACTTGGTAGACCCAGCCGGCGCGGATGCGCTCCTGAACTTCCTCTACGCCGGCGATGAAGCGGTCGCACGGGAAGTCGCTGGTGACGGGAAGCGCCGAGAGGGGCTGGGCGGGGGCCGGTACGACGGTGGGGATCTGTGTCGCCGGTTCGTGTACGAGCTGTCCGTCCTCCCATAAGTACCCGTCAGCGTAGAGGGTGAACGATGCCTCGGGCAGGCCTGGGATCGGCGGCAGGGTCGGCAGGCCAAGGTGCCGCGCGAATTCGTAGGCGAAGAAGCCGATCCAGACGGGGAACCGCCCGCTGCTGAGGTCCCGCGCGAGCTGATCGAAGAGGACGGTCACGCCGCCACGAGCCTCGCCGTCGACGAAAGTGACGCCGTCGCGGACCTCCACGGTGCGTACCGGCGCCAGCGCAAGCAGAGTGCGCCGTCCGAACTCAGTCCGCGGTCCGCGCGACTCCAGGAGGGCCGGCCGCATGTCGGCCGCTCGCGCACTCCAGTAGAGGTCGATGGTATCCATGGCGCCCTCCGCCCATGTCATGCGGGCCAGGCTGGCTAGACCGGGATGGCGAGGCGAGCTCGTGCTTCTCTCGCCTGCTGTAGGGCCGGATTGTACACGCCTCTCGGTGGCGCGGCGAAGCGACCGGAGAGGGCGACCGACAACTCTTCATCGCCGTGGTGCTCCGAACGCGGTCTGGCCATGTCGTGTGCTCATGTCCGGAAGTCCACGGGACGATAAGGGTACGTAAGGGCGAAGCGGGGGGGTATCGATGTCGCGCGAGTTGTCGGTTGATGCTTTGGGGAGCGTGCCGTGTTACCGAAGCGTGTGAGCCAAGATCTCTCCGGCTCTGTCGGCGTGGATCGCGGCGACCTTGACCGCCTCCCTGTCGCGGCCTACGTGAAGGAGGTCGACGAGCGGGGGGCGGTGCGGCTCGTCTCCGGCAACCGTACGTACCGAGAGCTGATGGCGTACCCGCCTGCGGGGTCGGACGAGGGTGCGGCCTGCGAAGACGAGCGCGGGCGAGTCCATCCCGAAGACCGTGCGGCTTACGAGTGTTTCCTGCGCGACCTGATCACTGGCGCTCCGCGGCAGGACGCCGATTACCGGGTGCGCTGTTCGAGCGGCGCGTGGAGATGGGTGCGAGACCAGGCCCAGGTTGTACGCGGCATGAACGGTGGGCCTGTGTGGATCCACGGTGTACTGATCGAGGTCGCCGAGCGGCGAGAGGTAATGGAGGAGGCGCTTTCCGCCCGCGCCGGTCTCGAGCTAGCGCTGCGCGAGCATACCGACGAGCTGAGGCGTGTTCGCGCTCAGCTCTGTACCAGCCGACAGCGCTACCGCAAACTCGTGGACAGCAGCAGCGACGGAGTAGTTGTGCTCGAGGCGATCGACGAGGGCCGCGATTTCATCGTGCGGGAGTTCAATCGCGCCGCGCAGGCGATCGAGGGTGTGGCGGAGCAGGCGGTACTGAACAAACCGGTCACGGTAGCTTTTCCCGGTATTACTGCCTGCGGCCTGCTCGATGTCTTCCGACGGGTCTGGCGCAGTGGCCATCCGGAGCAGCATCCGGTCTGTCTGTACGTCGACGAGTATCACAGCGGCTGGCGTGAGAACTACGTCTACCGCTTACCTTCACGGGAGATCGTCGCCGTCTACGCCGATGCGACCACGCGGATGCGGACCGAGGGCTCGCTCCGCCAGAGTGCGGAGCGCCTACGGCGTACCCTCAACGGCGCCATCGCGGCGCTGGCCGCCGGCATAGAGATGCGCGATCCATTCACCGCTGGCCACCAGCGCCGCGTGGCGCGGCTAGCCTGCGCGATCGCCAGCCAGCTTGGCTGCAGCGATACCGAGCATGAAACGCTGCGTATCGCCGCCACGCTGCACGATGTCGGCAAGATCGTGGTGCCCTCGGAGATCCTCAGTAAGCCTGCCCGGTTGACGGAGAGCGAGATGGCGATGGTCCGCGTGCACGCCGTGGCCGGAGCATCGATTCTGGCGGAGATCGAGTTCGACGGGCCTGTGCAGATGGTAATCGCTCAGCATCACGAACGGCTGGACGGCTCCGGCTACCCCGCGGGGACTCACGGCGAACAGATCCTGCCGGAGGCGCGGATCCTCGCCGTAGCAGACGTTGTGGAGGCCATGGTCAGTCACCGACCGTACCGGCCCGCACGCGCCATCGGCGACGCGTTCGGCGAGCTAGAGGCCGGCGCGGGCGTACGCTACGACGCTCAAGTCTGCGCCGCCTGCATGTGCCTGTTTACGCGGCACCACTTCACATTCGAGGTGGCCTGAGAGGGCGGCGGCTTTCCGCGATGGTTTGGGGCGACGAGAGCCGAGCTAGGGGCGCGGATCGAGCTCAGCGGCGAGAACCTGCCAGAAACGTGGATCCTCGCCGCCCATGACCCAGATGGCTACGCCCGCGATGTTTGGCACACTGCTCTTCATCCAGGCGATCTTGACCCGCACGGCCGTGGAATCCTGGTGGTAGACCGTGTGCGCGGCGCCGCCGGCGTCCGAGTAGCTGAGGATGGCCTCTCCGCTCGCCGAGTCTCTGGTCAGTCGGCCGCCAACCGTTTCTCGTACCTTCCGCACGTCGCGCCACAGTACATAGCGAGCCGAGCCACCGCTCCAGTCGAACCCGAAGAAGGGCAAGCCCATGAAGACCTTGTCGGCTGGCACTTTGCTTTGGGCGAAGCTGAGCACTCGCTGCGCCCAGGCGAGCGGCATCTGCGGCCCCGGCGGGCCCCAGCTCCCGCTGAACGAGTAGGTCATCACCTTGAACTCGTCCACCACTGCGCCGAGGGCCGCGTAGTCCTGTGCTCTCTGTGCATCGTAGTCGCCGGGCTCGGAGGTCTTGGGATACACGGCGATCGAGAGGATCTTGCCCCGTGCATGCAGCTTGCCTGCCAGCTCTCGGACAAACGAAGTGAAGCGAGCGCGGTCGCCGGCGCGCAACTCCTCCCAGTCTAAGTCGACACCATCGTAGCCGCGGCGTACACAGAGGCGGACCAAGCGGTCGATGTGGCGGGTCCTCGTTGCCGATGAGGCCAAGATGGGTCCCGAGATGTGCGGATCAAAGGGGTTGGTATGATCGAGGCGATTGGTGATGGTAGCGAGTGCCGTGAGGCCGAGTTCATGGGCGCGATGTACGAGCGCCATGTTCTCACCCTCTGTTTCGATGGTGCCGTTGCGCCGCGAGTGGTACCAGTCGAAAGCTACCTCGTCGATTGCGTGTGCCGCCGCCGCGTGCTCCAGCGCCGCGCTATCGCCTCTGCTCCACGCGCAGATGCGCTGCCGATGAGGCCGTGGTGTGCCCGAGGGGGTCGGGGGAATTGAGGCGGGCGAGGCCGCGGGCGTCGGTGATACCTCGGCGCGGGAGGGCTTGTCGGGCGCGCGGAACACACCCGCTGCCCGCACCAGGACCATGACCGCGGCGACGGCCGCCGCGAGCGCGAGTATCGCCGCGACTCGCTGTGCTCGTGCGCCTCTCCTCGGCCTGCGGCCTCGTGCCACGTCCTCGCCCTCCTCCGCACGCGGCTCGCTTCGCGCGCTGGTCGTCTCGCCGCGCACGCGGTACCGCTCAGTCTACGGCTTCCTCGCCCGGAGAGACACGTGGCGCCGCCAGCTGAAGCACCGAGCGATGGCGGAACCGATGAGCGCCTACGCCCAGGTCCTGCGTGGCGCGCGGCCGTCTATCTCGGTATGAGCTGGCGGACGGCGTCGCCGCTATCGTTTCGCCGGTGTGGCGGGCGCTACGACCTCGTGCGTAGCGATAGCGGCGGGCGGTTGCGGCTGGCCCAAGCGGCAGCGCAGGATGAGGAAGGCGGTGGCGCCGACGGCGCCGCAGGCGGCGAGCACCGCTGCCGCGCCAAGGGAGCCGAGGCCGCCCAGCGCCCAGCCGCCGAAAGTAGGCCCCAGTGCGTACCCTCCCGTTTGGGCCAAGGTCCAGGTGGCCATGTACCTGCCGCGCAGGTGTGGCGGCGCGAGCGCGGCGGCCACCGAGGCCGAGATGGGCATCAGCAACATGGAGCCAAAGCCGACGGTCGTCATGCAGAGGATCGTTAGTACACCCAGGGGGACGATCGTTGTCCCGGCGAGGCCGCCGCAGAGCAGGATGCTGCAGGTCGCCATGAGGAGAAGAGGGTCACGGTTGCGGAGTACACGGATGAGCGGGTACTGGAGAATCGTCACCGTCACCGCGTAGATGACTACCAGGAGGCTCCAGTCTTGTGCCGACACGCCGTGTGCGTCGTGGAGGGCGACCGGCAGTGTGGTCCAGATCTGGCCGAAGCCGTAGAGGGGGAACAGGGCTGCGGCGCAGAAAGCCAGAAAACGTCGGTCGCACAGGACGCCGCCGTACTCGCCGAGCATACCGGTGAAACTCGCTGGCGCTGTCGAGGAGCGTGACGCCGTGTCGCGGAACACGCTCACGACGAGCACGACAAAGGCGCCGCAGAGGCACACGCTGGCAAGGAACAACGGGCGGTAGCCGGCACCGGCCGCAAGGATCAGCCCGGCGAGGAGGGGGCCAATGATCATCGCGATGTACGTGGCCACGCGAGTCAGGCTGTACGCCTCAGCGCGGCGCTGATAAGGGATCAGATCGGCCACCATGGCGTTGCTACCAGTGAGGAAGAGGGCCCAGCCAAAAGCGGCCTCCAGGCTCACGACGATGGCGATCGGCCAGAGCGTGTGCGCCAGCGCGAACGTGCCGTAAAAGAGGATCATGAACGCGCCGCCGATCAGCATGGCCGTCTTGCGCCCGAAGCGGTCAACCAGCATGCCGCCGACGATGTGGAACGGCAGCACGAGGAGGGCTGGGATGCCGAGCACCAGACCGACGGTCGTGATGGGAATTCCGAGTTCCTGAGTAAGGTAGCTGGTCTGGAATGGCAGGGATATGTCGATGCCAGTGACCAGGACGACCAGGCCGATGGTGAGCAGCCAGAACTGACGGGGCATGGCCGCGAACTCCTGGCCGGTACGGCGCAGGGCGGACAGGAGTGGTCTGGGTGCAGCGTGTCTCATTCCTCGCGCCACATGCTATCGCAGGTTGACATGAGAAGCGCGCGCCGCTGGCCGACGGTCAGCCCAGGCCCATGCGCTCGAGCTCTTCGTCGCTCAACCCAAAGAAGTGAGCTGTCTCGTGGAGCACTGTGATGCGGATCTGTTCGCCAAGCTCCTCCCGCGTGTGGGCCTCGGCTTCGAGATTAGCGCGGAAGAGCTGGATGACCTGCGGGAAGCCGCCTCCCCCGAGGGAGGACTGGTCGGGCAGCGGCAATCCGCTGAAGAGCCCCAGCAGCCGGGGGTCGATGCCGTCGCGTACCATACGCTCGGATGGTCTGCTGTCGACGAGGATGGCGACGTCGCCGAGGCGCTTGAGGAGGGCTGCCGGCAGCTCCGCCAGCGCGCCCTCGGCGATCTGCTGAAACCGGTCCGCGGAGAGCAGTGGGGCAGCTCGCTCGGCGTGCTCGTCGAGCTGGCGGACATGCAGCCACTCCCGTACCATGGCGCGGCGGTCTCCGGCTTCGCTGTGGGCAATGCCGAGGAGGTGCCGGGTGTCTGCCTCCTGGCGCTCGCTGAGCTCCTCGTGCGCGAGCGCCTGTTCGAGTAGGCGGATGGCGGCGCGGGCTTTTCCTCTGTCGAGGAGTCGCCAAGCTTGGTCGTGGAGTGCGTCGAGATGGGTGTTGCCGATCATCGCGTCGCCTGACTGCTCGTCATCGCTTTCCCCGCCTCTGCCGGTAGAGCTTCCACATGTCGATGAACCCCAGAGGATCAACCACTTGGCTGGCGATGCGCGTGGAGTTCACCCAGAGGTCGCGCTCGAAACAGAGGGGGATGCAGGCGGCGTCGGCGAGGATCGTCTTTTCCGCCTGCGCGTAAAAGTTCTGCCGCTGGACATCGTCGAGCGTGGCGCGCGCCTGGTAGAGGAGGCCATCCACGGTCTCGCTGTGATACTGGGTACCGCTGTGTCCTCCCGAATGGAACAACGGGGAGAGGAAAGCATCCATGCTCGGGTAGTCGGCGGTCCAGCTGAGAGCGAACAACGGTGAGTCGTCGGTGGCCGGCGGACTCGGCAAACCGGCTGGTTGCTTACGGCGCGCCACGATGCCCACCTCTCTCCAGCTTCTCGCGAGTGTCGCGGCGATCACTGAGCTCTCTGTGCCCTCCTCGTCTGCGAAGCTCACCTGCAGCTTGGGGTGGCCCGTCTCTTCGAGGAGACGAATGGCCGCCGGCGGATCGTAGTCGTAGGGAGTCTGCGCGTCTCTGAAGCCTGGCACCCCGGGTGGTACCACGCCGGTACCAGCCAGAGGAACGTCGTGCAGAGCGGCCGCGACGGCGTCCGCGTCGGTGGCGAGCGCGAGGGCGCGCCGTCGCGCGAGGCCCGCCTCTCCGCTGGCCCCGCCGAGCTCGCCGTCAGTCATACGGATGCCGATGAGGCGCACGGACAGGCGCGGCCACGCCTGCACGAGCCACTCGCCTCTCCCCACGTGGCGCCGCGTCGCCGCGTCGCGGCGCCACCCCGGCGAGACGCGGATGATGTCCAGTTCGCCGGCGGCGAAGCGCCGCCACCTGTCCGCCGTGTCGGCGATCACGGGCATGCTGATGCGGTCGAGTTGCGGCCGTTCGCTCTTGTTCCAGTACTCCGACACGGCGACCAGCTGGATGCCCTCACCCTTGCGCCAGGACTGCACGCGGTACGGTCCGGTACCTACGGGGGCCCTTGCGTACGCGGCTTCGCCGACGTGAGCGATGTAGTCGACGGGAGTTACGGCGGCCACGGGGTGCCCGAGTGTCTGGGGGAACTCGGCGAATGGATAGCGAAGCGTAACGCGTAAGGTGTAGCGGTCCAGAACGGCCACACCGGCGAGTCCAGCTTGCTCGTCGGTCTGTTTTCCTCGCTCGTCGAGGCCGCGGATAGGCGCGAGGATGCGTGCCAGTGGGGCGGGCCGGCGCGCGTCCGTGATGCGGTCCCAGGAGCGCGCCACATCTGCCGCGGTGACCTCACGAGCCACCGGGGGCTGAAAGCGAACGCCGCGGCGGAGGTGGAATGTGAACACCGTGGCCGAGGCGTCGACGGTCCAGCTTTCCGCCAAGGCGGGGCGAGCGAGCAAGGCACCGTCGGGTTGCAGCTCGTAGGCGGCCAGACCCTGGAAGACCTGGTGGGCCACCTGCATGCCCTCGCGTTCGCGGATGGTCTTGGGCTCTATCCCCTCGGGGTTCCGCGAGAGGGGATAGGTGTACGTGCCTCCGGGGAGTGCGTCGGCTGAGGGTTGCGGGGCCGGACCCGCGGGCTGTCCGCCACCACAACCACCCGCGAAAAGCAGCGCCAGCACAGTCATGCCGAGCGCGCATCTGGACGACCGTCTCACCTGCTATTCGTCTCCGGATCTCTTCCTTAGTCCTGCGAGCTAGTCTCCAAAACGCTGAGCAGAGCGTCGAGGAACGGCTCCTGGGCGGACAGGATCACGCGACGGGCTGCGGGCAGATCGAAGAACGCCGCGCGGTCTACCTCGGGGAAGTGTACCGTGCGCCCGGATCGCGGGGGCCACTCGATCGCGAAGGTATTACTGACGATGGCGGTCGGATCGCAGTCGCCTTCGACGGCCCACGCGTGAACCGTCTTGCCGGTGGGGTAGCGCACCGTGCCGAGCGGCAGGAAGGGACCCTGTGGGCGCAGGCCGGTCTCCTCGGTGAACTCGCGTCGGGCTGCCGAGAGCGTAGCTTCGCCGGGTTCGACGAGGCCCTTGGGGATGGACCACACGCGGCCGCCACGGCGTGCCACATAGGGTCCGCCAGGGTGCACGAGCAGCACTTCGAGACCGTGCGGCAGGCGACGGTAGAGGAGAAGTCCTGCGCTCGCCTTCATGTCGCGGCGATTGGCCTAGCCGGCCAGTGAGGCACGGCGAACGCGAGCCAGTACCCTGGTGCATGATCCATCGATCGGCCTCGTTGACTCAGAGCGGCCACGTCATTCGGTTTTCAAAGAATGTCATCTCGGGGGACGCGAGCTCAACCCATGGTGAGGTGTCGCTCGCGAGCGCGTGTTACGTGAATCCTCTCGATGCACGCAAGCTGGGTTAGTGGGCGATGGTGGCGACCACCGGCCAATGGTCGGATGGTAGGCGGCCATCTGGGCGCGGATGGAGCACGGCTGCGTGGTGTACATGCCACGCGGGCGTGAGCAGGATGTGATCGATACGCGTGCCGTCGGTGGTGCCACTGAAGTTGTGGTGTGTTCCGGCGCCACGACCGCGCGCGGGTGTTGCGGCGAGCGCGTCTTTGAACCCCGCCGCCAGCAGCAGGCGCACGGCGGGGTCGGCGACGGTCGCGTTGAGGTCGCCGAGGAGTACCCACGGTACTTCTGGGCTCAGCCATTCGAGCAGCAGGCTGGCGCTGTGGCGCCGAGCAAGGGCCGAGCCTCCCTCCCAGTGGGTGTTCGCCGCGCCGAACACCAGACCGCTGTGCCGATCGCGGAAGCGCGCCAACGTCGCCACCCGGGGTACTGGGGCGCCCCACCCGCGCGACCCGGCCTTCTCCGGTGTGGGTGAGAGCCATCGCGTTTGCGTGTGCTGGATGGTCAGACGATCTGTGCGATAGAGCAGGGCGCACTGCTCGCCGCGTGCGCGGCCGTCGGTGCGCCCCGCGCCTACAGAGGCGTAAGCGGGCAGCTTGCCGAGCAAGTAGTGCAGCTGAAAGGTGAGTCCTTCCTGCACGCCGATGAGGTCTGCGTCAAGCTCGGTGAGCGCGGCCGCGACGGCCCTTCGCCGGAACGGCCACAGGTGTCGACCATCCAGGGCGAGTCCTGAGCGGATGTTGAAACTGGCCACGCGCAAGGTGGTTGCCGTGCCGTCCGCGGTTCCCATGCCCCGCGGTTCAGGGGTCCTTATCTGTGGGTGAGCAGCGGACACAGGGAGCTGTAGCTGTCCTCCTCGCTCGGGATGCTCATGCGTCGCACGTGCGGACGATACCCCTGCGGCGGTTCCTCAATCCCCTCTCCTCGCCAGCTGGGAGTCCTCGGTTCGATGAAGGCGGGAGTTGGGCGCGCCAAGTCTAGCGCGCGCGTCGCTCGTCCTTGAGCACGAGTGACAACGCCCACGAGACCACGCTGACGATGATGCCGCCCCAGAACGCGGGCCAAAAGCCGTCGACCACGAAGGAGAGGTGGAATACCCTGGAGGAGACCCACCCCGCCAGCCAGAGCGTGAAGGCATTGATGACGAGGAGGAACAGACCGAGGGTGAGCACGATGAAGGCACAGCCGAGCAGGCGGAGCACTGGGCGTACGAATACGTTGATGAGGCCGAGCACCACCGCCGTAACACCGACGGCGAGAACGCCGCTGTCTCCGACGGTGATTCCCGGGACCGCCCAGGCGGCGGCCACGAGCGCCGCGGCGGTGATGAGCCAATGCAACAGGATTTTCACGCGACCTCCGTTGCCGAGTTCGCACCGGCGGCGGTTTGTCGCCGCCGCCTCTAGTACCTACAGTGGATGCCATGGATTGGCTGATGCAGTTCTACCACACCGAGATCGCCGACACAGGGAGACTGCCGCTGTTCGCGCTGCTGGCGGGCATGCTCATGACCTTCTTGCTGATCCGCTTGAACACGCGCATGATCCGCGCCGGTGTTCGGTGGTGGCCCGGCAACCTGGAGCACGGGGACGTCCATCTCCATCACGTGGTCTTCGGCTTGCCTGTGATGTTCGTGGCCGCGGTGGTGGAGTTCGCGTTTCGGCCGGATCGTCCGTGGGTCGAGGTGCTGGCGCTGTGCTTCGGGGCGGCCGCGGGATTGGTCTTCGACGAGTTCGCGCTGATCCTCCATCTGGAAGACGTGTACTGGACCGAACGCGGGCGCAAGAGTGTCGTGGCCGTGTTCCTGGGCATAACCTTCGCTGGCTTCCTGCTAGTCGGGGTTGTGCCTTTGGGTGCCGCCGACCCGGCGTCGGTCGAGTACACCTCGCGGTGGGGTGCGGTCGCTGTCGTCATGGCCAATGTGGCCTTTGTGGTAATCGCCTTTCTCAAAGGGAAACTCTGGATGGGATGGATCGGTTTCTTCATCCCGATGGTCGCGTGGGCGGGTGCTGTGCGACTGGCTCGCCCGCAGTCGCCCTGGGCTCGCTGGCGGTACAAGAACAAGCCGCGCAAGCTGGAACGGGCGCGGCTGCGCGAGGAGCGCTTCGCCAGGAGCGTGGGACACTGGCGGCTCAAACTAGCCGACTTGGTCGGCGGGGCTCCCGACAAGCATCGCCACGAGGACGGCTGAGGATCGACTGGCTGCCGTCTGCCGCCCGCGGGGTGGGGAGCACGCGTGCGGGCAAGCCGATGGGGGCGGCGAGGAGGCGGGATCATGGGTGAGGACCAGCGGGTGCGCAGGGAGCGCGATAGCCTAGGCGAAGTCTGTGTCCCGGCGGACCGGTACTGGGGGGCAGAGACGCAACGCTCGCTCGAGAGCTTCCCCATCGGTGTGGATCGCTTCCGCTGGGGCCGGCCAGTGATCCGCGCCCTCGGTGTGCTGAAGAAGTGTGCGGCGCTGGCCAACGCGGAACTGGCACAGCTGGACTCGCGGCGTGCCGAGCTGATCGTGGCGGCGGCGGAGGAGGTTATCGCCGGTCGTCTCGACGAGCACTTCCCTCTGGTCGTGTGGCAGACCGGCAGTGGTACGCACACGAACATGAATGCCAACGAGGTGATCGCCAATCGCGCCAACGAGCTCGCCGGATCGCCGCTCGGGGGCAAGGCGCCGGTACATCCGAACGATCACGTGAACCGCGGCCAGTCGTCGAACGACACCTTTCCAACCGTGATGCATCTGGTCCTCGTAGGTGAGATCGACGCGCGGCTCATGCCGGTGGTGGAGGGCTTACGTGACAGCCTCGAGGCCAAGGCGGCCGCCTGGCACGACATCGTCAAGATAGGCCGCACGCACCTGCAGGATGCGGTACCGCTCACGCTCGGCCAGGAGGTCGGCGGATGGGTTGCCCAGCTTGACGAGGCGCTGGACGGTGTACGCGCTACCCTTCCCGGCCTCCTGCGACTGGCCATCGGTGGCACCGCAGTGGGCACTGGCTTGAACGCACACCCCCGATTCGGCGAGGTGGCGGCCGCGCGCATGGCGGCCGAGACCGGGTATCGGTTCGTGAAGGCGCCCAACGCGTTCGCGGCACTCGCGGCGCACGACGCCGTGGTGGCCGCGAGCGCCGCGCTGCGCACGCTCGCCGGCGCTCTCATTAAGATCGCCAATGACGTGCGCTGGCTGGCCAGTGGCCCCCGTGCGGGTTTGGGCGAGCTCATCGTGCCGGCGAACGAGCCGGGATCGTCCATCATGCCGGGGAAGGTGAATCCTACGCAGGTCGAGGCGCTCACCATGGTGGCGGTTCACGTGTTCGGCAACGACCACGCGGTGGCGTTCGCCGGATCGCAGGGCGCTTTTCAGCTGAACGTGTACAAGCCGGTCATGCTCCACAATGTGCTCGAATCCATCGCGTTGCTGGCCGACGCGTGCCACTCGTTCGATCTCCGCTGTGTGGCCGGCCTGGAAGTCGACCGCGAGCGCGTTCATGAGCACGTGGAGGCCTCGCTGATGGTGGTGACGGCGCTGACTCCCAAGATCGGTTACGACAAGGCGGCCGAGATCGCTCAGCTGGCCCATCGCGAAGGGCTCACCTTGCGGGCGGCGGCGCTGCGTCTGGGACTGGTGAGCGCGGCTCAGTACGACGCTTGGGTACGGCCGCAGGCGATGACGCATCCGCTGGAACCCTCATGACGCTGAGCGGGGAAGAGGCTGACGCGGCTGATACTCGTCTCGAGACGCTCGCTGGCCTACCGGGATGGCCGTGGCCGCGCGATCAACGGGAGCTCCTGCGCCTGCAAGAGGGGCTGGGGCAGCTGGCCGTGTCTCAACCCCCGTGGTCGCCGGGCGGCATCGCCGACCTGCTTGTCGCGGCGGCCTTCGTTACGTATCCAAGTGGACGAGAGGGGCCCGGCGACGCTGGCGACCCCGCTTGGGTGGCGGCTGTGTTGGTACGTGGCGATCGCCTGCTGGTGGAGCACGTCGAGGTTGGCGAGACGGGAGGACCATACGTGGCCGGCCTTCTGGCCCTCCGCTGCGGTGTCTTACTCGAGCGGGCGCTGCGTGTGTTGCCGCAGCCGGACCTCCTGCTACTGGACGCCACCGGCCGCGACCATCCGCGCCGCGCCGGGCTCGCCCTGCACATCGGCGCGGCGCTCCAGGTGCCGTCCATCGGCGTGACCAACCGGTCGCTGCTGGCGACGTATCAGCGGCTGCCGGACGCACGCGGGTCGACGGCCGCGCTGCTGCTCGAAGAGGACGTCGTGGGCTACGCTGTACGCACGAGGCCGGGGGCAAACCCCGTCCTTGCCCACGCCGCCTGGCGTACGTCGCCGCAGATGGCCCGGGATGTGGTGGCCGCCCTGGCTAGGCGGAGCCGGACGCCGGAACCGCTGCGGTACGCGCGCACCGTCGCGCGGGTGACCAGGGCGCGCGCGGAGGGTCGCTTCTCCGGCTGACCGGGGTCGTGTGCGCGCGTGGGAGCGCGGAGTCGTTGGGGTGCCGCTAGCGGCCCAGCTCGGCTCGCAGGGCCTGCTCCACGTCGGGGTACAGGAGCTTGTGGCCGCGAGCGGTCAGACGAGCTGGAGCGACTCGCGTGCTGTCTAAGAGGAGCCGCTCGCCCATCTCTCCCAGTGCTGCCCTGAGGGCCGGCGCTGGCAGCGGCACGAGCCCTGGTCGGTGGAGGACTCGCGTAAGGGCGCGGACGAACTCTCTGTTGGTGACCGGGGGGGCGACCGCCGCCACGGGTCCCTCCAATTCGTCGTCGTACAGCGCCCTATTGACCACGCCGAGATAGTCCTGGAGCCCGATCCAGCTCATCCACTGATGGCCAGATCCTAGAGGCCCACCCAAGCCGGTCCGATATGCGGGCAGCATGCGGGGCAGAGCACCTCCGTGTCCACTGAGAACCACGCCGGTGCGCAGCACGACCACTCTCGCGTCGGCGTCGCGAGCCGGCTGAAGCGCCTGCTCCCAGGCGATGCACACGTTGGGGAGGAAGCCGGACCCTGGTGAGCTCTGCTCGTCGAGCGGCTCATCTCCGCGATCGCCGTAGTAGCCGACGGCCGAGTTCGAGATGAGCACTGGCCGAGGGTCGAGTTGCGCCACGGTTCGGGCGATGAGGCTCGTGGCTTCCGTGCGGCTGCGCAGGATCTCGCGCTTTACGGCCTCCGTCCAGCGCGCGGCGTTCAGGCTGCGTCCCGCCAGGTGCACTACGGCGTCCGCGCCCTCGAGCTGGGCTGGCGCGAGGGCCATCCGCTGCGGGTCCCAGAAAACCTCGTGATCCGCGCGCGGTGGCCGGCGTACCAGAGTGAGCACCCGGTGGCCGCCGCTCGTCAGAAAGGCGGCCAGCTCTGTTCCCAGCAGCCCCGAGGCGCCACTGATGACCACTGTGAGACGCGGCCGCGCGCGATAAGCGGCGTGAAGCGTCAGGTCGTCGGCGGTACGCTGGTGACGGTAGGCGAAGAGGTGTTCGAGCGACTGCCGGATGGGGATGCCGCCGAGGAGGTCCCCCGCTGCTCCCAGCCGCAGCCGGTACTCGACCTCGTCGCGTAGCCTGCTCATCCGCGGTCCGTCGGGGGAGAAGCGGCGGACATGGCGCCACTCCGCGAACGGCCCGTCGATCTGCACATCTGTGAGGCGCTCCCCCGGGATGGAGTCGGTGACTTCCGTTACCCAGTCCTGGTGGATTGGCCCCAAGGCGAACCTCGTGGTCAGGCGGCTGCCGGCGCGCACTGCCCCGGCTGGAGCTACCACGTCGACGTGCCGCCATGGTGGACGGAGTCGCTGGAACGAGCCAGGGGTAGCATGCCAGGCGGAGAGTTCGGCGGCCGAGGCCGGCATGGAGCTCTCCCGGCACAGCACGTGCGTCCCTTTGGCGATGGCTGGTTTACCCACGCTGATCCGCCTCACACGTCGGCCTCCGTACGGGAGTCTCTCCCCCGCTTCGCACGAACGGTAGTGGCATGCAGCCTACCGCAGTGTACCGAGATCACAAGGGTGAGTTGAGGCGTCGCGCCGGCCGCGCTGCTCGGCTGACGAGCAGCGCGTGCCCTTTCTGACGCAATCGATCGACCGCCCGCAGGGTGAATACGGTGGGGACGATCGAGATTGACCGGGTGATTCTTCTAGGCCGCCGGGTCTACAGCGCCCAGCTCGTAGAGGCGCACAGCGGCGGCTACCACGTCCGCGTCGTAGCGTGTGCCACTGCCGTCTACGATCTCGGTCATCGCATCTGCGAGCGAGGAGTGCTCCCGGTAGGGCCGTTCCGAGGACATGGCCTCGATGACGTCGGCCACGGCGACGATGCGCGATTCTGGGAGGATCTCGTCGGTCTTCAGACCGTTGGGATAGCCCGAACCATCCAGACGTTCGTGGTGCTGCAGGATCACCTTGGCGAGAGGGAACGGCGTCGACACGTTGCGGACCAGTTCCCAGCCACGGGTCGGGTGGGTCTGGACTAGCGCGTACTCCTCGGGCGTCAGCTTGCCCGGCTTTGTGAGCACCTTGTGGGGGACGGCGGTGAGGCCGACGTCGTGGAGGCCGGCGGCGAGGTTGATGCCCTCGGCCCTCTCGTTGTCGTAGTGCAGCTCCCTGGCCAAGGCGGTACACAGACGGGCTACGCGACGCGCATGTTCTGCGGTGGCGGGGTCGAAGGTGCGGGCCACGGCGGTCGCTACGTGGAGCGCCTCTCCCAGGAGTTGTTGACGCTCCTCCCGCATCTGCAGGCGTTCGCTTAGATCCCGGCTGACGCTGAAGATCACGCGGCGTCCGTCCCATGCACCCCAGCGGACGCGTGTCTCCACGGGGATCTGGTGACCGTCGTGTGTCAGCAGAGGGATGGTGGCCTGTTCTTCCTCGCCCTCGAGGAGGTCGGCCATGATAGACGCTGCTTCAAGACGCCGTCCGGGCGGGTGCAGGTCGAGCACGGTCATGTGCGCCCAACGGTCGCGGGCATAGCCCAGCCGCCGTTCGACCTCGGCGTTAGCCCACAGGAGGCGGCCGTCTCCTGTAGAGACCACCAGCAGCTCGCCGACCGAGTCGAACAGGTCCTGGATGGGCAGCCGCCGCTCGCGGAGCTGTCGCTCGGCGGCGACGCGCGCCATGGCCGCCCCGAGCTCTCGTCCGAGGGCGGGGACCACCACTTGGTCGGCTGGCCCCCACTCGTGGGGCTGGCGGGTATACACGCAGAGCAGGCCGACGACGTCGTCGCGGGCCACAACCGGGGCGCACGCTAAGGAGGCGAAACCGCCAGCCGCGGCATGGCGCGGCGCGGCGGTGCTGAAATCCTCGGCGAATACCGGTTGGCGGTGGATGAGCGCGTTGTCATAGGGAGCGGCGGTGAGCTGTATCTCACGAACCTGCTCCCAGAAGGCGTCCGGCAGTCCTTCGCCCTGCTCGAGACGCGCGATGCCAGCGCGGCGGTCCACCGTGTAATAGGCGGCCGCGTCGAGGGCCGGCAGGCCCGGCAACTCGCGCAGCACGTCGCGCACGAGCGACTCCAGCTCCTCGGCATCGGCTGCCGCGCCGATGACCTGCTGCATAACTACGAGGTGTGGATCGGCCGGGTGGCGGCTAGATGACCCTTCGCGTATGGGATCACCGCACCCAGCGACTGGGACGCCATGATCATCGGTGCGGTGCACGTAAATCCCCCTGCAATTCGAATACTGGCACGATGCCGCTGCCATCGGTGAAGCGAACAGGGCTGCTGCTAGATATCGGCATGACTGTCGGCAAGCTTCACGAACCTTTGTCAACCAATACCTGTCTCGTGTGCAGTATCCCACATGCTGGTGGAGGAGTCTCGCGCCGGGCTCACGAGCGAGCGTTCCCCGTGGTCTCCCAGCTTCGCGCGGTGGCTCGGCGCAGCGGCCGGCCTCCGTACCCCGGTTCGAGTGGCGGGGGTCTAGGCGACCGCCAGGAGACCGACTCCCGCGAGCGCTGAACCCACACCGAGGAGTTGCCAGGGCGCCAGCCGTTCTTCGAGCACGATGTACGCGAGCGCCGCGGTGAAGACCGGATAGATGGAGCTGAGGACCGAGACCACACTGAGGTACCCCTTGGTGCTGGCGAGGGAGAAGAGGGCGTTTGAGCCCGTGTCGAAGACGCCGATGGCGATGAGCGGGACGAGGGAGGTGGCGGTCAGTCGAGGGAGCCGGGGACGGAGCGACACGTACGCCGCCGCGAAGAGGATGGTAGAGGTGGCGCGGGCCATGAAGACGCTCCACGAGACGTCCTGGCGAGCGGCTTGCGCGTAGCAGACCATGTTGATTCCGATGAACAGCGCCGCCGCGAGTGCGAGCGCTACGCTCCGCTTGCTCGGCGCCACGCGGCGGCCGGCGGTCCGCTCGCTGCTGGCGAGCATCACGCCGAGCAGCGCGAGCGCGATGCCGGCTGTCTGCAAGGAGGACGGCCGCTCTCCACGACTCAGGCCGAATCCCACCGGGATGACGATGCTGAGCGCCATGAGCGGGCCGGCGATGGCCATGACACCGATCTGGAGAGCACGGTAGCCGAGCCAGATGGCGAATACCGCCGTGATGCCCGCCAGCACGGACCACAGGGGGGCCGGCCAGGCGGGGACTGGCTCCCCGCGCGCCAGGACCACGGCGGCCGTCCAGGCCGAGCCGGTCAGCTGACTGACGATGATGACCGTCCAGAGACCGTGGCGCCGCGCCTGGCTGCCGGCCAGGAAGTCGGCGGTGCCGACGGACATACTTGCGGCGAGCGCGAGCGCAATGGCGAGCATGGGTACAACCTATCAGAGCGGTCTGGCTCGCTCCTACGGCTCGTGCGATCCTTTCCCGCGCCCTCGGCCGCGCGTGCGAGCGCCCTGGCCTGCGGGCGTGCGTGTCACTCAGCCGGGCGCGGTGTTCTCGGCCGCGTCGCCGCCTCTCTTCAGCACCACTCGGGCGTCCAGGCCACACGCGCCTTGTGGGGTAACCAGGAGCGGGTTGATCTCGGCGCTCTCTACCTCGGGATGGGCTGCTGCCCAGCTCGAGAGCGCCGCGGCCGCTCGCGCCGCGGCGGGAAGATCGATGGCGGGCCGGCCACGCGCGCTATGGAAGAGGGACGCGCCGCGCAACTCCAGGAAGAGGCGCAGAGCGTCGTCTTCGGTGATCGGCGCGAGCGCTGCTTGGACGTCGGCGAACACCTCCGTGAGCACGCCGCCCAGGCCCACCAGCACCAGGGGGCCGCAGTGCGCGTCCCAGCGGCAGCCGAGGAGGATCTCGACGCCGGCGGCGGTGTCGGCCATCTGTTCCAGGGAGTACGTGACGCTGCCGAAGGCGCGCTGGAAGCGAGCGAAGGCGGCGAGGAGCGTTGCCTCGTCGGCGAGGTCGAGCGCAACGCCGCCGGCGTCGGACTTGTGCAGCAGGTGAGCTGCCTTGAGCGCCACGGGGTACATGAGCGTTCGCGCGCCGGCGAGCAGCTCCGTCTGATCGTGAACCGTACATGCGGCTACCAGCGGGAGCCCGGCCTGCATGAGCGCTTGGCGCGCCTCCCAGTATCCTCCGGCCGTAAGAGGAGGCGCCGCTGCGGGCAGCTCGCGGACTCCGGGCGGTCGAGCTTCGCCGGCCTGCGCCAAGCGCGCCAGTGTGGTGACCGCCGATTCCACATCGGCGTAGATCGGCAGTCCAGCGTGTCGCAGATCGTCGATGATCGCGCAGCGTTGCGGAGTACTGCCCAGGAGCGGTACTTGACCGGCCAGCACTCGGTCGCCCATGCGGTGCAGGCTGGCTCGCTCCAGCGCTACCATCTCGGCCTGTTCTGGGAAGCGGGCGCTCCAGAATCCGATGACGCCGCTGGCGAGAATGCCATCGACTTCGCCGCTGTCCGCGACCAGGCCGACCACACGCTCGTACGCCTCCGGGTCGTAGGTTGCCGCGGCGAAGTCGACGGGATTAGCGCAGCCAGCGTTCTCCGGTAGCAGGCGCTGCAGCCGCGCCCGCAGTTCTTCGGAGAAAGCCGGCAGGGCCAGGCCGGCGAGGGCGCACAAGTCGGCGGCTACGGCGCCCGATCCGCCGCCGTCGGATACCACGCCGACTCGCCGACCGTGGGGGCGCGGCCCCGCGAGCAGGCCGACCAGCAGCTCGACCGCCTCGCGCTGCGTGTTCACGCGCAAGATGCCGGCCGCGCGGCAGACGGCATCCACGACCACGGTGTTCGGGGTCAACGACCCCGTGTGTGTCATGGCGACCCGCGCGCTCGCCTCTGACCGACCAGGCGCGAGCAGCACCACGGGGATTCCGGCCTCCGTGAGAGCGGCCGCCGCCGCCGCGAACCGGCGGCCGTCTCGCAGCTCTTCGGCATACACCACTACCGCCTCGGTCGGCCGATGGCCGGCGAACGAGCGCAGGATGTCGGCGGCGCTCACGTCGGCCTGGTTGCCGAGCGCCACGAAGCGGGAGAATCCCAGGCCGAACTCCCGCATCCGCAGGCTGAGCTCTTCCCCGAATCCGCCACTCTGTGAGATCAATCCGATGGGTCCGCGCTCTACCTCGAGGTAGGCTACGGCTAGCAGGTCGGTCGAAGTGTCGGCGACGCCGAGACAGTTGGGGCCCACGAGCACTGCACCGGCGTCGCGGAGCTTGGCCACCGCCGAGCGTTCCCGTTCTCTGCCCTCCGGCCCCATCTCGCCCAGCATGGCTGTTACGGCGACTACCGCTCGCGCGCCGGTCGCCACGCAGTCGTCGACCACTTCCTCTAGCAGCTTCGCGGGCATGGCGAGGACTACGAGGTCGGGAGGTTCGGGAAGCTCGCGGAGCGAAGCGTACGCGCGTCTTCCCAGCACCTCGCCGCCTCTGCCGTTTACGAGGTACACCGCGCGGCGATGCTCGCCGCGCAGGAGCCGAGCGCTGACGTCTCCCCCCCACTTCGACGTGTCGCTCGAGGCACCCACGACGGCCACAGAGCGGGGATCGAACAGGGCGGTCAGGTCGCGCGCCGGCTCCGAGGGCGATGTGGTCTGACAGGATGCACCACGCGGAGCGGAGGCCCCCGGCGTCGTGGCGCTGTCTGCCGGAGAGGGATTCATGGCGTCGGGGTGTCCTCGCGTCGTGGCCTCTCGATACGCCACACGTGGTGGCTGTGCGCGCGGCGGGCGAAATCGGGTGGCAACGTGGCGCGCGAGAGATCGACCGGCCGCAGGTCGGCGAGAGCGCTGGAATCCAGCACGAACCCTCGGCGCTTGGTTGCGAAGAGCAGGGTGCCGTCGGGAGCAAGAAGGCGACTCGCGGAGCGGATCAGGGCGACGTGGTCGCGCTGGATGTCCAGCGTGGCGGCGCCCGTATGAGCTGAGTTAGAGAAGGTGGGTGGCGCGAGGAAAATGAGGCCATATGTCCGCCGCGCTCGAGTTTCCTCTGAGAGCCACGTGCGGCAGTCGGCGCGGACCATGCGGTGTCGTGCCGGGTCGAGGCCGTTGAGGAGGAGATTACGCCGCGCCCAGTCCAGGTAGGTTGCCGAGAGGTCGACGGTGACGGAGTCGCGGGCTCCACCGAGAGCGGCGCTCACGGTGGCCGTTCCGGTATAGCCATAGAGGTTGAGGAAGCGCTTGCGCGCGGCGAACTCGCGGATGATCCGCCTGATCTGCCGGTCGTCGAGGAACAGGCCGGTATCGAGACGGTCGGTGAGGTTGATCTGGAAGGCGGCATCGCCCTCGTGCACGGTGAGGAACTGTCCGTGGCTGCCGAGGATGCCGTACTGTTCTGGCCCGCGCTGGCGGCGGCGGACCTTAAGCACCACATGGTCCGCGGCGAGATTCAGTACCTCGCGGATCGCGGCGAGCGCCGCGTCCAGACGAGCGGCCGCTTTGGCGGGGTCGATGTGCTTGGGGGCGGCGTACTCCTGCACGTGCGCCCAGTCCTCGTAGAGATCGAGCGCCAGATTGTAGTCGGGCAGATCGGCGTCGTACAGGCGAAAGCAGGTGATGCCAGCTCGTCGCAAGGGCCGTCCGATTGTCCGCAGGTTTCGTCGCAGGCGGTTGGCGAAGTCTTCCGCGTGGAGGTCTCCAAAGGTTTCCGGGCGGGCGCCGGGTGGCGGCACGGCGGCCGGCTCGGGGCCGGCCGGTGCGGGCGACGCGGCGGGTGGCGTTTCCACTATCGCGGGATGAACGGCGCCGCGGACAGTACCCCGGAGGAGCAGGACGTGCAGGGGCCCGTTGAAGAGAGGGATACCCCCGCGCGCCGGCAGTCCGAGCCTCCGCGCCTGGCGTTTGTCGGCGACCAGCACGGCGGCCTCCCATTCGGGGAAGCGCTCGCGCAGCGCCCGGCCGAGGAGCGCGTAGGTTGCACTGAGACGCGCGTCCGTGAGGCGTTCGCCGTAGGGCGGATTGGCGACCACCAGGCCACGAGATCTTCCGTAGCCTGGCAACGGGTCCAGAGAGGCCTTGAGGTCGCGGCGGCGCACCTGCACCAGTCCTTCGAGGCCGGCTCGTCGTAGGTTGTGCATGGCCAGGCGCAGGGCCGTTGGATCGCGGTCGTCGCCGAAGATCAGGGAGCGGCCATCGCGCTGTGCCGCCTGGAGCTCAGCGAGCCCGCGCGCGCGCCGTGTCCGGGCCTCGCTTACGAGCTGCTCCCACAGCGCCGCGTCGTGCTTCTCCCAGCGCTGGAAGCCCCAGTATGGCCTGAGGAGCCCAGGTGCTACGTCGGCGGCCATCCACGCACCTTCGATGAGCAGGGTGCCGGAGCCGCACAGGGGGTCGGCAAGCCAGGCCCCTCGCTGAGCGAGCTCTGGCCAGTCGGCGCTCAGCAGCACGGCGGCGGCCAGGTTCTCTTTGAGCGGCGCCGCCGCTTGCTCGCCCGGCTCGCGATACCCGCGGCGGTGCAGGCTCTCGCTGGCGAGATCGACGGCGAGCGAGCCGCGGTCGTGCTCCAGGTGCAGCGCCAGGCGGATATCCGGCCGGCGCACGGCCACGGAAGGGCGTTGGCCGTGGCGCTCGCGGAACTGATCGACGATCGCGTCCTTCACGAGCTGGGCGCCGTACTGTGTGTGGGTGATGGCGGCGGACGAGCCGGTGACGTCGCAGGCCAGCGTGGAGGAGACGCCGAGGTGCTCGTCCCAAGCGATGGCCCGCACGCCGTCGTAGACGTCGCGCGAGCTGGTGGCCGGGAAGCTCGCGAGAGGATAGAGGATCCGGGAGGCCAGGCGAGACCACAGGCAGGCGCGGTAGGCGGCGGTCAGACCGCCGGCGAAGGAGACGCCGGCACGTGCCTCGCGCACCTCTGGGAGCCCTAGGCCGCGGAGCTCTCGCGCCAGCAGGCGTTCCGTGCCACGTGGTCCGGTGGCGAAGCATCGCCACGTGTTCTTCTGTGCGGGGTGCATTCGCTTACGGTAGCACAGCAGATGTTGCCAGGGGGTACAGCCGTGGTACGGTCCTCCTATGGCATCCGAAGGAGTCGGCACGACCCAGTCACCGGCGCTCAGGCCCCGGACGTGGGGGCTAGCATCGCCTAGCCGGCTAGGCGTGACGTACCGGTGGCTCAAACGGCACAAGATGCTGCTGCTCGCGACAGTACCGGTGCTGGTCTACGCGCTGATCGTGGTGGTCATGGGGCAACTGGGGATCGTGTCGTGGGATGCCCCCGCTCACCTGTACAAGGTAGCCCTCCTGGGCGAGAAGGAGGCCGTCTTTTGGGATAACCACTGGTACGGCGGCGGCTACGATCTGATTAGCTATGGCTTACTGTTCTACGCCGTCGCGCAGGTCGTTCCCTACGTTGTCCTCGTGGTCCTCTCCGCTGGCGCGTTGCCGTTCCTCTTGCACCTCTACTTACGCCGTGCCTGGCCTGGCACGGGCTACCTACCGGCCGTCGCCCTGGCGTTTGTGCTCACCGTCTACTTGGCCAACGGACAAGACCCGTTCCTCTTCGCCATGGCGCTCATGCTCGGGGGGATGGTCTTGCTCGCTTCCGGCCACACAGTCCTGGCGGTGTTCCCCATGGCGGGGTCGATCTTCGCCCATCCGCTGGCCCTCGTCATCGGCGGCGTGTTCCTGCTCGCCGAATTCATCGCTCGCCCCGGCGTTCGCCGGGCGTACCTGCGCTCGCTGCTGTACCTCTCCCCCTTCCTCCTCGTACGAGTGTTGTTCGCCATCGTCTTCTGGGAGAAGGGCTCTTATGTTTACGCGCCCGGGCACGTGCTGCTCTTCGTCGGCTACGGTGCCATCGGTTACCTGCTCACGAGGCTCTCGCGCGACCCGGAGCGCTCCGCCAAGGGAGCCCTCTTCCTGACCTTCACCGCGGTCGCGCTGGTGTTCGCGCTCATTCCGGGGAATCCCGTCGGCTTCAACATCGGTCGCTTCTTCTTCCTCTTCGCGGTGCCGTTGCTGCTGAGCGTCCGGCGGCTCTTGCTGCCCGGGGCGGTCACCGCTGTGCTGCTGGTCGCCGTCGCCTGTGGCCAGATGATCCCCCCCGCCTCGCACTACGTTCACGTGGCGGACTTGCGGTCCACGCGGGCCGAGTTCTTCGTGCCGGCACTCTCGTTCGCGGCGACGCACTACGAGCCGGGATATCGATTCCATGTGGTGGCGCTGGACACGCACTGGGAGGCGTACTACTTCTCGGTCAACGATTTCCCGATCACCCGTGGCTGGTATCGTCAGGCCGACGCGGTGCACAACCGCATCCTCTCGAGCGAGTTCACGGCCGAGAGCTACGTAGCGTGGCTCAAAGGCATGGGGGTCAAGTACATCTTCTTGCCGCACGCGCCGCTGGACTGGAGTGGTGAGCGAGAGAGCGAGATTCTGCGGACGTCGCCGGAGATCGCGCCGGTGACTGCGGACGCCGACTGGACGATCTTCCGATTGCGGGATCCGCAACCTATCGCGGTCGCTCTTCACGGGGGCCAAGACCCGGAGATCCTGGCCCTTCTCCATCAGGCGGTCTACCTCCGCATCCCCGCGGCGGGCGACTACCTCATCAAGGCCACCTACTCCCCCTACTGGCAGATCACGGCGGGAGCGGGCACGCTCGCGAAAGCGCCCGGAGACGAGAGTTTTCTCCTGCTGCGCGCCGCACAGGGCGGGCTCTACGGCGTGAGCGTCCGAGTTACGCTCGAGGCCTCGCTGCGCGAGCTGGTGCGCCTGTTCTGAGCCGCCGCCGGTGGCCGGCTCGGCGCGCTCAGGAGACGACGCACGCCGGCGATGGCTCGTGCTGCCGGACGCAGTTGCGGCCCTCCTCTTTTGCCCGGTAGAGGGCGCGGTCTGCCAGGTCGAGCAGATCCTCGATGCCGGTGGCGTCGCGAGGGCATGTCGCTACGCCGGCACTGATGGTGATGGAGGCGTCGTCGGGTAGGCCGAGCTCGGTGAAGCGTGCCTCCGCGAGCACGCGTTTCACCCGGTTCGCCATGAACACGGCGTTGTCTCCCGGTGTGCCGGGGAGGAGCAGGGTGAACTCCTCGCCACCATGTCGGGCGCAGACGTCGGTGGTACGGACCGCCTGCTGCAGGATCGCGGCCACCGCTTGCAGCACTCGATCGCCGATGGCGTGCCCGTACGTATCGTTGAAGCGCTTGAAATGGTCGATGTCCAGGAGCACCACGCTCATCGGGGTCTGCGTCGCCAGGCTATGCTCGACCTCTTCACTGGCGCGCTGCATGAAGTAGCGTCGGTTGTAGAGGCGAGTGAGGTGGTCGGTGACCGCCTGGCGGCGGATGCTGTCGTACTTGCGGGCATTCTGCAGCGCCGCGTGGACATGGCTGCACCATGCGCGCAGGGCCTCGTCGGAGACGGTCGCGAAGTTCTCGTCTGTGGTGGCGGTTGCGAGCAGCGCCATCGAGCCGTTGTCGCCCGCGAGGAGAGGGAGGACGATCTGGTGGGTCATGGTGTGGGGGAGCAGAGTGCAGCGGTGGCCGGAGGAGCGGGTGAGCACGCCGGTCTCGACTGCTTGCCGCACTGGGCAGTCGCTGGACTCGAGGCAGCAGGACGAATCGAGGGTGCGGGCGCTCACGCCGAGGGCGCCGTCCACCTCCACCTGCTCGTCTTCCCACCGGAGCAGAGCCACGAAGTCCGCGCGCAGGAACGCTTTGCTGTGCGCCAGCGCCCGGTCGGCCGTCTCGCGGTAGGGGAGGGCGCTGTTAATCTGCGAGCCCAGCTCGCCGACTTGGACGAGCTGGCGATGCTGGACCGAGAGTCGCACGAGATCACGCCAGCTCTCGGCCGCCATAGCTGCCTCGCCCATCTGCACGGCCTCGACGAGCGAGCCGAGCAAGCCGCTCGCCTCGGCCACCTGATTGCGCGCACCTTCCGCCTTCTCGCCGTCGCGGCCGAGACAGGTACGTGTCGTCGCCAGCGCGCGGTCGAGTGGCTTGAAGATGAGCAGTCGCAGCACGCCGATGACGAGCGCGGCGCCGACGAAGCAGAGCGCGCCGAGGAGGATGCCGTGGCGATGGTCGTTCAGGTGCCACGCAGTCAAGCCGAGTGCGGCGTCGACCACTCCGACGAGGGCGCCGATCCGCAGCTCCAGGCGAGCGCGGCTGCGCTGGTACGGCTGTTGTTCTGTGAAGGAGTCCACCACGGTCCGGTTCTGCGCTCGTTATCGGCACGTTTCGCGGAAACGTGATAGCGATGGGCTACGGGCGCTACGTGGTGTGACGGTTCATGATGCGGCGGTCTCGCGTGCGTCGCGGGACCGCTCGGCGTTCTCCGTGACGGCGTTCCTGTACGTAGTGGGGGCAGGTGACGCACACTGCACTGCAGGCCAGGCGCGTGTCGACGTCTGCGACACAGATCATGGCGACACTGTGCTGCGACTGTTGCTCCATAGCTCCAAGTACGGCGCGCCGGCGCGGTGTCCTTCCGCGCCGCCCGAGGTTGTGCTCAGAGATAGCCCTCGATGACGCTGAGCACCTGAGCGATGCGGAAAGGCTTGGTGATGTAGCCGTCGATGCCGATGCCACTCGCGAGCTCGATGTCTGCCGCCATGGCTTTGGCCGACAAGCCGACGACGGGGATGCTCGCGGTGGTTGGATCGGCCTTGAGCTCCGCCACGGCCTCATAGCCGCTCATCACCGGCATCATCATGTCGAGGAGGATCAGGTCCGGCTGGTGACCGCGGGCTACATCGACCGCCTCGCGGCCGTTGGTTGCCTGGTAGACCTCGTACCCCTGTGTTTCGAGCGATAGGGTGACGATGTTCAAGATGTCGGGGTCGTCATCGGCCACGAGGATAGTCCTTGGTGGCACGCTCATCTCCCTTTTGCTGGGACGGTCGCCACGATGTCGGCGGCGGTGTGTATCGGCACAGTGAACACGAAACTGGACCCTTTTCCAATGGAGCTCCGCACCCGGATGTGCCCGCCATGGAGCTCGACGAGCTCCTTGGCTATAGCGAGCCCCAGGCCGGTTCCGCCTTGGGCGCGAGTTGTCGAGGAGTCGATCTGGGTGAAACGCTGAAAAATCCGCTCCTGGTCTTCTCTGGCGATACCGATGCCCGTGTCCGTAACCCAGATCTCCACCATGTGATCTGCGCTGCGTGCTTCGACGCTGACGCTGCCGTTGTCTGGCGTGTACTTGATGGCGTTGGTGAGCAGGTTGAGGAGGATCTGATTGAGCTTGCTGGCATCGGCGTTCACCTGCGGCAGATCTGTCGGGAGGAAGGTGGATACTTTGATGTGCTTGGCGGCCGCGCGCGGTTTGAGCACGGGCAGAACCCCGAGAAGCGCGGCGCGCAGGTCGACGGCCTCCCGGCGCAGCTCGAGCTTCCCTGCTTCGATCTTGGTGAGGTCGAGGATGTCGTTGATGAGGTTCAGCAGGCTTTCGCCGTTCTTCAGAATGCTCTCGATGAATCCCGTCTGCTTCTCGTCCAACGTGCCGGTCATGCCGCTCAGGAGCATGTCGCTGTAGCCGATGATCGACGTGAGCGGAGTCCGCAGCTCGTGGCTCATCGTCGCCATGAAGTCGCTCTTGAGTTCGTCAACGTGCGTGAGCTCTTCGTTGGCGCGTTTGAGATCCTCGTTGAGGATGCGGAGGGCGACGCCGGTCTGCATGGTACCGATGACGAGGGAGAGCTGGTTGCAGAGCGAATCGATGGTCCCCAGCCGGTCCTTGTCCGTCGGCTCTCCCTCGTCCAGCAACAGGCAGACGCTGCCGATAGGTTTGTCCTGCACCTCGAGCTTGGTGACGAGGAGCCGTCGATGCCCGTCGCGCTCGATGGCCGCCAGGAGCGCTGCCGACACCGTGTCGGTTGCGTGGTCACACAGCACCGTCGATTTCCCCGCGGCCAGCCTCTCAATATCCAAGGCGAGCAGGCGGCGCATGGCCGCCGCCGACGTCTTGCCGATGCGCGCGCCGACGAAGCCGTCCTTCGTTCCTTCGTCGTGGACGACGATGAATCCCGAGACGGCGCCGACTACGGCGGCCACCTGAGAGAGCGCCTCCGCGAGGAGATCCTCGAGGCTGTTGTGACGCAGGAACGCGCGGCTTGAGTCGCTGAGCATGCGGAGTTGCTGGTTCACAAAGCGCAGCTTATCGAGCTGGCTTTCGGTGGCCACGTTCGCTTGTCGCAGCTGCGTGTTGGAGCGAGACAAGTCATAGGCGAGCATGCCCGCGAGCAGGCCGATGAGCAGAAACGCGGCCAGGCGCACGGCGACCGTCTGGTCGAGCCACCGTTCCGGGAACGCTGTCGAGCTGAGGGTCGCAGCAGTGACGAGAGATCCTGAACGTTCCAGCAGGTAGAGGGCGGCGTAGAGCAGGTCGGAGCTCACGGCCACCAGATACGAGGCCCAAGGGGGGAGAAGGATACTGGCGACGACGATCGGCCACAGGTAAAAGATAGCGACCGTGCTCGCCGCTCCACCGGTGAGGACGACACCCGCGCTGACCATCAGCATGTCGATGACGATGACGGCGGCGCAGGCCGTGTCTGTCTTGCCATCACGGATCAAGAGCAGAACGGGCACCGTGCTCAGAGCGAACACGGCGCAGGTCATGGCCCGGGCGAAAGCTATCTGCCCGGGGTCGCGGATGGCGAAAACCAGGGTCGCGATGAAGAGTGCGACACCGAGCGCTGCTCGCGCGAAGAGAACATCATTGAGATGAACACGAGGCTCCAGCGTGCCCCCTCCAGCCGTCTTCCTGCGTGCCGCAGTACGATGTACCTCTCTCTGCCGCGGCGCCCTCACATTCTCGACAGACACCGGGAGTTCCTTGAGAGCGTCGCGGAAACATGGGTTCGTGGGGTTCGGGTTCTTGTACTCCAAGGAGAAACGTGACATTTGTTGCACGGTGGTATGCAAGGCGTTGTCGGAGGAGCAGGAGCGCTGATGCCAGTTCCCCGTTTCATCCTCGCCGGGACCGATGCCGGCCCAGCGGTCGATCTTGCCGCTGGTGCGTTGTTGGCCGCGTTCACTCGTCGGCGGGCCGTACGGCCAGTGCTCCTCGGCCTCAAGCTGCCGCTCTGGCGATTGCTGTACCGTGGCTCAGGCAAGGCACCGCGAGTTGTCGATCCAGCGCTGCATTCGCAGGCGGTCTCGGTGGAGCTCATCGAGTACTGGTCGGAGAGAGTGGAGATGCTGATGGCGGTGGCCACGTGTCCCGTGCTCGATAGTTGGGAGGGGGTCGAGGGGTCACGTCCTGTGGACTACGCCGCTCGCCTCGATGCACCGCTGATCCTGGTACTGGACGCGCGCGACCGGGGTGCTACTGCTGCCGCGGGCGTGCTAGGAGTGCGCGCGCTCGCGAGCCAGGCCGAGATCGGCGGCCTGATCGTTGTCGGTGCGGAGGAAACGCCCGCCGGTCGCGAGTTGCTCCAGTCGCTGCGTCGGGATGTCGGTGTGCCGTTGCTCGGGGCCATTCCGCCGCAGCTGACCGAGCAGTTCATGCGTCAACACGCACCCCTGCCCGGCATGCGCACCATAGGGCCAAAGCCGCCCGCCGACGGGGCGGTGCGCCTCTGTGAAGAGGCTGGAACGTATCTGCAACTCGACGAGCTCGACGAGGTTGCGTCGCGGCGCGGCTTCGTGCCGGCCGCGCAGCGCCGTCTGCTGATTCACCGCGACCGCGATGTCGGCCGCGTCGAGCTTTCCGTAGCCATCGCTTGGGGGGCGCCGCTGCAGCCGCTGGCACTCGAGAACATCGACGTGCTGCAGGCGGGCGGTGTACGCCTGCAGCCGCTCAACATCGTCCGGGACCGCGCGCTGCCCGAGGGGGTCAGCGGCCTGCTCGTTGTCGGTCAGCTGGAGGAAGAGCAGCTGAGCGCGTTCGCGGCGAACACGCCTCTTCTGGGCGAGTTGGCGCGGGCCATTGGCGCTGGTCTTCCCACCATGGCGTTCGGCGGCGGGGCGCTTCTGCTCCTACGCCGCCTCGCCGACAGTCACGGGCGCAGTCACGATCTCGTGGGCGTGATCCCCGCCGAAGCGGAACTCATCGAATGGTACGACCGCCCACGGTACGTGCGCGTGAGCGCTACGCGGGAGAACCCGTACGACGAGAGCGACAACGTGCTCTACGAGCTCTTCGACCTGGAGTACCTCGTGCTCGAGCAAGATCACTTCGCCTATCGGGTGGCAACCGGTAACACCACGCAGGCCGAGGGCTTCGCGGTGCACAACTGCCTGGCGACGAGCCTGTACCCGAGCTTTGCCCTCTCTCCCGCCATGGTCGATCGGTTCATGGCCGCGGTGCGTCTGTCGGCATTGCGCCAGTGAGTCGCCGCCGGCGGCTGATCCTGCTCGCTGTGCTGCCCCCCATTTTGCTAGCGGCGGTGCGGCTTGCCATGTGGCAAACGGGATTCAGTGGGGTGGACACGGCCGCTCACGTGTACAAGGCGGAGCAAGTACGCCACACCGCGGCGGCGCTGTTCTGGGACACCTACTGGTACGGCGGCTCCTACGGTGTCGTCAACTACGGACCGCTCTTCTATCTCCTGGCCGCGATGATCCCCGGAGCTGTCGTGGCGGTACTGGCCGCTGGGTCGCTGCCGCTGGCCACCGACGCGTATCTCCGGCGGTCCTATGGCGTTACCAGTCCTTGGCCGGCGTTGGCGCTCGCGGGTGTGCTCTGCCTGTACCAAGTCAACGGCCAGGACCCGTTCCTCCTCGGGCTCGCGCTCATGGTCGGCGGCCTTGCCCTGCTGTCGGCAGACAAGCCGCTGTGGGCGGCCTTGGCTGTCGGATTGGCGCTGTTCGCCAATCCGCTCGCCGTGTTCGTGGGCGGTGTGTTCCTGTTCGCCGATCTCGTCGTCGACGCAGGCGCACGGCGGAAGTACCTCCGGTTCGTGGCAGGCTGGGCGCCATTCATCCTGGTACGGGGATTGCTCGCCCTGGTCTTCGCGCAGCCGACAGCGTATCTCAACGAGTTGCCGCAAGTCGGTCTGGCGCTCGCCGCCGCCCTGTTGGGCGCTCTTCTGGCCTGGACCGCGGCGTCGGTGGCACGGCGGCGCCTCCTCGCACTCTTCGTGATCTACGCGGTCGCCTGCATCCTCGCAGCCGTGGTACGAGTGGTACCGCTGGGCAACAACGTGAACCGGTTTGCACTAGTGTTCGCGGTGCCACTCGCTCTCGCGTGCGGCCGGAGTCGGCTGCCACGAATAGCGCTCGTGGCGGTCGTCCTCGCGCTGGCTGGCCTGCAGTTGCAGGCGCCACTGCGCGCATGGGCCACTCCCTTGCGCCCGCAAGCTACGGACGCGGCTTTCTTTGCCCCCGCTTTGCGGGTCGCCGATCGTCTCGTGGGGCCCGGCGAGCGGCTGCACGTGGTGGCCCTTAAGAAGCATTGGGAGGCGTACTACTTCCCCCGCGCCGGCCATGCGATGACGCGGGGCTGGTACCGGCAGGACGACGCCATCCACAACCGCCTGTTCCTCGAGGGGGAGTACGGCGAGGCGGATTACGTTGCGTGGCTGCAGGCGATGGGCGTGCGCTACGTGTTCCTGCCGCACGCCCCATTGGATCGCAGCAGCCAGGCGGAACCGACCCTCCTGGCCACGTCGCCATCCTTTCGCCGCGTGGCGCGGCGAGGAGGCTGGACGGTGTACGAGCTGGTCTCCGCTCAGCCCATGGTCGTCCCGATCGGGCACAGTGGGCGCTGTCGTGTCCTCGCGCTCGACCACCGCGTAGTGCGTCTCTCCGCCGATGCGGCGGGCTCCTACGTGCTCAAGGTGAGCGCCACGCCATTCTGGACGGTCGTGCGTGGCGCCTGCACGGTGCGGGCTACGACGGATGGCTTCACGCAGCTACAGATCGCTAAGCCTGGGGTGGTAGTCCTGCAATTCTCCCTGGGGCTGGGTGGATTTACCCGCGCTCTTCGTTGACACGGTAAACTCGTGCTGGATCGCGGCTGATGGCCGGCGCGTGAAGGAGGGAGCGATGGCCCGTGGTGCGGAGACCCCGCGAGCGACGAGACGGCCGACGAGCGCGGCCTCGCTGCCGGTCAGGCGCGATGGCGTGTGTGTGGCAACCGGGAGGCTGAGGTGAAGCGGCGGCTCGAGCCGGACGTCTTCCGGCTCCCGGTGGCGCAGATCCGGTCCGGGTACTACTCGGACGCCTACTTCAACTACACCAAGCAGGTGCTGGAGACGGGCGGGATGCACCCGCGCGTCCTGATGCAGGTGTTTCAGAAACACGAGGGCGCTGTCTTGGGTGGCATGGACGAGGCCTTGGCGATCCTTCGTCTGTGCGCTGGCCGCTACCGCTCTGGTCGTGCGGGGCGTCGCTGGGAGTCGGGCTGGCGGCATCTGCGCGTGCACGCGCTCTACGATGGTGACGAGATCTCTTCCTGGGAGACAGTCCTGACGATCGAGGGCGACTATAGCCTGTTCGCCCACCTCGAAACGGTGTATCTCGGCGTGCTCAGCAGGCGCACACTGGTGTCTACCAACGTACGCCGGGTGGTTCAGGCGGCGGGAGGTAAATCGATCCTCTTCTTCCCCGCGCGGTTCGATCACTACCGGGTGCAAACCGGAGATGGGTACGCGGCGCACGTCGCGGGAGCTATCGGTGTGTCCACGGACGCGCAAGCCTCGTGGTGGGGCGGTAAGGGTATAGGTACCGTGCCACACGGACTCATCGCGGCATGCGGGGGCGACACGGTCGAGGCCGTCCGGCGCTTCGCCGATCGGTACTACCCTGAGGTCAATGTGGTCGCGCTCGTGGACTTCCACAACGACTCGGTGACCACCTCGCTTGCCTGTGCGCGGGCGCTGGGCAAGCGGCTGTGGGGTGTACGGCTCGACACGGCCGAGACTATGGTCGATCGCGCGCTCTGGGACAGGATGGGGCAGTTCAAGCCAACTGGAGTGGCCCCCGAGCTCGTATGGGAGGTAAGGCGGGCGCTCGATGCCGAGGGCTTCGACTTCGTGAAGATCGTGGCCAGCGGCGGCTTCGACGCCGACCGGATTCGCGCCTTCGAGGCCGCCGGAGTGCCCGCCGACGCTTACGGGGTGGGGAGTAGCTTGTTGCGTGGCAACACCGACTTCACGGCGGACGTGGTCATGGTCGAGGGTCGGCCGTGTGCCAAAGTCGGGAGGAGCTTTCGGCCCAGCACGCGGCTCGACCTGGTCGAGTAGGCGAAGCATGGGCGAGGATTTCCGCTGATGGGGTACATAGAGGGCATGAAAGCGATCATCGTCGTCGACGTTCTGAATGGCTTCTGCAAGGCGGGGAATCTCGCCAGCCCGCGCCTTGGCGCTGTGATCCCGCGTCTACAGGCATATCTGCGGCGCGAGCTGGACGCTGGCGCTCGCGCCATCTTCCTCATCGACACGCACCAGCCAGACGACCGCGAGTTCCACATGTTCCCGCCGCACTGCATCCGCGGGAGCGGCGAGGATGAGGTGGTGGACGAGCTGCGCGAGTTCGTCGAGCGCTCTGTTTCGGTACGCAAGAGCCGGTACTCGGGGTTCTACGGAACCAATCTGGAACGCATACTCGCCGAGTTGCATCCAGACGAGGTCGAGGTGGTCGGTGTGTGCACCGACATCTGTGTGCTGCATACCGTCGCCGACCTGCGCAACCGCGACTACCTCGTGACGGTGCGAAGTGACCTGGTGGAAACCTACGATGCCCCCGGTCATCCCGCGGAGCAGATCAACGCCTGGGCTCTGGCGCACATGCGCGATGTGCTCGGCGCGCGCGTCGTCTGAGGATCATCTCCGACACGCGCGGTCGTAGCCGAGGCGATACGGTAGGAACCCGCCCGATGTGCATTGACGCTCGGCATGAGCTGTCAGTAGAGTCTCGCGGAGAGAATGGGGATGCCGTGTTGGCGGCAGGGCTTTGGAAGGGTTTCCGTGGGTCTTCAACTGACGCGTGGGGGCGAGTACGGCATACGGGCCATGGCGTATCTGGCGGGCAGAGCGCCCGGCGAGGTTTGCTCGCTGCACGAGGTCGGCGGCGAGCAAAGCATCCCCGAGAGCTTCCTGGCTAAGATCTTCCAGAACCTGGCGCGTGCCGGACTCGTGATTTCACGGCGTGGCGCGCATGGCGGCTTCGTGCTGGCGCGCCCTGCCGAGGACATCAGTATCGCCGATGTGCTCGAGGCTATCGACGGACCGGTCGCGCTGAATATTTGTGTGCTCCGACCCGAGGCGTGCGAGAACTGCTCCAGATGTGGTGTGCACCACGTGTGGGTGCGCGCTCAGGAACACATGATGGAGGTGCTTCGGGAGGCCTCGCTGGCAGATGTGGCGCGGGCCATCGGGGATGTTCGGCCGGCTGCGGACCGCCGGTAGCCGCTGCTCGCTGGCGACGACCGGGGTGGTCGGCGTCAGGCCGTACAAGGGGACGGGGTAGGCTCGCCCGCGTAAGTCGGGCGAGCCTACCCCGTCAACGTCTACGACGCGACCGCGTCGTCTCTTCCCTTACCGTCAGCCAAAGCCGCTGCCGCGGTAGGGTGAGCAGCTGCCGCCGACGTGCTTCAAGAAGCTGGAGAACTTCTGGCGTACCTCGAGGGAGCCGCACGCGGGACACACTTTGTCCTGCTCTTTCAGAAACCCCGGCACGTTGATCTCAAAACTCTTGGCGCACTTCTGGCAGACGAACTCATAGGTCGCCATCGATCCTCCCAGTTGCTGTCCTATACCCACAGGGGTATTATGGTCGAATAGCGCTCATTCGTAAACCCAGAGCAGTTGCGGGAGGGAGATCCTGTGCTGATGCGTCGTCGTCGGTCGGTATTGGGTGTCTGGATGGTGGCGGCGGTCTCTCTACCCGTGCTCTTGCTGGCATCGTGCGGAGTCTCGGACACGGGCGGCGACGGCGCCACGGGAGGCGCCACGCCCGGCATCGTGCTGGCGGGCACTACTGTGGACGGTGAGGCGTTCGATGTGGCGAGCTACGCGGGCAGGCCCGTCGTCGTGAACTTTTGGGCCTCGTGGTGCGGCTACTGCCGGGAGGAGATGTCCGATCTGGTCGCCTTCGCGGCGGCACACCCCGACGTTGCGGTTATCGGCGTCGCCGTGAACGACAGTGAGACGGACGCCGCGCGGATGATCCTCGACTACGGGATCACGTTCCCCACAGTGTGGGATCCCGACGGTGAGATCTTCTCGCGGGTCGAGAGCCAGGGTCTGCCGACTACGGTATTTCTCACCGCGGATCTGCGCGTGGCGCACAAGATCGTGGGTGCCGCCGACCGGGCTGGCTTCGAGGCTGGGTTGCGGCGGGCACAGTGATCACAGCGTGATCATCGAGTCCCTCTCGCTCTCGGCGGTTGGACTGGCGTTCGCCGCCGGTCTGGTGTCGTTCCTCTCGCCGTGCGTGCTCCCCCTGCTCCCCGTCTACCTCTCGTACGTGTCCGGTGTGAGTGTCGAGCAGCTCGATCGCCAGCGCTGGGCGGTACTGCCGGTAGCGCTCGCTTTCGTACTTGGGTTCACGTCGGTCTTCGTGCTTCTGGGAGCCGGCGCCGGCGGTATAGGGAGCGCGCTGCTCCGCCACCGGGATACCCTCACGGTGATCGCTGGCGCCTTCCTCATCCTCAGTGGCGTTGCTGTGGCGGGCCGCCTTCACCTGCGCGCGGTGGGCATCTCTTGGGCACCGCGCGCCGGCGGCGCCGGCGGCGCCTTCCTGGCCGGCGCCGCTGTCGCCATCGCCTGGACGCCGTGCGTTGGGTACGTGCTGGGTGCCATCCTCACGCTGGCCAGCACGCAGAGCGCCGCCGCCGGCGCGCTGCTGCTCTTCGTCTACTCTCTCGGCCTCGGCCTGCCTTTCATGGTGGCAGCCGCTGCCTTCGGTTGGGTGAGCTGCCACCTGGCCCGCGTAAAACGACACTATCGGGTCGTCCAGCTCGTCGCTGGCGGACTGCTCGTCGTACTCGGCGTGCTGTTCGTGACGGGGACGTTCGACGCGCTGAGCCGCGCGCTGGCGCGTTTCAACCCCTTCGATCTGTAGGATCCAGGGATGCGCCCATCCTCGCTTTGCGAGGAAGCCGGCACCCGCGTTGGCAGGTGGCCCTCCGCGCCCGGTATGATCTCCACGATGGACGCTTCGCGAAGACTCCCCGATCCTACCCCGGCGGGTCTCGCGGCGGCGCGCGCGCTCGAAGGGCGCGTGGCGGGTGAGGTACGCACTACTCCGCTGTCGCGGTGGCTGTACTCCACCGACTCCTCCAGCTATCGACTCTTGCCGGATGCGGTGCTGGTGGCCGGAGCGGTGGAGGATCTGTACATCGCGGCGCAGGTCGCTGCCGAACACGGTGTCTCCCTCTGCCCGCGAGGCGCCGGGACCAGCGTCGCCGGGCAGGCCATCGGCACTGGCATCGTGGTCGACTGTTTCAAACTCGACCGCATCCTCGAGATCGACGCGGACGGTCGCCGAGCACGGGTCGAGCCGGGCGTCATCCAGGCCTCGTTGAACGCTGCCGCGGCGGCGTACGGCCTCGAGTTCGGACCCGACACGTCGACGGTGGACCAAGCGACCATCGGCGGCATGGTGGGCAATAACTCCTCAGGGTCGCGCTCCATCATCTACGGCCAGTCAGTCGACAAGCTGCTCGGCCTCCGCACGGTGCTGATAGGGGGCGACGAGCTAGACCTGGGCGTGTGCGCGGACGACGATCTCTCCAGCGGCGTGACGGGGCCCCAGGCACGCGCCATCGCCGCCGAGCTCGCCGCGATGCGCCGCCGCTCGCGTGCGGCGATCGCCACCGGATACCCGCAGACCTCGCGCTGCACCTCGGGGTACAACCTGCGCTGTCTGCTCGATCGGCGGCCTAATCTGGCCCGTCTGCTCGCCGGCTCCGAGGGCTCGCTCGCCCTCTTCACGATGCTCGACGTCGAGCTCGATCCGCTGCCGGAAACCCGCGTCGGCGCGGCCCTCACCTTCGCCACCATCCGCCAGGCGCTCGAGGCAAACGTCGCGCTCCTCTCCACAGGACCATCCGCGGTGGAGTTACTGGACCTCGATCCCCTGCGGCGCGCGCCCAATCTCTCTACCTTCCGGCTCCTGGCGCCGCTGCTCGCCAACGGCGACCCGGCGATGCTCACGGTGGAGTACCAGGGCAGCGAGGAAGAGGCGCGCGCCGGCCTTGCTCGCCTGCGTACCATCCAGGGCGAGCTCGGCGTGCGCGAGGTGGTATGGCTCGAGGACCGCGCGGCGCTCGGCGCCGCGGCGGCCCTGCGGCGAGCCGTGCTGCCCCTGCTCATGGGCGCCCCCGGAGCCGAGCGCCCGGCGGCCATCGTGGAAGATACCGCCGTGGCTCCTGAACACTTGGCGGACTTCGTCGATCAGTTCCAGCGCATCATCGCCGCGCACGGCGCCAAGGCCTCCTTCACCGGGCACGCCTCGGCGGGGTGTCTGCACGTACGGCCGCTCCTGGATCTCAAGAGCGTTGCTGGCGTGGCCAAACTGGACGCTATCGCGCGCGAGGTCGGCCAGTTAGTCTGCGACTACCATGGCGCGGTCTCCGGCGAGCACGGCTGCGGGATCGCCCGCTCCTGGATCTTGCCGCGCCTGTTCGGCGCGGAGCTGTACGCGGAGTTCGTGGCGCTCAAGAAGGTCTTTGATCCGAGGAATCTGCTCGGGCCTGGGCATGTGGTAGATGGACCGTCTCCCATCGAGAACCTGCGGTTCGGGGCCAACTATCGCGGTGCCGAGCCGTGGCGCCCGCGGCTCTCCTATGCCGCCGAGGGTGGTTTCGACCTCGCGGTGGAAAAGTGCTTCGGCGCCGGTATCTGCAAGAAGATCTCAGGGACCATGTGCCCTCCGGCCACGGTGAGCCGCGACGAGACACGTTCCACCCGCGCGCGCGCCAACGCCCTGCAGGCGCTGGTGGCCGGAACCCTGGCTCTGGAAGACATCACCGAGGACGAGTTCGTCGAGGTGCTCGGCACCTGTCTGGCGTGCAAGGCCTGCAAGACGGAGTGCCCGGCCGGCGTGGACATGGCGGCGCTCAAAGTGGAATGGCTGGCCGAGCGCCGCGCGCGCGAGGGCGTGCCGCTGCTAGCGCGCGGTATCGCCAACTTCCGGCGTCTCATCGGCCTGGCGGCGCCGTTTGCCCCGCTGATTCGCGCCGTCGCTCGGCCGCCGCTCACGACGCCGTTCCTGCGGCTGCTCGGCGTAGCTCCTCAGCGGCCGCTACCGCCTATCGCCCGGCGGCCGCTCACGCGCCGCGTGCGCGCCGACGCGCACCCCGATGTGCTGGTCTTCGCCGACTGCTTCGTGAAGCACCAGGAACCAGAGGTGGGCGAGGCGCTGGTGCGCCTGCTGCGGGCGGCCGGACACACGGTCGGCGTTGTGGATGCCGGCTGCTGCGGGCGCACCATGATGTCCACCGGCATGCTCGACAAGGCGCGGCGCGCGGCTGCTGACTGTCTCCAGCGGCTGCACGCCGAGGTGCAAGCGGGGAGGACCATCGTCTTCGTGGAGCCGAGCTGCCTCAGCATGATCCACGACGACTGGCAGCGCCTGCTGCCGGACGACCCCCGTGTCGACCAGGTAGCGGCGGCGTGTCGCTTCGGCCTCGACTTGGTCGCCGGCGCCGCGCACGTAGGCCGGCTGGAATTCCGGCCCGGCGGCGACGTCCTCCTCCATCCGCACTGCCACGAACGCTCGCTGTTCACCTCCCAGGCCACTGAGCAGGCGTTGCGGTCTGTCCCCGGGATCACTCTGCGCGTGCTCGACGAAGGCTGCTGCGGCATGTCCGGCATCTTCGGCTACGAGGCAGAGCACTACGAGCTCAGCGTCGCCATCGCAGAGCGTGGTCTACTGCCGGCCGTACGGGCGGCGGCACCGCAGACGGCGGTGCTGGCCACGGGGACGTCTTGCCGGGCGCAGATCGGCGATCTCTCCGGCCGCCGCGCGGAACACCCAGCCGTGTTCCTCGCGGATCGCCTGCTGCCCTGAGGCCGAGCGCCACAACTGAGATCGCGGGTCTCTTGAGCGTCGTTCCGCCGCCGGCTACAGTGGCGGCATGAACGCGACCGCTCGTCTCTCCTCCGGCAGACCGTGATGCACGGTGCCGCTTGCCCTCCGTGGGGGACGGGGTCGCCATGACCGCCGCCACCATTGCACTTGGGGTCATCGGTCTCCTGGCGGCGGCGGGCGCCGTGGTGGAGGCGGTCGTTCACGCGGCGCGACGGCGCCAGTACGGAGACATCCTCGTGGTCCTGGCGGTCGCTGCTCTGACCGTGTGGGTGCTCCTAACCTTCGGGCACCTGTTTCTTCAGTAGTCAGCGGAACTTCGCGCCGCTTCTCTGCCAACCCCCTAAGGCTTTTCGACAGACCTGCCGATACTCGCGCCGGGAGCAAGGAAAACGTGCGGCGGGTACCGGCGACGAGCTGGAACAACCTCAGTCGCTTGATGGCCGAAGGGGCGAGGCGTGGCTCAGCGGATCCTCGTCGTCGACGACGAAGCAGACATACGGCGACTCATTCGGGAAGCGCTTGGGGCTGCCGGCTACGACGTAGCCACGGCAGCCAGTGGTAAAGAGGCTGTTCGCGTGGGCAGCACATTCCTGCCCGATCTCGTGCTGCTCGATGTCATGATGCCGGATGCCGACGGGTTTACGGTGTACGAGTGGCTGCGGGCTAAGCCGGCATCGTTGAACAGCCCGGTGATCTTCCTCACGGCCCGGCGCGAGTTGGAGAACAAGCTCGTCGGGTTTCGCAAGGGAGCGGTGGACTACGTCACCAAGCCGTTCCATATTCGCGAGCTCCTCGCTCGCGTCCGCGTGCACCTGCGCGATCCCGAGCCGGTGAAGGACGCTCCGCCGAGTCCCCTGACGGGACGCGAGCGCGAGGTGGTCAGGCTGCTCGCCGACGGACGTACCTACAAGCAGGTGGCGACTGCCATGCGGCTCTCGCAGAGCACCGTGCGGAACCATCTCCACAACGTCTACCAGAAGCTTGGTGTGGTCGACCGCGCGCAGGCGGTCATCATCAGTCAGCAGAACGGCTGGATCTAGCGCGTCGCGTGCCGCGTCTCGTAGGGAGGCCGGCCTAGTCGATCGGCGCCCGCAGGGGCATCTCGGCGAGCGACCACCCCGGAGCGAACGCTCGCCGATCGGCGCGGCGGCGCTCCTCGTTTGCTCGCCGGCCTCCGTCCAAGCGGCGACGCTCTCCATGCCTGCGATCGATGACTACGGCGATGTCTTCGCGATCGGCATACTGACGCTGCAACCGTTCAAGGAAGAAGCTGGCCAGCGGCCTGGGCACGGCGATCACACGACGCGAGGGGCGGGGAGGAAATCCTCTGCTCATCATAGGTGAGCGGTTCGCCACGGGCGGGGCAGACTCCTTCCCGATGCTCGCCGGTTGTATTAGTCTGTGTCTTGCCCAGTCTAGCAGTCTGAGGTCACGATCCTCTCTCGGATCTTTCGCGAGCCTCAGTGCCGCCAGGTTCTGGCGCTCGTCGTGGTACTACCGCATGGTCTGCCGCTGGGCCTCCGGTGCGGGGGCGCAGGAACATCGCGGCGACGGCACCCACGAGGCACACCGCCATGCCCACGATGAAAGCCGCGTTGATGGCATCGGTGAACCAGCCGCGGAAGAGACGGAGAGAAGAAGCCATCATCTCGCCGCCTCCTGGCGCGCTCATCCTGCTCTCGCCGTTCCGCACGGCGGCGATGATCGCCTGTTTCGCCGCCGGCGGGAGGCCGGCGATGGTGTCGACTCCCGCGGTTACGTTGGCGACCAGCCGGTTCTGGAGCACGGCGCCGAGCACGGCGATGCCCATCACGCTGCCCAGCTGCCGCATGGTGGACAGGACGCCCGAGGCGTTGCCGACGCGGTCGGGTGGCGCGGTAGCCATAACGGCGGAGGTGGTTGGCGCTACCGCCGCGCCGATGCCGGCGCCGCTGAGGATGAAGGGGAGCAGGAGCTGGAGTGGCCCGGTCTCTGGCGTGAGCCCGGAAGTCCAGGGGAACAACCCGGCCATCCAGGCGATACCGAAGGCGAGGAGGAGAAGCCCACCGGAGATGAGCCAGCGGCTGCCGACGGTGTCCGAGAGGAGGCCGGCCACCGGTGCGGTTGCCATGACGGCGACCGACATGGGGCTCATAACAGCGCCGGCTTTGATCGCGCTGAACCCCAGGACGGTCTGCAGGAAGATGGGGATGGTGAAGAACACGCCCATCATGCCGAAGCTGAGGATCAGGCCGGTGAGATTCCCGGCGCTGAAGCTGGGATGGCGGAACAGCGAGAAGTCGATGAGCGGCTGCCTCGTGACTCGTTCGCGGAGGAAGAAGCCGACGAACAGGAGTGCACAGACTGCGAACAGGCAGAGGATCAGCGGTGACGTCCACCCGTAGCGCTGTCCCTCGATGAGAGCGAAGGTGAGGCAGAATACAGAGAGCGAGATCAGGCCGACGCCGGGGAGATCGAGAGAAGCCACTGCCGCGGGATTGCGCGACTCGGGTACCAAACGCAGCGCGAGGAAGACGCTGACCGCGCCGATCGGCAGGTTAACCAGGAAGATCCAGCGCCAGCCGGAGAGGTCGACAATGAGGCCTCCGAGGCTAGGGCCGATGGCGGTTGCCAGGCCGGACACGCCGCCCCAGAGGCCCATCGCGGCGCCTCGGCGCTCGGGGGGGAATACGGCGGCGATGATGCTCAACGTGCTCGGCATCATCGCCGCCCCTCCTAGCCCCTGAAGTACGCGGAAACCGATCAGGGTACCGATGCTCGGGGCGAGGCCGCAGGCCAGGGAGGATGCGGTGAACAGCAGCATGCCGGCGACGAAGAGCAGGCGACGTCCGTAGAGGTCACCCAACCGGCCAAGGGTGACCATGGTGACGGCGAACACCAGCACGTAGCCGTTCATGACCCACTCCACGCCGGCCAAGTCGGTCTGCAGTGAGGTCATGATGTGGGGAAGTGCTACGTTTACGATGGTCCCGTCGAGCAGGATCATGAACAGTCCCAGACAGAGGACGGCTAGCACGGTCCAGGGGCTGCGGACGGGTGGATGAGTCGCGGTGGCGGTGTTGCCGGCGGACCGTTGTCTCGCTGCTCGCGTCATCGTCTCGAGGTGTGCAGCGCGGCCACGAGCTGACGCAGGAACGCCACCACGCTGCCGTGGCTCGGCTCGGGTACCGCGGCGAGGGCGCGTTCTACCCGCCGGCGAAGATCGCCTACCACGACGCGGGCATCGAGCGCCGCCTCGTCCGAGAGGCGTACCATGAGGACGCGGCGGTCGAGGTGGTCTCGCTCGCGGAGCACGAGGCCCTTCTGGGCAAGGCGTTCGACGAGCTCCGTGGCAGCCGCGCGGCCGACCCCCATGCCGTGAGCGAACTCGGTCATGGTCTGCGGTCCTCCCGCGAGCTGGACGAACGCCGCCATCTGGCGCGAAGTGAGCGATAGCGCCGGGCGACGGCGCAGTAGCTCTTCGTGCCGTGCGGAGCCGCGTAGGCCGGCAGCTAGCTCGGGGAGCAGTTTAACGATGTCGTCGCTCGCGCTCACGGACACGTCCTTCGGTTACCAGAGAGTTCGGAAACCGTAGCATACGGTCAGCGCGGTGACAACTGGTGGCCCCGTCCCCTGGCGTCGTTCGCGAGGCATCCGTTGCCTGGCGATGCTTCTTGGCGTGCGTGAGGCCTTGCGCGGGTAGAATGAACAGCCTCGCGCGGCGAGGGGCAGCGAGAGAGACAAGGTGTACGGAGGCCGAGGACGAGTATGGCACACGGCATGAGAGCGCCAGCGGATCGCATCATCCCTGTGCGCGGAGTGCGCTCCGCGGAGCGAGACTCACGGGCTCTCTCGGCATGAGGGCTCGCGTCTCGTTGCCGGCCGCCGCTTCACGGAGCGGTCGCCATGATCCCGCGGGTGGCGTTGCGGATGCGCGCGGCGCCGCTGCGGCGGCCGCGCGCCCAAGTGCGCCTGTCGGGGAGCCAAAGGATAGCGACGGGTGATTCCCCTCTACGACAACGTCCCGACACGCCGCTTTCCCGTGGTCACGGTGGTGCTCATCGCCGTTAACCTGCTCGTCTTCCTCTATGAGCTGAGCCTATCGAACGCCTTCCCCGGCCTGTCGGGCCAGCGTGTTACCGAACTCTTCTTCGGCGCCGGATTGGTTCCCTACGAGCTGGCACATAGAGTAGACATCCCTCCAGCCGACTTGCTCCCGTGGTGGCTCACGCCGTTCTCGGCCCTCTTCCTGCACGGTGGCTGGCTGCACGTTCTCTTCAACATGCTGTTCCTGTGGATCTTCGGCAACAACGTCGAAGACACCATGGGCCGTGCGAAATTCGTCATCTTCTACCTGCTGTGCGGTGTGATCGCGGGGATGGCGCAGGTGGCGATCGACGTGGATTCCACCGTGCCCACCATCGGCGCCAGTGGCGCGATCGCCGGGGTCCTCGGGGCCTATATCCTGCTCTTTCCCCGCGCTCGCGTGCTCTCGGTGATCCCGATCTTCATCTTTCTCCAGCTCGTCTACGTCCCCGCATGGGTTCTCCTCGGGGTGTGGTTCGGTATTCAGCTCCTCGAGGGTACGCTCGCGCTCGGTCAGCAGAGTGGCGTCGCCTTCTTCGCCCACATCGGCGGGTTCGTCGCCGGGCTGCTGCTCGTCTGGGTGTTCACCACGCCCAAGGAGCGCGCGCGCCGTCCACGGCCCGTCACGCGGGAGCAGAGGCGGTGGGCGTTGTGGCAGTAAGGGGCATCGGCGACTACCACAGCCATACTCGATGGTCGGACGGACAGGGCTCGATCGCCGAGGTGGTCGCCGCCGCCATGGCGATCGGCCTACCCGAGATCGGGGTGAGCGACCATGTGGTGCCGACCGCGCTGGACGACGGCTTCGGCCTGCCCCTGGAGCGCCTCGGTGAGTACGCGGCGGAGGTACGGCGGGTCGCCGCCACGAACAGCGCCCCGCGGGTCCTTCTGGGCGTAGAGGTCGACTTCAGTCCGGAGACATGGGCGGCGATCATGACGCTAGTACGGCCTCATCGGCCGGACTACGTGATCGGTGCGGTGCACACGCTCGCCGGCGTCGCGGTGGATATTGAACCCCACCGGTGCGCCGAGCGCTGGCCGCGGGCCGACACCCTGTTCTGCGAGTACTACGAGACCGTGGCGGAGCTGGCCGGTGCGGGCGGCCTGGACGTCGTCGGCCACCTCGATCTGCCCAAGAAGTTCGGCCGGCGGCCGAGCATGGCCGTAAGGCCCGCGGAGGACCTGGTCCTCGACGCGATCGCCGCGGCCGGGCTTCTGCTCGAGCTCAGTACCGCGGGGTTGCGCTGCCCGGTTGCCGAACCCTACCCGTCGCTCAGCCTGCTGACGCGTGCGCGCGAGCGCGGCATCCGCATGACGTTTGGCTCCGACGCGCACGGCCCGGAGCACGTGGGGTTCGCGCTGGCGCGGGCGGCCCAGTATGCGAGGAGGGCGGGGTACGAGTGCTGGGTGCGTCTGTCGGATCGCGCTGAGGTGGAGCTTCCTTGATGTCTCCGCGGTTCAGGCGGATCGGTGTGGTCTACAACCCCATGGCGGGCGGTGGGCAGCACCGTCGCAGCCTGCCGCGTCTCTTGGATCTCCTGCGAGCGCAAGGTGTGGAGGTGCTCGAGTTGCCGACCGAGCGCGCTGGGCATGCCACCGAGCTGGCCCGAGCGGCACTCGCCGATGTAGATGCCGTCTGTGCCATGGGCGGCGATGGTACCGTCAATGAAGTGATCAACGGCATCGCCGAAACGGGTGTGCCGTTGCTGATCGTGCCGACGGGTACGGTGAATGTGCTGGCGCTCGAGCTTGGGATTCCGCTCGACCCTCCCGACGCGTGCCGGCTGGCGGCGAAGGGTCAGCTCTCCCGGATTGACCTCGGCCTCGCCGGTGAACGCTACTTCGCGCTCATGGCGGGAGTAGGTCTCGATGCGGCCGTGATCAGCTCGATCAATCCCACGCTCAAGAAAGCGCTGCGCGAGGCCGCGTTCGCGGTTCAGGGTCTGGCGACCTTCCTGCGCAGGGACTTCCCCCTGGTGCGTGTGGAGACCGCCGAGCAGACGGTCGAAGGCTACTTCGTCGTCCTCGGCAACTCGGCCAACTACGGCGGCGGATTCGGCATCACGAGCCGGGCGAGTATGCGCGATGGGCTCCTGGACGTGTGCGTTCTCCAGACCATCTCGCCCTTCGAGACGGCGCACTACTGGCTGGCCGCGCTGGTGAACTCCCATCTGCGGCACCCCAATGTGCAGTACTGGCGTACTGAGCGCGCTACCGTGAGCGTGGTGGAGGGAGAGGAAGAGGTGCCGGTACAGACCGACGGAGAAGTGGCCGGCGTGCTGCCCATGGAATGCCGTGTGGCTCCGGCGGCGCTGCGGGTGATCGTGCCCTGAGGGTTCCGGCACGCCGTCCGCGGAGAACGGCACGCACCGCGGCACTCTCCGATGAGGGGTCTAGAAGCCCAAGCGGGTGGCCAGCGAACGCAGCTGTTCCAGGCAGATTTTGCGGGGCCGCGGCGCCAACGCCGCGATCTCTTCCGGCGAGGGGATGGGGACTACGCGAAACGCCGGCGTGGTGACAACCTGAAGGTGGAGCGGGTCGAGCTCTGGCGCCGCTGTGCCGAGGAGTCGGGGGAGGAGCACGGCCGCGGCCGTGGCTCCGGCGGGCACCAGTACATGGGGCGTGATGGTGGAGAGCTCGCGCGAAAGGAACGGCCAGCACGCATCGCATTCGCCGGTCGTGGGCGCGCGTGCTCCCTCCGCACTTCGCGGCAGGCACTTGACTGCGGCGGTGGTGTACAAAGATACGCCGGGGCGAGGGTCGAGATCGAGCAGCCGCAGGTAGGTGGCCAGTTGTTCACTGCCCGCGGCGGCCGCCGAAGCCTCTTCGCCTGCCGTTGGCGCTGCTGCTACGAACATGACGTGAGCGTGCGGGTGCCCTCCGCCAGGCACTACGCGCAGACGCTGCCGCGCCAGCGCGGGACACTCCGTGCAGGACTCCATGGCCGTGGCGAGCTTCGTCAGCTGCGTTGCGGTGTCGTGCATGTGTTGTCCGTTTTGATCACGGTTGGGCGGGGGTGGGTGGGTCGGTAGCACGCGGACGACGCGACGGTATGCACGAGCTCGAGTGCGCCGGCACGTGCCTCACTGCTCCGTGACACGCTCCTGACTGGTGCGCAGGGAGTAGGAGAGACTGATGGCCGCGGGCTCTCCGACGAGTACGAGCAAGAGATCGCCTTCGAACGGCGCCACGATGACGTTGAGTTCGGTGAGCTCGAAGGTGACGAACTGCGTCTCTCGTTGCCCGAGCTCTATGGCCAGCCGGTGGCAGACTTGCAGCATGTCGGCGATCTGCGCCGCCACGGCCGTTGTGTCCACCTGAGGATCGGCGTTGGCGACCACGGGGAAACCGTCGGCCTCAATGAGCAGGGCGGCGCGGATGCCGGGATCGGAGCGATAGGCAGCGATCAGGGCGGCGAGGTCGTCGCTCATAGTCGCTCCAGCTGTGTCGCGGCGGCGTTGAGCTGCTCGCGCACGGACGCGGCGAAGGCCGTTGCCGCCGCGGCCTGAGCGAAGCGGCGTCGGTATCCGTGGCGGCATTCCGCCAGCTCGCTGAGGAACACGGTGTCGCGAAGTACCGGCGCCGTGTCCTCGCAGATGGCTTGCTCTACCGGCAGGCGAATCAGGGTGTCGCCGCTGAGAAACACCTGGGAGAGCTCGCGTGGTGTGAGGCGCACGCTGATGCGGACCTCGGCGGCGTTCTCCACCATCTTGTTGTCGATCTGAACTTCCACGGTGGTAATCCTAGGGTTGGAACAGTGGCGGCGCAAGGGCACCACTGCTGACTTACGACTCAGACGCGTGGTCTTTCTGTCGCCCTTAGGCTCAGAGCGATGCCGCCGGCCGAAGCTCGGCGTCGCTCTGCACGAGATTCCGGTGGGCCTCGCGGAGTAGGCTCTCGAGGTCGCGGCACGCAGGAAAGGACGCCACTCCGGCGGAGATCGTCTGGCGGTGGCGAGCGACGAGCTGCCGAGCGACCTCTTGCTGCAGGCGGTTCATCTCCTGGTACGCCTGGCTGGGGAGGCGGCCCGGGAGTACGAGCAAGAAGGTATCCGGGTGCACGCGGAAGACCGTGTCGCTTGGCCGCAAGGATCGGTGCAGGCGACGCGCTACCTGGGCCACCAACGCCTCGGCGCGCTCGGCACCCAGGAACGTGCGCGTATCGGCGAAGTGGTCGAGACGCACGCAGGCTACACTGAGCGCCTCGTGCGCGGTCGTTGCCTCCTCCAGACTGGCCGAGAGCAGCTCCGCGACGCGGCAGGCGGTGGGAAGGCCGGTTGTGGGATCTACGCTGAGCGGCCGCTTTGGGCCGCGGCCGGTACGCCGCGCGGCCGGCCGCCGTTCGAGCAAATGGAGCGGGAGCGCTCCCATTCCCACGAGCGCCGCGGACATCGCCACGCCGAGACCGCGGTTGCCTCCGAGCTGTGGGTCAGCGATGAGGAGCACGGCGAGCAGCGAGGCCGCGGGCGCCAGCCGGTGGATACGATCGTATCTCTTCCCCGGTGCTGTGTTGAGGAAGGCGAGGATGGGCACCGAGAATGCGAGCCAGCTTCGCAGCCCGCCGCCGATGCCGATGATCAGGCCGAGGGCGAGCCAGTCCACCGTGATGAACGTGATAGCCAGGGAGGGGCCAAAAGCGATGGCGGCCCGCAGTGAGAGAAGCCCTGCGACGATGCCCGCCGCGGCGATGCCGGCGGTGAATTGGGAATCGGTCGCCAGGAGGCAGACAGTGAGGAGTGAGAAGAAGACAATGCGGGATCGGGCGCGAGTGACCTCGGGTGAACAGCGTTTGACCATGGTCTTCAATTCGTCTGGCCGGTTCGTCTTCCTGCCCGCGTCTAGTTCGTCCACCCCAGGGGACCAGCTATAATCACCAGCCGTGGGACCTCCGCTCTTCCTTTCCGGAAACGAAGCAATCGCCGCTGGCGCCGTGCGTGCGCGTGTGGGGTTTGCCTGTGCCTACCCTGGTACACCGTCCACAGAGATCCTCGAGGCGCTCGCCGGCACGAGCGAGCTCGTAGCTCAGTGGTGTATCAACGAGAAAGTCGCGGTAGAGACCGCAGCCGGCGCCAGTCTCGCCGGCGTGCGTGCTCTGGCGGCCATGAAGCACGTCGGTTTGAATGTGGCCGCCGATCCCTTCATGACGCTCTCGCTCACCGGCGTTCATGGCGGGCTGGTCGTCGTGTCCGCCGACGACCCAGGGATGCACTCTTCTCAGAATGAGCAAGACAACCGCCACTACGCGCGGTTTGCCAAGGTGCCGTTGCTGGAGCCATCCGACAGCCAAGAGGCCTACGACTTCGTGGCTCACGCGCTGGAGCTCTCGGAAGAGTTCGACACCCCCGTGTTGCTGCGGACCACGACGCGGCTGTCTCATGGGCGTGGCCGCGTGAAACCACGGCCCGCCGTGGCATGGGAGGGCGCGCCGTTCGTGCGCGACATCCCCAAGTACGTCATGGTCCCGCAGCATGCGCGCGAGCGAAATCGCCTGGCCCTGCGGCGGCTTGGTTTTCTCCGCACGCGAGCCGACGAGTCGCCCCTCAATGTGCTCGAGGCCGGCAGCGCGGATTTCGGTATCGTAGCCTCGGGGGTGGCCTACCAGGTCGCCCGCGAGGCGTTCCCCAAGGCCTGGTTCCTCAAGCTGGGCATGTCCTGGCCGCTCCCCGTGGAGAAGATCGCTCGCCTCTATCGTTCCGTCTCCTGGGTAGCGGTTGTGGAGGAGCTGGATCCCTTCCTGGAGGAACAGATTCGGGCTCTGGGGCTGCCGGTCGTCGGCAAGATCGCGCTGCCGGCCAACGGCGAGCTCGATCAAGAGACGGTCTTCCGTGCTCTGGAGCCCTACGTCTCGCGTCGTGCCAGGCCTGGTCGTCGCACACCGCTTCCGCTTCCGGACCCCCTGATCGCCCCCTCGCCAGTCTCGGAGGCGGCGCTGCCGCAGCGTCCGCCGGTGCTCTGCCCCGGCTGCTCCCACCGATCGGTGCTGGCCCTCCTCAAGCGCTACAAGCTGACCGCCCTCAGCGATATCGGCTGCTACACTCTGGGCGCGCTGCCGCCGTTACAGGCGATCGATAGCTGCCTGTGCATGGGCGCCTCGATCGGCATGATGGCGGGGATGAACAAGGCGCTCCAGCGCAAGGCCAGCGTCGCCGTCCTCGGCGACTCGACGTTCTTCCACTCCGGGATTACGGCGCTCATCGATGCTCAGTACAACCAGGTCGACGGCCTCGTGCTGGTGCTCGACAACCGGACGACGGCCATGACGGGCCACCAAGGTCATCCAGGGACGGGTGTGCACGCCGACGGCACTCAGGGTCCGGCGGTCGACATCGCGCGGCTGTGCGAGGGCATTGGCGTGCGCTGCCGCACGGTAGATGCACTGGACGCCGACGCGGTGCGTGGAGCGCTGGAGGACGAACTCTCCGCGCCGGGCCTCGGGGTAATCGTCGCCGTCGCGCCGTGTGCGCTCACTATTCGTGAACCCAAACGCGGGCTCATCGTCGATGCCGAACGCTGTACCCTCTGCGGCCAGTGCTTGGCCATCGGCTGCCCAGCGCTCCTGCCGGGCGAGCAAACGGTGACGGTCGACCAGTCGTGTATCGGCTGCGGAGCGTGTGTAGAGGCGTGCCGGCACGGTGCGCTGAGCCTGTCCGTAGCGGGAGCAGGCTGACGTGAACGGGAGTACGTCCGTGTCTCTGGTCGGCGTCGGCGGCCAAGGGGTTCTCCTGGCTGCCGCCGTCTTGGCTCAAGCCGCGCTGCTCGATGGGCTAGACGTAAAGGCCAGCGAGGTGAAGGGGATGGCCCAGCGCGGGGGGAGCGTGCTGTCCACTGTCCGCTTTGGGGCCGCGGTGTTCTCGCCCGTGGCGACCCATGTCGAGGTCGTTATCGCCATGGAGCTACTCGAGGGCCGTCGGGCGGTCCCTCTCCTCGTGTCGGGGGGCGCCTTGGTCTGCGCCACCACGCGCATCTCACCGGGCTGCGTGCTGCGTCGTGAGGCGGAGTATCCGGAAGACATCGCCGCGGCGGCCGCCAAGCGCCGTGTCAGGCTCCTGGAAGTAGACGCCGAGCGTCTGGCCGCCCGCGTGGGCACGGTGCGCGCGGCCAACACCGTCCTCCTGGGTGTGGCCAGCGCGGTGTTGCCGTTTACCGATGCGGCGTGGAACGGCGCTCTGCAGGCGGTTCTCCCCAGCAAGATCGTCGAGATTAACCGGCGCGCGTTCCAGCTCGGTCGCGATGCCGTCCCGGCAACGGAGGTTCGGAAGTGAAAGTGACACAGCTCACCGTGTTCCTCGAGAACCGCAGTGGGCGGCTGGCGGAGATCGCCGACCTGCTCGGTGGTGCGGGGATCAACATCCGTGGGTTCTCCACCACGGAAGCAGCGGAGTACGGCATCGTCCGCCTCATCGTGCCCGAGCCGGAGAAGGCTCGGCAGCTTCTCCACCAAGCTGGTTTTACCACGCACATGTCGCAGGTGATCTGCGTGCAGGTGCCGGACGAGCCCGGTGGCCTTGCGCGTGTGCTCGAGCAGCTCGCGCTGCAGCGCATCTCGGTCGACTACCTCTACAGCATCTCCTTCAATTTCGTCTGCTTCGCGGTCCGCGACATCGATCGGGCGGTCGAACTGCTCCAAGGCAAGGTCCTGCTGCTCACCGACGAGCAGGTGAGGGCACTGTGAGCGCGTTCGCCGCCGAGCCCCGCGCCGCCGGCGCGGTGCCACGCGATCCGGATGGCCGTGGTGGCTGGTTCTGGCAGCCGGCCGCGGAGCGGATGAGCGTCGAGGAACTCCGCGAGACACAGCTTACGCGGCTGAGGGCCACACTCCAGCACGCGCGTGACCACGTGCCCTTCTACCGCAGGAAGATGGACGAAGCCGGGATCGTCGTCGACGACATCGACTGCCACGGCGACGCACAGGATCTGCCGTTCACCACGAAGATCGATCTGCGCGATCACTACCCGTTCGGCATGTTCGCCGTTCCCCGCGACCAGATCCTGCGTGTCCACGTCTCCTCCGGCACAACCGGCAACCCGACGGTGGTTGGGTATGTGCACGAGGACATCGAGCTCTGGAAGGACCTCATCGCGCGTACGTTGGCCGCCGGCGGCATCGGACCGGGCGATCTCGTTCAGAATGCGTATGGCTACGGGCTATTCACGGGCGGCATAGGCTTGCACTACGGCGCCGAGCACCTGGGCTGCACCGTGCTGCCCATCTCCGGAGGGAACACCGAGCGTCAGCTCAAGCTCATGCGCGATTTCGGCGCCACGGCCCTCGCCTGTACGCCGTCCTACGCGCTGTATCTGGCCGAGGCGGCGCGGGACCGCGGCCTTGGCCCCGACGATCTTCCCCTGCGCGTCGGCTACTTCGGTGCCGAACCGTGGACTGAGGAGATGCGTAGGCAGATCGAGGCCGGACTCGGCATCGACGCGCTGGATATCTACGGCCTCTCGGAGATGGGCGGTCCCGGGGTGGCCTTCGAGTGTCTCTGTAAGCACGGCATGCACGTGAATGAAGATCATTACCTGGCTGAGATCGTGGACCCCGAGACTCTCCGAGCGCTTCCGGAGGGCGAGGTGGGCGAGCTGGTGCTCACGACCCTCAGTCGCCGGGCGCAGCCGTTGATTCGCTACCGGACGCGCGATCTGTGCAGCCTGATCTACGAGCCCTGCGAGTGCGGCCGCGGCTTCGCCCGCATAACCAAGCCGGTGGGCCGCAGCGACGACATGCTGATCATCCGCGGCGTGAACGTGTTCCCCAGCCAGATCGAAGAGGTGCTCATGAGCATCCCCGAGATCGAGCCGCACTACCAGATCGTGGTCGATCGCAAGGGCCACCTGGACATCGTCGAGGTGTGGATCGAGGTGGGCGAGGACATCTTCTCCGAGACCATGGGCGATCTGGAGCGCTTCGAACGCGGTGTGCAGGCGAAGATGTACAACGTGCTGGGCATTCAGGCGAGAGTCCGTCTCAAGGAGCCGAAGACTATCCAGCGCAGCGAGGGCAAGGCGGTCCGCGTGGTCGATAGACGTACGTTGGTCTGAGCCCTGCGCGTTACGTACGGCAGCCGGCGACGTGTCCGCGTACGCCACGGCGTCGGGCGCCCCGTATAATCCGCGGGTGAGCACTTCACGGACAGTCGAGCGCCCAGGCCGGGGCTTGCGTATAGACGTTGGGAGCGGCCGTGCCGAACGAGAGGAGTTGCCGGCCGCGGTCATGCGGGCGGTGTTGGGCGGCCGTGGCCTGGGCGTGCATCTGCTGCTGCGCGAGCGGATCTACCAGGTCGATCCGCTCGCGCCCGCCAACCCGCTGATCTTCGCTCCGGGGCCGCTTACGGGCACCGGAGCTCCGGCTGCCGGTCGCTACAGCGTGAGCTCGCGCTCGCCGCTCACCGGGACGGTGTTCGACGGCAATGCGGGGGGTTCGTTCGGCATAGCACTCCGCCGTTTGGGCCTCGAGTATCTCATGGTATGGGGGGCTTGCGAGGAGCCCTCGTACCTCCTCCTCAGCGGACGCGGTGCGCGTATTCTGCCGGCGGGCCCCCTGTGGGGCCTCGACGTGCCGCAGACTCTGGAGCGATTGCGTGCGCTGCACGGTCGCTGCGAGGTGGCCGTGATCGGCCCGGCGGGCGAGCGCGGCGTGCTGTTCGCGAGCATCGTGAACAACCGCGGTCGACAAGTTGGCCGCGGCGGTCTGGGGGCGGTGATGGGGGCCAAGCGGCTCAAGGGGATCGTGCTGCTGCCGGAGCGGACGCCCGTCCCGGCACCCGCCGACAAACAGCGGTTCGATTTCGTCGCCTACGAGGCGAGCAAGTTGATCAAGGCCAATCCGATCACCAGCCAGGCGTTGCCCGAGTTCGGCACGAGCGTTCTGGTGAACGTTCTCAACCAGGCCGGGGCTTTGCCTACACGCAATTTCCGCCAATCCCGCTTCGAACACGCCGAGCAGATCAGTGGCGAGGAGCTGCGCCGCCGGTTCGTGCCCAGGCGCAGTGCCTGTAGCGGTTGCTCCATCGGCTGCGCGCGACGAACGCAAAGCGGCGCCAGCAGTGGGGGGGGTCCGGAATACGAGAGCATCTGGGCGCTCGGCGCTGCCTGCGGCGTCGCCGACCTCGGCGCCGTGGTGCGTGCCAGTCACGCTTGTAACCGTGCGGGAATGGACACCATCACGATGGGTTCCACCATCGCGTGTGCCATGGAGCTCACCGAGCTGGGTCTGTTGCCGAACGGGCCGCGCTTCGGAGATGCCGAGGCACTGGAGGTGCTGATCGCCGACACCGCTCTGCGCCGTGAGATCGGCGACGAGCTCGCCGAGGGGTCGCGACGGTTCGCCGCGCGCCACGGTCGGGAAGATCTCTCGATGAGTGTGAAGAGCCTCGAGTTACCCGCCTACGACCCCCGCGGCATGACGGGGCAGGGTCTGGCGTTCGCGACCTCGAACCGGGGCGGCTGCCATTTGCGCGCCAACATGCTCGGCCCGGAGATTCTCGGGTCGCCCAAGATGATCGATCGCTTTGCCACTCGTGGGAAGGCTGGGCTGCTGATCAACCTGCAGAACCTCAACGCGGTGCTCGATTCGCTCGTGGAGTGTAAGTTCGTCGCCTTCGCCATCAAAGAGGACTACTTCGCCCGGTTGTTGAGCGCGATGGTGGGAGAGCCGATCGAGCCGCAAGAGCTGCTGCACGTCGGCGAACGCGTCTGGAATCTGGAGCGCCTCTTCAACCTGCGCGCCGGTTTCAGCCGAGCTGACGACACGCTACCGCCTCGTCTGCTGGACGAGGCGGTAGCGGATGGTCCGGCGGCGGGGCACGTGGTAGACCTGGCACCTATGCTGGACGAATACTATGTGTGCCGCGGCTGGGACGCCGAGGGCGTGCCCACGCCGCGCAAGCTCGCGCAGCTCGCGATCGAGGAACCTCTGAGCACTCCGTGTGCCGCTGTGGCGGGTGAACGACCCGCGGTGGCCGGCGTTCCTCCCGTCTCCCGTCCCGCCTGCCAGGAGGGCGTGTCGTGATCGATCAATTCCGCGCCATTGGCCGGGACCTCTTCGTCGCCGGCCTCCTCAGCTCTCACGGCGGCAACATGAGCGTGCGCATGGGCGATCGCATCCTGATCACCCGCAGGGGGTCCATGCTGGCGCGCCTCGAGGAACGCGACATCATCGACATCGGCCTCGAGCACAACGACGCCAACGTAACGCTCGCGTCCACGGAGATCGTTGTGCACCGCGCCATCTATCAGGCGACCTCGGCGCTGGCTATCGTGCACACGCATCCCCCCTACGCCATCGTTCAATCCCTATATAAGGACGAGATCGTACCTATTGACTCAGAGGGATCGTACTTACTGCGTAAGGTGCCGGTGGTGGCCACCGAGCTCACGGTGGGATCCACCGAGGTGGCAGAGATCATGGCGCGCTGGCTCAAGGAGTACGACCTGGTGATGCTCCGCGGCCATGGCCCGTTCGCCATCGGCCACCTGCTGGAAGAGGCCTACCAGCTCACGAGCGTACTGGAACAAGCGTGCAAGATCCTCACCATCGCCGAGTCGTCAGGCGAGAGGGTCAAGGAGTACCGTAAGGGGAGCGATCGCTACGGCACCTGGTAGGACGGCACCGCGGGGCGCGCATGCCCGAGCGGACCGTTCGTGAGCGCCGGGCGTTAGGATCCGAACAACCATGCTACCCATGGCCACCAGTTCAGGATGCCTCCCGACGGGCTCTCCGTTGGCGTCGGCGGCGGCGACGATGGCGTGGGCGATGGCGACGATGGCGTGGGCGATGGTTTCGGGCTGGTGGTGGTGGGCCCAGGGCTTGGCTTCTTCGTCTTGCTCGCGCTGGGTGAGGGCGAAGGACTTGGCGACGGCGAGGCCGAGCGAGAGTACTTGCGATCCCATTGCCGCCAGACGGGCGGGGTGGTGGGCCTGGGGAAGTCCTTGATGGGCAGGCCCGCGTGGGCCGCTTTCATGAAGGTGGCCCAGATGATGGTGCTCCACTCGCCACCCCAGGCCACCCGTCCGTGGATGAGACCCATAGGGGTGTTCTCCTTCGCATATCCCATCCATACCGCGGTGGCGAGCTGTGGCGTGTATCCACAGAACCAGGCGTCGGCGTGGTTGTCGGTAGTACCCGTCTTGCCGGCCGCCGGCCGGCCGATGAAGCCGTTGGGATACGCCGTGCCGCCGGTGATGACGCCCTTGAGCGCTTGCGTGACCCAGTAGGCCACTCCGTCTGAGATAACGCGTTTGCTCTTCACTTTCGCCTTGTAGTACTCGGTGCCATCGGGGAGCACGATGCGCAGGATGGCCTGCGGCTTGCGGTAGATACCTCCGCTGGCCAGGGTCGCGTAGGCGCTGGCCGTTTCCAGAGTGGTCACATCGTTTGTGCCGAGCACCGCGGAGAGCACCGGCGCCAGGTCGCTGGTGAAGCCCATTCGATGCATCATCTCGATCAGATTCTGAGGGCCGACGTCGGCGGCGAGCTGGGCGTAGACCGCGTTCACCGAGTACGCCGTGGCCTTCATGAGATCGATGCGGCCAAAACCCTCGCCGCGGACTGGATACGATCCGTAGCCGGGGAGCGAGACGGTTACGTTCTCGTCTTTGTAGAACGTCTTGCGCGGGTCGGCGCCCTGCTCGATGGCCGCCGTGAGGGCGAACGTCTTGGCCGCGGAGCCCAGCTGGTTCCCCCCCTGCCAAGCGACGTTGAACTTCTGTTTCTCCGCGTTGCGGCCGCCCACCATGGCGCGGATGTATCCCGTCTTAGGGTCGATGGCGACGAGCGCGGCGATAGGATCGCTGGCGTCGGGCAGAGCTCGCATGACCGCGTTGGTGGCCGCGGTCTGCCACTTGAGATCGAGGCTGGTGTACACCTTCAGGCCGCCCTGATACACGGTGTTGGCGCCGAGCGTGTTGATGAGATGCTGCGTGACGTAGTCGACGAAGTAGCCGCTCGATTTCTGCTTAGCCGCCGGCGGTTTCTTGAACACTTCGATCGGCAAGGCCGTAGCCTCTGCATACTCGACTTGGGTGATGAGGTTCTGCGAGAGCATGCTGGAGAGCACCAGGTCGCGGCGCTTCTTGGCGATGTCCGGCTGGTTGATGGGATCGTAGTAGCTCGGCGCGTTGGCGATGCCGGCGAGGAGAGCCGCCTCGGGGAGTGTGAGCGCCTTGGCTGTCTTGTGGAAGTAGGTTTGAGCGGCCGCCTGTACACCGTAAGAGCTAGCGCCGTAGTAGATGGTGTTGAGGTAGGCGGTGAGGATCTCGTCTTTGCTCCATCTGTCCTCGAGCTGCCAGGCCAGCACCATCTCGCGAATCTTGCGCGAGAACGTGCGCTCTTGGGAGATGTAGGCATTGCGGATGAACTGCTGCGTGATGCTGCTGGCGCCTTGGACCAGTGAGCCGGCCTTTATGTCGACCAAGACAGCGCGCACGAGCCCTTCGATGTCCACGCCATGGTGCTCGTAGAAGCGCTCGTCCTCGATGGCTACGGTGGCCTTCTTCATCACCTCGGCGATGTCTTTGCTGTCTACGTTCACGCGGTTTTCGGCGCCGTGCAGCGAGGCGATCACCTTACCGTTGCGGTCGTAGATGAAGCTGGTGAGGGCGGTGTCGTGGCGGGTGAGTTCGTCGAGGCTGGGAAGGTTGCGGGCGACGGCGAAGACGGCGCCGACCGTCGCCGCGACGATGCCGGTGAGCAGGAGCGCGCCCACGATGAGGACGATGCGCAGCCAGCGCAAGAAGACGCGTCGCCGGCCGGCATGCTGGCTGTTGCGCCGTCGCCTACCCCCCGGAGGAAGCTCTTCGAGCTTGAGCCTTCTGCGCGTACGTTCGTCCATGGGCTTGTGATCGGGCGGTATGCAGGCGCACACCGCGTTGGCATTGCTCTAGTGTACTACCCCTGCCGACGCTGTCCTCCCCCGGGGGTGTCTCGACAGGTGCCGTGGGGTCGTCGACCAGGTCCCCCGTGCCGGGCTCTTCGATAGGCAGAGAGGTGGCAGACAAGGGGCTCGGCGATTCGGCTACGTCTCCCGGACACGGGGGAAAGAGGCTTCATGCTGGTCGGCTTTAGCCGGGAGCACAAGGTCACCTACTGTCGTTACGAGGTTTTAAGCTCGCTCTACGGTGTCTCCCAGCAGGCACCGACACGAAGAGTCGACGAGCTCGTGGAAACCATGACCAACGAAAGGCTGTTGCCTTTGTAGACAACAGCCTGTCTACTGAAATTTTCACTGTGTACAGAATCTATCGTCGGGAATGGGTCAAGTCCCGTCTTGTGGTGTAACTCCGATCGTCGGTTGATCAGTGCCTTCAGGCCGCCGGCAGCGCCGCTACCTCCCGTGTTGTGTCGGTCGTCGTCCGCGTCAGCACTCTCAGCATCCTTACTCGGAGCGGCCTGACGGCCGAGGGTGAGGTCTACGTGGACCGACACGACCGGCGGCTGGAGTACACGCGCCTAAGGGGTCTAGGCGCCTTACGCCATGAGCAAGAGGGGCGGGCCGCTTAAGGAAAACGAAGGCGATCGACGAGTCTGTCGAGCCGTGAATTGCAGGGCAGACACTCTGTTCTCGCCCGAACACGAGACTCGCTGTGAGGTTGCCGCTAGACATGCGGCATTCGTATAATCGGCCGCATCTCCGGCCACGCGAAGCCGGGTTACAGACTGCAATTCACCTACGCAGGGGATCCCATGAGCGGCGAGTACCTTACCGATTGGCTGTACGTCGCGGCGTTTCTCGCCTCGGGAGCGGTGCTCGTGGTCCTCATCCTTCTCGTGTCGGCGCTGGTGAACCCGCGGCACCCCACTCCGGAGAAGCTCAGCCCCTACGAATGTGGCATCCAACCTGTGGGCGATTCATGGCATCCCTTCGCGGTGCGGTATTACATCGTGGCCCTTCTGTTCCTGATCTTCGACGTTGAGGCCGTGTTCCTGTTCCCCTGGGCTCTGCGGTTCCGCGCTCTCGGCACCGCCGGCTTCGTGGAGATGCTGGTGTTCATCGCTGTGCTGGGTATTGGGCTGCTGTATGCGTGGCGAAAGGGGGTGCTCAAGTGGGTGTAGGCGACCAGGTACCTCTGCCGCCGGATCCTTTGGCCGGCGCCGCTGGCTCAAACGTGCGTCGTGTACGGTTCCCCAAGATCGAGCACTTTGAGCAGCCGAACGTCATTACCACCACCGCCGATCTGCTCTTCAACTGGGCACGCTCACGGTCCATCTTCCCCTTCACTTACGGGCTGGCCTGCTGCGCCATCGAGATGCTCAGCTCGGGTTTCGCGCGGTTCGACATCGCCCGCTACGGCTGGGAGGTATTCCGCCCTACACCCAGGCAGTGCGACCTGATGATCGTCGCCGGTACGGTGAACGAGAAGATGGCTCCTGTGCTACGGCGCTTGTACGAGCAGATGGCGGAGCCGAAGTGGGTAGTGAGCATGGGCGCCTGTGCTACGAGCGGCGGCCCCTTCTACGACGGTTACAACGTGGTCAACGGGGTAGACAAAGTGGTTCCCGTCGATGTCTACATCCCCGGCTGCCCGCCGCGGCCAGAGGCGCTGTTCGACGGCCTGCTGCTGTTGCAGAAGAAGATTCAGAAGATGAGCTTCGTGGCCTCGCGCGCCGGGCAGCCAGACGAGTGCGAAGCCACGTGGCGCGTGCCGCGCACCGAAACCGGTCGCGGTGTAGAGCATTGTTATCTCCCGGAGCAGCGGGAGCAGCGCCCGTGAGCGGAGAGATCGGCGTCGCTGGACTGGGCATCGACGATCTCGCTCTGCGACTCGCCGAGGCACTGGGGGAAGACCTGCAAGGGGTCCGCGTCCAGGATCCAGATACCGTTGTGGCTCGCGTCGACCGCGCCCGGCTCAAAGCGGTGGCGCGCCGCCTGCACGACCTCCCCACCATCGCGGTCGACTCGCTCACGCTGATCTCTTCCGTGGACTACCGCACGCACTTCGAGTGTGTCTACCACCTGTACTCGTACCCCGGCAACGCCTACGTGCAGCTGCACGTGCAGATACCGCGCAGCGATCCGGTGGTCGATACGGTGAGCGACGTGTGGCCGTCAGCCGACTGGCACGAGCGCGAGGCGTGGGACATGATGGGTATCCGCTTCCGTGGCCATCCAGATCTGCGCCGCATCCTGCTGAAGGACGACTGGATAGGGCATCCGCTGCGCAAAGACTACGTCGACCTGGTCGAGAACCATCCGCATGTTTAGCACGTCGCCCACGCAGACTCCCGATGCGGCCCTGCAACTGGCGCTGGATCGTATTCGTCAGGCCGAGGCGGCCGGTGAGGGGAGCGACCTGGAAGGCCTCGCCCTCGACCAGGTCGTCGTCAACATGGGGCCGCAGCACCCCTCCACCCATGGTGTGCTGCGGCTGGTGATCACGCTCGACGGCGAGATCGTGCGCGACGTGATCCCCGTGATCGGCTACTTGCACCGCTGCAAAGAGAAGCTTGCCGAGCGGCGCACGTACTACCAGTACATCCCGATCGTCGATCGCACCGAGTACCTGGCGAGCATGAACTGCGAATGGGGTTACGTTATGACGGTTGAGAAGCTCGCCGACATACAGCCCACGCGTCGCGCGGAGTTCATCCGCGTGATCGCCGGCGAGCTCATGCGCATCGCCAGCCACCAGGTGGCCATCGGGACGTTCGTCGCCGATCTCTCGCCGTTGGGCACGGCCATGGCGTTCTACACGTTCCGCGACCGCGAGAAGATCCTCGACCTGCTCGAAGAGCTCAGCGGCGCGCGCATGATGTTCAACTACTATCGCTTCGGTGGCGTCCGCTTCGATCTGCCGGCGGGCTGGGAACAGCGCTGCCGTGAGCTCCTCGACACGGTGCCGAAGTGCGTGGACGAGTACCGCCGTCTGGTGGAGGACAACGCCGTGTTCCTGCAGCGGAGCGTCGGCAAGGGCGTCATCACCAGGCAGGACGTGGTCGATTACTCGATCACCGGCCCGAACGCGCGTGCCTCCGGGGTCGCACTGGACCTGCGGCGCACGCGCCCCTACTCGGTGTATCCCGAACTGGACTTCAACGTCTGCCTCGGCGAGCATGGTGACGTGTTCGATCGCTACAAGGTGCGCGTCGACGAGATCCTGCAGTCCGCCAAGATCGTCCGGCAATGTCTGGATATGCTTCCGCGCGGACCGGTGCAGACGGGCACGCTGCGGGCTCCGTTCGTGATTGCTCCTCCGCCGGGCAGTGCCTACGTGTCGCAGGAGAACCCGCGCGGCGAGTACGGTACCTACATCGTCTCGGACGGCTCTCGCTATCCGTACCGGCTCAAGTTCCGGGACCCCTGTTTCGTGAATCTGCAGCTCTTCCCCAAACTGCTGCGGGGCAACAAGATCGCGGACGCCGTCGCCATCTCGGGGAGCATGGACCTGGTGCTAGGAGGCATCGACCGATGACGCCCGCCCCTGTCGTATCTCAGGAACGTTCTCTGGCCACCCCGGCCGCAGTGCGCGATTTCGTCCCCGGTGCCGTGTCCGTACCGCTGTCCGAGTCGTCCCACCCGCCGCATCTTCTCAGGTAGTGGACGTGCTGCTCGACATCGTGCGTGGTCTGGTGGCGATCATCATCGCCTACGCGGTGGTGTTCGTGGCGGCGCTCGTGAACATCGTGTTCGAGCGCCGCGGATTGGCGATCATGCAGGACCGGCTCGGACCCAACCGGACCGGCTGGCAGGGCACGCTGCAGAGCATCGCCGACGCCTTCAAGATGATGGGCAAAGAGGACTTCGCTCCGGCGCACGTGGACAAGGCCATCTTCACCCTGGCCCCCATCCTGGTCATGGTGGGCGCCGTCGCCGTTCAGCTCGTGTTGCCCTACACGAAGGGGTGGATCGGCCGCGACCTGAACGTCGGCATCATCTACATCGTCGCCGTCACCGGGTTCACGGTGCTCGCCATCCTCCTCGGCGGGTGGGCGTCGCACAACAAGTACTCGTTAGTCGGCGCGCTGCGTTCGGCGGCCCAAATGGTCTCGTACGAGCTGCCCATGATTTTAGCCCTGCTGGTGGTGGCCATGGCCGCCGGGTCGCTGCGCCTCAACGCGGTAGTGGAGGCGCAGCGAGGCTACCAGTGGTTCGCCTTCGTCATGCCCTTCACGTTCTTCCTCTTCTGGGTGGCATCCATCGCCGAGCTCAACCGAGGGCCGTTCGATCTGCCGGAGGCGGAGTCAGAGCTCGTGGCCGGCTACGGAACCGAGTACTCGGGCATGCGCTTCGGCATGTTCTTCCTGAACGAGTACGCCGGCATGACTATCATGTCCATGGTCGTCACCACACTGTTCTTCGGTGGGTGGGAGGGTCCGGGCGCCGACCTTGTGGTCGTCAAGGGGGTATCGCTGCTCCCGTTCATCTGGTTCATGCTCAAGACCTACGCGTTCGTGTTCGCCCTGGTCTGGGTACGGCTCACCATCCCGCGTCTGCAGGTCGATCAGCTCATGAGCTTCGCCTGGAAGATCCTCGTGCCCCTCGGCCTGGTCAACATCCTGGCGAGCGCGGCCATCATGCTCTGGGCGCCGCAGTGGAAGCTGTACCTGGCCGCCTTCAGCTGGGTCTTGCTCCTCGGCTTCATCGCTCTCTTCGATCCCATCCTGCGCTGGCACCTGCGCCGCCGACGCGCCAGATTGGTGGTGCTTTCGTAGATGCTCGGTATGTTGAAAGCGATGCGCACCACGCTCGCGCATCTGCCGAAGAGGAAGATCACTGAGCAGTATCCGGAGCAGCGTTTCCCGCTGCCCGAGCGCAGTCGCGGTCTGTTCAGCGTGGTCATCAATCCGGCCACGGACGAGGCGCGCTGCCGCGCGTGCACCCTCTGCGAGACCAACTGCCCGGTACAGGTCATCCGCGTCAACTATCGCAATACCTACGATCTGCCGGTGGTCAACCAGGCGCGCATCGAGCGGGTACGGCTCGCCGCTCAGAAAGACGTCGACCTGGCGCTGCTCACTTCCGTCATCGACCAGCACTATGAACAGGGCACCGGGCTCATCGCGCTCATGCAAGACACGCAGTCCATCTACGGCTACCTCCCGCGGGCGGCGTTGCAGGAGCTCTCCCTCCACACCGGCGTCTCGCTGTCGCAGATCTACGGCGTGGCGACCTTCTACAACCAGTTCCGCCTGTCTCCCATCGGCAAGAACCTCATCAACGTGTGCCACGGCACCGCGTGCCATGTGGCCGGCGCGCCGGGGATCACGGAGGCGTTAGAGGACGAGCTGGGCGTAGCCAGCGGCAAGACCACCTCCGATCTACTGTTCACGCTCGATTCGGTGGCGTGCATGGGGGCGTGCTCGCAGGCGCCGGTCATGCGCATCGGTGAGCGCACCTTCGGCAATCTGACCCCCGACAAGACGCGCAAGATCATCCGCGACCTCATGGCGGAACTCGGCGCGCGTAGAGGATGAGCACGTGACAGCGCAAGGCAACGGGCAGGCTGGTGGCATGGCGGAGGCGCGCAACGTGAGTGTGTCGCGCCAGCCCGGTGGTAAACGCCGGGTGTCGGTGTGCGCCGGCACGGCGTGCGTGTTCGCCGGCTCACCAGCCGTCTACAACGCCTTTGTCGCCGAGATCGCGGCGGCCGGCCTGCAGGACCAGGTGGAAGTCTCTATCATCGGCTGTCACGGGTTGTGCTCGGCCAGTCCGGTCACGGTGATCAACGAAGACGACACGCTGTACGCCAAGCTGCGTCCGGCAGACGTGAAACGGGTTGTCGAAGAGCATCTGGTTGGTGGCCAGCCGGTCGAGAAGTTCCTTTACAAGGATCCGCAGACCGGCGAGCGGGTACGCGACTGGCACGACATTGGGTTCTACCGTCATCAGTTGCGGATCGCGCTGCGCAACGTCGGCGTCATCAACCCGGAGAGCATCGAGGACGCGCTCGCACGCGGAAGCTACGATGCCGCCCGCATGGTGCTCACCGAGAAGACGCCCGAGTGGGTCGTCGCGGAGGTTACCGACTCCGGCATCCGCGGTCGCGGCGGCGCCGGGTTCCGAACGGGCGTCAAATGGAAGTTCGCTGCGGAGTCGCCGGGCGACGTCAAGTACCTCATCTGCAACGCCGACGAGGGCGACCCCGGAGCCTTCATGGACTGCTCTATCCTGGAGGGCGATCCACACGCCGTAATCGAAGGCATGCTCATCGCCAGCTACGCCATCGGCGCGCACGAAGGCTACGTGTACGTGCGCGCCGAGTACCCGCTCGCCGTGAAGCGCCTCACCAAGGCGGTCGCCGATGCGGAAGCAGCCGGCCTGCTCGGAACGAACATCATGGGCAGCGGCTGGACGTTCAACCTGCACCTCAAGCTCGGCGCCGGCGCCTTCGTCTGTGGCGAGGAGACCGCGCTGATCGCCTCCATCGAAGGCCGCCGCGGCATGCCACGTACCCGCCCACCCTACCCGGCCGTCTCTGGCCTGTGGGGCAGACCGACGAACATCAACAACGTCGAGACGCTAGCCAGCATCCCGTGGATCATCGGTCACGGGGCCGCTGCTTATGCGGCTCTGGGCTGCGAGACGAGCCGCGGCACCAAGGCCTTCTCGCTCGCCGGGCGCCTCGTGAACGGCGGCCTGATCGAGGTGCCCATGGGCTCCACCCTGCGGCACGTGATCTTCGATCTCGGCGGCGGCATCAAAGATGGCAAGCGCTTCAAGGCAGTACAGCTGGGCGGCCCGTCAGGCGGCTGCCTGCCGGCCGACCTGCTGGATACGCCGGTGGACTACGAGAGCCTGGCGGCCACGGGAGCTATCGTCGGCTCCGGAGGCATGGTGGTCGCCGACGAGACGACCTGCATGGTCGACCTCGCTCGCTACTTCCTCCAGTTTACGCAGAACGAGAGCTGTGGGAAGTGCGTCCCCTGCCGCCTGGGCACCAAGCGCATGCTGGAGACGCTGGACCGCATCGTCAATGGCGAGGGGCGGGAGGGCGACATCGAGCTGCTCGAGGAGCTTGGCGCGTACATCGTTGAGGGGTCGCTGTGCGCCCTCGGCGGCACCGCGCCGAACCCAGTCCTCACCACGATCAAGTACTTCCGCGACGAATACGAGGCACACATCAGGGAGCGGCGCTGCCCGGCCGGCTCGTGCAAGGCGCTCATCACCTATGTGATCGATCCCGAGGCGTGCACGGGGTGCACGCTCTGTGCCGTGAAGTGCCCCGTGGATGCCATCAGCGGCGAGAAGAAGCAACCGCACGTCATCGATACGGCGGCGTGCATCAAGTGCGACACGTGTCGCCAGGTGTGCCGTTTCGATGCGGTCAAAGTGCGCTCAGGTATGGGGCAGAGGACCGTGGCGGGCGGCCAATGAGCGCGGCGTCGGACACCAGGGTGAAGCTCACCATCAACGGGCAGCCGGTGGAGTGTTCTGCCGGCGACACCATTCTGGAGGCCGCGCAAAGCGTCGGTATCCACATTCCCACGCTCTGTCACGAGCCGCGTCTTCCGGCCGCCGCCGCTTGCCGCATCTGCATGGTAGAGGTCGCGGGAGCGCGCAAGACAGTGCCGAGCTGCTCCACCGTGGCGGCCGAGGGGATGGAGATCCAAACCGACACGCCCAAGCTGCGCGCCATGCGGAAGCTCTACCTCGAGCTGCTGCTGAGCGACCACAACTCGTTCTGCACGCCGCCCTGCCGCGACGCCTGCCCGACGCACATCAAGATCCCGCAGTTCCTCGACTACATCGCCCATGGCGACTACCGCAATGGCGTACGGAAGCTGCGCGAGGATCTGCCGTTCCCGTCGATCGTGGGTCGCGTGTGTCCACGGCCCTGCGAGGGACCCTGCCGGCGGCAGTTGGTGGAGCACCCCATCACCATCTGCTGGCTACACCGCTTCATGGGCGACCAGTGTGTGGAAGACGAACAAGAGGGCGAGCTCCTTCTGCCGATGGAACAGGCGCCAGAGAGCGGCAAGCGCGTCGCCGTGATCGGCGCCGGCCCGGCTGGGCTGGCGGCCGCGTTCTACTTGCGGCTGGAAGGACATGCTGTCACGGTGTTCGAGGCCATGCCGCATCCGGGCGGCATGCTGCGGTACGGCATTCCCAGCTACCGCCTGCCGCGCGACTTGCTCGACAAAGAGATTAACGTCGTGTGGCGGCTGGGGGCGGAGCTCCAGTGCAACCGCCGTCTCGGCACAGACTTCACCCTCGAGGATCTGCTCGAGCGCGACGGCTACGACGCCGTATTCCTCGGCCTCGGCGCGTTCAACAGCAACGAGATGGGTATCCCGGGTGAGGATGCCACTGGCGTGGTGGCGGCTATCGATTTCCTCGGCGAGCTGGAGGAACGGGGCGACGTGCATGTCGGCCGCAAGGTGGTCGTCATCGGCGGCGGCTTTACGGCCATGGACGCCTCTCGCACCTCCATTCGAAAAGGGGCCGAGGAGGTGAGCGTACTGTATCGGCGCTCACGTGCCGAGATGCCCGCGCAGCAAGCTGAGGTTGACGAAGCCGAAGAGGAAGGCGTCCGTCTCGAGCTGCTCACAGCCCCGGTGCGAATCCTCACCGACGAGCGCAACACAGTGGTCGGTATCGAGATGATCCGCATGGAGCTCGGCGAGCCCGATGCCTCTGGCCGCCGCCGTCCGGTGCCGGTCGAAGGTTCCACCTACGTGATCGAGTGCGATCAGGTGATCACTGCCATCGGCCAGTACCCCAAGCTCGACGGCACGGCGCCGGAGCAGGGGATCCAGCGCACCAAGTGGCGGACGGTGGCGGTAGACGAGTACACCTTCCAGACGGACGATCCGCGGGTCTTCGCCGGCGGCGACTGTGTGCTCGGCGCGCAGACGGTGATTCAAGCGATCGCGCAAGGCAAGAAGGCCGCCTGGAGCATCGATGCCTCTCTGCGCGGCGAGAACATGCAGCGGGTCAGCCAGCAGCTCGCCGAGCTTCAGGCCACGCCGTTCTACACCGCCCTCTCGCGCAGGGCCGACCTAGACCCGCGAGTGACGCGTATGGCGGAGATCAGGCCGGTATTCATCGACATGACGACCGATGTGTCGCGGCCCAGTCCGCCCGCGGAGATGCCCAAGCTCTCGGTGGAGGAACGGAGGACGAACTTCGAGGAGATCGAGCTTGGATTCCCCGAGGCCGAGGCTCAGCGCGGTGCCGAGTTGTGTTTGGACTGCTACTGCCCAGCGAACGGTTCGTGCGACCTGCAGCGCTACGGCATCGAGTACGAGGTCTTCGCGAACCGCTTCCACGGTGGCGCCGCGCACAACTACCCGGCCGATTTCCGCCACGACTTCATCATGCGCGAGCCCAACCGGTGCATCAACTGTCTGCGCTGCGTGCGCATTTGTCGGGAAGAGGTCGGCGCGAGCTGCTACGATGCCATGGGTCGCGGCTTCGACTCCATCGTCTCCACACCCGACAACCTCCCCCTGGAGATGGTTGGGTGCGTGAGCTGCGGCAAGTGCGCCGAAACGTGTCCCACCGGGTCCATCGAGATCAACGCGCGCGTGCTCGAGAGCTACGACCTCGACGAGAGCCGCTGCATCTTCTGCGGCGAGTGCGTGGAGGTGTGTCCGTATGACGCACTGGAGCAGAAGGAGTACTTTGAGCTCGCGGGCTACGACCGTCCCGCGCTCGCCGGCGAGCACCTGTACGTGCGCGACGGCCGCCCGGCCGCTCGCCGGCGCGGCAGCCTTGAGCTGGTCCCCCACGTCCTCGATAGCCTGAAGGGGCAGGGATGGATCTGGGAGCCGCTGCAGGACGATCCGCTCGACCTGGACGACCCTGAGGACGGCGACTGATGCCCGGCGGCGACTTCCATCCCGTCCTCTTCTTCATCGTCGCCGCTTGGATTCTGGTCGCCGGCGTAGGTGTCGTCGCTCTTCGCAGCATCGTCCACTCGGCTGTGAGCATGGTGTTCTGCTTCCTGGGTGTCGCCTTCGCCTTCGCGTTGCTGCACGCCGAGTTGCTGGCGATCATCCAGGTGCTCATCTACGTCGGCGCCATCTCGGTGGTCATCATCTTCGCCATCATGCTCACGCAGCAGCAGACGGGGGGGCTCCATCTCTTCTTCAACCGTCGCAGCATCTGGGCATTGCCGCTTGCCGTGGGTGTGGCGTTGCTGCTCTCGGCGGTGCTCATCGCCTCCGATGTACTGCCGGAGGGCTCCGAGGCGCACAACCCCGGCGTCGGAGCGCTCTCGGCGCTGCTGTTCAACAAATACGTGCTGCCCTTCGAGCTGGTGTCGCTGGTCCTGCTCGCCGCCATGGTCGGGGCAATCGTGCTCGCGCGCAGGGAGGGGAAGGACTAATGCATGCCGTCGACTGGTGGCTGCTGCTCGCCGGCCTGCTGTTCTGCATCGGCGCCTACGGCGTCCTGGCGCGCCGCAACGTGATCCTGGTGATCATGTGTCTGGAGCTCATGCTGAATGCGGTCAACCTGGCGCTAGTCGCGTTCGCCAACTTTCTCCCGGAAACGCAAGGCCGTGGGAGTCTCTTCGTGCTCTTCGTCATCACGATCGCCGCCGCCGAAGTGGCGGTCGGCTTGGCGATCGTGATCGCCAACTATCGTCACCGGCGTTCGGTACAGGCCGACGAGTACGCGGAGCTCAAGGGATGAGCGAGGCGAGCGAGGAGGCCGTGCCGTGCTGAAGGTTGCCGTCGCCCTGGTGTGCGCACTGCCGCTGGCCGGCTTTCTGCTGACGCTGTTCTTCGGCAAGCTGATGGGGCGCCGCGCCGACGTGGTGGCCATCGCCACGGTCACCGTCTCGTGGGCGTTCAGTCTGTACCTCTTCGTGCACGTGTTCCGCGCCAAGGAAGCGGCCTTCGAGTGGGACGCCTTCTCGTGGATCACCTCGGGCGCTCTGCACGTCCCCTGGGGTTTCTACGTGGACAGCCTCACGGCCATCATGCTTCTGGTGGTTGGTACCATCGGCATGCTGGTGCACTACTACTCGATTGGCTACATGCATGGGGACGAGGGGTACTACCGCTTCTTCGCCTACCTGAACCTCTTCATGTTCGCCATGTACGTTCTGGTGCTGGCGAACAACTACCTCCTCATGTTCCTGGCTTGGGAGGGCGTCGGCCTCTGCTCCTATCTGCTGATCTCCTTCTGGTTCACGCGCAAGGCGCCGGCGCAGGCAGGCAAGAAGGCCTTCTTGGTGAACCGCGTCGGCGACTTCGGCTTTACTCTCGGTATCCTGCTGCTGTTCCTCACGTTCGGCTCACTGCGGTTCACCGAGGTATTCCCACAGGCTGCTGACGCTGGGGGCGCTACCATGCTCGGCATCTGCCTCCTCCTATTCATGGGCGCTGTCGGCAAGAGTGCGCAGTTCCCGCTGCACGTGTGGCTTCCGGACGCCATGGAGGGCCCTACTCCGGTGAGCGCCCTCATCCATGCCGCGACCATGGTGAACGCCGGCGTTTACATGGTCGCCCGCTCCTCGCCGCTGTTCCTGACTTCGCACACGGCCATGCTGATCGTCATGGGCATCGGGACGTTCACGGCCATCTACGCGGCGATCATCGCGATCACCCAAACCGACATCAAGCGGGTGATCGCCTACTCGACTATCTCGTCGCTGGGCTTTATGTTCATGGCCCTGGGCGCCGGCGCTTGGGTGGCGGGCATCTTCTACCTCATGGTCCACGGCTTCTTCAAAGGCCTCCTCTTCCTGGGTTCCGGGGCAGTCATCCATGCGCTCGGTGGGGAGCAAGACATGCGTCTCATGGGCGGTCTGCGCCGCAAGCTGCCCCGCACCTATTGGACGATGCTCGTGGGCGCCCTGGCGATGTGCGGCGTGTTCCCCTTCGCCGGTTTCTGGGCCAAAGACGAGATCCTCGGTGGTAGCTTCGCCCATCACTACTACGTGGTATGGGCGGTGGGTCTGGTGACCGCCTTCCTCACCGGCGTGTACATGTTTCGCCTCATCTTCCTCACGTTCCACGGCGAGAGCCGCACGCCCACGGCCGCCCGCGGCCACGCACCCGGCCCGAGCATGACGGTACCGCTGGCGGTGCTCGCGATTCCCGCCGCGGTGGCCGGCCTCGTCGTCGGCTGGCCGCCCGATGCCGGGTGGATCCATCGCTTCCTGGAGCCGGTATTCGTTGGCGAAGAGGCTGGGCACTTCGAGTGGCTTGGGGTTGGCGGTGTGCTGATGCTCGTGTCGCTGATCGTGGTGCTGGCCGGCATCGCGCTCGCCTGGCAGCTGTACCTGCGCCGCCCCGAGTCTGCGGCGCGTCTGGCGACGCGCTTCCCCGCCGTCTATCGCGCGTCGCTCAACAAGCTGTACATGGATGAAGGCTACGAGCGCGGAGTTGTCCGGCCGTTGATCGGCTGTGCCTCGTGGCTCTGGACTGCGGTGGACGTTAGGGTGATCGACGGCGCCGTCAACGGCGTTGCCTGGTTGTGGGGCGGGCTCGCCCGCGTGTTGCGTCCGCTCCAGACGGGTCGTGCCCAGGACTACGCGCTGGGTATCCTGGCCGCCGTCTTCGTCCTCGTCGTCGTGTTCCGGATCTTCTAGGGGGACGCGTGAGCTGGCAAGAGCAGATAGGCTTCCCGATCCTCTCGGTGATCACGTACGTGCCCCTGGCCGGCGTGGCCGTCGCCCTGTTGTTTGGCCGTGCCCGGCCACTGGTCTACAAGAGCGCGGCGCTGCTGACTACGATGGGCGCCTTCGCACTCGCCTGCGTCATGCTCCTGCGGCTGGACACCACGGCCTCCGGCATGCAGTTCGCCGAAGATGCCGCCTGGATCGAGCGCTTCAGCATTCGCTACGGCTTCGGCGTCGACGGCATCGCGGCGCTGCTCGTATTCCTCACGACCCTCCTGGGCGTTGTGGCGATCATCGCGAGCTGGCACTACGTGAAGGATCGCGAGCGCGGGTTCTTCATCTCGCTGCTGCTGCTACAGACCGGCATGAGTGGCGTGTTCTGCGCCACGGACCTCTTCCTGTTCTACGTGTTCTGGGAGGTCATGCTGGTGCCGATGTACTTCATCATCGGTGTCTGGGGTGGGCCGCGTAAGGTGTACGCGGCTGTCAAGTTCTTCCTGTTCACACTCATCGGCAGCCTGCTGATGCTGGTGGCTATCGTGGCCGTGGCGCTGTACGCCAGAGACCATCTGGCCTCTGGTCTCACGTTCAACATCAGGCAGCTCTCAGACATCGTCTACCCATACCACCTCCAGCTCTGGGGCTTCCTCGCCTTCTTCGTCGCGTTCGCCATCAAAGTGCCCATGTTTCCCGTACACACATGGCTCCCCGACGCTCACGTGGAGGCACCCATGGCTGGCTCGGTAATCCTCGCCGGCGTGCTGCTCAAGATGGGTGCGTACGGCATGCTGCGGTTCTGCCTGCCCATGTTCCCGGACGCCGCGCTGGACGCGGTGCCCTACGTGCTGGTGCTGTCGGTGGTCGCGATCATCTACGGTGCGCTGGTGGCCATGGTGCAGAAGGACCTCAAGAAGCTGGTGGCCTACTCCAGCGTGAGCCACATGGGGTTCGTAACGGCCGGCATCTTCGCCGCCATCGCCGTGGGTGGAAACCCGCAGGGCATGGAGGGCGCCCTGATAGTCATGTTCAGCCACGGTCTGCTGACCGGCGCCCTCTTCCTCCTCGTCGGGTTCCTCTCCGAGCGTACCGGGACGCGGCAAATCGCCGAGATGGGAACGCTCGCCAAGCCCATGCCGGTGATGGCCGGGTTCTTCATGGTCTTTACGCTTGGCTCGCTCGGGCTGCCGGGCCTGAGCGGCTTTGTGGGCGAGTTCCTCAGCTTGCTGGGGGTGTTCCACTACAACCGTGCGCTGGGCGCGCTGGCCGCCCTCGGCGTCATCCTCGCCGCCTGCTACTTGCTGTGGATGTACCAGCGCGTGCTGTTCAACGATCGTGGTGACGCCGATGTGATGCCGGCCGTGCCGTTGCGCGACATCGGCGTGCGCGAGGTGGTGTCGTTGCTGCCGCTGCTCGCGCTCACCGTATGGGTTGGCGTGTATCCAGATACTTTCTTGAACGTGCTCCACGTGCCGGTACGCGATCTCCTCCAAGAGGTCAACGGCTCGCTCGTCGACGGCCCGTCTCGCGGACTAGGGTTCCTCGCGGATCTGCTGAGGGGGTTGTAGGCCATGGCCGATCTCTCTATTGGGACGATTCTGCCGGTGGTTATGGTCGCCGGGAGTGCTGTGACCGTGCTGGTGGCCGACCTCTTTGTGCCGGCCGCCCGGAAGGGCTTGCTCGCCTGGGTGGCGGCTGCGGGCCTGGTTGTCAGCATGGCCGTGGCGGTGGGACAGTGGCTGAGGGTGGACGAGGGCATACGAGTTCACCGAGAACAGGTCCGTATGGGGTTCGCCGACATGGTGGCCATGGATCAGTACGCGCTGTTCTTCGTGCTGCTGTTTTGCACCGTCGGCGTGCTAGCCATTCTGCTCTCGGACGCGTACCTCGCGGCACGGAGCTCGGCCCGTGGCGAGTTCTACGTGCTCCTGCTGCTTGTCGTCGCCGGCATGATCGGCATGGCTATCTCCACAGACACCATCGCCCTCTTCATATCCTTCGAGCTCATGTCGCTGCCTACCTATGTCATGGCGGGGTGGATGCGGCGAGATCCCAAGTCGGGTGAGGCATCGCTCAAGTACTTTCTGAACGGCGCCTTCTCCTCGGCCATCCTGCTGTTCGGCCTGGCGCTGCTGTACGGGCTCACGGGAGCAACGAACTACGCCGCCATTGCTGAAGGCCTTGGCCGGCTGTCCGGGACCAACGCCGCGGCTATGGTCGCGCTGGTGCTGGTGATCGCCGGTATGGGGTTCAAGGTATCGGCGGTGCCCTTCCACGCCTGGGCCCCGGACGTGTACGAGGGAGCGCCGACGCCGGTGACCGCCTTCATGGCGGTCGGCGTGAAAGCCGGTGCCTTCGCCGGGTTCCTCAAGCTATTCGTGGTGGCGGCCGCGCCGCAGTGGGCGACGTGGGGCGACGTACTGATCGTGATCGCTGTCCTCACGATGGTAGTCGGGAACGTGCTCGCCCTGCCGCAGAAGAACCTGAAACGGATGCTCGCCTACTCGAGCATCGCCCACGCGGGCTACATCCTGCTCGGCTTGATCGCCGTGGCGCGCACGGGAAGCAGCGAGGGCTCCAGTGCGGTGCTCGTGTATCTGGGGGCCTATGCGTTCATGAACATGGGCGCCTTTGGCGCGCTCGTTTACATACGGAACCGTGGCCTATTCCGCTATTCGCTGCCGGAGATCGCTGGCTTGGGCCGGCGTCTCCCCGCGGGCTCTCTCGCGCTCACCCTCTTCATGATCTCGCTCACCGGTATCCCGCCGACCGCCGGATTCTGGGGCAAGTTCTACTTGTTCACCGCCGTTGTGGATGCCGGCCTTGTTTGGCTGGCGGTCGTGGCCGTGGTGATGAGCGCGGTCTCGGCCTTCTACTACTTGCGCGTGGTGTGGCACCTGTACTTCCAAGAGGCGCCGGAAGGTGGCCAGCCGGCGGCTGTTCAGAGTGACGTCTCAACGGTAGCCCCCCTCTCGGATCTGTCCGCGGAAGGGGGAGCGGATTTGGGCTCCGGGACCGCGCTGGCGGTTGGTGCCGCCGGCGTGCTGTTCATCGGGTTGTATCCCGATCCGCTGCTCTGGGCGGCGCGGGGTGCCGTGAGCCTCATTCTGGGGGGCTAGCGGAGACCAGCCCCGGTTCCGTCCGGCGGCGCCGGGGACTCCGTGTGCGCCGCCGCCTCCTTCGCCCGCGCTTTTGTATACCGGCGGCGGCTTCGCTGTCGGCGCCGGGGCAACTATAATCGGCCTCCCGGCGAGCTGTCTTCTGACGAGCGGGAGCGCTCGGGTTTTGCAACGCCGCGGATGCCGGAAGAGCCGCCCAGGGTATCCGGAGGGTAAGGAGCGAAGGTGAATGTCCTCTTCGTCGGCGATGTGTTCGGGCGGCCTGGCAGGCAGGCCCTCCTGCGCAGGCTCCCCGCACTACGCCAGGAACATCGCATCGACTTCGTGGTCGTCAATGGAGAGAACGCCGCCAGCGGCGCGGGGATCACCTCGACTATCGCGCAGACTCTCCTGGCTGGGGGAGTCGACGTCCTTACGACCGGGAACCATGTGTGGCGGCAACGTGAGGTATACGCGTTCCTCGATGAGAGCGACAGGATCGTCCGTCCCGCCAACTACCCGTCCGGCAGCCCCGGACGAGGGACCACGGTACAGACCGCCGCCAACGGCGAGCGCGTGGCGGTCATCAACCTGCTCGGTCAGCTGTACCTTGACTGCGGCATATCGCCCTTCAGGCTCGCGGCGGACCTCGTGCGGCGCGCGCGCGAGCAGGCAGAGTACGTAATCGTCGATTTCCACGCCGAGGCTACGAGCGAGAAAGTGGCCATGGGGCACCATCTGGATGGTTTGGCAGCGGCTGTGGTGGGCACGCATACGCATGTGCAGACCGCCGATGCGCGCGTGTTGCCGGGCGGCACGGCCTACATCACCGATGTCGGCATGACGGGCCCTCGCGATTCGGTCATCGGTGTGAGCACCGAGGTGATCCTGCGCCGGTTTCTCACCGAGATGCCGCAGCAGTTCGTGGTGGCCGGTGGGCCGGTGCGCATGGACGCGGTCGTTATCGGCATGACAGCGGGTCGCGCCGCGGACATTCAGGCGATCTCGGAGACGTTGGGGGAAGGCCACGCGGAAGTTCTGTGACGGCGTAGACAGATGTTCTAGCGCCGAGTTCGGCGCCTTTGGGCATAGTGGGAGTGGAACCTGCGACGGTGTCGAGGCCGGTGCGGGGGTTGTTGTGGGAGATGGCGAGTAGGGCGGCAATGGCGCACGGGATGCTGGAAGATTTGGCGAGGGAGATCGATCCGGCGTCCGGTATTCCCGTGCGAGAGCGGCCGGTGGTTGGCTCGCCGTCCGCCGCTAGAATCATCGCTACCGTCGCCGCCGATACCACGTCGCTGGCCATCGCGGCCCTTCTCACGGGAGCGCTCGCCGCGTCTCCGAACTCTGTGCCGGTGGCGCGTCGGCTGTTCGAGGTCTTTCCGCCGAGCGGTACCCGCGACCTGGTCCTTCTCCTGGCTCTCGTGCCCTACTGGCTGGCCGCCCTCTACGCGTTTGGGCTGTACAAGGCCTCCGGCAGCAGTATCCGGGGGGCGAGCGTCGAGAACGCGTGCCGGGGAGCCACGGCGCTGATTACGGCGAGCTGGCTGCTCGCCACCCTGCTCGTGCTCATCGATGGTATCAGCGCCCCCCTCGCCATCGTGATGATCATGTGGATCATCGCGACGGTGTTCCTGCCGATCGGTCGCTGGATCGCGCGCGGCCTCGTATGGCGGCGCGCGGCGTTCGCCGAGCGCGTGGTGATCGTGGGAGCCGGCCTCGTAGGCCATACGCTCGCGGCGAAGATCGCCAAGCATCCTGAGTATCGCATCGAGCTCGTGGGTTTCCTAGAAGATGGCGAGCCGATGCCCAATGGCGAGGGGCCTAACGTGCCCATCATCGGCTCGCTGCAAGACCTGGAAGAAGTTATCCGTGACCAGCGCGTGAATCGGGTGATCCTGGCCTTCTCGCAGGCGCGCCATCAGCAGTTCCTCAGCCTGGCGCGCATCTGCGCCGACCATAACGTGAAGGTGAACATCGTGCCGCGGCTCTTCGAGGTGCTGAGCTCCCGCGCTGGGGTAGACGATCTGGAGGGCATCCCCCTGCTCGACGTCGCCCAGGTGGAGCTAAGCCGCATGAACATGCTGATAAAGCGCGTCTTCGATCTGTTGGTGGGTGGCCTGCTCACCCTCGTCTGCTTGCCGCTTCTGGTGGCTGTGGCGATCCTCATCAAGGTGGACTCCCCAGGGCCGGTCTTCTTCCGCCAGGAGAGAATGGGGCGCAACGGACGCGTATTCCGCATCTTCAAGTTCCGCTCTATGCATGCCGGCGCCGAAGACATGCGCGAGGATCTGGCGTTCTTGAACGAGTACTCCGGTCCCATGTTCAAGATCAAGAAGGATCCTCGCATCACGCGGGTTGGCTCGTGGCTGCGTCGTATCAGCCTGGATGAGTTGCCGCAGTTGTTCAACGTGCTGCGCGGCGACATGAGCTTGGTAGGCCCTCGTCCCCTCTGGGTAGAAGAGGCCCGGCAGTGCAAGGGCTGGGCCAAGAAGCGCCTGCACATCACGCCGGGGATCACCGGTCTCTGGCAGGTGATGGGGCGCAACGACATCCCGTTCGACGAGATGGTGAAGCTCGACTACTTCTACGTCACCGGCTGGAGCTTGAGCTGGGATATCCGCCTGCTCCTGGAGACCATTCCGGCCGTGCTCGGCCGCCGCGGGGCGTACTGAGGCGCGGCTCGCGCGCCGGCACTCCGCTCAGCTCGTCAGCCTTCCTCGCGGTTCCCCAACGTTCGTGAGCGGCGCTGACCAGCGGTCGTACTCTGGCTGCCGGACCAAGCGCCACAGCGCCGCGAGGAACGTGAGCACCAGGAGCAGATCGCGCGCCGCGAGCCAGTACACCGCGGAGGGTTCTACGTAGACGAGGCCCCAGTACTTCGCGGGAAAGTTGATCTGCGTGAGCAGGAGCACGCCGTATGCCAACGCCGCCAGGAGGGGCTCCTCAAGCGCCGCTAAGGCGACCATCGGCAGCAGCCAGACGAAGAACTGTGGCGAGAGGACCTTGGCGAAGGCGAGCAGGGCGAGGACCAAGGCCAGCCCGGCGAGGGGGAGCAGACGCGGCGAGGCGAGCAGGAGCTGGCGGTGCCGTAGCAGGAGCGCGTACACGGTGGCGACGGCCGCCGCGGTGAGGACGCTGGAGAGGGTCGCGGCCGCCACGGTGCCTGTGCCCTGAAGGCCCTGCGAGCCGTAGCTGGTTATCACGTCGACCCAACTCAGCTCCCAGGTCCTCGCCAGCAGGAGTGGTGCCGCCAAGACGCTCTCGATCTGGAGCGGCCGTTCCAGATGGTAGGTGAACACCTGCCAGACGCCCTGGGGCGAGGACAACAGGTACGGCAGGAATGGGGCCACCGCGGCCAGGGCAAAGGATGCGGTGGCCCACAGAGCTCGCCGCCACGTAGGGCACAGGAGCAAGACGAGTGGCAGGAAGACGGCGGGAAACAGCTTGAGGGCGAAGCCCAAACCGAGGATCGCCGCGGCCATCGCCAGCCAGCGATGGGCGAGGGCGAGTATGGCCGCCGTGAGCACGCACGCCACCGCGATGTCCAGGCGGTTCTCCACGATGGCCCCCACGGCGGCTATGCCGCCGGCGAACAGTACAGCGGCGGCGAAGGCGTGGGCGCCACGCGGCCAGATGCGCGCGGCGGTCAGCGCTACCAGCGCGCCGGTGAACGCCGTGATCAGAAAGGTCATCAAGCTGAACCAGCCGGTGTACGCGGCGAGGCTTTCGCTGCCCCCCGGAAGCGCGATCAGCCAGGCGGCGATCGGCGGGTACTCGAAGGGGAAGTCCCGGTATGGCATGCCCCCGTCGGCCATCTGTTGTGCATAGTACTGGTAGATGCCTATGTCGGAGATGTCGTGCTCGCCGTACCAGAGGTTCGGGAACACGAGGGAGTACACGAGGGCTACCAAAACCACGGCCAGCAGGGCGGCGAGCGTCGGTCGCCACGGTGTGCTGCGAGCGAGACCTGGCGCGTCCCGATCCGCGAGTGTCGGTCGCCCGGCCGGTCGTTCCGCGCCGGTCATCGAAAGGCCCACCACTTGCTGCCCACGAAGTTCACCGGCATCACGACACCGATGGCGAGGAACTCGCTGAGATGCTCCTGTATGCCCGCCCCCTGGTGGAGCGCGGTGTACGCCACGACGTTGATGCCCAGGCCGATGAGGCTGACGAGGAAGAAGCGGCCGAAATGGATGGCCACCGGCCCGCTGTGGCGGAACGTCCAGCGGCGGTTGAGGACGAAGTTACTGACGACGGCGACGCAGAAGGCGACTCCGCTGGCCATTTGTTCCACCAGGAGGGGCCGGCTTTCCTGCACCTTGACCCACGCGAAGAGGATGCTGCTGAAGACCGCCAGGTTCACCAGGGTACCGCTTGCCCCCACGAGGGCGAACTTGATGAACTGTCGCAGGGCCTTTGGCAGCCGAAGGAGCACTGAGCCCGTGCCAGATCGGAGAACGCCAGTAGCCGAGGGCGGGCGCGTCGGGCTCCCTGTGTGGTCTGGCTTGCTCATGCCTGGAGCGTGGCGTCGACGGTCGCCAGCGCGTCGCGGAAGTCGCCGAGCGGGTGGTAGGTGATGCTCTGAGACGCGCACAACGTGGCCAGGGCGCCGCGGGCGAACACCAGGTCGGCCTCCCTCGCCATGCAGAGGTCGGCGTGGCCGTCGCCAAATACCGCGACGGTGTCTCCCGCGCTCCGCAGTGTGCGGGCAACGGCACCCTTGCACGCCGCTGGACCGCAGGTGGGGCAGGTGCCGAGAGCCGGGTTGTAAGTGATGCGATATGGCCTGCTCGTGCCGAGCTCGCTGGCGAGGATGGCGGCCTGCGACAGGCGCTCGCGCTGCCACACGCGCTCGATGACCTCGCGAAAGCCGGCGCTGACCACCGCTACACGCGCGCCGCCCGCGCTGAGGGTGGCTAGTGTTTCGGCAAGGCCGGGCGCCAGCTCGGCGGCGCTCACCATAGCTTCGATGATCGTGGAGCGGGGTTCCTGGAGGAGCGCGATCTGGCGACGGAGGCACTCGGCATGGCCGATCCGCCCACGATGCAGCGCTTCCTCGTGGACACGCCAGGAGTCTCCGGTGAACCGCTGGAGCACGATCTCGTTGCACTCGTGTGTGGTGATCGTGCCGTCGTAGTCGAGGAGCACGAGCAACCGTGCGTAGGGGCTCAGCATGCCGAGCATTCTATCGCGTCTGGTAGAATCAACGCCCCGGATGGCCCGGAAACCCCAAGTCGCACAGCGTCTGGGCGGGTCGCCGGCAAGCCCCGAGGAGAAGTGGACGTAGCACTGTGACCGAAGCCCGGCCGTTCTTTCGCGACGTGTCCCCCCAGGCGGATTTCCCCGCTTTGGATGCGCGTATCCTGGCGTTCTGGAAGGAACAGGATATCTTCGCCAAGAGCCTGACTCAGCGTCAGGGTGGTCCGCTCTTCGTCTTCTATGAGGGGCCACCGACCGCGAACGGCCGGCCGGGCGTGCACCACGCGCTGGCGCGCATCTTCAAAGACGTGTTCCCTCGCTACAAGACCATGCGCGGCTACTCCGTGCCGCGCAAAGCGGGGTGGGATACGCATGGCTTGCCCGTGGAACTGGAGATCGAGCGCAAGCTGGGCATCAACGGCAAGCAGCAGATCGAGGCGTTCGGCATCGCGGAGTTCAACCGGCTGTGTCGCGAGAGCGTGTTCGCCTACCTGGAGGATTGGGAGCGGCTCACCGAACGCATCGGCTTCTGGATCGATACCGACGATGCCTACGTCACCCTGACCGACGACTACATCGAGACGGTGTGGTGGATCCTCCGGCAGGTGGCCGACAAGGGGCTGCTCTACGAGGGGTACAAGGTGGTGCCCTACTGTCCGCGCTGCGGTACGGCCATCTCCAGCCACGAGGTCTCTCAGGGGTACAAGGACGTGGAGGAGACCACGGTGTACGTCCGTTTCCCCTTGAAACCGCAGGCCGCCGAGCGCCTCTCCGGAATGCCGGGAGCGGCGGTGTCTCTGGCGGTGTGGACCACTACGCCATGGACGCTGATCTCCAACGTGGCCTGTGCGGTACACCCCGAGATCGACTACGCGCTGGTGGAGAGTCGCGGCGAGCGCTTTGTGCTCGCCGCCGACCTGGTGGCGACGGTTCTGGGGAAAAAGGCACGGGTGGAGAAGACCTTCCCGGGGCACGCGCTGCTGAACCTCGAGTACGAGCCGCCGTATCGCTTTATAAACCCGCAGAAGCGCGCCTTCTTCGTGATCGCGGGCGACTACGTGACCACGACGGAGGGGACCGGAGTTGTACACATCGCCCCCGCGTTCGGCGAAGACGACATGCGGGTTGGCCTGCAGAACGACCTCCCTGTGGTAAATCCCGTAGATACGGAGGGCAGGTTCACCGCGGAGGTCGCGCCATGGGCCGGGCGCTTTGTCAAGGATGCCGATCCAGGGATCATCGACGACCTCCGTGCGCGTGAGCTTCTGCTAGCGGCCGCTCCCTACACGCACAGCTATCCGTTCTGCTGGCGCTGCGACACGCCGCTGCTCTACTACTCCAAGGCCACCTGGTACATTCGTACCACGGCGGTCAAAGACGAGTTGCTGGCGGCCAACGAGGCGGTGGCCTGGTATCCGGACACCATCAAGCACGGCCGCTTCGGCGACTGGCTCGAGAACAACGTCGACTGGGCGCTCGCCCGCGACCGGTACTGGGGCACGCCGCTCCCGGTATGGCGCTGCGAGTGCGGCCACTGGCACTGCGTCGGCAGTCGCGCGGAGCTGCGCGACATGGCCACCGCGCCCGTGGTCGCCGACCTGGAGCTGCACCGGCCGTACATCGATGCCGTCAAGCTGGTGTGCCCGGCGTGCGGGGGGCACATGACGAGGGTGCCGGAGGTGGTGGACGCCTGGCTCGACTCCGGTTCCATGCCCATGGCCCAGTGGCACTACCCCTTCGAGAACCGCGAGCTCTTCGAGGAGCGGTTCCCCGCCGACTTCATCGCCGAGGCTATCGACCAAACGCGAGGCTGGTTCTACAGCCTGATGGCCGTCTCCACACTGCTCTTTGGCCACAGCTCGTACCGCCGCGTGCTCTGCCTGGGGCACATCCTGGATGGCGAGGGCCAGAAGATGAGCAAGAGCCGCGGGAACGTGGTACAGCCCGACACGGTGCTCGACAAGCAAGGGGCCGATGCCTTCCGCTGGTACCTGCTCACGGTGTCGAGTCCGTGGTATGCGCGGCGGTTCTCTCTCGAGGCGGTCGATGAGGTGGTGCGCAAGTTCCTCCTCACGCTCTGGAACACGTACAGCTTCTTCACCGTGTACGCGAACATCGACCGCTTTGACCCCCGCAGCGAGCCTGTCCCGTTGCGGGAGCGGCCGCTGCTTGACCGGTGGGTCCTCGGCGAGCTGCAGCGGCTCGTGATCAAGGTCACGGAAGGGCTGGAGGAGTACGACGCGACCACGAGTGGGCGTGCTATCCAGGCGTTCGTCGACGACCTTTCCAACTGGTACGTGCGCCGCAGCCGGCGGCGCTTCTGGAAGAGCGTGCACGATCGCGACAAGCTGTCGGCGTACCAAACGCTGCACCAGTGCCTGGTTGTGTTGGCGAAGTTGCTGGCGCCGTACATCCCGTTCCTCGCCGAGGAGATGTACCGCAACCTGGTGGCCGAGGCGGGCGTCGCAGAGGTGCCCGAGAGCGTGCACCTCTGCGACTGGCCGCTGGCGGACGAGCGCGCGATCGACCAAGACGTCCTGGCGAGCATGGAGGTCGCGCGGCACGTGGTCGAGATGGGCCGGGCGGCGCGCAACGCGGCCGCCGTCAAAACCCGGCAGCCTCTGGAAGTGGTAAAGGTCGCCGTGCCCGCGGCGCAGCGCGGCGCGCTGCTGGACCTCGATGCGCTCGTGCTCGACGAGCTCAACGTGAAGCGGCTGGAGCTCGTCGAGCGCGTGGAGGATCTCCTCGCCTATCGGGTGAAGCCCAACCTGCGCGTCCTCGGCCCGCGGCTCGGCAGCCGCGTCGGCCGGGTGGGCACCGCCCTGCAAGAGGCCGACGCGGCGGCGCTGGTCGCTCAGCTGCGGACTGCCGGGCGTATCCAGCTCGAGGTCGACGGCACGGCGCTGGATCTGAGCGAAGACGATGTCCTGGTGGAGAGCGTGGCGCCCGCGGGGTACCGCGTCGAGCAAGATGGCACGCGCGCGGTCGCTCTCCGCGTAGAGCTGGACGATGCGCTCCGCGAGGAGGGCCTGGTGCGCGAGGTAGTCCACGCCGTGCAGCTCTGCCGCAAGGAGGCTGGCCTGCGCATCGAGGACACCATCGATCTCGCGCTGGCGCTACCGGCGGAGCTGCAGGATCTGGCACGCCGGCACGCGACCTACCTTCGCACCGAGACGCTCGCCAGCGCGCTGTCTCTGGAGGGCGGCGAGCGTGTTTCCATGCAGACCGTGCGAGTGGAGGGGCAGCCGGTCGTCGTCGGCATCACCGCTACGGGGACCATCTTCACCGAGTCCTACGGCTAGCGGGCGCTTCCGGTACGTCCTCTCGCGTTAGGGAGTACGGACTCCGCCCTGCTCTTTCCCTCTTACGCCAGCCAGTCGCTGAGCTCTTCCAGCAGCTTAGTCTTGGGCAGGGCGCCAACGATGCGCCGGTTTACTTGACCGTCTTCAATGGTCAGGACGGTGGGGATGCTGAGCACCTCGAACTGCTGCGCGATGGCGGGATCGTCGTCGACGTTTACCTTTACGAACCGGATCTCGGGGTGCTCGCGCTCGAGATCTTCAAGGATGGGGGCGATCATGCGGCAGGGGCCGCACCACTCCGCCCAGAAATCGACCACCACCTTCCCCGGCGTCTGCAATACCTGTGCAGCGAAGTCCTCTTGCGAAACTGGGTCCACACGTGCCTCCCAAGGCGCCTACAGATCACCTCGCCCCAGAAGAAAGAGCGGGCACGAGAGAGGCCGCTCTGAAGCCGAATCGCTCGGGCGAAGGAGAGACGGCAAGGCCGTCGCCCTTATAGTGTATCGAGGTACCGATCGATGTGCACGGCCGCGAGGGCGCCCTCTCCGGCTGCCCAGGCGATCTGCTTGAGCGGGTTGGCTCGCGCATCGCCGCTGGCGAAGACTCCTGGCCGCGATGTTCGGAGGTCGGCGTCGGTGAGGATGTAGCCCTCGCCGTCGAGCTCTACGACGCCGGCGAGAAAGGCCGTGTTGGGCGTCTGCCCGATGAACACGAAGACGCCGTCCACGGGAAGCGTGGCCACGGCGCCCGTGCAGAGGTCCTCGTACTCGACACCCTGCACCTTGGTATCGCCCAGGATGCGTCGCACTCTGGCGTTCCAGATCCAGCTCATCTTGGGGTTAGCGAAGGCGCGTTCCTCGGCGATCTGCGCGCAGCGGAGCTCCTCGCGCCGGTGCAGCACGTGCACCGCGGCGGCGAACTTGGTGAGGAACATGCCCTCTTCCACGGCGGTGTCTCCGCCGCCGATCACGGCCACCGTGCGGCCGCGGTAGAGGGCGGCATCGCAGGTGCCGCACGACGACACGCCGCGGCCGAAGAACTCGGCCTCGCCCGGCACGCCGAGCGGGCGAGGCTGCCGACCAGGAGCCAAGAGCACCGCTCGTGCACGGACTGGCCCCTGGTCGGCGACGATGACGTGAGCGCCGTTCTGCCGCTCGAGTGCCGTGACGGCGGTGATCTCGCGAACCTCGGCGCCGAACTTCACGGCCTGCTGCTTCATCCTGTCGGCGAGCTCGAAGCCGCCGATGCCCTCGGGGAAGCCCGGGAAGTTCTCTATGAGCTCTGTGTTCGCCATCTGGCCGCCGGCCATGGCGCGTTCGAGGACCAGGGCGGACCGTCGCGCACGCGCTAAGTAGATGGCCGCCGTAAGGCCAGATGGCCCGCCGCCGACGATGACCGCATCGTAGAGGTCGGCGCTCGTCTGAGCGCCGGCTGCGTCAGTTCGTGCCATGCTCACCTCGGAGCGTAGGAGCTGGGGCTAACGCCCGCTGCTGTTCCCGCGTGGACAATCGTTCAAACGGCCGTTACCGGGGTGTACCACCTGGACGCAGGGCGCCGCGCCGCAAGAGCTCTTCCGCGATCTGGACGGCGTTCAGCGCGGCGCCTTTGCGCAGGTTGTCCGACACGCACCAGAAGGCGAGGCCGTTTTCCACGGTGGTGTCCTCGCGGATGCGGCCAACGTAAACAGCATCCTTGCCGGCGGCCTCCACCGGCGTCGGGTAGTCCAGCGAGGCCGGGTCGTCGACGACCACTACACCGGGCGCGCTCGCGAACAGCTCCCGCGCCTCCGCCACCGCGAGCCGCGAGCGGGTCTGCACGTTGATGGACTCCGAGTGCGCGGTGAAGACCGGGACGCGCACGCAGGTCGGTGCCACCCTAATCTGCGGGTCGGCGAAGATCTTGACGGTTTCGTCGACCATCTTCTGCTCTTCCTTGGTGTATCCGCTGGGCAGGAAGCTGTCGATGTGCGGCAGCAAGTTGAAGGCGATCTGGTGCGGGTAGAACGAGGGCGCGGCGGCATCGCCGGCGAGCACCGCCGGAGCCTGGCGCTGGAGCTCGTCTACGCCTCGCTTGCCGCTGCCCGAGACGGCCTGATAGGTGGAGACCACCACCCGTTCGATGCCGGCGGCGTCGTACAGAGGTTTGAGCGCGACGACCATCTGGATGGTAGAGCAGTTCGGCGTGGCGATGAGCCCCCGATGCGCGTCGAGGTGGTCGGCGTTCACTTCGGGAACCACCAGCGGCACGCCGTCTTGCTGACGGAACACGCTGCTCTTGTCGATGACCACCGCGCCGGCGCGAACGGCGGCGGGGGCGAACTCCGTGCTCACGCTGCCCCCGGCGGCGAAGAAGGCGAGGTCGACGCCCTCGAAGGCGTCGGCGGTGAGCCGCTCAACCACGACTTCTTTGCCGCGGAAGGGCAGCCGCCGGCCTTGCGAACGTTCGCTAGCGAGCGGACGTAGCACGCCGACGGGGAAGTCGCGCTCCTCAAGGATCTGACGTACGGTGCTGCCGACGACGCCGGTCGCTCCGGCGATGGCCACGGTGAGGGCCCGCTCGCTCATGACCGGCTCCCCTCGGTGGTCTCTTCGCTCGCGGTGGTGGCGTCTAGCTCGAACGCCTCGTGGAGCGCTCGCACGGCCTCCTCGACGCGGTCCTTGGCGATCACGCAGCTGATCTTTATCGGTGAAGTAGAGATCATCTCGAGGTTGATGCCATGCACCGCCAGCGTCTTGAACATCTTGGCCGCCACGCCTGGATTGGTGCGCATGCCGGCTCCCACCAGACTCACCATCGCCACGTCGACGTCGGAGACGTAGCCTTTGCCCCCTAGTTCGGAGACGATGGACTGCAGCACGTCGGTGGCTGCGGCCAGGTTGGCCTCGGGGATGGTGAAGGAGATGTCGCTATGACCCTCCTGGCCGGTGTTCTGGATGATCATGTCGACGTTGATGTGGGCGTCGCTGAGGGCGCCGAACACGTAGGCCGCCACTCCAGGCTGGTCGGGGACGCCGCGCACGGTGATTTTGGCGGCGTCGTGGGTGTAGGTAACTCCTCTGATGATGGCGGATTCCATGCTCGCGTCTTCCCTCCTTACCCACGTACCTTCGGCGTCCGAGAAGCTGGAACGTACGTGGATCACAATGTCGTACTTACGCGCGTACTCCACGGACCGCAGCGCCAGTACCTGGGCGCCCGCGGCCGCCAGCTCGAGCATCTCGTCGTACGAGATGTAAGAGAGCTTGCGTGCCCTTGCCACCAGGTTCGGGTCGGCTGTGTAGACGCCGTCCACGTCGGTGTAAATCTCGCACACATCGGCGCTGAGGGCGTGTGCCAGAGCCACAGCCGTGGTATCTGAACCGCCGCGGCCGAGCGTAGTGACGTTCTTGTCGGTGGAGACGCCCTGGAAGCCGGCGACGAGCACGATCTTGCCCTCGCTCATGGCCTCCATTAGGCGCGTGGCGCGTACGTCGAGAATGCGGGCCTTGCCGTGCATGGTGTCGGTGATAATGCCGGCCTGGGAGCCGGTGAAGCTGATGGCCTCGCGGCCGAGGCGGGCGATGGCCATGGCGAGAAGGGCACAGCTGATACGCTCGCCGGCGCTGAGAAGCATGTCCATCTCGCGCTCCGGAGGATGAGGCGAGATCTCGTGGGCGAGCTCCAGCAGCTCGTCGGTTGTATCGCCGCGTGCGGAGACCACGGCGCACACGCTGTGCCCGCGATCGTAGGTCTCTACGATGCGCCGCGCCACGTTCTGAATGCGCGCCGCATCGGCGACGGATGTACCTCCGTATTTTTGAACGACGATCGACAAGCTGACCTCCTCGAAACCAGAGAGACGCAGTTTAGCGAAAAGGACCGAGCGCGCGAAGCGAACGAAGTTGCGAGAGAGCGGGCGCGCTCGCAGGGGTGGCCGCGGGGTCCTGCCGCCGCGTCAGCGGCCCCGCGGCCCAGGCTTCGTGCCGGTGGTGGTCTCCTCGTTGAGCGGGGCTATCTTGGGCAGCTCGCGCTTGTGCTGCGAGGCCGCGTGCATAGCATCGACGAGGTGGTGCGATTGGTCGCCGAAGCCCATGAGGTACGCGTCGAGCTCCTCGTAGGTGAGGCCCATCTCGCCTTCGTCTGTTTGCCCAGCCCACAGGCCGGCCGAGGGAGGTTTGTCGATGATGCGCCGTGGTATCTCGAGGTGCTCGGCGAGCGCGCGCACCTGAGACTTGGTGAGCGCCCCGAGGGGCAAAAGATCGGCGCCGCCGTCGCCGTGCTTGGTGAAGTAGCCCACGTGGATCTCGCTGCGGTTGCTGGAACCGAGCACGCGGTAGCCGAGCAGGTTCGAGAACACGTACAGCGTGGTCATGCGCAGCCGTGGCTTGACGTTGGCGCAGGCTAGTCTTGTATCCGGCAAGTCGGTACGAACGGCGGCGATCTGAGCGATGAGGAGATCGTGGACCGGTGAGAGGTCGACGGTGGCGGTGGCCAGCCCAAAATGGCCGGCGACCAGGAGCGCGTCCTCGGTATCCTGCGGGTCGCTATGGCAGGGCATCAGCACGCCAAGCGAATGGTGCGGGTAGGCCTTTTTGGCGAGGGCGGCCACCACGGCCGAGTCGAGGCCCCCGGAGAGGCCAAGAACGACGCCAAGACCACCCGAGGACTCTCCCTCGGCGTGGATCCACTCGATGAGATGCTCGGCGAAGCGGTGCACGTTTGGAAGCTACACTCCTCGGGTTGCTCGCGTGCTGACAGCATACCCGATACGTGGTGGCAGCGGAACCGGTACGGCGGCCGGGTAGCTGCGGACGGCCGCACCGCCTACAGCACCGAGAAGTAGCGCTCGATCTCGAACGAGCTCACCCGCTCGCGGTACTCGTACCACTCGGTGAGCTTGTTGGTGATGAAGCGCTCGAACACGTGCTCACCGAGCGTACGCTGCACCAGCTCGCTGTGCTGTGTCTCGGTGATGGCCTCGTACAGGTTGTTCGGCAGGGCGCCCAAACCAATGGCCTGGCGCTGATCCGGCGTCATCTTGTAGATGTTCGGCTCGACCGAAGGAGGCAACTCGTAGTTCTGCTCGATGCCCTCGAGGCCCGCGGCCAGCATGACCGCGAACGCCAGGTACGGGTTGGCCGCGGGGTCCGGATTGCGCAGCTCCGCGCGGACGCTGCTCTCTTTTCCCTTGATGAACAGCGGCACGCGGATGAGCGCGGTGCGATTGCGCTGCGCCCAGGAGATGTAGATCGGCGCCTCGTAGCCCGGTACCAGCCGCTTGTAGGAGTTAACCCACTGGTTGAGCAGCGAGCAGATCTCGCGCATGTGCTTCAGCTGGCCGGCGATGAATCCCTTGGCGAGCTCGGAGAGGTGAGCGGGGTCGTCGGGAGAGTAGAAGGCATTGGTGGTCTCGCGAAAGAGGGACTGGTGTACATGCATCCCGCTGCCGGCTTGACCGTAAATGGGCTTTGGCATGAAGGTGGCGTAGACCCCGTTGCGCGCCGCCACCTCTTTCACGATGAGCCTGGAGATCATGACCCGGTCGGCCATCAGCAGCGCTTCGTCGTACCGCGGGTCGATCTCGTGCTGGGAGGGTGCCACCTCGTGGTGCGAGGCCTCCATGGGGATGCCGAGACGGTCGAGGGCCCGGATGGTCTGTTTGCGCAAGTCGTTCCCCAGATCGGCTGGCAGGACGTCGAAGTAGCCGCCCTGGTCCATGGGTTCCGGGTGCTCGGGTGTACGGAAGTAGAAGTACTCAAGCTCGGGACCTACATAGAAGGTGAGGCCCATGCGCTGGGCCCGTTGCAGCTGGCGGCGCAGCACCCAGCGTGGGTCGCCCTCGTAGGGTCGGTAGTCGCGGTTGAGGATGTCGCAGAACACGAAGGCGGTGTTCTCGTCGTTCTGCGGCCAGGGGAGCACTTTGAACGTAGCCCAATCGGGCATGGCGACGATGTCCGACTCCTCGACCTCGGCGTAGCCGGTGATCGATGAGCCGTCGAAGGGGGCGCCGGTGGCGAGCACGCTCTCGAGCTGGATGTCGGGGATCTCCACCATCTTCAGACTCCCGAGGATGTCGGTGAACCAGAGTTGGATGTGCTTGATGTTCTGGTCGGCGACCTGCCGGCGAATGCTGGCGCGAAGCTCATCGTTCATGGTCGTCCTTTGTGGCCGTAGTCACAGGGTGGTTTCGTGTTCTACCACGGCCCTCGGGGTGAGACAATCGTCGCCGCGTGGTCCGCGGGAGCAACGGTGTGCGTTCGTACGTTACGGGGTCTCGTTGCGCGCTTGGCGACTGGAGCATATACTCACCGCCGAATCCAGGGCAGACCGAGCGGCGGTTCGCCGTACTGGTCGGGATAAGGAGGGCAACGGATGGCCACTGAGGCTTACTGCGTCAAATGCCGTGAGAAGCGCGCGATGAAGGACGAGCAGGCCGTGACCATGAAGAACGGCAAGCCCGCCACCCAGGGCGTCTGCCCCGTGTGTGGCACCAAGATGTTCAAGATCGGCAAGAGCAAGTAAGCCTGTCGGTAGTAGCGTCGGACGAGGGGGCGGGGAGCACCAGGTCGGTGTGCTCCCCGCCCCCTCGTTCTTGCTACAATCCAGCCATACGAGGAGTCGCGGGGCGGCCATGGCAGATCGAGCCTTTCGTGACAACGTCGTCATCGTGACCGGCGCGTCGGCCGGCATAGGCCGGGCGCTCGCCCTCGAGTCACAATGGTCTACCCGCCGTGGGTGGCCACCGAGCTGAGAACCCGCGCGCTCGACCGGGACGGACGACCATGGGGAGGCGTCTCGCGTCACGAGGAGGGTGCGATGTCGCCGGAGATCTGCGCGAGACTTATCCTCAAGGCGGCGGCGGAGCGTAAGCGCGAGGCGCTCATACCGACGCGAGCGAAGTTCGGGCGCTGGCTGGCGCTCGTCGCCCCCGGCATGGTCGACCGGACCGTGGCCAAGGAGACCGAGTCGGAGTCCTAACGCTTCTTGAGGCTCAGCGCTCAGGTATAGTGTGTGTACAGGACTTTAGCTGAGGCCGTCCGCACCGTCCTCGACCGTACGAGGGGGAGATGAAGGACACCACGGCTGCCGTCATGGCTAAGTACCTGGAGCAGGAAGGCGTCGAGTACGTCTTCGGCGTGCCGGGCGCGCACGTGCTTCCCTTCTACGATGGGCTCCACCGCACCACGTCCATCAAACCGGTACTCACGAAACACGAGGCCGGCGGCGCGTTCCTCGCCTACGGTTACGCCGCGGTGACGGGCCGCCTCGGGGTGTGTTGCGCGACCGTCGGGCCAGGGGCGACCAACGCGGTCACGGGCGTGGCCGCCGCGCATATGGACTCGATTCCGCTGCTGGTCGTCACCGGCCAGGTGGGCACCAAGTCGTTCGGCCGCAGCGCGCACCAGGAGGCTACCGGCTATGGGCGTTCCGTCGACCAGGTCGCGCTCTTCCGAAACGTGACGAAGATGAGCGTGATGGTCGCGGACAAGGACATGGTGTCGAGGACGGTGAGAACCGCCTTGCGGGTGGCCCAGTCGGGCCGCCCAGGTCCAGTCCACCTCGCTTTCCCCTCGAACATCCAGCTCGAGAAGGTCGAGGAGGACATCGTCCCGCCGGCTGCCTACCGGCCGCTCGACCCCGCCTCGATACCGGAGCCCGACACGGTCGACGAGATCGGCGAGCTGCTGTACGGGGCGCAGAACCCTGCCCTTCTGCTCGGCTACGGCGCCGCCAGGCTCGCCGCCGACCGCACGCTGGTCGACTTCGTCGAGAGGCTGCAGATCCCGGTGGCGACGTCCGGCAAAGCGAAGGGCGTCTTCCCCGAGGACCATCCGCTCTCCCTCGGGTGTCTCGGCATCAGGGGCTCGAAAGCCGCCAACACCTACCTCCGGGACGATATCGACGTTCTGCTCGTGCTGGGCACAGACCTCAGCGAGATGACCAGTCACGCCTGGGACTCGAAGCTCGCGCCGTCGAAGGCTTTGATTCAGGTCGACATCGACCCGAACGAGATCGGCAAGAACTTCCCGGTGACGGTCGGTGTCGTCGCCGATGCCACGGCGACGCTGCGCGCCCTCGATACCTGTCTGCGTGCGAAGCCGCCGAAGCCGGCACGCGATCTTGGCCCGTTCAAGGGCTCGACGCAGTACTTTGAGGAGGACGAGAGCTTCTCCGACGCCGTGCCCATGAAGCCCCAGAGGCTGATGCGGGAGCTGCGGTCCGCCCTGCCGAGGGACACCGTGGTCTTCGGCGACATGGGCAACACCTACTCCTGGATCCTCCGGTACTTCCAGTCGTACCCGGAGGGGATGAACTTCTTGCCGTCTGGGCTGGCGTGCATGGGATCTTCGGTGGCCGCGTGCATCGGGGCAAAGCTCGGGAAGCCCGAGTCGCCAGTCGTGTGTATGTGCGGCGACGGCGACTTCCTGATGACGGGCATGGAAGTACTGACGGCCGTCGAGTACCAAGTGCCCGTCATCTGGATCGTGCTCAAGAACAACCGCCTCGGGTTGATCCATGACGTCCAGGCGCTGTCGTATCAGGGCAGGTACTGCGCCTCGATGTTCAGCGACGTGGACTTCGTGGCGATCGCGAGGGCGTTCGGGGCGGGCGGGGAGCGGGTCGAACGTCCGGACGAGGTCGGCCCGGCGATGCGCAAGGCGCTCGAGGTCGGGGGCCCCGTCGTCGTCGAGGCCGTCATCGATGCCGATGAGAAGTTCCCGCTCACGAGCAGGGCGACCGCCATGAAGGACTCGGTTGGCCTGCCGCGGGTCATCGACTCCATCTCAATCGAGAGCGTGCGCGCGCTGCTCAAGATGTTCCGGGATAAGGAGAAGTGACCCGAATGGTGTCCGATCGGCGGCGGGAGGAACGGTGGGCAAGATGCCAGAGCAGGAAGGGAGTCGACTGCATCACGTCGACGCCTCCCACGTGGTGTACGCCTTCGACAAGGAGTCCGTTCCCGCGGTCAGGGTCCGCTCCGGTGACGTCGTCGTGCTGGAGTGCGACGACTGCAACCACGGGGCCGTCAGCAGGCCCGAGCACGGCCCCTCCCAGGTCGACTTCGATCGCATCAACCCTGCGACTGGTCCCATCTTCGTGGAGGAGGCGGAGCCCGGCGACGTGCTGGCGGTCCGCATCCTGAACATCGAGGTCGGCGACAGAGGCTCGTCGGTGGGCTTTCCCGGCGAGTACGGCTTCCTCAAGGACGACGGCATCGAGCAGTTCACTAAGATCGCGCCCGTGCGTGACGGGGTCGTCGTCTTTCGGGACGACGTCCTCATCCCGGTCAGGCCGTCGCTCGGCACCTTCGGGGTAGCGCCGGCAGGTGAGCCGATCGCCACCTTCCGTACGGGCGACATCGGCGCCAACATGGACCATAAGGACGTGTGCGCGGGCAACACCGTCTACCTGCCGGTCTTCGTCGCCGGTGCCCTCCTTGCCATGGGTGACGCTCACGCGGCGATCGGCGACGGTGAGCCTGCCGGGGAGGGCCTCGAGGTCTCCTGCGTGGCGACGGTCGAGGTCGCGGTGCGCAAGGGGATCTCGCTGCCCCGGCCGATGATCGAGACGCCCGCCGAGATCATGACCTGCGGATGGGGCGTCACCATGGAGGACGCTGCCGCGTGCGCCATGCGGGACATGGTCGACTTCGTCGAGCGCAAGCTCGTGATGCCGCGGGCCGAGGCCTACAACCTGCTCGGTCTGGTCGGCGACCTCCGCCCCGGCAATGCCGTGTGCTCACCCGGGGCGATGCGTTTCGCTGTGCCGCGCCAGGTGTTCACGCGCGTCATCACCGTCCCGTGAGCGTCTGAGGCGCGCCGGGCCGCCAACGAAGCCCTCGCGCCGCACGTTTTCTGCAGAGTGAGCAACTTATAGCAACCTGCCGCACTGTGGTTACAGCGGGCGCTCAGGCCCGTTGAGCGATCGACTCCGGCTACCCTTTCCTCACGGCCTCTGGCGCGGTGAATCGTGCAGGCATGACGTGGCGAGTGAGACCATCCTCAGACGGTTTATCCGCGTGAGCCGCCGGTGTAGGGTCTGAACGACACAAGGGAGGAGGTGGATCATGGAGCTCACCATGCTCGAGCCCAGTCGCTGAGCCGGCCTCGCCGTCGCCTGCGGGCGTACATGCCGGCGGGAGCCCCGTGAGGGCTCCACACCATCGTCCTCCTCGAGGGGCGGCAGCTGACCTGGATCGGCTCGGCGCTCGATCGGCGCCACCAGTTCCTCGCCGCGTTCTGACGCATTCCCCGCCCGGGTCCACGCCTGGTTCCTTCGAGCGAGGCATGACCTCGTCCTTTCCGAAGGAGAACCATGAACGAGAACGCCGTCGACTACCATCCCATGTGGCAGGAGCTCGGCCTGGACCTTGCCGGCCACGACAGGCTGTTGGGAGCCATCCCCGCGCTGTACCGAGAGAGCTACCTCTCGCAGGAGGGGCGGCCCGAGGGCATGTCCTACCTCGACTTCGTCATGAGCGAAATCCACGGCCTGCGCATCAAGGAGCTCGTCGACCACAGGGCGGCCGGGGACAAGGTGATCGGCTCGTTCTGCCTCTACGTGCCGGAGGAGATCGTCCGCGCCCTGGGGGGTCTGAGCGTCGGGCTCTGCGCCGGCGCCGAGTGGGCCTACGACGAGGCCGAACGCTACCTGCCGCGCAACACCTGCGCGCTCATCAAGTCGGCGATGGGCTTCCAGCTGGGCAAGGTCTGCCCCTACGCCGAGTCCGTGGATCTCGTCATCGGGGAGACCACCTGCGACGGCAAGAAGAAGGCCTACGAGCTGCTCGGCGAGCTGACGCCCGTCTACGTGATGGAGCTGCCCCAGATGAAGCGCCCCGCGGACCGGACGCTGTGGCGTGGCGAAATCGACCGCTTGGTTGTCAAGCTGGAGGAGGTCACCGGACGCAGGCTGGAGGCGCTGGCGCTCAAGACCGCGACTCGCGAGGTCAACGACAAGCGTCGCGCGTTGCAGCGCCTCAACGCCTGCAGGACGGCCCGGCCGGCGCCGATCTCGGGTAGGGACGCGCTGCTCGCGGTCCAGGTCGCCTTCTACGACGACGTTCCTCGTTTCACCCAGATGGTGAACAAGATCGCCGACGAGCTCGAGCAGCGCGTGGCCGACGGTGTGGGCGTGGCGCCGGCGGAAGCCCCGCGCGTTCTGATCACGGGCACGCCGATGTCGGTCCCCAACTGGAAGATCCACACCATCGTCGAGAAGACCGGTGCGGTGATTGTCGGCGAGGAGCAGTGCACAGGCTCCCGGTACTACGAGCAGCTCGTGGACGAGAACCCGGAGACGCTCGACGGCATGCTGGACGCCATCGCCGACAAGTACCTCGACATCCACTGCGCCTGCTTTACGCCCAATGCGGAGCGTACGGAAGATGTCCTGCGCTTGGCCCGCGATCTAAGCGCGGACGGAGTCATCCACCAGTCGCTGCAGTTCTGCGCGACCTATCAGACCGAGGCGACGTCCGTGGATCGAGCGGTCAAGCAGGCCGGCTATCCTGTGTTGCGCCTCGACACGGACTATTCGGCCGAGGACGTCGGGCAGTTGAGCACCAGGGTCGAAGCCTTCGTGGAGATGCTGCGATGAGACGGGCCGGCTGTGCCTGAGCGCCGCGTGCTCGGCCTCGACATTGGATCGCGTACCGTCGATGCGGTCTGGCTCGTGGGATCGCCGTCCGACGCTGCTTCACCCGCGGTCGTCGTGGTCGGCAAGGCCGTGGTCAGCTCGGGCTTCGAACCTCAGGAAGCGGCCGCACGGCTCGTGGCCCGTGGCGGACACGACACCGTGGTCGCTACGGGCTACGGCCGCCGCGCTGCCGCCGACGGCTTCGGCGCGGCGGCCATCACCGAGATCAAGGCGTATGCCTTGGGCGCACGCCACCTCACTCCTGGCGTGCGGGCCATCCTCGACGTGGGAGGGCAGGACACCAAGGCGATCAGCCTGACCGCGAGCGGCGAGGTCGAGGACTTCGAAATGAACGACCGCTGCGCTGCCGGTACCGGACGATTCCTGGAGGTGATGGCCACGGCGCTCGGGTTGGAACTCGACGAGCTGGGAGACGGCGCCCTGCGCGGTGACGGTGCGGCGCAGGTCTCGTCGATGTGCACGGTGTTCGCCGAGAGCGAGGTGATCGGCCTGCTACATAGAGGGGAGTCACGAGAGCGGATCGCGCGGGGCCTGCACGAGGCGATCGCGCGCCGCGCGCTGGCCATGCTCAAGCGCATCGGCGCCGAAGGCCCGCTGCTGTTCGCGGGCGGAGTGGCCCGCAACCCGGCGATGCGCCAGCTGCTGCGGGAAGGCTACGCAGGACCGCTGGTCACCGTCGCCGACCCACAGCTCGTCGGGGCCCTGGGGGCGGCGCTTCACGGCCTGGCTGGTGAGCTGTGAGCGCCCCTGTCCCACCGCCGGTCGTGTACCTCGACAACGCCGCCACCAGCTGGCCGAAGCCGCCGCAGGTGATCGCCGCCATGAGCCGCTACCTCGCTGAGGTCGGCGCGAACCCCGGCCGCTCGGGACACCGCCGTTCGGTCGAGGCGGCGCGGGTCGTCTTCCAGGCCCGGTCCGCGGTGGCCAGACTGCTCGACCTCGACGATTCCCTGCGGGTGGTCTTCTGCGCGAACGCGACGCACGCCCTGAACCTAGTGATCGGCGGCCTCGTGCGCCCGGGCCGGCACGTGATCACCACGGGCATGGAGCACAACTCCGTCATGAGGCCGCTCCGCTCGCTCGAGGCGGAGGGGGCTCCGGTTACCGTGGCGCCGTGCTCCCCGCAGGGAGTCCTCGACCCGGCCGACGTGGAGCGGGCGATCCGTCCGGAGACGGCGTTGATCGTCGCGACCCACGCCTCCAACGTCGTGGGCACCATCCTTCCCGTGGCCGAGCTCGCGGCGATCGCGCGGGAGCACGACGCGCTGCTCCTCGTCGATGCGGCGCAGTCGCTCGGCGCCTTGCCCTTCGCGCTCGATGACCTCGGCGCCGACCTGTTGGCATTCACCGGCCACAAGGCGCTGCTGGGCCCGACGGGGACGGGGGGGCTCGTCGTCGGGCCGCGCGTGGACGTCGCGCGCCTCGAGCCACTGATGCGCGGCGGCACGGGCAGCCGCTCGGAGTCGCAGCTGCAACCCGACTTCCTGCCGGACAAGTTCGAGAGCGGCACGCTCAACGTGGTCGGCCTGGCCGGGCTGACGGCGGCGGTGGACTGGCTCCTCGAACGCGGAGTCGGGGAGGTGCGGGCCCGGGAGATCGAGCTGACGTCGCGCCTGCTCTCGGGTCTTGGCGAGCTGCCCGGCGTGCGAGTCTATGGCACGCGGGACGCACGCCGGCAGCTCTCCACCGTGTCCTTTACCATCGCGGGGATGGAGCCCGGGGAGGTGGGACGCCGTCTCGACGACGAGTTCGGGATCGCCGCCCGCGTGGGGCTCCACTGCAGCCCCTTGGCCCATGAAACCCTGGGGACGTACCCGGTCGGCACTGTGCGGTTCTCGCTGAGCGCGTTCACGACGGATGCGGACATCGCGTGCGCGCTCGAAGCAGTGAGCCGACTTGCCAAGACCGCTTCGGGGATGACGAGTCCATCTTGAGCGCGCTCCCGCCGATCCACACGCTGTTCCTGGTGCCGTCCGCCAACCATGCGGTGCAGGGCGAACAAGCTCTCCTGCGAGCGCGCATCGAGTGCCGGCTGATACCTGTACCCCGTCAGGTGAGTTCTCAGTGCGGTGTCTGCCTGCGCGTGGACTGGGAGGAGCGCCGCCGGGCCGGCGAGGTACTCGGGGCGGCCGGCACGGTGGTCGAGGGAACGCACGACATACGGATGGACGGACAGCAATGATGACGCGGCGCACAGGCGCCACGCGAAGGAGGAAGTGATGGATCGACAGGACGCGACCGGGACGGGAAGCCCGGTGGTGGTAGCTGTTTCGAGCGACCGGATGGGACGCGGCGACGATCAGCTGGGGGAGGTGCTCCTGCGCAACTTCCTCCACACGCTCGGGAAAGTGACTTCGCCGCCGGACACCCTGATCTTCTTCAACAGCGGGGTGAAGTTGGCCGTCGCGGGGTCGCCTGCGTTGGAGGACCTCGGGCGTCTGGAGGCTCGGGGCGTGAGGATCCTCCTGTGCGGCACCTGCCTCGGCCACTTCGAACTCAAGGACAAGGTGGCCGCCGGGGAGATCTCCAACATGTACGCGATCGCGGAGACCATGCTCGGGGCGGCGAAAGTGGTGAACTTGTGAGTGGAATGACGGACGGACCTCGTGCCGCTAGCCGTGGAGCGGCTGTGATGCGGTGATCGTCGCTGCCTCGCCGCCGGAGTGCTCGGCGTACCGGTCGCCGACGGCGCCTCTGACGATCGTTCGGGCCCTCCATCGACAGAGAGGTCGGGATGGGTGAACGGGGTGACGCGCCCTCAGCGCACGAGCCGTGCTCTACTTCAGCGTGAACGTCTGCGCGGTCTTCTCCAGGATGGGCTCAAGTTCTTCCCAGTCGGCCGCCACGGCCTGCAGCGTCAGGTGGTACTCCTTGTCGCCCTTGATCAGGATGTAGAGTCGGCCGAGGCCTCGCTCGCCGGAGATCGCGCTCTCGTAGTCGACGACATAGCCGGGCGTACCGTTCACGGTGACCGCGGTGACCTCACCCGTGGTCTTGCCTTCAGGAAGGTCGGCGATCATCTCCTTGATGACACCCGCGATCTCCTTCTCCAACTTCGGCACATCAGCAGCCTCGATCGCCTGGTCCATCTCGAGGACGGATACCCGAAGGCCGTTGGCGTACTGATCGTTGACGAGTGTGCCTTCTTTGTCGGCGAAAGCGATGGCGTAGGCCTCGCCTGCGGAGGGGTCCATGGTGACCACGCCCAAGGGCTCACTGTAGCTCAGCGTGAAGCCGTATACGGCGTTCGTGTAGGGCGTCGCCTCACCGCTCGGCTCATCGGCGTCGGGCTTGCCCCCGCAGGCTGCCAACATGACGGCGAGCGCAGCCGCTGCAAGGAGCAGCGCAGCATACCTTCTCATACGTCCCATGATTACTCCCATCCGAGTTCTGCCGTGAGACCGGCGTCGTCAACAGCTTCGCCGCCGGCCACCCTCATTGTTGCGTCTTGATCTCCAGCGTCCAGGTCTTCTCGGTGGTCTGCACGGAGTTCACGAGCACGTAGGTGCCATCCAGGTCTGTAACCTCTTTGGTCGGTGCGGAGGGAATGAGCGTCACCGATGGCGCGTCGGAGATCGCCCCCAGGATCGCGCTGGCGTCCGCGGCCTCTTCGGCCGGGATGATGATGGCGATGACGCCGTCGGACTGGCCACCGTCAGGCATGTCGAGCTCGAGCCTGGCTGTACCGGCGACGTCGAAGGGCTCGCTGATGAGCACGCCCTCGAGCTTCTGCGGGTCACTCGATTTCAGGGTCACGACGGTCGTCCAGGTGTCGCCAGCCGGGCTGGCTGGAGCTGATGTCGTTGCCGTGGGTGATTCGGCCGGCGTCTTCTCGTCCACAGCCTCCTCTGATCCGCCACAGCCCGCGGCGAGCAGCGCCAGCACGGCGATCAGTGTCAAGACGAACCGACCCTTGCGCATCACAACCTCCTGAAGGACAACCTGGTCTCCCTCAGACTACCTGCCTCCGCAGGAGGCATGCCACCCATCCGCTCTGCCCACCTTCGCTCCTCAGTCTGACCGCGCGAGGTCGAAGCTCCTGCCCCAGGGTCCCGCGAGCATCATCCGGAGCCGGCCGAGGATCTCGGCACGGTGCGGGTCGGCAAGGGCGAAGATAGAGGCATGCGGCTGACGTGCCGCCAGCGCAGGGCAAGGAGGTTCTCCCGCGGCAGACGACGGTAGTGTGCTAGGTCGTCTATGCGGGCCTCGAGGTGCTCGGCGAAACTCCCGGTGCGAGTCGCGTGCTGGTAGACGGTCAGGGTCTGGGCAGCCGAGATTTCCGAGAAGTCGTCAGAGAAGGCGTACTTGGGGCTCGCGGCGTCGCAGACCTCGCAACTCGCGCGGGAATGGTCTGTGGGGCCGTTCGCCGAACACGTTTCCTGCAGATTGAGCAACTTATGAGCAACACGTGGTATCCTGTGCCGAGTCGTCGCAGAGAGAACTCCCTGCAAATCGGCACTTTGCCCTCGTAGCTCAGGGGATAGAGCACAGGTTTCCTAAACCTGGTGTCGCTGGTTCGATTCCAGCCGGGGGCACCACAAAATACCTGCTCCTGGCGTTTTCCCCTCTCCACCCCTCCCTCGAATCGGCTAGAATCGGCCCCGATGCCGACATTTTGCCGACGAGACTGAAGGGGATAGTAGAGTACGGTCGCGCACAGGGCAGCACAGGGAGCACGATGCTGTGACGGCAGCGGTGACGACATGACCAGAGCGCCACTCCCCGCCGTCCGTGATTTGGCCTGCTGCTCGACGGCGTCTGAGGCCTATGCGTACTCGGCTGGACGGGGATACGATGAGTACAGATAGTCTGCGGCGAACTGCACTGGAAGTGCTGGCGAGTCCCGGCAACCATCGATTCGGTCGTGGAGTCCACTACCTCTTGCCCGAGGTCTGCAAACACGCAGGCGGACAGGTGGCGCCGCGTCAGCTCATGGCGGTGCTCTGGCAGCTCCTCGCCGAGGGACTTGTCTTCATTGACTACGAGCAACCGTCTCCCGAGAACTGGTTGTGGGTGATCACGGAGCGTGGCAGACGAGTAGTGAGCTCTGGCGAGTACGAACCCGATGATCCAGAAGGCTACGTGCGGCGCCTGCAGTCAAGGGTGGATAGCCTTGACGAGCTGGTCGTCTTATACACGCGCGAGGCCCTTCATGCCTACAGCACCTCCTGTTATCTGGCGTCGGCGGTCATGCTTGGCGTTGCCTCGGAGCGCGCCTTCCAGGTGCTGGGCGAGGCCATCGTCACTTGGTTGCCCCATAGCGAGGCGGTGGGCTTCCGACGCGTGTTCGAGAATCCACGGCAGGCCTACCAAGCCAAGTTCTTGGAGTTTCGCAAGCGACTCGAGCCTCACAAGCCAGATCTCCCACTGGAGTTCAGCGAGAGCATGGCTCTGACGCTGGACAGCGTTCTCGACCTGCTCCGGATCGCTCGCAACGAAGCGGGGCATCCGACTGGTCGCCGCGTGGATCGCGAAGACGCCTACATCAGTCTGCAGATGTTCGCGCGCTACGTTGAGAAGATGTTCAAGCTCCGGGCCTTCTTCAAGGCCGATGCAACCGCGTCCTAAGAGCCCGGGTCGAGAGGCAAACGGGGCCGAGACCCGGCCTCCCCGCCCGAGACTACTTCCTGGCAAACACCAGCCCCGCGATCAAGCTCGCCGCCTCCTCTTGCATGGCCGGGATGGCGTGCGAGTAGGTATCGAGGGTGATCGAGACGGTGGCATGACCCAGCCGCTCGGAGACCACCTTGGGGTGGATGCCGGCCCGCAGCGCCAGGGTCGCGTGCGTATGTCGCAGATCATGCAGTCTGATCTTGGGCAACAGCGCCTTGCGCACCGCGATGCGAAAGTAGCGCGTCACATCCTCAGGATGGAGCGCCTCGCCGTTCTCCTTGGTAAACACCAGGCCGGTGTCGATCCAGGCCTCATCCCACTCGGCCTGCTCGTCGAGCTGGCGCGCGGCTTGGCCTTTGAGCACCTCAAGCGTCTCAGCATCGAGGGCGATCGCTCGTCTGCCTCTGGCCGTCTTGGGTTCGCTGACCACCACCTCGCGCGCACAGGGGATCAGTGCCCGGCGTACGGAGAGATGGGCGTTCGCAAGATCGACATCCTCCCAGCGAAGACCCAAGGCTTCTCCTCTTCGCATGCCGGTCATCGCCAGGACATGCCAGAGCCCGTAGAGGCGATCGTCACGCACTGAGGCCAGGAACGCACCGAGCTGCTCAGCGCTCCAGGTCTTCATCTCAGCCCGGATACGTGCCTTGGGCGGATCGGCGGCATCAACCGGGTTGCGGGTCAGCCGTCCCCAGCGCACGGCATCGTTGCAGGCGCGGTGCAGGACGCTGTGCACGTGGTGGATGGTTAGCGGTGAGAGTCCTTTCTTGCCGTTCTTGGCGCCCTTCTCGGCCAAGGTTGCATAGAGGGCGTTGATGCGTGCCCCGGAGAGATCTGTGAGCTTCACCGAGCCGACGTGAGGCAGGATGTGGCACTCCACGTGCTGTGAGTAGGAGTAGTAGGTGGAGGGGCGCACGGTTGCCTTGATGGCCGGCAGCCACTCCTTGAGAAGATACTCCCGCAGGCTGATCTTGGTCGGCGCCGTGTAGCTTTTCTCCTCGACCGCGGTCAGCACCTTGTTCATCGCCGCGGCGCACTCCTTCTGGGTGCGAAAGCCACCCTTAGTCGTGCGCCGGCGCTCCTCGGTCTCACGCAGTGCTCCCCCGCAGGAAGGGCAGGCCTCCCTGGCTTTGCGCTCTATCCAGAAGCGCTTGCCACAGACCTGGCAGCGCTGCGCGGCCGCCAGGCCGATATCGACGATGTACTCCCAGCCGCCCGATTCGGATCGTTTGCGGATGTGGCCTCTCATCCCTTCCCCTCATCGGCTTTGCGCTTGCGCTGCTCGCGCTTGTGATGCGCGAAGCGACAGGCGGTCGAGCAGAAGCGCGCCTGGTAGGCGGCCGAGAGAAACACTCCCCCACAGATCGGGCAGCGCAGCACCTGCTGGCCGGCGGCCAGGTCCTTGAGCAGCAAGGTAGCGAAGGCGCCAAAGAGCGAGGGCGCCGCCCAGCCGATCGCGATCTTGCCTTCGAGGTCTAGGTAGGCCGCCAGATGGCTGCCAAAGGCGGCATCGTTGATCTGCGCAAGGGTCGCGGCGGCGCTGCGCCGAACCCGCTTTCCCTCGCTTGGCCTGCCTCGCTCGAAGATCGCCAGAAGCAGGGCAAGGCGTTTCATCGGCGCAAGGAAGATGGACAGCGGCTCGCTGTAGTGCATCCAGAAGCTCTCGCCCCAGAAGCTTGCGTGTTCGGCGCGCTCGAGTTGGTGCGGGCTAAGATCGGGAAAGTAGGTGCTCCAGGAAGACAACGGCTTGCTCTCAAGCTCACCGTTCGGCCAACGGCGGTAGGTTGCCTCGATAGGGCGAAGTTCTTCGGAGAGAAGCTCGGCCGGCACCTCGGCCCCAGGCTCGACCGATCCCTCGGGAAGTTCCGGTCCTACGAGCTGCATGTGCGTCTGCCAGCCAGCAGCGGCGCGCCGTACGCAGCGCTGGTAGGCGCCGTAGAGAGGTGGACCCTCGCCGGGACGCAGTTCGGGCGGTGGCGCTTCCCAGCGCGGCCAGGTGCTAAAGGCAAGCGTCTCGTGGGGCAGCATGCCGAGCAGGCCGTTCTGGGCAAGCCAGCGTGAAAGCTCATCCTGCTCGCGCTTGCCGAGTCCGCGGCGGTCGAGATTGATGCGCTGCACAAGGCGCAGCAGCGCCTTGTAGGGACGCTCCTCCTCGCTTCCTGCCTGCCGATCGGCCTCATAGGGATCGTAGGCCTCGAAGTTGGACTGTGGATCGGCGCTGATCCGCCCGCCCGCGATCACATACTCGGAGGCGCGCACCCAGAGATGAGCTGGGCTTAGCGCCTCCTCGCTCATCCTGTCGATGGCATCCGTTTGGGAACCTCCTTCCCCTCAGAACCAGTGCGAGGCACCGGAACGCTTGAGGCGCGTTGATACTGTGGACACATTAGCCGTGCTGTTCTGTGTCGTCAAGTGCTGTTGCGTCTGCTTTCGTCCCAGTCTATCCATGCCACTCGCGGCAATCAGCCTTCAGCCACGCACGCAACAACCTCGACTCCTCCCGGAAGGATCTGGGCTGCAGGGCCAGAATGAAGTGGCAATGGCGGTCCTCATGATTGCCAGTATGCTGTGGACAATGATAGCATTCACCCGTCAGCAGTAGTACTGCCTCGTGCCTTGCGAGGCGCCGACCACCAGGAGGTTCCCATGAACGGTGCACAGAGCGAAACGTGGGGCTCGCTTTCGCTGCGACGCGCCCGCCAACAGGAAACGGAGTACCACACCAATGATCGAATGTACGGCATGTGGTGATCTGCACGAGGACCTCTCGCTGGAGGGGGGCCAGCTTGACCCGCGCCTGGTCTCGCGCGCCGAGCTGCTTGCCTATCTGCGCAGTCGCGCCACCGTCTCGGTTCCCTTCGCGGGCGCCTGCTGCGGCATCTCGCGCACGGCAAGCTACGCCGCCGCCCGGGACGGCTCGCTAAAGACCCTGCGCCTGTGCTCCCGGCTGCTGGTGCCCACCAGGTGGCTGGAAGAGCAGCTCGGCCTGGTCGAGGACTGACGACGAGTGACGGGCGCGCCACAAGGAGCGCTGCCGGAGTGAGTCTTCTCGAGCAGATCCTGCAGCGAATGCCGGCGAGCAGGCGCGAGAGCGGCGGCTGGTATGTCGGCTTCTGCCCCGTCCATGAGGCCGACGGCAAGGCCCACAAGCCCAGTCTGCGCTTCAAGGCGGCAGAGCGGGTCGATGACGGCGTTATCATCAGCTGCATGGGCGGCTGCTCAGCCGAGCAACTGCAGACAGCCTACGGCCTTGGCTTGCAGGTGCGCGCCAAGACGCTGCAGGATCCCAACACGCTCCTTCTCTACCGTCCGCCCTCGGAGGCAACCCAATCGCCCCGAGCTGAGACTCCCGCTGCCTGGACTGATCGTGACGGTGTCGCGCATCACGTCTGTGAACGCTACCGCTATACCGACGAGGCAGGCCAGACCCTCTACGTTGTGGCCCGGACTAAGGACAAGCAGTTTCCGATCTGGAACCCCAAGCTTTCGCGCTGGAAGCGAGGCGAGGCGCACCGGGTGCTCTACCGCTACCCGCAGGTACTGGCTGCAGCCAAGGGTGGTGAGCTCGTCTTCATCGTTGAGGGCGAGAAGGATGTCGGCTCGCTTGAGAGGCTTGGGTTAGTGGCGACCTGCAACCCGGGCGGCGCGGGCAAGTGGCGGGCCGAGTACTGCAGCGCTCTTGCCGGTGCCCGAGTGGCCATTCTGCCTGACAACGATGAGCCAGGTCGCAGACACGCCCAGCAGGTGCTTGCCTCTTTGCAGTCGGCCGGTGTGCAGGTAGCGATCGTCGAGATCGCCGGCCTGCCGGCCAAAGGCGATGTTAGCGACGCCATCGCCGCTGGCATGAGCAAGGAGGACTTGCTCGCCTTAGTTGAGGAGGCGCTGCAGGTACAGACCCCGTGTGCCGCAGCGGAGAGTCTCGAGGGGCGGGCAAGTGCTCTGCCCATCCACTCCGTCCCGGAACTGCTGGCCATGGATGTCCCCGAGCCGCAGTACATCATCGCTCCGCCGCTTGCCCTGGCGCGGGGCACGGTGGTCGAGCTTGATGCCTATCCCAAGCATGGCAAGACGCGGCTTGCCCTCGATGCCATCTGGTCGCTGCTGCACGGATCCCCGTTTCTTGATGCGCCGACCACCAAGACGAAGGTTCTCTACCTCACCGAGGAGTGGCTCATCACCTGGCGCAAGGCCCTCTCTGAGGCGCATCTGCTGGACGAGCAGATCGCCGGCCTGCACTGGATGTCGTTGATCGATCTGCAAGGCGGCAGCTTCGGCGACTGGGAACAGATCTGTGAGTTGCTGCGCGGCTACTGCGTGGCCAATCAGATCGGCCTGCTGGTCGTCGATACGCTGGCCCGCTGGGCAAAGGTCGGCGATGAGAACGACGCCGTCGCCATGGCGGCAGCTGTGCTGCCCTTGCGTCTGATCGCCGCCGAGGGCGTGGCCGTGCTCTTCCTGCGCCACGACCGCAAGGGTGGCGGAGCGCTCGGGGAGTCTGGTCGCGGCTCCTCCGCTACCACCGGCGAGGCCGATCACATCCTCCACCTGCAGCGCAAGACGGGCGGCGGTACGGAGGACGGCCGCCAGCGCGAGCTGGAGGGCATCGGTCGACTGGCCGGCATGACCGGCAAGCTCATCATCGAGCTGGGCGAGTTCGGCCACTTCGAGCTGCTGGGCGCCAGAAGCGACGTCGTTTACGAGCGTGCGTGCCGGCACCTGCTCACCGTGCTGCCGGCGCGCCGGGAGGAGGCCTGGACACTCAAGGAGCTCGGCAGCCGTTTCGAGGGCTCTGAGAGCACGCTCAAGCGCGCGCTGGACGATCTCTGTCGCACGGGCGAGATCACCGGCCAGCAGCGTGTCGGCCACGCGGCCCAGGCCAAAAGCAAGAAGGCCATCGGCTACTGGCGTCCGCTCGAGCGGCAGCGGCAGGAGCTGGTCTGCGATGCAGGGTAGGCGGTTAGGCACTATTCATCACTGGAGAGAGAGTGCTGATGAATAGTGGCTCGCACGACCCCCGGCGCCCGGCCAGCAGCCCGCGCTTGGGGTGCGGGGCTTCTGCTGGCCGAGCCGCCGTGGAAGGCGTCGTGTGCCTTCACTCTTCAGATCCCGTACCCCTGAAGAATAGTGAGGTCCTGCGGTGAAGGGGCGGCAGATCCCGGCCGAGCGCTGGTCTGCGATGGCCGCTGTTGCGGCTGCCTCCCGGCGCCAGAAGGTGATGGTCGTCTGCGCCTCCGCTCCTGTCCGCCGCCAGTACGAGTGCGCCATCCCCAAGCTGGGCGGCAATCTCGCCAACGTGATCTTCCACATCCCTACCCCGGAAAGGACTACCTCTAGGAGCCGAACATGAGCACCAATACCACAGAAACAAAGACCCCGTCCTGGGCCAATCGCATCGTCGGCCACGGCGAGGCAGCACCCCAGGACCTGCTGCCCAACCCGGCCAACTGGCGGGCGCATCCCGCCCATCAACGAAGCGCCCTCGCTGAGGTCTTGGCCGCGGTCGGCCTGGTGCAGAGTGTGATCGTCAACAGAAGCAGCGGTCATCTGGTCGATGGTCACCTGCGGGTCGAGCTGGCCAAGGCCTCCGGTCAGCCCAGCGTCCCGGTGGTTTACGTTGAGCTTGACGAAGATGAGGAGCGCGTCATCCTGGCAAGCCTTGATCCGATCACCGCCATGGCATCTGCTGATCGCGAGGCGCTCGCCGAGCTGCTGGCCGGCATCGAGAACGAAGATCTTGCCGGCCTGCTTGAGGCGGTGGCGCGGGCCAACCGCATCGAGCTTGATCTGGGCAGCAGCGGTCTCGTTGACCCGGATGAGGTACCGGAGCCTCCGGCAGAGCCGGTCAGCAAGCCCGGGGATCTGTGGCTCTTGGGAGAGCATCGCCTGCTCTGCGGTGATGCCACCAAGGCCGCGGACGTTCAGAAGGTCATGGATGGCCATCGTGCCACCCTGATGGCCACCGACCCGCCCTACCTCGTCGACTACGACGGCGGCAACCATCCCCAGAGCTGGAGCACAGAAGGCAAGGCGATCTCCTCGGAGCGCAAGACCAAGCACTGGGATGCCTACACCGACCCGAAGAGCGCCGTCGGCTTCTACTCAGACTTCCTGAACATGGCGCTCGAACACGCCCTTACTCCGACACCCTTCCTCTATCAGTGGTTTGGCATGATGCGCATCGACATCGTGTTGGAGGCCTGGCAGGCAGCGGGCCTGCTTGCTCACCAGGTGATCATCTGGAGAAAGAGTCGCAGTGTGCTGACCCGCTGCGACTTTATGTGGGACTACGAGCCGGCCCTCTACGGCTGGCGGGCGGGCCAGCGGCCGAGCTCCGATCTGCGCCCGCCGGCCAACGCGACCGCCGTCTGGGAAGTGCCTTCAGCCATCGAGGATAGCCCCGGCTCGATCCATCCCACCATCAAGCCGGTAGAGCTCATCCGCCGCCCCATCCTCTGGCATACGCGTCCCGGGGAGCACCTCTATGAGCCCTTCGCCGGTTCGGGCACGGCGCTCATCGCCGCCCAGGCCAGCGGGCGCATCTGCCATGCCATCGAGCTCTCACCTGTCTTTGTCGATGTGGCGGTGGCGCGCTGGGAGCGCTTCACCGCTCAGAGGGCACAGCGAATAGAAGGCGGTGGAAGGTGAACCGTCTAGGCAGCAAGATCAAAGCCCACGAGCGCCATCTTGCCGCCCTGGAGCTGCGCAGAGGCATCACCGAGGCCGACATCGATGCGCCCTGAAGCGGCACAGGCGCAGCGGCGGCCGGTCGGCGGCAGTCGCTCTGTGCGGCCTCTTTGAGGGCTTTACAGGTCCGGGGGACCGGTAATTGCGCCGGCGGCGACAAGCGCGGTGAGGACCTAGAATGGGTCATATGTTGGATTTGTTCGACGAAGCTCCAGCATGGGTGCTTCCGCAGCTGTACTTCGGCGTGAACTGGGATGAGTGTCAGCACAGGCTCAAACCACAGCGCTGGCCGGAGAGCTGGGACGACTATCCAATCATGCCCATGTTGCTGCCCGAGTCGGACCTTTTCCTGCGATTCTGCGTGGTGCAGGACGACCCGGACAATCCCTTTTCCCGGCGACTCATGCTGCTGCTTCAGGCGAAGTCTCATAGAGGTGTCTTGCGCTGTCAGGCCTGGAGGGTCAGTAGCTCGCTTGCCGGTCTGCTGGCCCTGGCCAACATGCTCATAGTCGATCCAAGAGGAGCTGAGCCCGTCCCCGTTCCGCCCGATCTGATGCCTGCCTTCGAGCTGAGTAGACCGCAGCTTCTGCAGTCATTGAGTCTGGATGAGGCGGTGGCAATCGGAGTATGGGAAGCGCTCCACACTGTGTTCTCGGTTGGCTCCGGCTGGGACAGGCTGATTCTCTTCTTGCCGTCATTGATCCTAGACCAGAATCTGTGGCGAGGCAGCCAGTACCTCATAGGGAGTCTAAGGCTCTTTACTTTCATGGGGGATGACATGCGCGACACGTACCGAGACCACGACTCAATGCCGGATTCTCCATACGCCCTGATCGATGCAGAGTCTGCGGTTTGGCTAGCGTACAAAGCCGTGGAGTCCGTCATCGGGGACCCTTCCTCTGACGCGAAGAGGCTACAACGTCACCTATCAGCGCTAGGACTGAGCGACTTCCCCGGCGTCTGGCGCCACGAAAAGCCCTTCGACCTCGTCCAGCGCGTAACTGAGTTCGTATCGGCGAGAGACAAACGGACTGCCCACGGCCGGCATCACGCTCGCCGCGCAGCCTTCAGCTACTTCGAGATCATGGACTACCAGTACTTCGCTTCAGCGCTGCTGGTTCACTGTGCGCAGAGAGTGCTGCGCGAACATCGCCTGCCCGATCTCCCCCCGTCGCCGCTGGTTCTGGACTAGAACGGCAAACGCCAAGTTCCGTTGGACGCGCGTCGGCTGAAGCGTCGCGTGCAGCGCATTCTATGCACGCAAGCCACGTGGAGTCATGTGTTTCCGGTACCGGCGCTCGAGCGCTCGCCGCGACGCATTGACGTAGTCGCCGCGCTTTCCGTCCGGGAGTGCTGGCACAGTGACGGCAGGGGACGAGCGCAGTCCCGGCTGAGCAGGCGCTCAGGCGAGGCGGTATCGTGAACTTGCGTGCCCTGGCCGAAATGAGCAGACTTGTGGTCGTCACGGTCGTACTGGCTGCGAGAGTCTGCAGTCCATACCCGCAGGAGTCGCGAGGCCCGCTTGTCGCTGGAAGAACACTTCGATGCAGCATTCGCAGCCGCCCTTGCTCTTCAGGAGAAGCAGATTCAGCAGAGCTACCGGCCGGTGATCGGCGTCCACAAGTGGTTCGCTCGTCGGCCCGGCACGCTGTTTCGCAACCTGCTGCTCGCCGAGTACAACGGCGACGTGCCGCTTCAGGACTCCTACTACCGTGCTCACCGGCTGCGTGGCGTGATCGCAGATCCGTTCATGGGCGGCGGCACGCCTGTCGTTGAGGCCAATCGCCTGGGCTTTGGCGTCGTCGGCGCGGACGTCAATCCGATGGCCTACTGGATCGTGCGTCAGGAGCTCTCGGCGATCGATGACGCGCGTCTTGTCGCCGCTGCGGAAGAGGTCATCGAGACTGTTGCAGCGGGGGTTGGTTCGCTGTATCGGACGACCTGCACCATCTGCGGCAGGGACGCTGCGGTGAAGTACTACCTGTGGGTGAAGCTGGCTCGCTGTCCGGGTTGCGGAGAGCAGGTGCCCCTCTTTCCCGGCTACCTACTGGCCGAGGCTGTGCGTCATCCCAAGTGGGTCTTCGCCTGCCCGTCCTGTCTTCAGCTGGCCGAGCTTGGCGAACGTCCCGGCAAGGGCCAGACGGCACCGTGTCCCCACTGCGGCGGCTCCGTGGGTGGGCCTGGCCCGGCGCGTCGCGGCCACATCGCGTGTACGAAGTGCGGCCACGACGTTGCCTACCCGGTCGCCTGTGCCTCTCCGCCGGAACACCGGATGTGGGCGATCGAGTACCACTGCGAGCACTGCAAGCCAACACACCGGGGGCGTTTCTTCAAGCCCCCGAGTCCCGCGGACCAGGATCTCTATGAGGCTGCTCGCCGTCGGCTGGCCCAAACCCACGGCCTGCCCATCCCCGAACAGGCCATACCGGCCGGCGATGAGACCACGCGCTTGTTGCGCTGGGGCTATCGCCGCTATCGCGACATGTTCAACGATCGCCAGCTGCTGGGCCTCGGCACGCTGTTCGAGCGCATTTGTGGACTCTCAGACCAAGCCTTGCGAGAGGCGCTCCTGACCGTCTTCTCGGACGCCCTGCGCTACCAGAACATGCTCTGCCGCTACGACACTTACGCCCTCAAATGCCAGGACGTCTTCTCGGTGCACGGCTTTCCGGTCGGCTTGGTGGCCTGCGAGAACAACCTTCTCGGCATCCCCGGTGTGGGCTCAGGCGGGTTCTCGCATTTCGTCGAGAAGTACCGCCGCGCCAAGGCCTACTGTCGCCAACCCTTCGAGAGCCACGGCAGCGGAAGCAAGCGCTGCCGGCTGACGATCCTCGGCGAGGGCATAGCTGCTCAGGCCGTTGACCATTTCCCGAATGCAGAGGCGCGTGAGGCATGGCTATCGGCCGCCCCGGCGACCGAGATCGAGATTCCGCCTGCGTCGCTCGACGGCGTCTTTACGGACCCCCCCTACTTCGCCAACGTCCAGTACGCGGAGCTCATGGACTTCTGCTACGTGTGGCTGCGTCAGGGGCTCGACCAGGATCATCAGGCATTCGCGCCCCAGAGCACACGCTCATCCCAGGAGCTCACGGGAAACATCACCATGGGTCGCAACCTCGCCGATTTCGCCGAAGGCCTTTCGCGCATCTACTGCCACTACGCCAGCGGTTTGAAGGACGGGGCACCGTTCGCGTTTACCTATCATCACAACGAGCTTGAGGCCTACGCGCCGCTCATTGTCGCGGTGCTCGATGCGGGCATGGACTGCACCACCGTGCTGCCGGCTCCGGCGGAGATGGGCGCCTCGCTGCACATCAACGGTACCGGCTCCTCGATTCTCGACAGTGTGTTCGTTTGTCGCCGGCGGGTCGATCTCGCCATCGCCCCCCCCTCGGCAGAGGAGTTGCGGGCGCTGCTGGTGAATGACTGCAGAGAGATGCAGGCCGGCGGTGTGCGCGTAAGCCTTGGCGACGTTCGCTGCCTAGCCAACGGCCATCTGACGCGGATGGCCATCAACATACTCCGAAGCGATTGGAGCGCAGATCGAGACACTGAAGCTCGCCTCGCACAAGCAAGTGATGCTCTCGGGTCTCTCAGCGGGGGCCTGCGAGAGGTGGTTGCTGCTGAGGCAATCCTTGCTGCGCTTGTCGCTGAGGCGCCGCCCGAGAAGCCGCTGGCGCTCATCTGAGGCCGCACAATGAAGCCGCCCTATCTGGCCACGGTCTCAGAGATCGAGCACGATCTCGACGCCTACGTGGACGCGATCTACGGAACCCTTGAGTCTCAGTTCCTCGTGCTCCCTCGGGGCAGCTGCTTCATCGAGTACCCACGCTTCCAGGAAGCCTACGAGACTCTCAAACGGGCAACTCGCGACTTCCGTGAAGTCCAGCCGACCAGAGTGTGGGATGCGCTGCTTGCTGACAGCCTGAGCCTGGTGGTCTTGCGCTGCATCCTCGGCATGACACCGCCTGAATGGGCGGCACTCGCGGCATCTGACTCGGACCTGCCGATCACCCAGAGCTTTGCCCGCTCCCTCGACGGCAAGGTGCGCACCGAGAAGGAGCATCTGGCCCGCCTGAATCACCGAAAGGCCGCGACTCTTGAGCGCGTGGATGCAATGGTGGACACGGCATGCCGTCACATTGTCGCAGGGGTGACGGAACGGGCTCCCGACACCCTCCATCGCCTCGACAAGGTCGATACCGCAGAGGGCCTGGCCTCAGTGCGACGCGCGGCTGACTTCCATGTCCCCTACGCCATGCTTCTCTACGAGCGTCTCCTGGGCAGGCCGTTCGCCAGCCACCGTGACGCGATCTCCGAGTTGGTCGGGGATGTCATGGAGAGCGCCGTCGAGGCAGAGCTGAACGCGCACGGGGTCTCTTTTCGGAAGACCAAGCGCGCCGAGAGGGTGCCGGGCTTCGATCAGGCTCCTGACTTCATCACTCCTGACGAGTACGCTCCCACAGTGGTCATCGAGGCGAAGATCACCAATGACGACGGTACCGCCCGCGACAAGTTCACTCGCATCATTCACCTCGTCGAGCAGAGCAGACAGCGGCTCGCTCGTGGGGAGGCGGGGTTCGAGGTGATCGCCTGCATCGACGGCCGAGGCTTCGGCATCCGACGTGAGGATATGCGTCGCCTGCTCCTCGCCCTGGACGGCAAGGTCTTCACGCTCGCGACCCTCAAGGACCTCGTGGCTGCAACAGCTCTGTCGCGCTTCGCAAGCTAGATGCTGCCCCCCGAGGTGCTTTGCCACGTCGGCTTTCCGTCGGCGCCAGCCACAAAGGTGCTGCGTTGAGGCGGTGCCTGCGAGACGGCCATATCTTGAAGACCTGTGCCTTTGCCCCCCACAGGGGGGGCCACAGGAACCAGACAAGGCGCGCACGAAGCCCTTGACGGCGCAGGGCGAGTCTGGGAGAGTTTAGCTAACGTCCGCCACTAGCCTCGTCGTACGTTGGTCTGAAGCCTTGCGCGAGGTACCAGTGCGCGGTCGCCTGCGGGGTAGGGCCAACGTGGAGGGGACGATGGCGGTAAGGGCTCATGCTGGGCGGGCGGCTTTACGGTCGCTCTTTCTTTTTACCTTCGCGCTTCTGTTGCTGGGCATCCTCGCCTTACCTGTGCGCAGCGCCCTCGCCGCCAAGCCCAGCGTGGTGCGCGAGCTGACCAAGCTGCGCAGCGAGAGCGCCACCGTCTATGAGCTCTCCGATGGCAGCCTGCGCGGCGAGTTCTCCTCCGCCCCGATCCGCTTTCGCGATGCCTCCGGCGCCTGGCAGAGCTTCGATACCAGCCTGCGCCAGAGCGGGCTCCCCGGCGTCTATGAGGCGGCGCGGCTGCCGCTGAGGGTAAGGATCGGCGCCACCGGCACCGACAGCCCGCCGGTTGAGCTCTGCGCCGAGGGCTACACGGTGCGCTTACAGCTCGCGGAGAGCACCGTCGGCCTAGCCCTGCCGCTGAGCGGCTCGCAGGCAAGCTATGCCGGCGTAGCCCCCTACACCACGCTCTGCTACCGCGCCCTGCCCTTCGGCGTTGAGCAGTCGCTGATCCTCTCCGGCGCCGAGGCGCCGTGCAGCTATACCTGCACCCTTACCCATCCCGGCCTGAGCTTGGCCCGCGATCTGGCGGGCCAGTGGGGCCTGTATGCCCCCAAGCAGAAGGACCCGCTCTTTGTGCTCTCCGATCTTTGCGTCTTTGACAGCGCCCGCCAGCCGGCCTTCTGTGGCGAGGCCGCCATGGGCGTTAACCCCGGCAAGGGCAAGAGCAGCCTCACCTACCGCCTGCCGCGGCGCTGGCTTAGCGATCCCGCGCGCGTCTTTCCAGTGATCATCGACCCCACCCTGACGCGCCGCACCGCCGCCGGCAACTCCGGCTACTGCGATACCTGTGTCTCCTCGCAGGGCGGCGACTCGCACGGCCCGGCGCCCAACCTGCTCACCGGCAAGGATAGCTCCGGCTACTACTGGCGCAGCTTGGCGAAGTTCGATACCTCGGTGATCAAGGACGGCGCCTACATCAAAGAGGCCACCTTTAGCCTGCGCAAGTACGACCAGGGAAGCCAGACGGCCACCGCCTACCTGCGCCCCATGTGGCGGCCCTGGAGCGGGGGCAGCACCTGGGATAGCCTTGAGATGAGCGTCTCCAGCTTCCCCGTCTCCTGGACCGACTCTTCCTCGGTCACCGCCCCTGCCTGGCTTTCCTTCGATGCGCGCAGCATCGTGCAAAGCTGGAAGGATGGCAGCCGTACCGACTACGGCTTTGCGGTCAACCAGAACGAGTCCGGCAGCCAGGGCAGCACCTACTTTAGCTGGTATCGCTCGGCCGACTACTCCGAGCCAACCGCTGCGCCGAAGCTGGTGGTCACCTACGATCCCGGCCCGGTGGCGGCGGTCACCACCTCCGGCAGCGCCGTTAGCTGGGGCGATACGGTCTCGGTGACCGTGAAGGCCAACACCTTCTACTTCGCCGATGTGAAGTGGATCCAGATGGGCTTAAACCTCGGCTCAGTGGACGGGGATCCCACCGCCTGGCGCGGCGTGCTGGGCTGGTTTCGAAACGCCTCGCTTCTTCCCTCGGCCCGCTGGGTGACCGACGGCACCCTGCCCGATAACTCGGTGATCGCCCACTACAGCTACTCCGCAAGCCCCTCCGACTACGGCGCTAACGCCATCAGCGTCAACTTCGCCGGCTGTAGCGCCGGCTCAACGCCCGGCACTACCTCCGCCCCCGGCTATCGGCGCGCCACCTTCTCCTTTACGATCAACCAGGCGTTCGGCAGCCTAGCGAGCGTTACCCCCGATACGCGCTTTGCCCTGGGCTCACCCACGGGCGCGCCCACCTGGGCCTCCGATAGCGTGCTGGTGTCCAACTGGTTAGACGGCGAGCTGCCACAGACACCGACCTCGCTGGGCTTCACAGCGCAGCCGGGAGCCTCCTTCGCCGTGCTCGATACCGCCGTCGATACCCTGACCTACAGAACGCAGGCCGGCCAGTGGTACAACGCCGCCGCTGGCGCCAACGACACCGACGGCGCCGGCCGCGGGGCGGCCACGCTTCTCTGGCCGGCCCTCGCCGACGCCGACGGCTACCACATCTACGCCAACGACGGCTCCGGCGGCTACCGGCAGGTAGGTGCCACCCTGGGCGGCTCGGCCACCGTGTGGTCCTCAGCCGGCGCGGCCTTCTATCCCTCCGATAGCGAGATCGCCGCTCTGCCCAACCCCGCCAACCCCTTCTGGCGTGCCGCCACACCGACCGATGGCGCGGGCGCCGGGGCGGTGACCACCCCGAGCAGCCAGCTTGGCAGCATCACCCCCTCACCGGCGCTGGCCGGTGCCGGGGTCGTTCTAAGCGACGGTGCCTACCTCTACGTACACGCTCGCAGCGGCTGCGCTGGACCGACCTTCTGGACCAAGATCGGCAGCGGCTGTGGCGGCACTCTCGCCGGGCAGACCTACGGCACCGTTGGCGCCGATCTGGGCAGCAACCGGGCGCGCTCCGGCTTTCTGCTTGACGGCGTCCTCTACAACGGCCGCGCCACCTCGATCTCGCCGGTCACCTTCGCCGGGGTCAGGATAAGCGACGGCGGCGCGGTGAACCTCACCTTCCCCGCCGGCTCACCGACGCCGCTTGACTGCGCCACCGGCGCCTCGATTACCAGTACCTCGGAGCGGCTGCTGCTTGCCAGCGCCACCGATGCCGAAAGCCAGACCCACATCTACTCACTCGCCTACACCCTCTCGACCAACGGCGATGGCTCGCCGCGCTACGACGGCTACCGCATCCTCGACTACGACGAGGCCGGCAACAAACTGGGCGATCATACGATCGGCCAGACGACCGGCAGCTCCGAGCAGATCTCCGGTGTGCTCGCCGACGGGCGCTTTTTGTACCTGATCGCCTGGCCGGGTGGGGTTGAGAGCGATGGCGCGCACCTCATCAAGATCTCTACCGAGAGCTGGCGGATCGTCAATCAGTGGGCGATCAAGCAGGCTGTCACGCACGCCCTCTCAGGCTGCTACGATGCGACCAACGACTGCTTCTGGCTGGGAGCAAAGGACGCTAACGCCATCTACCGCTACCGCGGCGCCGGCGGCACGCAAAGCGGCCTTGAGCTGCGCGATAACCCCAACCCGCTCTACGCCCAGACGGCCGGCAGCGCCCAGGGTGCGATCGGTGAGTGGACCGCCTACGACTTCCTGGTGGTGCCCTTCATCGACAGCGGCGGGGTAAGCAGCGAGCAGACGCCCGATAACCCAGCCGCCTACCGGGTGGCGGCCACCCTGGATAAGCGCACCTACACGCTCAACGAGGATCCCGCGCACACCACAGCCGATCTTGCTAGCTGGGCTGAGCATGAGGTTTCGGTGCGCCTTGATGCAGGCGGTGCCCTGGCGGTGGAGACCAGCGATCTAGCGATCGATACCTACGGTCCGCCGGCGGAGATCTCCCGCACCTACCTGGCCAGCAGCGAGTCAAGCGGTGGCGCCTTCGCCCCCCGCTGGCGCTTTAGCTTCGAGGCGCATCTCGATCTGACCTACGCGGCGACGCCCGACCCCGCCGATCCCAACGGCAACTGCACGATCGACTACTACGACGAGGCCGGTGATCGCCACCACTTCATCAAGACCGGCAGTACTTGGACGGCGGCCAACGGCTTTCTGGGCAGCTTGGCCTTGGCCCAGTCGGGCGACTGGACGATCACCTACCCCGAGGGTCTCATCGAGACCTTCACCCCCTCCGGCAGCCGCGGCCTGCTAAAAAGCCAGGCTGATCGTAACGCCAATACGACGAGCTATACCTGGTCAAATGATCAGCTTACCTCGATTACCGCCGCCAACGGACAGAGCATCGGTGTGACCATGAGCGGCGGGGTGATCGCAGCGGCCAGCTATGCCACCGCCGCCGGCACGCGCACCGTCACCTACACAACCGCCTCCCCCTGGCAGGTCACCTACAACGCCGGCAGCCCGCTGGCCTGCACGCTGACCTACGGCTACGATGGCTCAAGCCGCCTGACGAGCATCACACAAGCCGACTGGCCGACCAGCGGCCAGAGCAGCGCCGAGACGTTTCTCTATAGCGATAGCGGCGCCCTGAGTGAGGTCCGCTTCCCCGACTACGATGCCACCAACAAGCCCGACGCGCGGGCGACGATCGCCTACGGGGAACAGGAAGCGACCATCACCCGCTACGGCACGGTCAACGGCCTCGCCAACCAGCCCACCCAGATCGAGACCAACACCTGGTCAGGGCAAAGCGGCGCTCAGATCAGCCAGGTTCTGCAAAGCGGCAGCCAGGAGCGTTGCTCCACGACTCAGTTTGCCTATGCTGCCAATGGCCAGCTGGCGGGCGCTCTCACCCTCTCGGAGGATGCGACCAACAAGACGAGCCAGCTGATCGCCGCCTGCGATGCGGCCGGCAACATCACCGCCTACAGCGAGGGCGAGGTGGGCATCACCACCGCCGCCTATGAGGATCAGGCCAACCCCAGCCTGCCCACCGTCATCAACGATCCCGATCAGCGCATCGTGCGCAACAGCTACGATGCGCACGGCAACCTGACCCGCTGCTGGCAGCAGCTCACAGGCGGGGGCGAGTTCGCCGTCACCGAGACAAGCTACGACTCCGCCGGCCGGGTCACCCAGACCAAGGAGCTCATCAGCGGCACGGTAAACCCCGACAGCGGCGCGGTGAGCAACGGCGTCTGGGCACAGACCGATTTTGCCAACTTCGCCGCCAACGGCGAGCCGCAGAGCACCACCCATCGCGCCGTTAGGCTCTCCTACGGCGGCGCCGAGCAGGACCTCACCGAGCAGGCAACCTACGATGCCTTCGGCAACCTGCTCAGCCGCCGCGATCTGGGCAACCGCCTCATCGAGACCAACACCTACGATCTAGCCGGCCGGCTTCTTACCAGCGCCGATGCCCTGGGTACCATCACCCATCACGTCTACGATGTGCTCGGCTATGAGACCGAGACGTGGCGAAGCGCCGCGGGCACGAACGTCAAGGCCGACTGGCGCACCTCGACCTACGATGCCGCCGGGCGCGAGCTTGTCTGTACCACCAAGCTCTCCGATGCCTCCGGCAACCCGACCACCCAGGATGTAACCACCACCACCTACGATGGGGCGGGCAGTAGGCTGAGCCGGCAGAGCAGCACCTTGGGCGGTCAGGCGGAGCGCTCAACCTACGACGATCACGGCAACCTGACCGCGTACTGGGAGGGCGGCGTCTACGACTACGCCGCCGCGCGCAGCAGCCGCAAAAGCTACGATGCCCAAAGCCAGCTGCTCTCCGAGATCGCGCCCGGTGAGAGCAACCCGACGAGCTATCTCTACAACGCCGACGGCCGCCTGGCCAGACAGACCAACGCCGACGGCAGCTGGCTTGCCTTCGCCTACGATGCCAACGGCAACATCACCTCCGAGACTAAGCCCAAGTCTGGCTACGGCTCCGATCCAGCGCAGATCGCCCGCACCACTCACAGCTACGATCTGGGCAACCGGCGCATCAGCACCACTGAGCCGAGCACCTTAGAGACCAGCTACGCCTACGATGCCCTCTCGCGCCAGATCGGCGCCCAGGGCGGCGCGCAGCCCACCAACACGACCTACAACACCTTAGGCTGGGTGCTGCGCAAGGTCGACGCCGACGGGGTGACCAACTCCAAAAGCTACGATGCCCACGGCTGCCTGACTAGCGAGACGGTGGGCTCGCGCACCACCACCTTCACCTACGACGCCAACGACCAGCTGCTCAGCAAGACCGACGCTGACGGCAACCTGCTTTCCAACACCTACGATGCGTTCGGCAACCTCACCCGCACCACCCACAAAAACGCAAGCCAGACGCTGCTTGCCGACATCAGCACCAGCTACGACTCGTTGGGCCGGCCGACCAGCTCTCAGGACGCCGTTAGCGGCTTGAGCGAGAGCTTTAGCTATCCGCAAAACCAAGCCACCGGCACCCAGGAAAGCCTTGAGTACGATGCCACCCCGCTCACCAGCGTTACGGCGACCGCCAACGGCCGCGAGCAGGAGAGTAGCCGGGTGGCCACCATCGGCACGGGCAACACCCTCACGCGCACCGTTGCCGACTCCACGGCCGGGCGCGATGCCGCTGATCGCTGGATCGCCGCCAGCCTGCAGCAGACGGGCTATCCGCAACTGAGCATGGGGCGAAGCTTCAATGCCGCCGGGCGGCTGGCAAGCGCCTTCGGGGCCGGCTATACGAGCGGTAACTCGGCGACCGTAAGCTACGATGCCGACACCGCCAAAAAGAGCGCCGAGAGCCTGCCGCTGCTTTTGGGCGGCAGCGTCTCGGCAAGCTATGCCTACAACGCCGCCGGACAGCTTGCCAGCGCCACCGTAGGCGGGATCGCCGGCAGCTATACCTTCGATAGCCTCGGCAACCTGACCACCAGCACCGAGGGCGGGGCCACCACCGCCTTTACCTACAACGCCGCCAAGCAGCTTACCCAGAGCACCCTCGGCGGTGTAACGACGCTCTACGGCTGGGATACGACCAACGCCTGGCGTACCTCGCAGGGCCCCTCTGGCAACCCCTCCCAGATCCAGTATGCCTACAACGCCGCCGGCCGGCTGGCAAGCTATGCCAACAGCGCCAGCGCAACGAGTGCAAGCTACGCCTACGATGCCGCCGGGCAGCGCCGCGCAAGCACGGTGACCATCTCTGGCGCCACCACGACCACCACCTACCTCTACGATGAGATCACCCTGCTCTCGCTCTCCGCCACCCAGGGCGAGTCAAGCTGGCGCATCGACTACCTCTCCGATGAGGAGGGCACACCCTACGCCGGTATCTACCGCAGCCCTGCCTCCTCAACCAGTCCGGTCGTCTTTGTGATGGTCACCTCAAGCCGCGGCGATGTGGTGGAGCTGCTTGATGCCAACGGCGATGCCTTCGCCGCCTACCACTACGATGCCTGGGGTAAGCCGGTTGGCGCCGGCAACTACGCCACCGGCATCTGGACGCAGAACACCAGCTTGGTGAACGCTACCCTGGCGGGTCAGATCGCCTCCCGCCAGATCCTGCGCTACGCCTCCTATGCTTACGATGCCGAGAGCGGTCTCTACTACTGCTCGGCCCGCTACTACGACCCGACCACCCGCCAGTTCACGACGGCCGACTCGGCTAAGGCCGACGGCGAGGAGAGCCCCTTCCAGTACTGCTCCGGGGATCCGGTCAACCGCACCGATCCCAATGGGCTGTTCTGGGGCAGCATCTGGAAGGGCGTCAAGAAGGCCGGCAAGGCCGCCTGGGGTGGAGTAAAGACAGCCGGGCGAGCGATCGGCAGCGCCGCCAAGAGCGCCGCCGTCTACGCCTACCGCCATCCGCTCGATACCGCGCTAAACGTGGCCTCCTTCATACCGATCCCGGGAGCCCAGCAGCTCGCCTGGGCCGCCAGAGGAGCGCGCGCCGTCTCGGCGGCGGTCAAGGCGACGCGAGTGTTTAGAGCGGTGAGGGCAGGGAGGACTTTGACCTCCGTGGCACGAGGGGTTGGCGCGAAGATCGCTAGCCGAGGGACAGGTCGCGTGTTCTGGTCAGGGGGCGACGCCGTCAAGACGTATGCCGCCTCTCGTGCCAAAGCTGAGGGAAAGAAGACTCTTGAGATGACGTTGCGTGGAAGAACTTTGGAGAAGATGAATAAGGTAGTCCCCAGAGAGTCTCGTGTCAGCCGGTCGCTTTGGAACGCTGCCTCAGCAAGTTGGGCACGAGGGGCGAGGGGATCGGTGGATGTCTATCACAACGCGACCGTGGGAGTCAGAATGGGCTCGACATGGCGGGTTACTGAGTACCCGAGGCTTGTGAGTCGTGTTCACATTAGGTATCACAACGTTCATGTCCCAAGGTGATGACAATGACCTGGGCATTTTGGCGACGGCATCGTCCCTACTCCATCAACATGGTGAATTGGCAGTCAGGCATCGAGTATCAAGAGGGAAACCGATCGCTTGAGTTGCCAACCGCAGAAATAGTGCGCGAACCAACGACGCTGATTATACGTCTCAGCGACTTAGATCATTGGGCAGCGCCATACGAGCATATTCGGCTAACTCAGGAGGACAAACAGCGTGTGATGCGAAACATCGAAGAACACATGAGGCGATGGCGCGTCCCTGTGGTGTGGGAAGATGCTTAGAAGGGTCTGTAACCGAACACGCCTTCCGGGCGCGCCGCCGGTGCGCGACAAGTACGAAAGTACGAGAGACAACTAGGCATGCGTGGGCGAGTGATCTACTACAAGCCACCGCGATGAGTGCAGCACCTCTCGTCCGTCGGATTGAGGCGCTTCTGACGCCCCTTGGCTTCAAGCGCCGTGGGCGGACATGGAATCGCTCCGCCGGCCGCCTTGTTCAGGTGATCGACCTTCAAGTCAGCAAGGCCGGCGACGCCGTGACAGTGAATGCTGGCGTAATGGATCCTGATGTCTATGCTCGGTGCTGGGGAAGTAGCGCGTCCATCCCCGTCCAGGAACCTGATTGTACGGTGAGAGTCCGAATAGGTGAGCTGATCGACACCACGGATGTGTGGTGGCCGGTTGGCGACTCTCGGACGCAAGAAGCGACGGCAAACGCAGTGACCGAGTTCGTTCTCCCGTTCCTGAGTGGGATGCAGAGTAAGGAGGCGATGGCGGAATTCCTCTGTAGGAAGGAGGTATGGCGACGGCGATACCCGCCGCCGATCATGTACCTTGCGATTCTCAAGAACGATCTCGGGGATCGGGCAGGAGCGTGTTCGCTCTTGAACGATCTTCTTGGGACCGCGTCGGAGCCATGGCGAGCAAGAATAGGCGAAGTCCTGACGCTGTGCTCGTCAGGCGCGACGGAGTAGGCCCCAGGCATCATCTGAGGCCTATGGCCGTGGTGCAATCAGGCTGCATCGTGCGGTTGATGTAGCTAGATGTACCGCACACTCACGTTGTTGACAGCCGTCGAGGTGTCCCGTGATGCTCCTATAGACCGTCAAGTCCATGGAGCGCCCGCAGATCGGCGCTCAGCGTCCGGTACACCTCACGTGCCAGGTGGCGTTGCAGACAGTAGGGGCCCTCAATCTCGGATGGGCTTCGACAGGGCGGTGTCAGCGTTGACACGGATGAGCGGCTCGTAGCTGCAGAGCGGCCTGGGGGGGCTCAGCTGCCGACATCCCGCCGACGAGACGCCCCCTCACCGCCCAACACAGCACAGCACAGCCCATCACCGCACCCTCCCGAAACCCTGGACTGTGCAGCACAATCGCCCATGAGGCGCCACCGTCCAGCACACCTTCCGCATACTTCCTAAACCTGGTGTCGCTGGTTCGATTCCAGCCGGGGGCACCACAAAACGCCTGCTCCTGGCGTTTTCCCCTCTCCACCCCTCCCTCGAATCGGCTAGAATCGGCCCCGATGCCGACATTTTGCCGACGAGACTGAAGGAGATAGTAGAGTACGGTTGCGCACAGGGCAGCACGGTATGGCTGTCGCGAAGGTGACACCCGCGCATTCGGGTGGTGGGCGTCGAATGAGGAAAGGCAGCGCAGGATGGCTTTCAGCGAGCTTGAACGCAAGCGCGTCGACCGGCTGATCGGCTCCTACTGCCGCGCTAAGACACGCTCCGAGCTTGCCTTCGTCTACGAGCTCGAGGGCCAGAGCGTGATCCTTTGCGAGGAGCGTCCCGACTGGCGGGATCGCTCCAAGCGTATGCGCACGCCGGTCGCTAAGTTCCGCTTCGTACGCACCAGCCGCCACTGGACCCTCTACTGGCTGTGTGCCGATCGGCGTTGGCATCGCTACGAGCCGGCAGAGCCATCGCCAGACTTGGCTTCGCTACTTAAGCTCGTCGATTGCGACCAGTACGGCGCCTTCTTCGGCTAGCCGCTGCAGGGGCCCTCGATCGGGTGCCAGCGATCGAGCCGCTGTGCCTGCCGTTGCGGCACCCGTTCGGAGACGACCTGGGAGCGGACGACACCCTCACCCTGGTGGCAGGACTCCATTCGTTGGTCCACCTTTGCTCGTTGCAGACGCAAAGGGGTCCGCGGTCGGCGAGCTACTGGAGGCATTTGCCACGGAGTGCCACATTCCGGACGCGAATCATTGCTGCCATACTGGCCGGGGGGCGTCGCAAGAGTTCTGCGGGTGTGCTTCATGCAGGCCACAGACTTCGTAACGGCAAGAGAGACGGAGGCCAGATGACCACGATCAGCGAGATAGCGCGAGACGTCTTCAGCATCTGTACCTATGTCGAGCGGAGCGACCTGCAGTTCCGCCAGTTTCTCATCTGCGATGAGCAGCCTCTGCTCTACCACACCGGCACTCGGCGCATGTTCGAGCGCGTGCGCGACGCGATTGGGCAGATCATGGACCCAACATCACTGCGCTGGATCGCCTTCAGCCACTTCGAGGCGGACGAGTGTGGGGCGCTGAACTACTGGCTGCAGGAGGCGCAGGCGCAGGCGGTCTGCAGCTCGAACGCCGCGCTGGTGAGCGTAGACGACTACGCGTTCGGCAAAGTGCGGCCGCTCAACGACGGAGAGACCCTCTTGCTTGGTTCCCACCGTCTTCGTTTCCTGGCCACGCCGCACTTGCCGCATGGCTGGGACGCTGGTCACCTGTACGACGAGACATCCGGGGTCTTGTTCTGTTCGGACCTGCTCCATCAAGTCGGGGACGTGGCTGCGACGACCATGGAGAGCCGTGTCGCGGCCATGAGGTCAATGCTTGAGAGCTCTCGTGGCACGCCGATGGATTGGTGCATCCCGTGGACGCCGCAGACTCGGGCTCGCCTAGAGCGGCTGGTGAGTCTGCGACCGCGGGTGTGCGCCACGATGCACGGCTCGGCATTTGTCGGCGACGGCGCTGCGGAACTCGCCGCCCTCGCCGATATGCTCGAGGACGTGTACGGTGCTGCTGCCTCCGATGTATAGGTGGGCGTGTGCGGGCAGTGGCCGACATGCGTACTTCGAAGATGAGTACCTCTGCTGAGCAATGCCGGCGCCCGGAATCGCAAGATGCCCGAGCCGGAGGCAGAGCTGCCGAGTACTTCCATGTGGGATCCGAGGAGGAGCTTGGCGAAGTCATCAGGGCACAGGTTATTAGAGTACTAATGCCCTCCGGGTGGCTGGGCTGCGAGTCCGCCAGCACGGCAACGAGCATCGTGACCGCGCACACCAGATAGGCGGACGCGAACGGCACGCATACCTGGCTCTGGGCTACATCCTGGACGGCAGAGTAACGCGATTCACGTCAACGCTGCACGAGTTGAAGAACCTACTGAGATCAACCAGGCCGACGACAGATTCCTGCGCTTGGTAGACCATTGCTGCGACGATCGCAAGCGCCGTTCTCGTCGGCTCATCGCTCACTTTGGCGATGTGTCGGCCAACCGCAGACGGTTCGAAATCGTAGCGACTCATGCGTTCTTCCTGCATCCTCTTTCAGCGCTGCTCAGCCCAGGGCTGTTTACGGTCGCATCTGCTTTGGGGGCGACGCCGGCTTCGGTTCGCGCGGCCTTCGGGTGCGCCAGCGGAACATGATGCCGATGAGAATGCCGATCAGCCAGCCGATGACTGCCGAGAAGAGTACCAGCCAGACGAGCGCGACGGATGAGCTACCGAATACCCAGCTTACCTCGACGTGACCCGTGTTGGTCGCTGCCAGCGCGACCAGGAAGGCCAGCAGCGCGACGGCCACAAACGCGTAGATGTACAGGCGAGTGCGATGCGCCTTGCGGGAGAAGCGCTCGCGAGCGCTCTCGGTAACTGCACCCGCTTCGGTGGAGGAGGCCGGAGTGCTACCGGTCCTCGCGGAGTCAGGTTGTCGCCTCTCGCTCGGATCCATGTCGCTTTGCCCTCCGAGGACCGCCGTCCGGCCCTCTGTCTTCATGTGAAAGGTTCTTTCCGCTCCGACCCGACGGGGCTACGGTGCCTTTCCCTGCTTGCTGCAGCGACATCGTTCTGTGGTGCTCGTCCGCGCTGCCATTGTACCCTCCCGCCGCGATACTCAAAGACGACGTGCTGTTTCTCGCCCTGCGCCGAGCGGATGGACCTGCTCGCTGCCGGCGACGGGCGGGCGAACGACCTCTACACGCATGGACTGTCCTGGGCACACTCGCGCGCTCCGGTCCGGCCGGCCGGAAGTCGGTCCAGAGGCTAGTCGAACACCGGGCCTCCATACGGCGCACCTTTCGCCGTGCACGGCTTACAGAGTACGCCAAAGCGCTGACCCACCTTGACCACGCTGAGCTGTGAACGGGATGACACGCCGTGTCAAGGGCCGTTGTGGCCAGGGTAGGTGAGTCCACAGGCCAGTCGTCACTGGAACAGCACGCGTTCGCTGACAGGCCGCAGCACACGGTGAGCGGGGTTCGGTCAATGGAGCACGCTGCATGCGAAACAGGGCGGATCCGGCTGCCAGGAGGTCACGGGAGGACTCCTTCCGGCAGGTGCTCCTCGCCGACACAGGCGAGAGGACTCAGACAGCGGCCGTCTGCTATGGCCAGGCGGTACGGCAATGGAAAGCCCGCCGCGGTCTGAGAGGACTGCTGACAAGCCAGCCGTGCTAAGACGTGCCTGCCTTGCCGCTCCTCGGCGTGTCACGCCAAGCCTTTGATTGATCCTGCCTGCCGTGCCACGTCTTGCCATGCCCAGCTTCTGCGGCGGGCATTCGGAGTATACCCCGAAGCCGCGGAGTGGCACCGTTGGCTATGGCGACAGCGGAGTCGGCGTGAGTTACGCCACGCGACCGCGACCCTGCTGCTATGTGCCAGCGTGAGCCCCAAGGTCGTCTCCGAGCGCCTGGGTTGCGCCTTGATCGGCGTCACCCTGGAGACCTCCTGTCACGCGATGCCGGGCATGCAGGAGGAGGTTACGACGCCATGATCGACGCGGGACCGCGGAGGCGGCTGACGGGCAAGGACCGGCGTCCAGTCTTTCGGAAACTCGTTGAGAACGATGCGCTTCTCGGTGTTCACCTGGTCCCACGGGCGCGTTCCGGGCAGCGGTGTCAGGAACAGCACGTTGCGCATGTTCACTCCATACCGGCGGGCCGTCTCGGCGACGCGCCCGCCGCTCTCCGGTTGGTCTATGTCTCTAGACCGATGACAAAGGAGCCGCGATCAGGATCCTGTGCCACTGAATGCGCCGCACGGAGGCGGGAATGTCGCGATCTCCAAGGAGGTTGTACCCTTGCCGAGTTCCCGAAGCCCATACCGTGTCGGGGGCTCGAAGCCGATGAAGACACCCCTACACCCGAGATGAGATTGTCGTCCACCACAAGCACGTCCCGCTCACGGATCAGGCGGAACTCTCGCACAACATCCGCGATGGGTCGCGGTCGGAAATATACCGGGCTCCGTTGACCGCTGTCACGCTGCAGAAGCTGCAGCTCAAAGGGCAGCCGGCGGGACCTCGTTCAGCTCGCCGCGTTCCCCGCCATAGCGGCGCCGCACGAGCACCCCGCTAGGCTGTCCCGTATCCGCTGGCAGGCGCGTCGCAGACGGCCCGAAGCTCAGGCGGCGGAGGCGACTGTCGTCTCCCGGTCAGGGCCGCGACTCGTTGCTAGACCGGCGGCCTTGACTACGAAGCCGTCCGGCGCATGACGAGGATCTGCAGATCGTCTCTGAGCTCGTCCGCGAAGGACGTCACCGCGGTATGCAGGCGCTCAGCGAGTAGGTGCGGATGTCGGTCTCCCGAGTCGCACAGCGACTCCCGCAGCCGCTGTTCGCCGAAGAGTACGCCGTGGCGTCGCGCCTCGATGACGCCATCGGTGTAGAGCACGAGTGCTTCGCCGGGGGCGATGCTGAAGACCTTCTCCCGATAGGGCTGCTCGAATGCCCCCAGCGGCGGACCATAGGGCGGCTCGATACATGCGCAGCCAGCCTCGGAGACGCGGACCGGCGGGGGATGACCGGCGCTGGCCAGTCGACCTCGTCCCGACTTCGTATCGAGGAGCGCCAGCAGGGCAGTCACGAGCTGCTCGTTCTTTGTCCTTTGGAGGAGCACATGGTTGACGGTGTCGAGGATGCGCCCTGGTGAGGACGAGACGCGCGCCAAGGCGCGCACGCTAGCTCGGATCGTTTCCGTGAGGCCGGCAGCTGCAATCCCCTTGCCCATGACATCGCCGATGAGCAGGGCGGCTCGCCCGTCGGGGAGCTGGAAGACATCGTGAAAGTCGCCACCGATGAGTTCCGGCCGGTTGGCCGGAGTGGAGAGGGCGGCCAGCTCCAGGCAGTCAATCTCGGGCAGCCGGTGGATGAAGTTTGCTTGCAGTGCGAGAGCGATGGTGTGTTGGACCTCGTATCGCTGTGTGACCGCATCGATATCGAAGAGCGTGATGACTGCTCCGTCGACACGATCGTTGGCCGTCACGTAGGGGCGCACCTGCATCGAGTACCAGTGGCCCAGCTCGTCTCGCACCGCGCGTTCCCTCAAGCCCCGGGTTTCGATGATCTCGAGGAGCAAGGCGCGCAAGTCGGGGACGTCGATGTGCAACTGCAGGTCGGTGATCGGCCGTCCCAGATCGGTCGGGATCATCTTACACAGGCGCTCGGCGGCGGGCGTGAAACGGCGGATACGCAGATCGCGCCCCACCATGATGATCGGGAAGCTGATGCTGGTGAGCAGATTGCCGAGGTCGTCGTTCAGCTCGCCCAGCTCGACGTTGCGGGCATGCAGCTCCTCGTTCGTGGAGCGCAGCTCCTCCTGCGAGGTCTCAAGCTCCTCGTTGACGCTCTGCATCTCTTCGCCAGCCGCCAGGGCCTCCTCGTTGGCGGCCCGCAGCTCCTCGTTAGCCGCCTCCCTGTCTGAGACCAGAGCTGCCAAGCGCTCCCGCGTGGCGTTCAGCTCCGCGCGCAGCGCCTCCGCCTCAGCGGCTCCACCGGGACCTGCGCTCTGGCTGGCCGACGTGCGCGCAGAGCGCTCGTGGACCGCAGGCGCGATCTCATCGAAGAGGACGACGTAGTGCCTGTCTCCGGGCTTCGAGTCGAAGGGCAGGACGTGCACATCGACTGTGTGCCGCTCTTCTCCCTCGGCGACGCCGGCCGCCCTGATGATCACCTTCTCCCCCGTGCGCTTGGCCTCGGCCAGACCTGAGCGCACCTTGCCGAGAAGGTCCTCGTGGACCAAGTCCAGCAGACCGAGGCTCGGTCTTCCGGGGCGGATGCGCAGGTAGGGATCGGTGCGGCCGCGGATGTCTACAACGACGAGATCCGAATCGACGGTGACTCCGGGGGGGCTGAAGGCCGCGAGCACGGCCTTGTCGGCTTCCTCCAGCAGGCCCCGAGTGCCCGTGGGTGTGGGATCGAGTTTGGGCGACGCGACGCCGGTCTTGCCCGCCCTCGCGTTCGGCCAGCCGGTCGGGATGACCATCGGGCCCGCACCGGATGAGCCGGGCTTCTTGGCGAAGATCTTCTGCTTGCCGTCGATGACGTCGAACAACCTGTTGTGGCGGCCGAGGGACTCCGAGCGGCCCAACACCAGGTAGCCTCGCGGCCGTAGGGCATAGTGCAGCACCGGCACGACACGCCGCTGGAGGTCGGCCGTCAGGTAGATGAGCAGATTGCGGCAGCTCACCAGATCGAGGTTGGCGAACGGCGGATCGCGCGTGAGGTCGTGGCGGGCAAACACGCACAGCCCCCGCACGTTCTTGCTGATCTGATAGCCGGCTCCGTCGCGCACGAAGAAGCGCTGCAGCAGCTCCGGGGCGACCACGGAGGCGATCGACTCGGGGTAGGTGCCTCTACGCGCGATGCGCAGGTCGCGCTCGTTGATGTCGGTGGCAAACAGCTTCAAGGGGCGGCTGAGGCCCGTCTGCACCATGACGTCGAGCAGGGTGATCGCCAGACTGTACGCCTCCTCGCCGGTGGCACAGCCCGGCACCCAGAGGCGCACGGGAGCGTCGTTCCCGACATCATCCAAGATGGCGGGAAAGACCCGCTCTCGAAGTACGGCGAAGGTGTCCGGTTCGCGGAAGAATTCGGTGACCATGATCAGGATGTCGTGGTAGAGAGCGTCCACTTCGTCTGGGTCTTCTCGCAGCGCGTGGATGTACTCTCCAAGGTCGGCGGACCTGCGCAACAGCATGCGCCGGGCGACGCGGCGGCGCACGGTCGTCATCTTGTAGGCCGAGAAGTCCACTCCGAACGCCGCTCGCAGCAGCGAGAAGACCTCTCCAAACGCCTCGTCGTCGTGCTCCGGCTCCGCCACCGTCGGCGCAGCCTCACGAGACGCAGTGACGTCGCAGGCGGCCAAGTGGGGGTGAGCTGCGATACGCGCGAGCTCGGTGGCGATCTCCTCCGGCCGCAAGACGAAGTCGACGACTCCGGCGGCGATCGCGCTTGCTGGCATGCTGGGGAACTCAGCAGAGGGAGGATCTTGTGCAAAAGTCAGGCCTCCGCTCGACTTGATCGCGGTCAGGCCTAGCCTTCCGTCTGCTGCCGAGCCGGAGAGGATGACGCCGATGGAGCGCTCGCCGAGGTCGTCTGCCAGCGAGCGCATGAAGGCATCGATCGGCAGGTGCCGTCCGGCTGCCTCAGTCCGGGAAGTAAGCCTCAACTGACCCTCGACCACCGTCATGTCCTTGCCGGGAGGGATGACATAGACGTGGTCGGGTTCTATGGCGGTGCCGTCTGTTGCCTCGGTGACCGACATCGGGGACTTGCGTGAGAGTAGGTCTGCGAGGTGACTCGGGCGGCTTGGGTCGAGGTGCTCGACGAGGACGTAGGCCATGCCGGTGTTTGGGGGTAGCCTCTCGAGAAGTCGCGACACGGCTTGCAAGCCGCCAGCGGAGGCGCCGATGCCGACGATCACACAGGGTAGGCCAGGTGCGCAATGCGCCGTCACATCGGTGCTCGTCGAAGGTCGTCTCTTTTGACCCTGAGGATCGCTGTTCATGCATCTCCAAGGGGAGTGCGGGCCATGCTGCTACAACTGGAGACAGCGCTCCGCCTCAGTTCACAGGGTTCACGTCTATCAGTATAGTGACGATTGAGCGCTGCGCCCACACCTGCGCTGGGGCCGCGTCAGCGCGTCCCAGGCCCGTCTTGACGCTCGCCCATCGGTCGCTGCCGACATCCCGCCGACCAGACGCCCCCTCACCGCCCAGCACAACCAATCACAGGCCATCACCGTCGTCCCCTAGAACCCTGCACTGTGCAGCACAATTGCCCATGAGGCACCACTGGCCGTCACAGCTTCCGCATGCTTCCTAAACCTGGTGTCGCTGGTTCGATTCCAGCCGGGGGCACCAGCTTTTACCTGCTCAGGGCGATTTCCTAGAGTGGGCTGCCCGCTCGTATCTTCCGAATCGGCAGGATTGCCGACATTCTGTCACCCCGACACGGCAGCGCGCGCCGACACCTACGACACCACCCAACCCGAGCGCTGCTGAGCAGGCAAGTGACCTTGCCCGAATGCTTGTCTGCGGAGGATACTCTGCGGCGGTGCTGTGCGACGAGTAACAGCGGTGAATGGAGGCGATGGGGCATGCCGAACGAGGTGCATCTATGGTGTGTCGGACCCGACGGTACGCTGTCTGAGCTTGGCCGCTCCGCCCTCGATATGGAGGCGCGTCTGCAGGAATGGTTGGCCAGGGACATCTCGGTGCTCGATCGTGACCTGCTCGTCATTGGCCGCGAGGTCGAGACGGACTTCGGCGGCTTCATCGACCTACTCTGTCTGAACCGTGCTGGAGATGTCGTTGTGGTCGAACTCAAGCGCGACAAGACTCCGCGCGAGATCACCGCTCAGGTACTCGACTACGGATCATGGGTCGTTGACCTCTCGAACGAACGGATCACCGCGATAGCTGAGACACATCTCGGCGAGGGCGCCCTCGAGGAATCGTTTCGGAGTAAGTTTGGTGCAGAGCTGCCCGAGACGCTCAACGGCGAGCACCGGCTGCTCGTTGTCGGATCGAGCATCGATGCTAGTTCCGAACGGATCATCACGTACCTCTCCGACCGTCATGGGGTGAACATCAACGCCGCCACCTTCCAGTATTTCTGCGGAACAGACGGATCGGAGTTCATCGCTCGCGTCTACCTCATCGAGCCCTCGCAGGTCGAGCTCCAGAGTCGCACCAAGGGCAGTTCAAAGCGACGACCCCCCCAATCTCACCTACGACAAGCTGCTCGAACTTGCCGACAATGCTGGCGTTGGCGAGCTCTATCGCCACGCTGTTGCGTCTTTCGAGGTGCCGCTGCAGAAATACACAACGAGGAGTTCGATCGGTTTCGCTGCTAGCCATCAGGGCGGGCGGAAGAACCTGATCAGCCTCCTACCCGGTGAAAGCAGCGCCACGGACGGGTTGCGCTACCAGCTCTACGCCAGCCGTTTCGCGGCAGTTGCCGGTCTGTCAGCAGACCAGGTTCTGGAGCTTCTGCCGCCCGGATACAAGGACTGGAGCTACGATAACTCCCAGGATCCCGACTGGCAGGGTTACCAGGGGTTCATTGCCACAAGGGAGGAGGTGGATCGCCTGTCGGCGCCACTCCGAAATCAGTAGGGCCGCGACCAAGGAGAATCCGCCCCTTCGCCCTCGATTTGCGCACTCTCAGCTACCTGCCGGCGAACACCAAGCCCGCGATCAGCGCCGCCGCCTCCTCCTGCATCGCCGGGATGGCATGGCTATACGTATCGAGCGTGATGGACACCGTCGCATGACCCAGCCGTTCGGAGACCACCTTGGGGTGGATGCCGGCCCGCAGCGCCAGGGTGGCATGGGTATGTCGCAAGTCGTGGAGTCTGATCTTGGGCAACAGCGCCTTCTTGACGGCGATGCGAAAGTAGCGCGTCACATCCTCAGGATGCAGCGCCTCGCCATTCTCCTTGGTAAACACCAGGCCGGTGTCGATCCAGGCCTTGCCCCATTCCGTCTGTTCGGCAAGCTGGCGCGCGGCCTGAGCTTTGAGCACCTCGACCGTCTCAGCATCGAGGGCGATGGCTCGCCTGCCTCTGGCCGTCTTGGGTTCGCTGACGATCACTTCGCGTCCGCAGGGGATCAGGGCGCGGCGCACCGAGAGGCGAGTGTTGGCGAGGTCCACATCCTCCCAGCGCAGGCCCAAGGCCTCACCGCGTCTCATGCCGCTCATCGCCAGTGTGCCAGAGGCCTGAGTTCAAGTTTGAACTGCAGCAGCTGTCCGAATTCACCCGAGGCCAGATCGCAGCGCAAGGCTACGACATCCTGGCGCCGACGCATGCCAACCGCTTCTCATTCCGCCCCTCGCAGGTGCGTGAGAGCTACTACTCATGGCCAATCGTGGCGGAGCTGGCTGCCAGCGACTGGCTGCTGGGCCTCAACGAGAACCGTGGCGAGGCGCTCATCGATGCCGATCGTGCTGCCTTGGCTGAGCGCATGCGGCGGTATCTGGACGCGTCAGTGTCGATGTCGGATCTGCCTTCCGAACTGGATGCGCTGCGACGCGACTGGGCCGGTTTTGACCCCGTGCAGACGCGAGCTGAACTGCTGTCTGGCGGTTTTGAGGAAGGCAAGCTGGTTCGATTCCTCGCGAAGCCGTTCGATCTCAGGTGGGCCTATGCGGAGACGCGAGCCGGGCTGTGGAACCGCTCCCGGTCGACTCTTGTTCGACACGCGGCTCTACAGAACCGATTCATCATGGTCAGGTGCCGTGCGCCGCGGGCCGATGACGGCGCGGCCTTCAACATCAGTCGGTCGCTCGCCGATCAGCACGCGCTGCACAAGGACGCATACCTGATTCCGTTTCTGCTCGCTCCGTCTGAGCAGGAGCAGGCCAGCATGTTGGAGGAGCCCCGAGAAGCTGTTGCCAATCTCTCCGAGTCCGCGTCGCGTTACCTCGCCAGCATCGGCAGCAGTGCATCTGACGGCGAGAAGGCGAAAGCGGAGGCCGTCTGGCTTCATGTTCTTGCCACCGGCTACGCACCGACGTACCTGCACGAGAACGCCGATGGGATACGGCTCGACTGGCCTCGCATTCCCCTCCCGGCCGGCCGCGACGCGCTGCTGGCCTCAGCGAAGCTGGGAGGGCGCGTCGCGGCCCTGCTCGATGTGGAGGAGCCGGTCGACGGTGTCACCACCGGCTCCCTGCGCTACGAGCTTCGTCCCCTCGGTCCGGTCGCTACCGCCAACGGCCGTCAACTCGATCCCGCCTCTGGCGATCTGGCGGTCAGCGCCCGCTGGGGCATCCGTGGCAAGGGCGGCATCACCATGCCGGGCAAGGGTCGCATCGAGGAGCGTCCTTACACCGCCGAAGAGCAGGCGCTGCTTCGCGAGGGCGCCGCCGCGCTCGGCCTCTCCTACGATCAGCTCCTCACCTGTCTGGGCGAGACCACCTGCGATGTGTTCCTCAACGAGCATGCCTACTGGCGCTGCGTGCCGATCCGCGCCTGGAAGTACACGATAGGCGGCTACCAGGTGGTCAAGAAGTGGCTCTCCTACCGCGAGCGGGCGCTGCTTCGGCGCGATCTGAAGCCCGAGGAGGCGCGCTACGTAACTGAGATGGTGCGCCGCATCAGTGCCATCCTGCTGCTGGAGCCGGCGCTCGATGCCAGCTACGAGCGGGTGAAGGCGGACGTGTATGAGTGGGGGAAGGCCGCTTCTCCCAATCGCACCCCGCTGCGATAGGCGAGCTCACTATCTCAGTGAAGGCCGTTTGTGTTAGATTAGCCACCGCATCGCGTCAGTGAATCGAACTCGGCTGAGATAACGGGGAATCGATCATGCCCAGCCAAGTCAGCTCAGATCGCGCGGGAAGGTATGTGCGCCAGCCAAACGGCTACAGCGCGTTCGTCCCCAAGCCACTGCCGCCCACGCCCCCCCTGCGCCAAGATGCAGAGCTTGCCAGCTTGCTGTCAGCCGCTGATCACCGCCTTGGCCGACTGGACGGTGTGGCTGTGACGCTCCCCAATCCCGACCTCTTCGTGGCGATGTTCGTCCACAAGGAGGCGGTGCTCAGCTCGCAGATCGAAGGCACGCAGGCCTCGCTCGATGATGTGCTTGAGTTCGAGGCGGGGGCCGCGCCGGCCGACCTGCCAGGCGACGTGGCCGAGGCGGTCAACTATGTAGCTGCGATGAACCATGGCCTGCAGCTCATCAAGGAACTGCCACTGTCATTGAGGTTGATACGGCAGATCCACAAGCGGCTGCTGGAGGGTGTTCGCGGGGCCGAGAAGGAGCCCGGCGAGTTCAGGCGATCTCAGAACTGGGTCGGGCCGATGGGCACCAGCCTGACCCAGGCCATGTACGTTCCGCCTGCCGTGGACGATATGAACCGAGCCATGGGTGACCTTGAGGGCTTCCTGCACGATCGGCGACCGCTGCCTCCCCTCATCAAGTGTGGGTTAGTGCACTCTCAGTTCGAGACCATCCATCCCTTCCTCGACGGCAACGGGCGCATGGGGCGTCTGCTCATCACGTTCCTGCTTTGCCAGCAGGGAATTCTCGAAAGGCCGTTGCTCTATCTTAGCTACTTCTTCAAGCGGAATCGGATTGAGTACTACGACCGACTGCAGGCGGTGAGAGACAGGGGCGCCTGGGAGGAGTGGATGAAGTTCTTCCTGCGCGGCGTCATCGAGGTCTCGGGCGAGTCGGCTGCCACTGTACGCGACATCCTCGCTCTGCGCGCAGCGCACTACGAGCTGCTGCAGACAAAGCTCCGCTCAGCAAACAGCCTGCGTCTGCTCGATCGTCTCTACGACCGCCCGGTGACCTCTGTCTCAGGCGTTGCCGAGTACCTCGGGCTAACGTTCAACGGTGCCAATGCGCTTGTAGGCAGGTTCTGCGACCTCGGCCTGCTTCGAGAGACAACTGGGGGCGCACGAAGCAGACGTTTCGCCTACGATCCGTACCTCTCGCTGCTGCGCACTGGGACGGAGCGACCCACGACGTAGTTGGCTTTCGTCCGCCGGCACGTCGTCGGTCTGCCGTCGGCGTTGACGGCGGTATGCGGCCTGTTCGAGAGCAAGTCAGGTCTTGAAGACCGATGCCTTTGCCCCCTCGGACCTCGCGGGGGGCACGGGAGCCAGACAAGGCGCGCGCAAAGCCCGACGGCGCAGGGTGAGTCTGGGAGAGTTTAGCTAACGTCCGCCACTAGCCTCGTCGTACGCTGGTCTGAAGCCTCGCGCGAGGCACCAGTGCGCGCGAGATCCCCCGAGTGCGAGGCGTCAGGGGTCGGCCAAATCGCTGGGAGATTCCGAGATCGATTCACAGGGCGATTCATAACGGTCCTCGAGGTGGCCCGTACCATGAGTACTTCAGACAAAATCTCCCTGCGGAGCCTAGTGTCGAAGACGTACTACGTGTCCGCGACGAAGCCGCAAGAGAATTCAAGATTCGGAGGTATCGCCCGTGGTGATCTGGCGGCTGGCAGACCCCCAGGACTATCGCTTTGCCGCCGCCGGCACGCGGGGGACTTGGGAGCAGGTTGAGCCTCCTCGTTCCTCCGCGGACACAGGGGCTTTTCGTCGCGCTAGTCCTCTCGTGATGGAATGGGAAGACGGCTCGGACCCCATAGGCGATTTCACCTGGGTGGGTATAGCCGACATCGCGGTTCGCCAGGATGTGTTTGTCCAGCTTGACCAGAGGCTCCACGGTCTGACGGGGGGCGATAGAGATGGTTCAGGCTCCTCGGTTGCAGAGGCCAAGGCGGGCGACAGGTCGCGAGAAGCGTCGGGTTTGGTTGCCGTATCGAGGCGACGTAGTGCCTTCTACGCATAGGCGCGGATGTCTTCAGGTGTCTTTGGGCCACGAACGACCTCTTCATGACGGCCAGAAGGGCTCAGGCGAGACTCTCGCTACCCACCAGGCCTCAGCTGCGGGTGAAGATGGAGGTGCCACGCGTGTCTTCTCCAGGAGCAGGGGTGTGTTGCCCATGTACGGGCACCCCGGAGGCGGGAGCGAGCGCATCGGATCAGGGTTGGTCCCTGTCACGGTTCGTAGTGTTCGGAGACTGTGGGGGTTTTCGAAATGACGGGTGGGCTAATCGGCAAGCGAGTTGAACTTACTGTGGTCAGAAGTGGCCGGGCGAATTCGGACAGCCCGATAGGTGATACTGCTCCCCGGCGCCAGACCGAGGAGGAAGCACACCAATGTCACGACGCCCACGCCGCAACCACTCGCCGGCCTTCAAGGCCAAGGTCGTCCTGGAGGCGATCAAGGGCGAGCAGACCGCGATCGAGATCGCGGAGCGCTTCGACGTCCATCCCAACGTGGTCACGAAGTGGAAACGCCAGCTGCAAGAAGGCGCTCCCGGCGTGTTCGGCAGCGCGGAGAGCGACAAGGACGAGAAGACCGACGTCGCTAAGCTGCACGCCAAGATCGGTGAGCTCACCATGGAGTGCGATTTTTTGTCCGGGGCGCTCGGGCGCGTGGACGCACCGAGCGCAAGGCGATGATCGATAAGGCACACCGTCTGCCCATCACCAAGCAGGTCCGCCTGCTCGGCCTCTCGCGCTCAAGCGTCTACTACGAGCCGGTGGCGGTGAGCGATGAGCTCCACACCGAGCTGCCCTTCTACGGCGCAAGAATGATCCGCGGTGAGCTGCTCGCTCGCGGCTTCGCCGTCGGGCGGGGCCACGTCGCCACCCTCATGCGCCGCATGGGCATCAGTGCCATCGCCCCCAAGCGCAGGACCACGAATCCCGCCCCGGGCCATAGGATCTACCCCTACCTGCTGCGTGGGCGGGATATCGAGGCTCACCACAACTTCCCTAGGAAGTATGCGACCGAGTTCGCACGGAGACGCATCGACTGCAACAACCCGAAATATGGCTCATGGTGGGAACGCGGGCCTCACCGAAGAAGCTCGGCAGAGATCAATACGCGCTGGGGGAAGTGGCTCACCGACCACCCAAGAAGCGGCAAGTGGAGGACGCTGCGATATGGCAGAAAGCTCGCGAAGGAGTATGGATTCAAGACTCACTTCTAGGAAGCAGCTCGACCTGGCCGATGTCTACCTCCTCAGTGATCCGCTGCAGGACCGCGTCCTGCGTGCGGAGGTCGCGGCTATCAAGCTGCGCCGTCGCGAGGATGATCTGGACATCCTCCGGGGTCGGCTCAGCGTGGAGGAACCAGTGCAGGCGCGCTGGGCGATGGGCGGAGCAAAGGCGAGCGATCTCGTCTGGGCAACCGAAATCTGGCCGTTGTTTATCAACGAGCGGGTGGAGGCGCTGCTCCAGGAGCACGGTTTCACAGGTTGGGGGACCTACCCTGCCGAGCTGCGGGGCAAGAGCGGCGAGCCAATCCCGGGCTACAGGGGCCTGTCCATTCACGGCCGCTGCGGTAAGATCCGCCACCGGTGCTCCAGCACAGTGACGGTGCAATACCCGGCACGCAAGGCTCGCAGGCGCAAGGGGCTGTTCTTCGACCCTGACTCATGGGATGGCTCGGACATCTTCCTACCCAGCAGCGGAGAGCTGTTCAAGTTCGTTGTCGGGGATGTGAAGCGCGCGTTCGAGAAGGCCAAGATCAGGAACGTGTACTTTGAGGCGACTACCGAGACGCTATACGATCGCTGACCGGCCGCGTGAGGGAGAGTGGCACGCCTCGGGACGTTCCTATACGGCGTCAAGTGCATCGCCTGTGCTTGTCTGCCGTAGATCGACGCTCAGCGTTCGGTACACCTCGCGAGCGATGTAGCGCTCAAGACAGCGAATGATCTCTCGCTTCGAGAGTCCCTCGGCGCTTCGCCGGGCAGCGTAGGCGCGTGTACGAGGGCAGTAGCGGAGTCGGACGACGGCGACCATATGCAGCGTGCGATTCGCCGCACGATCACCGCCACGATTGAGCCGGTGCCGTCTTGTCAGTCCCGAGAAGCTGGAATGGGGTCAGCAGCGCACAGGTGGGCAAACGCGGCCTCGTTGCGCAGCCTGCCGACGTTCTGCCTCGCGGTGACGAGCAACTGCCCGGCGTGCTGGATCCCGACCCCGAGTAGCGCTGTCGTGCGAGGCGCCGTCCGGCGAACGAGTTCCTCGAGTGCGCGGTCGAGCCGGCCGATCTCCTCATCGAGGGCCGCGATGCGCAGGGCCAGACTGCGGAGAGAGGTAGCCGGGTTGGCCCGGCCACTTCTCAGATCGCCTCTCGCCAGATCCTGCGCTACGCCTCCTATGCTTTCGATGCCGAGAGCGCCTCTACTACCTCTCAACTCGCTCCTACGATCCGCTCACTCGCCAGTTCATCAGTAAGGACCCGGCTAAGGCCGATGGCGAGGAGAGCGCCTACCAGTACTGCGGTGGGGAGCCGGTTACAAAAGTCGACCCCACTGGCCTGATTGCCTTGTATACTCACTACTGGTGCAACCTCTGGAGTTGCAATAGCAGCAACTGGACGACTGCCTCGTGGTATGAGTTCCGGCAGCTCCCCCATGCCAATAAGACGTTTACGACCGACGGCGTTTGCGAGAGGAAGAGACGGAGGCGTGTCGACGCATATCAGAGAGACCTACAGGGGAAGGACGATATCCATAACGCATCGGGTGAGAGTGAGATTCAGAGTAGTCCACCAACATCAGACGCACATCGGCAAGTACGGCGGATCAAGACGGTTTCCGGAAAGCTGGATTAGGCATCGCACTCGTTAGGAGAAGTGGTGAGAGCACTTGAGGAGACAATCCTCCGAGAATTCCAGAATATGGTGGAGTCCACTGCCGGTTCGTTGTCCAATGCTGGCATTAGCTGGGGTGCACCGGAGATTGAGGTATGGATAGATGATGAGGCGAACTACACTTCCGAATTCAGGGTGATGATCCTCAAGAAGGGGGACGTCGACGATGTGTGGGAGTTCCACATCTATAGGCAGGGACAGGCAGTGGTGACAGAGAGTGAGGCGATTGACTGGCTAGGAGAGCGCTTTGCTGAGCTTTCCAGAGCGTGAACAGACATCGTCCTGTATATCCCCCGGCGCCCTTTGGGCCGCGTTCCCCTTGGAGGGGCCGGCACGTCTTTCGGCCGCGCCGTATCGAGGGTCCATAGCGATCTGGTGTCAGCGTTGGTGCTTTGGACATCGCTCACGGAGATGTTGAATCCCTGGCGCCGATGAGGATCATTCGTGATGACGATTGCCTACCTTGCCAATCCGAACCGGCTACGGTGGCTGGCGAGCGACGACGATGCCGTGGTCGATTTCCGCGAGTGGCTCGTCGCGTGAATCTGGTCTGTTCCAAGGCGTGCCGCGTCGAGTGGCGTCGAGCTGCACCGTCAGGCCAGCTTCATGAGAAATGAGCATCGCGCAAGCGGGCAAGCGTCCTCAGTGAAAGGCATATCTCAGCAGCTTCGTGACTTCCGTCAACGAATCCGCTATCAGTCCACTGATCTTTCTCGTAGGTCGCATTCTGCTGGAGGTATCACGAGCGAAGCCGCCGCGGCTGGGGGCTGTCGGCGAGGGACAGGTCCTTGCGTCGGAGCCGATGGGACGCCGAGGGACGCAGGAGCATGCAGGTCAGTGCGGCTGCAGTTGTCGTGAGCGGGGCCGGCCGGCAATGCGTCGTAAGCAGGCATGCTCGGGATCGTGTCAAGGTTCAGTACTGTCAAGGTTCAGTACCTGTGCCGCCGCGCTGCCGACGAGACGCCCTCTCACCGCCCAACACAGCGCAGCACGAGCGATCACCGCACCGTCCCAGAACTCTGCACCACAATCGCCCATGAGGAGCTACTACCGGTCACGTCTTCGGTGTGTTTCCTAAACCTGGTGTCGCTGGTTCGATTCCAGCCGGGGGCACCACAAAATGCCTGCTCCTGGCGTTTTCCTCTGTATGCCTCTCCCTCACATCGGCTAGAATCGGCCCCGATGCCGACATTTTGCCGACGAGGCTGAAGGGGATAGTAGGGCGACGAGACTGAAGGGGATAGTAGAGTACGGTTGCGCACCGGACAGCACGGTATGGCTGTCGCGAAGGTGACACCCGCGCATTCGGGTGGCGGGCGTCGGATGAGGAAAGGCAGCGCAGGATGGCCTTCACCGAGCTTGAGCGCAAGCGCATCGAGTGCCAGCTGGTCGGACACAGAGTGCAACTGAACCGTTAGGGGGCTCAGAGGATGCCGGAAGTGGTCGAGGACTTGTTTCAGCCGGCTGAGGGGTCTGGCGAAGCCGCAGCCGTGGGCTTCCGGCCCGCCCGTCGCGCCGCACTGCTCTCCCTCTCCTTCGCTCATGGAGCCGCCGACATCATCCACAGCGCCATCCCGGCGCTGGTGCCGTTCTTCGTCGTTGAGCGTGGCTACTCCTACGCAGCGGCGAGCGCGTTTGTGCTGGCCGGCAGCCTAGGAGGCATCGTGCTGCAGCCGCTGGCCGGCGCCTACGGCGACCGGACCGGCGCTCGCTGGCTGCTGCCCTGGGGTCTGGTTGTCACGGGACTCGGCGCCGGCCTTGTCGGTCTGGTCGGCAACTACGCGCTCGCGCTCATCGTCGTCGGCGTGAGCAGCATCGGCTTCGCCGTCTGCCATCCCGAAGGCGCGCGTTATACGCGCGTCGCGGCAGGCAGCAACCTGGTCACGAGCATGAGCGTCTACTCCGTGGGCGGCAGCATCGGGTTCGCATTGGGGCCGCTGTTGGCGGCGGCGGTAGTGGGGCTTTTCGGCATGGACGGGACGATCCTGCTCGCGGTACCGGGTGTGATCGCGGCCGTGCTCGTCGCAGTCCAGATCAGGCGCCTGCCGCCGGTCCTCAACCGTCGCACGCACCACGCCACGCTCAGCAGTCTGCGTGAGGAGTGGTCGCCGTTCGTTCGTCTCATCACCTACGTCGGCCTGCAGGCAGCCGTGGTGACCGGGCTGATGGTGTTCGTGCCGCTTCTGCTGGTCAAGACACGTGACGTCTCTCCCGGCCGCGCCGATGTCATGGGCAGTGTCCTGCTGGCCGCCGCCGCTGTCGGTACGCTGCTCGGCGGTCGCCTCGCCGATCGCTACGGTCGCCGCCCGATACTGATCATGCCGATGCTCGTCCTGGCGCCGCTGGTGGCCACCCTGCCCGGTCTCGGCTACGCTGCCATGCTGCCGGTCATCGCGCTGATCGGCCTAGTGATGAACCTCGGCATGAGTACCTTCCTCGTCGTCGTGCAGGAGTACTTGCCGGGTCGGGTGGGACTGGCCACCGGGATGATGCTGGGTATGAACGTGGGCGGAGGGGGCCTTGCCAGTCTGCTGTTCGGATTGCTCGGCGATGCAGTCTCACTGCCCGCCGTGCTCTACGTGGCTGCGGCCCTGCCGCTGCTTGCCGCGACGATCGCCGTCACGCTGCCGCGTCCGGCCGCCTCTCAGCCGAATGAGAAGTGGCGCTTGGGCGACACGCTCGAAGTCACGATGACTGACGCACACGCTTGAGGTTGGCCTACGATCGACCATTCATTGGCCGGCTGGACGGCGTAGCTGCGACGCTCCGAGGCGATGACGATGCCCTGGGCATTTCGGCGACCGCATCGCCCGTGCTCCATCAGCATGGCGAATTGTCAGTCAGGCCTGCAGTATCAAGGGGGGGCAAAACTCTGGACTTGCCCACGGCAGAAATCATAGCGAATCAACTAGATGATTATACGTCTCAGCGATTTAGAGTACTGGACTGTGCTGCCCGGTGATATTCTGCTAACGTGGAAGACAAGCAGCGAGTGATGGCTAAAATCAAAGAGCATATGGGGCAATGGCATATCCCTGTGGTGTGGGAAGATGCTTAGCACTGCCAGGCGAGTGATTGTCGCGTGAGGATCATGATTCAGAGGACCCCATGGCTCCTTGATCACGAACGCTGGCTAAACGGTGGGGAAGTGCCCATGCATGAGGTGCTCCCTGTCCTTTCGATTGATTCAATCGTCGGCGGCAACACCATGAGCACCCGCCTGTGGGGCGCAAATATCAAGGGCTTTTCATCGATCCGATGTTTGAGGAGGTCATGGGTAGCTCGATGGCCAGGCTGGCTAGATCCTGATTCCTATTGGAAGCGGAGGCGCCACAGTGGCCGTGTTCCGTTAGCATCGACCACAGAGATATGCCACTTATATATGGCAATCGCTTGCATATTAGCTACCGTCATCGCATGTCTACTTAGTGGCTGTGGGCGATCTTTAGGAAGTACTGATAGCGAAAGTTTCAGTGCGGAATACACGAATATGACACACAGCTTCAGTATAAAGTGGGATCCAGTGCGCTTTCGACTCGTTGACATACATCCATCATCACATTTTGACCTAGATATACAGCTATGGTCGCGAGGTGTGAGTAATGATTACTTCATCGGTTGCAGCGATGAGTTTGTAGAGATCCAGGCTATTACTTCCAGCGATGCCGGTGAATACTTTAGAGAGGACTTGGACGCTCTGAGAAGGTACGGCCGCGTGATGAGAGAAGGAAGTGTTGCGGGGCTGAAAGGATATGTTGGTGATGTTGTAGTGGGAGGCTCTCATGCGAAGGATTTTTTGTTGCTGCATGCCGGCAGCTACTACAGACTGACAGCGACGTGTGGAGCTGAGGAGTGGGCAAGGTCTAGTCCTGGGCTGATAGCCATCATTGAGTCCTTTCGACTAGCTCGCTACAGATGATTGCGGGTTGGCGTGATGCTCGTGGGCACGGGGCAGCGCCGGTGGCCCATATGAGGGGCCTGGGAGAGGCAGGGCTACGAGTCGGCAGAGCTATCACGTGATCTAGCCTCTAGCCTCTCTTGGTCTCTGGCATCACGGCCGCGGCACTACGCCGCGGACGTCTCGCCGTTGTCCTCCATGCTGGCGCCCTTCTCTCGGTGATCTTCCTCGGCCTGGTCGTCACCGTCTTGGCTGTGCAATGGGAGGGCGCTTTCGCGGGCGCACCGAGCCTTGGCTGGATCGCCTTCTATATGCTCGTTGCGACGGCGGCGCTTGCTGCTGCGGCGCGGCTTGGCTTCCGCGCGTAATGGCCTATTTGGCAAGCCGACGGCTAGTCGGGTTCTCTCGCTCCACTTAGCGGTTACAGGGGGTCATTGCTACCGTATCGGCGCTGGGTGGCGCAGCGGCCTTCAGCTGCGCATTCGGTCGCTTGGCATCACGGGCAGAGTTTGAACGCAAGCCGCATGAGCCAACACCGCACTCCGTGAATACCAGCCCCGCGAACCTCTTCGCCTGGGGAAACGCAGGCTACTTGCCCGCGAACACCAGCCCCGCGATCGGGCTCGCCGCCTCTTCCTGCATGGCCGGCGCGTGACCTCCCGTATGCCGGCGACTGCCGTAAGGAAACCCAGATCGGCCTGCGGTTCGCATGAGAATACCGCTCGCAGGTCGCCGCCGTGGCGGGCGATGAGCCCCTGTGGGGTGTCGGTGGCGATCACGCCCGATGCAGGGCCTTCAATCACAAGGCCCGGCTTGTGGCTCGGCCAGCCGACGGACACCGGCGGCGAGCCATACTTCCTCCCGTCGACTCGTCCGAGGAGGTGATCATGGGGTCCATACTCGATCACAGCCGTTGAGCTGGCGTCTCCGCGGCCGCCTCTGGGTGTGATCGCCGGCCGGGGCCCCGTGAGGGCTCCCAGTACTGTGCCTCCTCGAAGGACCTAGCAGCTTCTACGGTCGCCTACTAGGGATCGATCGCCACTCGTGCAGCGTGGCTGCCGGGCATTGGCCGCAGTCCGGTGTCCCGATGGGCTGCTCCCTTCGAGTCGAGGCCGTCTGTCTGTGCACGGTCTGCGAAGGGAGAACGATGAGCGACACCACTATTGACTATCATGATATGTGGTGAGATTTGGGCCTTGACCTGCCGGCTCACGACATGCTGCTGGCCGTCATCCCGCAGCTCTACCAGGCCGCCTACCTCACGCAGGAGGCGCGGCCGAAGGGCATGGCCTACTTCGACTTCGTCATGAGCGAGATCCACGGCCTGCGCATCAAGGAGCTGGTCGACCACCAGGCCGCCGCCGGCACGGTGATCGGCACCTTCTGCCTGTATGTGCCGGAGGAGATCATCCGGGCCCTCGGCGGGCAGTGCGTTGGCCTCTGCGCCGGCGCCGAGTGGGCCTACGATGAGGCCGAACGGCTACTGCCGCGTACCACCTGCGCTCTCATCAAGTCGGCCACCGGCTTCAAGCTCGGCAAGGTCTGCCCCTACGCTGAATCAGCCAACCTGATCGTCGGCGAGACCACTTGCGATGGCAAGAAGAAGGCCTACGAACTGCTCGGCGAACTGGCTCCCATCCATGTCATGGAGTTGCCGCAGATGAAGCGGCCCGACGACAAGGCGCTCTGGCGGGCGGAGATCGATCGTCTGGTCGCCAGACTGGAGGAGCTAAGCGGCCGTACGCTGGACGTGGACGGGTTAAGGGCCGCGACGCGAGAGGTCAACGACAAGCGGCGCGCGCTCCAGCGCCTGAACGCGACGCGTACCGTCCGTCCGGCTCCGATCTCCGGCAAGGACGCACTGCTAGCAGTGCAGGTGGCCTTCTATGACGATGTACCGCGCTTCACCCAGATGGTCAACAAGATCGCCGACGAACTGGAACAGAGGGTCGCCAACGGTGTTGGAGTCGCGCCCGCCGGAGCTCCGCGCGTGCTGGTGAGTGGCACGCCGATGGCGATCCCGAACTGGAAGGTCCACGACATCATCGAGAAGGCGGGCGGTGTGGTGGTCGGCGAGGAGCTCTGTACCGGCTCACGATACTACGAGAAGCTGGTGGACGAGAGCCCCGACACGGTGGATGGCATGCTCGACGCCATCGCCGAGAAGTACCTGGACATCAACTGCGCGTGTTTTACACCGAACGCCAAGCGGACAGACGATGTGCTGCGGCTGGCGCGCGAGTTGGATGTGGATGGCATCGTGCATGCGTCACTGCAGTTCTGCGGGCCGTACCAGATCGAAGCAACGTCGGTGGAGCGGGTGGCCAAGGAAGCCGGCTACCCGATGTTGCGCATCGACACCGACTACTCGGCGGAAGACGTGGCGCAGCTCGGCACACGCGTCGAGGCGTTCCTGGAGATGCTATGAAGAGGACGTCGGTGATTGTCGGGCTCGACATCGGCTCGCGCACGATCGGCGCCGTCTGGCTTGAGACCTGCCCCGGCAACGGCAGCACGGGCGAGTCGCGTATCGCTAGGAGTGCGCTTCGCGACTCAGGCAGCGATCCGCAGGCGATGGCAGCGCGATTGCTAGCCGGTAACAGCCAGGATCTCGTGGTTGCCACCGGCTACGGCCGGCGCGCCGCCGCCGAGTGCCTAGGCGCCCAGACCATCACGGAAATCAAGGCTTATGCGCTCGGCGCACGGCATCTCTGCCCACAAACGCGCGCCATCCTCGACATGGGCGGCCAAGACACCAAGGCGATCGCCATCTCGGCGGGTGGCGACGTCGAAGACTTTGAGATGAACGATCGTTGCGCCGCCGGCACAGGACGTTTCTTGGAGGTGATGGCGCACGCGCTCGGTCTGGGGATCGACGAGTTGGGCGAAGTCGCTTTGCGGGCTGACAGTGCGGCTCAGGTCTCGTCGATGTGCACCGTCTTCGCCGAGAGCGAGGTGGTCGGACTTCTCCACCGCGGCGTGCCACGCGAGCAGATTGCGCTTGGCCTGCACGAGGCGGTGGCTCGCCGCACACTAGCCATGCTCAGGCGTGTGGATGCCACCGGACCGCTGCTGTTCGCAGGCGGCGTGGCGCGCAATCAGGCGATGTGGTGCCTCGTCGCGTCCGGCTACGACGGTCCATTGCTCAGTGTCTCCGAGCCGCAGCTTGTCGGTGCGCTGGGCGCCGCACTGCACGGTCTAGAGGTCGAGCAGTGAGCGGACCGGCGCCACCCGCGCTCATCTGCCTCGACAACGCCGCTACTAGCTGGTCCAAGCCACCGCCAGTGATCGACGCCGTGCGCAACTTTCTCACCGAGATCGGAGCGAACTCTGGGCGTTCGGTCCATCGCCGATCGGTGGAATCAGCACGGATCGTCTTCCGCGTGCGACAGGCCGTGGCGAAGCTGGTCGGTGTGGCTGACACCCTGCGCGTCGTCTTCAGGCACCGCCTACGACGTCCCTCGGACAAGCTGTTCGTCGGTCAGCCTGCTTGTTCTCGTCCGCCATCGGCAGGCTTGCCGCAATCGAGCCAGTGCGCCAGGGCGGGGACGACAGTCACGGTCGCGATGAGGGCGAAGACCACGTCGACGACGATGACTGTTCCGAAGTCGCGCAGCAGCGCGGGGAAGGACGAGGAGACGAGGGCGCCGAACCCAGCGGCCACCGTGAGCGCGGAGGCCGTGATCGCGCGGCCGACCTTAGCCACGGCCTCCTCCATCGCGAGGTCGTGCAAGTTGCCCTTCTCCCGTTCTTCCCAGTACCGGCTCAAGAGCAGGACGGTGAACTCCGTGCCGATGGCGATCACGAGAGCGCCGAGCACGGCTGTGAGAGGGCTAAGGTCGATGCCGGCGGCCCACATGAGGGCCGAAGACCATCCGGTCACGAGCGCGATTGGGACGACGGCGATGAGGGCTCGCCGCCAGTCCCGGTAGATGACGAGCAGCCCGACCAGCACGACCGCGATCCCGGCCCCTGTGACCAGCCCCCGGTTGGCGGCGAAAGCCTCGACTGTCCGCGCCGTCAGCGTGGCGTTGCCTCCGACTGTGAGGGTCACTCCCTCCGGCGTGTCGGCCTCGATGGTGAGCTCGTCGATCATCTCGTTCAGGGTGGCCATCTGCATGTTGCTCATGCTGAAGGTGATGGAGGCCTTGGTCCGGTCCTCACTGATCAGGCTCTCACGAACCTCCGACGGAAGCCGGTCGAGAACCGTGGCCACGGCCTCGGTAGACGGGGCCGGATCGCCCGGTTCGAGGCCGAGCGCCGTCGCCAGGCTGTCGGCCCCGGCAACCTCGCTGTGAGCCTTCTGCGCCTCCGCCTGGAACTCTGCCATCCATTCCAGGAAGGCGGGCGCGGTGACGTCGGAAGCCTTTACGAGGATCGGCAGTTCCATGCCGCCGCCCACTACGCTGCGCGCCTGGTTGAGAGCCACCACGCCGGGCGTGCTGGTGGGGATCAGCTTCTCGATGTCGGCCTGCACAGTGAGGGTCTGGTCGGCGACGAATCCCAGGGCGGCCAGTACCACTGATATCGCGACCACCCAAAGGGTGTGGCGCCGAGACCAGCGCGCCAGTGCGGGCAGAGCCGTCCCGAGGTGGAGCCAGTCCCTGTCAAGAAGCCTGCGGGCGCGGCTGCCGGTTACCTCGACGGGGTCCATGCGAGGGCGGCGATCGAAGCGATAGAGGAAGGCGTTGAGGACGAAGAGGGCCGCCGCGTAGAGGATGGCGGCTCCGATCGCCAGCAGGATCCCGAAGTCGTTCACGGCCGGGATGGCCGAGAGAAGGAGGGTCATGAAGCCCAGGATCATGACCGCCACCGCTACACCCACCGTTGGCGCGATGTGGGAGACGGCGTCGATGAGGGCCTCTGCGGGCGCTTGGCCGCGGCGCATTTGCTCCTCGTAGCGGTTGTGGAACTGGATTGCGAAGTCGACCCCCAGGCCGATCAGTACCGGCAGGCCGGCCACGGTCACCAGGGTCAACGGGACGCCCACGGCCGCCGCGACGCCAAAGGTCCACAGTACACCGATGAGTACGACGGGCAGCGACAGCAGGCGCCAGCGGGCGGGGAAGGCGATGAACAGAATCACGATCATGAGTACGACCGCTATCGCCCCGGTACGAGTGAGGCCGGCGTAGATGGCCGACGTGATGTCCGCGTTGAGTCGGGGAGTTCCGGCGACGATCGCGCCGGAGGCGAAGGGACTCTCGCCGACAACGTCCTGAATGAAGCGTGCCACGTCGGATTGCTCATCCACCGAGAGACCGCCGGCCAGCCGGATCGAGACGAGCACGTGGTTGTTGCGGAAAAACCGCTGGAGTTGAGTCCGCAGGGACTCGTTCTCGAGCGCTGCCCGGATGGCGGAAGCGGGATTGGACAGGTCGATGTCGCCCAGCTCGGTGGACGATTCGAGCAGTGTGAGCGGGTTTACCACCGACCTGATCCTCGGATCGGTGCTGAGCTGCGAGCCGAGCTCCGTCAACCCGCGGACAGTCTCCGGGGTGGCGAGCTCCAGCGGCGTGCCGGGGATGAGGATCAGCATGGACTCCCCGCCGAAGGCCTGCTCGTAGGCCCGGTACCCCCGGTAAGCCTCGCTCTTCGCCGACAGGAAGGCATCCTGGGTCGTGACCACGGATATTCCGTTCACGCTCCACGCGGCGAAGGCAGAGAAGACAAGCACGGCGACGAGGATGAACACGGCGTGTCGCTCTACGCTACGCCCCACGGCTGTCGTGACCTTCATCCGCACCGCCCCACTCTCTGGATCATCCATCTCCGCAGCACGTCGGCGCGCCACGGGTCGGCAGGTATCCACTCGGGAAGTCACGAACAGGGAGAGGGCCATACCCTGTCCAGCTCCGCCCGGATTACCGGGTAGTTATATCATGAAGGATGTACTATTCGTTGAAAGTGAACTACATGTTCAACGTTCCGGCGGAGATACCCCGAGGAGGCTCAAGACGATGACCGAGCGCGATCAGTTGCTCGACGAGATCAGCTCCATCGAGATCCGTCTGCTCGCCTCTGGCCTGCCAGAAGAGACCTCGTCCCTGCTCGACTACGACATCACGCTTCAGCAGATGCGCGCGTTCGCATTCATCTTCGCCAACGGCCAGACGCCCGTCAGCAGAGTAGCCGCGGCGCTGGGCATCAGACCGAACGTCGCCACCGGCATCACCCAGCGGCTCGTCGAGCGGGGGTTGATCGAACGCCGCGAAGACCCTAACGATCGCCGGGTGCGCCTGCTCGCCGTCACAGACCAGGGATTCGCGCTGATCGACGAGCTGGCCGCGATCATCCTCGCCAAGACGCGCGAAGCACTCGAGCGGCTGAGCGATGAGCAGCTGCACCAGCTCCGGGTCATCCTCGCCGCGGCGGGATCACTGCGCGATGGGTGATCCTGCTCGAATGCCCGGAGCTTCTTCATGTATACGCGCCGCTGGACCTTAGTGGTGTCTATGTGGGCGCTCGAAGAACGCTGGCTGCCGCGGTAGCTCCCGGTCGCGTGGTAGGCATCGACGATGTCTTTGCACTCCTCCGCTCTCATGCTCCTCGTCTCCCTGTGGCAGACGCCTTTCGGCTGATGCCGACAGGTTCGCCGCCGCGGCTGGCGTCGCGTCCTTGCGCCGAGGGAACCGACGATGCCGGCCGGTGGATAATAATGATTTGTGCTATTACGTCCGATGGTCTTGCTAGTGTCTTCTTTAGTACTCGCGCCGAGTGGGGGAACGGTTGCGCTCGAGAAAAGAAGATCGTTTGGCGTGTTCGGATCGCTCTCTGCCCGCGGAGGGCGGCGATGCGCCGCTTGCCCACGCAAGGCTGTGCCCCGACAGCGGCCAGTGGGTGTTTCACGAGCTTGAGGAGCACCTCAGCGGGGTATCGCGACTCGCGGCGGAGTTCTGCTTACCATTCGCAGCCCAAGAGTGGGGCGCAATCGCTGGTCTCTGGCACGATCTCGGCAAGTACCGGCCAGGCTTTCAGTCGTATCTTCGTGCAGCTGTGGGGCTCGATCAGGCTAACGTACCTGTCGGGCGCGTTAAGCACGCAATAGCCGGTGCGATCTATGCCGTCCGGGCTCAGGGTGCCTATGGACGACTGCTCGCCTACCTCATTGCTGGGCATCATGCGGGCCTGCCGGACTGGCATCCAGACGAGACTCCCGGATCAGCGCTCTCGTTGGAGCTCGGCAGCGAAGGCGAGACGTTGGAGGAGGCGAAGAGCGGCGGAGCGCCCTCTGAAATCCTCGAGGTAGGCGTCGACCTCTTGCGTCCGCCGGTCTCACAGCCCAGCGAACTTCATCTCTGGTTACGCATGCTCTTCTCCGCCCTCGTCGACGCCGACTATCTCGATACGGAGCGCTTCATGGACGAGGGCCGTAGCGCTTTGCGTGGTGGCTACCCCGATATACCTGCTCTTCGGCACGCCTACGAGCGGTACATGACCGAGAGGTTCGCCGTCGCCGAGACAAAGGTCAACGTTCTTCGCAATGAGATCCTGCAGCACTGTCGGGCCCAAGCGGCCTGCTCTCCGGGTCTCTTCACCCTGACGGTACCGACCGGCGGCGGCAAGACACTTGCATCCATGGGCTTTGCTCTCGACCACGCGGCGCGCCACTCTCTAAAGCGGGTCATCTACGTGATTCCCTACACGAGCATCATCGAGCAAACCGCCGACGTCTTGCGCCGGGTGTTCGTCGACCTCGAGCCGAATCCGGTTATCGAGCATCACTCCAACCTCGATCCCGAGAAGGAGACACTCGCGAGCCGCCTCGCGGCCGAGAACTGGGACGCACCTATCGTCGTCACCACGAATGTACAGTTCCTTGAGTCGCTGTACGCTGCCAAAACGTCGCGCTGTCGCAAGCTGCACAATATCGCCGAGAGCGTCGTCATCTTCGACGAGGCCCAGCTTCTGCCGCCAGAGCATCTTGGGCCGGTGCTCGACGCACTTCGTCAGCTCCTCACCCGCTATCGCGTTACCGTGGTGCTCTCGACAGCCACCCAGCCCGAGCTGGGCAAGACGAGAACTGACTCTTTCGGCCGGATCTTGCTCGAAGGGCTGGGCAAGGCCACGGAGCTTGCTCCTGACCCCAGCGGCCTCTATGAGCGACTACGGCGGGTGACGGTCAGACTGCCTGAATCGATGGGCGAATCCCGTGACTGGGAGAGCATCGCTGGCGAGCTCGAGCAGTACCTGCAGGTGCTGTGCATCGTCAACCGTCGTGACGACGCTGCGGCGCTCTGGTGCAAGCTGCCCGCCGGGGCGATTCACCTCTCGGCTCGCATGTGTGGCGCTCATCGAGCGAAGACCATCGCCCGCATACGTGAGCTGCTCGAACTGGGCCAGCCCGTTCGCGTGGTGAGCACCCAGCTGGTGGAGGCCGGCGTTGATCTCGACTTCCCGGTCGTCTACCGCGCCATGGCCGGCCTCGACTCGATCGCCCAGGCGGCCGGCCGTTGTAATCGCGAGGGTCGCATGCCTGACAGCGGCGGCAACGTTGTCGTATTCAACCCCCCGCAGCGTTCGCCGAGCGGACTACTACTAAAGGCGGAGCAGGCAGCCGAGGTGGTGCTGGCCAGTCACGGTGGCGATCCCCTCGCGCTTGCCAATTTCTCTCGCTACTTCGATCTGCTCTACGGCGGCGTCAACACCTACGACAAGGGCGAGGTGCTGCGACTGCTCACGGTCGACGCTGCCCGTGGGGCGATTCAGTTTCGTACCGCGGCGCAACGCTTCCAGCTCATTGAAGACGGCCAACAGCAGTCGGTGCTCGTGCGTTGGGGCGAGGGGGACCGGCTGATCGCTCGCCTTCGGGCCGAGGGTCCGCATCGTGGTCTCATGCGCCGTCTGCAGCGCTACTCGGTCACGCTCTATGACTATCAACTAAGGAGGCTCATGAGCAGTGGAGACATCGTAATGTGCGAAGGCTTCGCCATCCAGGCAAACGAAGATCTGTATCACCCGCAGCTCGGGTTGCTGTCCGATCCGCCGGCGTGCGACCCGGCAAGCCTGGTCATCTGAAAGGAGGGAACTTGAAGACGTACTGCCTCGAGGTCAACGGCCCGTTCGCCTGCTTCACCCGCCCCGAGATGAAGGTCGAGCGGGTGAGCTACGACGTCATCACGCCGTCCGCGGCACGCGCGATATTCGAGGCCATACTCTGGAAGCCGGCGATTCGCTGGCACGTGCGCAGGATCGAGGTGCTGGCGCCCATCCGCTGGATATCGGTGCGTCGCAACGAGGTTGGAGCGGTGGTCTCGGTGGCCAGCGCCAAGAGCGCCATGAAACGAGGATCAGGCAACCTCGCCCTCCACGTGGAAGACGAGCGTCAGCAGCGAGCGGGCCTGTTCCTGCGCGACGTTTCCTACCGCCTGCACGCCGATCTTGAAGTATTGCCGGACGCGGGAGCGAACAACCCGGCCCCCAAGTTCTGGGAGATGTTCGAGCGTCGTGTGGGCAGGGGTCAATGCGTGAACCAGCCCTATCTGGGCTGCCGTGAGTTCGCGTGCGACTTTCGGCTGGCGCCTTCGGAAGGGGTGGCGCCGACGATCCCCGAGACTCGCGACCTGGGCTGGATGCTCTACGATCTCGACTTCGCCAATGCCGCCGATCCCGCCCCCCGCTTCTTCCGTGCACTCCTGGAAAACGGCGTTCTCGCTGTCCCGAACGCAGAGAGCCCGGAGGTACGGCAGTGATCCTCCAAGCGCTCAACGACTACTACCGGCGCAAGATCGATGCCTGCGAGGGAGCACTGGCGCCGGAAGGTTTCGAGCTGAAGGCTATCCCGTTCGCTCTTGTGCTCGACGAGTACGGACGGCTCGTGCAGCTCGCCGACCGGCGCGAGGGGGAGGGCAGGAACAGGGCTGCGAAGGCAGAGTTGGTGCCGCAGAGTGTCAAGAAGACATCGGGTGTCGCCGCGAACCTCCTCTGGGATAGCGCCGAGTACGTGTTGGGTGTTGACACGAAGGGCAAGCCGGCGCGCGTGCGCGAGGAGGTGGCTGCATTCCGCGCCAGGATCGACCAGACGTTTGCAAGATCTGCCGGCGACGCGGGGCTGCAGGCGGTGCTCGCCTTTCTCGACAGTCATCGCGACCAAGCGCTCGCTGACCTTGTGAATCATCCCTGCTGGCCGGAGATCCTGAAGACGAATCCGAACTTGACGTTCCAGCTTGCCGGAGATGCGGAGCTGATCTGTCAGAGGCCGGAGGTCATCGCCGCGATGGCATCGAGATCCGAGGAGGCCGACGCGGAGCACGGACCATGTCTGGTGAGCGGCTGCGATGACGTTATCGAACGTTTGCATCCAGCCATCAAAGGCGTCTGGGGCGCGCAGACGTCGGGGGCGAACATCGTCTCCTTCAACCTCGATGCCTTCAACTCGTATGGCAAGACCCAGGGATTCAACGCTCAGGTCGGTCGGAAGGCGGCGTTCGCCTACACGACCGCGCTCAATCACTTGTTGGCCAAAGGATCCCGGCAGCGGGTTCAGGTGGGCGACGCTTCCACGGTGTTCTGGGCGGAGAAGCCTAGCGGTGCCGAGTTCGAGGAGGCTTTCCTCGACTTCCTTGGGCCTCAGCGTGACGACCCCGACAGGGGGGCGCAGGCGGTAGCCAGCCTCTATCGCTGCGTTTTCGACGGACGGCCGTTCACCGGCGACGACGGGCAGTGCTTTCACGTGCTCGGCCTGGCGCCCAACGCCGGTCGCATCTCGGTTCGCTTCTGGCATGCGGCTACCATCGCCGAACTCGGACAAGCGTTCTACCGCTACTTCCGCGAGGTCGAGATCGTGCGACCGGCGTGGGACACAGGGGCTCCGCTGACGCTGTTCTGGCTGCTCATCGCCACCGCGGCACAGGGCAAAGCGGACAACATCGTGCCGAACCTCGCTGGCGAGGTGATGCGCGCGATCCTGACCGGTGGTCACTACCCCGAGGCACTCTTGCAGGGCGCGCTGCGTCGCCTCCGCGCTGAGCGCGACGTGACGTGGCAGCGCGCCGCACTGCTCAAGGCCTGCCTCATCCGTAACCTTCGCGACGAGGAGATCACCGTGTCCCTAAACGAAGAGAACGTCGATCCCGGCTATCGCCTCGGGCGCCTGTTCGCTGCTCTCGAACGTGCGCAGGAGCGCGCCCAGGGCAGCCTCAACGCAAGCATCCGTGAGCGCTACTACGGGGCGTTTTCGGCCACGCCCGTGACCGTGCTGCCGCTGCTCATGAAGCTCAAGAACCATCATCTCGCCAAGCTTCAGAATCGTGGCGAGGCGATTAACCTCGAGAAGCTGCTCGGCAGCATCGTCGACGGCATCGGGGACGTACCAGCTCGCCTGACACTGGCTGAGCAGGCACGTTTCGCGATCGGCTACTACCACCAGCGTCAGGCCTTCTTCTCCAGTCCCGACGCTGCTCTCAGCGAACCCACCGAGTAAGGAAGCAGAGATGACTCTCACACATCGCTACGACTTTGTAGTTCTGTTCGACGTGAAGGACGGCAATCCCAACGGCGACCCCGACGCCGGCAACCTCCCGCGCCTCGATGCCGAGACGGGGCACGGGCTGGTCACTGACGTGAGCCTCAAGCGCAAGGTGCGCAACTACATCGGCATGCTCCGGGGCGAGGAGCCGCCCTATGAGATCTACGTGAAGGAGAAGGCAATCCTCAACCGTCAGCACGAGCGAGCCTACCGAGGTATCGACCGAGCCGACCTCCTCGAAGGGGACGGCAGGAAGCGGAAGGGCGGTGACGGTGTCGACGAGGCGCAAGCCTGGATGTGCCGGAACTTCTACGACGTTCGAACCTTCGGCGCCGTGATGTCTACGGGGGTGAACTGCGGCCAGGTCCGCGGACCCGTGCAGTTGACCTTTGCCCGCTCGGTGGCCCCGGTCGTCGCGCTGGAGCACTCGATAACCCGCATGGCTGTCGCGACGGAGGCGGAGGCAGAAAAGCAGCAGGGTGACAATCGCACCATGGGCCGCAAGTTCACGGTTCCCTACGGCCTCTACCGCGCGCACGGGTTCGTCTCCGCTCATCTGGCGAAGAAGACCGGCTTTGATGAAGAGGACCTTGAGCTGTTCTGGGAGGCGCTCACCAACATGTTCGATCACGACCGCTCCGCTGCCCGGGGCGAGATGGCTACTCGCGGCCTGTATGTGTTCGAGCATTCATCCGAACTCGGCGACGCCTCCGCTCATGCTCTCTTCGACCTTATCCGTGTCGAGCAGAGAGATCCCGGTGCATCTGCGAGATGCTTTCAGGACTTCGCCGTCGATGCTCCCGTGGATGGTCCGCTAGCGGCCTACCCGCGAGTGAGCCTTACCAGGAGGTGCTGAGCTGGTCGGGTCAGCGGAGAGTGGCGAGTGCTCGCCACTGCCTTCGTCAGATATCGATGAATCCGAATGGATCGCCATCTCCGCGCTCGAGCATTGGAGCTACTGTCCGCGCCAGTACGCACTCATCCATGTCGAGGCTACCTACGATGAGAACGCCTTCACTATGCGCGGCCGATTCATGCATGAACGTGTGCATGACGAGGGGGCATCGACGGGCGGCGCCGAGATCGTCGAGCGTGGCTTGCCTATCTGCTCGCGGCGGCTCGGCCTGACGGGCAAGGCGGATCTGGTCGAGTTTCGCGAGGGCGTCCCCTTCCCGATCGAATACAAGTCCGGTTCTGATGTTGGCGCAGTACACGCGGACCTCCAGGTTTGCGCGCAGGCGATGTGTCTCGAGGAAATGACCGGGGTTCCGGTGTCACGGGGTGCGGTCTTTTACTACGCCAACAGGCGTCGTCGCGAGGTCGAGTTCGGCGACGCCCTTAAAGCCACGGTTGTGAGCGCCGCCGCCGCCATTCGCTCCTACGACTGGAACGGGGCGCTGCCGTCTCCGCTGGCCGATGGGCGATGCCGCGCTTGTTCCCTTTCCGACGCCTGCCTGCCGTTTGTCGTCAAGCACACTCAAGCGCTCGGGCGCCTTGCCGCCGAACTCTACACGGTGGACTGAAGGCCATGATCGGAGAGTACCTGAACACCTTGTACGTGATGCGCGAGCAAGCCTACGTACATCTCGACCACGACGCGCTTGTTGTTGAGGTGGAGGGGGAGAAGGCCATGCAGGTCCCCATCCTTCACCTTGGCGGGCTAACGACGTTCGGGAACGTGCTCGTGAGCCCCGCGGTCGTGCAGCGCTTCTGTAAGGAGGGCCGTTCAGTTGTCTATCTGAGTCGCTCGGGCCGCTTTGTCGGTAGGGTCGTTGGGCCGACCACGGGGAACGTGCTGCTTCGTCAAGCCCAGTATCGCGTGGTTGACGATGAGGCAAGATGCGAGCAGCTCTCCCGGGCCATCGTGGCCGGCAAACTGCAGAACTCGAGAGCGATGCTGCAGCGCAGCGCTCGCGACTCACTGACGAAGCAAGCGCGCGAACGCTTCACCGCTACCAGCGACCTCCTCGGCCAGCTCGTTGTGCGGTTGCAGGCTGCTCGTGACCGCGACGAGATTCGTGGCATCGAGGGCGAGGGAGCTCGCGAGGTCTTCGCGGTCTTCGACCGCATGTTCACGCAAAGCAGAGACGAGTTTCGCGTGACGCGGCGCACGCGGCGGCCTCCTCTCGATCGCACCAACGCGCTTCTCTCCTTTCTCTATGCGCTGCTCACCTCGGACTGCACAGGCGCCCTCGAGTCAGTCGGGCTCGACCCGCAGGCCGGCTTCTTTCACGCTCTGAGGCCTGGCAAGCCTGCGCTCACGCTGGATCTCATGGAGGAGATGCGGCCGATCTTGGGCGATCGCCTTGCCGTGACTCTCGTGAACCGCAGCCAGGTCACTGCTGACTCCTTCGAGTCGCGTTCGGACGGGTCGGTGAGCCTCACCGAGGAAGGCCGCAAGGCGGTTGTGATCGCCTATCAGGAGAGGAAGGCCGACCAGGTCTCGCACCCCGTGCTCAACCGCAAGTTACCGCTCGGGCTCGTACCGCACATACAGGCGCGTCTGCTGGCGCGTCTGCTTCGCGGCGATCTGGAGTCATACGTTCCGTTCCGGCTGAGGTAGTGACGATGCGCATCTTGGTCGTCTACGACGTGAATACCGAAAGCGCAAGTGGGCGGCGACGCCTCCGCCGCGTGGCTAAAGCATGTGAGGGTTTTGGGCAGCGGGTCCAGAAATCGGTGTTCGAGTGCGATCTTCAGGATGGACATTACGAGAAGCTGCGCCATGACCTTCGAAAAATCATCGACGATGCACAGGACGACCTGCGGATTTACCGCATGGCCGAGGCGACGAGGGTCGATCATTTCGGTGTGAATGTACAGACCGACTTCCGCAGTCCGCTGATCATCTGAGCGCGAACCGTGAGCGGTGCGAGGGCACGCACGCGGTTCGCGCGTGGCGCCGAGCGTGAGAGGGATTTCACGCAAGCTGAAAAGGGGTGACGGAGGCAGTACTTATTGGTGTTAATCCCCGCTCGCGCGGGGTAGCAGCCGGCCATATGGCCGGCTGGGGATTGAAACTGCCATTTCCGCTAGTGAACATGGCCGTAGTAATGTAGCAGCCGGCCATATGGCCGGCTGGGGATTGAAACCCGAATCAATGCACGTAACAATTCTTCTTCTGTTGTAGCAGCCGGCCATATGGCCGGCTGGGGATTGAAACCTCGTGGGTCGCCTGTAACCGTTACCGGCATTACGTAGCAGCCGGCCATATGGCCGGCTGGGGATTGAAACAGTTCAACGTGTGGTGCTATGGCCGCCGATAGACGTAGCAGCCGGCCATATGGCCGGCTGGGGATTGAAACTTTGGTATGGTATTCCCCTATGTCGCCACGTCATGTAGCAGCCGGCCATATGGCCGGCTGGGGATTGAAACAGGTGCCCCAGCGTGTTAGTGTCAGTCGTGTCCAGTAGCAGCCGGCCATATGGCCGGCTGGGGATTGAAACTGGTTGCCGGAGGCCATCGTCTCCGGACGACGAGGTAGCAGCCGGCCATATGGCCGGCTGGGGATTGAAACATTTCCACGCGCCAGTCGGCGATCTGGGTGATCAGGTAGCAGCCGGCCATATGGCCGGCTGGGGATTGAAACTAGGCAACACCGCCGCTCGCGTCATCTTCGCGGTAGCAGCCGGCCATATGGCCGGCTGGGGATTGAAACTGCCGGCCGTCGGTGAACACTCCAGAGCGTCGGGGTAGCAGCCGGCCATATGGCCGGCTGGGGATTGAAACGCATGGTCATTCGCGGCGGTCGTCACACAGAGCGCCGTAGCAGCCGGCCATATGGCCGGCTGGGGATTGAAACCATCTGCGCGGCCTACCTCCGGTCAACATGCACAGTAGCAGCCGGCCATATGGCCGGCTGGGGATTGAAACTGGCACCATTGCAAAATCTGCACATGGAGAGACGGTAGCAGCCGGCCATATGGCCGGCTGGGGATTGAAACAAGAAGACCCTCCGCGAAAACAGGGAATCGATCGCGTAGCAGCCGGCCATATGGCCGGCTGGGGATTGAAACCAACAATCAGAACTTGAGCAATAAACGTAGCGACGTAGCAGCCGGCCATATGGCCGGCTGGGGATTGAAACATGGTGGGCGGCGTGCTCTTAGTGGGGGCGGGCTTGTAGCAGCCGGCCATATGGCCGGCTGGGGATTGAAACTAGCTTTTGGTGTTGAGTACCTAAACGCTTCGCCAGTAGCAGCCGGCCATATGGCCGGCTGGGGATTGAAACCTAGCGAGGTAGACGGTAACAACAATCCGCAGAAGTAGCAGCCGGCCATATGGCCGGCTGGGGATTGAAACTTAGCGGTCTTTCTGTAATCGCGGCGGTACTCAAGTAGCAGCCGGCCATATGGCCGGCTGGGGATTGAAACTTCTTTAGGACCGTATAGAAGACAACGCCGCCGGTAGCAGCCGGCCATATGGCCGGCTGGGGATTGAAACGGTGACTAGCGCCGCTAGCTTGGTCGCCATGCCCGGTAGCAGCCGGCAGAGGTGCCCAAGCCGTCGACCCGATCGTGTAGCACCGCGGTGACTTCCTCGGAAGATGATCAAAGAAAGGAACATGACTGGCCAACGGAGCGCTGGGGCGTGGGGAGTGGTGGCCACGGACTCAGAGGGGAGACTCATGTTAAGCTCCGTTGGGCTGAGGTAGATGGCGTGACGACCGTCTGGATCTGAGTTCAAGATCCGCTCTGCCGCAACTTCTCTCGTACCCGCCGTGGCGATGAGACACGGCAAGATCCGATCGCCGGCAAATGGGCTCATCTCATCGAGTGCCTGGCGTTCTCGGTCATGCTCGACACCGACCGGCGTCGTGGCGACGTTGTCGGCGGCGGGCAGGCGTCATTCAAAACACAGAAAAAATTCCACTATTTATCGAGGCGTGATCCCCACGCCAGTCCCATTGTAGTCTGCAAAACGGATATGCCTTGACTGCCTGATCGAATACCACTAGCTTAAGCAATTACACGACTAGTTACATCTGCCTGCGATTTTTCCGTCAGACAGCATCGGCGACAAATGTAGTCGTTGTAATGAAGACAGGCGTGGCAAAAGTCGAGTGGTGTCGAGGGCTTGAATGAATGATGATCGCTCATCCAAGGCTCGATTGCTGAACCAAACATTTTGGGTATCGCCGCACCCTGTCTGGCGCATCTTTTCGACTCACCCCTTAGTCCAGCGAAACCATAGCTACGTCTGGAGGGCGATATGAGAAGGGCACCCCAATGGGTCGTTGAAGATGTTGAGCAGAAAGAGCTCTTCTGGCCGAATGAACAAATGAAACAACGTGCCTGGGTGAGCGATGACTCAATGTACGACCAGGCTAATGAAGACCCAGTGGCATTCTGGGCAGAGCGCGCTCGCGAAGGCTTGGACTGGTTCCAGGACTGGGCCGTCACGTATGAGGAACGACTTCCGTATTTCAAATGGTTCGTTGGCGGAAAACTCAACGCCAGCTACAACTGTCTCGATAGGCACATCGGCACATGGCGGCGGAACAAGGCAGCGATCATCGGAGTGAGAGAGCCAGCCGACGAACCGGCGAAGACGCTGACCTACCATGACCTCTACCGTGAAACTAACAAGTTCTCGAATGTCCTCAAGAGCCTTGGAGTGGGAAAAGGCGATCGTGTCAGCATTTACCTACCGATGATCCCCGAGGCGCAGATCGCGATGCTCGCCTGTGCCCGGATCGGAGCGCCGCATAGCGTTGTCTTCTCCGCGTTCAGCGCCGACTCCCTGAAGGACAGAATCCAGGACGCTGGCTCCAAGGTTCTGGTCACCTGCGACGGCTATTTCCGCCGCGGACACCCGGTACAGCTGAAGCAGAACGCCGACACGGCAGTAGAAGGAACGAGCGTCAAGCATGTCGTTGTGTTTAGGCGGACGGGTCAAGACGTGAACTGGGTGGAAGGCAGGGATCGCTGGTGGCATGAGCTGATGGCTACTGCCGACGGTTACTGTGAACCAGAGGTAATGGATAGCGAAGATCCCCTTTACATACTCTACACGAGTGGCACCACGGGCAAGCCGAAGGGGGTCATCCACAGTACTGGCGGCTATATGACGCAAGCTTACTGGACTACCAAGTGGGATTTTGATCTGCATGATGAAGATGTTTTTTGGTGTACTTCGGACATCGGTTGGGTAACCGGCCACACATACAATGTGTATGGCCCCCTGTCGGTAGGCGCTACACAGATATTCTATGAAGGCGCACCCGACTACCCCGATCGGGGGCGGGTCTGGGAGATAATGGAAAAGCACGGTGTGACGGTGTTCTACACTGCGCCGACGCTTATAAGAATGTTCATGGGCTGGGGCGATGAGTGGCCTGAGAAGTTCGACTTAAGCGCACTGCGTCTTCTGGCTACGGTGGGGGAGCCAATAAACCGCGATGCGTGGATGTGGTATTTCTCGAAGGTTGGCGGCGGCCGTTGCCCTGTGATCGATACTTGGTGGCAGACCGAGACCGGTGGAACTCTGATCAACGCGCTGCCGGGGATCGGGCCTTTCATTCCGACGGTCGCAGGCAGAAGCTTCCCCGGTACCAGGCATGACATCTGGGATGAGAAGGGGTGCTCTTTGGAGGTGGGCGACGAGGCCGGCTTCTTGATCCAGAAGAGCCCGTTCGGTCCCGGCATGCTCAGAGGCATCTACCGGAACCCCGCACTGTATGAGGAGAACTACTGGTCACAATACGACAATAAGGTGTACTTCTCGAATGATGGGGCCAGGTTCTTTTCGAAGGACAACTTCCGTCTCACGGGGCGTTTGGACGACGTGATGAAGGTGGCTGGTCACAGGCTGTCTACTGCTGAGGTCGAGAACGCCATAGCGACGCACGAGGATGTGGCGGAGTGCGCGGTAGTGCCGGCTCCTCATCCCATCAAAGGGGAGACGCCGTGGGCCTTCGTGAGGCTCAAAGACAGACAGCCGTCAGACGAACTCGCCAAGGAGCTCATGCAACAGGTCGTCAAGGTACTCGGCCCGACTTGTCGCCCTGAGAGGATCATCTTTACTCCGGCAGTCCCAAGGACGCGGAGCGGAAAGATCATGCGACGCATTCTGAGGAGTCTTGTGAGCGACAGTCCCATAGGCGACACGACGACAATAGAGAACCCCGAATGTGTGGAGGATCTCAAGAGGCTCGTGGGGTACAAGGGCGCGGAATGAGTGAGTTGTACTCATAGGCATCCCATATCTGGTGCCGGAGGTCCCTAGTGGCCGATGGCACGACGATCCGACTTCACTAGCAGGTGGCGCTTGAAGAAAGGCCGGAGAAGCGTGCACGGCGGCGAGGTACTATCGAAGCAGGATCGCTCAGAGGAGTGCGATCGGAAGAGTGTGGTTCTGCGGGGTGGGAGGCGGATGCTCCTGCGTCCTATCGAGCATGCAGACGGGGACGCTATCCGCGCTCTATTCGACCGCCTGAGCTTCGAGAGTCGATTCTTGCGCTTTCACTATCAGAAGCCGGGGCTTACTGAGGAGGAGGTAGAGGGCTTCTGCGGGATGGATTACGAGAGGGACTTCGCTTTGGTGGCGGAGATCGTACGCCAGGGACGGAGCGACATTGTTGGGGTGGGACGATGTTGTCGTGTTGTGGGCAGCGATGCCGCCGAACTTGATTTTGTGGTCGAGGACGCTGAGCAGGGTCATGGCATTGCCACGGAACTGCTCAATCTCCTGGCGAAGATAGCGCAAGAGAAAGGGGTCAGGAGATTTGTCGCCGAGCTACTCCGCGAGAATACCCACATGCTGCACATCTTTCGCAAGTATGCCCCCGATCTGGAGGTAGTCACCGACGGCAGTAGCTGGCACCTGACCTTCTCGGGTCAAAGAAGCACACGGGGTTGGGAGGAGCGCTGGCAAGCATAGGCGGCGCGCTGGCTGTTGCCGGAGATCCGGCCGAGACGTAACCTCCCGGCACGAGCAAGCTGGCGTCCGTGGCCGCTTCGGCTATGTCGTCGTCGACAAGAGCGCGATGCCGACGAGCGCGCTCACGACTCCTACCACTTGGTATCTGACGACGCGCTCCTTGAGCACGATCATGGCGAGGCTGATGGTGACCAGCGGATACATGGTGGCGATCACGGACACGACGCTGAGCAGACCCCTCCTGGTAGCGGCGCCAAACAGAAGATCGCCCGCGATGCCGAGGATGCCCACGAGGGCCACAGCGATGATCCACCGCCAGTTCTTGCCGGGGAGCACGAGCGGCTTGCGGCGCCCGAGGTGGACGGCGGCCGCGGCCGACATGAGGCACATCATGGTCGTTCGCAACCAAAGCGCGGCCCAGTAGGGATCCGCTTTGCTCGCCTCTTTGAATAGGAGCGTGAAGAGGCCCGTGGCCAATGCCGTTATCGCGGCAAAGCCCACACCGGCGACCAGGTAGACCTTGCGCTCGCTCGTCTCACGTTCGATCGATACGAGGGCCACGCCGATGAGGGCGAGCGGCATGCCCCATAGCTGGAGGCTCCCCGGTCGCTCGCCGAGGATGAGGCTGACGGTGATGGGCAGCACGGCGCCGCAGGCGGCGATCGGCGCCACCAAGCTGATCCTGCCGACGGTCATCGCGCGATAGAAGCTGGCCGTAGCCATGATTGTCGCTATGCCTGCGCCGATCGAATACAAGAGAGTAAGCCCGCCGGGAGGTACGCCGCGAGCCAGCACGACAGCCGGGGCGAAGAGCACTACGGCCGGCGGCTGAGCGAAGATCAGCACGCTGAAGGCTCCCATCCTGCGACTCATCACGCCGCCGAAGTAGGTGGACGTGCCCCAGCAGAGGCAAGTGGCCAACGCGAGGACGACAGCTATGAATACCCCCCTTTCAACGAGGCGATAGGACGCCGAGTAGAGAGTACCCGTCGCGGAGGCTCCTTTCCATCGGTCTCGGTGCATCTTTGCCGTCAGGCTTTCGATGCATAGCGAAAAGACCTCCGGCCAAGCGGCAACGGCCGCGCCGAGAGCAAATCCAACGGCGGCGAGGGGGCGGTTGGCGGGTATGGTAGGCGCAACGCCGGGGGGCCGCCCTCTGCGAGCCGCCGAGGAAGCCGGGGGAGGTAGGGGAGTCACGGAAGAGCGGTGGACAGAAGATGCCGGGGAGGCCGGCTCTGCGTCACGAGCCCTGCTTACCCGCCTGCGCTACTTGACGCTGGGTACACCGAGCGACGACGGCCGCGCCATCACGCGGAACAGCAGCAGCCGTTCCGAGGAGTTCTATCGCGAACGCTGGCGTCATGATCGCGAGGTCCGCTCCACACATGGTGTGAACTGCACGGGGTCGTGCTCGTGGATGGTCTACGTCCGCGACGGGATCATCTCCTGGGAGACGCAAGCGGTCGACTATCCGCAAACAGCCCCTGGCATGCCCGACGAGGAGCCACGGGGATGCCCTCGCGGAGCTACATTCTCGTGGTATACCTACCAGCCCGGCCGCGTCCGCTATCCATATGTACGCGGTTGCCTGCTGGAGATGTGGCGGGCGGCCCGGGAAGAGCACGAGGACCCGGTCGATGCCTGGCGGAGCATCGCCAGTGACGAGCAGCTCTGCGCTGCCTACAAGGCTGCTCGCGGCCACGGCGGCTTCAGGCGTGTGAGCTGGGAGGAAGTCCTCGAATTGATTGCGGCGGCTCACGTGCACACGATCAAACAGTGGGGGCCCGATCGGGTGGCGGCCGTGAGCCCTATTCCAGCCATGTCGCCGGTCTCACATGCCTCCGGGTCACGTTACGTGGCCCTCACCGGGGGTGTCCAGAATTCCTTCTACGACTGGTATGCGGACCTGCCTCCCGCCTCGCCGCAAGTCTTTGGCGACCAGACCGACGTGCCTGAGTCGGCCGACTGGTGGCACGCCTCCTACCTGCTCATCTGGGGCAGCAACATACCCGTGACGCGCACGCCAGACGCGCACTTCATGACCGAGGCGCGCTACGCCGGCCAGAAAGTCGTCGTCGTCTCGCCTGACTATGCGGAGCACGTCAGGTTCGGTGACGAGTGGCTGCCGGTGCGGGCTGGCATGGACGGCGCCCTTGCTCTAGCCATGGGGCATGTCGTCCTCAAGGAGTTCTACGCGCAGCGGGAAGTACCGTTCTTTTGCCGCTACGCGAAGGCCTACACGGACATGCCCTTTCTGGTCATCTTGCGAGAGCACGAGCGCGGCGGCTATGCCGCCGACCGCTTCCTGACGGCCGCCGACATCGGTGATAGGCAGGAGGCGGCCGAGTGGAAGACCGTGCTGTTCGACAGCGCGAGCGGGGCGCCGGTCGTGCCCAACGGGTCACTCGGCTACCGCTGGGCGGCGGAGGGCGAAGGCCGCTGGAACCTCGACCTGGGAGACCTAGATCCCGCTCTGACGCTCTTGGGGCAGGAGCATCTGCCGGTCGAGGTCCTACTACCCCGCTTCGATACACGGCAGCCTGAGGTGCTGCGGCGCGGCGTGCCAGCCAAGCGGGTGAACGGTTACCTGGTGACCACAGTGTTCGATCTGCTCCTGGCGCAGTACGGAGTGGCCCGTCCGGGCCTGCCAGGCGAGTGGCCGACCGACTATGACGATGCCGCCCAACCATATACGCCTGCCTGGCAGGAGCCGCTGACGGGAATCCCGGCGGCCGTCGCCGCTCGAGTAGCGCGTGAGTTTGCCCGCAACGCTGAGCTCACAGAGGGTCGCTCGATGATCATCATGGGCTCGGGCATCAACCACTGGTTCAACGCCGATATGACCTACCGGACGATCATGACGTTGCTCTTGGCCTGCGGCTGCGTGGGTCGCAACGGCGGTGGCTGGGCTCACTACGTAGGACAGGAGAAGATCCGCCCACTGACCGGCTGGGCGATGCTGGCGGGAGCCACCGACTGGAGTCGTCCGCCGCGCCAGAACTGCGGTACCGAATGGTACTACCTAGCCACCGATCAGTGGCGTTACGAGGTGTTCCCCGCCGATCACATGGCCTCGCCGCTGGCTCGCGGGCTGCTGCACGGCAAAACCCCCATCGATGCGCTGGCGCAGGCCGAGCGGCTCGGCTGGCAGGTGACCTATCCGACCTTCGATCGCAATCCCCTCGAGCTCGCCCGCGAGGCCGAGGCGGCCGAAGTGGCGCCGGCCGACTATGTGGTTGCCGAACTGCAGACAGGTCGTCTCAGCTTCAGCGTCGAGGACCCCGACGACCCGGCCAATTTCCCGCGGTTGCTCTTCGTTTGGCGTGCCAACTTGCTGGGCAGCTCCGGCAAGGGGCACGAGTACTTTCTGCGTCATCTCATGGGCTCGGATCTCGACAACGTGCTGGCTGATGAGACACCGCAGGAGCGGCGTCCTCGAGACGTGGTCTGGCGAGACGAGGCGCCGATCGGCAAGCTCGACCTACTCGTCACCCTCGACTTCCGCATGACGAGCACCGGACAGTTCGGCGACGTAATCTTGCCGGCGGCCACCTGGTACGAGAAGAGCGACCTCTCCTGCACCGACCTGCACCCCTACGTGCACTCCTTCAACGCGGCCATCGACCCGCCCTGGGAGGCGCGCTCCGACTGGGATGCCTTCCGCGAGCTGGCGCGAGTCTTCTCGAGGTTGGCCGCGAAGCGCTTGGGCGTGTGCCGCGATGTGGTGGCTACTGCGCTCGGGCACGACACGCCGGCCGAGGCTTCGCAACCGTTCGGTCTGGTGAGGGACTGGAGGGCCGGGGAGGCGGAGCCCATCCCCGGCAAGACCATGCCAGCTCTCGCCGTCGTCGAGCGCGATTACGGCGCCGTTGATCAGAAGATGACCAGCCTGGGTCCCCTGGTGGAGACTCTCGGCGTGGGGGCCAAGGGCGTCGTCTTTCACCCGGAGAAGGAGGTCGAGTGGCTGGGCGCCGCCAACGGCCTTGTCTCGGGGGGCGCCGGCCACGGCCGACCGTCGCTGGAATGTGCCGAACAGGCGGCCGAGGCTATTCTTGCGCTCTCGGGTACCACGAACGGCCGGCTGTCGCACCAGGGGTTTACGGCGCTGGAGCGGCGGGTCGGCCGGCCGCTCGCCGACCTGGCAGAGGGCGAGCGGCATGTGCGCATCCACTGGAGCGATGTGAAGGCGCGGCCCTGCAAGACGCTCACCAGCCCCGAGTGGTCGGCCATCGAGGCGGGCCAGCGCCAGTACAGCGCCTTCACCATCAATGTCGAGCGCCTCAAGCCCTGGCACACCCTGACAGGACGCATGCAGCTGTTCCTTGACCATCAGTGGATGGCGGAACTGGGCGAACAGCTGCCGGTCTGGCGGCCGCCGCTGAACACTCCCGAGGACTATCCCCAGCCGTTCGAGCACGGAGAAGAGGCGATCACGCTGCGTTACCTGACTCCGCACTCCAAGTGGTCCATCCACACGGACTACCAGGAGAACCCGATGATGCTGACGCTCTTCCGCGGAGGGACGGTCGTCTGGCTGGCTCCCGGTGACGCGGCATCGATCGGGGTGGCCGACAACGACTGGGTTGAGGTGTGGAACCGTAATGGCGTGCTGGCCTGCAGGGCGGTGGTCTCGCCGCGCATGCCGCAGGGGGTCTGCTACATCTACCACGCTAAGGATCGCCATGTCGCCATGCCGGACAGCGAGATCACGGGTCGGCAGGGCGGTACCCACAACGCGCTTACCCGGGCGCTACTCAAGCCTACGCACATGATCGGTGGTTACGCGCAGTTCTCTTACGCCGCCAATTACTACGGCTGTACTGGTAGTCAGCGCGACGAGGTGGTTGTCGTGCGCCGCCGGACTGATCAGGTGGTGAGGTACTAATGCGCGTACGCGCCCAGCTCATGATGGTGATGAACCTCGACAAGTGCCTTGGCTGTCACACCTGCAGCATCACCTGCAAGCAGGCCTGGACCAATCGCGCCGGCGCCGAGTACATGTGGTTCAATAACGTCGAGACCCGGCCCGGCAGTGGCTACCCGCGGCAGTGGGAGGATCAGGACAGGTGGCGGGGTGGCTGGGCGCTGGACCGGCGCGGCCGGCTGACGTTGCGCGCCGGGGGCCGTGCCAAGAAGCTCATCACCATCTTCGGCAACCTCGATATGCCGAAGATCGATGACTACTACGAGCCATGGTCCTACGACTACGCGAACCTCATCGACGCTCCGTCCGCCCAGCGATCGCCGGTCATCTCGCCCCACTCGGCCCTCACCGGCAAACCGATTGCTCTCACCTGGGGACCCAACTGGGAGGATAACCTGGCCGGCGTGCTGGAATCGTCTGACGCCTCGCTTGCACTGCATGAGGATGCGGAAGACGGAGGATCGTCCGGCCTGCCGCCCACGCCTGCCGAGCGCCGCATGCTGCTTGAGTACGAACGTATCTTCCTGTTCTACGTGCCCCGTATCTGCAATCACTGCGTTAACCCCTCCTGCGTCGCCTCGTGCCCGTCGGGCGCCATGTACAAGCGCGAGGAGGACGGCGTGGTCCTGGTCGATCAGGACAAGTGCCGCGGCTGGCGCTTCTGTGTCTCGGGCTGCCCCTACAAGAAGGTGTACTTCAACCACCGCAGCGGCAAAGCCGAGAAGTGCCTCTTCTGCTACCCGATCACCGAGAACGGGCGTCCGACGATCTGCTCTGAGACGTGCGTGGGCAGACTGCGAGCCATCGGCGTAGTGTTCTACGACCTGGACGCGGTCACGGAGGGAGCGGAGACGCCGGAAGCAGCGGACCTGGTGGAGGCGCAGCGCGCCTTGCTGCTTGATCCGCGTGACCGGGCGGTAAGGGAGGCTGCCACGCGGGCTGGTATTCCGAGCACCTGGATAGAGGCGGCCGCTCGCTCTCCGGCCTACGCGCTGGCCAAGGAGCTTCGGGTGGCCCTGCCGCTGCACCCCGAGTATCGCACGCTGCCGATGGTCTGGTACGTACCGCCGCTGAGCCCCGTGCTCGACGGCCTCTCCACCGGATCCGGCAGCGACGACCCGGCCGCGGTGCTGCCGGCCGTCGCTGACCTTCGGATCCCTCTGCGCTACGTGGCCGGTTTCCTCTCGGCAGGCGCCCTGGCACCGGTAGAGGAGAGCGTGCGTCGGCTTCTGGAGATGCGCGTGTTCAAGCGTCGCCAGCAGCTCGGTTTCAGCCCGGCCAAGGCAGTCGGGGGGCTTGGGTCGAAAGCCGCCGATCTGGAACGCTTGTACCGTCTGCTGGGTGTGGCGGCTTACGACGAACGCTACGTAATCCCTCGGGCTCGCCGAGAGGCGGCCGGGGCTGCGCAGACGCAGTTCCGCGATGGCGCGCGAACCGACGATGGCGGAGAGAGGTCGCGATGAGGAGTTGGCTCGCCGCCGTGGTCCTACAGGCGGCCTCCGTGCTGCTCGACTATCCGGCGGGCGGTACCGATCTGCAGCTCGTCCAGGCAGCCGTCGATGAGCTGCCTCGCGGCTCGTCGAGCCTCACGCTACGGAGGTTCCTCGAATGGTGGCGGCCGCTGGCCTGCGCTGAGCGCGAAAGCGTCTACGTTGAGACGTTCGACCTGTGCCACAACGCCTCCCTGTACCTGACCGAGGGCAGGGCGGGCAGCCCCGCGGACAGGGGCGCCACGTTGCTGGCGTTGCGCCGCGGCTATGAGGAGGCTGGCCTAGCGGTGAGCCGCGACGAACTACCCGATTACCTGCCGCTCATGCTCGAGGTCGCGGCTCAGGAACCCGCCTGCCTGCCGCTCCTCGCGGCACAACGGCCAGCCATCGATCATCTGAGGGCGTCGCTGGGTGTACTTGATAGCCCGTTTCGCTACGTGCTCGACGCCATTCTGGCTGTGCTGCCCGCGCGACCATCCGACGCGCCCTGGGACGGTCTGAGCGGGGGGTCGACCTTTGGCCGCGGTGACGACGAGAAGTCGCCCCCTCGAACTCTGAAGGACATGCGTTGAGCAAATCCTCGGCTTGGGAGCTTGTTGCCTACGTGATCCTTCCCTACATCGCGCTGGCGGTCTTCGTCCTCGGCCACGTTTGGCGCTACCGCTTCGACCGCTTCGGCTGGACGAGCCGCTCGTCACAGCTCTACGAACGGCGTTGGCTGTTGGTCGGGGCGCCGCTGTTCCATTACGGGGCCCTACTGGCGATCCTCGGCCATGCTATCGGGCTTCTTCTGCCAAAGTCGGCAACTGAGGCCATGGGCATCCCCGAGTGGCTGTACCATGGCTTTAGCAAGGTCGCCGGGACCACAGCCGCTATCCTCATCATCCTCGGTCTCACCGTGTTGACCCTCAGGCGGATGGGGAACGACCGCGTGCGGGGCGTCACCGGGGTTGTCGACTGGATTGCGCTCGGCCTGCTGTGGGTGATGATTGCTCTGGGCTTCGGCGTGACCGTTATCTACAATGTCCTCGGGCCGGACTACAACTACCGTGAGACGGTCTCCGTCTGGATGCGGGGCATCTTTACCTTTCGCCCCGATATCGCCGACATCTCGGTTGCTCCCCTCATCTACAGGGTGCACGCTATCGTCGCCTGGGTTTTCCTGGCGCTGTTTCCCTTCACCCGCTTCGTGCATTTCTGGAGCGTTCCCGTGTGGTATCTCACCCGACCGTTCGTGCTCTATCGGCGGCGCGTCCGTCCGAGGGCGCTCTCGCCGGGAGAATCGCGTGCCTGGCGCCGTTTCGGGCGCGATAGCACCGGACCAACCATGTGAGGGGTCCCGTGCGAGACTCCGCGCAAGCCACCGACACCGGGGCGCGCCGCCCGCGGGGAGTGCGCGAGCTGCTGCGGGGCGCTCAGCTTCCCTCGCTGACCCGTGTTTACAACGAGCGCGTTGTGGTTGGCCTTTACGTGCTACTGAACTCAGGCATCGCCATCGGGGTCATGGCCGCGGTGGCCATGCTGAGCGGCGAGCCGTTCGCTTTCCCTTCTCTGGGGCCAACGGCGTTTCTCCTCTTCTACCAGCCGCTGGCGCCCAACGCCGCACCACGTTCGTGCTTCTTCGGCCATCTGATCGGTGTAGTAGCGGGCTACCTGTCGCTTGTGGTCTTCGGCCTGACGGACGTGCCACCCGCGCTCGATCAGATCGATGCGGCGCGGACAGGGGCGCTTGCGCTCTCGCTTGGGCTCACGCTCTCGGTGATGGCCTGGTTGGGTGTTCCGCATGCCCCCGCCGGGGCAACCACGCTGATAGTCTCTCTCGGCATCCTGCGCACGCCTTGGCAACTCGCGATCCTCATGGCAGCCGTCGTCCTGCTGGTGGGGCAGGGATTCATCATCAATCGGTTGGCGGGTCTGCCCTATCCATACTGGTCACCGCGGCCTCCCGAAGCCGAGCCGTAGATCACACCCGCTTGCAGGCGTCCTTGCCGGTGAACTCGGTCTCGGCGAACCGTGGCGAGCCAGTAGCCAGACGGGTGGGCTGCCAGACACGGTGAATACCCTCTCCCGGGTCGGTGTCGCGTGACGCCTGCTGCTTCAGCCCACAGGGAAGGGTGGCAGCGGGTGCGCGGCAATCCGGCCAGCTCTCAAAGGGGGACCACACGGGGTGGTCGGTCCGTCTGTGGTTGGCCTCAGCGGACGGTCAGCAAGTTGCTGGCGATGCGTCGCTGGCGGTTGCCACCGGAGTCGATGGCGAACACGCAGAAGCGGTAACGGCCGCGCGGCAAGCCGCAACGATAGTAGCAGCGGCGTAGCTGATTGACTGGCCGGTCTGGCAAACGGATCACTTTGACGATCTTGCCGGTCAAGGTCTTGACTTTGATTGTCACATCAGCGGTAGGACCGTGTCGACCGCCGTCCGCAACCCTATAAGGCAGAACGGCTCTGCCGCCACGGCGCACGGCCTCTCCCTCTGGCGCTTGAGTAACAGGTGCTTCGGTGTCGCCCCAGATGATCATGTTGATGCCGGACAGTTGCTGCCCCTCGCCGATGTCGAAAACCTTGGCTTCAGAAGGCCAAGAGGTGCTCTTGAAGTTGTCCTGGTAGTACTGGCGACTGACAGCGGTGAAGCGACCGTAGAAACAGAAGCGGTAGCGGCCGGGAGGTAGCTGGTTGATCGCATATGTGCAGTCGTTGTTACAGCAGTCGGCCCGTATTTCGACCCACTTCCCATCCTGAAGTCTCTCGGCGGCGCACATCACGTTACGGGGGATCACGCCAAGGCGGGTGGTGATTGCGCCCGTGACCTTCGCCGCGAGCTTCATGACAACATCCGGTGCAGTGATCGTCTCGCCGGCACCCACGAAGAACCGGGTACCTGCCCTGGCCGTGAGCTGATCGGGGTAGAACTGATACAGATAGTAGTCGCTCATGTCGCATGCCTCGACGACATACTCGCCGCTCTGTAACCCGCCGATGTCGTAGCACCCGGCGCTGTCGGTAGTCGCCTCCGGATACCACTCGCTCAGTGTGTAGGGATCGGCGGCGCAGATGTATACCATCATGCCGGCAAGCGGCTCTCCGGCCGCATTGACCACCCTGCCTCGGATGTGAGCGCCGGCCACCATTCGCAGCTCACAGGTGGTCGTCTGACCATCAGCCACCATCGCCGGATCGGCCATTGTCCAGTAGGTCTTTTGGTTCCAGTACTGGCGCGCGTAGCGCGATGGCAAGCGCCAGTCAATGGCGTTGATGCGGTAGCTGCCCGCCGGAAGACTGAAGCTAGAGCAGCCCTCAGAGTCGGTGTAGTCGCTCTGATAGGCCGCCTCTGGTTCATTCTCGCTCGAGGATGTGATGGAGAGCAGGATCGATTGAACGGGTACCGAGCCCTGGGCATCAACGGTGCGTACAACCAACGTACCGTTGGCGCGGGCAGCACCGGCAACCATGGTGCCGAAAGCAACGAACATGAGGAAGGTGGAGACGAGGATAAACAGAGGCTTAGCAGCGCCTTTGCGCAGCAGCCTTACTCCATCGATTGATCGTTCCACAGTGTCCCCCCCTACTTTCTCAGCCACTCCACTGCCAATATCTTCAGCCCACGGGCTGTACGTCGCTACCAGGTCAGAGGATAGTCATCGTGGCATTCAGATCAATACTAACTGGTTCATGACTCCAATTGAAGGCATTGGGAAAGATTCCGGAGTCACAGTGTTTACAGGGGGCCATCTACAGGCGGCTCGACTGCATGCGTGGCCTCTTCCCATCCTTGAACGTGCGCGGAAGACCATAGGGGGCGACGGCGAAGACTCGCCTCCGGCGACAACAAGATTCGATGGCCATTGAGTGACAGTACTGGGTGGCCAGAGACGCGTAGGATCAGAGGGAGTCATTCTCGCGGCGTGGTATTGAGCGTCAGGGGGTGCTCCGCCACGGCGACCCCTTTCTCATGAGGGACGGCAAGGTATGTCTGCAGACGAGCTCGCTTCCCGATGAGCCCTAGCTTCCGTCTTATGTTCTGACGGTGATAGGCGACGGCGGCCGGAGAGACGTAGAGGGCGGCCGCTACTTCATCGTTCGTCTTCCCGAGTCGGATCATGTCTAAGATCTGCATCTCGCGTGGAGTGAATTGACTGCTCTCCAGTGCCACGCTCCCGATACGTCGTTCGGACTGAGTGATCTCGCGGATGCTCTGCTGAATCATCTCAAGCTGGGTTCTTTCGGGCGTGTCTCCCAGCCGTGCGAGCAGCCGCGCGATTGACGGTTCGACCATGGTCTGCACGTTCTGGACGATCGTGTGCTCGAGATCGGCTCGGTCGCGTCCCCGCTGCTCCAGGATCACGCGCAGGGCGACGTTCCGTTCCTCCAGTGCCTGCGCCTGTTCATGGAGAGACACCTGCGACCGTTCAAGCTCGGTCCGGAGTCTGTGGTGCTCTGTGATATCGGTGCACAGGCCGAATCGGGTAAGGCTCTGGTTGACCACGCACGGCACTATGGTTACCAGCAGACGCCGTGTTTGACCCGCGCCCCGAATCTCTAGCTCGAGGTTCGGAGAGTCCTCCGTGTCGTCGGGGGGAACGCACAGCGCCTCGCAGAGCTTAGTGGGCAGTATGCTGCTGCAGTCTACTCCGAGGATCTCGTCGGCCTCTTTGCCGAGCACCGCTAGGAACGCCTCGTTCGCGTCGATGAAATGACCCTCCGCATCGACGCGGAAGGCCGGGTTCTTCGCTCGGCGGAAGAGGGTGCCATAGATCTCCGCCGATTCGCGGATAGCTAAGGCAGCCGCCCTCTCCTGCGTCACATCTTTCTGGACGCCAACTACATGCGTCGCCTCGCCGTGGTTGTCGTAGAGGACAACTCCTCGATCACTGACCCAGACGTACTCGCCGTCTTCTCGACGCAGGCGGTACTCCTGGCTGTAAACGCCGGAGGCCTGATCGATCGTTGCGTAGAGGTCTCTGACGCTGCGTTCGGCGTCTTCGGGGTGCAGTCTGTCCACCCACGCTTCAATCGTTCGCGGGAGCCCCCAAGGTTCGAGGCCGAGGAAGGCATCCATCTGGGTTGAGACGTAGTTGTAACCTGTCTTGATGTGCCAGTCGTAGTAGGCATCGAAGAGGGAATCGATCATGGCTCTGAGCCGTTCGGCGGGCGGCGGAGAGTCTGACTCCGCTTGATAGGGCTCCTGAGGGGCGGAGCACAAGAGGAGCATGAAGGAGTCGTCGTCGACGTCGACTCGGGTGGCGCTGAAGTGAACCGGCACGTGTGCCTTGTCGGCCGCGAGCAAAGCGCCGGGAGCCGTGCTGGGGGCGAGGTGACGGGGTTGTCGCACGGCCTCAACAAGCTGTCGGAGATCTGGCGTCAGGACTCTAGGGGAGAGCGATTTCCCTAGCACGTTCACCATCTCGTCGCGAAGCAACCGGCAGCCAACGGTGTTGACCTCGAGCACGTCCAGGCAGTCGAGATCGAGCACAAACGCCCCCTGCGCCAAACACTCAAGGTCTACGTGGAACCGACGCTCGGCACTCTCCATCATTCGCCTCCCATGAGTCTGGTGACTCGAAGTCCTGCTCTCGGCACGCGATCGAGTTCTGTCGCCCAGACCGCACGCTCGCCTACATTTTGCTAGTTAGAACTAGCGATTGTCTAGTTCTAAGCTAGCTTTTCTTCTGGCAGACGCCGCCCATAATAGAGATCAGCTCATGCAGCAGGGGGGTGCGGAGACTGTCGGAGACCGCACGGTTAGACGGCAGGGGATGGTGCTTCCCGCTTCAGCCAAAAGTTCAGATCAGGGGATCTCAATGACGTCACGCGTGTCTGTTAGCCCTGGCGACAAGTCGGGGCACGGCGAAAGCCTCTCGACGACAGACAGCGCTCCGCTTGCCCCCATCTTCGATATCCAACGCTTCAGCGTCCACGACGGTCCTGGCATCCGGACGCTGGTCTTCTTCAAGGGGTGTCCCCTGCACTGCGCCTGGTGCTCCAATCCTGAGAGCCAGACGCGCGATCCGCAACTCATGTTCTATCCGGAGAAATGCATCGGCTGCCAGAGATGCGTTGGGGTGTGTGAAACCGGAGCCTCGTTCGTCGTGGACAACGTTGTGCGCTACGACCGCGCTCTCTGCAATTCATGTGGCAGATGCGTAGATGCCTGCCCGGCGGATGCGAGGAGGATGGCGGGCACGTTGATGGACGTTGCGCAGGTCATGGAGGAGATCGAGAAGGACTGGTTATTTTACCAGCGATCGAATGGCGGAGTGACCTTCGGTGGTGGCGAGGCCACTCTCTACCCCGCTTTCGTCGATGCCGTCGCCTTGCGCTGCCAGGCCAAGGGTATCCATACGGCGATCGAAACCTGCGGCTTCGCAGACTGGAGCGTGCTCGAAAGGGCGACTCGCCACATCGATCTGGTCCTCTACGACGTCAAGCACATGGAGTCGGATGTTCACCGTGCTCTCTGCGGACAGGGCAACGAGTTAATCCTGGCCAACCTCGCGAAGCTCTGCCGGCTGCGCCGCTCGGAGATCGTCGTGCGTGTGCCCATACTGCCGGGGTTGAACGACGATGAGGCCCACATCAACCACCTGGCTCGCTTTGTCGGCGCACTGAACGGTGGCGTCAAGCGGGTCGAGCTCCTCGCCTACCATCGCTTCGGTGTCAAGAAGTATGAGCGGCTTGGCCGCGAGTACGAGCTCGATGGCATGGGAGTTCCTGACGACGAAGACCTGGCGGCCATAAAGGAGGTCATGGAATCACACGGATTGCACGTCAAGGTATGACGCCAGACACCTGACACCACCTACTGAAGGGGGGGTTCGTGACAGCGAGTGTAGACGAACAAGTACGCCAAGAGGTGTATCGCAGCAAGATCCCGGCGCTGCTGGAGGACCGTGTCTACACGGGCTTCAGCCACACCATGACGGCCATCGCCTGGAGCATCGCCACGTGGCTGTTCGTTATGGGGTCGACGTAGGCGACCGCCGCGCCTCTCTGGCCGGCAGTCGTGGCAACCCTATTCGGTTGCGTTATCCCGCTCCTAGGGCAGAGCCTGCTCGGGAAGTTCTTCGCCCGCTGGGGTATCGACACGTCGTTCGGAGCGAGAGCGACCTTCGGTACGAGAGCCGCGAAGTTCATCGTGTTCGTCTTCGGCATTCTTCCTGCTTGGTGCTGGATCTCCTTGCCCGCCATCATGTTTGGACGGTCGGCCAAAACCGTCCTCGGTCACTACGGCATCACCGGGTGGATCACCGATGACTTTCTCTGGGGATGCGTGGCCATGGCCTTGGGCCTCTTCATCACCTACAAGGGTCCAAAGTGGATGACCCGGGCCTTCAATGTGGCGACTCCGGTCATGCTGCTGCTGATCTTGATCGTAACCATCCGTGTTCTCGTGAAGTGGCCTATCTCGGAGATCGCTGCTGTGCGGCCGGAGGGCCTGGCGGACAACCCGCTGACAAGCTACGTGATCGCGGTGGAGATGGCCATCGGCCTCGGAGTCTCCTGGCTCTTCCAGTTCGCAGCATACGGACGGATCTGCAAGAGCGAGGCGGGTGCCTTCTACGGGTCGTTTCTCGGTTGGGGCATCATGTGGGCCGTCCTGGCTATCCCCGCCATGTTCGTCACCTACATGACGGGGCAGAGTGACCCGGTCGCCGGGCTCGCCGGGATTGGCGGGGAGTGGATGGTCATCTGGCTCGTCATGCTCTGCATCGCCAACCCATCGTCACTGGCGACCAACGGCTACCTGGTCGCTCTGATGCTCCGCAACTTCTTCCCGAAGCTGCCCTGGATCTTCGCCGTAGGTTCCAACCTCCTCGTCCTCATACTGATCAAGTTCCCCGTGATCTACGACAGGTTCGGGCGCTTCATGACCATCCTCGCCGCCGTCAGCGTGTCGTGGGCTGCTGTCTGGGTGCTCGATGTCGTCTTGCGCAAGTACAAACTGGACCTCAGGGGCCTCTACGACGAGTCGAGTAAGAGCCCCTACTACTACTACAAGGGGATCAACCCTTGGCCGATCATCGCCGTCATCGCCGGCACGGCTACCAACCTGCTTATCTGGACGCCGTGGAATCTCAGCGTCCGGCTTCCCGGCGTGTTCAACGTGCTGGGTGCGTCAATACCGACCGCGATTGTCTCTGGAGTCGTCTACTACGTCCTTCGGCAGCTGTTCATGGTGCCGAAGGGCGCTGGTCTTCCCGAGACCCGTGAACCCGCGGCCAAGCCGGCGGGGACGACTATGCCCGAGCCCGCCCTGATGGGTGCGGATGGAGGTACGTTCGATGACTGAGAAGAAGCAGGCGTTGGACACCGAGCTTGAGCGGCGTCTCGACGAGTATGTCGATATCGTGAAGCCCGGCTCTCCCGATAGCCTCATCCCGCCAATGACGTTCGCTCAGTACCTCCCCGCGGTGGTCGTTTCCGTCATCCTGACCATTCTCGCCGTCGTCGTGGGCTTCACCTCCTATTGACTCATGGCTTGAAGTGCGGAGAGCAAGAGCTCATCGAGAGGTGAATCGAGAGGAGACTCAGTTGATTGGGCGGTGGCTCGCGGTGCGAGCCGCTGAGCCGCCGCCCTGAAATGGTCAAATCGAATTCGCGTCGCCAACTCGTCGCGAGGGCTGGACCGCCGCAACGGGTGCACAAGAAGGGACGAGACAAGGAGCTGTCTGTGGCTACCGCACCAACGGGAACGGATCTCAGAGGTCCGGAGAACCTCATCAAGTACCGAGACAAGACCTGTGCACGGATCGAGGACCTCAAGCTCGAGGACTTCCCGGTCCAACTGCAGGAGTCTGATCTGCGGTATCTCGAGAAGAGGGGCTGCACGCCGAGGATCCAACGCCTCAGGGAGCAGTACTTCCGCAACAAGCCCACGGTATGTACGCACCGTGCGCGGACGATGACGCGCGTCTTCAAGGAGACCGAAGACGAACCGATGCCCATTCGCAAGGCGAAGGCATTCAAGCAGCTGTGCGAAGAGAAGCCCATCGTTATCCAGTCGGACGAGCTGATCGTCGGAACACCGGGATGTGGGCCGCGCTACGTGAACTTCTGTCCGGATCAAGACTGGCGGTGGATCGAGCAAGAGCTCGACACGATGGCAACTCGCGCTCAGGACCCCTACTTGATCACTGAGGCGCAGAAGAAGGAGCTCCGAGAGGAGATCCTGCCGTACTGGAAGGGCAAGTCGGTCTACGACTACTGCCTTGGTCATCTTCCGCCCGACACCAAGCGGTTGACCTACCAGACCGGCATTATCGACGACGAGGTCAAACAGTGCTCGGCGTACGGGCACAGCGTGCCCGGCTGGCAGTACACGATCTTGCCCAAAGGATTGAAGGGCATCATGGCGGAGTGTCGCGAGACGCTGGCCAGCCTCTCCTATGCGAACCCCGAGGATCAGGAGAAGATCGAGTATCTGAACGCGATGCTTCTCTGCTGCGAAGGCATGAAGACCTTGGCGGAACGTCATGCGGCGGAAGCACGTACGATGGCAGAAGACGAGAGCGATCCCACGCGTGCGGAAGAGCTCCTCGCCATCGCGGAGATACTGGACTGGACTCCCTACAACCCGCCGCGCACCTTCTGGGAGGCTTGTCAGGCGATCTGGCTCTGTCAAGCAGCCATCTACATGGAGGTCAACGGGCCGTCGCTCGGACTGGGGCGCTTCGACCAGTTCATGCTCCCCTTCTACGAGCAAGACCTGAAGGACGGGAGGCTCACCAAAGACCAGGCTCTCGAGCTCATGGAGTGCCTGTGGATCAAGCAGGCTGAGGTTATCTGGCTGCTCAGCGAGAACACGTCGCACTTCTTCGGCGGCTACCAGCTCTTCCTGAGTGTCAACATGGGTGGCCTGAAGAGCGACGGCAGCGACGCCACCAACGAGCTCTCGTACATGGAGATGCAAGCGACGCGCGACGTAAAGCTGCATTCGCCATCACTGGTTGCGCGTATCCACAAGACCTCGCCTCAGGACTACATGATGGAGATCGCGAGGACAGTGCGAGAGGGCATGGGCTACCCGCAGTGCCACAACGATGAAGTTGGCATCCGCTCCATGCTGAACGTCGGCGTACCGATCGAGGATGCCTACATCTACGACGTTTCCGGGTGCACCGAGGCGCAGCTCCAAGGCAAGATGTGGAAGTACACGGACGGCGGCCAGTTCAACATGGCATCTTGCCTGGAATGCGCCCTCTACGACGGGTATCTCCCGCTGCTGCCGAGTGAGGAGCGGTGGGGTCTGCCGACCGGCGATGCTCGTACCTTCACCTCATACGAGCAGGTCGAAAAAGCCTTCAAGGCTCAACTCGCCTACTTCACCAAGCACCTGTTGCTTACCAACATGGTGACGGAGCGAGCGCACAAGGAGCGCTATCCGTACCCCTGGATCTCATGTCTCATGGTCGGACCTTCGCAGAAGGGCATCGACTTCTACCAGGGGGCGGCTCCCTACAACGTCGGTCCGGCGCCCTCCTACATCGGGCTCGCCAACGTCGCGAATAGCCTGGCCGCCATCAAAAAACTCGTCTTCGAGGACAAGCTGTTCACGATGGACGAGTTGATCGACGCGCTGCAGTCGGACTTCGATGGGCCGCGAGGGGAGGAGATCCGCCAGTTCTGCCTCAACCGTGCGCCCAAGTACGGGCGAGACGATGCCTCCGTCGACTCGATCGCCAGAGGCATCGCCGACTTCTGTGCCGAAGAGAGCCATCAGTACATGAGTGCTCGCGGCTGTCGCTGTTCCTCGGCGATCTTCCCCGTGGCGGCCAACACTCCGCTCGGCCTGATCACAGGTGCTCTTCCCTCGGGGAGAAAGTCAGGCACGCCTCTGGCCGACGGAGTATCTCCCGAGCAGGGAAGCGATCGGTCACCAACGGAGGTCATCAAATCGGTGACCGCCTACGACCATGCGCGTCACGAGAATGGGCTGCTCCTGAACATGAAGTTCAACCCAATGGTCCTGAAGGATGACGATGGCCTCCGCAACCTCGCCAACCTGATCAGGACGTACTTCGACATGGGCGGATGGCACGTGCAGTTCAACTGCATCAGCGGCGAGACTCTCCGCGACGCGCAAGCTCACCCTGAGAAGTACCCCGGTCTCATGGTCAGAGTCGCGGGCTACAGCGCCTACTTCCATGACCTGGCGAGGGAGACGCAGGACGACATCATCAACAGGACCGAGCACTGCTCGATCTAGACGTGTCCGGTATGTCAGAGCGGTTCAGGATTCGCCCGAGGAGAGCGTGAGTCACAAGGAGACGTACATGAGGCTAGCCGGAAAAACGGCGATCGTCACTGGCGCCGCACGAGGAATGGGTTACTCGCATTGCCTGGCCTTAGCGAGAGAAGGAGCCGACATTATTGCGGCCGACATATGCGCCAACATCGAGGGCATCTACGAGCTCTCTCAGGACTTGAACGATGTGGTGAGCGAGGTTGAGAGGCTCGGGCGGAGGGCCGTAGGGGTCAAGTGCGATGTCAGAAACAGCGCTGAAGTGAAGGCGATGGTTGACACTGCTCTTCGCGAGTTCGGGCACATCGACATACTCGTGAACAACGCCGGAATCGAAGCCTTCAATCTCGTTCAGGACATCACAGAGGAGGAATGGGACAAGGTGCTCGACGTCGACCTGAAGGGCGAGTTCCTCTGCGCCAAGTATGTGCTACCGCACATGATCGAGCAGAAGAGTGGCAAGATCATCAACATCTCCTCGATCTATGGATACCAGGGTGCGCCGATGGTAGCGCATTACTGTGCAGCCAAGTTCGGCGTGGTTGGCTTTACACAGTCTCTCGCCCGTGAAGTCGCCGAGCACAACATCAACGTGAACGCGGTCGGGCCGGGGTTCATCAACACCAAGATGGCGGACGCTGAAGCGCCGGTATTTGGCCCGATGATGGGCGTGAAGCCTGAGTCCTACTACGCGGATGTGATTCCCAGTGTCTCGCTCTTCAAGCGCGAGATCACGCCCCAAGACGTATCCGACACGGTGATCTTCCTGGCGTCCGAGGAGAGCCGCAACATCACGGGGCAGCTGCTCCTGGTGGATGGCGGACACGTCTGATGCACCCGTACCTGGTGGTTCGATCGCGCTGAGGAGGAGCGATGGCACTGGTAGTGACGAGCCCCGCGTTTGCCGAAGGCGACATGCTGCCGGCGAAGTACACCTGTGACGGCGAGAACATCTCTCCACCGGTCGAATGGAGCGCTCTCCCCGAAGGCACTGCATCCGTAGCCTTCCTCATGGACGATCCCGATGACGTCACGGCTCCCGGCGGGATATTCACGCACTGGACTCTCGTGAATCTGCCCGCCACCGCAACGAGCCTTCCAGAGGGGGTCCCGAGAGAAGCGGTGCTGCCTGACGGGGCGATCCAGGGGACGAACGGCTTCGGTGCACTGGGCTACGGGGGACCCGAACCCATCCCGGGAAGTGGCCCCGACCGCTACCGTTTCCAGGTCTTCGCACTCGCTGAGAAGCTGGGTGTCGAGCCGGGGGTATCCCGAGAGGCCGTGCTCGGGCTGATGGAGGGGCGCATCCTTGACCAAGGGGTTCTGACAGCCAAGTACTGAGAGTGGAGAGCGGAGCAGTCCATCTCCTAGCTGCACCCACGCACTGACGACAGCCAGCAGAAAGCGCAACGGTTGAGGAGGAAGCACATGGAGTTCTACTTGGTACCCGCAAGCGAGATCGCCACCGAGCCACTGGACGTTGGGCCGGAGGGCAAGCTGAGTCTCGTCGATGTCATCGATCGCACGCAGGGTGCCCCCGTCTGCGGTGGCATCTGTGAGGTTTTCCCCGGCAAGGCGGTCGATTTCGACTACGACAACGACTGTGCCGTTTGCTACATGATCGAAGGAGCTATCATGCTGACCGAAGACGGGCAGTCCCGAGACTTCAAGCCCGGCGATGTCGTCTACATCCCCAAGAAAGAAGGCCTCGTGGTCTACTGGAGCACAGAGACCTACGGCAAGTTCTTCTACGTCACATACCCCCACTGGCGCTAGGGACAGGAGGCTGAGCCCGGCGAGGCGCAGCGCGCTGTCCCCCTCCGCTGCGCCTCGCCGGGTCAGCTCATTCTTGCCAGTGGTTCCCGCCAACCCACCAACCCAAGGAGAGAGAGCAAGTGGCTGTCCTGGCAGAGAACACCTACCAGATGTTCATCGATGGTACGTGGGTGGATGCGTGTGACGGCGCGACCATCGAGGTCATCGAC
>Ga0228535_1000139_pt1 | contig 233359 bp, 238 predicted proteins | sample SJ1metagenome_FD_168457 | JGI IMG/M metagenome (GOLD analysis project Ga0228535, IMG submission 168457) | Enriched culture of PCE-dechlorinating microbial communities from Ithaca, New York, USA - SJ1 | ecosystem: Engineered > Modeled > Simulated communities (microbial... > Unclassified...
CACTTTGATGCTTGAACGATTTATGTGCATGTTTGCTATTAACCCATACTCTGCAAAAAATCAAAAAATTGTTAAAGAACTGCTGGATTATGGAAAAATTGCCGCGTAAAATTTACCGAAGTGTTGATACTTAAGAATACATCTTAATTTTTCTGCCGGATATCGACTATTTTAAAAACCCTGCTGCCATGCTCAAGATTCAGGGTGATGGTTTCTCCGGCTTTCCTGTTTATCAGTAGGCGGGCAAGAGGAGAAGTAAAAGCAATTTTTCCTTTTTTAAGATTGGCTTCGTCCACACCGACAACCTGAAACTGTTGGTATTGCTTTGTTTCCCCAATCTGTAATGTAACAAAGTTACCGAAACGAACGGTTTCTGGTATGCTCTCTTCCGGTTCAATTACTTGTGCGGATGCAATCCGGGCTTCCAGCATTTGCAGCCTGGTGCTTAAAACCGCTATGGCATTTTGTTTCTCGTGTTCATTACTGGCATTAAGCTGTTTTAGTTCCAACTGCAATGCCTCTTTTTCTTTCAGAAGAGATTCCATACCTGAAGGAGTGACGTAATTGGGCACCCCGTCGGGCAGGTCGGCACGCGGAGGCACAAATGGCGATTCGCGCAAATCGTCTTCGTTGACAAATGCTCTGCTCATCTTTTTTTATGGATAACCGGCCCATCTTCGACAGGCCAGCCCGGCTTACCATTGTTTTAAATAAAATTTTAATTCTTAACAAAAGTAGCAATCCATTTGAAAGAGATGCTGAATAAGCAATTAAAATTTGTTCTGATTAGCGGAAAGGTAGAAGAAAAGGCATTTCAGTACAGATTATGTCGGGTGTTGCGGATTAGGTTCTGGTTTGAATACTTCGTAACGGAACCTTATGTGTTGCCAGAGACGTTGATAATATTTCCGGTTTATGATGATGACATTATTTTGATTAGAACCGGTAATCAGTCGGAGACCAGGCCTGAGTTGTATTTGATTTACATTACCGGAGATCGTTATTGAATTGTATGTATGTTCAGAAAAAAAAAGCCCGGTTTCCCGGACTTTCGCTTAGTTAACTTTTTTCTTGCCCCATTTAATGAGTACAGCCTGAACATCCTTGAATTTTATAGGTTTAGGAAGGTAGTCTACCATGCCGGTTGCAAGGTAGCGCTCGCGATCGCCGGGCATTGCATTTGCGGTAATGGCAATTATTTTTGGCCGCTCAGATTCGGGGTATTTTTCACAGATGGCCTTTGTAGCTTCCATTCCGTTCATAACAGGCATCTGTATGTCCATAAGTATGATGTCGTACTTTTTACGTTCCATCATTTCAAGGACTTTTCGTCCGTTTTCCACAGCGTCGATTTTATAACCCATTTTGCTAAGCAGAGTGATAACCAGGTCCTGATTGGTAATATTGTCTTCTGCAAGAAGAATCCGCATCGGAAGTTTGGCGGCCAGGTTTTTATCGATGTTGTGATCGGCCAGGTTACTCCGGCGGTTGCGTGATTCGGCAATGACCCTTAGTACTTCTTCAAAAAGCTCAGCCAGTTTTATGGGTTTCGAAAGCTGGGCATCAAAAACATCGGTTGGCAATTTGTTGATTTTCCCCAAAGAAGTTAACATAATCAATGGGATATCCCCTTTGAAAGGAAGATTTTTAATTGCTCTGCCAAGCTCAAGTCCATCCATCGAAGGCATTTGCATGTCGATGACTGCCAGGTCGAATGGTTCTTCTTCCTCCTCAATAACTGTCAGTGCTTCCTGCCCGGATTTGGCGGTAAAGGGCACCATTCCCCAGGATTCAAACTGCAAAGTAAAGATGTGCCTGTTGGTTTCATTGTCGTCAACGATCAGAACCCGGCTGTTTTTTAGTTCGGGAATCTGGCCTCTGACATATAATTTTGTTTTACCGATTCCAGAGGTTCTCATTCTGGCAGTAAAGAAAAAAGTCGATCCTTTTCCAACTTCGCTTTCAACCCATATTTTTCCGTCCATCATTTCAACCAAATGCTTGGCAATGGCAAGGCCAAGTCCTGTGCCACCATAACGGCGGGTAGTGGTAGAGTCGGCTTGTGTGAAAGCGTCGAAAAGGATTGGCAGTTTTTCCTTTGGAATTCCTATTCCGCTGTCGCGGACGGAAAACTGCAGGATCTGATATCCGTCTTCATCTCTCATTTTTTCTATGGAGATAAACACTTCGCCCTCTTCGGTAAATTTGATGGCATTATTAATCAGGTTGATCAGAATCTGTCTCAGGCGGGTGATATCGCCGATAAGGAATGGCGAAACATCAGGCTGAATGAGGTAAAGAAGGTCTATACCCCGCTCTATGGCCTTCTGTGCAAACAGATCAAGCGCATCTTCAATGCAGTTTCTCAGTTCAAACGGAGCTTCTTCAAGCGTCATCTTGCCCGATTCAATTTTTGAAAAGTCAAGTATGTCGTTGATGATGGTCATAAGGTTATCGGCACTGACCCTGAGGGTTTCAACGAAATTTTTCTGCTCAACCGTAAGGTTGGTGTCAAGCAGCAGGCTGGTCATACCGATTACTCCGTTCATGGGAGTGCGGATTTCATGGCTCATCATAGCCAGGAAGTCGGATTTCATCCGGTTTTCCCGTTCAGCATCTTCCTTGGCCTGAATCAGATCCTGTTCCTGCTTTTTCAGGTAACCAAGATGTTTCAGTTCGTCTTCGAGTCTCTTGATCTCTTCGCGCAACTGCTGAATAATTTTTAGGGAGTCGGCTTGTAAGGGATTGTTTTCCATGTATTTGAGTTGAAGTGCTACAACCTGGTGCTTTTCTGATCCGTTTGCAGAGAACAGAAGCTCTAAGTTAAGGATATTTATTTTTAGTAGTCAAAGTTAACACATCCCGGTCAAAAAAAAAGAAAAGTGTCAGGAGTTTATACCCGAAATTGCCAAATGTAACGGGCATTTCAGTCATAATATTCGTATTCGGGGAAAAAAATGCATTTGTTGCCTTTGCAGATGAAGTCTTTAATGCTGTACAAAGGCAAAAAGCTTTGATTTAATTCAGTAATTTATCCGTCGGGCTTCATTGTCCTATGCTTTCAGCTATGGCCGTTCAGTTTACTGGCAAGATATCTTCCGGAATGAGAGTTTTTTTCCTTAACGAGATCTTCCGGTAATCCTGCAAATACGAGTTTTCCGCCTTCTGCTCCGCCTTCCGGACCAAGGTCAATAACCCAGTCGGCACATTTAATCACATCCAGGTTGTGCTCGATCACGATGATGCTGTGGCCTTTTGCAATAAGTGCATTAAACGAAGCAAGCAGTTTGCTGATGTCGTGGAAATGCAGTCCGGTTGTAGGTTCGTCAAAGATAAACAGTGTTGGAGCTTCGGAGCTGCCTTTGATAAGGAAACTGGCCAGTTTAATACGTTGGGCTTCACCGCCGCTGAGTGTATCGGATGATTGTCCCATTCTTAGGTACCCGAGTCCGGTTTCTGCCAGTGGTCTCAGCTTTTGAAGAATACGGTTTTCGATATTGTTTCCGCGCGCATTTCTCTCAAAAAGTGTAATTGCCTGATCGATGGTGAGATCCAGTATATCCGAGATGCTGTGTCCTTCATAGGTCACTTCAAGAACTTCTTCTTTAAATCGCTTACCCTTACAGTTCTCGCAAGTGAGGTGGATGTCGGCCATAAATTGCATCCCGATTTCAACGACGCCTTCGCCTTCGCACTCTTCACAGCGACCGCCTTCGATGTTAAAGGAGAAATATCCGGGTTTATAGCCCCGGGTTTTAGCCAGGGGCTGGTCGGAAAAGAGTCCTCTTATATCGTCGTAGGCCTTAACGTATGTAGCGGGATTTGAGCGGGATGAGCGGCCGATCGGGTTCTGGTCAACCATCTCTACTTCGCTGATCCGGATGTAGTTTCCTTCCAGCCGGTCGTATAATCCGGTGCGTTCGCCATAGCCTCCGTACATTTTTTTTAGTACGGGATACAAAACCCGTTTTACAAGGGATGTCTTTCCCGAACCACTCACTCCGGTAACTGCAACGAGCACATTCAGCGGGAATTGAACATCAATCCCCTGAAGATTGTTTTCGCGCACTCCGAAAAGCTGTATGCTGTCGCGCCATTTCCGTCTTACACCTGGAACAGGAATTGCCAGTTTATTGGTAAGATATTGAGCTGTAAGGCTGTCCTTAGCTTCAGCCAGTTGCCCGAAATTCCCTTCGAACATAATGCGACCTCCATTTTCTCCGGCTTCAGGGCCTATATCAATAATATGGTCGGCAGCGCGAATGATTTCTTCGTCGTGCTCAACCACGATAACTGAATTGCCAAGTTTATTGAGTTCCCTCAGTACCCTGAGCAAGCGATGAGTGTCGCGGGAATGAAGTCCGATGCTGGGTTCGTCGAGAATGTACATGGATCCTACCAGGCTGCTGCCCAAAGAAGTAGCTAAATTTATGCGCTGCGACTCGCCTCCCGAGAGGGTTGATGAAAGTCGATTTAGCGTAAGATAACCCAAACCTACATCGTCGAGAAATCTCAGACGGTTAGTAATTTCCAGGATCAGGCGGGCTGAAACACTGCGTTCAAAATCCGGCAATTCCAGTTTTGAGAAGAAATCGAGGGCACCTGAAACGGGCATCAAAACAATTTCACTGATACTTTTGCCCTGAACTTTTACGTAATTGGCGTCGCTTCGGAGGCGGGTTCCGCTGCAGTCGGGACAAATTGTTTTTCCGCGGTAACGCGAAAGCAGAACCCGGTACTGAATTTTGTACGTCTGTTGCTCAACAAACCGGAAGAAAGCATTAAGTCCCTGAAAGTGCTTATTTCCTTCCCACACCATTCTGCGTTGAGCCGGAGTAAGTTCATACCATGGTTTATGTACCGGGAAGTCGAATTTATAAGCGTTTTTAACCAGTTCATCTTTCCATTCGCTAAGTTTTTCACCTTTCCAGCAAGCGATAGCATCCTCATACACGGAGAGACTTTTATTTGGAATAACGAGATCTTCGTCGATTCCGATGATACTTCCGAATCCCTCGCAGGTTTTACAGGCTCCGTATGGATTGTTAAAGCTGAACAGGTTTGTGCCGGGTTCTTCAAATATTATTCCGTCGGCTTCAAAACGGCTGGAAAAAACTTCCTTACGGATGATTCCGTTTAAGTCCAATTCGCAAATGCATTCGCCGTTACCTTCGTAATAAGCGGTTTGCACCGAATCGGCGAGACGTTGCTTCAGGTCATCATCTTCTTTATGAATGGATACCCTGTCGACAACAAGGCTGAATTCAAGGGATGAGTCGGGTGTGTTTGAGAGTACTTCTTCTATTCGCGCATACGTTCCATTGAATTTTACCCTGCTGAAACCCTGCTGAAGAAGGATTCCCAGCTGTGTCTCTATAGAGCGGTTGTGTTTGAGAACCAGTGGACAAAGTACGCTCACCCGGGTATCTTCGGGTTGCGACAAAAGAAAATCGCATACGTCGGTTACCGTATCGCGCTTTACAAGTTTTCCCGAAACGGGTGAATAGGTTTTGCCAATACGGGCAAACAGCAACTTGACGTATTCGTAGATTTCTGTTGATGTACCAACGGTAGAACGCGGGTTTCTGGAATTAACCTTTTGTTCTATGGCTATTGCGGGGGCGATCCCTTTGATGTACTCAACTTCCGGCTTGCTCATACGTCCCAGGAACTGCCGGGCGTAAGCGCTTAGGCTTTCCACGTAACGACGCTGACCTTCAGCATACAGAGTGTCGAAGGCAAGAGAAGATTTACCTGATCCTGAAAGGCCGGTAATCACAACAAAGCGGTTGCGTGGAATCGCAAGAGAGATGTCTTTTAGATTATGAACTTTCGCCCCTTTTATTATAATGTGTGTATCAGGGGTAATGGAGGTTTGATTGACAGAATTCATAGAATAGTTGGCACTTCAGACAGCAAAATTAGATAAAAATCGTGCGGGGACTTGATTTTATAATTTCATTTAGTGTATATTTGTGCTTCCTAAGGGCAACAACCCGCTGGCTGTTCATTTTTTTTCACCAAAATATACAGGAGGAACTTATCGGATAAACATTTACGCTTTCATTTACTAACATAAGGAGGCGTTATGTATGCCCAGTCAATTAGCGATCAAGAGCTGATTAACAGGTATTTGTCTGGTAATGAATCTTGTCTGGAACAGCTTATTCACCGTCATAAGACAAAGGTTTATTCGTATATCATCATGGTTGTTAAAGATAAACAACATGCAGATGATATTTTCCAGGATACCTTTATCAAGGTCATTAATACATTAAAATCAGGAAGTTACAAGGAGGAGGGTAAGTTTATTCAGTGGGTAATGCGAATTGCGCACAATCTTGTAATAGATCATTTCCGAAAGATCCGGAGAATACCTATGGTCGACAGCCAGAACGATGAGTATAACATCCTCGATAATATCAAGGTTTACGATGAGTCGGTGGAGGAACGCATGATAACCGAACAGATTCATCAGGATGTTCGGGCTCTCATCGATTTTTTACCGCCTGAGCAGCGCGATGTTTTAATTATGCGGCATTATGCCGACATGAGTTTTAAGGATATTGCGGAGCAAACCGAGGTGAGCATCAATACGGCTCTGGGCCGGATGCGCTATGCCCTGATTAATTTGAGGAAACTGATAGAGAAAAACGAAATTTCGCTTTCCGTGTAAGGCAGTTGTTTAAGGTTGAAGCAGGAAACCAACGGGCTTTCCTGCTTTTTTTTGTGATTTAAAAAAATATTCCTGGCCGTTGATAATAATCAAACTACAGACTCGTTACTATTCTGTAAATTGAAACAAATCAAAAACAGCCTATGGCTCATAACTTTACCCTTAATCACAAACAAAGCGAATTAAAGATGCAGGAAGGCGGGTACTCCCTAAAAAATATCAGGACAAGCCCCCTGAATGATACTCCGGATGATTCGCTGGTCAGGAATCTGCTGAATTATTCTAAAGCCATGATTGCTGTACCAAACCCGGTAACGGGTAATTTCAGCTTTGTGCTGCTTAACTGAACCTTTTTTGTGTTGATTGATAACAGCCGCATTCCATTTACGGGATGCGGCTTGTTTTTGTCCGTTAAAACTGGTTAGCGGGTCTTGTTTTTCTATTCACTGTATTGATTTTCGCCGGGTTAACGGCCGATAATCTCTGCAACCGAATTGCGGAACAGGGAGATGGTGGATTCTTGTGTTAAACCGTATCCCGTGTTTATTATGTAAACCATAATGGCATCCTGTACCGGGAAATAATACAGTCCGGCACTGTAGCCCGGGTCGGCACCGGAAATTCCCCATGCCGGGGTACTGCCACCGCTGAATGTAAAATGTTCCTTCACGCATCCGTAACCATACTGTATGCCGCCAATGGTATCGTTATGAAATTGAGTCATCAGGCCCAGCGTAGCGGGAGACAAAAGAACTTTCCTCGAAAAAAGTGCATCCGCGAAAAGATACACGTCGTAAATGTTAGAATATATGCCGTTGAAACCATTGCCGAATCCGGTATTCCAGTGCGAAATGTTTTCAAGTCCTCCATCGCCGTTCAAATTTCCGTAGCCCTGAACTACTCCTGAAGCAGGAAGTGCATCGTGCCAGTAATACCTGGTATTGTTCATATTGAGCGGGGAAAACAGTTCGCTGCGCATGGAAAGGTCGTGCGGTATATGCGAAGCCTGTGCAACAATTATACTCAAAAGTATGCTGTTGGTGGCTGAATATCCGGCGGTGTCGGCGGGCCTGAATTCAAAAGCGGCATCTCTGTTTTCGGCAAAATCAAGCAATTCATCCGCGAACCATGTTCGTACAGGATTTTGCATGATGTTCAGCTGGAAATCCCGGCTTCGTGTAACATCAAAAAAGCCTGATGTTTGATTCAGGAGATTTCTGATTTTTATTTGTTGCTTGCCGTTGTCAAGCTTTTTCAGCAATTCATCCGGGATAAAACACCCGATTGGGTCATCGGGCGTCATCAGGCCTTTTTCCATCAGTCTTAAAGCGGTAACGGCAAGCATCATGTCGGTTATGCCCGGAAGATTTGAAATATGGCATGGCTGAAGCGGCAAACGGGAACTAAGGTCGGCATAACCTTCTGAACCAATAAAAATTCCGCTGCTGTCGCAAACAAGTAAGGTTATCCCGGGAATGCCCCGTTTTGTGTATTTCCGAAGTATTGATGTGTAAAGCGGTGAATCGGAGTTGGTTTGCCAGAGTGTATCGTTCTCAAGGTTACAGTCGGTTAAACCAGGTCTGTGCAGGGCTTCATCGCTGCAGGCTATAAACAGTTGTGCTGCCAGCAGCAGTATCAGAGTTTTCAGGAAACCGGACATGGGAGTTGTTTTAGAGAGGGGCCTGACTTTCCGCCCGAATTTTTGAATAGAGTGAACTGTAACCCAACGGATAAAATTCCCCAGGGTAGAGGTTCGGCAAAGTTTACATCAAACGGGTACTGCAATCTGTAGTCGTAATGGATGAAAATACGGCGTGTATTATAGTTGTAGCCTGCATCGTAACCGATTCCGAATCCGCCTCCTGCTATAAGATGGGATCTGCCTGTCGTTTTCGTTTCTTTCCATACACCGGCATCCTGTACCATGTGCTCGGTAAACCGGAAGGAGTGGAGGTAACCTGCATGAAGGGAAACCTGAGCAGAAAATTTTCCGATATATCGGCGGTATCCTGCCTGAGTAGTGAGAGCAAATGCTTGCTGGAGGTGCTGGTGATAATGATAGGAAATCCCGGCATTTTGAAACCATTTTCCGGTATAAACCCTGCTTCCGCCGAGGTCTATGGTATTAATGTTTCGGAACATGGGGTTTTTAAGAGTCTCCTTCCATCCAAATTCATACGTTAGTGCAATTCCCGGATGCAGTGGAGGTTTAACCAGGGCACTGAATGTTTCCAAAACCGGCAGGGTGGCATGGTTTGAAATACTCAATGCGAAAGGTTTTGATTTCCAGGCCTGGGCCCGCACTGCAGGCGGTATTAACAGTAGTATTGCCGGTATTGCGATGCGTAAGAGATATTTGTGCACAGAGAGTTGTTTTTGGCAGGTTAAAATAAATGCGACAAATAAATGCAAATATACTTTTGTTTTAGAAGGATTCAGTTGCGATTTGCAAAATCTGTGCGTCTGCAGCTATTGATGAATAATAAGTAAAACCGGATTTCAATTGGTGTTGTCCCGGCTTTTGTACATTTGCCGTTACAGAGTTCATTTCTTCTTCCTTACAAACCAATCCGATGCAAACAGACCTGCAAAATTCCGATAAAAATTTCTCTATAAAACCGAAGGTTCTGATCTTTGGGGGAGGGCCGGCAGGTCTGCGGGCTGCATGGGTGCTGGCTCCCTTTTGTGATGTTCATCTGTACGAGAAAGAGTCGATGCCCGGCCGGAAATTTCTGGTGGCAGGGAAAGGCGGACTCAATCTTTCGCATTACCCTCCTCCCGGTGGAATGGCATCTGTCTATAGTCCGCCGGGATTTATGGATGCCGTTTTGAATAAATTTTCCCTGGAAGCCCTTCTGGATTGGATGAACGAGCTGGGTGTAGGTGTTTTTACCGGCAGCAGTGGAAAAATATTTCCTGAAAAGGGCATAACTCCCCGGATGGTTCTGCAGGCAATTACAACATCTATTGAGGAAAGGGGATGTACAATGCATACCGGTTGTTCACTTCAATCTATCGATTCCTCTAATTCCTGCTTAATTTTTCAAAATGACGTAAGAGTAAACTTGTCAGCAGATTACGTTGTTGTTGCTTTGGGAGGTGCATCGTGGCCACAAACCGGTTCGGATGGAAAATGGACTGATATCTTTCGTTCGCATGGAATAAAGACGCTTCCATTCCGACCGTCAAACTGTGGTGTCAATGTGAGCTGGCCAGACAATTTTGTACTGCATCATGCAGGTAAGCCATTGAAGAATATTTGCTTGAGCTGCGATGAGAAATCAAGTACCGGCGAGGTGCTAATAACCCGCTACGGACTTGAAGGCTACGCTCTGTACCCGCTGATACCCTCTCTACGGAAAATGGAGGAGGAGAGGCGGCCGTTGCAGCTGAAGGTTGACCTGAAGCCGGTGAACAATGCAGAGCAGCTGGTTTCGCGCCTTGGGTTGAAACGAGCGGAATCCGGGAATTACCGCCAGGCATTTGGACTGCAACCGCAAAGTATGGCGCTGGCAAAATTGCTGACCGGAAAGAATGCATTTGAAAATCCGTTGCTGTTCGCCGGCGCAATTAAATCGCTTGCCTTGCCGGTACTCTCCCTGCGTCCGGTTGAGGAGGCGATTTCTTCGGTAGGAGGATTGGCTCTGGAAGAGGTAAATTCTGATTTGTCGCTGAAAAAGTTACCGGAGGTTTTCGCAGCGGGTGAGATGCTCAACTGGGATGCTCCAACCGGAGGATGGCTTATTCATGGCTGCTTTGCTACCGGAAACTATGTTGCCCTGTCAATACTCAGCAGGCTTGGAATTATTTCCGGAGTATGAAAAGCAGATAAAAAAAACGGGCGCTGAAACCAGGCCCGCTTTCTTTTTCGAAACTTCAATCAGATTTCCGGTTCAATGATCTTTTCATCCGAGGCTTTGGCTTCTTCCATCAGGATATCATACGAATATCCGGAACCAAAATCCTTGTTAAGGATAATCTTTCCTTCGAACGTCACAACCGATCCTTTGCGGACGGCATCTAATGTGGTAATTGTCAGATCGTAGTTATCGCCTGCACCGGTTCCGTCCTGAATATGCACCCAGTTCCGGTTCATGATATTTTGATTTACCTTAACAATCATTCCTCTGATTTTCACAGTTTTGCCTTCGTATTTACTGCTGTTGGCGAAAAGTTCGCCAAGGGTAATACCGTCTTCCACATGCTCAATTTCAACTCCCTGGATTCGGTCGGGGTGCAGACTTCCTTTAGACTGGGGTTGGGTTGGCATGATAAGGGAATCGGATGCATCGTCTACAAAAAGTATGGAAGCAAAGGTTCTTCCGAGCTCGCGGCTGTTAAAATCTTTCATTTCCATTCCGCTGCTGAAATAAATTACGTCGCCCGGTTTGGCATCCCTGGCGGTGACGGCGATCCAGTAGCTTTTATTGTTTTCAAAAACTTCCAGATACGTATAATTTGATGTTTGTATTACATCTATTACTTCTACAGCATGTACGCCTTCGGGAAGGGTTTGTGCAGATTCAGTCACTTTGCCCCTGTTGCAAGATGCAATAGTTGCTGAAAGTAAGGTAATTAATAGAAATGGCAAATAAAATTTCCTGCTGATGTTTCTCATTTCAATTGTTTTTAGAGTTGATTTTCCCAATTACTTTTAAAATGACAAAAATAGGCAGGAATTGTTCATTCTCAGCACAACGAACAATACGTGTTATAATTCAGTGGGAAATCTGATTAATCAGGATTTTCTTGCTGATATTGCATCCTTCTCCGCTAAGTTGAATAACGTAGATTCCAGGCTTCAGGCTCTGGGGTTCAGTAATTGAGGTAAAATGCAACCGATGCGTACCTCCTGAGATTATTCCGGTCGGATATCTGCTTATTATTGATCCTGAGCCAGATATCAGCGAAAGGTGGTAGTTGCCGGACGATGGTACTGTAAACTTTACGACACTCATGGAAGCAGAAGGATTGGGGATCACATCGAGCAAGAGCGGGTTTACTATCTGATATGTTGCCTGATCGATAACAAAATGGAAATGCATGATGTCGTTATTTCCATCAACAAGGGTGTCGGCAAACACCGTTCCGGCGCCGGAGTAGATGCAGGATCCCTGGTGATATCCGTAAACCACATTGCTTAAGATTACGGAATCCTCCAGAAGCATTGCAACATAATATGTCTGTCCGGGCCCGTTGATCTGTATGCTGCATGGATAAATGGCATTGTCGTTTTGGTCGGTCGCTTTTACGATAAGATCTCTTCTGTATGGGATGAGGTTGAAATTGACATCCGTGGTTGTTAGTCCCGGTTCAACCTGAACATTTTGTATGACAGCGATTTGTGTCCATATATGGTTTGCGCTTACCTCATAAACTCCGGTTTCAAGTTCAAGATAATAAAATCCATTTTCTGAAGGGTGTGTGGTTTGTGTGCCGGCCATTACGGTTACTTCCGTAAGATTGTAAACATTGCCTTCAACGGAAACATATCCCTGAATATAACCGGTTGACGGAAGCGGTACCAGACTGAAGTTGACATTAGGTGTTGTATTTCCCGGGGTAACGGTGATGCTGCTTCGTATCTGCGGCGTATATCCCTGCAAAGATGCTTCCACATCCCACGAACCTCCCGGGACTTCAAGGGTGTAATAGCCGCTCTGATCCGGGCTGGTTGAATAACTTCCTGAGGAAACAATAACATCGGTAACGCTGCCGTTTCCACCTTCCAGTATAATGGATCCAGATATAAATCCGGTTGTCGGCATAGGGTCAAGAAAAAAGTCAATGCCTGTGGTTGACTGATTTTCAAGTACTACTACTCCGGTTTGAGCACCCGGATAATATCCCCCGAGGGTTGCGGTTACGGTATAGGTTCCCGTGGGTACTGTCATGAAATAGATTCCGGTAGGGTCGGGGAGAGTGGAAACATTTCCGGCTGTTAACAAAACCTGGGTTACGTTGCCGTTTCCGCCGTTCAGCATTACCTGTCCCTGAATGCTTCCAAATGCAGGATCCCAGGCTCCCAGCGTTCCGTCGAGCAGCAGGTTCTGGGCGTAGATATCGGAGGCTCCGTTGCGGTTGTCCTCCCAGGCAATAATCCATTGATTGTCCTGGAATTCGTTGATGACAGGATGCACTTTTGATGAAGCGGCATTGGAGACTGGAACCTGCTGATCGGTCCACACGTAGTTACCCCCGGTTCCGATTCGCATAGCATACAGGCTACTGTTTACCCCTGAGGTTGCTACATCAAGAAGCAGTATCATATCGGTGGGGGTATTGCGGGCAGCCAATGGGGTAATGCTCAGGTCGGAGAGAGGAATAAACGTCATGCCGTTATTGCCCCAAAGTTTGGTTCCGGATGAGCTGAACTTTTGACCGTATATTCCTTTTTGGCTTTGGAGGCTGTTCATCTCATTCCAATAGACAAACACCTCCTGTGATCCGGGTGGGAGGGCCAGTTCCGGATAAAAATGGTTGTAGCCGGAGGAAGAGGATGCCTCTACGCCGTTGGCAGGCCAGGTGACCTGTCCGGAGGAATTAACATGGTTCACCCACACAGAGGCCATCATGTTGTTGTCGCGGTCGTCGTGCCAGGCGATATAAAAACCATCGCTGCCATCGTTGATAAAAGGGAAAATCTGCGTCCATGCTGAGATGCCTCCTGCATTGGAAATCAAAGCGGGGCTGGTCCAAACCGGAGTTCCGGAAGCATTGTAGCGCTGGGCATACACATGGCGGGTAGGGGAATATGACGGACCCGAGTCGTCGAAATACTTAAGAATGATGTCATCGCTTCCTATTGGCAGCATCTGTGGCCACGAAAGTGTATTGGATGAGCTGAGTGTGATGCCGTTTTCGCCCCATTGTTTTACCCCGGCTGGGTTAATTTTCTGAATGATAATATCATCTCCTGACATCCAGGCAAAAACGGCATTTCCGGAAGAAGTAGCGACTACCTTAGGGGAAGCGTTGAAGTTGTTGTTGTTAGAAAGAGCAATTCCGTTATTTCCCCAGACAAACAATCCGTCGGGAGAAATCCTGTACGCGTAGGCGTTGTTGTTTCCATTACGAATGTCCTGCCATGTAAGTATACAATGCCCTGCATTGTCGGCGGCCATATCCCAGTCGGTAAGCCATGAGTCCGACAGGTTTGTGCTTATGACAATTCCTCCGGAAGGCCAGATGGCTTCACCCAGGCTGTTCAAACGCTGTAGTCGTACGTTATAATTACCCGTTTCGTTTGAAAAAAAGCCAATATAAGTGTCGCCATTTGAACAGGTGGCAATCTTTGGTATTGCCTGTTCGCCGGGAAGAGAGGCAATGGGGTTGTTGTCGGTGGGGTTGGTGCTCCACTGTGCATGAATAGAAAAAACAATCAGCAGGGCTGACAGAAGAAGTGAAATTTTCTTTTTCATTCCGGGGTGAATTTTACAACATCAAACATGGGAGAATGCTTTCACCAGACCTTTAATACAATGTTTAACAACAGGTTGCACTACTATTGGAAGTATAGAAACTATACCTGCACGTATGGTGTTCAGCGGGTACAATATAAGAATATTTGGCTGAAAATATTCAATTTGTTATTGATTTTTTCAACATATCGGCACTGTTTTTCCTGGATGGCTTTAAGCCTGAATTCTGAACTGGGTTATTATTTCAGGAAATTTTTGGGGAGGTAATGAAAATTTATGAACAGACCGTCTTATATAACTATTATTGTATATTCGCATGGCAATAAACAGATCGGATGGATTTTAACGGAAAATGCGTTTGGATAACCGGTGCTGCATCGGGGATGGGTAAGGCGCTTGCTATTGAACTTGCCGGATTCAGGATACGGTTATTATTGTCGGATCGCGATGAAGACGGCTTGCATGAGACAGCCAGGGAGGTGACTCAGAAAGGAGCGGATGTAATGATCAGGCCGCTTGATATGTCGGACAGCAATGCTGTTGTATCTGCCGCAGAGCAGATGCTATCTCAGGTTGGAAGAATCGACTGTTTGTATCAGTTTGCGGGAATTAGTCAGCGTTCGCTGGTTGACGAAACGCCGCTGATAAACGACCGAAGGATAATGGAAATTAATTTTTTCGGATCCGTTGCTTTGGCAAAGGCACTTTTACCCTCTATGATTAATGCAGGGGGCGGACAACTGGCGGTTACTTCCAGTCTGGTTGGAAAGTTTGGTTTTCCATACAGATCGGCTTATTCTGCGTCCAAGCATGCACTTCACGGATATTTTGAAAGTCTTAGGATTGAAAACAGCCAGCACAACATCCGTGTGAGCATTTTAATTCCAGGAAGGATTCAAACCAATATTTCACGTTTTGCATTAGACAGAGAGGGGAAGGAGTACGGGAAAATGGATCCCGGGCAGGCAAATGGCATTACCGCAGCCAGAGCTGCCCGTCAGATACGTATAGGACTTCAGCGCGAAAAACGCGAAATAAGGGTTGGCGGCAGAGAGCTCCTGATGCTGGATATCAGGCGATTTTTTCCGGGTTTGCATTACTGGTTGTCAAACAAAATAAAGCCTGTTTAAGCGCCCTTATAATTGTAATAATTGCGGATATGCCAAAACAAATAAACGGAATACAACAGCTGGGGGTTGGGGTAACCGACATCAGGGAAGCTTTTGACTGGTACCGGAGATATTTCGGTATGGATATAAAAATGTTTGAAGAGGCCGCAATGGCTGAACTGATGCTTCCGCATACAGCCGGAGAGCCGCGGTCGCGCCATGCCATCCTTGCATTGAATATGCAGGGCGGAGGCGGATTTGAAATCTGGCAGCATACAGGTAAAGAGCCCACTCCCTCCCGTTTTGAGATATTGCCCGGCGACCTGGGGATCTTTGCCGGAAAGCTTAAATCGGACAATGTCGGATTTACGTATGAAAAATTCCGGGGACAGGGACTGAATGTACTTACTCCTGTAAGTGAAGATCCTGCCGGTAATGAGCATTTTTACCTCAGGGATTTATACGGAAACATCTGGGAAGTTTGTTACGAATCGTTTGTTTACAGCCGGAAAAATCTGGTAAACGGAGGCGTTTACGGAGCATCCGTTGGTGTGAGGGACGTGGCAGAAAGCCTTCCCGTTTATCAGAAAATTCTCGGGTACGACCGGATAGTGTACGACGAGACCGGTGTATTCGGCGACATGAAGGGACTTGGCGGGGGAGAACAACGGTATCGCAGGGTGTTATTGCGGCACAGTGCTGCATATAACGGAGCCTTCAGCCCTATGTTCGGACCGAGTTGCATAGAGCTTTATCAGGCCATGGACCGCACACCCCGCAACATCTTCGAAGACCGCCTATGGGGCGATCCCGGTTTTATTCATCTCTGCTACGACATCAATGGAATGGACGAACTTCGCGATGAGGTGAAAAGTGCCGGTTTCCCGTTTACGGTTGACAGCGCACGTGATATGGATACCTTTGATATGGGTGAGGCGGCAGGCAGCTTCAGCTACATTCAGGCTCCCGAAGGAACCCTGATAGAATTTGTGGAAACCCACAAAATTCCTTTGATTAAAAAGCTTGGATGGTCACTCGACCTTACCAAACGCAAGCCGGGGCCGCTTCCGGGATGGATGTTCAGGTTGTTTGGGCTGATGCGTGTAAAATAGTCTGCCTTTTCATGTGCGATTGCCACTGCCGGCAGATCTGCTGACAGGGCTACCAATAATTGTAATTTAGTATTTATACAGTTCAGAAATGCATGCAACCGGCAGGGGCCGTGTGCTGAAAATTCATTATAAATACATTCATTTCATAAGGCAATAATCCAGTTTAATTTCAGAGGATTGTCCGTGAAAGAAGAACTTAAAGTCCCTGACCTATCTTAAATTATGTTCAATATGGTATTCTTTTACTGAACTGAGTATGAAAATGAACAAATAACGGTTTTCAGCACATACGATTTGATTTCTGCACACAGGCGGGCCGCTTGACCATTGAAGCTGAGATTCCGGATGGAGAAATCAACGAACGCCTCGCAGCAGTGACTTTTGCTCTGCGGGAAATAAATAAATACCGGGGTGGGTTTACACCAGATGTTCCTGCCCCGGATATTTGCTTTTAATCCTGAAGTGTATTTCTTAATTATCGCAAGGTTTCAGCCGATAAACGGCACAATCGTGGCTTTGCAGGGTGCCTGAGACTTGTGGTGCAATTCCTTCACTGGTTTTCCGATTTATATTCCGGATATGGCAGGAGTCGGCCAGTCCAAGATCTTTTCTCAGGTTTAGCTGATAGGAAGTTTCTTTGCTTCCTCTGTTAAATATACATACGGCTATTTCATTTTCCTGCAAATTCCGGATAAGTACCTGAATTTCGCCGGAGCGATAAACGGTTTTTCCGGCCATTCCCAGTGAATCCATCGCTATAGCCAGAATATCCTTATCCAGAAGTATTTCTGCAGTGGCGGGGTCGAGCTTGCGTATGTCGGCGTTAACGATCAGTGGTGCAGCCATCATAGCCCACAGCACAAACTGAGTGCGGTACTCGGTTAAAGTACATCCGCTATAGGCTCCGTTTGCAGAGGAGGATTTTCCTTTTCCATATAATCCTGCCATTAGCATGTCCGGATCGTTCCATCCGCCCGGACCTCCATACTGTGCCAATGGTTCATTCAGATCAAAAATATCGATTGTTCCCATGAAAAACTTATCTCCGGTTTCCCAGGTGTCGCGTGAATCGTAGGTCGTTCGCCAGAGGTGTCCGCCGGCAGCTTTGGCCCACAGCCAGGGCTGGCGCTGACCCCATTCGCATATTGCATAAACGATTGGTCTTCCGGTTTTCTGCAGCGCTTCGCCCATCCTGCTGTACCGTTCAAAAGCAGTAACACGGTCGGTGGGTGCGTTGCAGTAGTCATACTTCAGATAATCAATACCCCAGGATGCGAACGTTGAAGCATCAAGCTCTTCAAAATGAAGGCTCCCCGTAACGCCTCCGCATGTCAGGTCCGCAGCATTGGAGTAGATGCCCAGCATCAGTCCCCTTTCATGTACGTAATCGGCCAGGGCTTTTATTCCTCCCGGAAATCTTTGCGGGTCAGGGAACAATTGGTTTTTTCTGTCGCGACCGCCAACCCAGTGATCGTCAATTATAATATAGGAATACCCTGCATCGCGCATGCCGCTGATAACCATTGCGTCGGCAATTTCTTTTATAATGGATTCGCTTATTTCGTCCTCAAACAAATTCCAGCTGTTCCATCCCATGGGCGGTGTTGATGCAATTTGCGTTGGCTGTGCGCTTAAAATATTGACTATCAATACCAGAATCAGGGTCAGGGTTGAATAATGTTTCATAGTTCCTGATAATTATTGCTTTTCGATCGGTTCTAATCAAATTTCGTTTAAAAGTAGTGTTTTTCAGGAAAGCCACAGAATTATTTATTGATCTGCGGTCATGGATTTTCGACTTAAATTTCCCGTTACCGGTTGTTCAAATTAGTCTAAATTTGTAGTGTATCCGCAGAAGAGAAAAGAAATCAAATACTCCGCATCAATGACTAAAGCCGAACGTTTCAAATCGGTAATTTCCTGGTTTGAAGAGAATATGCCTGTTGCCGAAACGGAATTGCATTACCAAAATCCTTACGAATTAATTGTAGCCGTGATTCTTTCGGCTCAATGCACCGATAAACGGGTGAATATAATCACCCCGCCTTTTTTTCGCCGGTTTCCCGATGCCCAATCTCTGGCAGCTGCTGAAGTTGAAGATATTTTTGAGCTGATCCGTTCGTGTTCTTATCCCAACAACAAGGCAAAACACCTTGCGGGTATGGCTCGCATGCTCGTGAATGACTTTGGCGGGATTGTGCCCGGAGATGTCGGGATGCTGCAACGGTTGCCGGGGGTAGGGCGAAAGACGGCCAATGTAATCGCATCGGTTGCATTTGATCTGCCCGCTCTGGCTGTTGACACGCATGTACACCGGGTTTCGGCACGTATTGGTCTGACGTTCCGTGCCAAAAATCCGCTTGAAACGGAAAGACAGCTGGTTAAGTTCATTCCTGAATCAAAGCTTGCAATTGCTCATCACTGGCTTATTTTGCACGGCCGGTATGTATGCCTTGCAAGGAAACCCGGGTGTTCGGAATGCGGGATACGGCACCTATGCAAATATTTTGCTGCGCAGAGCAGAAAAGCCGGTGATAAAGGACGTTAGAAATTCGCGGTCAACGGTTTAGTCGTCGCGTTTTGTCTCTTTAAGAATAACGTCGTGTGCTCCGCCCTCGATGATACTGGTGGATGATACCATGGTAATCCGGGCATTCTCTTTGAGTTCATTCAGCGAAAGCGCTCCGCAGCTGCACATAGTCGATTTTATTTTCCCCAGTGTAACATCCAGATTGTCTTTGAGCTTTCCGGCATAGGGTACAAAGCTGTCAACGCCTTCCTCGAACTTAAGATTGGATTGACCTCCCATGTCGTAACGCTGCCAGTTTCTTGCCCTGTTTGAGCCTTCGCCCCAGTATTCTTTAACGTAATTGCCGTTTACCAGCAATTTTTTGGTCGGACTTTCGTCGAAACGGGCAAAATATCTGCCCATCATCAGAAAGTCGGCTCCCATGGCCAGGGCCAGCACCATATGATAATCCTGAACGATGCCTCCGTCGGAGCATATCGGGATGTAGACTCCGGTGCGCTCATAATATTCGTCACGGGCGGCGGCCACTTCGATAAGTGATGTGGCCTGTCCTCGTCCGATTCCTTTTTGTTCGCGGGTGATGCAGATGGAGCCCCCGCCAATGCCAACTTTGATGAAATCCGCACCGGCATCGGCCAGGTAGTAAAATCCGTCTTTGTCAACAATGTTACCTGCACCGATTTTTACGGAATCTCCGTATTTTTCCCTGACAAAAGCAATGGTTTCTTTTTGCCATTCCGAGAAGCCGTCGGAAGAGTCTATGCAAAGGACATCCGCTCCGGCTTCTACCAGCCTTGGGATACGTTCCGTATAATCACGGGTGTTGATCCCGGCGCCGGTCAGCAAACGTTTGTGGTCATCCACAAGCTCGTTGGGATTGTCGAGATGGTTGTCGTAGTCTTTCCGGAAAACAAAATACCGCATGCGCTGATTTTCATCGATTACAGGCAGTGTATTGATTTTATGATCCCAAATGATGTCGTTGGCTTCGTCGAGGGTAATTCCGATTTTTCCCGTTATCAATTTGGAGAATGGCGTCATCAGGTCTTTCACTTTTTTGTCGGGGCTTTCACGGCCCGGACGGTAGTCCCTGCTGGTAACCATGCCCAGCAGTATGCCGGTGGAAGTGCCGTCGTGGGTAACGGCAATGGTAGAAAATCCGGTCTTTACCTTAAGCTCAAAGATGTCTTTAAGAGTATGATCCGGGGTTAAATTGGCATCGCTAACAACAAAGCCTGCCTTAAATTTCTTCACTTTCCGGACCATCTCTGCCTGCTCTTCAATGGGTTGAGAGCCAAAGATAAAGGATAGACCTCCGTTTCTTGCCAGGGCAATGGCCATGTTTGAATCGGAAACCGACTGCATGATGGCTGAAACGAAAGGAATGTTTAGGCTGAGTTCAGGCTTTTCGCCTTTTTTAAATTTTACGAGCGGCGCTTTCAGGTTAATTTTTCCCGGGGTGCAGTCCTTTCCGGTAAGACCCGGAATCAGCAAATATTCATTGAATGTCCGTGAAATATCGTTGATTATTTGTGCCATCGCTTTTGGGTTAAGAACACCGCAAAGATAGGCATTATGCGGTTTAAATAAATGATGCCGCCCGTTTTCAAAGTTTTAAGTCCTGAATTTACTTATAATTCATTATTGTGAACAGCTACTAAGAAAATATCTTCGCAGGGGTAACAGATCATGGCACAGCAGGCCTATTCGGATCCAATTCAAACATTTATTTTAAAAAGGAATTGAACCTTAATGCCGGACTTGAGTTTAAATTTGCACGTAAATCTTTAAACAAAATCGTCATGAGTCATTTAAAAGCCGGAGATAAAGCTCCGTTGTTCAGTGGTATCGATCAGTCGGGAAACAGGGTTGAACTTGCTTCCTTTAAAGGTTATAAGGTTGTGCTGTATTTTTATCCGAAAGACAACACTCCGGGATGTACGGCTGAAGCCTGCAGTTTGCGTGACAACTACGACCGGATGCTGTCGCACGGCTACAAAGTGGTGGGTGTAAGTCCCGACAGCGAGGCATCACACCGTAAGTTTGCCGATAAATTTGAGTTGCCCTTCCCGCTGATTGCCGATACCGAAAAGAAAATTCTGAACGATTATGGTGTCTGGGCTCGCAAGAAGTTTATGGGACGCGAATACGACGGCGTAATCCGTACAACCTTTATTATTGATGATCAGGGTGTTATTGAAGAAATAATTGAAAAGGTGGACACAAAGAACCATGCTTCTCAGGTTTTAAAGGACTAATAGGCTTCACGAAAAGGGTGCAAAATGGTGAATAAAAAAAATCACGGCATTTTTACGGTCTGTGAAGTTTGATTACCTTTGAGCATTATTAATCAATCCATCTAATTAATCCTGTAACACCTTATCAAAATGATTAAAGACCAGAAGGAAGCCAACCTCGAAAAACTAAAAGCACTACAGCTTACACTCGACAAAATCGAAAAGTCTTACGGAAAGGGTACCATAATGAAATTAGGCGATGCTCCCGTTGAGGAGATGCCAAGTATTTCGACAGGATCCATATCTCTTGATGCCGCATTGGGTGTCAACGGACTTCCCAAGGGAAGGGTCGTGGAGATCTACGGGCCGGAATCATCGGGAAAGACAACCCTGGCTCTTCACGCCGTTGCCGAATGTCAGCGTCAGGGAGGCATCGCAGCATTTATCGATGCTGAGCATGCATTTGACCGTTATTATGCCGGCAAGCTGGGTGTTAACATCGACGATCTCCTTGTATCCCAGCCCGATAACGGAGAGCAGGCGCTTGAAATTACCGAAAACCTGATTCGTTCGGGTGCCATTGATATTATTGTTATTGACTCGGTTGCCGCACTTACACCCAGAAGTGAAATTGAAGGCGAGATGGGAGATTCAAAGGTAGGTCTGCAGGCCAGGCTTATGTCGCAGGCACTTCGTAAGCTTACCTCTACCATCAGCAAAACCGGTTGCTGCTGTATCTTTATCAACCAGCTCCGCGAAAAGATCGGGGTGATGTTTGGCAATCCCGAAACCACAACCGGTGGTAATGCTCTCAAGTTTTATGCATCCATCAGGCTTGATATCCGAAGGGTTACACAGATTAAAGACAACGAATCTGCTGTCGGTAACAGAGTCAGGGTTAAAGTTGTTAAAAACAAAGTAGCACCGCCGTTCCGCCAGGCCGAGTTTGATATCATTTTTGGTGAAGGAATCTCAAAAGCCGGGGAAATTGTTGACCTTGGCGTGGATAATAACATCATCAAAAAGAGTGGTTCATGGTTTAGCTATGGAGAAACCAAGCTCGGCCAGGGCCGTGATGCCGTTAAGAAGCTTCTGATTGATAATCCTGAGCTCTCCGATGAACTTGAAACACTGGTTCGAGAAGCACTGAACAAAACAGACAGATAATTAAAAACGCTTATTTCTTAATCTACAGCCCTGCGGCCTCCCCGTAAGGGCTGTTTTTTTTACCTTTGCTGATAAATACAAACGATAACCTATGGCCAGAACTACCGCCGGACGCATCCTGCTTCTTCCAATAATAGCCGTTGTCCTGATTCTGATAATGATTTCATGCGGTGAGAATCGTAAATCTTCCAAAGTAACCGCTGTGGAAGCCACCGATACCATTGCCGATGAACTCGCACGTCTGAATGCTCTTGTTGAAGCTAATCCTTCGGGCATACCGGCTTATCTGGAACGGGCACGCTTTTTTGCCCGCAGCGGCATGGAAAATGAAGCCCTTCAGGATGTTAACAAAGCACTTTCGCTCAACGAAAACGATCCGGAAGTATACGCCGGACTGTCGGATGTATATATGTATACCGGCAAAATGCAGCGCTCCCTCGATGCTCTCAAAAAAGCCGTTGAGTTGAATCCGAAGGCAGGGAAATACGATGTGATGATGGCTCGGCTGTATCTTACCATGAGCGATTATAAGCAAACATTCAATGCATTGCGTGAAGGTTTGCGCAAAGATCCCGATAATGCCGAAGCCTTTTTTATCAGTGGACTTGCCAATGAGGAAATGGGCGATACCCTGAAGGCCATCGACAGCTATCAGATGGCAGTTGCTAAGAATCAGGATCATTACGATGCGCTGAAACAGCTCGGTATTCTTATGTCGATCCGTAAAAACCGGCTTGCAATCGACTATCTGAGAAATGCAGCCCGCGTTAAACCCGGCAGTCCTGACCCTCTGTATATCCTCGGGATGTTTTACCAGGATAACGAAGATCCCGACAAGGCTTTGGCCGTTTATGAAGAGATACTCATGGTTGACCCATCATTCACGTTTGCACACTACAACAAGGGATACGTATTCCTGGTCTTTAAAGAGATGTATCCGGAAGCAGTTGAAGCTTTCAGTAAAGCAATTGAACTTGATCCCGATTATGCCGATGCGTGGTACAACCGTGGATATGCGCATGAACTTATGGGGAATGTTTCTTCCGCCAGAAGCGATTATGAACGCGTTTTGCGGATGAAAACCAACGACGATAAAGCGATCCGGGGATTAAACAGGCTCGATCAGCTGTAAGGTATGGCGATTGCCGGCATGTTACAGATACCATACGGATTGACCGGAAAATGCTCCCCGGGACACTATGAGATTCTTGAATAAGTAATTGTAAAACCCGGATCATCGAACACCGAAGTCCTTTATACCGGCCTTCGCTAAACGTTATTCAGCAAGCATTTCAGTCCGGAGTTCCCTGAGATCAGTAGCCATGATTTCGGTCGATTTACGGATCTCCCGGATTTTTAAAAGCATAGCTTCTTTGTCAAGGCCTTCTCCACCGGATTCTACTAAAGCAGTGGCGGTTAGCTCAAGCTCTTTTGCCTGCTGGTAAAGCTCTGAAACATTAAAGTTTGATACTACCCCTTTAATGTTGTGCGCAGTAAACCTGATCCCGGGAAGATCCCCGTCTGCAAGATTCTGCTCAAGCTTCTGAAGCTTTGTTTCATATTCACTAAGGAATATGTCAATAATTTCAATAATTACCTCTTTGTCAAGAAAGTGGTAGGTTTCGCGGAAGGCTTGTTTGTCCAGCATAAAAATTCAGGCACAAGATGTAATGATTACTTCTTTCTGGAAAAATCCGCAGACAATCTTTTATATCAATGCAACAAAAAGCTTTGTCTTCAGACAATTGGTACTACAAAATTAAGTAAAATCAGTAAGAACCGCTTAAAATCCGGTATCATATTCAGTCAAATCCCGCAGTTGCTGTGGTAGAAATATTAATGCGTTGTTTAACAATGATATATGATTATATGCTTCTGCCTTATCCGAAAGCAATCCCCAAAAGGTAGTTTAAATGCAGGTATTTTTTTGAACCTTTTAAAAAATGAACATTTTGTATTTCTTATTGGTATAATCGGATAGGGATTGCCGATAAGATCGGCTGCAGGCCTTGAGGGATCGCCTTGCGGATTGGTTTTACGATGGTACTTCAACAAGCCCGGAATAATTGGATGTCCGGTGTGCTGTTTTATTAACTGTATGCACGGCCAGTTTTGAGTTATCGAATAAAAATCAGCAGTATCATTTGAAATGTGATCAGCCCGATTAATGCAATTATCATCGATTTTATTAGGCTGAATTTAAGAGCAATTTTTATCCCAATGGAAAACAATGCCAGGAACCAGATGAAATAAACCGAATAAAGGGTAAGTAACAATCCGCGCCAAAAGGTGGGTTGGTTCAGTAGTTTTTCGTATTCACCCATATTAATTATGCCCGCAACACTCAGGGCGGCATCCGTTAAATCATGTAATAAGGAACTCCAGGTTGCCGTTCCAATGCCAAAACCAATAATAGCTAGAATATTATCAAAATGACTTTTTCCATCCATTAACCGTGACAGAAGGTAAACCGTGCCGGCTGCCCCAATCCAGCTCAAATAATATCCCGGAAAAGTCAGGAAAATATCATACTTGAAATAATCTTCAACAGGCAGGGCTAACCAGGGTTTGAAGGTGGACGGAGAACCTCCGACATAGTACGCCATAAGATAAAAGATCGTGTATCCTGTGGCTGGAATCAATAAGGAATAGAAGCCAAATTCCAGTTTTTTTTCACTTTCAAAAACAGATTTGAACGTACTCTGTGGCTTGTAAAACATGCCAAAGTACAACGATAAAAAACCATGTTTCATGAGGCCGGCTGTTTGTGTGACCTGTTATTCCGGAAAACGCAGTCCATCTACGACTCAAACTGCGTTTAACAACATATCATTCAAAGATACTTCTTTAAATCCGGGGATAGCATATGCCGTGAAAAAATCCGGCAGGATTATTGCTCCGTTTGCATTTTATTGGAAGACAGCTCTTTCCTGCGTTTGTTCTCTTCAATTTCTTTCTTCAGGTCAAGCAGTTCACAGCCCGAACAGTCGCTGGAACAACCGGAACAGCCCTTAAGAGGATTGGTGAATTTACGGTAAAGTTTTACTGCAGCAACGGAGGCAGCGGCAACAACAATCAGCGTGGTTATAATTTCCTGAGTACTCATCATAATAAACTTAAACAGCAGGATTTGTTAAAAGTTGGCTAAAGGGTGGAAAAAAGCGGGCAACCGTTTCAAAAATTATATAACCGCATACAAGCGCCATCAGAATTGTCCAGATAGAGGCATTTATACGCGATTGTTTTGCAAGGATGGTAATATCGCCTGCTTTGGATGGATGCATAAGTCCCTGCCAAATAATTATCAGTGTTGAAATCACCGTTTCGGCAAATGCGATAAGGCTGACAACGAGGAAAAAGGTCCGGTTGGTTTCCTGAAGGTCTGATTTCAATAAAAATACAACGATTCCGGAAAAAATGATCAGCCATGTTATGCCGTATGCATTTCTTACAAACAAGACCAGATTGGATAATGCAAGCGATAAAAGTGCAAACAATCCGATACGAATGTGCCCCGTTACAGCCATCCAAACAAGCGTAGCACTTCCGGCTGCAGCGAATGGATATCCGGCAAATGAAACCAGCAGTGCACCCCGCTTTGAAGTCATACGTGTATGGGCGGAACCAGAGGTATCGCTGTTTAGTGAAACGCTGAGAACTTCACCGCTAAGAAGCAAAGCCGCAAGTGCATGTCCGGTTTCATGAAGCAAGGTATTAACTGACCGGAAAAAGACTCCTAATACCGGGATTCGGGTAAGGATAATGGCCACGGTCAGACAGATATAAAACAGTTGAACCGGTGTTAGTTCAGACATATTTCCTGCTAAAAATCACAAAATAAGGCTGCCGATCTGAAACACTGCCAGAGATGCCAGGTATGCCAGTCCGGTAGTATAAACAACGATAAACGCGGCCCAGCGCCAGTCGCCCGATTCTTTCCGGATAGCAGCCACCACGGCAACGCATGGGAAATAGATCAGAATGAAGAGCATGAAACTGAAGGCGACCAGAGGGGTAAATACTTTTTGTCCCATCCGGGGTCCGTCATGGTACGTTTGCTGCTGTATTTTTGTAATAAGTGATGCGGAGTTTTCGTCGGAATTTTCGCCTGCCTGATACAAAACGCCTAGGGTTCCAACGGTAATTTCCTTTGCTGCAACGCCTGTCAGCAACGCAACGCTCATCTTCCAGTCAAAGCCCAGCGGTCGCATAACCGGCTCAATGAAATGTCCGAGCCTGCCTATATAAGAGTTGAGCTGCCGATGGCTTTCTTTTTCGTGCTGGATCTGCTCAATTTCATCTTCCTGCTGACTTAGCATTTGTTCAATCAGCTCCGGACCGGTCTGAGTCTGCAGGATTTGTCTTGAATATTGATCGTTTATCGTGGCAATTCTTGAGTCGAAGCGGTGATCTTCGCTGGTTTCCCTGGGGAAGTAGCCAAGCGCCCAGATAATTATTGAGGCAATGAGAATAACCCCTCCGATTTTACGCAGATACTGTTCGGCCCTGTTCCACATGTGTTTGAGAATGGTCCGGATGGTTGGGGTCCGGTAAGGCGGAAGTTCCATCACAAAAGGTACATCGGGTTGTTTGAAGATGGCTTTTTTGAAGAGCAGGGCCGAACCAATTGCCAGGAGAACGCCAATCCCATACATGGCGAACAGAATGGTACCCTGGTAACTTGAGAAGAAAGCGCTGATAAACAGTATATATACCGGAAGACGGGCACTGCACGACATAAAAGGATTGATCAGCATGGTTATCAGCCGGTCGCGGCGGCTTTCGATGATGCGGGTTGAAAGTATCGCCGGTACGTTGCATCCAAAGCCCATCAACAAAGGTATAAACGACTTTCCGTGAAGACCTATCCGATGCATCAGCTTATCCATGATAAAGACGGCTCTGGCCATGTAGCCCGTATCTTCCATCAGAGATATAAAAAGGTAAAGCAGCAGGATGTTGGGGAGAAAGATGATAACGCCTCCCACTCCGCCTATAATACCCTGTATAAGAAGGTCTTTTAACATTCCGTCGCTGAGGGTTCTTTCAAGAATTTCAGATGTGTATTCAACCAGGCGTTCAATCCATTCCATGGGATAGTTGCCAAGTTTAAAAGTACCGTAGAAGGTAAGCCACATCAGGAAAATAAAGATGGGTATTCCCCAGACCTTGTGCGTGATAATGGTGTCGATTACCTCACTTTTTCTGCGTTGTACGACGGGATTCGGGATGAAGGTTTCATGCAGGGCTCCGGCAATGAATCCGTATTTGGCATCAGCAATCAGACTCTCGGTATCCTGCCTCTGTTCCGTTTCAATGCGGGTAATCTGGGCGTCCACTTCGGCTATGATTTCCCTGAAATTTTCAAGGGATTCAATCATTACTTCGGTAGCCCTGTCTTTTTCGATGAGTTTGATGGCAAGGAAACGGGCCGATACCTTATCCAGAAGGCTCAGATTGCCCGGTAGTCGGAGTAATTCGCGAATTTTTGCGATGCCCGGTTCGATAATGCGCCCGTAGTTAATATGAATATGACGGCGGGTTGGATCCTGGTCTTCATAAACATCAATTATTTTTTGAAGCATTTCATCGATGCCTTTTCCTCTGCTTCCAATAGTTGTTACGAAAGGAACACCCAAAAGCTTTCCCAACTGCACGTGATCGAGTGTGTTGCCGCTTCGCTCCACTTCGTCAAACATGTTCAGAACCCCAACCATCCGTACGTCCATATCGATGAGCTGCGTGGTAAGGTACAGGTTTCGTTCAAGGTTGGAGGTGTCGATTATATTGACTACAACATCGGGAGACGAATCGATGATATGATCCCTGACAAACAGTTCTTCAGGACTGTATGCGCTTATCGAATAAGTGCCGGGAAGATCGGTAACGACGAAAGTATATTCTCCCCTTCGGAATCGCGCTTCCTTGGCATCAACGGTAACCCCGGAATAATTGCCGACGCGTTCGCGTGATCCGGAAGCATAATTAAAAAGAGTGGTTTTGCCGCAATTCGGGTTTCCGACAAGGGCAACATTGATGGTTTTTCCTTTCGTAAGTGCTGCATTATTGAGCAGATCGCCTTCAATGGTTCCGTTGGAAGTTCCGGTAAAGATTCTGCTGCTTTCGGTTTCGGTAACAACCTCGATCAGTCTGGCTTCGCTGTTGCGCAGACTAACGTTATAGCCCATTACGTTGTATTCAACCGGGTCCATGAGGGGAGCCCGCTGAATTACTCCAACTTCTTTGCCGGCAATAAAGCCCATTTCAAGAATCCGCTTGCGAAAGGCTCCATGACCTTTTACTTTGGTAATGATCCCTTTTTCGCCCGGTGACAGATCTGAGAGTGTCAATGCTTGTTATTTAGAATCAATTTAAATTGACACAAAGGTATTGGAATTTTTGAAATACGGGACCGAATAAGTATTAAAAAGCGAAGAACAATCCGGCTACAGTTATATCAAGAAAAAGCTGAATGATGAAGGGCATAAAGCGATTTTGTGACGGCCGGTCCGAAATGGGTTCTGAAGTGTTCGACAATCCCCGCGACGGCATTTTCGCGTGAGGTATGCCTGTTTTTCTGATACAGCATTACAAAATCCTTCAGATCCTGATATATATCGGCAAGGTGCTCAGCCAGGCTGTTCTTTTCAACATCGGTATGCTCGTCGGCCGGATCCTGGCACATCCAGAAGTGGTCAGCAGGATAAAATTTATTCCTAAGTGCATTGAAAATGCTCTCCCAGCTTTCTTCCGTCACAAAACGCTCGGCATCGCCCGGCTCCTCGGGTACAACCGGTTTAATAAGTGAGCCTTTCAGATATATAAGCGGTAGGATATGCCGGTAATAATTCAGAAGTTCATCCCGACTGTATTCATCGCATTTCTCGGTAAACAGGCAATATTCATTGGCAACGGTTAAGAACTCCAGCACCTGTTTGGTGTAAACCGGATCGTTGGGTATTTTATTCATTATTATTTTGGTTTATATGGCAAAATTAGCGTAATTTTCGGGAAAGCTGTCCTAATTGATAATTACGGACAAATATACATTACAGTACCCCGGTGAACCCAATTTAACCATGTACTTCACTTTTTGGTTTGTATTCGACATAAATACAGGCTGAAGGCAACAGAAAAGCAATTAAATCATCAGATATGGATAAACTTCATCTGAAAAAAGCATTGATTGAGGCATGTCGGAAAATAAAAAATGATACTGAAATAAATCTTCGTACTGCCGTTAAGGAAGCCGAACAAAGCGCCAACGAATATGGTCAGCCCAAAGATCGGTACGATTCGTATCGGGAACAGTTGTCGAAAAGGAGAGATATGCTGGCCTTACAACTTATAAAAGTTCAGGAGGAGCTGACGGTGCTGGACCGCATCGATCTGAGCAGGTTGTGCGAAAAAGCCGGATTTGGAGCAGTGGTGCATACCGGAATACAGAAAGTGTTTATTTCTACAGGGATAGGTAAAGTAAAAGCCGGAGATGGAAGTGAGTATTTCGCTATTTCACCGGCGGTTCCGTTTGCAAAAGCAGTACAAGGTAAGAAAGCAGGCGATACAGCTGAGTTTAACGGAAAAATAATAAGTATCCTCGATGTCTTTTAAGCAGGAGTAACGCCCCGATTGCATATATTCACTTTTAATGAAATTCTACTATATCGGGAGCAGTTATTCCGAATCGGCTGAATCCGGCCTGATCCGGATGGCCGATGCCGAAAATCCATACATCGTTTCCGGGCAGATGTGCGGGGTGCCAGGCAAGGCTTACCTGAAAGGTTGAAAATGCCAGGTTTTCATTTCTTACCCTTATTCCTATGCCAAGCGCCGGATAATATCTTTCGCTCATTATATTTCGCAGGATTGAGGTTACCATCCCCGTTTCGGCAAATCCAAAAAATGCAAACCGGAATCCCAGTAGGTAATATGGTGTAAAAACAACCGTTTCGATTCGTGCCGTAAAACGATGGTCGCCACGTATAGTGTAGTCGCTGTAGGTATTTGAATTCCCATCTGCAAGAGAAATTCCGTAAGAATCGGTTCGGTTAAATCCGTTTTTCAGATTCAGGCTGGCAAAGTGTCTGAGACGGTACGATCCGGATTTCTTGATTCCGGAAATGTAGTGAAGTGCAAGTTCCGTTGCCGAATTGTACATTACCTGCTTATCAACGAATGTTCCTGCAGAGGTATGGGCGAAAAGATACCCCGAGCCATTTATACGTACGCCGGATGAAAAGCGCAACCCGGCATATACTCCGCTTGTTGTGCCGGTAGTTTCATAACCAAACAATAATCCGGCATGATACCCGGTGGGTATATCTTCGGTATGCCCGAATCCGTAGATCATATTGTTCAGGTAAAAACCGCTGCGTATCAGCCCTATTTCCGATATCCACCGTTTAAAAGCAGGGTAAAGTCTTTGCAGAGAGTCGGTCATTACGGGCTTGTTCTGCAGGTTATATTGAAGATATCGTGCAGTCACCAGCGCCTGCACCCTGTCGGAAGCCGGTGCATGAATCCGGTTTATAATGGTGCTGTACCCTCCCCAGATATCGGTTTCGGTTTGCAACGGTCTTCCGCTTTCGTCGCTTTCCGGAATCAGAGGTAAATATTGCCGATGCAGGATTAGTCCGCCACCAAGCCGGATTTCGGGGGAGAAGAACGGCCGGCTGATTTGTATACCGGCACCTTCATTTCCATTTAATCCGGACCAGAAAAGGCCGGCATCGGTAAAACTGCCTCCGATATTTCTGAATTTGCCTGCCCCTCTTGATATCTGCACAGCCGGGCGATCCATGAGATTAAAATGAAACGATTGCTCCGCCTGATATCCAAGACCACCCAGATTTCTGTTGAAAAGCTTAAAACGACTGCGCTCTGCATCGATAACAGTCAGATCGAACCCTATTGGGAAAATGTCTTTTACAATCAGCACCAGGTCGATACTGTCGGATTCCGATACAGAGGAAACGGTAAACCGCGCATCTTCAAATATGGAGGCATCTCTCACGGCCCGCTCATTATCGGCAAGAGTTACCGGATCAAGTACATCGCCTTTGCGTATCAGCAGATACTTTTTTACGACGGATTCACGGGTGTTGAAATGGATTTTATTTAAAGCCCGCTGCATTCGCGTTGCGGGCTGCTGCAACGGGTCGTAAACGGAGGTTCCGAAGGCATCGAGCCGCAAAATGCTGACGGACCGGATAACTTTCCCTTTATAAGCCATAAAAGGATTCGGAGCGGCTATGCCTGTTAGAGAATCGTTAACCGGAGACGGACTTTTTCTGAATAACAGGGGGTGAATATGCTTTAAAAACCAGCTGGTATCTGCACGCGACTGCAGGTTATCGTAAAACTCATCGGCCCGGTTGATCTGTTCCCTGCGTTTTACATAGTCCAGGCTGTCGCTTTGTTCTGACGGTTTCCGGGATTTTGTAACGGGTTCCTGAGCTGGAAGGGTGAAAGGCGTTGTAAAAATTATCAGCAAAAGAACATACAGAACCGGTTTAACGGATACAGGAAAAGGGGAGTATATATGTTTGAAACGCCCTGAATCCATAGGGAAATTAGGAGCTTGAATCAGGATATAAAGATACTGGTAAAATCCGGATAAAGGAATGGCAGGGCAACTGTATCTAACCGGGCTGAACGGAATCAACGCAAAAAAGCCTGCGTTTGACGGCAGGCTTTCCTTCAACACTTATGAAAACAATGTTAAACCCTCTTTTCTTTAATTCTGGCTTTCTTACCTTTGAGTTCACGAAGGTAGAAGATACGTGCCCTGCGGACAACGCCGCGTTTGTTCACGTCGATTTTTTCGATAAAGGGCGATGCAATGGGGAAAATCCTCTCCACACCGGTATTTCCTGATACTTTACGAACGGTGAAAGTTTCTGTAACTCCGCTTCCTGTACGCTGCAGTACAACGCCCTGGAACTGCTGTATCCTCTCCTTATCACCTTCCTTGATCTTATAGTGAACGGTAACGGTATCGCCGGCCTTAAAGCGCGGGAACTCCTTCATCTGAACGAAGTTATCCTCGACAAACTTCACTAATTCGTTCTTGCTCATTATTTTAGGTATTTAATTGTTGCCTTTCTGAAAAATGAGTGCAAATATACGGCATTTTATTTTTAATATCCAAGTCCGTTTTGAAATAATTGTCAGATTTGACGGACTTTGAATAAGCCAAGCCTGTTTTTTTACGGAAATTCAAAAAAAACAGGAGAAAATGAGAAAAATTTCCCTGCAAAGGTCATAATTTTACTCCCTACTAACGGAGACTAACGAAAATTCCGGGTCAGCTATGCTTTCCTTTCTGCTCTCGATTGCTGCACTGTTTGCAGGGTATTTCATATACGGACGAATTACTGAAAAACTATTCGGAATAGATCCCGGCCGCCCGACCCCGGCAATTACCATGAACGATGGCGTGGATTATGTGCCCATGGGATGGGGGAAAATTTTTTTGATCCAGTTTCTGAATATCGCAGGTCTTGGACCTATCTTCGGAGCTGTCGCCGGTGCAATGTGGGGGCCGGTTGCTTTCATCTGGATTGTGTTTGGATGCATCTTTGCCGGTGCTGTTCACGATTTCTTCTCCGGTATGTTATCGGTTAGACATCAGGGAAAAAGCATCCCGGAAATTGTCGGAATGTACCTTGGAAACGGATTCCGGCAGTTTATGCGGATCTTTACAGTGCTTCTTATGGTCCTGGTAGGGGCAGTTTTTGTTGTAGGTCCTGCCGGTATTCTTAACGGACTCGCGTCGTTCGGACTGCCGGTGTGGTCGGGAATTATATTTGTTTATTATATTTTAGCAACTCTGCTGCCCGTCGATAAAATTATCGGACGTATATACCCGGTTTTTGGCATTTCCATGCTCTTTATGGCAGCAGGTATTCTGGGCGGCCTGCTTTTGGGAGATTTTACCGTGCCGGAAGTGTTTCCATACGGTTTTACCAATATGCACAACAATGCCGGAAAGTTCCCGGTTTTCCCGATGTTGTTCGTAACCATTGCTTGCGGAGCTATTTCCGGATTTCATTCAACGCAATCGCCGCTGATGGCGCGGTGCATTACCAATGAACGAATGGGCCGAAGGGTGTTTTACGGTGCGATGATAGCTGAAGGAGTGGTTGCACTGATATGGGCGGCTGCCGGTATGGCCTTTTTCGGAGGCGTTGGCGAACTCAATGAAGTAATGGCAGCTCATAAGGGGAATGCAGCATGGGTTGTGAATGAAATCTCTAAATCCCTTCTGGGAAAGGTCGGCGGGATCCTGGCGCTTCTGGGCGTTGTGGCAGCTCCTGTAACTTCCGGCGATACCGCTTTTAGAAGTGCGCGACTGATAGTTGCCGATTTTTTGAATTTTAGGCAGGGCAATGTGAAAAACCGGCTGCTGTTAACCCTTCCGCTTTTTGCTGCAGGATATGCCATTACCCGCATCGATTTCGCAATAATATGGAGATACATGGCCTGGTCGAATCAAACTCTTGCAACCATAGTGCTGTGGGCTGTTACCGTTTATCTGGTCAAAGAGCACAAACCATTTTGGATTACTCTGGTACCGACCGTTTTTATGACTTCGGTAATCACGACCTACATACTTGCAGCACCCGAAGGTTTTCAGCTTTCTGCCGGGATCTCCTACTGGACGGGTTGTGTTGTAACTCTGCTGATTTCGGGATGGTTTTTTACCTATGCCCGAATGGCCAGGCATATTGCACCAGGCGCCATTCAGGATCGCATTTACAGTTGATTTGCCAGGAGGTTCACTTAGCTTACCCGTTCAATAGTCCGGGACGCCTTTTTCTGGTTCGCTCCAGTGCCTGACGATAATTCCAGTCTTTAATTTCCTTCTCGTTGCCCGATAGCAGAACGTCGGGAACCTTCCAGCCTTTGTAATCGGAGGGACGCGTATAAACCGGCGGACTCAGCAGGCCGTCCTGAAATGAGTCGGAAAGAGCCGATGTTTCATCGCCCAATACTCCTGGAATTAATCGGATGATACTATCGGTGAGTACCGCCGCAGCCAGCTCCCCACCGGAAAGAACGTAATCGCCTATCGAAATTTCCCTGGTTATGTAATGTTCGCGCAAGCGCTCATCAATACCTTTGTAATGTCCGCACAGAAGCATGATGTTACCGTGCAGACTTAGCTGGTTTGCAATACCCTGGCTCAGAATTTCCCCGTCAGGTGTCAGAAATATTACCTCGTCGTAGATCCGTTCTGCTTTCAGTTTGTCAATAAGGTCGGCTATCGGTTGCACCATCATTACCATTCCGGCACTTCCGCCAAATACGTAGTCGTCGACCTTTCGGTGTTTGTTGGCGGCGAAATCCCGGATGTTGTGGATGTGAATCTCTGCATATCCGCGCGCTATTGCCCGTTTAATGATCGACTCCGTGAAAGGACCTTCAAACATTGCAGGAAATATGGTAAGTATGTCGATGCGCATCGCCCGGATTTTTTTTGCAAAAATAAACTTTACACGGGATAAAAGGTTGTTTATGGTCTGCAGAAAATTACCCGAATGTTACCCTACGGGTTTTATTGAAATTTCTGAGCGTATTGCTTCGTTCTTTTTCGGGGATACTGCTTGTTTTTGGTGCGCCTGGCGACAAATTGACTATTTTTGAAACCTTCTTCAGGCTCGGAAAATTTTTAAGCCGGATCGGATGCAACATCTGCAGAAGCAAAACAAAAAATGAAACAGGAACTGGCAGTCAGAATTCGCAGGGCGATGCCCGACTGGTTTACACCTGCGCTTCTGCTGATGATTGTTATGGCATGGCTTTATCCCGGACCCGGCCTTGCTTCCGGGTCATTTTCGTTGAAATCGCTTGGCAATTACGGTATTTCGGTGATTTTCTTTCTTTACGGACTAAGGCTGAGTTTCTTTCAGCTGGTGAAAAGCGTTAGTCACTGGCGGTTGCACCTGGTTATTCAGTCGGTTACATTTCTGTTGTTTCCTTTACTTTTATTAATGGTTAGATGGATGTTTGACGCTACACAATATTGGGAGTTGTGGCTGGGTGTTTTCTTTCTGGCTGCATTACCGTCAACGGTTTCATCCGCGGTTGTTATGGTATCACTGGCTGGCGGGAATGTGCCAGGTGCGGTCTTTAATGCAACTGTTTCGAGTATGGCCGGCATTGTTATTACACCCTTGTGGATGGGAGTGGTAACGGAGACGGGGAGTGGTGACGGAAGCTTTGCGCCCGTTGTGGCCAGGCTGGGGTATCAAATTCTGATACCGCTGGTAATGGGAATTATCCTGCATTCCCGACTGGGAGGCCCGGCCATCCGATACAAGAACTTTACCCGCTATTTCGACCAGTCCGTTATTCTGATAATAGTCTATACGTCATTTAGTTCGTCGTTTAATAACGGCAGCTTCGAAGGTTTCGGACCTGAGGTGATTCTAACGTTGTTACTGGCTTTGCTGGGATTGTTTTTACTTGTAAATATAGCTATTGTTGCTTTTGTGCGATTGCTGCGCTTGCCAGGGGAGGACCTGATTACGGCTTTATTCTGCGGATCAACCAAATCGCTGATGCACGGTAGTGTGATGGCTCGTGTTCTGTTTAACGGTGCAGCTTCGGGAGGGGTGATGCTGTTGCCGGTACTGCTTTATCATGCCATGCAGCTGGCCATTACCGGGGTTATGTCGCAGCGTTTTGCAGCTGACCGGAAGCCAGCCGTGGAAAAATGATTACAGTTCACCGGCATTGACAGGCAAGAGTCTCCTTTCTTCGGAAAGAGTATTGCTGATACCGGTAATCCATGCCATTGCTTCCGGTACAGAACGAAAAAGCCTGAGTTCTGTTGCCACTGGATGTGCAGTATATTTAGCGCTGGAATCGCTGCCGGCTCATTCGAAATAATTGCCATGCGCCTGACGCCTAATTGGTTGAACTGCGGATATATGTAATTAAAAACCAGGTGTTAAGTTTTTCCATGTGCGGCGTACTAAGAGAGGGAATCGACATTACGATGTTCTCGGCTCCGCAGGATTCAGCGCTCCGTAGTAAATTAAAAAATAAAGGAATCTGTGAGGTATACGACTCGGTTTGTGAGATCACCTGCTTGCTGATTAGTAGACGGTAGTTGCTAAGATATTCCAGTTTCATGATAGTCCCGGGCATAGGTTGCTCTAACATTCAGCTTGCAAAATTATAAATTAAAGTAAATATATTGACTTGTGGCGATAAATAATTAATTTTAAAAAGTAATTAAGCTTTAATATATTGATATACAAGTGAATAGTCATAAGTATAAAAGGTCGTTAATGTAAAATAAATTAACATCAGGCAGATATTTTGATTACAACTTTGCCTTGCAGACTTCCATTGATCATTGCGCTGAGGGCAGAAGGAACATCGTGCAGAGGTACTATTCTGATCATTTCGTCAAGGCAATCGGGTTTAAGGGTATTTGAAATAAGGTTCCATAATTCGAGTCGCCTTTCCATGGGCGTTTCAGCAGCAGCGATGCCAATCAGCCTTACAGCCCGGAGGATAAACGGAAAAACAGGTACTTCCAGTTTTGATGAGGCAATCATTCCGCAATTAGCAACTATACCGCGTTCGGCAGTAGAGAGCAGTACGGTTGAAAGCGTATTTCCACCTACCGTGTCGAGGGCGGCATGCCATCGCACCGGCAGCAGACCCTTTCCGGATGTGTCGTTAAGATCTTCTCTTCCAATGATCTCAGAAGCGCCGATGCGGCGTAGAAATTCAGTAGCCTCTGGTTTTCCTGTGGATGCAGTTACCTTGTATCCGGCTTTCGAGAGCATGGCAACGGCCATGGAGCCGACAGCACCGCTGGCTCCGCTGACAAGAACCTTGCTTTCACAGGGGTTCGTACCATGTTTTATAAATTCATAGATGGCACTGGCAGCCGTAAAACCGGAGGTGCCTATTGACATGCATTCCAGCAGAGTCAGATTATCCGGTTTCCTGACGGTCCAATCAGGAGGAACGCAGATGTAAGTGGCAAACCCTCCGCTGGTATTCATACCCAGGTCGTATCCGGTAACAATAACTTCATCTCCATTGCGGAAACGGTCGGTGTCGGAATGTACAACAACTCCGGCAGCATCAATTCCGGGTGTATGCGGATATTTCCGGGTTATGCCCTTGTGTCCGGATGCCGAAAGAGCATCCTTGTAGTTAAGGCCGGAATAGTTTACCTTAATCAGCAGTCCGTGTTCCGGTAATTCATCAAAACGCCTCCTGCCGATACGGGAAACGAATCTGCCATGTTCGTCCTGCTCAACAATAAGGGCCTCAAAAGTTTCGCTTCTGTTTATTCCGGACCGTTTCATAATAATGTGATATACAATAATGTAGATTAATAGATGTGTTATGCTTTCGCACAAATGCCAAATTTAAATTTATACATTTGCCACGAAATCCGGGTGCAAAGATGGAGTATTTTATTCTATCCATTATAAACCATGCGTCCGGTATTTTGTGCTGATTTATAAAAATAACTCAGATATGGCATTAAGATTTATTACGGCAGAAGAAGCTGCCTCATACATCCGTCACGATGATGTAGTAGGTTTTAGCGGATTTACCCCTGCAGGATCGGTAAAAGCAATACCGGTGGCAATCGGAGAAAAGGCAAAGGCAGAGCATGCCAGCGGAAATCCTTTTAAAATAGGAGTGATAACGGGCGCCTCCACCGGTGATTCGCTCGATGGTTCGCTGGCAAGAGCCGAAGCGGTTAAGTTTCGCACCCCTTACCAGTCGAATGCCGACCTTCGCAACCTTATCAATGCTGGCAAAGCCGATTATTTTGATTCACACCTTTCGACTGTGGGACAGAATATTCGTTACGGTTTCCTTGGCAAAATCAACTGGGGCATTATCGAAGCCTGCGATGTCACCGAAAAAGGTGAAATCGTTCTGACTACAGGAGTGGGCATTTCACCCACCATATGTCAGTATGCCGACCGGATTCTGATTGAATTGAATTCATACCATCCCGGTCGGCTGCGCGGCATGCACGACCTGATGGTGGTTGCCGATCCGCCGCATCGCCGTGAGGTTCCGATCTACAAACCCTCCGATCGTGCCGGAATCGAGATAATCCGGGTGAATCCGGAGAAAATTGCCGGCGTGGTTCTCACAAACAAACCCGATGAAGTCGGAGGATTTGCTGCTACGGATGAAGTAACCAACAGAATCGGGCAAAACGTTGCCGGATTCCTTTCATCGGAACTGAAAAAAGGCCGGATACCTTCCTCTTTCCTGCCGCTGCAGTCGGGAGTGGGAAACATCGCCAACGCCGTTCTGGCAGCACTGGGTGAACACAAGGGTATTCCAGACTTTGAAATGTATACAGAAGTAATACAGGACAGTGTAATTGACCTTATGGAAGCAGGAAGGATAACCTTTGCCAGCGGATGCTCACTCACCGTTTCTCCCGATATACTGAAGCATATCTACGACAACCTTGATTTTTTTCATAAACGCATCGTACTCCGTCCGCAGGAAATATCCAACAGCCCGGAAGTAGCCCGCAGACTGGGTATTATTTCCATGAATACAGCACTGGAAGTCGATCTCTTTGGTAATGTGAACAGTACTAACGTGATGGGCAGAAAGATGATGAACGGCATAGGCGGATCCGGCGATTTTACACGCAATGCCTATATTTCCATTTTTAGTTGTCCCTCGGTCGCTAAAGGTGGCAAGATCAGTGCTTTTGTGCCTATGGTTTCGCATACCGACCATAGTGAGCATTCGGTTCAGGTGATTATTACTGAACAGGGTATTGCCGATCTGCGCTCAAAATCGCCGAAGGCAAAGATGGAGGCAATTATCGAAAATTGCGTGCACCCCGATTATAAGGAGATTCTGTGGGATTATGCGCATCTGGCCGGAGATACGCACACACCGTGTACGCTCTCATCGGCTTTTAAAATGCATCTCGAGTTTGAGAAGTCCGGAGACATGCGAAATGTTAAATGGGAAGATTGTACAAATTAAGCCGGTAAACAAAAATACAATTCCGGTGTTATAGGAATGTGTGTTGTGAAATATGTCTGAAAAGCCCGGAGTCAGAGGAATCCGGGCTTTTCATTATTATTTGATGATGAAGAAGTTTCTGAAATACATTTCTGCATTTATTTTTTTTACGGGGATACTTTTTATAACCTTTACGGTATCTGCCCAGGTGCTTAACATCGAGCGTGAACGCATAAAAACCGATACAACCGGATGGTCGGGCTCGGCCAACATTTCTTTAAATCTTTTCAGCAATACCAAACGTTTCACCGAGATAGGGATCGATGTTCATGCCCAGTACAAAACAAGCCGCAGCCTGTATCTTGCACTATCCGATTATGAGGTCATACGTTCGGAATCGTCCGACTTTTCCAACAAGGGTATGCAGCATCTGCGCTATAATTATAAAATTACGGATATCTGGATTCTGGAGGCATTCGGGCAGGCTCAGTTTAACAAGGTGCTGAATCTCAATTTCAGGGGACTGGCAGGTGCCGGATTGCGCGTAAAAATGATAGGGGAGGATAAGCTCCGGCTTTACGGCGGAATGGCTTATATGTATGAATACGAAGAGCCTCTTGAATCCCCGATTGAGCATAACCACAGATTGAGCAATTATCTTTCGGTTTCCAGCAAGCCGGTGAAGCACTTTAATGTAGTTAATACCATCTATTTTCAGCCCCGGATTGACTTTTTTGCGGACTACAGAGTTTCCAATAACCTTGACCTGATATTCAAGATCAGCAGTCGCCTTTCCTACGCACTGGCGCTGGAATTTGTAATGGATAACCGTCCGCTGCCGGATATGCCGCGCGAGGTTTACAGCCTAAAGAACAAACTCATTCTGGATTTTGGCAAGTAAATCCGGACATTTCGGGCCTGCTTGGGATGTTTAGTGCTCTTTCTGCTGCCTACCGGGTATGATGTGAATGATGCGCTGGGGAAAAGGTATCTGAACATTATGCTCCCTGAATTTCCGGTCGATGGAATACCGTAAGCGACTACGGATATTTTCACTTCTGAATGCATTTCGTGTCCAGAATAGTAATTGAAAAACAAGAGCTGAATCGCCAAAATCGCTGAATCGAACGAAAGGTTCAGGCACTTGTTCAATCTCTGCGTTCTCTGCGGCACTCTCCAGGAGCAAACGGGTAACAAGTTCAACATCAGAACCATATGCAACTCCTACTTCAACCATAAACCGGGTAGAGTGTTGCTCATGACTCCAGTTTATCACCTTATCGCTTACAAATTTCGAATTAGGAACAATCATGGTAATGTCGTCGCGGGTACTTATTTTTGATGTGCGTAATCCGATCTCCTTAACCCGGCCAACAACTTTGTCCTCCAGCTCAATGATGTCGCCAACTTTCATATTGCCTTCCAGTAACAAAAGGATTCCGGAAACAAGGTCGTTAAAGATTTGCTGAATACCGAAGCCAAGGCCGACCAGTAATGCAGCCGACCCGGCAAGCATAAGGTTGACATTAACACCCATACCCTCAAGCATAAACAAGATGGCAATAACCCATAATATGTACTTTATTATACTGTAAACGGAATATGCGCTGCCTTTATCGATCCTGCCTGCTTTTACTCTGTTGTTAAAGAATTTTTTAATGATTTTTAATACAGTTACAGTCACCGCCAGGATGAGTGCAATCAATACGATGTCTGATGTGTTAATCGAAATATTCCCGATGTCAATAAGGGAGTAGTCAAAATAATCCTTAAGTTTCATTGTTTCCATATTTCACCTTTATGCAATAATAATCAATAATATTTGTTTAAACAAGCATAACAAAACTGAAAAGACAAATTACAATGAATCCACTAATTTGCGTTCTTTGCAAACCGGAAACCGGTGTTCAGGTTTGGTTTGGCAAAATTGTAAACAACTCTTTATAGCTGTTTCAGGTTTTTCTGTTTCACGTTTTTATGAACTCTTCTAAAATTCCTCCGGAAATGCGGGATAATAGCGGGCTTGCGATGCGCGACGGCCAGCGCGATATTGAAACCATTAGCAATTCGCTTGCGTCGGATGTCAGACTGGCCATGATTACTGCTGCTTTTCCGGATGTAGCCCTGATTCTGAATCGTTACCGGCAGATAATATACTACAACAAGGCATTGCTTAACCTTGCACATCCGGGGGAAGAAGGTGCAATACTTGGGATGAGGCCCGGTGAAGTATTGAGCTGTCAGAATCTGCTCAACGAGAACAATGGCTGTGGCACTACTTCCTCCTGCAGGTTATGCGGAACCATGCAAGCCATCCAGCAATGCCTTTTAACAGGTCAGCAATCAAAAACCGAAAGCCGGATAACCATTGAGCTTGAAGGACAGATTCATGCTCTGGATCTTGAGGTTGTGGCCAATCCGTTCATTTTTAAAGATGAAACCCTGGTAATGCTGGTTATCAGGGATATAAGTGATACAAAGAGGCGTCAGTTGCTTGAGCAGATATTCTTTCACGATATTCTGAATACCGCTTCCGGTTTAAATGGGTTGCTCTATGCACTTGAAAGTCCTGAGAGTGACGAAGAGTATAAAAATACCATTGCATGGGCCCGGAAAGCTGGAAATGAGCTTGTTGAGGAGTTGCTGTCGCAGCGTACCCTTTTGTCGGCCGAAAGCGGTGAACTGCACCTGAATATCACCAGATGTCAGGCTGTTCAGTTAATGGAAGAGGTTGCCAGTTATCTTTCATACCATCAAATCGCTGAAAACAAAAAAATTACAATCGATCCTCTCTCTCACGGAGCACAGTTTGAAAGCGATCCGCAGCTGGTAAAAAGGGTGCTTATCAATCTGGTAAAAAATGCACTGGAAGCGATACCCGCCGGAGAATCGGTTCGTTTGAGAGCCAAGAATATCGACAGAACTCTTTTGTTTAGTGTGAATAATCCCGGCGAACTGAGCGAAGATGTTAAGTTGCAGATTTTTCAGCGATCCTTCTCAACCAAAGGGCCCCACAGGGGAATAGGTTCGTTTTCTATTAAACTGTTAACAACCACATATCTGAAAGGAAGGGTTTGGTTTGAATCCGAAGCAGAGAATGGTACTACCTTTTTTGTGGAAATTCCTTTATGCCTGAAACCAGACTGCCTCGGTTCAGAACAGCGAAAGTAAACCGGCGGTAATGACGTTTTATTGCAGATAAATCCTGATAAGGTCTATCAGTGTTTCTGCTCTGAGCGGCTTGGGCAGGTAATCGTCGCATCCGGCATCCAGAAACGTTTCTCTGTCACCCGAAATGGCAAATGCCGTAGTAGCTATAATCGGAAGCGAAGGTTTTATCATCTTTATCTCTTTGGTTGCTTCCATACCATTCATAACGGGCATTTTCATGTCCATCAGTACCAGGCTTATATCGTCGTTGCTAAGGGCGTACTCTACCGCTTCATACCCGTTATTGGCCCTTAACAGACTGAATCCGGCCCGGCTCAATAATTTTTCGATGTAAGTGTAATTGGCATCCTCGTCCTCTGCCACCAGAATCCTGGCATTTCCTGTGCCGGCGGTATCCCGGATTTTTTTTTCTGTTTCACTCATTTCCTCGTCAATTGTATTTAATACAGCCAATTGATTCATACAGCATAATACAGATACCGTCTGAATGCAGAATTGGATGCAATAAAAAAAATCCGGATTACCAGGCCGCCGGCACCTGAAATGGAGAATTATCTCCAAAAAAACTAATCCCGTGGTTTCAGAATCCTAAAAGTACAAAATTATAAAACTAATGTCAACACAGACATGAACTTTCTCTCTTGAAGGTTGTGTTTTATTTGCCCTTTTCAGTTGGTACTCGAAAAATTGTTTTGGTGACAATATTTCAAGATATGCCTCTTTTGTTTGGTTGATTTTTTCTATACCAGAAAAGTCCGACAGCTCACTTGCAGAAGGATCAAATGAGTATAAATGAAATCTAATTACCGTTAAGTGGTTGCTGGTGTTATTGGTTGTTAAAAAAAGAGCTTATCCATTGATTGCATAAAGGGTCTTAATTTCTTCTGCCCACAGGCTTTCATCCGGAGTTTCGAGTATGATGGGGATGTTGTTGAATCTGGAATCCAGCATAATACGTTTGAATACATCCAATCCCAAATAACCCTTCCCGATGTTTTCATGCCTGTCGACGTGACTGCCAAGGGGTTTCATACTATCGTTGAGGTGTAACCCTTTCAGAAAGCCAAACCCTATTATCGAGTCGAACTCCATCATGGTTTGCTCGTAGCCCTCCGGTGTAATCAGGTCATAACCGGCTGTAAGTGTATGACAGGTGTCGATGCATACACCAACGCGCGATTTATCCTCAATCCGGTCGATGATATGCCGGATTTGTTCAAACCGATGTCCCAGATTGCTGCCCTGACCAGCAGTATTTTCAATAACGGCAATTACTCCACGGGTTTTATTAAGTGTTATATTGATGGATTCAGCAATAATATCCAGACTTTCTTCGGGGGAAATAAGTTTGAGATGACTCCCCGGATGAAAATTCAGCCGGTCGAGTCCAAGCTGCTCGCAACGCTGCATTTCATCAAGGAAAGCTGCGCGCGATTTTTCAAGCTCTGCCTTTCCGGGATGTCCCAGGTTGATCAGATAGCTGTCGTGCGGAAGCACCTGCCACGGTTCAAACCCGTGTAAAACCATATTAGCCTTGAATTTTTCAATGCTTTCCTTCGTAAGAGGAGGAGCCATCCATTGCCGCTGATTTTTTGTAAATAATGCAAATGCTTTGGCTCCGATTGCTGCAGCGTTTACCGGAGCATTTTCAACTCCGCCAGCTGCACTGACATGTGCTCCGATGTACTTCATGCTTTACATTTTTTTTTGTAAAAATACGATTGCCTGCCGGCCATTAAAACCTCAAAGGATAAAAATATCTTCTTTCATTGATGTGTGTGAATTTGAAATCCGGCCAAATAACCAATGGTAATTTGCTTAAAGTAACGACAGGAGGCCTTTCAAAAACCTCCCGTCGTATCAGTAACCAAAATAATTGAACGTGTTATGCGAGTTCAAAACGGTCTAGGTTCATTACTTTGTTCCATGCTGCTACAAAGTCAGTGACGAATTTTTCCCGTGCATCGGCACTGGCATAGACTTCGGCGAGTGCCCTGAGCTCGGAATTGGCTCCAAAAATCAGATCAACGCGGGAAGCGGTCCATTTTTCAGTACCATCTTTACGATCAAAGCCCTTATAGATCTCGTGATCCCCGGATGCAGGTTCCCAGGCCGTATTCATATCCAGCAGGTTCACAAAGAAGTCGTTGGTGAGAGTGCCGGGCGTTTTGGTAAATACTCCCGTGTCGGAATTGTCGTAATTGGCCCCAAGTACCCTCAGGCCTCCGGTAAGTACAGTCATTTCAGGAGCAGTAAGGGTGAGCAGTTGAGCTTTATCGATAAAAATTTCTTCGGTAGGAATACTGAATTTATTTTTCAGATAGTTGCGGAAACCATCGGCAACAGGCTCCAGAACATTGAAGGATTCTACATCGGTTTGTTCCTGTGTGGCATCCGTTCGTCCTGGAGAGAAAGGAACCTTTACTTCCACCCCGGCGTCACGGGCTGCTTTTTCCACTCCGGCACATCCGCCCAGCACGATAAGGTCAGCCATGGATACTTTCCGGCCATCTTTCTGCGACTTGTTAAAATCGTCCTGAATCTGACCAAGTTTCTCAAGTGTTTTCGAAAGCTCCGAAGGATTGTTAACGGTCCAGTCTTTTTGTGGAGCAAGCCGGATTCTCGCTCCGTTTGCGCCGCCACGCTTATCGGAACCGCGGAATGTTGATGCGGATGCCCAGGCTGCGGATACTAATTCAGATACGGCAAGGCCTGATGCTAAAACTTTGGCTTTCAATGAATCGATGTCTTTTTCATCGATCAGTGGATGGCTAACAGAAGGAACGGGATCTTGCCAGATTAGCTCTTCGGCAGGGACTTCAGGTCCCAGATAACGTGAGCGGGGTCCCATATCGCGGTGGGTCAGTTTAAACCATGCGCGTGCAAACGCATCTGCAAACGCGTCGGGGTTTTCGTAGAAACGTCTGGAAATCTTTTCATAAACGGGATCGAACCTCAGTGCAAGGTCGGTCGTGAGCATCGATGGTGCATGACGCTTATCCGGATCGTGCGCATCCGGAACAGAGTTTGCACCTGCACCGTGTTTCGGGATCCATTGGTGGGCACCGGCCGGACTCTTCGTAAGTTCCCAGTCGTACCCGAAAAGATTCCAGAAGAAGTTATTCGTCCATCGGGTAGGAGTGCTGGTCCAGGTAACTTCAAGGCCGCTGGTGATGGTATCGCCGGCTTTTCCCTTACCAAATTTGCTCTTCCAGCCGAGACCCTGTTCTTCGAGTCCCGCTGCTTCAGGTTCCGGGCCTATAAGAGCGGCATCTCCTGCTCCGTGGGTCTTTCCGAAGGTATGGCCTCCGGCAATCAGAGCAACGGTTTCTTCGTCATTCATGGCCATGCGGGCAAATGTCTCACGGATATCTTTAGCTGCAGCCAAAGGATCGGGATTGCCTTCGGGGCCTTCAGGATTCACGTAAATCAATCCCATCTGAACGGCAGCAAGAGGGTTGTCGAGCTCACGTTCATCTGAGTAGCGTTCTTTGCCGCCAAGCCATTTTTCTTCTGACCCCCAGTAAATGTCTTCATCCGGTTCCCAAACGTCTTCACGTCCGCCGGCAAATCCGAAGGTTTTAAATCCCATGGATTCGAGGGCTACATTTCCGGTGAGGATCATGAGGTCGGCCCATGAAATCTTCCGGCCGTATTTCTGCTTAATGGGCCACAACAACCTGCGGGCCTTGTCAAGGTTTACGTTATCGGGCCAGCTGTTCAGAGGTGCAAAGCGCTGCTGTCCACGGCCGCCGCCTCCGCGACCGTCGCCTATACGGTACGTTCCGGCACTATGCCATGCCATGCGGATAAAGAACGGACCATAATGACCAAAGTCGGCCGGCCACCAGTCCTGTGAATCCGTCATAAGTTTACGAAGATCTTCTTTTAACGCATTGTAATCAAGTTTTTTAAACTCTTCGGCATAGATAAAATCCTTACCCATTGGGTTCGATAAATCGGAATGCTGCCGCAGAATGTTCAACTTAAGCTGGTTGGGCCACCAGTCGCGGTTTTTTGTACCAGCTGCGCCAACGCTGTGCTTTTTCGTTGCACCCGTTACCGGGCATTTACTCTCTTTTTTAGGGTTGTTTTCCATATTATTGATCTTGATTTTATTAAAAAATTCAATGGTTTACACTTTCAGAGTAACAGCCCTCTGGATTGGTTGATTCAGTAAATATCAGTCTTTCCGGGGTGGTTTTTGCATGCAATCGCGATTGCCGGACTAAAACCGGATTTTGGAATGTTTTTCACTCACAGGCTGTGAACAAAAGGCCGGGAAGTATTGGAATTCCGCGGCCGGTTGATAAACCATTTAAGGTTTGAGTAAATAACCCGGGGGAAGTCTAAAAGTTCAATTTGGGATGCGTTGTTTGAACGTTTTAAACTTTCCCCGGATCAATCAATTACAGACTTTTATGGCAGAACCACCAGTCGTAGCATTCGTATTCCTTCAGCCGCTTTTTAGCTGTTTCAACATCCTTTGCAGGAGGAATGATTACGCGATCGCCGATCAGTTCGTTGTTGGGCCATCCGGCAGGAATGGCAACTTTATTGGCATCCGATGTCTGAAGCGCTTTCAGGGCACGGAGAATTTCATCCATGTTGCGCCCGATTTCCTGAGGATAGAACAATATAATACGAATCACCGAATTGGGGTCGATAAGAAAGACGGCACGTACGGTATCCGAAGCCTTGCCGGGATGTATCATCCCCATGGCCATGGCAACATTGCCGGTAGAATCGGCTATGATAGGGAAGGGGATCTGAACGTTCAGCTTTTCTTCAATCCATTCATCCCACTTAATATGCGAGAAAATCTGGTCGATGGAAAGTCCAAGCAGTTCGGCATTCAGCTCTTTAAACTGATCGTACCTTTTCGCAAATGCAACAAATTCAGTGGTACATACCGGGGTGAAATCTGCCGGATGGCTGAACAAAACCAGCCATTTGCCGGCATAATCGCTGATGAGATTTTTTACCCCATGGGTTGTTTGTACGGTAAGGTCGGGAATCTTGTCACCGATAAGCGGAAAACTTTTTACTTCGCTCATGTCGAGTTTTTTTGATTAGTTTGTTAATTAAGTTGTTGATTACTTAGCCAGGAATGCGGAATACATCCAAACAAGTTTTTCCTTTTCACGGATGTAATCACTCGCCATGGCATTGGTTCCTTCATCGTTCAGATCTGCGGACATTTCGAGAATTTCACGTTCTTTTTCCAGCAGGGTTTTAAAAGCATCCAGAATATGCCCGACGCATTTCACCCCATTGGTTTCATTTTCTACAGCCTTGATCTCGGCCACTTTAAGATAGCCGGAAAAAGAATGAATTGGAGTGCCTCCAAGGGTGAGGATACGTTCGGCAATCTCATCAATTTTTATCTGAAGGTCGTTGTACAATTCTTCAAACTTAAGATGAAGTTCAAAAAATTTCTCGCCTTTGATGTTCCAGTGAAATCCCCGGGCATTCTGGTAAAGTACCTGGTAATTGGCTAAAAGATCGTTGAGCTTTTCAATCAGCTGCGCTGATTTGGCCTCGTCAAGGCCGATTTTGTTCAGTTTTTTCATTTTTGTCTGATTTTTTATGATTATTGTTTCGCTTTATTTTCAAAGTCTCCCATCAACTGCAACCTTATGTCGGTAACATTAAATCCGTTTATTTTTTTGCGCGTGAAGTAGTCACTCAGAATCCGATCGAGCTCAGGGTCAAAGTAGTCCTCCATCCGGTCAGATATTGCACAATAAAGATGATGGTGATGTTCGGTAATGGCGTCGTACCGCATTCTATCCAGATCGGTCTTTACCCTCTTTACCAGTCCTCTGTCAACGAAAGTGTCAAGAGTGTTGTAAATGGTGGTAGGCGACAAACCCGGAATTGTTTTGGATACCTCGGCATATAACTCTTCCGCGGTAGGATGACTCTTAAGCTTCATCAGGGTCTGCATTACAGCAACCCTTTGCGGCGTTATCTTAAGCCCTGCTTCGGTGAGTTTTTGAATAATTTCCGGTACGATTTTCATTTCAGATTCGGTTTTACCTTGAAATTGAACCATGTTTGTAATAATTACAATTTAGGGAGCAAATTGTTCAATCTGCTCCCTGAAAAAACAAATTATTTATTAGGAGATGCGATTATTCCGGCCTGGAAAGTGTAAGGTGTTGGTATTTATGTAGGAAGGAAATCTTTGTGCAGTCGGTGGTTGCTGAATCCAAAAGTACTGATTTAAAGGTTGTCCGGCAGAAAATTAACTTTAGCTGATGCTGACTCAAGCCTCCGTCTCGGCGTCTTCATCTCCGTTTCCGGCATCGCCTGTGTCGGGTAAAATAAGTTGTGTTTCAGCTTCACCAAGTATTTCCACACCCTTGAGTCTTCGCTGAATTGCCCGGGTTCGCTTGCCCATTACTTCATCAATCTGGTTGCTGGCAGTCTGAATGTTTTTTTGAGCTTTTTCGAGCATGCCGCCAAAGTTTTCAAATTCTTTTTTTACTGCTCCCAGGATTTTCCAGACCTCCGAGCTTCGTTTCTGGATTGCCAGGGTTCTGAAGCCCATTTGCAGGCTGTTAAGGATGGCTGCCAGAGTGGTTGGGCCGGTTACAATAACTTTATAGCTGCGCTGGAGCTCCTCGAGCAGGCTGGCTTTTCTGACAACCTCGGCATAGATGCCTTCAAAAGGTAGAAACATTATGGCAAAATCGGTGGTGGCCGGCGGGTCGATGTACTTTTCACTGATGTCCTTTGCCATCTTTTTAATAGTGCCCTCGAGCATTTTCTGTGCGGCTTCCACCTGTGCCGGTTCTCCGTTTTCATAGGCAATCTGCAGACTCTCATAAGCTTCTCTGGGAAATTTTGCATCCACAGGCAGCCAGACGTTTCCGCTTATGTCGTCTTTTCCCGGCAGTTTAATGGCAAATTCCACTACATCGCTGCTGCTCTTTTTCGTTCTTACGTTGGCTTCGTATTGTTCCGGCGCGAGAACCTGTTCAAGAAGCATGGCAAGCTGGACTTCGCCAAATCCTCCGCGCATTTTTACGTTACTCAGAACACGTTTTAGCCCGCCAACATCCTGAGCAAGGGTTTGCATTTCGCCCAGTCCTTTCTGCACGCTCTCAAGCTGTTTGCCAACCAGCTCAAACGATTGCCCCAGACGTTCGTTCAGTGTTTTCTGCAGTTTTTCATCTACGGTCTGCCGCATTTCTTCCAGCTTCTTCTCGGTGCTTTCAACCAATTTCTGCTGCTTTTCTTCCAGCTGTCCGAATTTTTCACGCTGCAGGTTATTGAACGACTCAACATTTTTATCGAAGGATGTTTGAAACTCCTTTATAACCTTCTCCACCGCTTCACGCATCTGCCTGGCTTCCGCCTGCGACTGCTGACTTATTGCATTCAGCTTCTCTTCAACTTTAGCAGTGATTTTTTCAAGCTGTTCAACCGTTTTTGTAGTTAGTTCCCTTTGTTCACCTTTCAGTTCATCGAATTTACCCCGTTGTTCCAGGGTAAATTCTTTAAGAGTGGAGACGAGAGTTTCACGGTTTTCTTTGTTGTTTTCATCAACTTTTATGATCAGATGGCCGATTTTTTCATCGAGCGTACGCACAATCATTTCGAGCGCTTTCTGGTTTTGTTCGGTAATAAGCCTTAGGTTTTCTGTCATCTCCGACTTAAAGCTGTTTAGCGAATTGCTCATTTCGCTGCGGTTATCGCGGGCGGAAGCAGAACTCTCCTCCCGGTTGGCTCTGAAATCTTCTTTCAGGTTTCCTTCCAGACGCGTGAGGCTGCCTGCAAGCGTTTCTACCTTAACGGGAAGTTCAGCGATTCCTGCCTTATTTTGCCGGAAGATAATGGTGAGCAATACATTAACTGCTACCAGTAGGATTAATGCTATGAGAAGAATATTCATGGTGTAATGACTGTTAACAATGAATTAATAGTACTAAACCTTATGGGTTCGCCGCTTATTCCAGTTTAAAATCCGGATTCAGCGAATAGTAAACTCCCGCTTCCGAATAGTTCATCATAATAATTTTCAGGACGATAAAATCGGCCAGAATGTGTTCGCAACGGGGAAGTGAATATCCTGCGATGCGACGGAATGCCGACAGCGTTATTTTCTGATGCACTTCCAGGTAGGCAAGCAGGGTTCGTTCGGTGGTGCCGTATTCAATATAAACTCCTTTGGGGTCTTTCATCTTTTTCCAGACCTTTTTCAGCACTCCGTTGGCCGGATAATTCTGATCGCCCACCCGAACGTAAACCCGGTAATTCCCGTCTTTGTCCGGTGCTGAGTGCGGCGATTTATCGCTTTTGGGGATAATGATCTCAAGAACGGTTTTTCCGTTTTCTTCCCACTCCTTCATTTCAAAATGCACCTCCGGGCGGCAGTATAGTCCAGCGCCTGCTTCCACCATATAAAACTCTTCATCCGAGCGTACTCCGGCGATTGTACCATTGTCCTTAACGCCTACAAGAAGTCTTCCGCCATCGGTATTTGCAAAGGCAGCAATAGAGCGGGCAATCTTTTTCGAGTCGGAAATGCCAAATTTGAAGTCGAGCTGCTGATGTTCGCCCTCATTGATCAGTTTCCGGATGTGGGATGTCATGGTGAGCTCCGATTTTAGTTCAGTACACCTTTTCGGCGGTCGATTACCTCTTGAAACGCGGGATAAGATCTCTGAGTGCATCCCGGTGTACCAGGAAGGTCATCATTTTAAGTTTCACATAATCTTCATGGAAGAAGTAATAGCCAAAGTTAGGTTTTTTTTCCGGTCCGCCCGTCCGCGAACCTGCACCCGAGTCTTTAAGCAGAAACCAGGTTACGCTATCTTTTTCATAATAACCGGTAACGTGCATGCCATGGTCGTCGGTTGTGGTTCCGTTGCTGAACCGGAATTGCCGTGCATCTTCGCTGATGCCGGATGAAGGAATATCAAATTCAGGTACAAGTGCGGCATTTGCTTCCCGGGCCAGAAAACCGGCTTCCGAAACATCTCCTGCCAGTGATACGGTAAGTCCCTGCCTTAGTGCTTTCTTCAGTACTTTCATGTAATCATCCAGGGGGATGTTGTAATAGCTTGCATCGTGCCACCAGTTGTCGGGCACTTCAAATTCAGCCTGTGTCCAGTAGGGTTGCTGCATCAGCGACATAACGTCCACGTATTCATCGGGATTCAGTCGGACAACCTCGTCCAGATACTGTTTCGGTGTAAGCTGTTTGCCATTTACCGTCACCGTTGCCGGAGGTTGGCCAATGTGATGGTTCAGTATGCTTTTTACCGTAGCGGTAACCCGCTCACTGTCCCATGCGCCCGAAGCTTTTACGCCTTCGAGGTATGCTTTTACTTCGTTAAACAGCGTTTCATGATTCTGAAACTCTTGCCCTGCTTTTAGTCCGGAGAAAGCATTATATGGAAGTATGCCTTCCTTTTTAATGATTTTTATCACGGCATTCATTTCGGAACCTTCCCCGACATAGATCTGTCCCCTGGTTTCCACGAACAGCCGGGCACGCTCAAGGTATTCGTGGTATGCGATAAACATCTCCGAAAGTTTAATTTCCTGCCGTGTAAGCCGGTAAATTTCCGATTCGAGCATTGAAATGGCTGAGTAGCTCCAGCAGGTGTTGGTGTTGCCCTGAGAAACGGGAGGCAGATGCCAATGGATGGTATACTCCTGCCGGTTGGAAGGAATTGAAAGGCTCTCATGACTCAATTTGAAGGTTTTGGAAAGCGCCTGCTTCTCACTTTTCTGTTCGTAATTTTCTATTCCTTTAAGGATGGTTTGCTGAAAATAGCCGGGTTCATATGAGATAAATGTTCCTTTATCGGTGCGTTGCGCAGCGGCCGTCAGCATTGTGCACGACAGAAATGCCAGGAGTACGTTCTTTTTCATGGGGATGCCTATTAATGTATTCTCCCCGCTGTCCGGTATTCCGGCTCAGCGGGGAGAATACGGTTTTTAATCTTTAAAGGATATCAATGGTATTTTTACCGGTGATTTTTTCACAATAATGACATTGAAGTTTGAGGTCTTTCTTGTCAATTACGGAAAAGCGGGTTGCAATGTTCTGATGATTCGTTACGCAGTTCGGATTAACACATTTCACAAACTTTCGTATTTCATCGGGGATTTCTACGTTACGTTTTTCAACTACCTTATAATCTTTGATAACTATAAGAGTAGCCGAGGGTGCGATGAGTGAAATTTTATTCACATCCTCACTTTCAAAAAACTTGTTTGCTACTTTAATAATGCCCTTTTTGCCGTATTTATGGCTGTCGAGGTTGATTCCTACGGTAATCTGCTTGTCGGTGCTTTCAAGATTGAGCATTTTAACAACCCTGAAAACACTTCCGGCGGGCAGGTGATCGATCACTGTTCCGTTTTCAATTGCTGAAACAACCAGCTCTTTCCTGATGTTATCGTTATTCATTGTTCTTGTTTTTCGATTGGTTGGCTGATTTATTTAACACCCAGTATTGAAGCCAGCAATGCCTGTCTTACGTATACTCCGTTGAGCGCCTGCTGGAAGTAGTAAGCCTGCGAAGTATTATCCACATCCTCGGTAATTTCGTTTACCCTTGGCAGAGGGTGCAATACCCGCATGTTGGGTTTGCAGCCGGCGAGCATCGACGCTGTCAGTATGTATGCATTCTTCACCTTTTCATACTCTATGGGATCGGAGAAGCGCTCCCTCTGGATGCGTGTCATGTAAACAATATCGGCAACGGGCATCACTTCAGCCAGATCGGTGTACTGATAATACTCAAGGTTGCTGTTTTTGATGTGCATCTTCACATAGCTCGGAAGTTTTAATTCCGTCGGAGAGACCAGGTGGAAGGTTGTGTTGAAGTTGCAGAGTGCCATTACATTTGAATGCACGGTGCGCCCATACTTCAGATCTCCTACAAATGCAACATTCAGTCCGTCGAGTTTGCCCTGGGTTTTTCGAATGGAATAAAGGTCGAGCAAGCACTGGGTAGGGTGCTGGTTTCCGCCATCGCCTGCATTGATTACAGGAACGGAAGCAACCTCACTGGCAAACCTCGCACTGCCTTCGCGCGGATGACGCATTACAATAATATCGCTGTAACTGCATACGGTCAGGATGGTATCTTTCAGCGACTCTCCTTTTGATACGCTGGAACTTGTAGCATCCGAAAATCCGATGACCTTTGCTCCAAGTCGCGAAGCGGCGCTTTCAAAACTCAGGCGGGTACGCGTTGAAGGTTCGAAAAAAAGCGTAGCCACTACATAGTCGCCTAAAATATTCTGGGTCGGCTTCTTTTCGAATTCCTCCGCCAGGTCAAGGATTTTCAGATATTCATCCTTGGAGTAATCGGTAATTGAAATCAAACTCCGGTTTTTCATGTTTTCGTTGCGGGTTTTTGTGTTATTGGTTTACAAATATACTTATCAGGTTTTTTGCTTCGGATGATTGTTGAAAAACGGTAAAAAAAAAGCCCCGATAAACGGGGCTGTTGACTATTTCACCAAGTTGTGTTTTTTGACGAACTCGTCGAGTACCTGGGTGAGGTTAGGAGTCCCGATTTCCTGAAGGTCATAGCCGACTTTTACGGTAGGCTTATTGATTTTAATGACCCTGGCAAGATCGATCGGTGTGCCGATAACAACTGCATCGCAGGGAGTGTTTTCGATTGTTTTCTCAAGGTCAGAAACCTGCTCGTCACCGTAACCCATAGCCGGAAGCAGCGTTCCGATGTTGGGATAAATGCGGAAGGTTTCGCTCAGTTTGCCAACGGTGTAGGGGCGGGGGTCGATCAGTTCGGCAGCACCAAATTTTAATGCTGCTACTGTTCCTGCTCCGATTTTCATTTCTCCATGGGTTAGTGTGGGGCCGTCTTCTACTACCAGGACTCTCTTGCCGCGGATGAGCTCAGGCTTGTCGACCGACAGGGGAGATGCTCCATCAATAATTATGGCCCCTGGATTGATCTTAGCAAGGTTGTCGCGAACGGTGTTGATATCGTCGAGCGAGGCGGAATCAATTTTGTTGATTACAATCACATCCGACATCCGGGCTACCACTTCACCGGGATAGTAGCTTACTTCAGCTCCCGGACGCAGGGGGTCGGCAACACCGATCATAAGATCGGGCTTGTAGAACGGGAAGTCATTGTTACCGCCATCCCATAGAATAACGTCGCATCCTGCAGAATCCTTCTCAGCTTCTCGAAGTATGGCTTCATAGTCCACTCCGGCATAAATAACATCGCCTCTGACTACATGTGGCTCGTATTCTTCCATCTCTTCGATGGTGCATTTGTGCTTATGCAGATCCTCAACCGTTGCAAAACGCTGAACTTTCTGGGCATTCAGGTCGCCGTATGGCATTGGGTGACGAACGGCAACAACCTTCAGGCCTTTTTCCATAAGGATTTCAATAATCCGGCGGCTGGTCTGACTCTTGCCGCAGCCGGTTCGGGTAGCCCCAACGGCAATCAAGGGTTTTGTGCTGCTGATCATGGTATCGCGCGGACCGAGCAACATAAAGTTGGCTCCTGCGGTATTTACAACGGCAGAAATGTTCATCAGACGCGGATAAGGAACATCGCTGTAAGAAAATACACAAATATCAACCTTGTGCTTCTTGATCAGAGCAGGGAGTTCCTCCTCGGCTAGAATGGGAATTCCATTTGGGTACAGTTCAACTCCTGCAAGTTCTTTGGGGTATGCGCGACCGTCGATGTCGGGAATCTGGGCTGCGGTAAACGCAACCACCTCGTACTCCGCTTTGCCGCGGAAGTAAGTGTTAAAGTTATGGAAGTCCCTTCCGGCAGCTCCGATAATGATAACTTTTTGTTTCATGGATTTGGTTTTTGTATTGTGACTGAGTGAAATAATTGCTCTGAATGTATTTCAGCTCTTTTACGGGCCCGGACAGGCTGGCGCCTGTTTTGTGAGCCTTGACCGGCAATCAGCCGCAAAAAAACCATTGCAAATATAGTTTATTAGATTTCTGTTCAAAGACTGTCGAATTTTTTTTTATTCATACCCGGCCTCAATATATTCCTTTATAAGTTACCAGAAACGTGTGATATTATTGATAATCAGGTATATATCTATTGTTAGTTTTCTGTTGAAAAAAAACTAAATTTGCCAGAGCTATTAAAAGCCGTATATGATAGAAAAACTCCTCACAGAAAAAGCCCTTTCTGCCGTTAAAGATTTGTACGATTTTGAAATGGATCCAGCTCAACTGGCGGTACAGCGTACCGCAGCCACATTCAGAGAACAGGGCGATTTCTCACTGGTTGTATTTCCGCTTCTGAAAGTTTCGCGGAAGTCTCCCGAGATAACTGCAACTCAACTTGGTGAAAAAATCCTGACTATCATGCCCGAAGCGGAATCTTTCGGTGTGGTTAAAGGGTATCTTAATATCCGTATAAGACCTTCCTGCTGGATTAATTTTCTGAACGATAAGCATCAGGATACGTCATTCGGAACCGTAGCAGTCTCTTCCGAAAAACCCGTTGTAGTAGAATATTCATCCCCAAATACGAATAAACCCCTTCATCTTGGCCACATCCGGAATAACCTGCTGGGGTCGTCGGTTGCCTCGCTGCTCGAAGCTACCGGCAAAAAGGTAGCAAGGGTGAATCTTGTCAACGACAGGGGCATCCATATCTGTAAATCGATGCTCGCATGGAAGCTTTACGGAAACGGAGAAACACCGGAATCAACCGGGAAAAAGGGCGATAAACTGGTGGGTGATTTCTACGTACTTTTTGATAAACACTACAAAGAGGAAATAGCCGGCCTTGTTGCCGGTGGTATGAGCGAAGAAGAGGCTGCTGCCGGTTCATTGCTTATGAAGCAGGCCCGGGAAATGCTCCGGAAATGGGAGGCCCGCGATGAGGAAACCCTAAGACTCTGGAGTACCATGAACGGATGGGTTTACAAAGGTTTCAATGAAACATACGAGCGTCTGGGAATCCGTTTTGATAAGATTTATTATGAATCGGAAACGTATCTGCTGGGTAAGAATCTGGTGGATGAAGGACTTGATAAAGGGGTCTTCTACCGCAAAAAAGATGGATCTGTTTGGATTGATCTTTCAACGGAAGGCCTTGACGAAAAATTACTGCTTCGCAACGACGGTACATCTGTGTATATGACGCAGGACCTGGGCACTGCTCAGCTGCGTGCAGAGGATTTTGAGCCAGAAAAGCTGGTGTACGTCGTTGGTAATGAGCAAAATTATCATTTTGATGTACTTCGCCTGATCCTGATTAAACTGGGACGCACCTGGGCCAGAGGTATCTACCACCTTTCCTATGGAATGGTTGAATTACCCGAAGGTAAAATGAAATCGCGCGAAGGTACCGTCGTAGATGCCGACGATCTGATGGATGAGATGATCTCCACGGCAAAGTCGATGACGGAAGAACTGGGGAAAATTGAAGATTTTGACAGTGAAGAAGCTGAAAATCTGTATCGTATGGTTGGTCTGGGTGCTCTTAAGTACTTCATCTTAAAGGTTGACCCGAAAAAGAACATGACGTTTAATCCACGCGAAAGTATCGACTTTAACGGCAATACCGGACCATTTATCCAGTACACTCATGCCCGTATACGCTCAGTCCTCAGGAAAGCCCTTGAGGAAAATGAATTGGATGCTGCTGTTAAAATTAATGCTAAAGAAAGGGATCTGCTGATTATTCTAAGTCAGTTTCCGGATCTCGTGAAAGACGCAGCTTCATCATTCAGTCCATCTTTGTTAGCCAATTATCTCTTCGAACTGGCCCGGGAATACAATCAGTTCTACCATGAGTATACCATCCTCAAGGAAGAAGATAACAGCATCCGGCAATTACGCTTAATGCTTTCGAAGCTGACAGGCAATGTTATCAAAACCGGAATGAATCTACTTGGAATACAAGTGCCGGAGAGAATGTAAGTAAACCAGTCCCGGTTTGAGCGCAGATTTTTATCAATCTCTGCCATAACGGCTCATTTATTTTATTTATAAGCTGATAACCCGTACTTTTGACGCCTGCTACAACAATGCGTGCTTCGGATTGTTGATATATTTTAACATCAAAATTTTTTCAAATGATCATTTCCAAAAACAAGGTGGTTTCACTCTCGTATGAGCTGAAACTCGACAATGCTGCAGGTGAAACCGTAGACAAGGCAGATGCTTCACAACCGCTTGTGTTTCTCTATGGTGCCGGAAACCTGCTTCCTAAATTTGAATCAAATATTGCAGATCTGAAAGTTAACGATAATTTCGAATTCACTCTGGATTCGGAAGACGGTTATGGCCCCGTTATCGGGGAAGCCGTTGTAGAACTTCCCATAGATATTTTTATGGTAGATGGCAAAATAGACCCTGAAATGGTTCAGGTGGGTAACGTTGTTCCTATGCAGGATAACGAAGGCAGACCCTTAGATGGTCTTATTGTTGAAGTAACAGACGAGAAGGTAAAGATGGACTTCAACCACCCCATGGCAGGAAAAACCCTGCACTTCAGCGGAACTATTCTTGAGGTCCGCGAAGCAACTACCGAAGAAATAAGTCACGGTCACGTGCACGGTCCTCAGGGCCATCAGCACTGATGTATTTAAAATGAGAATAAAAAAAGCAGCCTCCCGGTTGCTTTTTTTATGTTTGTAATTACTGTCCTTTAAGAATTTAAATACTTTCACACCGATTACCAATGATTTAACGAAGTCGCTGATACAACACCGTTGGAAAATCCGGTTATGCTGAAATAAGAAATACAGCCGGCTGACGGGGAACCTCAAACCTTGCGCTCCGCCATTCGCGGACTGTGCGCGTTACGATGATTTCATCCGGAAGGCTGATATTAATTGCCATGCACAGGGTAGTGCCATTGCTGCAGCTGCTCAGGATTGCTTCCAGCATCTGCCGGTTCCGGTAGGGTGTTTCAATGAAAATTTGTGTGGAATGATTTCGTAAGGAATCCCTTTCCAGTTCCTTAAGTTTTTGTGACCGCTCGTTTGGTTTAACGGGCAGGTAGCCGTGGAAGGTGAAATGCTGACCGTTTAATCCCGATGCCATGAGCGACATTATAATGGAAGAGGGTCCCGACAGTGGAATTACCCGAATGCCCCGTTCGTGTGCAATACGCACTAGTCCTGAACCGGGGTCGGCAACTGCCGGACACCCGGCTTCCGATAGCAGGCCGATATCCATGCCTTGCTCTGCCGGTTCCAGAAATGAAATAATCTCATCGGCCGGGGTATGTTCGTTGAGGATAAAAAAAGTGGTTTCTTCATCAAAATTCTTGGAATATCCGCATTTGCGCAGAAAGCGCCGTGCGGTTTTCAGCTCTTCCGCCACATATACATCTATACGCCGGAGCAATGCCAGATTGTACTCAGGGAGCACCTGAACCGGGGGAGTATCGCCCAGAAGAGTGGGAATCAGATAGAGATTTCCGGGTAACGTTTTCATTTAACTTGGATTGAATGGGAGGTGATCAAGGTCAACATTTCCGCCCGACAGAATGATGCCGGTTGAAACTTCCCGGACGTTGATTTTATCTTCAAGTATAGCAGCAAGCGGAACAGCGGATGAAGGTTCTACGATTATTTTCATTCGTTCCCAGATGAGCCGCATTGCGTGTACAATGCTATCTTCGCTTACGGTTACGATGTCATCAACGAATTTACGGATAATGGGAAACGTAACGGAGCCGAGCGAGGTCCGTAATCCGTCGGCAATGGTCTGAGGGTTGACCGATGGTACAAAAGCCCCCGATGTAAAGCTTTGCCAGGCATCGGCAGCGCCAAGTGGTTCGGCGGCGATTACCCGGATATTCGTACCAAAATATTCTGCCGCAAGTGCTGTGCCGCTCAGCAGTCCTCCTCCGCCAACTGGTGCGATCAGCTGAGTTATTTCCGGAATGTCCTGTATCATCTCCAGCGCTGCAGTAGCCTGTCCGGCTATAATCCGTAAGTCGTTATATGGGTGTATTTCGCATGCTCCGGTTTTACGGATAACTTCGGCAAGGGTTTCTTCCCTGGCTTCGAGAGTGGGTTTGCAAAAGGTAACAATACCCCCGTAGGATTCAACAGCGCTTATTTTAATTTTACTTGAATTTTCAGGCATTACCACGTATGCCCGGGTTCCTTTACGTTTGGCGGCCAGTGAAAGAGCAGCGGCATGATTGCCAGAAGAATGTGTTGCAACACCGCGTCTCAGGGTTTCATCGTCAAGCTGAAATACGGCATTGGTTGCACCCCTCGATTTGAAAGCTCCGGCTTTCTGGAAGTTTTCGCATTTGAAAAAGAGGTTGCCTCCGGTTATTTCGTTGATAGCAGCACAGGTCAGTACCGGTGTACGGTGAATCCAGGGAGCAATACGAATGGCAGCCTCTTCAATGGATCGTTTGTCGGGTGTTAAGTTGCTCATTACAGTTCTCCCTTGCGAAGTTTGATGATCAGCCTGTCGGTTGCTTTATCCAGCATTTCATAGGTTTTACTGAAATCAGCCCTGCCGCCGTAATAAGGATCGGGCACGGCAAGGTTACTGCCGGGTTCAGAAAGGTTCATTATAAAGTCAACTTTTTTGAGATCATCCTTTGTGCGTGCCATGGAAGCTACATCCCGGTAATTATTGGCATCCATAACATAAATACGGTCAAAGTATTCGAAATCTTCCGGTTTGAAAAGCCTTGCTCTAAGACCGGAAATATCGACACCGAATTGTTTTGCGGTTTCAATACCCCGTCTGTCGGGACGGTCACCGTTGTGAAACGCTTCAAATCCGCACGAATCCACTTCGGCGTCCAGTTTATGTTCGAGGAGTTTATGCCTTAGTATGCCTTCTGCAAGTGGGGAGCGGCAGATATTTCCCAGGCACACCATCAGTATTTTCTTCTTCATCGGTATCTTTTTAAAAAACAACCCCATCGCAGAGCATCCGGATGAGGTTATTGAAGGATTGACCGGAAAGGGGTCAGATTTTAATTTTCTTTTCAATTTCTTCAACGTAATTCCTGAATTGTTTGTCGGTTTCAATCAGGTTATTAACGGTTCGGCAGGCATGCAGAACGGTGGCATGGTCTTTATTTCCGCAATGCAATCCGATGGTGGCCAGTGAGCTTTTGGTATGTTTTTTCGAAAAGTACATGGCCAGTTGACGGGCCTGTACGATCTCCCGTTTACGGGTTTTTGAATTCAGGTGATCGACTTGAATATTGAAAAAATCGCAGACTACTTTCTGGATATAATCGATGGATATTTCTTTGGATGTGTTTTTGACGAACTTATCAATCATCTGGCGGGCCAGGTCGATGGTAATGGCTTTTTTATTCAGGGATGACTGGGCCATAAGAGAAATGAGAGCGCCTTCCAGTTCCCTGACGTTGGTGGTGATGCTGTATGCCAGATATTCAATAACTTCCTCGGGCATTTCGATGCCATCTTTATAGAGGCGTTTGTTCAGAATGGCAATCCGCGTTTCGAGGTCGGGCACCTGCAGGTCGGCGGCAAGTCCCCATTTAAAGCGGGAAAGAAGACGCGGTTCAATGCCTTTCATTTCAACGGGTGCCTTATCGGAAGTAATTACGAGCTGATGGCCGTTTTGATGCAGATGGTTGAAGATGTGAAAGAAAACGTCCTGGGTTTTTTCCTTTCCTGAAAGGAACTGGATGTCGTCCATCAACAGAACGTCGATCATCTGGTAGAAATGGATAAAATCGTTTTGGTTGTTATTTTTTACGGCATCGATAAACTGCTGGATAAACTGCTCGGCGGTAACATAAAGCACAGTTTTATCGGGAAAATTATTTTTTACCTGAATGCCGATGGCGTGAGCCAGATGCGTTTTTCCGAGACCGTTGGCGCTATATATAAAGATAGGGTTGAAAGCAGTTTTACCGGGGTTTGTGGCTACAGCATAACCGGCTGAGCGGGCCAGACGGTTGCAATCGCCTTCGATGAAGTTGTCGAATGAATAAGATTCGTTGAGTTGAGAATGGACCTTTATTTTTTTTAGGCCCGGGATGACAAAAGGGTTGGGAATTTCTTTGGTAGATCCCCTGTTAAGGTCTATGGGCATGGTAACGGAAGGATTGCCGATGGCGCCTCTGTTACTGGTCGGGACCTGTATGGTATAGGCTGCCCTGGCATCGGAGGAGCTCTCCATAATGATGCTGTATTCAAGGCGACCACTGGGACCTAATTCATTTTTAATGGTTTTCTTGAGCAAATTGATGTAATGCTCCTCGAGCCATTCATAAAAAAACTGACTGGGAACCTGAATTGTAAGAACACTTTCTTCGAGTTTTATTGGAGTAATTGGAGCAAACCAAGTCTTAAAGCTTTGATAGTTAATGTTGTCCTTGATGATTCTTAGGCAGTTTTCCCAGACTTCCTGATAGTCTTTTCTCATTCCTCTTGCTAAAGTTTATAAAAACCAACTTAAAATAAACACAATTCCAAAATCTCAATGTAACGCTGGTTATCTGACACCTGATTTCCAACACTTTTAACTTTCACGAGACTACAGGTGGATTTTTCAACAAAATTGGCTTTAAAAAAGTTAAAAAAAAAGTCATTTTGGACTTGCTTTTTCAGAAAATTAGTTGTAATGCCAAAAGGCCTCTCTCCCCTAATTGACTTGTAGTTCAGGACTTATTCAGTTCGCAAATATATGATCTCATTGTCATACGTTTTTCTGAATTTGGCATTCACGTCATCCGCTTTCATCTGTCTAACCTTGTATGTAATGCTACATTCAATATCGTATTGATTATCAAGTAATAACAAGTTTTCTTCCTTAATAATCCGCATGACATCGTTCATTGCCGGGTACTTGAATTTTAATTGATATACTTCATTCACAGTCTTTTCAACAATCCTGGCCTGACTTAAGGCATCCTGAGTGGCAGTTTTATAAGCCTGAATAAGACCGCTCACACCAAGCTTTGTCCCGCCAAAGTATCGTATAACCACTACCAGAACGTTGGTAAGGTCAAACGAAAGTATCTGTCCGTGAATCGGCCTTCCAGCTGTTCCCGACGGTTCCCCGTCGTCGTTCATTCTCCAGGCAGACTTGTCGGCACCTATTACGTAGGCATAACAATGATGACGGGCATCAAAATATTCCTTCCTCAATGCCTCCAGTACTGCTTTTACTTCCGATTCACTCTTCACGGGTAATGCCCTTGCTATAAACTTGCTGCCCTTTTCCTTGTATAAACCCGTTGAGGGTTCGTCAATCGTAAAATAAGTGTCAGAAAATAACATTTTTGCAGTAAAATTCCAGAAATCCTTATTAACAGGCCATTTCCCCTCCCTAAAAAGATCAGCCGATTATTTGTCAAACATAACAAATTTTCACATCACGCCCAAACCATTTTCTGAAATCTGATGTCCTTTTGATAAAACTTATTTTATATTTTGCCTTCAAGGCTGAAAACGGTTGCCCGCAATTTTTGAAACGTTTTCCAGTTTTCATTTCAATCTGCTACTTTTGCCGTTGCTCAGGCAGATTCCGGAAATAGGAATATCCTTGACCGGTCCAGGCTTCTTATACCATAATTATACTGGTAATTAAAATTGTATTTATGATCGATAACTATGCCGGTGAACTGTCCGCACTGCTTACAGCAGTTTTCTGGACCATTACTGCCCTTGCCTTTGAATCGGCCAGCAAAAAGGTTGGCTCCCTTCCGGTTAATATCATCCGGCTGTTTCTTGCTTTTCTGTTACTCGGTTTTTTTGGCCTGGCAACACGTGGTTCATTTTTTCCTCTCGGAGCCTCCAGTCACCAGTGGATATGGTTATCCCTCTCCGGTTTAATCGGTTTTGTTCTGGGTGATCTCTTTCTCTTTCAGGCATATGTAGTAGTAGGAGCACGCATTTCCATGCTCATAATGGCGCTGGCGCCTCCCATTGCTGCGCTTACCGGCTGGCTTATCATAGGAGAAACTATGAGCCTTAAGGCCCTCTTTGGGATGATTCTTACATTGGCTGGTATCAGCATGGCAATCCTTGCCCGGAAGGAACCGAACGGCACAGCGCCCAATGGACGGTTTTCAAATCCTTTCAAATTTAAATATCCGCTTAAAGGTCTTCTCCTGGCTTTTGGAGGTGCGGCAGGACAAGGGGTGGGCCTCGTTCTCAGCAAATTCGGGATGCAGGATTATAATGCTTTTGCAGCTTCACAAATCCGGGTTCTGACAGGAGTAGCCGGATTTGTTATAGTCATTACTGCCTATCGTTCCTGGGGAAGTGTACGTGCAGCCCTGGAAAACAGGAAAGCCTTGAAACGACTCAGCATTGGTGCTTTCTTCGGGCCCTTTCTCGGGGTCTCATTTTCCCTTATTGCTGTCAAGTATACATCCTCCGGCATTGCCTCCACTATTATGTCCATAGTCCCGGTTCTGATTATAGCACCTGCGGTGATTCTTATGAAAGAGAAGGTATCCTGGCGTGAAATTGCCGGTGCCGTTGTTGCCGTTGCTGGCGTATCGCTGTTTTTTCTTTGAAAAAGGTTTTAGTTTATCCGGGTATGACTTTATTATACTCTTCCCATTTCTGCCTTAACTGAAGAGTTGCTCCGGCGTGCTCCCAGGTATTCAGTCGCACTCTTTCCGGATTGTCCAACCCCTGCGACTGCTGCCCGTACAGGAGTGAATACCATTCAACGCCATCCGGCAAGTCGCCCGAAGTGCGGGGAATTATATGAAGATGAAGATGTTCTACACTCTGCCCGGCAATTTCTCCCTCCTGCAGCGACCAGTCAAAGGCCTCCGCATTATATACCTGCATAAGAAAATGGGTTACCTTTCTGGCAAATGCGAAAAAACGGCTGATTTCATCTTCTGAAAGATCGAAAAGGCTGCCGGCATGATGTTCGGGAACTATAAGCGAATGGCCGGGCAGCAACGGACTTATATTATAAATTGCCAGTATTCCTCCTTCCAAAGCAAAACTGCTCTCTGCGGCCTGATCGCCGCAAAACGGACATAGTTTTTCCATCAGTAATAATGTGTTTCAACCAGCGGCTCCCAAAGCGTCCGGTATCGTTCGTCACCGGCTCCTTTGCACGCAGGTTCAAAAATACAGTTTGTATGATCCCCCGTATCGGTTATGGTAAAAAATGTACAGGGCGACTTGCTGCACATACGGTCTTTACAAAGTGTGGTTTCATTGCAGCACGACCTGCCCAGTGGCCAGAAGAAATCGTTCATAACCCATGGCGCATGTCCGGAAACGTTTGTCATCAGTTTCAAAGCGTCTATGCACGCGCTGCGTACCGGTTCGTCAGTAGAAGCTGGAATTTTGCTGCGAAGTTTATCCAACATGGATCTGTCTGAAAATTCTATGCATCCCATTCGCAGCAGTACCCTTTGCATGTGGTAATCCATAACAGGTATGTAATTTTCCGGATCGGATGCATCCGTAAGCCCGGCTTCCATAAGCAGCTTGAAGAGGAAAGATGCTTTTTTTAGCTTCGGATCGCTAAACGCTTCTGTCGATGCTAAAATTTCATAAAACCCATTGCCGTTATTCCGCAAATAACCTCCGGAATTTTTTACGATTTCTGAAAATAAAGCTCCATACGAATGCTTTACAAATTGATTCAACCCTATGTATAGCCGGCTTCTTTCCTCTATTCTGTCGAGCGTGGATTCCTTACTGCACCTTTTACAACTGAAAGCAGAAAGCAGTGCGTCTGAAACCTCGATCGTTGAACGTGCAACTACTTCATCCGGGAAAAGCAGCCACGATCTGGTTTTTGCAAGAGAAAGGAAAACACCTTCCAGGTAATCCCAGCCAAACAGATTTTCAGGGATGCATGCGAGGTTTCGGGTTTGGTGACAAATCGCTACGGCATTAAATAACATGCTGTATTTGAGCTCTATGTCATCAATTTCCTTTAAGAAAGGACGTTCATAAAAAATATTCCTGATGCGGAGTTTTCCGAGGATTTCTCCAATCCTGCGGCAGCGCTCCGCATCGGGAAAGGCTTGAACTTTCATTGATTAATCAAAAACAATTTTCATCTCCACCCTGCGGTTTTTCTGACGGCCGGCAGCGGTTTTGTTATCGGCAACCGGAAGTTCCTGACCAAACCACTCTGTTCGTATCCTGTATTCTTCCACGCCTTTCATGATTAGATAATCTTTAACGGCCTGAGAACGGTTACGGGAAAGTGCCATGTTTGACTCAGGATTACCCGTGTTGTCGGTATGTCCTGAAAGCTTAACTTTCCATTGCGGCCGTTCCATAAGCAGGCTTGCCAGTTCATCGAGTGAGGGGTATGATATCTTTTTAATGATGGCTTTACCCGATTCAAATTCCAGATTGGAGAATGCTCTGTCGATGATGGCTTTTTCTTCCTTTTTGATTTCAGGACAGCCGTTGTTCTCCGGTACACCAGGTATGGTCGGACAACGGTCGTATTTATCGGATATTCCATCGTTGTCGGTGTCGGGGCATCCCATAAACTCAGGTTTTCCTGGTATAGTCGGGCATTCGTCTTCTTCATCCGGAATCCCATCTTTATCGGTATCGGCAAAGGGACATCCTCCAAATTCGGACTTGCCGGGAGTGTCGGGACAAAGATCGATGCGATCGGGGATTCCGTCGCCGTCGCGGTCGGGACATCCATTCAGGGCGGCAGGGCCTGGCTGATCGGGACATTCATCCATGTGATCAGGAATACGGTCACCGTCGCTGTCGGGACATCCGTCGAGTTCGGGAAGTCCGGCATGGTCGGGACAACGGTCATCCTTATCGGCAATGCCATCGCCGTCGCGATCCGGGCATCCTTTCATGGCAGCAGTTCCGGCTTCGTTCGGACAATCGTCTAGGTGGTCGGGGATTGAATCGCCATCGGCATCCGGACAACCGCGCATGGGCCAGGAGCCTTGCAGATCGGGACACAGATCCTTTGCATCGCTTACGCCATCGCGGTCACCGTCTTTGTCAGCCTTTCGGAAGACCGGAATTTTTGCCATTACATAGAAATCCATGGAATAGCTTTCACGGGCAAGCCTGTTGGTAATAATAGAGTTGGATCCTATCCAGAAAGAGCCTAAACGAAAGCTGAGACCGGCATTGAAACGGTTATAATCGTCAAGTTGCATGGGTAACGCTACGCCAAACCATTGAATATCATACCTTGGTGTAAATGTGTAAGATGTGGCATAATGCGATTTTGATTCCAGTCCCGTTCCTTTCCGTAAGGCAATAAAAGGAGTGAAGTTGAGGTAAAAATCACTTCCAAGATTATAATCAAGCTGCAAACTTAAAGCTGTTGGCAAAGCCATACGGAACGATTCGTTTGCAACTTTGTTGGGATAAAATTGATCTTCGATGATTTTGGCTACATCGTTCACGGAATTGATTTCAAATCCCTTGATATACCAGTTTTCAACATCGGCTCTGAAGTTCTGGGTGTTCAGACCTTTATCGTACCGTATTGATCCAAGGTCGAGAAGAGAAACACCGATTCGGAACAGGTATTTGTCCTTGTTGCGCATCAGGAGTCCGTCTTGCCCATCCAAAGAGTAGGTATATTTTTTTATATCGGGTCTGTACTCATAAACAAATCCGAGATCGATGCCAAACCCGGGTCCTGGAAGGTTTTCAGTGGTAAACTTTCCATCCTCATCGAACGATTCGGAGATGCCATAATTTATATCCGAACGAAAAAGTGAAAGAGTGTCGGGGGTGTTGAAACGATACGAAAGGTTATCTACATACATATATCCGGATCCCATGCCCTGAAGATACTTAAGGCTAACACCGCCTTTCAGGAAATGCTTTTCTTTATTCAGCAGCACAGTTGCAATGCTGAACCCTACCTCTGCCCATGCATTTGTTTGCATGCTGAAATTTGCATTAGTCAGTGTTTTAAACCAAAGATCCTCGTAATCAAACTTCTCGCTGGCCAGTTGTGCCAGATCTTCGGAAATATTATCGATATTAGCAAATGCACGTACTCTCGACGTAAAGCCAATGGCAGTATTGTTATTAATATTAATCATAAAGGAAGGTAGGATGGCTCCTCCATTAACGAATGCCGATTTATCCTTTCCGTTATAGTTACGGTTAACGTAATCTGTTCCAAAATTTTCCTGCTCCCACAGATCGGGCTTGAAAAATGCCTTGCGATTGAGGGAAACAAAATCATTGTTCACCGACATTTCAATGCCAAACAGAGCCATATCAAACCGGTAACGGCTGTCGGCAATGGATGCCGGTTGAAGCAGAAGCCCGCTCACTCCGCTGTAGTTGCTTTGGGAGAATGGCAGAAATCCCTGAGCATTAAGTTTTTGTGGATGCGTCAGGATGAGAAGCAAAAAAAACAATAATGAAATTGCGCTGCTCTTTTTCATAAAGTGTTTGTGTTTGAGTATTTGCTAAATGTACGACGAAAATTATCAAATGATTTTGCCTTAGTGAACATGTTATTCACCGGTTTATGTGGAAAAAATGTAATGGTAACCGGCTTTTCGGGATAAATATTTCAGCCGGCTGCAATAAGCACGATAGCCAGCAGGGCCAATGCTATGCCTGCCCAGTTGACCGGCCGGAGTTTTTCCCTGAATACCAGAAATCCGATAAGAGCTGAAAGGGTTACCACACTTACATTTAACACCGGGATAAATACCGAGACCTGCATCTTTTCGAGTCCTTTGAGCAGGAAAAACATCGAAGCCCAGTTTAGCATACCCAATACAAGGCCGGCTCCGATGCTGCGGCCGTTTAATTTGCCTGCTCCGTTACCAATTCTAACAACCGAACCGGCTGTTCCAATAATAAAAGCCACAAAAAAGGAGGTGGCTGCATACGTAATATAAGCCTGCTCATCGCCGGCAGGCAGAAAATAATGCTGGGTAATTTTTACAATTGAATCGTTGAGACCCAGTAATATAAAAACACCCAGAGGTATAAGAAAGGCAGATCCGGGTACTTTTATTTTTCCTTCTTTTTTCAGGGAAAGCCAAAAGGCAATCAGGGCGAGGATAATACCTGTGATTTTTAAAGCTCCGGCATTATCCCCAACAACAAGTATCCCGAGCATTACCGGAATTATCACAGACATGCGGCTGCTTATGGCCGTAATAGCCATTCCTGCTTTCCGTGTTGACAATCCGAAAAATACAAATCCTGAGATCAGCAGAATACCTGTAATTACGGACAGAATAACCATGCGTTCCGGCGATTCGGAAAAGCTGCTGAACTGCCATCCAATAGTTGAAAATCCAAATAGGGCTCCGATAATATAATTTGTAGTAATTGCAGAAAAATCGTCAATACCGAGCTTTTGGAAGATCCTGAAGCTAACAAGGATGAGCGTGGAAGCAGCGATGGCGGAAAAAAGATAAATCATGCGTTCGGTATTTAGATGTCCTGCTGGATGATTCCGTGTTTAATGCTTCGATATCATAATGAATGCCGGTATGTATTCGCTGGCTGACCAATATCTGAAAACACCTTTTGCAACCTTTTCAAGTGGTTGCAGGGTGAGCGTTCCGTCTTTTGCAAACAGCGCAAGGGTGGCTTTCCCGCATGTTCCGGGCAGAAGCCGGTCGTTTTGAAAGCAACTTCTCAGCAGGCTTCCAAGGCTTACCATCCCCATCTTTTCCGGTGGAAAGTTGCCGGTAATAAACCGGAGAAATTCCGGTACCGCCTGAAGCATTACCGATGCTTCCATCAGACTGATGCCAAGTCCGAGTACGATTTGGTCGTGATCTTCAATAATAAATGTGGTTTCCGTCAGCTCATCTGCAAGAAACCCTGTACCCGGCAGACTATTGAAGCCTTCGCAGAGGTATTCTGATTCATCGAATGCAATCCAGGCAGCTCCCTTTACGTCAAGTACTTCCTGTAGCGAAAGGGGTCTTCTGAAAGTTTGCATGCATTCAGAAGGACAAGCATCCAGATGGTCAAATCCACTGTAAAATCCGGGCTCCTGTCCATCCCTTTCCGTTCGAAGGAGGTAAATTTTCCGGGCAACATCTTCTGCCTTATCGGGTTCCATTCCGCAATCGCAAAGCCATTGCTGACTCAGGAATCCGGGAATGGGAGAGGGGGTAAGGAAAAGATAGGTAATGATAATCAAGATCTTATCCTCAAATATTTCAGCATCAGAAAATCCTGCATCCGCTAAAGCCAGTAATACGGGATCGGAATCTGCAATTCTGCGGATATATTGGGCTGTGAGCAGGATGTTGTTACACAGTAATTCAGGTGAAAGCAAGGAGGGATTGATGATGCGGATTCGCACCGCACCTCTTTCGGAACGGGTAAACATCAGGGCAAGTGCATCGCCCTGATCCGGAACTACCGTCACTTTCCTGCAAATTCCGTCGACAATGTAATAACCCATTTTTACAGATTTATTTCTTTGTGTTTCTTCCGGATACAATTTATTGAAGTGAGTCAGCGGGCGCAAAGGTATTAAATCGCCTGTTGCTTGTGTAAACGCGGGCAATCGGATTTCGCGATTTCGGATTAACTTTGCACACGAAAAACCCGGTATGACGAATAAACAACTTGAACAGCTGGTAATCCAAAGTCTTGAGCCATTGTACGGTATTGAGGAGGCGAGATCGCTTCAGCGATATCTTTTCAGAGCTCTGACGGCCTTTGACGGGTTGTCGGAATGGCTTTTAATCCGGGATAAGGAGGCCGGAAAGGATCTGGAAACCGACATTCGTAAAGCACTTGACGAACTTCTTACCTATAAGCCAATCCAGTATGTTACAGGGAAAGTATGGTTTTGCGATTTTGAATTTACGGTTCGGCCGGGAGTCTTGATTCCCAGGCCGGAAACCGAAGAGCTGGTTTACCTGATACGAAACCGCTGCAACAACCGGCGTGGATTGAGAATTCTGGATATTGGAACCGGCAGCGGGGCCATTGCCGTTTCTCTTGCTAAACTACTGAAGGATGCCGATGTTGAAGCAACCGATGTCAGCGATGAGGCTCTCAGCATTGCTGCTGTTAACGCCGGGAAGCTGGGAGCAGGGGTCGGATTCAGAAAAGAAGATATCCTGAATCCTCCGGATGGTGAATGCAAACCGGTTTATAACCTTATTGTTAGTAATCCGCCCTACGTTAAGCGGTCGGAGATTGCAAAAATGCAAAGCAATGTTCTAGATTTTGAGCCTTCACTGGCCTTATTCGTCAACGATGACCAACCTCTGATATATTACGATGCGATAGCTGCATATGCAAGACGAATGCTGCTTGCAGATGGTGAACTCTGGTTTGAAATAAACGAATGCGAAGGCAATTCCATGATCCGGCTACTGGAAAGTCATTCGTTTTCCGGCATCCGGATAATGAAAGATTTTCACGGCAAAGACCGCTTTGCCTGTGCAGCACTTGTCAGCAGCTGAATGCTTCGATATCTCATCTGCAATCATCAATTTAAGACCGAAACATCCCGAAAGGTCTCTGACCTGATGTAAGAGATGGCCAGGCAAATATTTTACCTGTTACCGACAAAAATTCAGATCTAATACCGATATTTGCGCCTTAAGTGTGAAGCAGATAAACTTTTTACATTGTTTTCGTGTTCACTTTTTAACTATTAATCTACCTGCATGTCCAGATTTTTACTTCTTCCGGTTTTGCTTTCCCTTCTTGCCCTGTCGGTCAGCGCACAGAAAGCCAAATCCTATTACATGCTGAAGCTGAACGATAAGAGTAATTCAAGTTACAGCATTTCAGATCCTTCTGCATTTCTTTCTGCAAAGTCCATCGAACGCAGGCTGGTGCAGCGTATTCCGGTAAATGAAACCGACCTTCCTGTCAGTCCGGCGTATCTGGAGCAAATCAAGGCTGCCGGAGCCGAGGTGGTTTATACCTCCAAATGGTTGAATACGGTAATCATTCATACCGATGAAGCTACGCTGAAAAGTGTGATTGCAGCAAAACCTTTTATTCTTGATGTTAAGGAAGCTGACCATTTGTTCCGCAACCGGATTCAACACACCCGTAAGGCACATTTCGAAAACGAACGACTGGAGCGGATATCAAACCGTCACAAGGAATATAAATCGACCGGAGCATTTAATTATGGTCCATCCGGTAATCAGGCGCAGATGATTAGCATTGACCAGCTTCATAGCCAGGGTTTTACGGGGAAAGGTATAACCATAGGAGTTATTGATGCAGGCTTTAACAGTGTGAATACTCTTGCGGCATTCGACAGCATCCGGGCAAACGGGCAAATTCTTGGTACCAGGGATTTTGTACAGCCGGGCAACAACGTATACGCCACAAACATAAGTACGCATGGCATGATGGTTTTATCTACCATGGGTGGTAATTTACCGGGACAAATAGTTGGCACGGCTCCTCATTCTGCCTACTGGCTGCTCAGGTCGGAAGATGCAACCGCCGAATACCTCATGGAAGAGTATTACTGGGTTAATGCAGCGGAATTTGCCGATTCGGTCGGGGTTGATGTTATCAACTCTTCGCTGGGATACAATACCTTTGACAATCCCGCCGAAAACCATACCTATGCCGATATGGACGGAAATACTACTCCTGTTACAATAGGAGCAGATATGGCAGCAGCCAAAGGCATACTTGTGGTAAACAGTGCCGGAAATTCAGGCTCCGGACAATGGCAATTCATTACTGCACCTGCGGATGGCGACAGTGTATTCACAATAGGTGCGGTGGATGCAAACGGTTTGTATGCCTCGTTCAGTTCACGCGGTCCCACCTCCGACGGTCGGACTAAACCGGATGTAACGGCACAGGGGCAAAGTACCATTGTGGCAACCATACCATCCGGAGTAGCAGGAGGCAGTGGTACGTCGTTTTCATCGCCAATCATTGCAGGAGCAGCTGCATGTCTGTGGCAGGCTAACCCAACCATGAGCAACATGGATCTTATGCATGCAATTAAAATGAGTGCATCGCAAGCCTCAAACCCGGATAACCAAAAAGGATGGGGCATTCCAAACTTTTCACTGGCAAATAATTTACTGACTAATTCACTGATTCAGATTAAACATCAGTCCCATTCTGTTAAGACTTTTCCTAACCCGTTTTCCTCCTATGTTAATGTGGAAATTACCACGGATCGGTCAATCGTGGTTGATATCCGCATCATCAACTCAAAAGGAACGGAAGTGGTTGCTATGAACGGGATAGAAGTTTCAAAAGGTAAAAACCTGGTGGTTCTTCAAAATCTTGAACGGCTTACGAACGGGATTTATATGATTACAGTCTCGGATGGTTATTTTGTCAGCGCATCGAAGGTGATAAAGTAACCCGAAATTTTTCTGATACTATTTTAAGAATCCGGCCAGCGCCGGATTTTTTATTGTCTGTTAATACGTTAGCTTGTTTTTACATGGAATATATCCCCAAAATAATCGAATAATTTGAAAGCTCTGTAACATCGTACACAAATAGATGAAAAATCAGGGGTTATTCTCAATCCGAAAATACATAAGATCATAATAACTTCCTATGCCGTAAAGGGCAGGGAACCCATTCCGCCAATATCGAAATGTCATCAACGGCCTTATCGGAATATTACCGGAATTACTTCTTATAGTCTGCACATGCAAACCGGAAACGGGGAAGGCAAGGAGTTCTTATTTAGGCTTGCTGTTGCCGCACTTGATAAGGATTCATAGTTGAGATGATAATACTTCGTTTGAAAGTTGGTTAGCTCAAGAATTTATAAATCAGTTTCTTTAAACCAGAGTAGGGATGGCGATATATCTGAAAACCTGTGATCGTATTACAATTGTAACCACCTACTTCTGCAAAAAAAACATTATTAAGCAAGCTATGTTATTGAATTAAAGACAATTAATAAGCGTAAATTAACTGTTACATTTGTAATCAAACACACTACATTACAATTGTAACTCATGGTTAACATGTGTAACTTTATTTTGGTTATTGTTAATTATACTGTGTTTTACAAGTGTGACAAGCTCTGTTACACTTGTATTCTCGTAATTTCTGTAAATGAGTCAAAAATACTTAAAATATGCTTAAAAATGTTAAAAAAAACTCATTACCAGTATTATATATTATTTACCTTAAGTTATTGTTTAGTTAATGGTAAATTATCGACTGCTGAGAAAAATTACGGAATAAAAATTCATAGAAGACTCAATATAAGCAAATAACAAACTATACCTGAAGTAAAACTTATGATAATAATTTTTCAGAAACAATTTACATTTATAATATCGAAAATACAGGAATGTTTGATAGAATGGATTATCTTTGTAATCTGATCAACGAAAAGAGAGATGAACAGTCGGATAGCATTAATCATTAAAGCAATGAACATCACGCCGGCTCAGTTGGCGGATGATCTTGGGGTGCAACGATCGGGGATATCACACATACTGAATGGACGAAACAAACCCAGCCTGGATTTTGTGCAGCGTCTGATACGGCGTTACCCGGAAATCAGTATGCAATGGTTATTGTTTGGTGAAGGGCAGATGTTTAATCCCGGGGATGCAAAATCCACTCCTCCGCCCGTACCAGAGATTGTTGAGAAGCCAAAACCGCTGATAATGGAGTTATTTGCGGACGAGGATGAAGACGAGACGATTCAGCCCGCGCATTATGAGGGAAAGATGCCGGGAATGCGTGTGGATGATACACAAAATCAGGATAATAATGTGCCTGAACAGTTTATTGAAACGGAAGAAACATTCAGCACGGAAAAGTTGGAAAGCAGGGAAGTGACTCCGGAACCACTTAAAGAACCTGCGAAAGAAGTTGCGATGCATGAAAAACCCGTTGTTGAATTTCAGGACGAGCACACTACCCCCTCCCGGCAAACTTCAGTTCGTAAGCCGGTAAAAATTGTATGGTTTTATTCCGACCATACATTTACGGAATTCAGTCCGGGTTCGTTTGAGAATTAAACCGTTTCCAGTCTGCTGAAGAAGAAACTGCATTCAATGGCAGTGTTTTCATCGCTGTCGGAACCATGCACTGCATTACGCTCGATGGAAGTTCCGAAAAATTTGCGTATTGTACCTTCAGCGGCATCGGCAGGATTAGTTGAGCCGATCAGTTTACGGTAGTCTTCTACAGCATTTTCTTTTTTGAGGGCTGCGGCAACAATGGGACCTGACGACATAAACTCTACGAGATTGTCGTAGAATGGTCGTTCGCTGTGCACACTGTAAAAATCGGCGGCCTGTTTGCGGCTGAGGTGAACGATCTTCATTGCAGCGATATCAAATCCGGCACTCAGGATCATATCGATAATTTTTCCTGCCTGACGAGCAGCAAAAGCTTCAGGCTTAATCATTGTAAACGTAATGTTTCCGGCCATTTTCTTATTTTTCCGTGACTGAACTAAAGGTAAGGTATTTAAGTTGAATGGCTAATTAACAATATTTCTATTTTTGTGTTCGATTCAAACACAATAAATACAGCCTCATCTTGCACAAATTTAACCCAGATATTATATCGGACATTTCAAAGCTTTTGTCCGGAACAGGTAAGATAGTGATAACCACGCATTACAATCCCGATGGAGATGCTCTTGGTTCGTCTTTGGCTTTGGCACGTTACCTGAAGAAAAAAGAAAAACAGGTAAATGTGATCATCCCTAACGACTTTCCCGGATTTTTGCAGTGGATGCCGGGTCAGGAGGAGGCTATTATTTACTTTCACCACAGCCATAAAGCCGATGCGCTGATTCGTGAGGCTGATATTATTTTCTGCCTGGACTACAACGCCATTCATCGCGTTAACCTGTTTGCCGGAGTGCTTTCTGAAGCGCCCGGAACAAAGATTCTGATCGACCATCACGTTCAGCCCGAGAATCAGTTTGATTTTATGCTTTCGGTAACAGGAACTTCATCCACTGCAGAGCTTGTTTATGATTTTATAAAAGCCATGGGCGACGGTCATCTTTTGGATAGTGAAACGGCCATTTGTCTGTTTGTGGGAGTTATGACCGACACCGGATCGTTCAGCTACAGCTGCAACTATCCTCAAACCTGGGAAATGGTGGCAGACCTCTTACGTCATGGTATTGATACTGAGCAGATTCACCGTCTGGTCTATGACACGTACTCGGAGCATCGCATGCGACTGTTGGGTTTCTGCCTGAGTGAGCGGATGACCATTGTTGAAGAACATGCCACAGCTTATATTTATCTCAGCAGGGAAGATATGGTCAGGTTTCATTTTCAGCCCGGTGACTCCGAAGGAGTTGTTAACTATGCTCTTTCAATAAAGGGAATCAGTTTCGCTGCTTTCTTCACCGAAAAGCACGACCGTGTGCGAATTTCCTTCCGCTCGAAAGGAAATTTCTCGGTTAACACTTTTGCCCGCAACCATTTTGATGGAGGAGGGCATAGAAATGCCTCCGGAGGCGATTCTTTCCTTTCGCTGCACGATACCATTGATAAATTTGTTACACTGCTGCCGCGTTACAGTACCGAGCTCAATAATGCCGCTTTGCAAAGCTCCATGCTTATGCTTTAATACCTGACAAGAATGCTACTAAATATGAAAACTACAGGTCTGATAATCGTTACAGCCCTTGTTCTGAATTCCTGCAACTCTATTCGTGATAATTCGGAAACCCGCGAATTTGACCCAAAACTCGTTGAACAGCCTCTTGTGGAAGCCAACCGGCAGGCGATGCTTGAAGAAGAGTCACAAATTGACCGCTTTGTTGAGCGCTACAATTGGCAAATGGAAAAAACAGGTACGGGACTCAGATATGCCATCTACAGGCAGGGAAACGGTCCAAAGGCGGAGGAGGGAAAAATCGCCGTGCTTCGTTACTCTGTAAGGCTTATCTCGGGTGATGAAATCTACAATTCCGATAAAGATGGATTAAAGGAGTTTCTTATCGGAAGGGGAGGCGTGGAAAGCGGATTGGAAGAGGGAATTTTATTACTCAGGGTAGGCGATAAAGCTAAATTTATCATACCTTCGCACCTTGGTTTCGGCCTGCTGGGAGATCAGAACCTTGTCCCGCCAAAATCAACCCTTATCTACGATCTGGAGCTTATTTCGCTTCATTAAGCAAAAAAATCATCACCTAATTATTTATCAAATGAATAATCGAAAATTAATTCTGCTGCTGCTTGTTATCGGACTGTCGGCAACATTTTTTGCATGCTCTAAACATCCCGGTTTTAAAAAGGGAGAAGGTGGGTTGTATTATAAATTTCATGAAAAAGGCAACGATACTACCACTCTGACCGAGGGAATGATTCTGAATCTTCTGATGAAATATTCAATCGGTGATTCAACGCTCTTCAATTCTGCCGATTTCCCTGAGGAATTCATGCTGCCGCTGGAAGCTCCTTCCTACAAAGGCGACATTTATTCCGCTCTTGCCATGATGAAACCCGGCGACAGTGCTACCTTTATTTCCAGTGCTGACTCGTTTTTCCTCAAAACCATCCGTATGCCTCAGCTGCCCGATTCAACGTATAAAGGAAAGGACATCGTATTTGACATCCGCCTGGTTTCAGCTATGACCCGTGAGCAAATGGATGCTGAAAAACAGGCTGAAATGGCGAAACTGAAAGACGAAGAAGAAGGAAAACTGCAGAACTATCTCCAGGCCAATAACATCACAGCACAACCTCTGGAGTCTGGGCTTTATTTTATTGAGAAAGTTAAAGGCAACAACCTGAAGCCCAAAGAAGGGGATATTGTTAAGATTCACTTCAGCGTTTCGAACGTCGACGGACGCGTATTCTATTCTTCCTTTGAGCAGGGTGAGCCAATGCGCTGGGAATATGGAAAGCCTTTCGATAACGCTGGTGCTACCGAAGCACTCCAGTTGATGACAAAAGGTTCTGAGGCTCTGGCTATTGTACCGTCCTCTCTTGCCTTTGGCGAGCAGGGCAGGCCTCCTATGGTTGACCCGTATACCAGTCTTGTCTATAACTTTAAGCTGGTAAGCTTCCAGACAAAAGCGGAATTTGACCGCGAACGCGAAGCTGAGCAAAAGAAAGCAGAAGAAGAAAAAGCGAGGGCTGCAAAAGAAGAACTCAGCATTCTTCAGAAATACATTCGTGATAATAAAATAACGGCAAAACCTACTGCCAGCGGACTTTATTATGTTGAAACCTTAAAAGGTGCGGGCGAAAAACCGACTGCAGGTAAAACCGTTAAGGTTCATTATACCGGAACCCTTCTCAACGGTACGAAATTCGATTCATCGGTCGACCGTGGTCAGCCGTTTGAATTTGTTCTCGGACAGGGACAAGTTATTCAGGGATGGGACGAAGGCATTGCTCTGATGAATAAAGGCGGGAAAGCCCGTCTTATCATCCCATCTGCCATTGCTTACGGACCCGACGGACGTACGCCTACCATTCCGCCCAGCGCAACCCTTGTTTTCGATGTGGAACTGATTGATATTAAGTAAGAAGTATAGGATTTCCTGTTGTGGGGCCATGGCAATCGTCATGGCCTTTATTTTTTATCCCTGAGAAGTTCCGGCAAATCGATACGGGATGGGTTGTAAACAGCAAAAAACGGATTGCGCAATTCTTCGCGATTGTATGTTATTGGTGCCATTTCGGGGAGGGAAACAACTGTCATTCCGGCATTTACGGCTATGGCTTGACCGGCACAGGTATCCCATTCCATGGTTGGTCCAAATCGTGGATAGAAATCTGCACTGCCCTCGGCCAGCCGGCAGAACTTCATGGAACTTCCTGCACTTATAACCACGCTCCCCGGAAACAAACGGCCTGCCCGTTCGATGATATCCACTGTTCCGGCTGTAAGGTGCGAACGGCTTCCCATTACAACAAATTCATCCCTCCCGATGCTTAGCGGAAGCTTTTCCGATAGTGCTGCAACATCCGAGAACGTACATTCCGACAGGTTTATCCCCGAAAGGGATGCAGCAGAAACACGGAATGAACCAGCCCCCTTGCAACCAAAATACAACATCCCGGTAACGGGAATGAAAATAACGCCAAGAACCGGCTCATGGTTGAGAACCAAGCCAATGTTGACGGTAAATTCGCCATTTCTGCTGATAAATTCTTTGGTACCATCCAGCGGATCCACGATCCAGCATTGCGACCATTCTTTGCGTATTTCATATGGAATCCCATTGCCTTCTTCGCTCAGGACGGGAATACCGGTTTTGTGTAATGCTTTACTAATTACTTCATGCGCAACCAGATCGGCAGTCGTCAGCGGACTGTTATCCGCTTTTGCTGTTATTTCCCAGCCGCTTTCATATACGTTGAGTATGGCTTTGCCGGCTTCCAGAGCGGTGTTTAATACGAGTGGAATCAGTGCTTCAACAGAGACGTTCATGTCGGGATGATTGGACAGGGTATAGTTTTAATATCAATTGTTCTTAAGCAACTCCTGAAGTGCAAATAATTCGTCGCGGTATCGTGCGGCTTCGATGAAATCCAGGTCTTTGGCAGCTTTTTCCATGGATTTCCGGGTTTGCAGAATTGCTTTTTCGATTTGCTCGTTACTCATGTATTTAACAACGGGATCGGCTGCCAGTACGGGATTCACATTTTCAACATAAGCTCTGGTAGCCTTACCGCCAGCACCTGCAACTGCTGTTTGTCCAAGGATGGCGCTTGTAGAACGGATAATCTGTGCAGGCGTTATATTGTTTGCAAGGTTGTAGGCCATCTGCTTTTCACGTCTGCGGATGGTCTCATCCATAGTTCGCTGCATCGAATCGGTGACTTTATCCGCATACATTATCACCTTACTGCGGATGTTTCGAGCGGCCCTGCCTGCGGTCTGCGTCAGGGAGCGTTCCGAACGAAGGAAGCCTTCCTTATCCGCATCCAGTATGGCAACCAGTGCAACTTCAGGGAGGTCTAATCCTTCCCGGAGCAAATTTACCCCGACTAAAACATCAAAAGCACCTAGTCTCAGATCACGAAGAATTTCCACCCGTTCGATTGTATCCACATCGGAATGAATATATCTGCAGCGAATATCGAGTTTGGTCATGTATTTAGTCAGTTCTTCCGCCATGCGTTTGGTAAGTGTTGTTACCAGAACCCTGCTTTCTTCGTTGACGGTCTTGCTGATTTCATCCAGCAGGTCGTCAACCTGATTCAGGCTAGGTCTGACTTCAATGGGCGGATCCAGGAGTCCGGTCGGTCTTATAAGCTGCTCAACTACAACTCCTTCCGACTTTTGGAGTTCGAAGTCGGCAGGTGTTGCACTAACGTAAATGGTTTGACCGGTCATTCCTTCAAACTCGTCAAACTTCAGGGGGCGGTTATCCAGAGCTGAGGGCAGCCGGAATCCGTACTCCACAAGGGTCTGTTTTCGTGAGCGGTCACCGCCGTACATTGCACGGATTTGAGAAACCGTTACGTGACTCTCGTCTATAATGGTAATAAAATCATCCGGGAAGTAATCGAGCAGGCAGAACGGTCGTGAGCCGGTCTTTCTGCCGTCGAAATAGCGTGAATAATTCTCAATTCCCGAACAGTAGCCCAGTTCGCGCATCATCTCGATGTCGTAACTCACCCGGTCTTCAAGCCGTTTGGCTTCCAGTCCTTTGCCTGTTTCCCGGAAATATTCAACCTGGGTTACCATATCGTGCTGAATCTCTTCGATGGCATCTTTCATTTTCTCTTTAGAGGTGACGAAAATATTTGCAGGATAGATGTTTATCACATCCAGCTTTTCGATGCTTCCTCCGCTTTGGGGATCAAACGTCTCGATAGATTCGATTTCATCGTCCCAGAAAATAATTTTTACCGCATGATCTGCATATGCGGGGAAAATATCTACTGTATCGCCCTTTACCCTGAAATTTCCGCGCGAAAACTCTGCCTCGGTTCTGCTGTACAGTCCTTCCACAAAACTCCAGAGCAGTTTGTGGCGATTTACCCGGTCGCCCTTTTTCAGTCTGATGACGTTATTGGCGAAATCGTCGGGGTTACCGATACCATAGATGCAGGAAACCGAAGACACAACAATAACGTCGCGCCTTCCCGAAAGCAGGGCAGAAGTGGCACTTAGTCTGAGTTTCTCTATCTCATCGTTGATCGACAGATCCTTTTCTATGTAAGTATTTGTTGTTGGAATAAATGCTTCGGGCTGATAATAGTCGTAATAGGAAACGAAGTATTCCACTGCGTTATCCGGGAAAAATTGTTTGAATTCGCCGTAAAGCTGTGCTGCCAGGGTTTTATTGTGGCTTAGCACCAGAGCCGGACGGTTTACTTCGGCAATAACGTTTGCAATGGTAAATGTTTTTCCGGACCCTGTAACCCCTAAAAGTACCTGTGACGTATCGCCGCGCTTCAATCCATCGGTCAGTTGCCGTATGGCCTCAGGCTGGTCGCCTGTAGGCGAAAACTCTGAAGTCAGTTTAAATTCCATTTCAGCGTGCAGTTTGATGCAAAGTTAATGATTCGCGAAAGCTATTCGCTTTATATGGCAGAACCGATTTCGATGAATTCCGGATTTAAGCTAAAAAAGAACCGCACAGCAGGAATTTGCTGTTTAGTTCAATGCTTTGCTATGGATGCCCAGAGTAGCTGCTATTGGATAGTGATCGGAATATGCCTGATTAATTTTTTCAAATTCAACGGTATAGAAGTACTTTTTGTCGTGCAGAATGTAATCGATACGGAACGAAGGAAGGCTTCCGGCATAAGTATGTCCGAATCCGCTGCCGGCCTCACAAAATGCATCGACCAGACCTGCAGACATCTGACGATATGCATAAGATGATGGCGTATCGTTGAAATCACCACACACAATAACCGGATAAGGAGAGCGGGCAATTTCTATCCGCAGTGTCCGGGCCTGCCGGGCTCTCGAAATAAATGCACTCTTCAGCTTACGGATGATCTTGCGAGAATTTTCCGAAAACAGATCCGGGTCATCCGGTTGTTTCCGGAGTTCATTCACAAACAGGTAATCCTCCCTGCTGAAACGGATGGATTCGAGGTGTACGTTAAATATCCGGGTTGTATCGCCGTTTCTTACAATATCGCTGTAGATGCAGAAGTTTACCGGATTATCGTCGAACCGCACCATTCCACGGTTCACTACAGGCCAACGGCTGTAGGTTGCTATGCCGTAAGGTTTTGTATCCCCGTTGACTTTTACGAATGTAATATGCTTATATCGCAAACCGGAATAAGCCGAAATGCTGTCGGCAATATCAACCTTTCCCGATCTGCCGGCATGATACTCCTGAATGCAGAGTACATCGGGTTTCTGCTCCCGTATCAGGATAAACTGAGCTCTGCAGTTGGCAGATTCCTTCTTTTTTCCCCAATTATACAGATCAAATAGGCGCACGTTGTAACTCAGCACACGTATCGAATCGTTGTGATCTCCACTGGTCTTTCCGCCCACCGGCTGATAATAACCATCGAGTCGGGGAAGAGAAATCAGGATCATCAGCAGGGAAATCAGTGCATAAATTTTTCGGGCAGTAAACAGCCAAAAAATCATGAAAACAAAGTTGATCAGTGCGACGTAAGGAAATGCGAGTCCGGCAAATGCAACAGCCCAGTATTTATCAGGGGAAAGGAAGGCTGCGGCAAATCCCAGTGCCAGAAGGGCTACAAAAAAAATATTGGCCATCAGAAACAGCTTTCTGAAAAGAAATAATCGCCGGCGTTTTTTTCTTGCTGAACCCATGCTTTGGTTAATTATCTCCTGCTGTTTGAGAACAACAGTTCTTTTTCTTCTTTTGTGAGACTGTCGTACCCCGACTTAGATATCTTATCCAGTATGGCATCGATACGTTTTTGCTTTTCCACTTTCCGCTTATTGTATTCTTCATCGGTCATTCTTTGTGGATTGGTATAAACACGGAATCTTTTATTTCGACGCCGGAAGTCAGGCATTTTTAGAAAAGACCATTTTGAAAAGATCCTTGTAGGATCCCGGCCGGGGATCATTTTTGCCCAGGCAAATCCCCACAGTGCACCTCCCAGGTGTGCCAGGTGTCCGCCGGGATTGCCCGAGTCGAGCATAAGAACATCCAGCACCACGGAGAAAACTGCAATGTATTTGATTTTGACAGGTCCCAATAAAAACAAATGAATGGTATAGTTGGGAACGTAAAACGAAATAGCCACTACAATCGCCAGAACCGAAGCCGATGCACCCAGTGCCAGTGCCGATTCCTTCACTATGGAAAAAACCGGAAATACGTTAAATGCCAATATGTAAAGAAGTGCGCCGGCAATACCGCCAATCAGGTAAGTACCAAGCAACTGCCGTTGCGACAGATACTGCACAAAAATCTTCCCGAACCAGTATAACCACAGCATGTTAAACAGAATATGCAGAAAATCGAGGTGAAAAAACATGTAGGTCAACAAAGTCCACGGATGCAAAAGAAGACTGCCGGGATCGGCAGGCACCGCCAGGTATTTCATCATGGTCATTGCCACGCTGTGGCTGTATGTGCCTGTGGCAGCGGCTTCCGGAGAGGTAAAAAGGAAAGCGATGTTTTTAATCAGCAACGAGAGGACCCAGACGATAATATTTATCAGTATAATCTTAGGCAGGGCTTCGTTCCGGCTGAAAAAAATCCGGATGCGTTCCGGTATAGAAACATGTTGAATCATTTCCGTTTAATTGTGCATTTGGTCATTTCCGGCTAGTAAAAACCGGGTTTTCAAGGTATCCCCGTCCACTGTATTCTACATTTTGTCGTGCAACGTTCAGTCGTAATGGTTATAACGGTTAACGTGCCTACTCCAGTACCTGATCAGGAAAAATCCGAAGAGCATTCCCCCGAGGTGTGCAAAATGTGCTACGTTATCTCCGGCTCTGTTGGCAAAACCAAAGTACAGTTCCAATGCACCGTAAACGATTACGAACCATTTGGCCTTGATGGGAAAGAGGAAATAGATATAAATCAGTGCATTGGGGAACATCATGCCAAAGGCCAGCAAAATACCGTAAACGGCTCCGGATGCTCCGACGGTTGGTATATCCATGCGGATATTAACCAGGTCGTTCAGGTAATTTGATGCCTGGTTGATGTAGACAGGATCGGTTGGGTTGAGCGACCATGAGCTTACAAATCCGGCCAGTTGTCCCTGATACCAGGAGAAGTGCTTTGCAAGAAAAGCTGAAAATGCTTCAGGCGATGGATCCATCATTACCTGCGTTACATGTGCCTGTATGGAAGATATCTCCACCCACATCACAACCATATGAACCAGGGCTGCACCAATTCCGGTAATAAGATAATATGTCAGGAATCGCTTGGGTCCCCATACATTTTCAAGGGTATAACCAAACATCCAGAGGGCGAACATATTGAAAAAAATATGTGAAAATCCGCCGTGCAGGAACATATAGGTTACCAGTTGCGCCGGGTTGAACTTGGAGGATCCGTAGTAATGCATCCCCAGGTAGTCAACCAGGTCGATGTTGAATACCTGTTGAGCAGTCATCTGGGCGAAAAAAACCAGGACATTGATTATCAGCAGGTTTTTAACGACGGGAGGAAGCACCCGGAATCCCCTTGGGGAGTATTGCTGGTAGTTCATGCGATGAAGTTCTTAGTCGTTGAATCGTTTTTCAATTTCTTCCGATGTTATCGAGATGATGATGGTTTTTCCGGAGGGACTGACGTTAGGAACGCTGCAGGCAAAAAGATCATCGAGCAAAGATTGCATCTCTTCCGGAAGCAGTACCTTTCCGGCTTTGATTGCCAGATTACGGGCCATCGACCGAATAAGGTTATTTCGTTTATCAATTTTCAGACCGATCTGGTTTGTTTTAAAACTCTCCAGCACATTCTCAATCAGCGATTGTATATTTTCGTCCACCATATCGGGGGGTATACCTTGAACAATATAGGCATTTCGACCAAATGGTTCAATCCTAAAACCCAGATCGGAAAAATCATCCTGAAGCTCTCTGAGCAATTCACTGTCAGCTGCTGACAAATTAACAGTCTGCGGAAAGAGTTGTTGTTGCGAATGCCCTTTCTTTTCGCTGCTTCGGTCCATTAACCGCTCATAAATCACCCTTTCGTGTGCATTTTGCTGGTCGATAATCATGAGTCCCGACTTCACCCGGCTTACGATGTAACGGTTCTGAAACTGCATAATACCTCTGGTTGGAGCTTCCGAGTCAAAATCGGCGCCAATGGTCATGGTTCTGGGTTCGGACTCAAAACCGTGATTGTCGCGCCGCGAGATTTCATAAAGATCTTTCCAGTTTGCCAGATTGGGATCCTGTTTGATGCCGGCAGAAAGGTTCAGTTCGGCTTGCTGTTTCCTGACAAAGGGATTATAGTCGGGATTGACGGTAATACCCGGTTCCACTATGGGCTTGTCTTTCGGGAAGTAAGTATTGAAGATGGTTTCAGCTTCAAAATCGAGCGTAGGGGATAGGCTGTGCTTTCCGATGGCCTGTTTTACAGCCGATCTGAGCATCGAATAGATCACCTGATGATCCTGAAAATTAACTTCTGTCTTTGTGGGATGAATGTTAATATCGATGTTCGACGGATCAACTTCAAGGTAAATAAAATACGCCGGGTAGTATCCTTCGGGTATCAGTTCGCTGAAGGCCTCTTCAACGGCGTGGTTGAAATACGGGTGCCGTATGTAACGATTGTTGGCAAAGAAATACTGTTCTCCTTTTGTTTTCCGGGCACTTTCCGGTTTTCCCACAAATCCCGATATCTTAACTATATCGCTGTCCTGCCCGAGTGGGATAAGTTTTTCCTGATAGGCAGATCCCATCAGATTAACGATGCGTTGTTTCAGGCCGGCAGCGGGCAGCTGAAACATAAGCTTTCCGTTATTGTGGAAGGTAAAGGCGATGTTTGGATTTACGAGCGCAACACGCTGAAATTCTTCGATGATATGCCGCATTTCAGCCGAATCGGATTTCAGAAAATTGCGACGCGCAGGAACGTTGTAAAAAAGATTTTTGACCATGATGGACGTGCCCGTCTGGCAGGCACAGGGTTGCTGGCTTTTTACCATCGAACCTTCAATAACCAGGTGGGTACCCAGCTCATCATCCATTCGCCGCGATCTAAGCTCCACCTGAGCGATGGCAGCTATGGAAGCCAGAGCTTCGCCCCTGAATCCGAAGGTGTGAATCCGGAACAGATCGTTGGCTTCTTTTATCTTGGATGTTGCATGGCGTTCGAAACTCATTCGTGCATCGGTGGGCGACATTCCACAACCGTTATCGATAACCTGCAGCAACGTTTTGCCGGAATCTTTCACAATCAGTTCGATGTGTGAGGCACCTGAGTCCACGGCATTCTCAACCAGCTCCTTGATTGCCGAAGCGGGGCGCTGAATAACCTCACCGGCTGCAATCTGGTTCGCAACTGAATCGGGCAGAAGCCTGATAATATCTGACATAAAAAGGCAGTATTCCGGATTAATGGAAGAAGATGAAATAAACGAGCAACGAAATCACGAAAAGATAGATTACAAAGGTGCGGCTTGAGATCGTACGTGAACGGTCCTGTTTGATCTTCCAGTTGCGTTTTATATCCATTCTCAGCCGTTCCGTGGTTTCCATCTCCCCGGAATCAGCATATTTCTTTAGCCTTTCCTCCATTTCTTCCTTCCTCTTGTCGTAGAATCTTGGCTTATAATTAAACGACCTTGGTCTGGGTGTATGAAAAGCAACGATTTTCATTTCTTCGGAATTTGATAAATATCTTCTGCCCGATGGGTACAACAATTTACCTTCCCGCAACGGCAGCTTTCAATGTACAAAAATACCATTAATTTCGTTGGTTTTATAACGGAAGTTACACCATTTCTTTCGCCGCTGCCAATATTATTCTGTTAAAGGCAGACTGTAACCACAGAAAATCGTTTAATGCACCGAACAAAGATCTGTTCAAAACCAGATAACCGATGTAAGTATTCTATCAGGAACTCACGCTATCATTTATTTAAACAACGCAGAAACCGTCAAAATATCTTCTTAGAGATATTAAAGCCGATAGCTCAGATTCCCCAAACCAAAGATTATGCAATACCTGAATATAGCCTAAAGATTATATCTTTGCTTCTGAAATACCTGTAAATGAATAACACAGAAGTATACAGCACTAACCATTGATTTTGCCGGTCAGGATATGGAAGAAAATGAAACCAATAAATTAAACCGCCTCATTGTTGTGGGTGACCGGTTGTTGATAAGGCCGTTATCGACTCCGGGAAAGACCAAAGGAGGTCTGTTTCTGCCTCCTGGGTATAACGAAAAGGAGGAAATTCAATCAGGCTACGTATTAAAGACCGGGCCCGGTTACCCCATTCCCCTCCAGGAAAACGAAGATCAACCATGGAAGCGCGGCGACAGCGGCAATATTCGCTATATTCCGCTTCAGGCCAGGGTAGGTGACCTCGCTATTTTCCTTCAGAAGGGTGCTGTTGAGATTATGTACAACGAAGTGAAATATTACATCGTTCCCCAGCATTCGGTTTTGCTGCTCGAACGCGATGAGGATTAAAAGGAAATACCACGGGCTGCTTTAACTGCTGCTTCCTGTTACCAATGTTAACCGGGAAATTTACCCTTTTGGGTGAAGATTGATATTCTGCCGATTTGATAAAAAAGAAGGCCGCCGTAGGGCAGCCTTTTATTTATTTTGTTCTACCACGAATCCTGTGGGTAATTCTATACCTAAAAAATGATGGGACTAGAAAGTAAGTACTCCCAAAATTCAGACAGTTTTAATTAGACCAGCTCATATTTATCCGGTGAAAATTTAAAGTCTGGGATCTTGTCGAAAAAATTATTTTGCCAGAGCAGGATAGCGTCGGGTAACCAGATAAAATGCTCCGAAAAGTACGGTGCTGTAAAAAAGATCGCCAAGCAATCCGTTGTTGAAAAACGGGATACCGGCAATGTAAGCCTGCATAAGTCCGCTGAAATCTTTCGAATACGGCATCATACCGCTGATCCAGGCTCCGAAATTGGTAATGAGGAAGAAGATAACGGATGAAGACAATGAAGCCAGCACGACGTTACCGGCTTTTACCCTGTTTCGCAGACGGAAACCAATAAGAACCGTGATCAGGAAGCCGGCATATACGGCAAGCATGGTAGCATGAAAACCCAGAACGATATCGCTGAGCAGCATGGCAAAGACGGGAATAAGAAACGCCAGCGATTTACGGTGTATGGTTGCCCCGCTGAATAAGGCGATGGCAGCAACCGGTGTAAAATTTGGCCAGTGCGGCACCAGGCGCATTAAAACGGCAAGTGAAATTGCTATTACTACAATCATAAACCTGGTAGAAACATGTTTCTTTTCCATCGTATACAAGTTTAGTTCGGGGCAAAATTAAAAAGGTTTTCCGATAAAGAAATCAAAAGTCAAAATTAATCGACTTTTTTAATTGGCCGGCTTGCGAGACCCCAGTGATATTCAATTGAATGCCTGTGAATTCAATAATTGTAAGCATTTTTTCTCCGAAAGGTAACCTCTGTTTTCTTTCTCCCTGATAAACAGATGTGCTACTTCATTGTTCACATCCGTTTTGTTGTATCATCGCGATCGCAATCAAAAAAATCCGGTAAAAGCAGAATCTCCACGGCACATTAACCTTTCCCGTTCCATTCACAGGAATCGGAAAGACGCGGCCGGATTTCCGGAATCCGGTCAATACCATGGTAACAAAAATTGAAATTCAGATAATGACTGTGGGGGTATAAGTACGCCGAATGAAAATAAAAATTAGAATCAGTCCGATGATTTTGAAATCGTGTGCGTAACATATTAGCATCCAAAAAAAACAAAATTGTTGAGTTATCTTCAGCAAAAAGGAGAGAATAACTGTTATGTAAACAGGAAAAATCTATAAGTTTGCCTTAAAATAGCCCGGAACAAAAATGATATTCAGAATTTTTGCAATTCCATTGATAATTATGGCGTTAAGTTCTTGTAACCGAAACAGGTCAACGGCTGATCTTATTATTGAGAATGCTGTTATCTATACGGCCGACAGTGGTTTTACAATTTATACCGCCATGGCCGTCGCGAAGGGAAGGGTGCTTGCTCTGGGCGATGACAGGTACATTCGTGAGAATTTCGAAGCCGATTCGGTGTTTGATGCCGGCGGGAAAGCGATCTATCCGGGGTTTATCGATGCTCATTGTCACTTTTACGGATATTCTCTTATCAAGCAATATGCCGACCTTTCCTATGCATCTTCTTTTCAGCAGGTTCTGGATATACTTGAAAACCATTACAGCGAGTATCCTTCTACCTGGCTTGCCGGCAGGGGATGGGATCAGAACAACTGGCCTGGCCGGAGCTTCCCCGACAACACCGCCCTGAACCGGATTTTTCCTGACGTTCCGGTAGTATTGGTAAGGGTCGACGGACATGCCGTGCTTGTCAACGATGCCGCAATTGCAGCATCGGGAATAACACCCGACAGCATTTCAGACCCCGGAATGGCGCACATGAAAAACGGTAAGTTCAGTGGTATTTTCCTTGAGTCGTATGCCGACCGTTTCCGGGAAATGATTCCGGAACCATCAGCAGGTGAAAAGTCAGTTCTGTTGAAAGAAGCTGCAGCGAATTGCTACAGCGTTGGATTAACAATGGTAGCCGATGCCGGTCTGGATGCCTCCACCATTGATTTTATCGACAGCCTTCAACAGGAGAACGAACTGTTGATGGCTGTTTACGCTATGATCAGTCCAACCGATGAAAATATTAACCGTTATCTGAAAAAGGGAATACGCGTTCAGCCAAGACTCAGTGTTCGTGCCGTAAAACTATATGCCGACGGAGCTCTTGGTTCCAGGGGAGCCTGCATGATAGAACCATACAGCGATCAGCCGGGAAATTACGGACTATTGACAATCACTCCGGAAGAACTTGGCCGAATCTGCCTGATGGCCTACGACCGCGGTTTTCAGGTGAATACTCATGCAATCGGAGACTCGGCGGTGCGAACCGTATTAAATGTTTACAGCAATTATTTGCTCCCTGATAACGATTTTCGCTGGCGCATCGAGCATGCCCAGATTGTTCATCCCGACGATTTCAGCAAGTTTGGCGAATTCGCCATCATCCCTTCTGTTCAGGCTACCCATGCCACCAGTGATATGGGATGGGCAGGCACGCGAATCGGACAGGCAAGGCTTAAAAATGCCTACGCCTACCGAAAACTGATGCTGCAGAACGGCTGGATTCCAAATGGCACCGATTTTCCCATCGAAGGAATAAGTCCGGTTAATACCTTCTACGCTTCCGTAGCCCGCAAAGATCTTAAAGGCAATCCGCCCAAAGGCTTTCAGAAGGAAAATGCCCTCACCCGCGAGGAAGCTCTCCGTTCCATTACCATCTGGGCTGCAAAAGCCTGTTTCGAAGAAAACAGACGCGGAAGTCTGGAGCCCGGTAAAAATGCCGACTTCGTTATCCTCGACAGAGACATTATGACCGTCCCCGAAAAGGAAATTCCGCTTTCCAGAGTCTTTGCAACCTATATCGATGGTAATCCGGTATATAACCGTTGAACGGCAAAGCCATTCCAGTGAACAAGCACCCGGAATTTTTGTTTGATACTCCAGTCAAGTGCAGAAAAGAATGCATCCCGAATTACCGCCAGGGGCAACTTTTTGTTGATATAAGTTTATCGTTAACCTGATTTCCTGATCCAATTTTCGGGCATATTTTTATTGAACCAATGAAGAAGCTGATAACACTGATGCTGTTCCTCGGCCTAATCCGGGCAACGGATGCACAAGAAATTCCGGTAGTTAGTTTCGGGCAGCTCGAACCTCTGCTGATGCAACGAAACGATACAACCTATGTGGTTAATTTCTGGGCTACCTGGTGCCTTCCGTGCGTGAAAGAGATGCCGTACTTTCAGCAGCTCCACGATTCTTATGCCGGTAAGAAAGTGAAAGTTGTGCTGGTAAGCCTGGATTTTGTCAGACAGATTGAAACGCGACTGATCCCGTTTATTGATAAACACAACTTAACTCCTGAAGTACTCGTGTTAAACGACCCCGATGCCAATATCTGGATTGAAAAAGTAAGTCCCCTGTGGTCTGGAGCTTTGCCGGCAACGGCCGTGTATAACCGTAGCGGCTTCGATTTTTATGAAAGGAGTTTCACGTATGCTGAACTTGAAGAAATTGTAAAACAAAAACTGAACAACCTATGAGAAAAACTATTCTTGCAGCTTTTTTTATTACAGCTGCCGCATTTGCCGTAGCCCAGGGGTATAAACCAGGGGATAAGGCTACTGATTTCAAACTGAAAAACATCGACGGGACAACAGTTTCGATGAACGACTACGCGGATGCGAAAGGATTTATCGTAATTTTTACGTGTAACCACTGTCCGTTTTCAATCGCCTACGAAGACAGAATCATTGATCTTGATCTCAGGTTTAAGGAACTGGGATATCCTGTAATTGCCATCAATCCGAACGACCCTGCTGTTTCGCCAGGTGATGGATACGAAGACATGCAGAAGCGCGCTGCCGAGAAAGGATTTACGTTCCCTTATCTGATCGACGAAGGCCAGAAGATATTTCCAGCTTACGGAGCCACACGCACGCCTCATGTATTTGTTCTGAACCGTGAAAAAGGTGAGTATATTGTTGAGTATATTGGAGCCATCGACGATAATCACCAGGCTACAGAAGCAGTGAAGCAAAAGTACGTTGAGGATGCAGTATATGCGCTGATAAAAGGCAATAAGCCGGTTACCACAACGACAAAAGCCATTGGATGTACAATTAAAGTAGCTGGTAAATAACCCACTTAAGCAGGTTTTTCTGCGGGGCTTGTTCTGTTTTTTCATTATTTTGCAGCATCGTTAATTCTTCCGGCTTTTTATTTTTTGGAAGAGATGCGGACAAAATTCCGGAGCAGAACAAGCTTTTTTTTCTTAATTCATGAGCGAGACTACATCCACATCAGGCATTCCGGACCTATCATCCGAGCTGGCATTTCTTACGTCCCGCAGCAACGGAAAAGGTGGACAGCATGTAAATAAAACAGAAACAAGGGTTGACCTTCACTTTAACATACCGGAATCAAAACTGCTGACGACCGAACAGAAGGAATTGCTGATGGCAAAGCTTGCACACAGGCTTACCATCAATGGTGTTTTGATCGTAACTGCCCGCAGGTCGCGTTCGCAGCAGGCCAACAAGGAAGATGCGGTCAGAAGGTTTTATGCTTTAATGGAGAAATCGCTGAAGCCAGCAAAGAAACGGGTGAAAACGAAACCCGGAAAAGCCGTGAATGAAGCCCGGCTGGCCGAAAAAAAAGAGGTGTCGCAAAAGAAAGAACTCCGCAAACCCCCGCTTTGATCCGGGCTATGAAGATTATCCAAATCAACTGTAAACGACGGAAAACAATGGGAAACGGCAATACTATCCACGCAAAACCAGCTTTTTATTTATTGATTTTACTAATTACGGCCTGCAATACAACAACAGTTGATGTTACTCCCGGGAAATCCGTAGAATTGGCGACTGCAGTCGATACAACTCCCGGAATAACCGGAATAGGAGGGATCTTTTTCGCTGCGGAGGATCCAGCCGGTTTGCTTGAATGGTACGGTTCTAACCTTGGAATGGTTACGGATCCTTACGGAGCGGTGTTTGAATTTAGAAATTCGAACCGGCCGGAAGAAATTAATTATCTGAGATGGAGTGCCTTTAAGAAAGGAAGTACCTATCTGTCGCCTTCCCGGCAGGAGATGATGATCAATTACAGGGTAAGAAATATTGAAGGGATGGTACGAAATCTGAAAGCGGCCGGTGTAAACGTACTTGACGAAATTGAAACCTACGATTACGGAAAATTTGTGCACATCCTGGACCCGGAAGGCAATAAGATTGAACTTTGGGAACCGGTGGATGAGGCACTTACTGCCCTTGGCGGGAAAACTAATCGGTAAAAACCAACGATAGAATGCCTATTTCCTGATGTAATGCGGCATTTCGAACGGGATTACCATCGAAATTTCTACCAATCCTCCTACTTCACCGTTCAAATACCACGGTGTTTGAAAGATCAGCTTCTTCTGGCCATTTTTTTCAATAGTATAAACATGCGGACTTGCTCCTCCAAGCAGTTTTTCAATTATTTGCATGGAATCTGGATTATGGCAGTTGCTCAGGAAGCTGCCAATAAGTTCTTTGCCACCCGAACGTGCAAAAACGTTTAAGGCAGTTTCGTTCATTTCAACTATTTTTCCTTCGTCATCGGAAACTGTAATTGCTACGGGTATTCCATTAAACCAATTGGTAATCATAGCCTTATTCTTTAACATTAATAATTAGCCCGTCCACGGGGCTGTTAACCATGCCGCTGGATTTCGATCTATAAAGACATAAAAAAAAGGGGTGTTAAAACCCCTTTTGTTGTGACTCCGACAGGATTCAAACCTGTAACCTTCTGATCCGTAGTCAGATGCTCTATTCAGTTGAGCTACGGAGCCGTTATCGAGGGTGCAAAGATACACACTTTTCGCAATTCGCAAACAAAATATGGCTTTTTTTAATCTAAAAATGGATAGGAACGGACCGTTTTTTTTAATTAAAACCTACACCTGATGAAACATTCCGTTTAGTCGGTATCGATTATGCCGCCGCAGAATTTACAATACCTGGCTTCGGGATCATGTCCTTCGCGCATACAGTTCTGACAAACGCGTGCAGTGGAATTATCGGTGCGGTTTCGCATACGACTGAATTCGGCTGACATGATGCCTGTTGGAACCGCGATAATGGAATAACCCAGGATCATAACGATGCTTGCGAAAAACTGTCCTACGCCGGTTTGAGGCGAAATATCGCCGTAACCCACCGTTGTAAGCGTGACGACAGCCCAGTAAATGCTTGTAGGGATATCCTTAAAACCGTGTGATGGGCCTTCAATTACGTACATAATGGATCCAATGACAATAACAAGCAACGCGATGGCTGAAAGAAAAACCAGAATCTTCCGGCTGCTGGCCAGGAGTGCCTTGCGCAGGGTATTTGCTTCAGAAATGAATGTTGTAAGCTTGAAAACTCTGAATACCCGCATCAGCCTCAGGATACGGATGACCATCAGATATTGCGACCCGGGAAACAACAGGCTTATGTATGTCGGCAATATTGCCAGCAAATCCACAACCCCGTAAAAGCTCAGGATATAAACCGACTTTTTGCGGACAGTATAAATTCTCAGTATGTATTCAGCCGTGAAAAGTAATGTAAAAAGCCATTCTCCTGCTGTAAACCAGACCTGGTATCTATCGTGGTATTCGTGCGAACTTTCAACGATTACCAGAATAACACTCAGGATGATAGACCATATCAGGATTACGTCGAAAAGCTTACCTGCCGGAGTATCCGCTTCAAATATAATTTTGTAAAGCCGTCGCTTCAGTATTTTGCTTTCTTCAGGTGTCATGTTTTAGTAACATTACGAAAGTGTAAAAATATGGAAAAACATTATGCTTATTATGTGATATCGACCACCGTAAGTGCAAATAACTGAAAACCCATGAATAGGATTCGTCATTTATTTTGTTACCCTTTTCAGGATACTGTTTTTGGTATCCTGCCGGCTTTCGTGTTTGCACCTATTCCTTTCCGGTAAAATAAAATACTTAAATGTCGGAGAAGGCATCATTCCCCTGCGAGCATAGCAGCACAGTAGATAATTTGATTAAATTTGCCATTAAGAACATTCGGTAATACGCTACTATTGATGAATTTTTATCATACTGCAACGGGCAACCGAAACAAAAATCGAAAAAGATGGCATACAAAGGAGCAGAGACGCTGATTGCAAAATCAGGCCTGGAGTTACACATCATTCCGAAAATGGCAAATCGTCATGGTCTTATTACCGGGGCAACGGGTACAGGAAAAACGGTTACGCTTCAGGTGCTTGCCGAATCGTTCAGCATGCAGGGGGTACCGGTTTTCATGACCGATATCAAAGGCGATTTATCGGGCATAAGCCGTCCCGGCAGTATGAACCCCAAGATTCAGGAAAGGGTTGGAAAACTGCAGCTTGATGGTTATGAGAACAGAGGGTTTCCGGTTGTATTCTGGGATGTTTTCGGAGAACAGGGTCATCCGATGCGAACAACCATCACTGAAATGGGGCCCCTGCTTCTTTCGCGCCTATTGAATCTTAACGACACTCAGGAAGGAGTGCTGAATCTCGCATTCCGTATTGCCGATGATGCCGGATTACTCTTGCTCGACCTGAAGGATCTTACATCTCTGCTGGAGTATATTGGAACCAACCGCGATAAATTCACCCTGAGTCACGGTAACATATCTGCTGCCAGCATTGGAGCCATTCAGCGCAATTTGATGGTGCTGAGTCAGCAGGGTGCTGAACACTTCTTCGGGGAACCGGCGTTCGACATTCACGATCTGATGCAAACGGACCCGGATGGAATGGGTATTCTCAATATTCTGGCAGCAGATAAGCTGATGCATTCTCCAAGGATTTACTCAACTTTCCTTCTCTGGCTTCTGTCCGAACTTTTTGAAGAACTTCCCGAGGCGGGCGATCCGGAAAAGCCTAAGCTGGTCTTTTTCTTCGACGAAGCGCATCTGCTGTTTAATGAAGCACCTAAAATTCTGCTCGACAAAATAGAACAGGTCGTCAGGTTGATCCGGTCGAAAGGGGTGGGGGTTTACTTTGTTACCCAAAATCCGCTGGATGTTCCCGATTCGGTGCTGGGGCAATTGGGCAACCGGGTTCAGCATGCACTGAGGGCTTACACTCCAAGGGATCAGAAAGCGGTAAGGGCTGCAGCAACCACATTCAGAACAAATCCTGCGCTTGATACGGAAAAGGCGATTACCGAACTCGGTACAGGCGAAGCTCTGGTTTCTTTTCTGGATCCCAAAGGAACTCCTTCCGTCGTCGAACGTGCCTTTATATTGCCGCCCTGCTCACAAATCGGACCTATACAGAACAATGAGCGGGAAGGTTTAATCAGTCGGTCGCTGATCTTCGGAGTATATGAAAAATCACTCGATCGTGAGTCTGCTTTCGAAATCCTGCAAGCCAGGGTAGCAGAAGCCAATAAGCTAAAAGCTGAGGAAGACGCCGCCGCGGCAGCCGCAAAAGAAAAGCTTGCACAGGCTAAAGAAGAGGCTGCACTTGCCAGGGCACAGGCAGCCAAAGAAAGAGCTGAACGGGCGCAGAAAAAGGCCAATCCCGATATCTTTACCGAACTCAGCAAACAGGTCGGGCGAACTGCTACCCGCACTCTGGGCAATGAACTTGGAAGAACCCTTGTAAGGGGACTTCTTGGCTCGCTGTTTGGCGGCAGCAGAAAGAAATAACCCGCTCTCATATCCGACAACTAATTTTTTTCGTTATGCCCGAATGCGCCCGTGAGTTTTTCATGCTAAACGGAGAACTCCTTCCGGTTTCGCTGTTTGACCGCCACTTTTCACCTCCCGCTTTTTATTCCTACGAAGTATTTCGCACGGATGAAGGTGTTGCTCTGTTTCTGGAAGATCACCTGGAACGCTTCTTTGCAACTGCCCGCCTAGCCGGTTTTAATCCCGCCATGGACGGAAAAGGAATGCAGGAACTTATTTACAGACTGATCCGGAAAAATTCACCGGGTGAAGGAAATATAAAGATAGCAGCTTATCCGGGCCGTGACGGGAAGCTACAAATCTTCATCTACTTTGTTGTTCATTCCTACCCGACGGCTGAGCAGTTCAGAAACGGTGTAAAGGTGGATCTTTTTCATGCCGAAAGAGAGAATCCGAATGCCAAAGTAATGAATGTAAGACTCAGGAAAGAAACCGATACTATCAAGGAAAACCAGGAGGTTTACGAAGTGCTTCTGGTAGATCGCAACGGTTTTATTACCGAAGGCAGCCGTTCGAATGTCTTCTTTATCAGGAATAACTGCCTGATTACCCCTCCGTCCGGAACCGTTCTTATGGGGATAACCCGAAAGCAGATTATGGAAATGTGTTCGGAAAATGACATACCCGTGCTGGAAAAGCAAGTTCACCATTCGGAAATCGGCAGTTTTGAGGGACTCTTTATTTCCGGTACCTCGCGAAGGGTATTACCGGTAATGCAGGCAGGAGAACAGATGTTGCCGCCTGTGCCTGCCCTGGTATACAGATTGCAGTTACTCTTCGAACAGCGCGTTAAACTTTATATAGCTCTGTTCAGGCAGCAGAGTTAATAAAATGGATTTCAAAAAAAAACACCGGGATGTTCCGGTGTTTTTTTTATTTCCTGAGAAATGTTTAAAGCTTTGATATATCGTACATTACATTGGCATAAGCGCCTTCTTTCAATTTTACGCTTATTTCTTTGTAGGCATTGATGGTAAATTTTACATCTTCGAGCGTATGCACTGCTGTCGGGATCAGACGCAGCAGAATGACACCCTTTGGTACTACGGGATAGGTTACGATGGAACAGAAAATTCCGTAGTTCTCGCGCAGATCCACTGTAATCTGGGTTGCTTCGGGAACACCGCCCTCCAAAATTACCGGGGTTACCGGAGATGCAGCTTTTCCGAGGTTGAAGCCGGCTTCCTTAAGGCCGCCCTGCAGCGCATTAACTATATTCCAAAGATTACTTTTCAGTTCGGGATGCTTGCGGATGAGGTCGAGGCGTTTCAGGGCTCCTATGACCATAGGCATGGGCAGTGATTTTGCGAACGTCTGTGAGCGCATGTTATGTCTCAGAAAATCGACCACATCGGCACGGGTGGCTACAAAAGCTCCGATTCCGGCCATCGCCTTTGCAAACGTTCCGAAATAGATATCCACCCCGTCCATAACACCCTGTTCTTCATGCGTACCGGCACCTGTAGGTCCCATTGTCCCAAATCCGTGAGCATCGTCGACGAGCAACCGGAAGTTAAATTCTTTCTTCAATTCAACAATATCCTTCAGGTTTCCCTGGTCACCGGTCATACCGTAAACGCCTTCGGTGATTACCAGGATACCGCCACCGGTTTCGTCGGTCAGCTTTTTGGCACGCTGAAGCTGTATCCTGAGGTTTTCCATATTGTTGTGCGGGAAAACAAAGCGCTTACCCATGTGCAGGCGGGCGCCGTCGATGATGCATGCATGCGCTTCGCTGTCGTAAACGATGGCATCGTGGCGGTCGACCAGTGAATCGATGATGGAGACCATGCCCTGATATCCGAAATTCAGAAGGAAAGCATCTTCCTTACCGACGAAAGCGGCCAGTTCACGCTCCAGTTGTTCGTGGTATATCGTTTGACCCGACATCATGCGGGCACCCATGGGATATGCCATTCCCCATTCCTTGGCAGCCCGGGCATCGGTTTCTCTCACCTCGGGATGATTGGCGAGCCCAAGGTAGTTGTTGAGACTCCACACGAGAACATCTTTACCCCTGAATTTCATCCGGTTGCTGATCTCTCCCTCGAGCTTGGGGAACATAAAATAACCATCAGCCTGTTTGGCATACATACCCAGCGGGCCTAAATTCCGCACTCTTTTATCGAAAATATCCACGACAGTAGGTTTTTAGGTTTAAGATTTCGTAAATTGGCGCAAAGCTATGGAAATTTTATGCATCGGCAACAGCTTCCGAAGCAGAAAAATCCTTCATCCGTCCCGTGAACAAACCGGCTAAAAGCTTGTTTACCGGCCTCACAGCCTTCGTTTATGAACCAAACCATTAATATCTTCTGGTTCCGCCGGGATTTGCGGCTGAACGATAACCGCGGACTCTGGCATGCACTCAGCAGCGGATTACCTGTTATTCCGCTGTTTATCTTCGACAAGAACATCCTTAAGTCACTGCCTGGCGATGACAGAAGAGTAAATTTCATATACAAAACCCTGAGCAGTATGAACCGCAAACTGCTGCAAAACGGGGGCGGTCTGCACATATATTTTGACACGCCTCCGGAGGTTTTTGAGAACCTTTTGCAGAAATACCGGGTAAATGCAGTTTTCACCAATCACGACGATGAGCCGTATACTCTTGAGCGCGACACGAAAATAAGAGAGATGCTCTCTACTGCCGGAGTCGCGTTTCATACTTTCGGCGACCACCTGTTGTTTGAGCGCAACGATGTTTTGAAACCGGATGGCTCGCCCTATGTGGTATTTACGCCATACAGCAGGAAGTGGCTGGAACTGAAAGCATTAAAAGGCATCCCCGGGTATCCGTCAGAAACGGTGACGGAGAATTTTTCGGATCTGCCTGCACCTTCTTTTCCTGCTCTGGAAGAAATGGGATTCCGTTGGCTCGATTTCGATTATCCTCCGGAAGAATCCGATATCCTCAAGCTGAGAAATTATGCCGGTGTCCGGAACTTTCCGGCACTTGACGCAACGTCAAGGCTTGGGTTGCATCTCCGGTTCGGAACCGTAAGCACCCGCGAGTGCATACGTACAGCGGAAGTCGCAAGCTCAACCTGGCTTAACGAACTGATATGGAGAGAGTTTTTCGCACAGATCATGTCTCATTTTCCGCACGTCGTCAACGGGGCTTTCCGTAAGGAATACGATCGCATTGAATGGCTGAACCGGGAAGAAGATTTTGTTCGCTGGTGTGAAGGCACCACGGGCTTTCCGCTGGTGGATGCCGGTATGCGCGAACTGAAGCAAACCGGATTTATGCACAACCGGGTGCGGATGGTAACGGCCAGCTTTCTGACCAAGCATTTGCTCATCGACTGGAGGTGGGGGGAGGCATGGTTTGCTGAGAATCTGCTGGATTTCGAGCTTGCTTCAAACAATGGCAACTGGCAGTGGGCAGCAGGTTCGGGTTGCGATGCCGCACCTTATTTCCGGATTTTTAACCCGATGGAGCAGGCCAGAAAATTCGATAAGGATGAGGTTTACATTCGGAAATGGATACCGGAATTTGGTACACCGGCTTATCCCGGGCCGATGGTTAACCATTCCGAAGCCCGTGAGCGCTGTCTGAAAACCTATACCCGTGCTCTGAAACCATAGGTATATAGACAAAAACGCTTATTGTACCTGCCTTCACGGAATCACACTCCCAAAATTTGTTAAGAACATTCGTGAATCATAATAATATCCATTAAAGAGGCGTTCGTTGTGTCTGTAAAATAATTACTTTTGCCGCATGATCCGAAAAAGCAGATTACTCCTTATCGCCGGCCTTCTCATTGCATTGTCGTCCTGCAGTAAATACCAGAAACTGCTGAAGAGTACCGACAATGAGCAAAAGTATGAAATGGCCATTTCATACTACGAGCAGAAGGATTATTACAGAGCCATCCAGCTTTTCGATCAGTTGCAGGCCATTTACAGGGGAACAGAGCGGGCGGAGCGGATTTCATATTACTATGCAAATGCCCACTTCGAACAAAGAGATTACATACTGGCCAGCTATTACTTCAAGCAGTTTGCACAAAATTTCCCGAACAGCAAGAATGCCGAAGAGGCTGCATTTATGTCAGCATACTGTAATTACCTCGACTCCCCGCCATCAAGTCTCGACCAGCAGGTTACAACTGATGCCATCAAGGAGCTGCAGCTCTTCATCAACCGGTATCCGGGAAGCAGCCGTGTGGGCCGCGCAAATGAACTCATTGATGAACTAAGGCTTAAACTTGAAACCAAAGCTTACAACATTGCAAACCTCTATTACAAAATGGAGGATTACAAGGCAGCGATCATCAACTTTGAGAATCTGATAAAAGATTATCCCGATACCCGTTACCGGGAAGAGGCAATGTACCTGATTGCCAAATCATACTACTCGTACGCAAGCAAGAGTATTGCAAGCAAACAGGAGGAGAGGTTCCAGCATACCTACGATGCCGTTGATAACTTTGCAACCTTCTTTCCCGAATCGGGATATCTCAAAGAACTCAGGAACATTCAGAAGAATGCCCGTAAAGAATTGAATAATCTTTCAGCTTTATAAATTTTACCTATGGATTTTAAAAAAATCAAAACCGATACCGTGGCGGTAACGCGCAACATTCACAAGATGATGGAGCCTACCGGAAACATTTACGAAACGGTAGCAGTGCTTTCAAAACGCGCCAATCAGATTTCACTCGAACTTAAGGAAGAGCTGAATTCGAAGATTGCTGAGTTTGCCGTACCCAACGACAACCTCGAAGAGGTATTTGAAAACCGTGAGCAGATTGAGATCGCCAAATATTACGAGCATCTTCCCAAGCCCACGCTTATCGCGGTTCAGGAGTTTATCAACGAACAGATTTACTTCAGAAACCCGCATATTGGTACCGGGGAATAAACGCCTGGTATAGCTTATCGTCATGCTCAAAGGAAAGAAAATACTGATCGGAATCACCGGGAGCATTGCAGCCTACAAAGTCCCTTTGCTGGTTCGCATGCTAATCAGGGAAGGTGCAGAGGTAAAGGTTGTTATGACGCCATGTGCAACCGATTTTGTAACCCCGCTTACTCTTTCCACGCTTTCGCAGAAACCGGTACTCCTGGAGCCGTACAACCGGACCGATGGCAGCTGGAACAGCCATGTGGACTGGGGCCGCTGGGCCGACCTCTTTGTACTTACTCCCGTATCGGCTAATACACTTGCAAAAATGGCAGCAGGCATTGCCGATAACTTGCTTACCACCACCTATCTGGCAGCCAAATGCCCTGTCTTTTTTGCTCCGGCAATGGATCTCGACATGTTTCACCACCCTACCACTCAGAAGAATATAAACACACTTCTGTCGTATGGTAACCGGCTGATAGAGCCAGGTACCGGTGAGCTGGCCAGTGGATTGTGCGGAGAGGGCAGGATGGAGGAGCCCGAACGGATTCTGGAAATTATCCGGGATTTTTTTTTAAGATGTCGTGACTTCAGCGGCAAAAAATTCCTTATTAGCGCCGGTTCTACGCATGAGCCGATAGACCCTGTCCGCTTCATCGGCAACCATTCCTCCGGAAAAATGGGATATGCTCTTGCACAGGAAGCCGCCGAACGGGGTGCAGAGGTAACGCTCGTAAGCGGACCCGTTCACATCGGACTGAATCATCCTGCCGTTAAAATTGTCAGAGTCAATACTGCCGCTGAAATGGCTTCGGCATGCCTGAATGCATTCCCGCAATCGGATGTCACCATCATGTCGGCTGCAGTAGCCGATTATACCATTTCAAATCCAGCAACCCAAAAGATCAAAAAGTCCGGTGAAGTGCTGAACCTGACTCTTACAAAGACTACGGATATCCTTTCCGAGCTCGGAAAAATGAAAACACCGGAACAATTTTTAACCGGTTTTGCCCTTGAAACCGACAACGAAAAGAATAATGCCATCGAGAAATTAAATACTAAAAACCTCGACCTGATCGTTCTTAACTCTCTGAGAGATAAAGGTGCCGGATTTGGCACGGAAACCAACAAGGTTACGCTGATCGGACGCAACGGTGAAAGCCGTGAGCTTCCGCTGCTCTCGAAAAAAGAAACGGCTGCACGGATCCTTGATGCCATTCCGGGAAACCGGACCGAATAAATTTAGAAATGATACGAGGCTGAACCAATGATCTAAGATTGCTGTCAGCCAGGCAACGTTAAAAAAACCAGTGCTGCATCTGCGAACGGTTGCAGGACTTTTTAATAAAACCATATCCGGATGAAAAATCTTCTGATCCTGTTTATGCTTAGTCTGGGCTTCCTTACCGCCAGGTCGCAGGAATTTAACGTTACGGTATCGGTTACCTCACCTATGGTTGAAGGTACCGAAAAGAAGATTTTTGAGACCCTTCAGCAGGACTTGTTTGATTTCGTAAATAACAGGCAGTGGACCAATTACGCCTATAAACCTGAAGAAAGAATTGAAGGTACAATTCTGATTACGATCGATTCACGTTCGGGTGAGGATTTTCGCGGGAAAATGAATCTTGCTCTGCGCCGGCCGGTGTACAAAGCCTCATACAACACCCCCTTGTTTAACTATCTGGATCGTGATCTTGAGTTCAAGTACGTTGAATACCAGCCAATGGAATTTTCTGATAATGTCTTCCACAACAACCTGACATCGGTTGTGGCGTATTATTTGTACCTCTATCTCGGTCTTGACGGCGATTCGTTTGCGAAGAACGGTGGATCGCCCTACTTTGCAAAGGCTCAGAATATTGTAAATATGGGTCAGAATGCCAGAGAAAAGGGCTGGAAAGCATACGAAAATCAGAAAAACCGTTACTGGCTCATTGAGAACCTTACGAATCCTACCTACAACGCAATCCGGGAAGCGTCATACCGTTATCACCGTCATGGTCTGGATGTTATGTCGGACGACGTGGAAGCCGGAAGGGCAGCCATCAACGAAAGCCTGGAACTGCTCCGCAAAGCCAACCGTGAAAGGCCTGGTTTGTTTATACTTCAGTTATTTCTTGAAGCCAAACGAGACGAGCTTGTCAACATCTACAGTCAGGCCTCTCCGATGGATAAAACCAAGGCCGTCAATATCCTGAAGGAAATTGATCCGGCTAGTGCATCCAAGTACCAGCGCATTCTGGAAACCCAAAAATAAGTCTGCAGCCTTTAAAGGTATTTCGTAAATTTGCCCTAAATAAGCTGCCGGGTAACTATGCTGTTGCGCCTTTCCATCCGTAATTATGCCCTGATACATAAACTGGACATCGAATTTGGTGAGCCATTTACAGTTATTACCGGAGAAACCGGTGCGGGAAAGTCGATCATTCTTGGAGCGCTCGCTCTCATTCTGGGGCAGAGAGCTGAAAACCTTAGCTTTCCCGACCCTTCCTCCAAATGTCTTATCGAAGGTTCATTCGACATCAGTCAGAGCGACCTCGGCGATTTTTTTGCCGAAAACGATCTTGATTACGATAATCCATGCATCATTCGACGGGAAATAAGTCCACAGGGCAAATCCCGCTCATTTATTAACGACACACCTGCCGGACTTAATCTGTTGAAAGATCTCACTTCCCGACTTGTTGACGTACATTCGCAGCACCAGACCCTGCTGCTTCAGGATTCTAACTTTCAGCTATCGGTTATTGATGCCGTTGCCGGGAATCAAGACCTTTTGAAGGTTTACCGCGCGAAATATAAATTACTTAAGGATGAGGAAAAGATATTTTCCGAACTGAGTATTCGAAACAAGGAAGCTCAGGCTGAGGAGGATTATCTTAGATTTCTTTTTGACGAGCTGGAAAAAGCAAGACTGCAGGCAGGGGAGAGGGATGCCCTAATAAATGAGTCAGGATTGCTAAACCACGCAGAAGAAATCAAGACTCGTTTGTTCAACGCAATGATGCTTTTGAGCGAAGGGGAAGAGAATATACTCCGCAAAGTAAATGAAGTTCACGCTCTTTTGCAGGGAGCAGCACGCCATCACCAGGAAGCGGCCATCCTCTCGGAAAGAATCTCGGCATGTACCATCGAACTTAAGGACTTATCGTTTGCAGTCGGTCATCTGCAAGAAGTTACAAACTTTAATCCCGTCAGGCTCGAAGAGGTTAATGAACGGCTTAATATGCTTTTTACCCTTGAACAGAAGCATCATGTAAGGTCGACCGACGAGTTGATTGAGAAAAAAGAAGAAATCGGAAACCGCTTGCTTAAAATTGCAAACCTCGACCAGGAGTTAGCTCGTGCCGAAAAAGGGATAAAAGCTCTTAAGGAGGAGTTGGAAATCCTTGCTTTCCAGCTCAGAGAAAAACGCACCACTCTCATACCGGTCATCGAAACTGCTGTGATTGAAACTATTACCAGTCTTGGAATGAAAGAAGCCCGCTTCAGGGTAGAATTAACCGGACTGGAAGAGCCCGGGAAATATGGTTCCGATAAGGTCAGATTTCTTTTCAGCGCAAACAAGGGCGTTGAACCGGATGAAGTCTCCCGTATCGCCTCCGGTGGAGAACTGTCGCGGCTGATGCTTGCAGTAAAATCGCTGATCTCGGCGAGCAATCTGCTGCCTACCATCATTTTCGACGAAATCGATAATGGCATTTCAGGCGACGTAGCCACAAGAACCGGAGATATCCTAAAGCGAATGGCCGGTAAAATGCAGGTAATTGCCATCACGCATCTTCCACAAATAGCGGGCAAGAGCAGCGAACATTTTAAAGTATTAAAAGTGGACGAAAACGGTCGAACGTATTCATCTATCATAAAATTATCGCCTGAGGAGCGAATCTCCGAGCTTGCTCTTATGATCAGCGGCAACTCTTCGCTTGAAGCCGCGCGTGCAACTGCAAAGGAACTCCTGCGAAACAATTAGCAGTCTGAACTGTTACAGAGAAAGAAAATTCAGGCAATAGTGCCGCAACCCAAATTTTGATTTATGGCATATAATTTACTTAAAGGGAAAAAGGGAATTATTTTCGGTGCGCTTAACAATCAGTCGATTGCATGGAAAGTTGCCGAAAGGGCGCACGAAGAGGGAGCGCATTTAGTGCTTACCAATACTGCTCTGGCCATCCGAATGGGTGAGTTGAATGAACTGGCAGAGCGTACCGGTTCCGCTATGATTCCTGCTGATGCTACCAGCGTAGCAGATCTTGAAAACCTGTTTAAGCAAGCAATGGAAATTTTTGGCGGACAAGTAGATTTTGTCCTTCATTCCATTGGTATGTCGCCCAACGTAAGAAAAAAACTGCCTTACGACGACATCAATTACGATTTCTTCTCCAAAACGCTTGATATTTCAGCAATCTCGTTTCACAAGATGATTCAGACCGCTAAAAAGCTGGATGCCATCAGCGAATGGGGATCTATCGTAGCATTGTCGTACATTGCGGCACAGCGGACGTTATTTGAATACAACGACATGGCGGATGCAAAGGCCGTTCTCGAATCCATTTCCCGCAGTTTTGGATACATCTACGGTCGTGAAAAGCACGTACGTATCAATACCATCTCACAGTCGCCAACTCCCACAACGGCAGGACAGGGTGTAAAAGGATTCCACGGGCTGATGGACTTTACCGAGCGAATGTCGCCACTGGGCAATGCAACGGCCGATGAATGTGCGGACTATTGCATTACCATGTTTTCGGATCTTACGCGTAAGGTTACGATGCAGAATCTCTATCATGACGGAGGATTCAGCAGTATGGGTATGAGTGCCCGTGCTATGACCCAATATAACAAAAGCCTTGAATGCAAGGAATGCAAAGAAAATCCCCTCAACCATCCGGAATCCTGATATCAGGCATTATCGGGGCGGGAATAGGTAATGGTATAACCATATCCCGGGTTTACAGCCGGCTTAACAGCCGGTTTTTTTGTGCCCTGATCAGAACCCTTTGAATATTCATACTTTACAACCGGTGCAGGGGCAGCAGGAATCCGGAAATGAATCCTAGTCCGGAGGGTTGTACGAACCCTTAAGCCCCTGTTATGGGCCGGCTCGTAACGCAACAGTGAAACCACACGCATGGCCTCTTCCTCGCATCCGTATCCGGGACCTTTCATTACCTTAATATCTTCAACCTGCCCGTCGTCGGCAACGGTATACGACAGATAGACAATGCCTTCAATTTTGTTTTCCAGAGCTGCTGGCGGGTACTTCAGATTTTCATCAATGAATCGCCTTAATGCCTTGCTGCCGCCGGGATACTGCGGCATGACTATAAATTTACGTTCGTTTGTCTTTCGTGAAACCATTGCAGGTTGAAGAGGTTAAGCAGCAAAGTTAACGTAAATAAAATAGCAATACTAATAAGTTTGTTTGTAATGAATCGGACACCGTTAAGCCAATTGCGTAATAATCAACATATTCTGACCGGAAGTGTAAAACAGCTTACATTCAGTTTGGTGATAACCTAAAAAGGGATATTTTTGCAATCCGGGATGTTTTCGGCTAAACGGAATCCGCCGGAATCAACAATTGAATATTTCACAAACCACACTTTATGAGCTTTAGAATTATTGTACTCGCCAAACAGGTTCCTGACACCCGCAACGTTGGCAAAGATGCCATGAAAGCGGACGGAACGGTTAACAGGGCAGCCCTGCCGGCTATTTTCAATCCTGAAGACCTCAATGCACTGGAGCTTGCTCTCCGGATTAAGGATACGATGAGCAATTGCGAAGTTATTGTTTTAACTATGGGACCTTTCCGTGCAGCTGAAATAGTGCGTGAAGCCATGTATCGCGGTGCCGACCGCGGTTATCTGATCACCGACCGCAAATTCGCGGGATCCGATACTCTGGCCACATCGTATGCTCTATCCCTTGCAGTGAAAAAGCTGGAGCCTTACCATCTGGTAATCTCAGGGCGTCAGGCTATCGACGGTGACACTGCACAGGTAGGACCGCAGACAGCCGAAAAACTCAACCTTCCGCAGGTTACGTATGCCGAAGAAATTCTGGACGTCAGCGATAAACACATTGTAATCAAACGCCGGCTTGAGCGTGGAATTGAAACCGTCAAGAGTGCCTTGCCGCTTGCCGTCACGGTACACGGTTCTGCTCCTGCATGCCGTCAGCGTGTAGCCAAACTTTTGATGAAGTATAAACATGCACGTACCGTTACCGAACTTCAGAACGAAACAAAAGATTATACCGAACTATACAATCAGCGGCCCTACCTTCAGATCGACGAGTGGACCGTCGACGATCTTCATGCCGACATCAGCATGCTTGGCCTTTCTGGCTCACCAACCAAGGTTAAAAAAATTGAAAACGTCGTATTTGCCCATAAAGATTCAACGTTACTTACCGCATCCGACGAAGACATCAATAAACTGATGAAAGAGCTGATCGACAGCCATGTAATCGGGTAATCCTGTTAGTGTAAACTTAAACAACAAAAAACGTGAACAATATATTTGTGTATTGCGAACTGACAGAGGAAAAAACAATTGCCGATGTCAGCCTAGAACTGCTGTCGAAAGGGCGAAAACTGGCCACCGAACTTGGCGTTAAACTTGAAGCCGTGGTAATTGGTTCGGATCTTAAGAACATTGAATTCCAGATATTCCCATTTGGAGCCGATGTGGTGCATATTGCCGATGACAGTCGCCTCTTTCCGTATACCACCCTGCCGCATTCGGCTATCGTACTTCATATCTTCAGACATGAAAAGCCCGAAATCGCGCTGTTTGGAGCAACCTCCATCGGCCGGGACCTGGCACCGAGAATTGCTTCCGCACTGCGTTGCGGACTTACAGCTGACTGTACCAGCCTGGAGATTGGGGATCATTTTGAAAACAAAACCCAAACCGAATTCAGGAATCTCTTGTATCAAATAAGACCTGCTTTCGGAGGAAACATCATTGCTACCATCATTAATCCCGAGACGCGCCCGCAGATGGCAACCGTCAGGGAAGGGGTGATGAAAAAAGAAGTTTTTGATCAGTCCTTTAAAGGAAAGGTAAAGAAAACGGATACGGCTGCCATACTTCGCGATGAGGATTTCGCTGTTGAAATCATCGAACGGCATATGGAATCGAGCAAAATTAATATCAAGAATGCACAGGTAATAATCGCTGGTGGATATGGTGTTGGTTCACGCGAAAATTTTCAATTGCTTTACGACCTTGCCGACGTCTTGGGCGCCCAGGTTGGAGCTTCCCGCGCCGCAGTGGATGCCGGTTTTTCCGAACACGAACGTCAGATCGGACAGACCGGTGTTACCGTAAGGCCCAAGCTTTACATTGCATGCGGCATCTCCGGAGCGGTTCAGCATCGCGCCGGAATGGATCAGTCTGCACAGATCATTTCCATTAATACCGATCCGAATGCCCCTATAAATCATATTGCCGATTATACCATTATCGGCAGCATCACGGATGTGATCCCTAAAATGATCCGGTATTACAAAGCAAATTCGAAATAACCCCTGAGGTTATCTTCACTAATCAAACGCAACACAAAAGAAAATGGATAATTTTTATACCGACAACGAACATCTGAAATTTCACCTGAACCATCCTTTGATGGAAAAGATCGTGAAACTTAAGGAGAAAAATTACACCGAAAAGGAAAAGCACGATTACGCTCCGCTTGATCTTGAAGATGCACTCGATAGCTACGATAAAGTGCTGGAAATCATTGGGGAGATCTCTGGAGATATTATAGCACCAAACGCTGAAAGCGTGGACCACGAGGGTCCGCAGCTGATTGACAACGAGGTTGTTTATGCCCGTGGAACGCAGGAAAACCACGATGCCCTTGTAAAAGCCGGGATGATCGGAATGTCGCTGCCACGCGAATACGGCGGACTGAACTTCCCGATTGTTCCGTACGTAATGTCGGCTGAGATCGTATCGCGCGCCGATGCCGGATTTGCCAATATCTGGGGACTTCAGGATTGTGCTGAGACCATCCATGAGTTCGGATCGGATGAGATTAAGAATGAATATCTTCCGCGTTTTAACCAGGGTGCAACTGCAGCCATGGATCTTACCGAACCCGATGCCGGATCCGATCTTCAGGCCGTACAGCTGAAGGCTACCTTCGATCAGGCAAGCGGAACCTGGTATCTCGATGGAGTGAAACGTTTTATCACTAACGGCGATGCCGATATTTCGCTGGTACTTGCGCGTTCTGAAGCCAATACCACCGATGCCCGCGGTCTCTCCCTCTTTGTTTACGATCGCAAGCACAAGGCCGTAAAAATCCGCAGAATCGAGAATAAGCTCGGAATCAAAGGTTCACCAACCTGTGAGCTGGTTTTCAAAAATGCACCGGCCAAGCTGGTAGGCGATACCAAAATGGGATTGATCAAATACGTGATGTCGCTTATGAACTCAGCCCGCCTGGGTGTCGGAGCCCAATCGGTTGGCATCGCCGAAGCCGCCTGGCGCGAAGCCCTGAAGTATGCCCGCGAACGCGAGCAGTTTGGTAAGGCCATCATTCAATACCCCGCGGTGTACGAATTAATCACCAACATGAAGGTGAAAACCGACGCCATCCGCACACTGCTTTATGAAACCGCCCGATACGTGGATATTTATAAAGCATATGTTTTTGCAGGTCATGAGCGCAAACTGGAACCCGCCGAGCGGGATGAGTACAAGCACTATCTTAAACTTGCCGATGTTTTTACTCCTCTGCTGAAGCTTTTTTCAAGCGAATACTGCAACCAGATTGCCTACGATGCCATTCAGATACACGGAGGAACCGGATATATGAAAGATTTTCCGGTTGAGCGCATCTACCGCGATGCCCGTATCACCACGATTTACGAAGGCACATCACAACTTCAGGTGGTTGCCGCCATCCGTGGAGTTACCAACGGTGCATACCTCAAGGCAATGCATGGTTTTGCCGAGATAACCGTACGTCCTGAACTCGAATACATGAAATCGGTTCTCGAAAAAATGACCGATCAGTACGGAAAAACGGTTGAAAAAGTAACCGAACATGAAGATAACGAGTATCTCGACTACCATGCCCGCAGGCTGGTTGAAATGGCAGGCCATATTATCATGGGATACCTGCTGCTTCTCGATGCCAACCGCTCGGAGGTTTATACCAAATCCGCCGATATTTTCATCAGAAAAGCAAGAGCCGAAAATATAGCCATCGTTGGCTTTATCAACCAAAGTCACCCCAAAGACCTTGGCGCCTTTAAACAGGTGTAAATCCGGGGATTAACCTTTATCACTGCTTGCAAAGCCGCTGCCATAAACAGCGGCTTTTCTGATTGCTTCGGTCAGTTTTCCGCACTGCTGAATAACAGAATCCTTCATGAGCCCTAAAAAAAGCCCGAACATAACGTCTTTGTTCGGGCTTTTTCTGAGTTAATCCGGATATTTTAAAAGATTTTGGGGTATTTGCCGGGATTGTAGTCGTGCATGATATTGTAAACTGCATCAAAAACATCTTCGGCATTGGGATTGGAGAAGTAATCGCCGTCGGTGCTGTAGGCCGCGCGATGCGCCTGACCGGTAACGGTACGGGGAGCGGCATCCAGGTAACGGTAGCCTTCCTGCTCCTCAAGCACCTTTTGCATCATGTAAGCGGTAGCTCCACCGGGAACATCCTCATCAAAGAAAACAATTTTATTGGTTTTACGCAGCGATTTTACAATATCGTGGTTCAGGTCAAATGGTACGAGCGATTGAACATCAATCAGTTCTACGGAAATTCCAAAGCCTTTCAGCTGATCCGCAGCATCCTGTGCTATTCGAACGCATGAACCATAGGTAACCAGGGTTACATCGGTCCCCTGCATCAAAACATCCGGATAACCGGGTGCGATGCGGTATTTACCTATGTTGGAAGGCCGCTTCTCGCGAAGTCTGTAACCATTCAGCGGTTCGATAATTATTGCCGGCTCATCGCTGGACATCATCATATTGTAGAAGCCGGAGGCACGGGTCATATCTCTTGGAACAAGCACGTGAACACCGCGTACGGAATTTATTACCATGCTGAGCGGTGATCCCGAATGCCAGATGCCCTCGAGGCGATGCCCCCGCGTACTTATGATCATAGGTGCCTTCTGTCCGCCCTTGGTCCGGTACTGGAGGGTAGCCAGATCATCGCTTATTACCTGAAGTCCGTAAAGCAGATAGTCGAAGTACTGAATTTCGGCAATGGGTCTGAATCCTCTCATGGCAAGGCCAAGACCCTGACCGATAATGGTTGCTTCCCGGATGCCGGTATCAAAAATTCGGTTCTCGCCATACTTCTCCTGCAGACCTTCCCAGGTTTGATTCACTCCGCCTATTTTTCCAACATCTTCGCCAAAAACAACAAGTTCGGGATACTTTGCCATCAGGGCATCGAAATTATCCCTTAATATCTCACGACCCGGAACCATTACCGACTTTTCGTCAAACAAAGGTTCTATAGGTTCTATGTTTCCGACCTTCAGGGCTGACTGACTGTATAAATAGGAGTTATAACGGCCGGCATTGTCGATCATCTCGCTTTCAAGCCATTTGGTGACGTTAATTTTGAGTGAGTTGTGCGGGTTGCTGCAGGAGTCGCAAATCAGCCGGAGAACCTTGCGGGCCGAGGAAATAATATCCTTTCGAATGGGGTCGGCTATCAGCCTTAAATCCTCTTTTATCGATTCAATTTTTTTTGTTTTGGCGCAGTTACAGGTAGTTACGTCCGCCATCCTCAGAAACTCATCTCGGCGTTTTTTGATTGGAATCAGAAAATTGTCCCATGCTGCCTTGCGGGCTTTTTTTACTATGTCAGCAGCATTTTTTTCAATTCCGTCGAGTTCAGCCACCGTTGCCAGACGTTCTGAAATTATCCATTCCCGCATTTTCTTAATACCATCAAATTCAAGTTCCCATTCCAGGCGTTCGGGCGATTTGTAGCGTTCATGAGAACCACTGGTTGAATGCCCCTGAGGCTGCGTAAGCTCACGGATGTGGAACAGCACGGGAACCTGTTCGTTCCTGCATATCTCGGTGCCTTCGCGGTAAATACGAACGAGTTCAGGGTAATCCCAGCCGTTGGCAGTAAATATCCTGTATCCTTCATGCGATTCGTCGGCAGCAAAACCCTTCAGAATTTCCGAAATATTCTGCTTTGTCGTCTGATATTTATTCGGAACCGATATTCCCCAGCCATCATCCCAAACCGAAATGGCCATTGGAACTTGCAGAACTCCGGCAGCATTAATGGTTTCAAAGAAATGTCCTTCCGAAGTGGAGGCATCGCCGATAGTGCCGAATGCCACTTCATTTCCTTCGTTGGAAAAACCTTTCCGGATCGACGTATTACTGGCATTGCGGTATAGCTTTGAAGCAAGAGCCAATCCTAAAAGCCGGGGCATCTGACCGGCAGTAGGGGAGATGTCGGCCGAGCTGTTCTTCTGAGCAATCAGGTCCTTCCACATTCCATCTTTGTCGAGACTGCGCGTTGCAAAGTGATTGTTCATCACCCGGCCGGCTGTGCCCGGATTAAATGTGTCGTCTGTATCACCATATATCTGTGCAAAAAACTCCTCCAATGTCATCATACCGGCTGCCAGCATAAAGGTTTGGTCACGATAGTAACCCGATCTCCAGTCGCCTTCCCTGAAAACCTTGGCCATTGCAAGCTGGGGAATCTCCTTTCCGTCTCCGAAAATTCCGAATTTACCCCTGCCATTCAGCACTTCGCGCCGGCCCATCAAACTTGCCTGCCGGCTCTCAACCGCTATCCGGTAGTCGTTTAATACCTCTTTGCTGTCAAATTTCTGCGTTTTTGTCTTCTTCGATTTGGTAGATACAGATTTCATAATCTTTTTCTTTTCTGCGGTAACTATAGTCGTTGCGCTTGTCTTAACAAATATCGCAATTATTGGTTCAGAAGCATGCGTTAAAAGAAATTTACCATTTACGGCAGGGCTGGCAAAGGTATCTTCAAATCCGTTTGTATTCCGAAAACCCATTTAATATCTAACACAGGCAAGCAAAGGGAAGGTAGATATAAAATGGACAGGATCTGCCATACTACATAGCAGATAGCTGGCATCCATAAAGATTTAAACTTTTACGGCTGCAGTTGCCGGAATTCCTTATTCAGGCTGTTCAGCCGCTTCCATTCTTTTCCGCAACGATCGAGCATTCCTGCGAGAATATAATGTGGCGTGGTCTGTAAACTGGTTTTGTCAATGGCACAAAAACGGATCAAATCGTCCACATCCTCATCGGTTTCGCATCCGTAGCGAAGCTTAAGCATTTCGAACGGAAAAATATCAAGTATGGAATTTCTCAAATCAACGACGGCCAGAATGGCATTCATCTTTTTTCTCTGCCTGGCCTCTTTCGAAAAGTTGTCGTATAGCAGGCTGAAGGGTCCGGGAAGCAGCAATCCGCCTTCAGGGTTTGAATACTTGCTGCGGTATGGTCCTGTGGGTATATGAAGCTTTTTGATCAGATTTTCTTCGGGTGCTTTCATCGCAACGAATTCCTGCCTGAATTCGGCATAGGTGGCTGGATACGGCCTGATTATAGGCCCGCTGATCTCCAGGGTGTCGGTGAGCAGTGTGATTTTTATACTGTAATTCAGTCCTTTCAGATTGGCAGGAATACTATAGAAAAACGGTTTATAACCGACCATACTGATGCGCATGGTATCCTTCTGAGCCAGGATCAGTGTAAACTTACCGTTATAATCCGTAAACGTTCCATACCTGCGCTTAACATTCATCGCATGAGCACCGGGAAGGGTTTCTCCCTTCAGGTTGTACACAGTACCCTGAATAAGAACATAGCCCTGTGCACGTATCTCAGGAGCAACCAGATGAAAAATTACGATCAGTAAAACAGGTAAATAATGCAGCATACGTTCAGGCGTAGAACAGTTTCAGTTATTATGAATTTGCATTACCAGTTATTGAAGCGCTGCTAAGGCTTCCGTTAACAAATGTAAAGATACTTTATCGCCCAGTTAATGAATGTTAAGATTAAACTTCGCCCCCCCTTCAGGTGCAAAAAAATGTTAAAATATAAAGTTCAATTGTTTAATCCTGTTGAACAAACTTTAAACGAACCTGTTTAAAAGACTAATAATCCGAAACTTTATTAATCCTAAACAAGCAAACAACATGAAAAATTTTTCTAAAATTCTAAGTCTTATTGTTGTAACAGGTTTATTTGCTGCCTGTGGCGGTCCGCAGGGCGAGAAAGCCCTTACCGGTGATGCACAGGCAGTTTCTGTTATGAGCGGCGATGTAACACTGAATGCTGATCTTGAAACGTCGATTATTGAGTGGGAAGGTGCAAAACCCACCGGAACGCACAACGGTACCATCGAATTGACCGAAGGCCAGCTTTTCCTGGATGAAGGAAATGTTGTCGGAGGCAAGTTTGTTATCGATATGAACAGCATCGTAGTACTCGACCTTACAGATCCCGATATGAACGGAAAGCTCCTTGGCCACCTGAAATCGGCCGATTTTTTCGAAACGGAAACCTATCCCACAGCAACTTTTGAGATCACTTCCGTGGAAGCTGTGCAGGGAAATCCCGCTGCAACCCACAACATCACCGGAAATCTCAGCATGAAGGATGTAACCAGGAGTGTTACTTTCCCTGCAACGGTTAATGTTTCCGACAATGGTGTAACTGCCACTTCTGCAACTTTCCTTATCGACCGCACCCAGTGGAACGTTCAGTACGGTTCAAAAACTCTTTTCGCTAACCTGAAAGATGATTTTATCAACGATCAGATGGCACTTACCATTACTTTGAACGCAAAGCCGTAAAGTAAATACTGTAAAGAATTAAACCCGAAAGTTCTTATCCCGCCTGCACTGCTCATCCAATCGAATAAATACATTGGAGACAGTTATTCGCACGAACGATGTTATCGACGAAAATGGCAGCCGGCATAAAAAACTTTCGGGTTCTTTTTTGTCCATCTTTATTTCTGCTCAGCTTACAATTTTTTTTTCGGCAAATTCCCGCGATTAAACCCAGGCTATCCATTCAGAATAAAGTGCGCCATCTCGAATCCCCAATATCATTCATTTCATAAGAATAAATAGGTCAAGGTTTAGTATAAATATGTAGCGGGCACCGGCATTATGCTGCAGGGCAAAAAAAAAGCCACCATGCGGTGACTTTTATCCAGCAGATCAGGTAATTAATTTTCGATCCAGTTCACGATTTTATCCGATAAAGGGTTTTCGCGGGGCGGAGCAAAATCCACAAGGTCTCCGTTTTCATCGATCATGAATTTCTGGAAATTCCAACTTACTTCAGCATCAAATTTTCCATTCAAATCTTTGGATGTAAGCCATCTGTATAAAGGGTGAATGTCATTACCCTTGACGGAAATCTTTGACATCATAGGGAATGTAACCCCAAAATTCAACTCGCAGAACTCTGCAATCTCCTCATCGGTGCCGGGCTCCTGATTCAGAAAATTATTCGCCGGAAATCCGATAATAACAAAGTCTTTCTCCATATATTTTTTGTAAAGCGCTTCCAGATCCTTGTATTGCGGAGTTAATCCGCATTTGGATGCCGTATTCACCACCAGAACCTTTTTTCCTTTAAGCTGCGACAAATCAAATGCATTTCCATTGATATCGGTAACTGTGAAAGCGTGAAGATTTGTCTGACCATACGAGATAAACCCACTGATTATCGCCATGGTAAAAATCAGAATTAGTTTTTTCATGTTTCGTAATTTTGTACAGCTTTTAAACATTGCTCCGCAGGCTTTGTTCATGCTCAGGCATGTGGCACAACCATTTATTTTAAGCCTTACACGTTTATTCCTTCGCCATGACATGGATTCTAAGCCGGTTGTTTTCTAGGTATGGTCTTCACGACCTGATGCCGGCTGAATTACGCACATTTCGTTTGCATCTGGGCTATACCATTCTCGACAACATCGTATTGGGCGTTCTGGCACTTAACGAGTTTGTCTTTCTGAAAAGCCTTCACGGATCGTCTTACCAGCTGAGTTTCCTGTTCCAGTTCTCGGTTCTGGTGTTTATTTTCCTGATTTTTATTGCTGAGTGGTTAAAACGTGTACGCAACAAGCAGAAACTTATACGTATAACAGGATTTCTGACGCGAGCTCCATTAGCCGTACTGTTATTCTTTCCACGAACTTCGCAAGCATTCGAAGGTTCTTCCATTTACCACTATATATTTCTTATCGTGTTCCTGGTTTATTACCTGGGAAATCCGGTAATATTTCCAACCATAAATTTGTTCCTGAAAAGCAATTACCAACATTTTAATTTCGGTGGACTATACAGCCTGGCCACTCTTGGCGGGAAAATAGTTCTGCTTGTAACCGCCTTCGTTTACGGCATCATCCTGGACGTTGATCCCTATGCGTTTACATGGGTATTTGCGATAGCAGCCCTTGCCGGTGTTGGTTCTACCTGGCTGCTATCGCAAATACGTTTTTCGGTAGAACAAAACAAAAGCGCCAACAATGGTTTTCTGGATTCATTAAAAGAGTCCATTGCGGGGATGCGGAGAATTATGAAAGAAAATACACCCTTCCGGCATTTTGAAATGGGTTTTCTTTTTTACGGATTCGCATTCATGAGTACGGTGACCGTGATTACCATTTTCTTCGAAAAACAACTCGGACTAAACTACTTCAGTGTGGCAACTTATAAGAATGCATATAATATTCTCTCGCTGTTTCTAATACCTTTCTTTGGATCCATGCTCGGGAAAGTGGATCCGCGTAAATTCGGAGCCCTTACTTTTGCGTCCATCATGCTATTTCTTCTGAGCCTGGTATTAACTTATTATGTTCCGGCTCACATCCGTATTGGCAGTTTAATTCTCTACTACAGCATGATACCTTACGTTCTTTTTCATTCGGTATTTGCTGCCACCATGTCGCTTTTATGGAGCATCGGTTCCGCCTATTTTTGCAGACCGGAGGAAGCCGGCGATTACCAGGCTGTACACCTGTTTTTAACCGCAACGCGGGCAATCTTTGCCCCTTTGCTGGGAGTGATTTTTTATGAGATGTTCGGCTTTGTTTTTACCTTCTCTCTGGGCGCAGCATCCCTGGCAATTGCCATAGCCATTATGATGTGGTCGTACCGTCGCGACAAACCCGTGCGTTAACGGCCGTTACCCGGTGGAATTCTTCCGTTTCCATCGGCTGATTCCCATACATTATTACCCGGATAAGTGTCTGGAATCAGCTCATTTCCAAGCTTTACCCATTTCAGCTTCTTTTGTACACCTGTTTCAACTGTATGCAGAGTACGACCGTCTTTCCATACCGAAACGGGTTCGGAATATGCGTGCTCACTTCCGTCGTCAAACCTGCATATCAAATGAACCGGCATGGGCAGATAACCTGCTTTTGCAATTGTTATTTTTGCACCATAGTCCGGATTCGAAACCTCTCTGATTACGAGATCCGGATACCCGTATCCAAACAGCCAGGAGCCAAAATACCAATCAAGATCTTCACCTGCTACTCGCTCACAGGTATTTATAAAATCATAGGGAGAAGGATGCTTAAAACGCCATTCCTCGAGAAAGGTCTTTAATACTGTCTTAAATTTTTCAGCACCTATCAGTTTTTCCAGGTGCATTAATGTTACCGCCGAACGACCGTAAGCATTCATCATATAGCTTGAGTGGTTTGCTATGGAATTGGATGGAACCGACATATTAAGGTCATCCTCGCGCCCGGCCCAGTTTGCATAGCTGGAGATATAGGAGAGGTGCGGATTGCGCTCAGGGAAATAATACTCTTCCACTTTTTTCGGCAAATAGGTGATCAGTCCCTCATCCATCCACCCGTACCTGGTTTCATTAAGTCCGGCCAGAAAAGGAAACCACGAATGGGAAATTTCATGCGATGTTACAAATACCGTTCCTTCACTTGTTTCTGAACTGCCATCGTTAGCCATCATCGGAAACTCCATCCCGCCATGCCCGCAAAAAACGGTCATTTCCGGAAAAGGATAAGAAACTCCTGTTATTTCTTCCGACATCATCTTAATGGTTGTAGCACCAATCTCCGCAACTTCCCTGAAATCTTCCGCCTTGTCGGGATATACAGCATTTACACGTATTAATTTTCCGTCGCTCTGACGAAGATTCCTGCGAACCCAGTTGTAAGTATCGCTCAGTCCGAATGCAAAGTCCGGCACCATTTCGGCCCTGAAATGCCATGTATGCTCAGAGGCAGATTTTAATACCTTACCTTCCATAAGTTCAGCAGAGGATGATATTTTTATGGTCTCATTCTCTTTGTTGTTTTCCAAACGATCCAGGATTGTTTCAGAAAAAATCCGTTCCTGATTCTGGAGTTCACCCGTTGCCCATATCATGTACTGTCCCGGGATGGTTAGTTTTACATCAAAATCACCAAAATCGTTGTAAAACTCCGCAGTTCCCAGATGACCCGAAACATCCCAGCCGAAAATATCGTCGTAAACGGCAACCCTTGGAAACCAGTAAGCTATAAAAAAAGAGGTTGAATCGTAGGTGCCTGTCCGAATCCATGTCTTTGCCGGATGAATCAGACTCCATTCCATCTCAAATTCTACCGAAGTACCCGGCGCAAGAGCCGACGGCAATCGGAACTGTGCCTGGGTTCCGTTTCGTCGCCACACAGGAGGAGCAAGTGTTATTTCTTTTCCTGAGACCTTTAGCGACCGGATGTCTATGCCATCCGTAAGGTCGGATGGATCAATTCCAAACGACCGGCCACTGCCCCGCTTGAAAAAGTCATGGTCTGTGTTGAGAACAATAATTCGCATCGTATCCGGGCTGTTGTTGTAATAGGTAACTAAACTGTGGCCGGTAAGCTTCCGGCTTGCCGGATCAAAAGAAGCCGTTATGCTGTAATCCGCCTGGTTCTGGAAATAATTAATACCGGGAGCACCGCTCTCGCTCCGGGTCTGTTTCTTCAATGCCACGCGATATTCCCGTGGGAGATAAATTTCCGGTTGTTGTCCGGATACAGTAATTGTCGCTGCTGCAATCAGCACGAATAGTATGGGCAGGAATCGTTTCATGATAAATGCTTTTTGCATTATGTTAAAAGTACTTGTTTTTGTCCCGTGACATAATTCCCGGACGCTTAAAACAAATTATTTTATCCGTTATTTTTGCATCTTCAAGAAACGAACCATCATTTTTAATTCACTGTATATCAATTATATGTAAAATTATAAATACATATTATACTGTACGCAGACGAACACGCCCTGTATTATTTATGGACAAACCGGTTAAGTTAAAAGAAAGGGGAGAGGTTAACTGAAAATCAAATTGTAATACCGTTGTATACGGGATGCAAGTTCATCGATGGAGACGTATTTACTTACCCTGAAAGTTTCCTTTCCATCGAAGAAAACCAGGATAGCAGGACTGGCGAAAACGCCGTTCGAAGCAGCTAAAGCGGGATTCAGGCCTGCGTTGATGTACGAATGATCCATCCGTGGGAACCGATTCGTTATAAGCTCTTCTACTTTTGGCCTTAATGCAACACAGGGGGCACAGCTGTCGTTGTAAAAATAAAGCAGAAGTGCGGCAGAGGTTCGGTTCAGCCCGTCAAGTTCTTCCTGAGTTTTAATTTCCGTTTTCATCCGATTAAGTTTTTATTTTTGTATTTTCCTGTCTGCGCATTCAACACGAATTTCGTTCCATTTACAATCCCGTTAAGGATATTCAGAATACTCCCTTTTCATTATTCTGGATTCATTCCCAAGCCCGAAGAGAGCAAAGTCATACTTTACAGGATCCTCCGGATCGAACTTACGCAAATTTGCCGTCAACTCTTCAACCGATTTCCAGTCGTTTTGTTTACGTATAAGCAGACCCAGTTTCCGGGCAGTTGTTCCTGAGTGTACATCGAGAGGGCAGCACAGAGCTGCTGGCGATATTTCTTTCCACAATCCGAAATCTACCCCTTGTTCATCCCGTCTTACCATCCATCGCAGATACATGTTGATGCGTTTTGCACTGCTGCCGCCTCCGGGATATGCAATATGCTTTTCGGAACGCTTCAGATGCTCTGTTCCGAGAAAAATTTCCCGGAAGTGATTAATGGCACGATATGCAGATTGCTCTCCATTATGAAATCCTTCAGTAAAAACGGCTTCAAGTCCGCCATGTTCTGTATATATGTTCCTCAGCGCTTCAATAAAAAACAGAAGATCATCGCCGTTGAACGTGCGATGTACAAAGCCCTGAACCTTTCTTAAGTCAGAAGGTTTGGCATGCAGGATGAATGAATAAGGCGAATTGTCCATAAGAGCAAGCAGCCTGCGGGCATTACGTACAATGCATACACGCTGGCCCCAGGCTATGGTTGCAGCCAGAAATCCCGAAATTTCTATATCTTCCTTTCCGGAAAACAGATGCGGAATGCTCACCGGATCGCTTTCAATAAATTCAGGCCGGTTAAAACGCTTGCACTGCTTATCAAGAAACGTGTACACGTCTTCAGAAATGGTCATTTTTTTCAATCTGCAAAACAGTATGAATCAACACCGGCCGGTGGGTAAAGTTTAATATGTCTGTAAAGAATCCTAGATTCCGGCTAAAATAAAAAAGCTCCATATCGATTGAGAGGAGCTTTCTTGGGTGCGTGTTGTTAAAATTTGTTTAGTTTAAAAGCTGTCTGGCCTCAATAATTTCCTTGCCCCGGTCGATGGCTTTTTCATTTTCGGGGATCATATTGTGATGACGCTTCGGAAGTGATTTTTCGAGTCCTTTACGGATGTATTCAGCATGAACGATAGGTTTCAGTTTAAGAAAACCGCCGAGAATAATCATATTAAACACCTTCGTAAGCCCCATTTTTGATGCTTCGTCGGTAGCTTCAATGGTGTAAATATTGATGTCTTTGCGTTCGGGATGCCTGGTAATTCCGTTGGGGTCATAAATCAGTATTCCTCCAGGCTTCACACTTTTCTCAAACTTGTCCATAGACTGCTGATTAAGTATGATAGCGGTATCATAGGAGCTGATGATGGGAGAACTGATGCGCTCATCGCTGATGATAACGGTAACGTTTGCTGTTCCACCGCGCATTTCGGGGCCATAGGAAGGCATCCAGCTTACTTCCTTGTTTTCCATAACGCCGGAATAAGCCAGGATCTTACCCATGGACAAAACTCCCTGTCCCCCGAAACCTGCTATAATGATTTCTTCTGTCATGATTCGTTAGTTTTAAGATGATTCATCCTGCAATTGTTGCTATCTGAAGTACCGGCAATACAATCTTTAACGATGTATGACGGATACCCGGAAAGGAATTAATCCGTATTGACTTTGATATCTCCGAGGGGATAGAATGGGAACATATTCTCTTCCATCCATTTATTGGATTGTACGGGAGTCATTTTCCAACCGGAGTTGCAGTTGGAGACAACTTCAACAAACGAGACGCCTTTGTTCAGTTTCTGATTTTCAAAAGCCTTCCGGATTGCTTTTTTCGTTTTCCGAACGTTGGAGGGGGTATGTACCGACTGGCGGGTTACGTAGATAGTACCCGGAAGCTGGGCAACCAGTTCCGTCATTTTCAGGGGATTTCCCATCAGGTGGGTATCACGGCCGTAGGGGGAAGTCGACGATTTCATACCGGGCAGGGTAGTGGGAGCCATCTGACCTCCGGTCATACCGTAAATTCCGTTATTGATGAAGATAATGACGATATTTTCTCCTCTGTTGCAGGCGTGAATGGTTTCCGCAGTACCAATGGCAGCAAGGTCGCCGTCGCCCTGATAGGTAAAGACGAACTTCTCGGGCATCAGCCTTTTGATGGCGGTAGCAAGTGCCGGAGCACGGCCGTGTGCTGCCTGCTGCATATCGATGTTCATGAAATCGTAGGCGAGAACCGAGCAGCCTACGGGCGCTATACCGATGGTTTTATCCTGGATATCCATCTCTTCGAGCACCTCCATGATGATGCGGTGAGTGGTTCCGTGACCGCAGCCCGGACAATAACTCAGGGCTTTGTCGGTCAACAGATCTGTTTTCTTGTATACCAGATTCTCCGGTTTCCGGATTTCCTCTTTTGTTATATTGGCCATCTAATTATCCTCCGATGATTTTTTTGTGCATAGCTTCCACTACTTCCGTCGGGGAGGGTATAATTCCGCCCATTCTTCCGAAGTGTTCAACTTTTACGCGGCATCCAACGGCAAGTTTTACATCCTCAACCATTTGTCCGGCGCTCATCTCAACTGTAAGTATACCTTTAACCCTATCTGCCAGTTTCGAAATGGCTTCGGTAGGGAAGGGGAAGAGGGTGATCGGGCGGAGAAGCCCTGCTTTGATGCCTTGATTCCGGAGCAGGTCAACAGCCTTCTGGCTCAGCCTGGCACTGGTTCCGTATGCAACGATCAGGTATTCGGCATCCTCGCAGTTAATCAGCTCAAAACGGGTTTCCTTTTCCTGAATCAGCTTATACTTCTTTTGCAGATCAATATTGTGCTGCTCTTGTTTTGCTGAATCCAGGTTGAGAGAGGTGATGATGTTCCGCTCCCTGTTTTTTGTCTTTCCTGTGGTTGCCCATGGTGTATTTTTGATGATTTCCTCTTCTGTAAAACGCGGACGCTGTTCTTCCAGTTCCACTTTTTCCATCATCTGACCTATGGCACCATCCGATAAAACCATAACCGGATTCCGGTATTTAAAGGCCAACTCGAAACCAAGACCTGCAAAATCGGCCATTTCCTGAACCGATGATGGTGCGAGAACGATCATACGATAATCGCCATGACCGCCGCCTTTGGTCGACTGAAAATAATCCGACTGAGAAGGCTGAATGGTTCCAAGTCCGGGACCTCCGCGAACAACATTCAGAATCAAACAGGGTAATTCAGCTCCGGCTATATAGGAAATTCCCTCCTGTTTCAGGCTGATGCCGGGGCTCGATGAGGATGTTAAAACACGCTTTCCGCAGGCTGCACCTCCGTAAACCATGTTTATGGCAGCTACTTCACTTTCAGCCTGAAGCACAACCATTCCGGTACGCTCGTGAGGCTTTTCTGCCATCAGGTACTCCATCACTTCCGATTGAGGTGTAATGGGATATCCGAAGTAACCATCGGCTCCTGCACGGATGGCTGCCTCCGCAAAGGCTTCATTGCCTTTCATTAATCTCAGTTCTTTCATAAACCTTGAGTCGTTAAATTCCTATTCAATTTTTTTCCGGTAAACGGTGATTACCCCGTCAGGACATACAATCGCACAATTCATGCAACCGGTACAGTCGTCGTTGACCGGTTCGGCATAATTGTACCCCTTGCCGTTCACATTCTTCGAAAGGGATATTACATCCTGGGGACAGGCGGGAATGCAGACTCCGCATCCCTTGCATTTCTCGATATCGATTACAATATCGCCAACTACTTTTGCCATAGTATATATGTTTGAATTTGTTGATTCAATGGTGCGAAATTATTGATTTTTTACCAATCCGAAACCCGCAAACGTTTGCAATTTCAGATGCAAGCCTTAATTTATAACGTTTATAAACAGCGCAGTAAAAAACCACCGGTAATTTTCGCAGCCAGCGGCCCTTTTTCAGATATGGTGCTCCCTGAATTTCTTCAGACGGTATTCCAGATCGGGAAACTGATCAAAACTAACCAGCGAAACGCAGGCCCGTAGTCCCTCCGTATGCTCACTGCCCGTTATTGCCAGTGAAATGGCTGAAATACCGTAATATAAAAGCTCTTCGATCAATGCCTCTCCCGTAAACCCCGGATATGAAATGGTGAAATAAAATCCGTCGGCGATAGGCTTATCGATGTCAGTATCGTATACAATCCTGAATCCGTTACGGATGAACATCTCTTTCATGATTCTGGCCTTCTCGCCATATACCTTCACATCCTCAACAAAATTTAAACGTCCTTCGTTGGCAGCCTTCAGCATCGCAGCCAGAGCATACTGGGCCGAGTGAGCAGTTCCGGAGCTGAGTGCATATACGGTTCCGAAAACCATCGCACGGCCAAAAATATCGCTGCTGTAATAGTTAAGCAACTGTGGAGCTTTTGTTTTGAACAGTTTGTCTGCTATTACCATCATTCCAATTCGCTGCCCGGCATAACTGAAAGCTTTTGAGCTGGAAATGAAGAGTATGTAATTACCGGTGTATTTTGCCACAGTCGGTTGATAAGGAGGTACTCCCGGCTTCGAATAATCCTTCCGGAAGTCCATTCCGAAATAGGCCAGATCTTCACAGATTACAACCCCGTATTTCTCTGAAAGCTCACCAATGATCTTCAACTCTTCATCGGTAAAGCATATCCAGGAAGGATTGTTGGGATTTGAATACAGTACCGAATGGATCTTTCCGGTTTTAAAATAGGATTCCAGCTTTTCGCGAAGTTTTTCTCCACGGTAATCGTATACATCAAAGCTCTCAAATTTCTGTCCCAGTACCCTGTGCTGCTGTTTATGTACAGGAAAACCGGGATCGATAAACAGCGTGGTGTCCCTACCCGGATACATCCTCGACAGAGTCAGAAATGCAGCAAAACTTCCCTGCATCGACCCTACGGTAGGTATGCATGAACCAGGATCTACATCAATATCCAGAAAATTTTTTGCAAAACGCGATATCTCCGTTTTCAATCCCGGATATCCGTCTATATCTGGATAAATGGCTGCCACACCGTTACGCAAGGCTTCAATTTCAGCTTCCGTACCTATCAATGATGGCTGCAAACCTGGTATTCCCATCTCCATCCGGACAAACCGGTCGCCGGTAGCTTTTTCAATATTGTCAATTAATCGTTTAATTTCCCTGATGCTGGCTGAACCAACGTTTGCTAGCTGCATCTCAACGATCTTTTCCGATACCGTTTCGAAGTTAATCGGTGTGTCGTGCCTGAACTGTTCTTTCATAATTCTGTAGTGTTTATTTTAAAATCATTCGAGTGACAAATTCATCCGGGCAATTGGTCCTCGCAATCCCCTGAAATACATGGTTTCATTGTTCTTTTATCCAGATTTATATTTAAAACGGATACCGGCGGCAAGTTATAGAATTGCCCTCACATGTCAAGTGAAAACCACAAAAATATTCCTGTGCCCCTTATCGGAAAATTATACTTAGCGACCTTTTAATGAAGCAATTGCAAGTATTGTTCCCAGGGCAACGCCTAAAAATGCTGCAAACAACACCTGAAAATTCTCGGGAAGCAGGAAGGTAATGGTGTGCGCCGGGTACCAGAAAAAAGGTATTGTCTTTTTAAAGACAAAACTCCATTGTACATCCCAGTTCAATCCTTTGAAAATACCCCGGAAATCGATGGGCGTAAAAAGTCCTTTTAATGTTCCGCCCGTATTCAGAATGTGTGTATCGGTGATTTTATGAAAGGTCATCATCACCGGTGCATAAATGCTGTTCAGCAATACGCTGATGCTGAATGCAACAAATAGTTTTTCTGCAGAAAAACCGCCTAACAGCGCTACACCGGCATTTTCCATACCCATGTATGTAAGGAAGGATACCGTTCCGGAACTGAAAATTACAAAAGCCATTTTAATGGTAAGCCCAAGTACTCCCCAAACCACTGCTCTTGGAAGTATTCCAAAACCCGGAGCATTGTATCTGCCGGTTTTTATTCGTAAACCAATTACTTCCCCAAGCGTTGCAAGCAGGGCAAATTTGATAAAACTCATTATCATGCCGTGCTCGTTGTTAAACGAGTTGTAAGCTTCATAAACGCTTCCTGAAATAAAAAATGGAAGAAAAAATACAAGCACGCAGGCAGTAAAAATAAGATCGGTTCTTTTCATTTTATATTTTAAGGCATATTTGGCTGCAAATATAAGCCGGTAAACCGGATTTCCTAAACCGCCGGCATCTATTGAAGTCAGACTTTACCGGCTTTCCGGTGTACTCCCATTGAAAGATGGATTTACTGTTCTTCCTTATAATACAACCGATAATACTGCATACTCCGCTCCTCGTCAAAGCCCTTTTCAATGAAGTCGCGGTTGCCATGGACGTAGATGTGGAAATTCCTGTCCAGCTTTATGACACTCTTAAACACTTTCGATTGTTTTCGCACCGCCTGCCCGGATATTGAAAAGCCGTCATTTATCTTAATTTCCCTTTCCTCCTCAAAATCACGACGATAATCGTTAAATGTTTGTATCAGTTCGGGCTGATCGAACACTTCGCCGGTAAATTCCTGTATACTGAAGTTGTCGTTCTCTTTAAAAAACTTTATTGATTTGTTGAGCATCTCAGCCTGTTCCGGCAAATCGGTTTCGAATACCTCAGGAAGCTTTTCCCTTACAAATTGCCTGCACATCGACAGGACCTGGCTGGTTTGAAAGTAGTCGTCGTTGCGCTGTCGTACCTTAAGGAAATTATCCATCCAGTACATCGCATCATTTCCTTTACTCAAGGTATCAACCGTTGCTGCCACATAGCCCGATTCTCTCTCCAGATTAAAAATCAGACAGCCCTTGTCGAGCTTGTTGATGTTGATACCATCCTCGTGCTCAACGGTGAAGTTGTTATCTTCCGGATATACCCTGAGGTAGGTTTCCCTCGACTCCGACCTGAACAGCCCAATGGCATCAACTTCTTCACCATCGATCAGCAACCGGCGAAAAAGAGCTGCATAAAATTCGCCGGATTTTATTTTTGGATGCGTTGAGCATTCATAAAGGGTTTTTGCCAGATTTTGCGAGTGTTCCATAAAACCGGCAGGATCGTCAAAAATCCCCGAAACGTAATGATAAACCTCATTGAGCCTTAAATCCGTTTCATGGTATAGGTTGTAATATTCCTTTTCCCGAAACGGGGATATAAAATACCGGATCATCAAATCGCTGATGGCCTGACTTAAACGTACGGGTCTTTCCGATAAAACTAAGCCCTCATCCCTGCTTTTATTACCGGTTTTGTGAATAGCCAGCTTTTCAAGTATCGCATTTTCACTGTTTATCATCGCAGATGTGAATTGATTGTTGTCTCCTTTTATTTTTACTGCAATGTTAGCACTTTTTCACAGTAAGACCGGACACTACTTTCACGTAAAATGAGTTCGAAAATTGTATTGAGGTATGGAATAACTAATTAAGGTCGTATTTTAGCAGGCCAATCAACTTTTAACGTATGAGAGCCCTTACCCAGGAACAAAGAATGATTATAATGAGTGTAACGACCGGTCTGGTGAGGGTTTATTCCGACATCCCTCCCGATCTTTTGCAAGTTCTCAATATGGATCTGATTAAGGTTCAGCATTTAAGAAAAGACGATGAAAGGGAAGCCATCCTGCACGTGTACGAAAGCTCCTCGGGTCGGAAAATTGTCCGTCTCACGGTGCATAACCATACGACCGGTGCAGGCAAAAATATCTCTGTGACTGCCTTCGTAAGCCGCGAAATGCTATCGCTAATCGAAAATAGCCGTATACTGAACGGTAACAATAAGCAACATTAAATCAATTTTTTAACTAAAATCATCTAAACAAATGAATAAAATTAGTTTCAGGCAATACGCACTCCTTTTATCACTGGTTCTGCTGCTACCATCATCCCTTTTGGCATGTACCAATTACCTGGTTACCAAGGGTGCTTCCGCGGATGGGAGTACTATGGTAAGTTATGCTGCCGATTCTCATATCCGTTATGGCGAACTTTACTGGCGTCCGGCAGCCGACTGGCCACAAGGCTCTATGGTTACGCTTTACGATCGGGGAACTGCCAAACCTATGGGAGAGATACCCCAGGTTCCGCATACCTACCAGGTGATCGGATTTATGAATGAACACCAGGTTGCCATTGGCGAAACCACCTTCGACGGCCGTCCGGAGCTGTTCGATTCTACCGGAGTTGTCGACTACGGTAGTCTGATGTTTCTGGCCCTGCAACGTTCACGTACCGCCCGTGAAGCCATTAAAGTGATAGCCGAACTGGTTGAAAATTACGGGTATGGCAGTACCGGAGAGTCCTTTTCAATCGGTGACCCCAACGAAGTGTGGATAATGGAAATCATCGGCAAGGGCACTCGTATGGAGAGGAATAAAAAATCGGGCAAAATGGAAAATGTGCAGAAAGGTGCCGTATGGGTAGCCGTACGAATTCCCGACGGATACATCTCAGCTCATGCCAACCACGCCCGCATTACCCGCTTTCCGCTTGAAGACGGTAAAAGTTCCATCAGCAGCAAAAGTTTCCATCTTCTTGACCAACCCGGCATTGAAGTTATTTATGCCGCCGATGTTATTACGTTTGCCCGCGAAAAAGGATATTACAGCGGATCCGACCTGAATTTCAGCTTCAGCGACACTTACGCCCCTCTTACCTTCGATGCTGCACGCTTTTGTGAACTGAGGGTCTGGGCTGCATTTAACCGGGTAAATTCGGCCATGAGCTCTTACCTTGATTATGCAGCAGGAGATATCACCAAAGAGCGTATGCCTCTCTATATCAAACCCGATCGCAAGCTTACACCTCGCGACCTGATGGCTTTTAAGCGCGATTATCTCCAGGAAACGCCTTACGATATGTCGAAGGACGCTGGTGCCGGACCCTTCGGTTCGCCTTACCGGTGGAGACCCCTCACATGGAAATACAACGATCAGGAATATTTCAACGAACGGGTAACCGTAACCCAGCAAACCGGATTTTCCTTTATCGCTCAGATGCGTAACTGGCTTCCCGACCCGATTGGAGGTATCTTCTGGTTTGGCGTCGACGATGCAGGATCATCCGTTTATATGCCTTTCTACTGCGGTATCAGCAAAGTTCCCGAATGTGTGGCCGAAGGTAACGGCGATATGCTTACATACAGCGAAACAGCCGCTTTTTGGGTCTTCAATCGCGTTGCTCATCTCAAGTACCTGTTCTATAACCGGGTTATGCCGGATCTGATCAGGGTTCAAACCGGGCTTGAAGACGGCTTTGCCTCTGAAATACCGGATGTTGACTCCAAAGCGCTGGAAATCTATAAAGAAAGCCCTGCACTCGCAATCAAACACATTACGCTCTACAGTGCCAAAACCGCTGAAAATACAGTGAACCGCTGGAGAGAGCTGGGCGAATTTCTGCTCGTAAAATTTCTCGACGGTAACGTAAAACAGGAAAAAGACGGAAAGTTCCTGCGGAATCCATACGGTTACCCAATGCCTCCATCATTTCCGGGTTACCCCGAAGGTTGGAAACAAAGCGTAATCCGGGAAACCGGAGATACATTCCGTATGCACTGAAAAAAGTTAATTCCGCCTACCATTGACCGGAATGTGATCCCAATAGGTTAATCCCTGATTTCTGAAAACACAAAAGAAGCCAGCCTGTTCAATCCGGCTGGCTTCTTTGCAATAATAAGCTTCTATTCCATATTTCGCTCAATCCTGATCCTTGCATCAACGGCAACCACGCCTTTGGAATTGCCAAGCAGTGGATTGATATCCATCTCCGCAATTTCAGGAGCAGCTTCACAAAGCGCGGACAGCCTGACAATTGCATCGGCAAATGCCTGCTCATTAACGCCTTCCTGCCCCCGGACACCCTGAATCAGCTTGTACGATTTCAGGGAACGGATCATAACGGATGCTTCATCCGGCGAAACAGGACTCAGGGATGTTTGAACATCCTTCATAATCTCGATAAAGATTCCACCCAATCCGCAAAGAATCATGTGACCGAACTTGGGTTCGTATTTTGCTCCTGCAAAAATCTGGGTGCCGCTGAGCATCGGCTGAATAAGTATGGCGGTGGTATCCTTGATTTTTATCATTCGTTCGAATTCCTGTACCACCGTACCGGCATCGCTAACATTCAGAACAACACCTCCGACATCCGACTTATGAACGGGTCCCACAACTTTCATTACCACGGGAAATCCCAGGCGTCCGGCTTCGCTCAACGCTTCTTCAGCACTGGTCACTACCGCTTCACCGGCTCTTGGAATACCAGCTGCATCAAGAAGTTGCTGAACTTTTTCAGGATCCAGATAACCATCTTTCGAACCTTCAATCACCGCCCTGACGGCTGCATGGTTTACCTGTGGCATTTCTGCCGTTTCAGCCGGAGGAGGAGTGTTGTAAACTCTAGCCAGCGCATTTCCAAAAACCACTTCATCCGGGAAATTAATGCGTCCAAGAGAAATAAAGTATTCGATCTCATTCTTTACATTAACAACCGACGGCAGAATCGGGAAAATAGGTTTGGGCGATGTCTTCATTCGCTCATCCAGAAGCTTGTATACATCGTACACTTCCGTAAGCCCCGGACTTCCGAAGATTACTGCCATTCCGTCGATCTCATCGAAATCCTTGTTGCAATAGTCAATAATCTCACCAAGTTGTTCCGCCGTTCCCGTAGCCAGAAAATCGATGGGATTGGCTACCGAAGAACCCGCGTAAAGCTTCGAAAGGAGTTCCGGACTCTCAAGATGCGGCACCTCCAGTCCGTTGTTCGAAAGAGCATCCGTAAGCATTACTGCCGGACCACCCGCGTGAGTTATCACAGCTATATTCTTGCCTTTCAAAGGTTTATGCATGAAGATTCCAGCAACGGTGGCAAGCTCTGTACGACTATGGCAACGAACGATTCCGGCTTTATGGAAGAGAGCATCCACTGCCGAATCGCTGCTTGCCAGGGCTCCGGTATGCGATGAGGCAGCACGGCTTCCGGCCGATGAACTGCCCGACTTTATGGCTGCTATTCTGCAACCCTTGCGAATGAGCGAGGATGCGTGCTTAAGAAGCTTCTGTGGCTTGTTTATACTCTCTACGTACAACAGCTTAACCCTGGAACTGCTTTCAGGATCAAAGGTTTCATCCAGATACTGCAATACCTCCTCAACCCCGATCTGAGCACTGTTCCCGACGGAATAAACGCTGGAGAAAATCAGTCCGTTCGTCATTCCTGTTTCCATGATAAACACCGCGGTAGCTCCCGAGCCGGAAATAAAATCAACGCCTCTGGGGTCTAATTTTGGTATTGGCTTCGAAAATACTGCAGTATGGTGATGGTTCATCATTCCGATGCAATTGGGGCCTATCAAGCTACCGCCCACACTGTTGACGATATCCACGATCTGCTTCTCAAGCAGTGCACCTTCTTCTCCTTCTTCGTGAAATCCGGCAGACAGGATGATAAAAGCCCTGGTATTTTTCTTTCGGGCCAGAAGTTCTACCGTATCGGGACAAAACCGTGCAGCTATGGCCAGTACAGCCATATCAACTTCCGGAAGGTCGTTCGGATTCTGATAGCATCGGATGCCCTGAACTTCCGTTTCTTTGGGATTGGTAACATAAAGCTCGCCCGGGAAATGATTTTCAATCAGATTCCGGAGTACCTTGCCCCCCGGTTTTGTTGTGTCGTTCGACCCGCCAATAACTACTATACTGCGCGGATTGATGAGTTGCTCATTAATCATAGCTGATATTTTTATTTATTTTTTCCTGAAAATTAAACCTGCAGTCCGAATCCAGCTTCAGTCCGCACAACTTGTTCCTTTTCGTAGTTCCGGCAAGGTTCTTTAAAAGGTTCTGCGAAGGTATAAATTCCCGCAAACAGTGGAAACTCCGGAAATAAAATTGCCGGATTAATGAATACCGAAACCGAAAATTGCTGCGCTGCAGGGCTTTCAGGTTCTACCCTTCGGAAAAAATGGTATAAAAACCGGCGTTTGTGCCTTATATTCATGCCATCCGTCTCTCGCCTCAAGCTTTTTTTCAAGCATGGGAACGCCGGAAACATAACGCAGAAGTAAGGTAATCAGTAAAGGCCCTGCAATGGTGTAGAGTCCGTCCGTTACCGAAACTGCCAGAAGCCAGATGCCCCACCAAAGCAGCGCTTCGCCGAAATAATTTGGATGCCTTGAGTACTTCCAAAGGCCGGTTGTAATAAGTTTCCCTTTGTTTACGGGATTTGCCGAAAACAGCTTCATCTGCCTGTCAGATATAAGTTCAATGCAAAATCCGCAGACAAAAATCAGCAACCCTGCTGCATCTATAACACCTGTTCTTACTTCTGCACCCCTATAAAGGATATGTAATACCGGCCACGCTACGATCAGCATTACAAACCCCTGCAGCATAAAAACCTGTAAAAAACTTCGGAGGTAAAACCATTTCCATATTTTTCGCCAGGCTGCATAACGGAAATCCTCCCCCTTACCGCGGTTTCTCAGAAATATATACACCGACAGCCTCATACCCCATAAAAATACAACTGCAATTGTAAGTAGTTGTTTAAGATTCTGAATTCCCGCTTCAATCGCTGCCGCAGTTGTAAGAATTATAAATCCGCCCCCCCAGGCAATATCTACGATGGAATTGTCTTTCAGGAGAATAGCAATGATAAAAATCGCACTCATGTAAATGAATGCGATGATTGCAGAGGTGAGCAGATATTCCATAACGCTGTTTTTCGTAAAAATACAGCTTTAGACTTTACGATGATACGTAATTACTTAAAATTGAGATAGATTATGAGAAGATGTTGATATAGAGAATTATTCGTTTTACCTTTGCAGCCTGCCTATAAACCGATAATGAAATTCGTAAAGCTCAGACCTAAAATTCCCGGAAAACCCGGAACAGATCACTCCTAACTGATTTAGCATCGGGGTAGTAGAATATTACCCAATCCATATTTATTTATAAATCAAAATCGTATCCGGTTTCCAATAAACCGGCGACTTTCATTTATTTTCACAACCCTTATCATGGAACCGGTAAAGGTCAGCTTAAAGAAAACAAAAGAAATTGTACCAACAGGCATTTTACAGCAGACGGCTTTCTGGGCAAAATTCAAACACAAAACCGGATGGTATCCGCTGGCGTTCGACATATTCGAACCCGACCCGCAACGCTTTGGATTTTGGTCGCATAACGGCGATATTCTGATTCTGCTCAAAGAAACGGGGCAGGAGGGGGTTATTGCCTATGCCCCTTACGGCCCTGAAATAGTTCCCGACGAAGAGTTGCGCGGACTCTGGCTTGAGTCGCTTTCCGAAGCACTGAAGCCTTTTCTGCCCGAGCGCTGCCTCAATATCCGTTATGACCTCGAATGGCCATCGCTTTGGACTGGTGATGAAACAGAATGGCCTGAGACACCTCTTCAGGAGATGCGGTTTAATATGGGAACTTCCAACTGGAATCTGAAGAAAGCTCCCACCAATATCTTGCCTTCAAATACTGTGGTACTGCCCCTCGACCGCGATCCGGACGAGCTGCTGATGGATATGAAGTCCAAAACCCGCTACAACATCCGTTTGTCGGCAAGAAAAAATATAAACGTAAGAATAGCAGACGCATCGGGACTCGATGAATGGTATAGGTTGTACAACAATACCGTACAAAGAAACCATATTGTCTCGGAAAAAAAGGACTATTTCCGGCAGGTTTTATCGACCCAGGCGGAGGAAACGATTTCACCGGCAGAAATTACACTCCTGCTGGCCGAGTATCAAGGGGAGCCCCTTGCGGGGATGTTTCTGGCATTTTCAGGCGATCGTGCCACGTATCTTTATGGAGCATCTGCCTCTCACCACCGCGATATGATGGCTCCGTATTTACTGCAATGGAATGCAATACTGATGAGCAGAGAAAAAGGCTGTACGGAATACGATCTGTTTGGAATCAGTGGAAAAGCCGATCCATCGCATCCTATGTACGGTCTTTACCGGTTTAAAACAGGCTTTGGCGGAATTATCAAGCACCGTATGGGTTGCTGGGATTACCCCCTGAATCGGGAGGCATACGAACGGTTTCGAATCAATGAGATGGTGTCAGCCGGTTTTCATGTACGCGTCTGATACGGGTAAAAACCGGGTAAAAGATTACTCGTCTTCAAACATCACAGAAAGTGCAACCACCCCGGGACCTGCGTTAACGCCCAAAACGGGTGATGCATCGTTGATGAATTCAGGTTCCAGTCCGCACAATTCCCGCATCCGCTCCGAATACCAGCCGGCTCCGGCCAGATTGCGTGCATGGGAAATGGAATAACCCCATATTTTACGCCCTTCAGCCAGACTCTGGATGCGGGACATAATCAACTCCATACTCGCTTTTTCTGTAAAGGGCTTGCCAAAAACTTCAGTTTTACCCTCATCGTTTACGGTAACAATCGGTTTCAGGTTCAGCAAAGTGCCTATGAATCCTTTGGTGTGACTCACCCTGCCGCTTTTTACCATATATTTTATGGTGCGCGATGAAACAAATATTTTTGTCTCCTTTGACCAACCGGCAGACTTGCTTACAATTTCTTCGTGTGTGGTGCCCTTTTCAAGTTCTTTTGCAGCTCTCAGAACTATCAGCCCGAGACCACTCGATAACCTCTTCGAATCAATTACACTGATTTTCTTACCGCTGTGTTCGGAAACCGCATGTGAGGCTTTGGAGCTGTTGCTCCAGGTACCGCTCATCTTAGAACTGATATGAAATCCAATTATAGACTCATAATGACTTGCCAGATAAGAATATCTGTTAAAGAAATCCTTATACGCAGGTTGCGCGGTAGTCGGATAAACCGGTGATTTATCAATCATTGAATAAAACTGGGCCGGCATTATCGTTAATCGGTCAAGAAAATAATTTTCACCGAAATGTACGCTAAGTGGGACGACATGAAGCTGATACTTTTCAATGATCTCCTGAGGCAGGTCGCAGGTGGAGTCGGTAACGATGGCAACAGGGAATTTGGCGTTAGCGGCAACTTCTTTCTGCATTACCATATCGTCAACTTTCTGGTAAGTGATGTTACCATAGCGCGACAACACTTTCATTACCTTGGAGGGATGGTCGCTGTGAATATGCACCCTCATTTTTTTTGCGGAGCCGGCAACAACCATGGAGTCGCCCATATGAGCAATGGATTTTCTGACAAGGCTCAGATCTGCTTTCTTCTTTTCATCCAGAAGTAACATGGCTTCCGTGCAATACCTGAAAGTAATTTCATCGTGTGAAACAATTTCAGAATCAGCAATTACTACGGTTTCCCTTCCAGAAAGAAGCTTTCTCAGCTCACCTGCTTTCACAAATTCAACCATGCCCTGAAGAAAAACAACAAAGCCTTTTGCACCTGCATCCACCACATTCGATTTTGCAAGTGTTTCCAGCTGAAGGGTGGTCGCCTGCAGAGATTCAACCGCTTTTTGATATGCCTTTGCCAGCAGTTCAATGAAGTCCTGAATGGTATCTTTCAGTATATAAATAAATTCAGCCCATTCACGGATAACGGTAATCATAGTACCTTCAACCGGATTGGCAATTGCTTCGTAAGCATATGTTACTGCCTTCTTCACCACTTCGGCAAAAGTCTCTACGCTTACAGTCTCGTGTTTCTGAATTTCATTACTGAAGCCATATATAAACTGCGCAAAAATAATTCCCGAGTTGCCGCGGGCTCCGCTGAGGGCCGCATCTGCCAGCGCCGCAGCGGTTAATTTAATATCGGCTGTAGGTATCGGACTCTCCACAATGGAGCGCATGGTGGAAGCCAGGTTGGTTCCCGTGTCAGCATCTGCTACAGGAAACACATTTATTTTATTGATCAGAACCTGGTTTTCAAATATTTTTTGAGCTCCAGCCAGAAAGCTGTAATAGAGCGTTTTACCATCAAGCTCCGTTACCTGTTTGGTAGTCTTGTTCAATGTAGGATGGTTTGGTGAAAAATGGTGCGATTATCCAGGGCGATGATGTTCCGGGTGATATACCGTTCCCCGACCGGCAGTGAACCCGATATGCGCAAAGAGCAGAAACATGATTCAGCAATATTCATCAAAATTATCCCTGATTTCGCGCTACAAAAATACGCATTAAATGAGCGGCGATAACCCGAACGCATCCCGGCTTAACCTGAATTTAATGAATTTTTAATTTCCAGGTAAAATTTTTACCACCCTGATGACAAACCTTATTCGCATTCAATCAATCGTCAATCCGCTTAAAATTAACAACTTTACCACTCAATATCAATTCATTAAGCTCATTAACCATATCCTTGAATTCATGTCTTTGCCCACAGTTATACATTACTGTCAAAGGATCACTGTCAAGTATCAGGTTCATTATCTCGGCTTGCAAAGGCGTTTTATTCAGCCTGCTGTATTCGTAATAGGTGTATTTTAAAAAGGCCACTCCCGGACCAATGCCCCTGCGATCAAGCAAATATCCGTTTTCAAGCTCCAGAGGATATGCCAGCTCTCCCTGATAATATAAATCGCCCGGAGCAGGATAGGAGAGGACTGTTTTCCGGTCTTCCGACAGAATTACCGGTACATGCATCCGATAATCGGCGCGGGTCTGATAAATAATAACCGGCGGCGATACCATTATGGCTCCCGATGCCGGAACATTCTCTCGCACAGCTTTACGTGTCGAATTACAGGAAACAAGAAAAAGCGCCGCGAGAAAAAATAACAAGACAAAACGGTTACTTTTCATGAGTCGTTGAATTAATCCGTAAAGTAAAGGAACTTGATCGAGAAAAAAAATATTATTTTCTGAAATATGGCACAAACTTTGTGAAATGCAAAAAGTCTAAATTTCTTTACAATTCCGGAATTTATCCATTAAATTTGTCCTTGCTAAGGACATCATAATTGTTCATCAAAAAATTAATACCGATGAAAAAAGCACTAACACTTCTGACAGTCATATTTTTTGGCATTCAGCTCAGTAATGCACAGGAAGTAAAACAGGAAGCAGCCGAAAACAACCCCAATGCAGCAGAGATTTCTTTCGATAAAACCGTACACGATTACGGTACCCTCTACGTTGGCGGCGATGGAAACTGTGAGTTTGAATTCACTAACACAGGAAAAGAACCACTGATCCTGTCAAGCGTCAGATCTTCTTGCGGTTGTACCGTTCCACAATGGCCAAGGGAACCCATTCTCCCGGGTAAAAAATCAACTATTAAGGTCAAATACGACACCAACCGCATGGGACCGATCAACAAATCGGTTACGGTAATGTCGAATGCTAAAAATACACCCGTGGTACTAAGAATCTCCGGTAATATCATTAAGAAAAATGAAGAAAGCCTGATCCCGGAAAAAACCGTTAGCCCCGGAACTACCCCGGTAGCAAAATAAATTTCTTAAAGTCTGCCAGAACTAAGCCGGTTTATGCCGGCTTTTTGCTTTATTGCAATATTAAAGGACTGAATCATCCGTACCCAGGCATCCGAAAAGGTTGTATTAATCCTTACCGTCTTAACGTTTTCAGCAATATAATCTGAAAATCGTACAGGCAAATTTGTTACTCCGGATTTTGCTTATACCTTTGCTCCGGTTTTGATCGAATCACAGCTTAAAAATATAAGTCATGCCGAAAATCTCTGAACGCGGTTGCCAAATGCCCGCATCGCCCATTCGTAAACTGGTCCCATATGCCGAAGCGGCAAAAAAAAGAGGTACCAGGGTTTACCACCTCAACATCGGCCAGCCCGATATTCAAACCCCCGACGTTGCTCTGAAAGCTATCCGCAATTTCGATCAGAAAGTCATTGAGTACAGCCACTCAGCCGGAAACGAGTCGTACCGACGCAAACTGGCTGTCTATTATCAGAATATTGGTATTGGCGTTGATCACAACGATATCATCATTACTACCGGAGGTTCTGAAGCCATCTCCTTTGCTTTCAAAGTTTGCCTGAACCCGGGCGATGAAGTAATTATCCCCGAACCGTTTTATACAAATTATAACGCTTTTGCCCTTGCCGCAGGCGTCAAGGTCGTTCCCATTACCAGCAGCATTTCAAACGGCTTTGCCCTGCCCGACGTTTCCGGGTTCGAAAAAGCCATCACACCAAGAACCAAAGCCATTATGGTGTGCAACCCGAATAACCCCACCGGCTACCTTTATAGCAGGGAAGAGCTGATGCAACTGCGCGACATCGTTCTCAAGCATGATCTCTATCTTTTTGCGGACGAAGTATACAGAGAATTCTGCTACGATGGCAATACCCATTTTTCAGTTATGAACCTTGAAGGTCTTGAAGAACATGCAGTGCTTATGGATTCCGTATCAAAACGCTACAGCGAATGCGGTGTCAGAATCGGAGCACTGATATCTAAAAACAAGAAACTTATCTCCACAGCTCTTAAGTTTGCCCAGGCCCGCCTGAGCCCACCCTCCCTCGGACAGGTGATTGGAGAAGCATCCCTCGATACTCCGCCATCCTACTTTAAAGAAGTATACGATGAATATATCTCACGCAGAGACCTTATTATTAACGAACTAAATAAAATACCCGGTGTTTATGCACCAATGCCCAAAGGTGCTTTCTATACGGTCATCAGCCTGCCTGTTGACGATGCTGAAAATTTCTGCATCTGGCTGCTGGAAGAGTTTAACTATAAAGGGCAAACCGTTATGCTTGCACCTGCAGCCGGCTTTTACGCCAGTCCGGGTCTTGGAAAAAATGAAGCACGAATTGCTTATGTCCTTAACAAAGAAGACCTTAGTAATGCAGTTAAATGCATCGAAGAAGCACTGAAGGTTTATCCCGGCCGAACCATTTAATGGTGTCGGTTAAAAAAAAACGCAGGCCTAACACCTGCGTTTTTTTATTCAAAGTCTGGATATAACAGGTACCTGGCTCTGACTTCCCTGAATGCATCAAGACCGGGTTTCCATGAAGCATAGATTTCTTCAGACTTCTTTCCTTCGATAATTTGTTTTCTCAGCGTTGCTGTTCCGGCAAGCTTTTCAAAAAACGAATTGAAAAACGTCGTCTTTTCGTTTAAGGCATTGTACATTAATATAAGATATTCGAGACGAAGACCTCCGTTATCGGAAATATCTGGAGCCGCTGAACTCAGATCGAAGCCGTAGCATACTTTATCTTTCTGAGGAGGATTTTCACTTACTCCCTTTATACTCTTCGGAGTAAAACTGTAATCACCGGCAAGAAAATCAGGATGACCAATCACTTTAAATGGCTTGTTCGTTCCTCTTCCGACACTTACAACCGTACCTTCAAAAAAACAAAGAGAAGGATAAAGTGCAACAGCAACTGAATCGGGGAGGTTAGGTGAGGGCCGCACCGGCAGGGTATACCTGCTGGAATGTGTATATCCATCGCATGTAACCCATTGCAAATCACACATCACAGCACCGGCCAGCCACTTTTCACCGTTAACCATCCGGGCATATTCTGCCATAGTCATACCATGAACCACCGGCACCGGGTGCATTCCGACAAAGGAGGTAAACTCCTTCTCCAGAACAGGCCCGTCAATGTAATATCCGTTGGGATTTGGCCTGTCGAGAACAAGCAGCTGTTTCCCCTGTTCGGCACAGGCTTCCATAACGTAAGTAAGCGTGGAAATGTACGTATAGAATCTGGCTCCCACGTCCTGGAGGTCAAACAATATCATATCCAGATCCTCTATATCGGCAGGTACAGGCTTTTTTCTTGCACCGTACAACGAAACCACCGGCAAACCGGTACGTTCATCCGTGTCGTTGTTTATTAGCGCGCCGGCTTCAGCATCCCCCCTGAAACCATGTTCGGGCGAAAATACTTTTACTAAGTTTATTCCGGACTCCAAAAGGGTATCTACCAGATGGACCCGGCCAACTAACGATGACTGATTGGCAACGACCCCGATCCGTTTGCCCTTGAGCATGCCGATGTAGGCATCCATCCGCTCAGCTCCCGTGGTAATACGTACTGTGCTGGTATTAATAACTCCTGTCTGAGCTCTCCCACACGAAACAGTAAGCACTATTATCAGAATAAAAAAGTTTTTCAGCATAGGGATGTTGCTTATATTTTTACAAAACAGGCTTTTCTGCAAATTTAAACCTAAACCCTTAACTTTGCCATAAACTTTTGACACATTGAATTTCGAACTCTTCATCAGCAGAAGAATCAGGGCTCGGAAGGAAGATTCCTTTTCCCGTCCCGTAATCAGGGTTTCCATTGCAGGAATTGCTCTCGGACTGGCAGTTATGCTGGTTGCCGTTGCAATACTGCAAGGCTTCCAAAAGCAGGTCAGGGAAAAAGTTGCTGGTTTTGGCGCACATATCCAGATTACCAATTTTGACTCCAATAACTCCTTTGAACCGGCTCCGGTTTCGTCTGATGAAGTTGATATTGAAGAGCTAAGAAATATCCAGGGTGTTTCTGCCGTTCATCCTTTCAGCCTGAAAGCCGGGATTATCAAAACCGATAATCAGATTCACGGCGTTGTTCTGAAAGGAGTTGACACTTTCTACGACTGGTCCTTTTTCAAGGAAAGGCTTACGGATGGATACATCCCGGCCTTTGCCGATACCATCGTTTCAAACGAAATCCTCATTTCAAAGAAAGTAGCCCGACTTCTTGAATTAAAGACCGGCGACGATATCCGGATGTACTTTATCAGTGAAAACATTACAAGAGGTAGAAAATTTACCGTCTGTGGCATCTACGATACCGGACTTGGAGAATTCGACGACATGTATATTCTTGGGGATAATCGTCATATTCAGCGACTTAACCAATGGAGCAATGACATGTATTCTGGTATGGAAATCAAGGTGGAACGATTCGGAGATTTGGAAACCGTGGCGGAGAATGTGTACAATACCATCAGTTATAAATTCAATACACAAACAATCAGACAGCTCTACCCCCAAATATTCGACTGGATCGAAATTCAGGACATAAATGTGCTGATAATATTGATACTAATGGCATTGGTTGCAGGCATTACCATGATTTCAACACTTCTGATCCTGATACTTGAAAATACCCGGACCATCGGCCTTCTGAAAGCTATTGGTGCACAAACGGCCAGTATTCGGAAAGTCTTTATCTATGCTACGGTTTATATTGCCGGATATGGTCTTTTCTGGGGAAACGTTGTTGGCCTGACACTCATTTTTATTCAGGCAAAAACCGGTTTTATTCCCCTGCCCGAAGATTCATATTTTGTCTCCAGTGTTCCGGTGTCTATTGGAATTCCGGAAATTCTTATGATTAATCTTGCGACGCTCGTCATTTGCACCCTGATGATGCTTATACCTTCTGTAGTAATCCGGTTTATCTCCCCGGTTAAAGCTTTGAGGTTCGAATAAGTACAAAAAAAAACAGCGGCATAAATGCCGCTGCCTGAATTATTGCTTCGATTTCTAAAGAGAAAGAATGCCATTCATAGCATCTCCCTGACCGTTGGAAACGTAGCTGTCGGCACCATCATCATTGAACCAGGTTGCATCGTCGGCAATGTACCTGAACTGATATTCCTTTCCGGTCTCCAGCTCAACGGTATGACTGAAAGAACCATCTTTCAGCTTTTTCATCTCATCTCCCGATGCATCCCAGTTATTGAAATCTCCAACAACATTTACCTTTCCGGCATTCCCGGCCTGTTCTCCCATCACTTTAAAACTAACCTTGCAAACAGGCTTGCTTTTAAGAAATTGCTTTTTGATACTCATTGATTGTGCTTTAGTTAATAAATGGTTTACGGATAAAAAATCCGTTGCAAAAATACAATGAATAGTAATACGTAAATATTTTGATACGTTAGATGTGCAGCTTAAGAATTTTAACAGTTGAGCAAAATATTGAAGATTCTACGAATGCTGAACATTTTTTTAGTTCATTGCAAGGCCAGGCTTCTCGGCAAACCTGACAACTTTCACCAAATCCGGACAAGCATTATTGCCGGACAGCAGTAGTTGGCTTGATCGACACGAACTATCGAAGAGTCACGCGCATCCTGACTTTTTGGATTACGGGAATTTTTAGCTGACTTAGCTGAACGCCGCACACTAATAAAGGCTAATACGCAATCGGGCAAATGGTTGTAAGGATAAAGATTGTACATTTATTGAAAATTGCGCTGGCCGGCATGATGCATAAACAATGATGCCCGACTGCATTTAGCCCCGGACGAAAGGGCAGGGCAGACCTCATGCTTCAGCCGTGGAGTAAAATGCAGCCGCTGCACGTGTCTGAGCACATAAACCATCGCATTTCGCTCAACGAAAAGCAAACACATTATTTTTCAGAGAGATAAGGTTTTTAATTCTTTTTGTGAAGACCACATTCCCTCGACTCAGGATTTTCCCACCACCAGCGGCCGGCGCGAACATCCTCTCCCTGCATTACGGCGCGGGTACAAGGTTGACAACCGATGCTTGGGAAACCCTGGTCGTGCAGTTTGTTGTAAGGAACATTATGATGCTTCAGATAATTCCATACCTGCTCCTCGGTCCAATCAATCAGTGGATTCACTTTTATCAGGCCGTTTGTTTCATCCCATTCAACGGTCTGCATATTCTTGCGTGTAACCGATTGTTCACGTCTGAGACCGCAAATCCAGGCATCCATACCGGCGAAGGCCCGCCGGAGAGGATGTATCTTCCGGATGCCGCAGCACAGCTTTCGATTCTCAATGCTGTCGTAAAAAAGATTGATTCCTTTGGAATTAACCATTTTTTCAACCTCCGCTGAATCGGGAAAGAATACTTCAATGGTAATACCGTACTTTTTGCTGGTAAGGTCTATCAGATCATACGTTTCCGGGAACAAGCGGCCGGTATCGAGGGTGAAAATACGTGCTGATTTTCGAATACCCGAGATCATATGCGTAATCGCCTGATCCTCGGCTCCCAGACTGCTGGAGAATACTGCCTTACCCGAAAATTCCATCAGAAACCAGCGTAAAATTTCTTCAGCAGGCAAACCGCTCAATTTCCCATTTAATATCTCAGCTTCTTTCTTGTGATCCATTTTCTCAGGAGTTTAGATTCAATTCATTTAGCTTTAGTTCCTTTCCTGCAGCATAGCCATTACCGGTGCGTTCAATGAAACAGGCTTCGCAATAATAGTCGTGTTCAAACATCAAAATGTAGCGGTTATCGGCAGCTTCGGCCAGAAAAGCTTCTTTTTCAATCATGGAAGTGAGCGGATCTATATCCACAGCAGGAATATAATGAACCGGAATATTGGCTTTGGATCCGATAAAGTCGGCTGTAAACACCACCTTGGTTTCTCCAACCGGAATTACCGGGACCACCTGCCCGCGCGTATGTCCGTTGAACATCCTTAACCTGATTTCAGCCAGCCATTCGCCTTCTCCTGCGATCAAGCGCAGACGGCCGGACTTCTCAAGCGGGTCAAGATTGTCGCTGAAGTACGCAGCAGATTCCCTGACATTTGAATTTTGAGCCCAATTCCAGTGGGTTTCCGAACACCAGTAGGTCGCATTGGGAAAGACCTCGCAAATACAGCCCTCGTCATTGGTGTAAGTTGCACCCCCGACATGATCGTCGTGAAGGTGGGTAAAGAGCACATCCGTTACCTCTCCCGGCAATGTTCCAACCCGGAGCAACGCTTCAGCAATTCCGGAACTGCCAAAACGATACTTCCAATTATAGTATTTTTCATCGCGTTTATCGCCCATGCCTGCGTCGATCAATATCACGGAAGAGCCGCTTTTTATCAGCAAACAACGCGTTACAATCCGGATCAGATTGTCCTGGTCTTCCGGATAAGCCTTGGTCCACAGCGTCTTGGGAACAACACCGAAGGCTACACCTCCATCCATCTTCCAATAATCGGCTATCAGTGGGATAAGTTCCATACTAAAAAGGGTTGTGGCAAAAATAACATAAAGCCGCAAACCCTTCATCAGAAAGTGCCGGGAGATAGGATTTCGTTTATTTTTGTGTCAAAGATCCTACCCGATGAATGTACACTTCATTGCTATTGGCGGAAGTGCCATGCATAATCTGGCACTCGCACTGCATCATAAAGGTTATTCCGTTACCGGAAGTGACGATGAAATTTTTGAACCTGCCTTGTCACGACTTTCCGGATTCGGCTTGTTGCCTCCTTCCACCGGCTGGTTTCCGGAAAAATTATCCGCGGGAACCGATGCCGTTATTCTGGGAATGCACGCCAGATCAGACAATCCCGAACTACTGAAAGCAAAGGAACTGGGACTGAAGATATTCTCATATCCCGAATACTTGTACGAGCAGTCGAAAGATAAAATTAGGATTGTAATTGGAGGCAGCCATGGCAAAACCTCGATTACAGCAATGATCCTACATGTACTGAAATACGCCGGTATAGAAACCGATTTTATGGTAGGGGCACAGCTCGAAGGTTTTGATGTGATGGTAAAACTATCGGAAACAGCCCGATTTATGGTCTTCGAAGGCGATGAATACCTGACTTCCGCACTGGATCCCCGGCCTAAATTTCACCTCTACATGCCTGATATAGCCCTGATTAGCGGCATCGCCTGGGATCATGTGAACGTTTTTCCCACCTTTGAAAATTACCGGGATCAGTTCCGGATTTTCGCAGGTCTTGTACCTCCCGGCGGAAAGTTGATCTATTGTGCCGATGATTCTGAAGTAACGACCGTGATACAAAGCGCCGGAAGCGATATGAAAACAATTCCTTATTATACACCGGATTATTATGTGAAAGATGGTGTTACAATCCTGAAAAAAAATTACCGTCAGGTCGCTCTGAAAATATTCGGACGCCATAATATGATGAACCTTGAAGGTGCCCGCCTGGTGTGTGAAGCAATGGGCGTCAGCGAAAACACGTTCCTTGATGCCATTGAGTCGTTTAACGGTGCGTCAAAACGTCTGGAATGCCTGGCAAAGGGCAGCACCTGTAATGTTTATAAAGACTTTGCGCACAGCCCTTCGAAACTGAAGGCTACCATTAATGCCGTAAAAGAGCAGTTTCCTGAACGCAGGCTTGTTGCCGTAATGGAATTGCACACCTACAGCAGCCTGAATAAAAATTTCCTGTCTGAATACAAAGGCTCAATGGAAAATGCTGACCTTGCCGTTGTATTTTTCAGCCGACATGCCCTGGATCTTAAACGCTTGCCCGTTTTCTCGTCCAATGATGTAAGCAAGGCCTTTGTAAGAGATGATATTCAGGTTTTTACGGAAAAAGAAGAATTACTGAATTTTCTGGCAAAACAGCACTGGGAAAACATGAACCTGCTGTTGATGAGTTCCGGAAATTTTGATGGAATGAACCTTCCGGAACTGGCTGCCGAAATTATCCGTTGAACCGGCTACCATTCAATTTCGCTGAGTTTTACCGGACCATACCATCGGATAATTTCAACGGAAAGCCGGCCCGATTTCACTGCCGGATCCTGCTCCGTCAGTTCCTGTGCTTCCTCCATACTTCCGACGTTCAGCACAAAGATGCCCCGAAACTCTTTATCACCGATGAAAGGTCCGGCCAGCACAAGCTTTTTGTCTTCAGCCATGCGGTTGATGTGTGCCATGTGTCCCTGCTGAATGGCTGCAACCGTTGCCGAATCCTGACCTCGCTCTGAACCACTTTTCAGAAATGCCATATAATATACTTTCATCGTTTCAGCCGCATGTTCACCACTTTTGGTCTCCTGAGCAGAAGCCACTGCAGAAAGTAAAAACAAAACCAACAACAGGATAATTACAGAAAAAGGTTTAGTTTTCATATCATCGGTGTTTATGATTAAATTAAAGCTGTCTTAAAACGCATTATAATTTGAACAATTCCAAACCCAAAAGCCCGGGATTACACAGGTTCCGATTACGCAATATATTGCGAAACAGCATAATATATTTCAATAATTTTTAGAACCTAATGCATTTGCGGTCAAACTGCAAATATAAGACGACCTGATAAAGCGACTGTTTTAGCTTTCAGCGGGCATTCCAGCTTCTATCTCCGGTTTCACGATGCTGATTTTAAGCTCGGGAGAATCGGTTTCATGATCGATTACGATACGGTCGCCTTCGTGCAGTCGCGACTTGATGATCTCTTCTGCAAGCGCATCTTCAATGTACTTCTGTATGGCTCGCTTAAGCGGACGGGCACCAAATTGTGCATCCCATCCCTTCTCCACGATGAAATCTTTGGCTGGTGTCGTTACTTCAATGTTGTATCCCATCTCAGAAATGCGCTTGTAAAGGTGCCCCAGTTCAATATCAATAATCTTGTGAATATCTTCACGCTCAAGTGAATCAAAAATGATCACGTCATCGATACGATTAAGGAACTCAGGGGCAAACGAACGTTTCAGCGCGTTCTCAATTACACCCTGGGCATAAGCCGAACTTCCGGAGAGCTTTGCATTTGTGGCAAATCCGACACCCTGACCAAAGTCCTTAAGCTGACGCGAACCTATGTTTGAAGTCATGATAACAATGGTATTCTTAAAGTCGACTTTACGGCCAAGGCTGTCGGTCAGAACCCCGTCGTCGAGCACCTGCAGCAGAATGTGGAAAATATCGGGATGAGCTTTTTCAATTTCATCAAGCAGTACGATGGAATAGGGTTTCCTTCTCACTTTCTCTGTCAGCTGACCGCCCTCTTCATATCCAACATAACCCGGAGGAGCTCCAACCAGCCTGGAAACGGCAAATTTCTCCATGTACTCACTCATGTCGATCCGTACCAAAGTATCTTCCGTGTCGAACAAATATTTAGCAAGTACTTTTGCGAGATGGGTTTTGCCCACACCGGTAGGTCCGAGAAAAATAAATGTACCGATAGGTTTATTCGGATCTTTCAATCCGGCTCTGTTGCGGCGGATTGCCTTCACCACTTTTCGGATTGCTTCATTCTGACCTATAACCGAACCGGCCAGGTCTTCTTCCATGTTCAGCAATTTGTCGCTCTCGTTCTGGGCAATACGCTGAACGGGAACTCCGGTCATCATAGCCACCACTTCAGCAACGTTGTCTTCCGTAACTTCTATCCTGTGTATCTTGGAATCCTCTTCCCATCGGCGTTTTGCAGCTTCCAGTTCCAGAAGCAGTTTACGCTCCGCATCGCGGTGTTTGGCTGCTTCTTCAAATTTCTGGCTGTGAATAGCCTTATTCTTAAGCAGCTTAACCTCTTCAATGCGAGCCTCAAGATCAAGAATTTCAACCGGAACCTGCATATTTGTAATGTGTACCCTGGCACCGGCTTCGTCCAGCGCATCGATGGCCTTATCGGGAAGGTAACGGTCAGACAGGTAGCGGTTTGTAAGACTTACACATGCCTTGATGGCCTCGTCGGCATATTTAACCAGGTGATGATCCTCGTATTTTTCCTTGATATTATTCAGAATTTCAATGGTTTCATCAATGGAAGTGGGATCTACCAGAATTTTCTGAAACCTGCGCTCCAGGGCGCCATCCTTTTCAATGTACTGACGGTATTCGTCGAGTGTTGTAGCGCCAATGCACTGAATTTCACCGCGGGCCAGTGCAGGTTTGAACATATTGGATGCATCCAGCGAGCCAGAAGCATTTCCCGCACCTACAATAGTATGAATTTCATCGATAAAAAGAATGATATCCCGGTTTTTCTCCAGTTCATTTAAAACTGCCTTCATCCGCTCTTCAAACTGACCCCTGTATTTGGTGCCTGCAACCAAAGAGGCCAGATCAAGGGTAAATATCCTTTTGTTGAACAATACCCTGGAAACCTTGCGTGCTATGATTCTGAGTGCCAGACCCTCGGCAATAGCCGATTTTCCAACACCGGGTTCTCCGATTAGAATCGGATTGTTTTTCTTTCGACGACTCAGAATCTGGGCAATTCGCTCAAGCTCCTTTTCGCGTCCTACAATGGGATCAAGCCTGCCTTCCTCCGCAGCTTTGGTTAAGTCGCGGCCAAAATTATCGAGAACCGGAGTTTTTGACTTTGAATCTGCAACTTTCCTGGCTCCGCCGTATCCACGGCTCTCATCGCCTTCCTCATCAGAAGGACTTCCGGGCAGTTCGGCACTGGGCGATTCAAACGTCCGGTTTTCATCGTTGCTTATTATGGTTTTCAGCTCATCCCTTACAGCATCGTAATCAACACCATATTTCGACAAGGTTGTGGTCACCAGATTATCGGGGTCTTTTAAAATAGCCAGTAACAGATGTTCAGTGCCAATTAGTTCACTGTTGAAAACCTTGGCCTCCAGATAGGTGAGCTTCAACGCGCGCTCTGCTTGCTTAACAAGTGGCAGATTTTCTGCCGATTTGTCACGTGCTATCGTTGTCCCTATGGCACGTTCCAGCGTACGGCGAACGTCATTCGTATCAACCCCAAGCAGATTCATGATCTGAATGGCCATTCCTTCGCCTTCCCGGATAATACCAAGCAAGAGGTGTTCAACACCAATGTAATCATTTCCAAGTCGTAACGACTCTTCACGGCTATATGTTAACACATCTTTCACTCGTTGTGAAAATTTTGCTTCCATTTTATTACAGAGTTAGAGAGCCTGTCATGGGTTCTGCGGACATCGCCTGCACCGTTCCTGCTCTTTTTAATAAAAATTAACAACATTCCTTAGCGGAAGTTTTCCAAAATCCAAAATTACTGCTTGTAACGCGGTTAAACAAGCTTTTGGAGATGTTTTGAAATTTAAATTTTTGCATAAATGCCGGTTGACAGATCAAATACAATGCCGTTTTATTTTTCAACAGCCCGGTGTTGGAAAATGGCAGGTTTTTGGCTTACAAATCGGTGATTTTCTATCCAAAAAAAACGTACCTTCGTATCCCTTTTAAAGGGGTAAAAATTTCTTAATCAGGAACGAGCTAAGTAATGGAAAATCAATCAGGTGAAGAGAAGATCATTAAAGTAAACATTGAAAACCAGATGAAGTCGGCTTACATCGACTATTCGATGTCGGTCATTGTTTCCCGTGCGCTGCCGGATGTTCGCGACGGTATGAAGCCGGTACATCGCAGGGTATTGTACGGAATGCTTGATCTGGGAGTTCTTTCAAACAGATCCTATAAGAAGAGTGCCAGGATCGTCGGAGAAGTACTCGGTAAATACCATCCACACGGCGACAGCTCCGTTTACGATGCAATGGTTCGTATGGCCCAGGACTGGTCGCTGCGCTACCCGCTGGTGGATGGTCAGGGAAACTTCGGTTCAATCGACGGAGACAGCCCGGCCGCAATGCGTTATACCGAAGCCCGATTGAGAAAAATTGCGGAAGAAATGCTGGCCGATATCAACAAGGATACGGTCGACTTTAAGCTGAACTTCGACGATTCGCTTGAAGAACCTACAGTCCTGCCCGCACGCATCCCAAATCTCCTGATTAACGGCGCTTCAGGAATTGCTGTAGGTATGGCTACCAACATGCCCCCGCACAACATCAGCGAAGTAGTTGACGGCGTTGTTGCATATATAGACAACCACGGGATTACCATCCCGGAACTCATGAAGTTCATTAAAGCTCCGGATTTCCCCACCGGTGGTATCATCTACGGATATGAAGGCGTTAAGGATGCCTATGAAACCGGTCGCGGAAGAATCATCATGCGAGGGGAAACAAAAATTGAAACCGATAACCACGGCAAGGAAAGTATTATTGTTACGTCTATTCCTTACCAGGTCAACAAAGCAGAAATGATCCGGAAAACTGCCGACCTCATCATGGATAAAAAACTGGAAGGCATTTCCGATATCCGCGACGAATCCGACAGAAACGGACTCAGAGTAGTTTACGAGCTCAAACGCGATGCAATTACCAATGTAGTCCTCAATAAGCTGTATCAATATACTCAGTTGCAGACATCCTTCAGCGTTAATAACATCTGCCTCGTTAAAGGAAGGCCAATGCTGCTGAACCTAAAACAACTGATAGAATATTTTGTGGAACACCGCCACGATGTGGTTATCCGCCGCACCCGATACGAACTCAATGAAGCGGAAAAACGGGCGCACATCCTTGAAGGGCTGCTGATTGCTCTCGATCACCTCGACGAGGTTATCGCACTCATCCGCTCATCGCGTACGCCCGAAGAAGCCAGAAACGGACTTATGGAAAACTTCAATCTTTCCGAAATCCAGGCCAGAGCGATCCTCGACATGCGCTTGCAACGCCTTACCGGACTGGAAAGAGAGAAAGTCAGAGATGAGTACAACGAACTTCTGAAGATGATTGAACACTACCGCAATATTCTGGATAACGAAAGTTTGCGGATGGAGATCATCAAAAATGAACTGCTCGAAATAAAGGCAAACTACGGCGATGAAGCCAGGACTGAAATCGTTTATTCGGCCAGCGACTTCCGCATCGAAGATACCATTGCCGATGAAAATGTTGTAATCACGATTTCACACATGGGTTACATCAAACGCACGGCTCTCAGCGAATACCGCCGCCAGAACCGGGGTGGGAGAGGGGCTAAAGGCTCAGATATACGCGACGAGGATTTCCTCGAATATCTCTACGTTGCTACTATGCATAATTATATGCTCTTCTTTACGGAAAAGGGTAAAGTTTTCTGGATGCGCGTATTTGAAATTCCGGAAGGAACCAAAACATCGAAAGGCAGAGCGATTCAGAATCTTATCAATATTGAACCCGACGATAAGGTCAGAGCATTTATAAACCTGAAGAGCATCAAGGATGAAGATTATATTAACAATAATTTCATCATTCTTTGTACCCGCAAGGGCGTGATTAAAAAAACATCGCTCGAAGCATACAGCAGACCGCGCCAAAACGGTATAAATGCCATTACAATCCGGGAAGACGATCAGCTTCTGGAAGCCAGACTTACCAACGGCAACAGCGAAGTTATTATGGCCCTTAAATCGGGAAGAGCCATACGCTTCCATGAAAATACCGTTCGCCCCATGGGACGAAATGCCTCAGGTGTCAGAGGTATAACCCTGGGAGGCAAAACGGATGAGGTTGTTGGTATGATCTGCCCCGAAAATGATAACTCCGACATCCTGGTGGTAAGCGAAAATGGTTATGGAAAGCGCTCAAGACTCGACGATTACCGTATCACCAACAGGGGAGGAAAAGGGGTAAAAACCATCAATATCACCGATAAAACAGGTCAGCTGATCTCGATAGATTCCGTAACCGATAACGACGACCTGATGATCATCAACCGAAGCGGACTTATCATACGCATGGCCGTTGCCGACCTCCGCGTGATGGGCCGTGCAACCCAGGGCGTAAGACTGATTACCCTTCGCGACAACGATTCAATAGCTGCAGTTACCAAAGTAGAAGTTGAAGGCGAAGAAGAGGTGGATGCAGAATTGGCACCTGTTGATGGCGAAGCCCTTGAGACTTCCGAAAGTTCGTTCGAAGTTTATCCTGTCGATGAAGACGAAGACTCTGAAGATCAAAAGGATATGACCGAGGAACCGGATGAAAACTAAATATGGTACGGAAATTGCATTAACCAATCCCAAGCCTTATTTTTCCACTGATAATGACACGATTAGGAGCTAAGGTGGAAATTGCATGAATTTTTCAACGCATATTGTATATTGAAATTAATTCGTGTAGGTTTGCAGATAGAAACAGATTTAGAAACCTGTAATCAAAAACACAATGAGAAAAATTTCTTTGATTTTAGTCATGGTTATGGCAGTGTCGGTCGCCTTTGGGCAGAAAGCTCTGCGCACAACAGCATTCAACAACCTCAGAAAAGGGGAGCTTGACAAGGCCATGCAAAACATCGAGCCCACTATTGCAGATGCCTCTACCATGAACGATCCGAAAACATGGTTTTACAGGGGAAACATCTACCTTCAGATTCACATGAGCGATAAACCCGAATTCAAGGCTCTCGAACGGAACGCACTTGGAAAAGCTTATGAATCATACCAAAAGCTTCTTGAAATAGATACCAAGAAAGAATTCTATACCGAAACCATTCAAAACCTTTTTATTGTCAGCGAACAACTCTATAATGAAGGAGTTCAGCAGTTTACTGCAGATCCCCCCAACTATACCGCAGCTATGAATGCTTTTGAATCGGCAGTAGGAGTGAGCGAAACGTTTGGAAATACCGATACGCTGGCTATGTTCAACGTTGCTCTGGCAGCAGAAAATGCAAGGGAATTCGCCAAAGCCAAAGAATACTACACTAAGGTAAAAGATTTAAACTATAAACAACCTTTGCTTTATATCTCACTTTCAAGCATATATCTTGAAGAGAAGGACACAACAGCTGCAGTGGCAATTTTACTGGAAGGACGCCAAAAATATCCGGAAGATTTCAACCTGCTGATCGCTGAAACTAATGTTTACCTTGCTAAAGGCGATAACGACAAAGCGATGGATAACCTGGCAGAGGCCGTTAAAACCGATCCCAATAACCCAACAATTCATTATGCAGTAGGTGTTAACTATGCTGTAATGGGCAATACTGAAGCTGCAGAAAATGCATACATTAAGGCTATTGAACTGAATCCGGAGTATTTTGAGGCCAACTACAACCTGGGAGCTTTGTACGTTAACCAGGCTGCAACCATCATTGATGAAGCCAATAAACTTCCTCTGTCTGCCGAAAAAGAGTTTAACGAATTAAAAACTCGGGCCGACGAAATACTTACAAAATCGATTCCTTATCTTGAAACGGCTTCTCGTCTGGACGCATCCGACAAGAGTACACTGCTTTCGCTTAAAGAAATCTACACACGTCTTCAGATGTATGAAAAAATGAAGGACGTCAATGAGAAGCTCAGCGAAATGGAATAATGAAAGGAAATTCCGATAAAAGCGGCCCGTGAGAAATCATGGGCCGCTTTCTTTTTTAGAAAGTACCTATCTTTTACAACAGCGCCATTGAAAGGCACCTTTCTTTGGAACAGAAATGGATATCCGGTTTTTCCCGGAAAGGGAGGGGTATCTAAATTTACTATTTGACATAATATAAATTATATAACATTTTATGATTTATACTATACTGATATACAGGCAATTAAGAAAATCAAAAGTAAAGTTAAAATTGTCAAATTCCTTATTAACTTGCAACGCTATGCGAAAAATTACCGGTTATATTGTAATAATACCTGAAAGTCAAAGCGTTAGAAAAAGGCTTAACAGTTATTCAGTTTTACTTTCCTGCCGCCTAATCTATTACTACTCAAATCGTAAGGAAGCTGAGGCATTTCAAAACAGGCTATTTTCCTGGGTAAATGACATTCAAATACAGCTAAATGAGGCTTACATTAGCAGTTTTGCAGACTACCGACGATTATGGCTGTTTTATGATACAGATATACAGGATAGCCGTAAAATTGAATCGCTTTTTAAGGGAATAGAAAAGTCGTTTGAATTATTGTATTATCGTATCCCAACGCCAGCGACCGGTACTCTGAATGTTGTTAATCACCTTATCAGAATTACCGGTTCTCTTCTTGAAGTTTACGCGATAATGACCGAAAAACAAAAGTTACGTAATAACTGGGAAGCTCTTAAAACCTATGATTTTCGAAAAAATTTCCTTCGAAAAATTGAATTTGAATTAAAAAATCCAGACAAGGTAATTGACCCTGGCAATAAATTAGACTTATAAGCCTTTAAACTGAGCATACAATTTACCGTACTTTTTCAGTTTCTTTTCCGGTTCTCCGCTCTTAAAAGCATTCCGCATTTCACGCCAATTCTTTTTTAAAGTACTTTTTTTCGATGCTGGCTTTTTTTTCTTTCTTTTTACTGTTATCTTTTTCATCTTTTTTTCAGTTGAATGGTCCGTGAATATTTGATTGTTGAATTCGGATCCGACGCCGTGATACTCTGCTGCAATTTTCTTTTGCTCAAAATCCAAAGCCATGGCCGGTATCTTTCACTTTTCGAAATAACCTGAATTATGCTATCGGTATGACGAATATTCATATTAATAGAATCATCTAGAATATAACCGGTAACATGGTTCCATGTATCCACATATCCAAATGCACGTACTTTTATTGTATCATAAATCAATGAATCGCGGATTTGTGTCTTTATTCTTAGTTCTGTATTAACATGTGTTTCTGAATAAATTTCTGCTTTTGATACTTTTAGCTGAAGATCTTTAATGGATTTTACAATTTCCGGGTATGTGTTGCGTAATTCATCATAGCGCAATTGCAAAACATCTGCTCTTGCTGCTTGATTGCCGGCTTTAGTCTTATAATATGTTAAGCTCTTCATTGCAGACTGAAAGTTGCCATTAACGCGCCTTGTTTCTTCCAGTTGTTTTAAATACAACCTGAATGATCCAATTGCACTGACAAAAAATATCAACAAGAAAACTGTTGTAATAATTGATTGCTTAACTGAATTCATTTTTTAACTGCTATGTAACGCAATGCAATAACTGCAGCAATCAAAATGCTGCTAATAATAATCTTTGCTCTAAGCTTATTAATTGGTTTAGCAACAATCTCAACACCGACTATTTCTGAAGATTTTTGCTGCAATTCAAAATCGAGTACAGCGTTATCGCTGTAATCATAAGGCAACGGCTTTGTTTGTCTTTCATAGCCAACCATTGAAGCCGTTATCCACAAATCCGCCGGCCAATCAAAACGATAACGACCCATTTCGTTTGTAGTTGTACCTTTATTTTCTGAATTTATCTTGCCTTCACGGTTCGAAAAATAAACATTGACAAAAGGCAGCGCTTCCCCGGTCCCCTTGTCAATAATTTTGCCCTGTATTTTCATTGTGATTAAAGTTTTCGCCGGGATCCCGGTCATGTTCAAATCTTCTTTGTTCTTTTTTCATATAAGCTGTGCCACTGATTAGAGCAGCTATTGAAGAAATTATTGCAGCAATTCCATAGCCATTAAAAGTAGGATTATGTGCCTGGACAATCATCACATAGATTAATGCAGCAATTAAAAATATCGCAAGTATTAAAGTAATCAGTAAAGCAAGCCGCATACTTGATTCCTTTGTTCCTGATCGTATGTAATTTTTAAGGCTCATTTCTATTGAGCTGAAGCTGTATTAAATTATCAAGTTTGTTTTCCATGCGGTCAAGTCGCTTTTCAATAGCTGCCTGATCTGCTTTATTTTCAATCTGCCGTTGCATGCGATTAATTTCAGATTGATGAGAAGAGAGCTCGGCCTGGGTGTTAAAATAGAACCCAACTGCCGTAATAACGATTAAACCTATCATGCCAACTATCCAACGCACAAATTCTCTTTTCCCCTCTTTCAGCATCTCTTCAACATTAAAGTTTGAGTTTTCCGAAGTCATATCTAGTTTAATTTTCATTAAATTAATATAATAATCCCACCAATTATCCACACTAACTTTGCAGCCCAAGTGATTTTTTCAATCTTATCAAAATAGCTCACTGTACCAGAATAAAATAATCCTTGTCCACGAACTATATTAATAAGTATGTCAAATAAATGCCATGACGCAATTCCTGCAATCCAAGCGAAAAGAAATCCCCATTCTAAAAATGTGATTAATACAAGTAAAAATCGTATAAACCATCCTATTACATGCCAAATTTTAGAATAATATGTTTTCAAATCCATATTATTACTTAAACCCCATAAATTAAAATAGCCGTTATATAAGCCAAATAGTAATAATGTTACTATCGTTAATATCTTACTCATGTTATCTAAATTCAAATGATTCACCTTCTTTTACAATTGTAGCAGAAAATGGAAAGTCTTTTTTATCAACTTGAATTATCATTGATTTTAATATCTTGCTTCCAGTAAATAAAATTCTTTTTTCTCCATCAACTTCAATTTGCAATGTTAAACATTCTGTATCCTTATTGTCAAATTTTGAATTATTTAACTGGTATCTGTGAATAATAATTGTCTTGTTTAAAATTTTTGAAATTTTAATTTTTTCTCCAGTTAAAAAATCATAATCTGGTTTAATATTAAATTCTGCAAATGTTTTCATTCAATAGATACCTCCGGATCTACTTGTAAAATAGCAAGGTCATCTGGTAAGATATAACTAAGCCAAACTATGACATGAGTATCTGTTGACGTGTATATTGCCCTTTTCTTTAATAGCATATCGGCTAAATTGTAATATACACCACCAGCTAATATTTTTGAAATTGGCAATGTTATTTTAATTTTTTTTGTCAACTGAACAAATTCTTCAATTTGTGATTTTGTAGTTATATTAATAGATTGTGCTATTAGTTTAGCAATTTCACGGAATTGTTGATATATTATATATTCATCAACTTTTATATTTGCATTAAAATTATTAATTAGTGCAGTTTCTTGATCAATTGAATATTTTTCTTCAATTAGCTTACGAACGATTTCATCGTAATCGCATGAACAAATTTCAATAATTTCATAATTAAATATTGTACGACCCTCAAGTTCTATAACTTCGAGTCCAAAAACAAAATGATAAAGCCTTTCAGATATTGGATATATCCTATCAGGCAAATGATCTGAGCTTGATTTCATTATTGAGCTTTTTAATTAAATTTCTAGAATTACAATGAATAGCCCATCCAGAATAACTAGCCAGGCTGCATTGTTGTTTGAACGTTAATTTCCCATTGATTTTTTTAATTTTTCTTGCAAAGTTTTTTTTAATTAATTTTCGAAGTAAGATATAATCATGTTTAAAAACATAACCACAAAAATCAATTCCTCTCGAATCAACAGGAAATATTTGATAATTTGATTTAAGTGTAAGCCTTAAATTTACAGATAAATAATTTTTTATATCTTTTAAAAGTGAATGAAGTTCATTTTTCGAATCGGATAAAACTATCATATCATCTGCGTATCTGAAATAATATCTTACTAATTTTACTTCTTTTAACCAATGATCAAAATATGTAAGATAAAGATTTGATAAATGTTGAGAAATATAATTACCTATGGGTAGTCCTGGAGCAGAATCTATTATCCCGTCTATTAAAAATAGCAAATCTATATCTTTAATTTTTTTTCTAATAATCTCTTTTAATATTTTATGATCTATTGATGGATAATATTTTTTTATATCAAGTTTTAAACAATACTTAGTACCTTCTTTGTCTTTTAGTGCTTTTTTTATAGAATTAGCAGCTTTATGTATTCCCCTTTTTTTCACACACGCATAAGTTTCTGAAATAAAAATGCGCTCCCATATTGGCTCCATTATATTTAAAATTGCATGATGAACTATTCGATCTGGAAAATACGGCAACTGATATATTTCACGCTCTTTGCCATTTGCCTGAATTTTAAAAATATGATATTCTGAAGTTTTAAAAGTATGATTTAACAAACTTTGTTGAAGATTTATAATATTTTCTTCTCTATTACGATCATGTAGAATAATGCCATATCTTCCTGCTTTACCTTTTCTTGCTTTAAGGTCAGCATTATTCAGATTTTCAATGCTGCATATTTTTTGATACAGATTGTTAATTCTTTTCATATTTTGCTTCTTGTGCGCTCCTAACTTTCAAAAATTTACTAATAAGGCAATTGCGCTAAATTTATTTTTTGCCAAGTGGCAAGGTTTAAATCAGTCAAAAAATTAAAAGCAATGGCGGGAACCGATGTTCGCATTCGCATTCGACGGCCCGTTATTCGAATTCGCATTGAAGAGGCCGGCATTCGTCGTATTGTTCGCATTACCACCGGACAACAAAGCCCTTACCAATTTACAACCTTTAAAGAACTTTAAATTTCGTTTTAGTTTTCGCTTACGCTTAAGTGTTCGCTTACAAGAAGCAAAGGCGGGAACCGAAGTGCGCAGTCGCAAGCGACGGCCCGTAAGACGAATTCGCAGGGAAGAGGCCGGCATGCGACGTATAGTACGCATTACCACCGGACAACAAAGCCCTTACCGAAGAAAGACTGCCAGGGAGATTAGTAGAATTATAGTCACAGAAAAATGTAACATTTGAACCTCCTGAAACTGTAGATGGTAATAAGCATCCTTCATTCCAGTTAACCTTAGTTATCCAGCTTTCATTTCGAGGCAGTAATCCGATTTGCCTGTAATTAGAAGTAATCGTATCTGCAAAATTTTGCGGTAAATCACAAATATAAATTTTCGATTCGTTTCCAGCATCTATTGCTTGAATATCAAATAATACTCCATCTATAAATTCCCAGATATGACCAAAAGGCATCTCTATCCCTCGATATGAATTTACTTTTACGTTAATATCTCCTCCAGTAAAACCAATCACATTATAATTAACTTCACCTGTTTTATTACCTAGTGAAGTTGTTATCCCACAAGGGATAATTGGATTATAATTTGAAAATGTATTCCAATTCGAACCACTTACAGTAGTTGGCCCATCTCCTAAGCCTCCCTGACGATAACCTTCAACTGTTAATGTTGAATTAATTGGCAACTGACTATTTCGGTTTGCAAATTCAACAATGAATAACCATCTCAAGCTATGATAATGAATGTATGGATGTACATGCCAACGCGCGCCCCTATTGCGTGCGTATGTTCTAAAATTTGTTAAATTAATTGAAGTTACAGGCTTTCCTAATAGAGTATTTGGTTGAGCATCCCACAAAGCATTATTATTCCCGCCTCTAAAATCAATTCCCGAATTTATAACTGAAGCAAGCTTTAATGTTGATCGTTGCAATGACGCTTCAAAGGCGCCAATATAAAGTTTTGGAATTATTGTATATCCTTTCAAAGCATATTGAGAAATCATTAATCTATGAATATCCCCATCTGTTGAAAACTTTGCATAATACTGAGGAATCTCAACCATAACCTGCCCGTCATTTCCGGATAGATCTGCAGGCTGACCATTTACTTTCAAAAGTGAATTATCTGGATTCAGATAATATTTAACTGTACCAACATCATCAACTATACAACGACGTATAGCTGTTTGAATTGGTAAAGATATATGTAAAGCTGGATTGCCAATTCGAATACAAGCACTACCTGACGTTAAATTATTCCATTGAACACCATATGCAAGAATATTTTCTGCAGCTATATTACCAATATCATCAATATCCTTCATTGCATGCTTATGGCTCATAAAGCCGAATATTTTATCAATTGGCATGATTAAAATTTTTTAAAGTAATAATTGTACGTTGCATAATTGGCAAAAATTAAATTATAGAAACATTGTCCCTCTGCCCACAAAAATGTTGTTTCATTGGGTAACGCTCCAGGATTTGATTCACGAATTTGTAAAATACTCCAACTTGCATCCGTTGTTGAATTAGTATTCGGACTGCAAAATCCTAGGTATATTACTCCATCAACTGTTTCAACAATAATATCTGCAGCTTGTTTCAGCTGTGCAATTTGCGAATTATGTGTATATAAACTCATTATTTCCAAACTTTAAATAACCAAAAAACAGCAATCAATATGATAATGACAAGCGCGAATCGCCGCTTCAACAGTAATGCTTTTTTTTTTCATCCAAACTTTTCAGCCCATATCGATTAATAATACTAATAAGCTTATTGGCATACTCCGGATCCGTTGCATAGCCGGCAAGCTGAAGAGCGCGGGCCTGATCTTCGGGCGTAGCTGCGTCAAATACTCCGGCGCGGGTGTAACGCTGGTTCTGCTTAAGAAAATAATTATGGTCAGAAATTGAATCCTGGACGCTTGCATATGCACGAAATCCATCTGTAATAGTAACAGTCTGACCATTATACACTTCCTTTGTGCGTGCATTATAAACGGCCCCATCCCAATAAGGCGACTTAGCGCCTTTAGCTTTTATGCCAAATGCATTATTTGCAGGAATAGACCGGCCCCACCCTGTTTCAATTGCCATTTGAGACATCTTAACAGACGGGAATATGTTTGTACCAATACAAGCCTTTACTATTGCATCTGAATATGTTTGAATAAATTGTGTTGGTGTCATTGTTTTTGCTTTTTTGCTAATGCCTGAATTAGTTTTTCCATTTTTGGTAATATTCGTTTAAAATCTTTATCAGTTAAATAAACTGAATCTTCGTACTTATTTTTTGTCAAAAATGTATTGGTGATTTTACGCGATCTTAATTTATAGTGAACGTATTGTTCAAATGCTCTTGCAAATATTTCGGTTGACCTAAACCAATACTCTGTTCCAGCCTTTTGCTTTGAAAGCATCAAATAACTTTCGGAAGGACCTCCATCAATGTATCGAATAGACTGTAAAAGATCAATCATTAAAAATCGCAATGTCCCAGGCTTTTCATAATTTACTTTACCAACAAATGAAGATCCGCCGGAAAGGCTAAATGAATCTTTTGATTGATCTATAAATCCTCCAAAATAGTAATCAAGAGCATGGCCGAATTCATGAGCAAATGATCCAAAACCATAACGCCTTGTAAGATTTATCATAAATGACCCTGGTTCAAAGTGCGCGGCTGCTGCTCCCCCCTGCCCTCTTGCTCCGTATGCAATCCCAATTTTTTCAAATCCAAGTGTTTTGAAATTTAAAACTCTTTTTATGTCTGAAAAACTTGCAAGTGCTGAAGCTAAAAAATCATATCGTTCATTTTGAGTTGTCCAGTGTCCATACTCAAAAGCGACAAAACCATATCGCTTTAAAATACTTTCCTGATCCTGGTACTTAAAATTAAACCCTGGCCTGTATTTTTGAAACTTTGGAATAATGTTCGACTTCCAGTAACTTTCCTGATTACCGTGAAGCGGTCTTTTTCCTGCGTCCTGAATTTTTACAACTTGCATTCTTTTTAGCTTTCGGTTTATAACCTATAAACTTTTCAGTTTTTTTGAGTTTAGCAATTGGTTTTTTCTCTCTCATTATACGTACTTTTTAAAAACATACCAGGATAATATGATAAGAAAACCAGCAAGAAACAGATTCATTGCTACATTCTGCATTGAAGTACGGTCAAGGGAAACAATAGTTTCAACTTCGCCTAATTTCCCCTCTTTTAAATTTTCAAATACTTGCCATCCCATAATTAAAACTGATAACGAATTGATTTATCAATAAGGATCTTATTTACCTTGTCCAATTCTTCTGAATCAAGTTCATCCGTTAACCACTGAGAAAGATCCCAGGTGCCTTTTTTATGTCCAAAAAGGTTCTTTTTATCCCGGTGTCCGAATTTCTTAATCAGATACAATAGATCCGTTGTATGCTGCATTTTGCGCATCACATTGTAAATTGATGATTCATCAGTCCCGCTTCCAGCCATTGCACTTTCCAGGCTATTGGCCCATCCAATGAATTGCATTTCATCATAGCTTAATACTTCTCCAGAGGCAATCCCCTCATTCAGGGCTTCATCTATTGAGCTGTCAAGCTTCAATTTTGCACTTTTCGCTTTTGCCCAACGATAAAACACAAATAAAAGCACGGCAATAACGCCCCAGGCTATCATTGATTCCGTTCGTGATAGGTTAAATCCAAAAATTTTCATGTTATTTTGATTTTACGATGTAATAAAGGCCTGCCATAACAATTACCAATATGATGGCAACTGTGATATACATGCTTGTTTTTGACTTATTTTGTAATTCAATCAACTTACGTTCCTCTTCTGATTCTAAAGCTCTTGTTTCTGCTGTTTTAATAAATAACTCAGCTTCAAGTTCCTTCGTTTTTCGTTTTTCCTCCTCGATTCTTGCTTTTCTTTTGCCTTCAAGAATTCCAAACAAATCTGAATATTCAACAAATGGGCTTTTATTTGTCATTTCCTTCTTTTCATTTTTGCATAAACAATATAAATTACCAGGGAAATTAAAGCAACTACGGAGATAATAACGATCGTATTTGTTGTTTTGGACCACATTAGAACATCGTTAGATTCAGCCTGAAGCTTAATTAGATCTTCCTGTGCTTTTGCTTCTTTGATCCTTGCTTTTGTCCCAATGCCAAGATTTGGCAATACGTTGAAAATAGACCCGACAGCATTAGATATTGCTGAAACCGGATCTACGGCAAAATCAGAATATTCTCCATTCGCGATAAGATCACTCATAACAACAATGCGGTGTCCGTAATCATCCGTAAATTTTGCCTTTTCAATATATTTTGCAACTGCATAGTTATTTGCTTCAAACTCTGAAGGCGTCTGAAGTTTATAATGACCTTCTTCATGCAGTAGTACAAAATCACGGTGAGAAGGCGAAAGTTTCGCCCATTCCTCTGGGTTCAAGATAAGATCCCCGGTGTTACGGTTAATCCTTGCAATTGTGCCAGGGATTCTTTTATATGATATTGATCTGAACATTTAAATAGCTCATTTTTTACTGTACATTTAAAAATGCACTATTACGATGAACAACGCGTGAAGTAAATTTTGATTCTGCACTTGAAGCGGAAGCTGTTGTAAGAGTAGGCGCCGGTTCAGGCGGTTTAGTCGGTGTAGGTTCTGAAGGCTTTGTTGTATCACCGACAATTGTACCTGTATTAACATCGTTTGAAGTAGTCGCTGTAGTCGTCGTTGATGAAGCTTCAACTATCTTAACGTCCGTTGAAGGATTCAGAATATTGGCAATATTGTCAAAAACTCCCAAATATGCGCCTCCTGACGCTCCAGGTGTAAGTCCGGATCCGGCACCGGTTGATATTTTACTTTTGCTCCGTTTACGGAAATAGAAGAATGCCAGGACAATTATAACAATCAAGATAATATTACGAGTTTTCATAGTAATTCAAGGTTTTTTATTGTGTTGATTGTACTTGTCCAACTTTTGTCCAATTTTGACCTGTTGCACTTGAAGCATATACCGATTTTACCGGCTTAGGTTGCCACGGTAGATACTTAATTATTGTTTCCTTAACAGTATTAACACCAACCGGTACGGGGTCCTCTTTAGGCATAATATTATCTCCTGCACTAACCGGAGTTAAATTTGTCTGCATGCCTGTAACTGCCGTTTTTTTTGAAAACATAAACCAGGCAACAAAAAGAAGCGCAAAAATTATCAGGATTGTATTGATATTAATTTTCATAAAAATTACTTTTTACGGATTACCAAAAAAATGAGCAAAACAACTGCTATGATTGCAGCAATTGTCGTAAAATTAAATTTTGCCGCCGGGCGCTGTTCAGGTAATGTTGTTTCATAAGTAGTCTGTCCATTCCAGGCATTTTTAACCTTTCCAATAGTTTCAGCAGCACTATTTCCAAAATTCAACAGGTTCCCTAAAAAATCCCATGCTTTACCTGTTTTTTGTGAAGCTGCAACTGCTGAAGTATCAAAAGGAATATCATCAACATAAGCTTCAGGCTCTAATGTTGGATCATTATAATTCGAAAAATTGGATTCCGGTTTTCGATTATTGATAATGTCAACAGCCTGGATTAAAAAAGCCTGGCCAAATCTGCTATGCCCTTCCCTGATCCCGTTAACACCAGTATTTTTTATTCGATATTTTCGAAACAACTGCCGCATTTGAAATTCATTGGCCTTGTATCTTCTGTTAAATTCATCCAGGTTTATCATATTTTGAAATTTTGTTAAGAAAAAAGGCACTGGCACAATCGCGGCCAGTGCCTTTCATTCACTAATCAACTATGCTGCTCTGACGGGTATTAAAATTTAAAAGTAAAGGTCATATCACGGCCGGTGTCTATTGCAATCATCATAAGAGTATCGAAAGCAAGTTCAAGGGCAAGACCTTTAATAACAATTTTATCTTCTGCCTGCTGATCAACGCTTCTGAATTCGGATAGTGTTAAATATTCGCTTTTTGCGCCTGTCAACGGGGTAGCTTTAACAACTTCCAGAACCTTCTCAAACTGATCTTTATTATTTGCCTGGATAGTTATTTCAGAACACAATAGTCCCTGCTGCTTAACATATTCGCGGAATTGACGAATTGACATTTTGGAATTCATGGCAGTACATACCACGCCAGTCGCAACAGTACCATCATCGGCAACGGCCCCCACTGAATATCCAGCTGCAACAATTGCAGCGGTGTTGTTAAATGCCGGAGTTGCAGCAGTTGGCGTTCCGCCAAGGGTAACTTTCAGCGTGTCATAAAATGCTGCTAATAGGGCAATAACAATCGTGGATCCTGAGTTATTAGCTACTTTGAATGAAAACTTTTCACCAAGAGCGCGATTTAATCTTTCGTTTTGCATTGTTATAAAAAATTAGGGTTTCAATAATTGGTTAATACTTTCCGGTTAATTTGTTTTGTTCTACATACCAGGCCGCATCAGCGCGCAATTGTTCCTCAAATGTGCGATGTTCCTTAGCTGCCTTTTCTTTGATAAGTGCTACCGTTGACGGATCCTTCCGCATCCACGCAATTTCCTTCGCAATTAAGGCTTCATCCGGATTTACCGTTTTTTCTCCAGGAATAGATTCAGTTGCCTTTTTCTTGTAAGAATAAAATAAGTAAATAGCAACTAAAAAAATGACAATGCCAAGAATGATTAAGATTGTTTTTCTTTTCATTGCAAATTACTTTACAGGTTCAACGGCTTTTTTAAACAGGCCCCAACCATTTTTTTTATTGTACTGGTCAGTAACAAAAAAAACAACAAGAAGGAAAGTTATAAGAGCTATCCAACTCATTGCTTTTGTGTTTTTGAATAATTTATCCATCATTTAATAGTTTTGACAGGTATTTGTTAAACTTAAAGCCACAAAGTTTACACACTGTATATTTTTATTTCACGGTATTAAATAGTATTAAATGAATTTTAATGAATTTTAACGTATTTAAATGGTATTAAAAAAAATAGGCCTTCATTGAGGCCTATACTTAGGTTTATATTACCGCAAAAGTATTTAATGATTAGCGTTATAGAATGCCCGTGCAAATCCTTTAGGTGTTGTGCTTCTTAACTCTTTTGTCTTTTCACTTTTGCCTCCAAGTTTAGCCCACATATACGATCCTTTTTTACCATCCTTACCCTGAAACATAACTGGTTCAACTTCGCAAAGCTCACTATCTTCAATGCTTTTAAATATTCCAATCCCGTTTGATTTTATCGGCTTATTGAATTCGCCCCACAACCCGGTTCTTTTTGTATAAGGATCTCCGAACCACCACGGCTGGAAGTACCATGTACCGTACTCTGCCAATTCAGGCATAAGCTTATTCAAGCGGCCGACCGGGTTTTCCAAAGCCCAAAAATCCGGCTGACATAGATCAACAATTCTCAGAACCTGGTAAACCATTTCAACGCTTAGTTCCGTTATCCCTGATTCATCTTTACTTTTCCAATGTCTTGCTCCAGATACGGCAAAATCTGTGCATGGTGGGGCGGCAATAATTCCATCAACAGTTCCGTAATTATCAAAAATGTGTTCATAGAAAAATTCCGCGTTTGCTTCGTTGATGTCGGAAAATCTGCTAACCATATCTGGATCATGTTTTATATCCCATAGGATTACATTCCATCCAGCTTCCTCATATGGTGCTGCCCAATTCCCTGTGTAATCAAATAATGAAAGCAGTGTTTTCATAATCCAAAAGACTTAAAAAAATATTTTATTAAACTCAGCTACAGCAGAACCACGAGCTTTAATAATTTCTGACTTTATAAACGAAATAAATTCAGAACTCAGGGTCATGGGTAATTGTTTTTGTTCTCTTCCATCTGGACCATCAAACTTAATCTCAAAAACAATGCTTGGATATTTTGTACCTCCATCGCACTCTAAACAACTTAATGCTTCATCAAATTCCTTGATTGTTCTGTAAAGCTTATCTGCTTTTTCTAATCTTCTAAAGTCCATTTTTACTAAAATTAAAGGCCCAATAACAATTTATAGCAATCCTGGGGCGCGTTCAGAAATACTACTTGCATTTTTCAATTCTGAAAAAAATAATTAAACTGCCAGGAATCGTTAAATTTTACAACTTCAACTGTTACGGCTAATAAGAAAACGCCAGTATAGTATTTATAAGAATCTGAATCCTGGCCACGTATCCAAATTCCAGATTTTACTTTTTCATTCAAATATTTTATTGCAGAAAATTGAGGCATTAAAACTGAAGCCTTATTACAGATCCAAACCGGATCAAAAAATAGTCTGTTATTATTACGTTCAAAATGATAAGCGATTGTAACACTATCAATCTGGTATTCCAGATAATTTTTTGAATGATAAACAAGCGCATAGCTTCGCATTGACGCTTTTACATTCATTTTTTGCTGTTCAAGCATTAAAAAAGCCTGAGCATTACAATACAGAGCAAACTGTAATGTAATAATTAGAATAAATCTTTTCATTCAAAATCCTCTGGTAACAATGCTATTTTTTCCTGTAAAAAAATAAGGATCCTCCGGCTTACAATCTTACTTTCCGGTTTATACCCTAAAGCCGTCAATTCGTTAATCCATCTACGGTTAAGCCACATCTGAAGAGAGCTTACACTAATATTCAATGCAGCAGCAAGTTCAGATTTTGCCACATGTGCGGGGAATTCAGTCCTATTTGTATGGGTATTCTTGCTCATTCAGGATATAGTATTTACATTGTTTTAACTGTGTTTTACTAATTTTTGACGGTAAGCCGTTCAACTTTACAGCATCATAAGTTTCAACATCAACTCTTCTGGCTCTTCCCCAATAATAATAATGTCTGCCTATCCACTTTTTACGGGAAATAAACTATTTGAAAAAATCAAAATATGTTGGCAAATCCTTAAAAAATTGTATCATTTTTATTGTTTTATGATTTCAAAGTAATGCGGATTGTTAACTGCTTTTTCGTTTACCCTGTCCTGGGCCTGTTTCATGGTTTCAAAATCTTTCAGTACATTTTTGCGCTTTTCAATGTTATCAATTGTTTTGAAAAGTATTATTTCGCTGCAAAACGTGAAAAATTTCGGCGGGATTTCAGTAAAACCATGACCTACTGCCACAATATCAATTGATTTTTGCCGGCGCCGGATTAGCAAATTATGAAGATCCATTTCAAGACTTGCAGTAAGATATGCTCGACAATCATCGAAAGCAAGCAGGCCATGTCGGAAATTATCAGCAATTATTTGAAGCAAACCAGGATAATAAATTATTTTTCGGACGCCTTTGTACCAGGCAATACGCTCAGGGAAGCGGGGATGTACGTATTCGACGGATGGAAATTCAATATCATCCGGAGTAACCAATAAAGCGCGGCCGTCCTCTTTTTTGAGTTCATTAATGATCAGTTTCTTCAACACTGTTGATTTCCCTGTACCATTATAACCTATCAATAGTATGAGTTTGGCGGCGCGCTCTTTGGTTTCCATCGGTTCATCCACTATTTTGGTTCTTTATCCTTTAACTGTTGTTGTATTTCAGCGATCTTTTCAGCTTGCTTTGCCTGTTCTTCCTGAATGTTCTTTATGCGTCGATCATTTGCGGCTTCCATCATCTTAGGCATATAAACCATCAGTGTTAAAATTGCTACATTGAACCAAGGATTGATTTTGAATGCGTATTGCTCCGAAACTTCGCTCCAGGCGTCGGACAGGTCTTTTATCTCTCCTTCGCTTGCTTTGTATTTGTCGGGGGTCTTTTCTTTCGCAATCATCATTCCCGCAACGGAAAGCACGCTATCAGCCATAACAGCGGCTCGGCGGCCTGCGCGCTCTGCATCTTCGCGACTGATTGGTTCGGCTGCATCTTCCCAGGGGTTGGCCTGACCGGGCAGGCCCGGACCCTGACCATCGGTGGCAGGATGACCGGGAGCGGGTGCCGGTGGCGCGGCGGGTTCAAACTGCTGTCGCTGAACATTGAGTTCAGCCATCATTGAATCAAGGTCGTTAAAATCTCGAACCTTGTATTCAGGATTTTCTTTAGCTTGCAACGGAGGTGTTGTTGCGCTGTTTTCTGGAATAGGGAAAGGCATAATTAAAATTTTTCAAGGTGTTTTTTTAACATGTCATTAATTGCCATTGGCTCTTGTAAATAACGAACAATTGAATTCTGATCATTAAAAACAGCCGGTACAAAATAAATAATGCCGTTAACTTCATAAAAAAGCGCTGCAACCTGGGTTTCTCCTTTCGTAATATCAAGGGTAACTGCATTCTTATGCGCAATCACTTCAGTTAAAAATTGGCCTGCTGTTTCAATAATCTTTTCAGGTCCAATCATCCGGATAGCCTGTTTCAGAATTATGTTATTCATTATCCGTGTCCTGCTGTTTTGAAAAATCAGATAATACCTTTCGAACCTCAGATTTGCTCCATATAATCGGCAAATGATTGCCTGGCCCGGAATAAATTTGTTCGTAGAATAAGTTTTTAAGTATTTCCGCTTTCGTTACCTCGCGCTTTAAATTATTCGAAGCTTTATTTGCGCAAAGCGAAAGAAAATGATCCAGAGCCGGTTCAATACTTACAATAATTGAATTTGGATCAATTTGCTTGTTACTGTTCGCGCTTAACTCTTCTTTTAAAGCATCAAATTGTTCTAACAATCTATCGTATTCTAATTCTTCTGCTTGAATCTGAGCTTCAAGCTTAATATTAGATTCTTTTAAATTGCGCACTAAGTCAGAAAAATCCTCTTGAGAGTTTTCTCTCAAAGCTTTAAATTCATACAAAAGTTTCTGAAAAAATTCTTTAAAACTAACGTCTGGTCGGCCAGGGTAAAACTCGTTATACAAGTCAACAATAAATTCATAATCCTCAAGTGCCAATTTAGCCGTTACTTGTTTTGAAGGATAAGGAATAATTTTTTCCATTTTATTTGATTTTAGGGTTTATCGGAATAAAGTTTTTAAGCTTACTTTCCGGAGTTGTGAAAATTTGAACGTTGTTATTTAATGCCGCATTGTAAAGTCTTTTCCAGTCTCGTATGTTTTTTTGTTCAATTTCAGTATCTGCCATTGAATCACTATTAAAATCAACACCATAAAGATTTACTTTTCTGGCGCCCATTCTGATGGCTAATACTGCTGCAACGAAAGGACTGTTGTAAGAATATGGAAGCAATGCAAAAATCCCTTTTGATGTGTTATTCAATGTACGCGTGTTTGATCTCTCTGCACAAAATGAAATTTGTACTGCTTTCGTTCTTTCAATAAACTGTAACCAAGCCATGTCAGCTATGAAAAAATTCTGGGGCATTGTTTTTTTTACAGCTTGCATTTTTTCTGGAGTAAAATACGCCGGATGATCAATTAGTAACAAAAAATCAATTTCATTAACAAGATTGCCGATATGATTAATACCAATCGTTTGACAGCTGTAATTCCATCGGTTGATTGATTCTCCGTAAGCAAGTACATCAAATTCCATATTACAATTAGTTTATGACCCTGGCAATTATATGCCAGGGTCCGGATTACTTATTAAAAAGGCAAATCATCCGATTTTTGCGTATCATCAAGAATTGAATTTTCTTCCTTTTGAGTTTCCTGTTTTTTTTCAGCCGGCATTTGAGTTCCATCCTCTTTTTTACTACCAAGAAGCTTAATAAGGTTGACCGTGCAACGGAAGTCAACAGAAGCCTGTCCGGCCGAATTGGTATATATTTTTGCCTCCGGTTCACCCTCTACATAGACCTGAATACCCTTTTTCAGATAATTTGCAATTTCTGTGCTTTGCTCCTTATTCCTCCAGAGTGTACAGTTTATCCACTGCACTTGCTCATGTTCTATACCCTGAGCATCCTTCCATCTTTTGTTTTGTGCAATTGAAAAACTGATTGCTTTTCTACCAGTGTTTGTTTCCTGAATCCTTGCATCCTGGCCAAGATTCCCAATTGTTGTCAGTTTAAGCATGTTAATTGTTTTTAGGTTAAAAATTTCCCTTACGGGTTAATTATCGTGTTTAGGCTTATGAAAGCCTTGTATCATTTCTCCCAGCTTTCTTACTGCTGCAGTAGTGTTTTCTACATCTAAAATCTTTGCAGTCTTTTTCGCTTTTTGACTAAATACTATTTTATTGTCGTTGCCTTTGTCGTGAAAGACATAGGCTGGATTTACGATTTGAAAAATACGCTCCGAAATAATCTCCCCAGTTTCTTCATCAACTTGTATTGCTGCCGCTTCTGCAAGATCCTGTATTAATTCTTGTTCATTGACTTCAGCGCTTATGTTTAATGATCTCTCACCATGCAGGCACCCGAATTTTTTATACAGGATCTTCCTGTACACATGCGGTAATAATTCAGCAAGTAATTCAATGTTGATCTTATTTTCTTCCTTATTGAAGGCATGAGGCTCAAAATGATAACTTATTGTTTCCATAACGGCCTTGATCATCGCATCACTTCCCCAGGTAGTGGCCCGCACCTTTGCACCATTAATTAGCGTGTAAATTGTTTCGAGACCGATAATTGTTGCACCCTTCGGATTTAGGCTGTTTATATCTTCATCGGTAAGGGTGTTGTTCGAAAGTTTTATTTTTTCGCGCGCCAGGCTGCTAATAGCTTCACGCCTTGAATATTCGTTAACGGATAGCGCATTCCATTTTTTAAGAATATACCGGTGCAATTCGTTACGATTGCCGAAAAAGCGCCGAACAAGCAAAAGCGCGTGTATGTGAATGTGCAATCCAGATTCTTTACGTTCTGTTTCCACACCGAATTCTCCGCCGTAAACCATTTCGAGCCAGGGAGAATCTTTTCTCATCCAGTTAAACAATTCTATAATGCGGGTGTAAAAGAATATCTGACCATTAAAGCCGGCATCTGCATAATGAGGGACCGTTAAAGTCAAGTGCATTAGGTCATATTCAAGATCCTTTATAACTATAAATCCGGATTGCTCATATTTTAACCTGAATTGGTCAGTAGTAACTACCTTATTTTTTTTACCATTAGAAATCTGAAGCAAAACTTGATTCTCATTGAACCATTTCACGTACTTTCGTCTAAGTGACTTTTGTCTATGATAATTGCAAATGAAGCAGCATTTGTGTGAACAAGTGCCGGAAGCAATATAAGTGTAGTCTTTAGCTACCAAATTCTGACTATACAGTGAAAAATTTGAACATAAAGAAGCGGACCGCTGAAGCTTGAGCAAATGATCTTCTTGCTCTTCGCTGATCCGGCTTTTACAAACCTTATCGCCTTCCTCTGTTGTTTCAAAATATAATGCTGAATTCATGTATTCAGAAATTTCCTTGTTTAACTGATAATTTTTCCTTTTAAGAAAGCTGATGTAGCTTGATCGCTTCCGGTTGAAACTTGAAGTTGATTTTTGGTTTTCTGACACATTTTTGAGGGCATAAAAAACATATTTAATTTTTTAAATACGACTTCTGAAGGTTCCTTTATTAACGAGGAAGGGTTAAATAAGCGGAGTATCAGGTACTTACATGATTGCACGTTGCCGAAGCTTCTAAATTGCTAATATGCTGTAAGTCAGCGTTTTGCAAATTTGCCGGTTTTTGACGATCAACAAAATATTGATAGCACTTTTCAGAATACAAAATGAGATGGTTTAGTCGCGGCTCCCAGTTTCGATAACGGCTATTGACCGGAGGCATTATTGCACGAAAATGCGGTTGAAGTTCTTTCAGTATATAGGCAAAAAAGTGCGGCATTGTCGGGAAAAAGCTATATGATAGTTTCTCCTTTAAATAGGCGCAAGCTAAAACAGTTTGTTCCCTTCTATGTCCTGAATGCAAATACACTTGTTCTCGTTGTATATAAAGTTCTCTCAGTATCCGCATTAACTCGAATTTTACTATGCTTTCCTTTTCATGTAGCAAGTTTTCCTTTTCAATCTTCTTGCTTTTCGGCCTCTTATCACCTTCAATTGTATAGCTTAATATAAGCATGTCAGGATCAAGCATTGATTCGCGCACTGTGAATTTTATCATACCCTTTAGTTTTTTGATTTGGGTTTTTTACGGACGCTTCCGATCCCTCCAGGCCCGTTTGGAAGCCGCACGCAAATCCGGCGGCAATTACTTTTTATTTGTGATTGAAAACCCATCGTTGAATTTTTTAAAACAACATTAAAAAAGGCCGGACACTGGCAGCATTATTGCTCCTGTGTCTCGGCCATGGGCTGGAGTTCATCTCTCAGCGTCCGGATGAGGTCGCACCCCTGCGTTGCCTCATCAATTAGAACTTGCGAATTATATGCTTGTTGTTTAAAATACAACTGCATGTTACCTTCATAAATTACTGCATTTCGCAACATTTTATTACGGTAATCGCGTAAAGCGTGAATGATTATTGCTGACTTTTCAAAATTAGTGGCCATGATCACTGTGTTTGTGTTTACAACTTATACAGCTCATTTCACTTTCGATGTACCAATAATCCGGTACCCATTCTTTACAGTCAAGGCAATAACGCTTGTTTTTATGGATTTTTCGATTTGAAATTTTTGAATAATAGTACTTCAAAAATCTTGTAGCTAAGAATAGTATCAATCCATACGCGAAAAGAAAAAACGCAATCGAAACAAGAAGTTTACTCATGGCGACGGTGGTTTAATTTGCGTTCCTTACGAAAACTTGTTACATCCACATAATTGTAAATTGTACGTTCAACAACAAAATACTTTTCTGCCAGATCTCTTACTATTTGCCGTTTTGGCTTACCCATTCGAAATAACTTCTCGTAATCATCCCGAATTGCTTTCTTCTTTTTAATGTATAGCTGATCTCTTGGCATGGTCATTGCGATTAGGAATTGAAACAAATTGAATTACAGGTTGCAATAATACAACCTTAAATTGCTAAATGAAAGTTTTAATTGAATTATTTTCAATCAAAGATTACAACCAATTGAAACCCAATGCCATTAACTTTGCAAAATGGTTGAAATCGGAACATACATCAGGAGGTACAGGCATGAAAAGCGCCTGTCTATGGAGTATGTTGCAAGTGAAATAGGTGTTAGTTATCAGGCTTACTCACAATATGAGAATGGGAAGGTCAAATTAATGCATCCATCATTACTTAAGATTTGTAAGGTATTAGAAATTGATCCTGTTGTATTTTTTAGCGGAGAAACAAAAGAAAAAACAATTGAAAGCGAACAAGTAGAAATTTTAATTCCTGAATATTTGAATAATAGAATTAAGGATTTAGAAAAGAGAGTAGAGGATTTAGTTGCGCAAAATGCTGTTTTGTCTTATAAATTATCGCTAAAAGATGGAGAGGTTGAAGAATCAACCAGGTCAAAAAAAGTTGGCTAAAAGTGATTTGGGTAAAGGAATTTGACAAAAGAGAATTCAATTTGAAAACATGCATAAATCTAAATAAATAAATGAATGTTTAATTAAACAATACTTCAATGAAAAAACTATTATTGGCCGTTACACTAATAACGGCGATTCTTCTAACCGGTTGCTCAAAAGATGAAAACGACGAAAGAGAAAAATTCGTTGGTACTTATGAAGCAACACAAACAGTTTCAGTTCCAGGTCTTGAAATGTACGAAAACATGAGTGGAACACAAGAAATTAGACTTTCTTCAGATGCTTCCAGGATTGAGATTGGTTCCGTGGGCGGGCCGTACCATAAGGCAAGAGTAAGCGGCAATAGCTATGTTTATGACAAATTTAGTGAAACAGAAAACATAGATGGCGTTACGATTACTATTGAATATACTGGCAGCGGCGTTATCAATGGTAACGTAATTAATGAAACCGGGACTATTTCAGTTTATTTATACGGCGAAAAATTTGATGGTACCTGGAGCTGTACCCTGGCGAAATAACTTTTTAAATCATGCAAATAACAAGGCTTTCAGTTTTTGCCTGCCAGCAATTGACTGAAAGCCTTTTTGTTGCAATTAAATACAGTAAATCACAATTTTATATTGACAAATACAATGATAACTTGAAATTTATAGCCTGAAATGGTTTCAATAATCAAAGCGTATTGTCTTGATTGCCAAATATTTCATAATTGGCTAACTTACTGAACACTAACTATTTACATAGTATAAATTATATAACAAATGGCATCCAGGCTTTATCCGGAAAATTTTCACTTTCATCGTTAAATCTTAACCATCCATATCCCCTGAAAAATTTATTATTCGCACAGCTGCAGAGAGTATCCGGAAAATTTTAAAAAATTTCAGACAAATTCTCCTACACTGCAAAATCCTTTCCTATATTTAATATGCTGTTATGCATAGTTCCGTGAACCCAAAGCATAACCGTTTGTTTAACACTCGCTGCATCAAACGTCGCTTAATCATTGTATGATGACCATGACCGGAATTCCTGCTATGTAATCGGCTGCCCGTTGCACACCAATTAAAACCCATCCGGATGAAAACCCGAATCCCAGGAATTGTAAAAACCGATCCATGGCTGACACCAGTAACAAACGATGTAATCGCCAGATATCAGCGGTTTATGGAACGTATCACATATATTGAAGATGTATATGATACCCTTTCCCGTTTCGCCGATGCCTATAAGTATTTGGGAATCAACTACAACACCAAAGAAAAAGGCTGGTATTACCGCGAATGGGCTCCCTCAGCACACCGGCTCTTCCTGGCCGGCGATTTTAACAACTGGGATCCCCGCTCCCATCCAATGCACAGAAAGGACAACGGCGTCTGGGAAATTTTTCTGGATAAGAAAACCTATGGAAATACGTTTGTTCATGGCAGCAAAGTAAAAGTATGGGTTGAATCTTCCAATGGCTTTCTTCCCAGAATCCCTGCATTTATCCGCCGTGTTGTCCAGGATGAAGATACCCGAAACTTCTCCGGACAGCTATGGTTTTCCGATTTTAACTGGGAAGGCGATCGCTTCCGTATCCCGCGCGATCGAAAACTTTTTATTTATGAGTGTCACGTAGGAATGTCTCAGGAAAAAGAAGGCGTTGGAACTTACGAAGAGTTTATGGAAAATACTCTTCCCTGGATTAAACAGCTGGGATACAATGCTATACAAATGATGGCCGTTCAGGAACACCCGTATTACGGTTCTTTCGGATATCATGTAGCCAACTTTTTCGCACCAACCTCCCGCTTCGGAACACCGGAAGAGCTGAAAATGCTGATCAAAAAAGCCCACAGTATGGGAATCGCCGTAATTATGGACATTGTACATTCCCATACCGTAAAAAATGTTAACGAAGGGCTCAATATGTTCGATGGAACCGACAGTCAGTATTTTCATCCGGGTGCCCGGGGTCTTCATCCCGACTGGGACTCATTGCTGTTCGATTACGGAAAGACGGAAGTTCTTCAGTTTCTTCTTTCGAATGTAAAATACTGGATGAACGAATTCCACTTCGACGGGTTCCGTTTCGACGGTGTTGGCTCTATGATGTATTTTCATCATGGAAATGCAGTAATTGATACACCCGAAAAATACTTCCGCGAAGGCGTTGAATGGGATTCTGTTACCTATCTTCAGCTTGCCAACCGGCTGATCCATACCCTGAGACCCGATGCCGTGTCTATTGCAGAGGATGTAACCGGAATGCCGGGCTTAACTGCAAAAATAAGTGAAGGAGGAATAGGATTCGATTACAGGCTTGGAATGGGATTGCCCGATTTCTGGATAAAACAGCTCAAAGAAAAGCGCGACGAAGACTGGAGTGTAAATGAAATGTGGCACGTAATGAATAACCGTCTTCCGGGAGTCAAAACGGTTGCCTATGCCGAGTCGCACGATCAGGCCCTGGTTGGCGATAAAACCATTGCTTTCTGGTTGATGGACAAGGAGATGTACTGGCATATGCAGGCGAACGACGGGAATCTGGTGATTGAAAGAGGTATAGCTCTGCACAAGATGATCCGTATGTTTACACTGGCTCTTGGCGGACATGCATACTTAAATTTCATGGGCAATGAATTCGGTCACCCCGAATGGATCGATTTTCCTCGCGAAGGCAACAATTGGAGCTATTACTATGCCCGCCGCCAATGGTCGTTGGTTAAAAATAGGGATCTTAAATACAGATTTCTGGCCGCATTTGATGAAGCCATGGTAGGTTTAGCGGAAAAATACCGGATTTTTGATCAGGAGTTTGCCGTTCAGCTTAAGATGGATGAGGATAACAAAACGCTGGCTTTCAGCCGGGGTCCTTTAGTATTCCTCTTTAACTTCCACCCGTCAAACAGCATCCCGGGATATAATTTCAATGTAACTGAAAAGGGCAACTACCGAATAATTCTGAATTCAGATAACGAGATATTTGGCGGACACGGTCGCTTAGATGAAAACATCGTATACCCGGCGGTTCAAGACAAAAATGATGAAACACCCAAACTGTCAATCTATAATACAAACCGCACTGTATTAGTGCTGGCCAGTATTTCTGACATCAAGGGATTCGGGATTTGAATCCGGGAGAAAGTTTCGGGCATTATTTAAAAAAAATTAACAATTAATGAATTGATCGAATTATTTACTTGTGTATTATTGTACCCTTTTAAAAAGCCAGTTATAATATGGAACGAAAACGGTTGGTTGTAAGCTACAGTAACGTCAGCCCTGAGGTGCTCGAAGCCATCAGACTCAAATATCCAATGGGTTACTCCAATCATGTTATTAAGGTCAAAACCAAGGGCGATGAGTTTTTTTATGCTATCACCGTAGATACGGCCGATGCCAGTTATCTGGTAAAAGTACCCGTAAAAATTGATAGCAAAGGCAGTCTCAACGAGGAAGAAAATCTTGATGATGTGAACAACGAAAAAGAATCAGAGGAAAATTTCCAGGATAACGATCAGGGAGACGATAATGAAGAATAAGGGAAAGGCAGCAGAAGCTGCTTTTTTTATATTTGCCTTTTCACACACGTAAAAACCAAACGCTCTTATGGAATCAAACACCAGCAGCAATCCGGATCTGTCGTCGCAAAATATTTTTAGCTGGCCTTCTGCCACCAGTTCGCTTAATGAACTGAGAAAATGGACCACCTTTTTCGGGATTCTTGCTTTGGTTGGATTGTTTTTTATGGCAATTATAACGGTTGTTATGATGGTGGTAATTCCAAAAATCAACGACGGCATGGACATGCCAGCCCCCTACCCTATTCCAATATTTATACTTATGTACCTGATTACCATAGCAATATACATCCTTCCTCTGATTTATCTCTTTCGATTCAGTAAGTTTATGAACCTTGCTTTAAAATCGTCGGATAACGGGTTATTAAGTCAGGCTCTGCGCAATCTTATGCTGCATTTCAGGACAGTGGGAATACTTACTATTGTCTTTATTAGCCTGTATCTTCTGATTCTTGTTACCATCATTGTAGTTGGTACAAGGTTACCCGGGTTTCCAGGAATGACTGTCTGAAGGCAACATAATCCTTCAGAGTTTAATCGCAAATTTAGAACAGGGTGTTTTACTTTGCGGATTTTGCATTACAGAGTAAGAAATATTAGTCTGGATAAGAACTGGGCTCATTTGAGCTGTTTCAGTACTTTCCTTCCCATACTGCGAAATCCGGGACTAGCCTCTCCCATTTGTATTTCGATTATATCGCGTAATTCCCTGCTTATTTCGGGCAAAGCCAATGCAATTTTCTTTAATATCTCCATGCTGTAGACTTTAACGGCAATACTTTCAGATGGGTCTTCAAGCCATTTGAAGCAGGTGTCGGCCAGAATGCCGAATTTAGGTTCGGGCAAGGTTTCGCGGGCGAGCATTCGCAGTCCGTGTCGTTTGAGACCATCGCTGCTAAATAACGGAAGGAGGTCGATCAGAACTTCGAGGCGACCGATGAGGAAACCGGGATTAATTTCTGCGCAAAGATCTGCTGCCCAGGCAGCTCTTCGGCTGATGACCCCGTTGTTGCCAAGCATTAAACTCCACAGGTCGCTGAATAATTCGGGTCTCTTAAGAATAATATTTACCACCATGTCGGTGTTGGAGCGGGATTGTTCGCGCATCAGAAGATCGCCCAGCCGGATTCGTTCAAGTGATTTCTTTGTCACCTCAGTTTTTCCTGCAAATTAAAACAAACAATGGCTACGCGTTGTAAGAAATATGGAAATACCAATTGCGAATGCATGTGGTATAAAAAGCAAGAAGGGAAATAACCCTTGTCGAGAAATTTCCCTTCTGTCGATGGACAAACCGTAGCCTGCCCATGACCTCAGGTTACTGTTCCGGTGCTTCATCAACCACTGTCCCCGTAGGGCTGTTGTCAATTTACCTTACCAGGGCTTTCTGCTTTCGCAGACTCTTCTGTTGGGGATCCGGTATTTGTACCTGCGGCGTTTCCGGAATTTCTGTTAAGATCTTCTTTCTTCTGCCCGGAGGCCCTTTGAGCTTAGCCGGCAGTTTCCTTTCGGACTATCCTGCTTTACCCTCCCGGTATTTCTCACCGTATCGCTGGCCTGATTGAACAAAGATACGAAAATCCGGCCCTCCTGTCAAGTGATTTCGAGGGAATTATATTAACTATTCATTAACCGCAGTTATCAACAATTGTTGATATCTTTTTAGCTACGAATTTATTTGGCCGCGATACTTATCAGCGAAAGCTCCGGCTTTCCTTTCTTTAATCCTGCAATCCTGCATTCGATATCAGTTCCGGCTGGAGGAAGCTCCCGCATCGACGCCTCGACAGGGATTTCGACAGGATTTCCAAAAATATCTTTTGTACATAAAAATCTCTGTCCATCTCTAAAAGAGTTTCCCGTAATCCCGAACGAATGAATAGTTCCAATTTGGTATACCGGATGAAGCGGTTCCAGAAACACTCTTCCCGTGCAGTTGATACGAGAAACCAAACACGTAACCACGGAGGGACAAACAAGATTATAGTGCGTATAATCGGCAAGGGGCAGAAGGTGTTTTATTCCGAAAGGATCCTCAAAAACCATATACTCATTATCGTCTGACAACAATACCTTTTTTCGGAAGTTGAAACGATAGCTCCTCCCCTCCTGAAGTTTGTGGCTGGTATCGAAATAACCCGGAATGATCATCTTAGTTTGCTGAACTTATGCGGCTTGCTTTAATTATACCTTTTATTGTCAACAGTTTTTTCAAAAGGAACTCCAGGTGCTTATTATCCCGTATGCTCACCTTCACAATGCCATCGAATTTTCCTCCTTTGCTGTCGAGTGATATGCTTCTGACATCCATTTTCAGTTCGTTTGAGATCATATTGGTAATGGAACTAAGAATCCCAAGCTGGTCAAATCCGCTTACCCGGATAGTTACCAGGAAGTAGGTACCTTCGGCCGGTTTTGTCCAGCGGGCTTCCATAGTCCGGTAAGGATAGCGGGCTTTCATCCTGGCGGCATTCGGGCAGTTGACCCTGTGGATTTTTATACCATCGCTTACCGTGATAAAGCCAAAGATTTCATCCCCCATTACCGGATTGCAGCAACGGGCAAGCTTGTAGCCCTCGATTTCGGAAGATTCATTTACGATGATGACGTTTTCGGAAGTCCGGTCGGGATGAAGGGGTTCGTTTTTGGCGACCTTGCTGTCGGGTTTTTCCTCAGTTTCTTTTGAATCTTTAAGGGTTCCGAAGGCAACGTCTTTAATATGAGATGGTTCGATACGATTCTCTGCCAGCTGCTGAAACAGATCGAGCGGGCCCGAGAGCTTGAAATGTGCAATCATCTTATTGATCACCTCATCCTGGTTGGATATTTTCAGCTGGCTCATTTTACGTCTGAAAATATCTTTTCCTGTTTCGGCCTGCCTGTATTCGGCTTCTTTAAGGTATCGCCGGATTTTTGTTTTAGCCCTGTTTGTTGTTACCCATCCCAGCCAGTCACGATTTGGCGTTTGGTTGCGGGATGTAATAATTTCGACCATATCGCCGCTTTTCAGGGTGTGACGTATCGGAACAATCTTTCCGTTAACTTTTCCTCCCGTACAGGTAGCTCCCAGGCTGGTATGCACATCAAACGCAAAATCGAGTACGGTGCTTTCCGCCTGAAGTTTGCGCAGATCGCCTTCGGGGGTAAAAACATAAATCTGACCAGCCGCTCCTTGCAGTTGTTTTTCATTTTGCAGTGCATTCTCCGAAACTTCGGGATTTTCCAGAATTTTTCTGACAGAGTTGAGCCATTCGGATGTTTCAACAGCTCCTTTTTGGCCTTTATACCTCCAGTGTGCAGCATTCCCCAGTTCGGCCTCACTGTCCATCCGCTCGGTACGAATCTGCACCTCTACCCATCGACCGGAAGGCCCTCTAACTGTAATATGCAGCGATTCATAGCCATTTGGGCGGGGAATCGTAATCCAGTCACGCAGTCGGCTTGTTTCGGGCGTATAAATATTGGTAACTACAGAGTATGCTTTCCAGCAATCGGCTTTTTCATCTGCCGGGCGGCTGAAAAGAATAATCCGGATGGCAAACAGGTCGTAAACCTCTGAAAAGTCAATGTTTTGTTTAAGCATTTTGGCATAAACCGAAGATACCGCTTTGGTTCTTTGCTTTATGGAATAGTTTAATCCCATACGGCTAAGTCCGGCTTCGAGCGGTTCGAGGAACTGCCTGAAAAAATGCCGGCTGGCGCTTTCAGCTTCTCTGATACCGGCTGATAAGGAATTGTATACGTCGGGGTTTGAATAGTGGAGCGAAAGCTCGTCGAGCTCCATTTTGATTTTATAGAGACCAAGCCGGTGTGCCAGTGGCGCATACAACCCGGCGGTTTCACCGGAGATTGACATCTGCATTGGTTGCGGAAGAGACTCAATATTACGCATATACTGAAGCCGGCCGGCCAATTGTATCAGCACAGTCCTGACATCACCGGAAACACTGAGCAACAGGCTGATGAAGTTATCCGCGTTGCCGTGAAGTTTATCGGTACGCAAGTCTTTTATGCGATCCAATCCGGCCAGGATTGCAGCAATTTCCAGTGACTTATTTGATTTGCAGAAATCTGAAACCTGTTTCTCCTTTTCAGTCAGTCCATTAAGCAGCGCAGCAAGTGTTGACACCAATCCCAGTTTCATTTCACCTGCTACAATGCACGCTACATCAACGGCATGACAAAAGTATGGTTCACGGTTATCGTGTAGTTTCCTGCCGTGTTTGTCAAGCATAATAGTAAATGCCTCACGCACGAGCGGAAGATTTTTTTTGTTGAGGAATCCGGAACTTGCTCTCAGCAGTTTGCCGTATCTTCCGGTTATCAGTGATCTTTCGGTATTATCCGGTAAATGTTCCATTCTATCGGGCTGGTAATGCAAAAATACGGAGAATCGCCTGAGCTGTATTTTTTTAACAGTATTTATCCGACTTCTGATTAAGCGGACTTCAGTCTGGCGAATAAATCATTGGCTATGTTTGCCAATGCACCGCACACCGTCACGATAATCCTGTGCCAAAAAGTGTGCAGGCAGGTTAAAAAAAAACGCCCTGTTTTCGCAGGGCGTTGGAATCTTAAATCACACGATTATTTTTCGCTGGAATCAGGTCCTTTGGTGCCCCTCTTTTGTTTTTGAGGTTCGGCTATTGACTCCCGCATGCGGGTATCTGCCTGGATATTCTGGAATTTATAATAATCCATAATTCCAAGATTGCCTGAGCGGAAAGAGTCGGCGATGGCTTTGGGGATTTCGGCTTCAGCTTCAATAACTTTAGCCCGGGCTTCCTGAGCTTTAGCCTTCATTTCCTGTTCATTGGCAACAGCCATGGCACGGCGTTCCTCAGCCTTGGCCTGTGCAATGTTTTTATCGGCATTGGCCTGATCCATCTGGAGCTGTGCGCCGATATTCTTACCAACGTCGATATCGGCGATATCGATGGATAGGATTTCGAATGCAGTTCCAGAGTCCAGTCCTTTGGAAAGAACCACTTTGGATATGGAATCCGGGTTTTCGAGAACGGATTTATGCGAGTCTGCAGAACCGATGGATGAAACAACGCCTTCGCCCACGCGAGCGAGGATTGTCTCTTCTCCGGCACCTCCGACCAGTTGGCGGATGTTGGCTCTGACGGTAACGCGTGCTTTGGCGATCAGCTGGATTCCATCTTTTGCAACGGCGGCAACGGGAGGTGTATTAATAACCTTCGGGTTTACCGACATCTGAACGGCTTCAAAAACGTCGCGGCCGGCAAGGTCTATTGCTGTAGCTGCTTTGAAATTCAGGGGAATGTTGGCTTTATCGGCAGAAATAAGTGCATTTACAACCAGCTTGACGCGTCCACCGGCCAGGTAGTGGGCTTCAAGCTCGTCGCGTGTAAGCGACAATCCGGCCTTGGTAGCGTTGATCATGGCAGTAACTATTACTGAGGGTGGAACTTTTCTCCACCGCATAAATACAAGTTGAATCAGGGATATCCGTACGCCCGACAGCAGGGCGGTAAACCACAGTCCCACCGGAACAAAATAAAGGATAATCCAAAGTCCGACAAAACTGGCGATACCAATGGCAACAATTGCAACTAATGATGATTCCATAGATTCAGGTTTTACGTTTAACAAAAATTTTATTGTCGGCCAGGTGGGTTATTTCAATCTCCGTTTCCTGATCGATGAATTCTCCGTTTGTGTGTACTTCAAAATACTCATCGTTAATTAAAGCTTTTCCTCCCGGGCAAAGGCGGGAAACCGTTTTGCCGCAATCGCCGGGATTAACCTTTTCGGCATCAATTTCATTGACTTTTCCGCTTATTTCTGTCCGGAGCATGATGCGGTTCCAGGTTTTTGACTTAAGTGCGAGGTAAACGGTGATGGCTGACAGCAAAATAGTTCCAAGAAGGATAAAATGAGCCACCGGGGTTCCAAATGTATGATACGATTCCCAAACCGAAAAGATTATCAGTCCAAAACCGGCGACCCCCGCTACTGTTGTACCGGGGATAACCATAACTTCCAGCAGTAGCAGAAGAAGCCCTGCCAGTATAAGAATGATGATCAGTGTTAGCGACATATGGTTGATTTAGTTACATTCCGGTGTTTGGGGTCAGCATTTATCTGGCTTTATAATATTTCATAGCTTCAGGAAGGTATTCCTGAATAGCTTTAATTCGCTTCTGACCAGACGGGTGTGTGCTAAGAAGTTCGGGCGGTGCCTGGCCGGGTATGGCAGCCATTTCCTGCCAGAACGAAAGGGTTCGTTCGGGGTGGTAACCTGCCATAGCCATGAACACCATCCCGAGCTTGTCGGATTCATACTCATGGGTACGTGAGTAGGCAAGAGTTCCGAGCTGACTTCCGACCCCATAAACGGTATTGAAGATATCACGGGTCATAGTGGGTTGTTTTTGCATGGCGACGTCGAGAGAAACACCTCCAAGCATGATGGCCAGCTGCTGACTCATTCTTTCTCCGCCGTGGTTGGCAACGGCATGTGCGATCTCGTGCCCCATAACAACAGCCAAACCGGCTTCGTCCTTCGTAAAGGGTAGAATTCCGGTATAAACAACAACCTTTCCTCCGGGCATACACCAGGCATTGACTTCGGGACTTTCCACAAGATTAAAATCCCATGAATAGGAAGCTACTTTGTCGCCTAACCCATTTTCGACTAGGTATGTCTCAACTGCTGCAGCAATTCGTTGCCCGACCTGTTTTACGATCTGGGCCTGTTGGTGTGTGGCAGGTACAGGTGGATTTGCTGTCAGAAACTCCTGGTAGCTTGTCAGACCCATCCCGGTAAGCATATTTTCGGGAACGACGTTAAACTGTTTCCTTCCTGTAATAGGAACTTTTGAACAGGATCCTGCTATGATAAGCAGTAAGATGAAAATGACTTTTGCCCTCTGCATAATTGAAGTTTTTATTCTATGGAAACCGTTAATCCCCTGTTTGTCATTTCATTGCACATCGGATTAAGTTCGGTATACCCTCCCGACTTCACTCCGCATTTTCCCTTATAATGCACAATTAGTGTAATTTGTTCCGCTTGAAGCGGTTCCAGCCCGCATACATCGATGAGTGTTTCTATAACAAATTCAAAGGTATTGAAATCATCGTTATAGAGCACCAATTCATTGATGCCTGCAACCGATTCCTTGTCCTTCCGGAGCGTTTGTTGCCTTTCTTTAACCATAACCTGATACTTAATACGAAATTTTCTTCCCTGAGGTTACCATTCTGAAATAAATCCGAATTTCGTAAGGCATACCTTTTTCTATTCAGTCAAACCAAAAAACTATCCTCTGGATGTTTATTATCCCAGGATTCTTTTGGTTTAACCAAGCTATAAAATTACGAAAAAACTATAATAACTGTCGGCTTTAGACAAATTAATGATGATCCGGCATATAGAAAAGTTCTAATTTTGCGCAGGAAACGGTGTCCCAAACCGCGATTGGACGTACAAGCAGATGGAATTCAACAAATTTACAGCTTCATTAACCCAGGCTTTGCAGCTTGATTTACCCGGCACCTATGCCCAGGAAATGCTGTCGCCATCGCATCGTAAAGATTTATTAAGGCAAAATCCAGAAATGACCGGAGTGCGGCTGAGCAGCGTACTCCTTATTCTGTTTCCCGGAAAGGATGGCGAAGCAATGATAACGTTTATCCGCAAAAAGGAATACGATGGCGTTCACAGCGGGCAGGTAGCTTTCCCCGGGGGCAAGGTTGAACCGGAGGACAAAGATCTGGAGGAAACTGCTTTGCGGGAGGCGGAGGAAGAAGTTGGTATTAAGCGCGATGAGATAATGGTAATAGGTATGCTTACCGACTTGTATGTACCTCCCAGCAACTATCTGATAAGACCATATGTTGCCGTTGCATCCGAAGCCCCGATCTATATTCCTTCTAGCGAAGAGGTTGACCTCATTTTTTCCGTCCCGGTTTCGGATTTTTTTTCCATTTATACTGCCTCTAATTATACAATTCCTTACAAAAATGGTCTTACAATTGAAGTTCCTGGATATTTTGCTGGCGGACATTTGATATGGGGCGCTACAGCGATGATACTTAGTGAATTACTTGAGATAGCAAAAAAGTGGCATTAATTTTTCTGACTGGAAATCCGGAATACGGACATCAGGACCGGATTTGTATATATGATCAAAACATCAAGTCAGGAAAAATACGAATGCATGTACATTAAGTTTGATTATTTATATTTGATTGATTATCATTACACTATAAACTATATTAGAAAAAAAACTTTGATACCGGGTCAGGGAGATCGTTTTTTTTTGTATTTTTATTCAATATAACATCCTCACTTCCGGCTTAAATGCCGACATGCATTTATTATGGTTTTCACTTTTGCCGGAACCAACTTCTTCAACAATGTCAAACAACCCTGCATACAAGGCTTATAATGTCAGAAATTTTCGTAAACTAAAGCAAATCTCCAATCTTCCGGAGTCGCAGATTATGGATATGGAGATTGTAGCCCGTGTATTGCCGTTTAAGACGAATTCCTATGTGGTTAATGAGCTGATTAACTGGGATGATATTGATAATGATCCGATTTTCAGGCTGACATTTCCCGACAGGGAAATGTTAAGAACAGAACATTTCAATGAATTGCAGCAGTTGATTGAAGGGGGAGCAGGACGTGAACGGGAGGAACAGGCTATACGGAGGATAAGAATGGAACTGAATCCGCATCCCGCAGGACAGCTTGAATTGAACATACCTGAACTTAACGGAATAAGAATCACAGGGATACAGCATAAATACAAAGAAACGGTTTTGTTTTTCCCATCCCAGGGTCAAACTTGTCATGCCTATTGCACTTTTTGTTTTCGATGGCCCCAGTTTACGGGGATGGATGAGCTAAAAATTGCTTCAAAGGAAGCCGGACAACTTATTTCATACGTTAAAGCTCATCGGGAAGTTACCAACATACTTCTGACCGGAGGCGATCCGCTTGTAATGAAGACAAAGATACTGGAAAGATATATTTTACCTTTGTTAGAACCTGGTTTTGAGCATATTCACACGATACGAATCGGATCGAAAGCTCTAGGATACTGGCCTTACCGATTTTTAACCGATCCGGACTCCGTTGATTTGCTCCGGCTTTTTGAAAAGGTCGGGAAAGCCGGGAAACATCTGGCATTGATGGCACATTTCAATCACCCGGCGGAGTTGTCAACCAAAGCCGTTAAGCAGGCCATCAGGCTTATACGGTCTACAGGAGCTGAAATTCGCACCCAATCGCCCATTCTCAGGCATATCAACGATTCTGCCAGGGATTGGGCTAAAATGTGGCGTACACAGGTGAAAGCGGGGTGCATCCCCTATTATATGTTTATGGCCAGAGATACCGGAGCCAACCATTACTTTAACGTTAGCATTGAAAAAGCATACACTATATACCGGGAAGCATACAGCAAAGTGAGTGGAATGTCCAAAACAGTTCGCGGACCGGTTATGTCTGCTTCTCCCGGAAAGGTTCACATTCTGGGTATCAGCGAAATTTCCGGTGAGAAGATATTCGTCCTCCAGTTTATTCAGGGAAGGAATCCCGACTGGATACGCCGGCCGTTCTTTGCTAAATACGATCCCGGAGCTACGTGGATTACCGACCTTACCCCTGCCTTTGGTGAAGAAAAATTTTTCTGGGAGGAAGATTATGAATCACAAAGCGGACTTAAATTATCGCTTGCGCCCGGGCAGGAGGAGGATTAATTATAAAAACAAGCTTACCTAAGGTTCTTCATAAAAAGATTCCTTTCCCGGATACCAGAGCTTTTCCCGCGCTTTTTCAGGTGAGAACGTAAAATAGTGCATCACTGCTTCCGCGCAAAGCACCATATCCTGGTCGAAAAGCCGGGTATCGATCAGCGCAATGTTACGATTCATTTCCTTAAGCCGGGCGCGTAGGGTTAATGTCCCCCTGTTGGTATAAACCGGTTTTTTGAGACGTACTTCCATCTTTGAAGTGACGCCGGACGTAGCAAGCCTGGTAAAGACCAGCCAACTGGCAATTTCATCCATTAGGGCCGCCTGAATGCCGCCGTGCAATACATCTTTCCATCCCTGAAAATGAGGTTTTGGCTCCCAGCGGGCAACCACTTCCTCCCCTTCTTCAGTAAATTTCATCTGCAATCCCGACGGGTTGCCTGGCGAACATCCGAAACAATTGTATCCCTCAAGAACCACAAAAGGATTTTTAAGCTTTCTTACCTGTTCGGGATTATCATTTAGCTTTACCTTTATCATAGTTTACCGTTTTAATCAGTTTTCCCGCCTCATCGTAAGCAAGCCATTTTCCGCTCTTTTCTCCTGCCTTGTATTGACCTGTCTGCTTTATCTGCCCATTCTCATAATATTCGGCACAGGTGCCGTTCTGAATATTATCCAGATAATTATCAACCGATTGAAGTTTTCCACCGGGATAAAAGGATTTTTGCTCGCCTTCAAGCGCACCAGCGGAATACATATACTCGGCAATCAGGTTTCCCTGCATATCGTACCATCGCGAAAGACCATCCTTAACGCCTTCGCTGAACGAAGCTTCTTCCGATTTCTTATCTATAAGGTTTTCATAATACGTTATCTGCACCCCATGGAGTTTCCCATGATTATAATTCTGAACACTCAGTGGAATACCGGAAAGTGTGTATGTACGATGAATGCCGTGGGGCAGATCGTTTTCAAAATTTTGCTCCGAAGCCAGTGAAGAGCGTTTTGAAAACTCAAGAAACAGCCCATGTCTCTGTCCTTTACGATAATTCTCAACCTTATAAAGCAAACCGCTTTCCGCAAACCGCGTTATCCAAAGACCGTCCTTCAGGTCATCAACGTAAGTACCGGCGGCTGAAAATGCTCCCGTTTCTTCAGTCCATGCGCCTTGTTTCAAACCATTTTTATCGGTAACATTTTGACCATTAATTGTTTGCACATATATAGCAAACAAGATTAATAGGAATAAGCGGCTAACAATTGGCTTTGTCTTCATAACTTCTGCTTTTATGAATGACAAACCTACATGAATTATGGTGAAAACGCAAGCAAAAGCCTTATTGTCGGTTATCGAATAAGAGCTGGAAAAAGAGGCCGGACGCGCTATGATATTATATTTTCAGGATCAGGCGGGGAAGGTAGCTTCCAGGTCGTAGAATGCGGTTCCGGTTATCCTGACATCCACGAAATCACCAGATTTGAGGCTGTTTGAGGCATCGGTTATAAGAACTTCGTTGTCTACTTCAGGCGAATCAAATTCGGTTCTTCCGACCCAGAGTTTATCCTCTTTCCGATCGATTATAACCTTCATAACCTGCCCGTGACATGTTTCGTTGGCTTCTACTGCAATTTGCTGCTGAATTTCCATAAGTTGCGAAGCACGTTTGGCTTTCTGCGCTGGCCGAACCGAGTCGGTGAGCTTTGATGCCGGGGTATTTTCCTCGTGGGAGTATGTGAACACACCCATGCGTTCGAAGCGCGATTCCACAATAAAATCTCTGAGTTCATTAAATTCGGCCGTTGTTTCACCCGGGTAACCGGTAATAAAGCTGGTGCGGATTGCAATTCCAGGTACGCGTTCGCGGATGGTTTTCACAAGAGCCCGGGTTTGCTGACCGTTGAGTCCTCTGCGCATCGATTTCAGAATACGGTCGTTGATGTGCTGGAGCGGAATATCGAGATAACGGCATACTTTCGGATTGTTGTTTATAATGTCCAGAATCCGGAGCGGGAAACCTGAAGGATACGCATAATGCAGCCGAATCCAGCGAATTTCTTCGATATTGCTGAGTTCCTTAACCAGGTCGGGAAGCTGTCGTTTCTTATTCAGATCGATACCATAATTTGTCAGATCCTGAGCTATGAGAATAAGTTCTTTAACGCCTTGCCGAGCCAGAAAGCGGGCTTCAGCCACCAGTTCTTCAACGGGTTTAGAAACGTTTTTGCCACGGATGGAAGGAATGGCGCAGAATGAGCAGCGCCGGTTACATCCCTCCGATATTTTCAGATATGCATAATGCGAAGGGGTTGTCAGCACCCGTTCGCCCAGCAATTCCGTTCTTAGCGGAGAGTTCAGGTTGCTCAGTATTGCATTCAAATCGTTGACTCCAAAGAATCCGTCGACTTCGGGCATTTCCTTTATCAGTTCATCGCGGTAACGCTGTGAAAGGCAACCCATGACAAAGAGTTTGCCGATTTTACCTTCTTTGCGCTCATTCGCCCATTCGAGAATTGTGTTTACCGATTCTTCCCTGGCATCGTTGATAAATCCGCAGGTATTGATGATAACGAGGTCGGCCGGAGCGTTGTCGTCGTGTTTGGTTTCGATTCCAGATGCGGCAAGCTGACGCATCATCACTTCCGAGTCGACAAGATTTTTAGAGCAGCCTAAGGTTATAATATTGGCTGATTTTATTTTTTTTGCGTGTGCGTTCACCTGGCAACGATTGGTATAACATAAAAATTGGCAGCCGGGATATTCCGGTTAAACGGGGTAGTGGTCAACCGAAGAGGGAGTCGACAAACTCATTGCGGTCGAAGGGCTGGAGGTCCGTTATTTTCTCGCCAATACCAATGTATCTGACGGGGATCCGGAACTGGTCAGATATACCGATTACAACGCCGCCTTTGGCTGTGCCGTCGAGTTTGGTAAGAGCCAGGGCATTGACTTCTGTAGCGGCGGTAAACTGCCGTGCTTGTTCGATGGCATTTTGCCCGGTTGAGGCGTCAAGGACCAGCAGAATTTCATCGGGGGCATCGGGCAGCAGCTTTTGCATCACTTTCCGGATTTTGGAAAGTTCGTTCATCAGGTTCACTTTGTTGTGAAGGCGTCCGGCGGTATCAATGATAACGACCTCGGCATTGCGGGCGATGGCAGATTTCAGAGTATCAAAGGCAACGGAAGCCGGGTCGGCTCCCATACCCTGGGTAACGCAGGGCACTCCTACCCTTTCTGCCCATATTTCGAGCTGCGAAACGGCGGCTGCGCGGAATGTATCGGCTGCTCCAAGCACTACGCTTTTGCCTGCCTGTTTGTACTGGTAAGCGAGTTTGCCGATAGTGGTAGTCTTTCCGACTCCATTTACACCGACAACCATAATTACATAAGGATTTTCCCTTGGCGGGAAATCGAAGCCTTTAACCAGCCGGTCGCCGTTGTTTTCGCCGAGTAGGGCTGAAATTTCCTCTCTCAGTATACGGTTCAGCTCAGATGTTCCGAGGTACTTATCTCTGGAAACGCGTTGTTCGATGCGATGGATTATTTTCAGGGTAGTGTCGACGCCCACATCGGAAGTAACGAGAATTTCCTCCAGGTTATCCAGCACCTCATCGTCTACGGCCGACTTACCAATTACGGCTTTTGACAAGCGGCTGAAAATACTGGTTTTAGTTTTTTCGAGTCCTTTATTCAGGTCCTCTTTTTTCTCTTTGGTGAAGAATGAAAATAAACCCATAGCGGTTTAATTAAAATCCGGATAACCGAAACACGAAATTACACAATAGCTGTCAGTACAAAAATAAAACAGGGTCTTTTCCGCTTGTGAAAAGGCCCTGCAAAAAAAATGGGTTTAATGCTTATTTTTTAGCCAGGAAATCTTTCACCTGGTCATTGGGGACAATATTTTCCTTGAAGGTGTATGCTCCGGTTTTTTCCGACCTGACCATACGGATCACTTTTGCAAAATCTTTACCGGACGAAGTCCTCAGGGTAGCAACAACTTTCTTTGCCATGGTATATCAATTATTTAATTTCTTTGTGAACAGTCATTTTCTTGAGAATCGGATTGTACTTTTTAATCTCGAGTCTCTCAGGAGTATTTTTCTTATTCTTGGTGGTAATGTAGCGTGAAGTGCCGGGCATGCCACTGGCTTTATGCTCTGTGCACTCCAGAATTACCTGTATCCTTGCTTCTTTACTTTTTTTAGCCATTGCTGTAAGCCTTTAAATTTTCGGACTGCAAAAATACAACTATTTTTCTTTCTGCCAAACCCTTTCGGCGAAAAAATGAACACTTTAAAGGATTTCCGGTAAAAATACTGCCTGATTGTGCTAAATATTCTGAAATTCAGTAATTTAAGATTGCATACTTTTATAAACAACTGGTTGTTAATATTTTTGCCGTGAAAGAAATTGCATCCAGTCAAACAAAAATTACCTTTCGGGCGTAGTTTCCTATGAGCTGGCAGTTGTACATAAAGGGTTTCAGGGCATATCTGCAGGTAGAGCGATCGATGCCGGTTAATACGGTTGATGCCTATTTGCGGGATGCGGTTAAACTTGCCGGATATTTTTCTTGTGATAGGAAAATCTCACCGGTTAGCGTGGAATTACATGATCTTCAAGAATTTGTGAATCTGATTGCCGGTCTTGGCATTGCTCCGGCTAGTCAGGCGAGGATAATTTCGGGGGTTCGGGCATTTTTCAGGTTTTTGCTACTGGAGGATGTGATAAAAGCCGATCCTTCGGAGTTGCTTGAAATGCCAAAAACCGGCAGAAAGCTCCCCGATGTGCTATCGGAACCTGAAGTTACCGCAATGCTTGGAATTATTGACTTGAGCAGTAAGCCGGGGGAGCGTAACAAAGCCATACTGGAAGTTCTTTACGGATGCGGGCTCAGGGTATCGGAACTGGTTAATCTGCAGTTATCCGATTTACATTTTGAGGAGGGATTTATAACCGTAACCGGCAAGGGTAACAAGCAGCGGGTAGTGCCTCTGGGGAGACAGGCTACCGGTCAGTTGCGGAGGTATATTACGGAAGTGAGAGTACATTTGGAAATAAAAAGGGGATATGAAACGTTTGTTTTTTTAAACAACCGTGGAGCCAAACTTACCCGTGCCATGATCTTTCACATTGTAAAATCGCTGGCCGAATCGGCGGGGATTTCAAAAAACATCAGTCCGCATACCTTCCGGCATACATTTGCCACACATTTGGTTGAAAACGGAGCAGATCTCAGGGCGGTACAGGAAATGCTCGGACATTCCAGCATTACCACCACTGAGATCTACACTCATATTGACCGCGAATATTTAAGGCAGAACATCCTTAAATTTCATCCGCGTCAGCACATGAAAACCAGAGGGGATTAATCCTCGTCGATTTCGTCAAATTCTTCTATTTCACCATCTTCGTTAACAAAAACACCCCAGTTTACGGTGACCAGGTTTCCGTCCTGAAAATAAAAATCGATGAGTCCTTCATCGAACGAAACGCGCCTTTCACCCCATTCTTCCTCTTCGGTATCGACTTGGGTGAGTTCGTTTGCATTCATAAGAGCAGTAATTTCCTGTTCGTTCATTTCAAAAACCTTTTTACCAAAGAGGACAGCTTCGCGGTTATCGGTTTCGAAGCAGGAAAGTACGTGATTGTTTTTCCCTTCAAAGAATACGGTAAGTCCGATCTTATCGTAACTCCAGAGGATGGTATCCAGTTCTTCATCGGCTTCTTCGGCCAGTGACTCCGTTTCCTGGGGTTTGCCGAGCACTTTTTCAACGTTTTCGGGCGCATCTCCGAATTTAAGGTCGTTCAAACCTTCAAGGAGGAGGATTTCCATTTTCATAATAATTCCTGTTTTCGGTTAATTGAATTTTTTTTGGACTTTACTTCACTATTTCACCGGTGATGCCGGTTCTCTGGCCATTTCGCCATAGGCCAGCCGGCAAACAACTCCCGGCAATATCTGATTTAACCATACGGCGAATTTTCCTTCCAGAAATGTCAGGACGATTCTGTTTTTACGGCGCATGGTTGCTTTAACAATTTTAAGGGCCGCTTTTTCGGCCGTCATCATTTTACTTTCATTCCGAGGAGTCATTCCCTGCTGCGAGCCATCGGCCATCAGTGCAGTAACACGGATATTTGTGGCAGTAAATCCCGGAGCAGCTACCAGCACATGCAGTCCGGCTTTCAGGTTTTCGCACCTGAGCGTATCGAGGAACCCGCGGATGGCAAACTTGGAGGCAGAGTATCCGGTGCGTCCGGGAAGACCGACGTAACCGGCAACGGAGATAATTCCCACCACAGAACCTTTTGTCTGCAGTATCCATGGCAGCGCATGTTTGGTACAGTAAACGGTACCCCAGAAATTAACATCCATAAGAGTTTTCAGAACACTCAGGTCCACATCCTTAAAGGCAGCCCGCATGGAAACACCGGCGTTATTAACCAGTACATCGATTCTGCCTTTCCAGGCAGTAGATTTTTTTATCAACGCAATACATTCATCCTCCCGGCTTACATCAGTAGAAACGGCAAGAATTTCAATGCCTTCTTTCCTTAGTTCATCCGCAGCCTGATCCAGGCGAACAGAATTTCGCGCCGAAATAACAACATAAGCTCCTCTCCTGCCGAACTCCCGGGCCAGTTCAAGCCCTATACCGGATGATCCTCCGGTGACAATCACTACTTTACCTTTCACGTACAAGCTGATTTTTCAGTGACAATATTACCAAATTTTTGGCTTCGGTCGCATGGTTTTGGAGAATGAAGCATAAAGTGTGTGTTTAATTGCAGCATTAAAGGGGTAATCATCCTAAAAAAGTAAATTATATACCCTAAAATAATCGGAAAGGGGATTAAATCTTCGAGAAACCGGAAACCAATTACGCATGGTATTTTAAATAAATGAATGCAGGCGGCGGCTTTGCTCTGCTGACTGAACCGGCGGAGGTTTAAAATGATTAATTTTGCTTTGCAACACTAAACAGGGGGAGTATGCTGATGACTGCGATTATTGAAATATGTGCCGGATCGGTTGAATCTGTGTATGCTGCTAAAAAAGGAGGTGCAGGGAGGATTGAGTTATGCAGTGCATTAAGCGAGGGGGGACTTACTCCTTCTCAGGGGATGATTGAATATGCGGTTAATCTTTCAGGAATTGAAACAATGGTGCTGATACGTCCCCGCAGCGGGGATTTTCATTATACCCGTGCAGAGTACGGAGTAATGAAATCGGATGTATTCGCTGCAAAAGCCCGTGGTGCTTCAGGGATAGTAACGGGAATGCTTAACAGCGATGGCAGTATTGATACCTGCAGGATGAATGAACTGATTGAAATGGCCCGGCCTATGAGTGTTACGTTTCACCGTGCTTTCGATATGTGCAGGAATCCTTTCAGGGCACTCGAAGATATAATTGAAATGGGTTGTGAGCGAATTCTGACATCGGGTCAGGCTTCAACGGCATTCGAGGGCATCGGTCTGATTGCTCAACTGGTTGAACAAGCTGCCGGCCGCATTATAATTATGCCGGGAAGCGGAATAAATGCCGGTAATCTTGTCAAGATCGCAAAAAAGACCGGAACATATGAATTTCATCTGTCAGCGGGACAGATGGTTGCCAGCAGGATGTCGCACAGGAAAGAAACCGTAAGTATGGGAAAGGGAAGCAGGGATGAATACGGATTTTACCAGACAGAAGCAGGATTGGTAAGGGAAGCAGTGGAAATTGCCCGCTCGCTTTTCGTGTAATTCCGTAAATTATTGTGAAGGCTAATCATTTAAACCTCACCTGGCATGGGAAAAATCGGTTCTATTATAAAAGGCAGATTATATCGGATTCTGGCGATTGTGTTTACTGCTGGGCATATATACCCCGGAGCCGGCTTAATGGCTCAGGATTATGCTCCGGTAAAGGCTATGACCTGGAACATTCGTCTTGATACTCCGGTAGACGGGCCCGACCAATGGAAATACAGAAGATCAGGGCTTTGTTCATTGGTTATGGAAGAGAGTCCCGATGTACTTGGCGTCCAGGAAGCCTTTCACAGCCAGCTGAATGACATCAAATGCAGGCTGAAGGGGTATCGGTATACCGGTGCCGGCCGCGACGATGGCAAAAAAGGCGGAGAACACAGCGCTATATTTTACAACCGGAAGGTACTTAAGATTGTCCGGTCGGGCACTTTCTGGCTTTCTGAAACACCGGAGACTGCAGGCAGTAAAGGCTGGGATGCAGCATTGCCGCGAATTGCAAGCTGGGCGGAGTTCAGGCATATAAAAACAGGAATATTTTTCCTTGTTATCAATACGCATTTCGATCACATGGGTGAAACCGCAAGAGTAGAAAGTGCTGCGCTTCTGACCCGTCGGGCAGCCCAACTCGGAAACGGATTACCGGTAATACTCACGGGTGATTTCAACGTAACCCCGGGGCACAGAGCATACCGTATTATCACATGGCCAGAGAATGAGGTTGTATTATCCGACACCAGGGAGCGTTCCGAAGCAGATAAGGAAGGTCCGGAAGTTACTTACGTGAGTTTCGACCGAAGCCGGGAAGGCGGAGAGCTTATCGATTTTATATTTACAAGTCTGGATATTCAGGTACTTAGCAATGCAATCACCGATTTTCGTCCTACAGGTATCTATTTATCGGATCATCTGCCGGTTGTTGCCAGGCTGCTGGTGCCGAGGAAAGTAAAAAACAATCCGTAGCGATACGTCAGACGCGCATTTACCTGTTAAAAAAGGCAGGAAAATGAAATCTCCTGCCTTAAATCGTCCAATTGCAACCCGTATCAGAGAACAAACAGCTTTCCGCGCTGGCCGCAGGTAGGGCTTACGAGGTATCCGAAGTCGAAATTCATCTCGATAACGAAGAATATTCCGATATTATGCGTAGGATCCGATTTGGCTGAGGGCTTCAGGACGGGAAAATTAACATCACGCCCCTCCGTGGAGGCCAGGTCGCTGAACATATAATTAAACCTTAGTCCGGATGTGACGCCAAAATTATCGGTACCAACGATGTAGCCACCGAAACCCAACGCCAGTCCAAGGTTGTTTTTGGCTATCAGCTGGTCGGGTTTAAGAGGAGAAACATAGTCGCCGCCAGTATCCTGATATTTTACTTTTGAATAGGTAGTCCACTGCGGTCCGATTTCAAAATAGGTACCGTTTCGGTTTGCACGGTACATCAGCAACAGATCGAGGCCGTTGAAGCTGAATTCGCGTTCGGCATCCCGGGTAGAGGACCAGCCTTCGGGGCGATAGGTATAACCCTGGGTCATATGCGACAGCATGAGGTCGAATGTAAGCTGGTGTTCCTGAATAAAATTAAAGCCGATTTTTCCACCGAAAGTATATCCGGGTTTAAACTTATGCACAATAACCTGGTCTTCAAAAATCTGGGAATTGTACATAAACGAAGTTCCGATTCCTCCTTTAAGACCGATATCGAACCAGGGCTGAGCATATGCGGAGGCGGCCGCGAGCATCAGAACAAACGTAAGAAGTAATGGTTTTTTCATTGGCTGGTGTTTTAACAAATCAAAGGTATAGAATATTCACAAATAAAACTTCACCTTAAATTTTGTTCAAAAATATAACGCAGAGCGGAATATTAAAAAGGCATAATAATTTTAATCGCGGCCGGGCTGTATCCCGGAATATTTCGGATATTTACCCCCGAAAACAAAGGGTTCTGCAGGCAGAATCTAATTGTGCGCAGGGTATGAAGGAAACTGAAAAACGTGCATTCCGTCAATGTGCCAGAGAAGCCGACAGGCTTGGACTTGTCAGGTGCAGCAGCGGCAACTTATCGGAGCGTGAGAAGGGCGACCGGATGCGAATTTCAGGCACCGGAGTGTGGCTTGGCCGGCTCAGGGGAAGCGATACAGCGGTGGTTGATCTTTCCGACGGATCCTTTGTTGAGGGTTGTGCGCCTTCGGGTGAGTTCCGTTTGCACCGGGAGGTTTACCGATGCAGACCGGATGTATCGGTAATTCTGCATTTTCAGAGTGAGGCTGCTACGGTTCTTGCCTGTTTGCCTGAGGTACCGGATTACAATGTAATCATTGAAGTTCCCGTATACCTGGGAGGAATCGGCCTTGTACCTTTTTTGCCGCCGGGTTCGGCTGAACTGGCTGTGGCGGTTGCCGGGGCAATGAAGTCGGCGGATGTGGTACAGATGAGGAATCACGGGCAGGTAGTTGCCGGCAGTTCGTTTGATGATGTGTTGCAGAAGGCGGTTTTCTTTGAATTTGCCTGCTCTGTTATTGTAAAAAGCAGCATGAAAGCCATCCCGCTTAAAGCGGAAACACTGGAAATGCTGTATGATTATAAGAAAAAAGTGCGATGGGTGGGATAATTTTTTACACCGAAGCGTACGATTACGGACAATCATCGGGTTATCTGACCGGATTTGGACAATATTTTAACCGGAAATTTGCTTAGGACAATTTTACTTTCTATTTTTATACACTAATTTCAAAACTCTTTTGGTATGAAAAAAGTTCTTATTGCTACCGACAAGCCATTTGCAAAAGTTGCAGTGGATGGAATCAGGAAGATTGTTGAAGATGCCGGTTATGAGCTCCTGCTTTTGGAGAAATACACCGATCACAACGATCTTGTAAAGGCTGTCGAAGATGTTGATGCTCTCATCATTCGTAGCGATATAGCTGATCGCAAGGTAATTGAAGCAGGTAAAAAACTCAGGATCATTGTAAGAGCCGGAGCCGGTTACGACAATATTGATTTGGCTGCAGCCACGGAGAACAAGGTAGTTGCCATGAACACCCCCGGACAAAACTCGAATGCGGTTGCCGAACTCGCTTTGGGTATGATGGTTTATATGGCCAGGAACCTGTTTAACGGAACTTCGGGCACTGAGCTGAGGGGTAAGACCCTGGGTATACATGCTTACGGAAATGTGGGCAGGTACGTTGCTCAGATAGCCAAAGGCTTTGGCATGAAAATCTGTGCTTTTGACCCTTATGTAGATGCTGAAACTATGAAAAGTGAAGGCGTTGAGCCTGTTGGATCGGTCGAAGAACTGTATTCAGAGTGTCAGTACGTTTCTCTTCATATTCCGGCCAACAGTCAGACAAAAAAATCCATTGGGTACGAATTACTCATGAAAATGCCCAAAAATGCCTGTCTGGTTAATACCGCCAGGAAAGAGGTAATTGACGAAGAAGGCCTACTGAAAGTATTTGCTGAACGTCCTGATTTCAGATATTTAAGTGATATTGAGCCAGAAATGAAAGCTGCTTTCGCAGAAAATTACACGGGAAGGTATTTCTTTACCCCGAAAAAAATGGGTGCGCAGACTTCTGAGGCAAACATTAATGCCGGATTAGCTGCAGCACGCCAGATTGTGAATTTCTTTGAAAACGGAATTACAACATTTCAGGTAAACAAATAAGACCTGAAGTAACCGAAATCAAAGATTTGATTTGCCACACAGGAAAGGACACTGAAATTTTTAAGTATATTAGCATATTGTAAGCGGTGCATTATTCAACTTTAAATTTTAGTGTCCTTGTGGCAAAAATGGGCTGGAAAATTATACAGCGGTTTCTTTCAATTGAAATAATTCAACCGGAAACCAGTCAACTATCCATTGCAGACGCTCAGGATCATATTCAGAACCAATTACACTAACCAATAAATCAACTCAAATGGATTCAGAACTCGAAAAAGCGGTAACATTCTTCAGATTTGAAGACCTGAGGATTTACCACAAGGCGCTTGACTACATTGAATGGCTGACATTACGGGGAAAGACATTCCCGAACGACAACCCGGCCGGAATCGGAACAAGATTTAATTTATCGGCACAGGCCATAGCTCTGAATATTTCTGAGGGTTCTGCGCGAAACAAAAGTCAGTTTATTTATTACCTGAAGATGGCAAAAAGTGCCGTGAGGGAATGTGTAGTTTTTACCACTCTTGCCGGTAAACTGGACTATCTTAGTGAAAAAGAGGTTGATGAGTCGCGGGGTCAGCTTATGGAGATGACCAAAATGATCGGCGCATTGATAGGATCTCTTCAGCGGGCGGCGGACATGAGCATGGAGGATACTGACTGAGTGTTTATTACCCTGCAGCTTTTTGCGAAACGGAAAGATAATTTTTTTCCTTAGGATTTAATTATAAATTTGTCACCCGGTAAGCCTTGGCACATCATACGTTTGTGATGGAGTCAGAGGCTTTTCCTTTTTGACGGTTACTGCCGCTGCCACGAAATTAATAACCACCTCATAAATCTATATTCTATGGCTGTATTAAAACCTTTTAAAGGCCTCAGGCCACCAAAGGAAATTGCCTTACAACTTGCTTCAAGGCCCTACGATGTTCTCAATTCAAGTGAAGCCAGGGTTGAAGCCGAAGGTAATCCCTATTCACTGCTTCACATCATCAAACCCGAAATAGACCTTCCGGTTGAAATCGACGAACACGATGAGCAGGTATACAATAAAGCCAGGGACAACTTTCATACTTTCAGAGAGAAAGGCTGGCTGGTGCAGGACAGTGAAGACTATTTGTACATTTATGCCCAGACTATGAACGGCAAAACCCAGTATGGTCTTGTAGGATGTGCCGGCGTTGAAGATTATCTTAACGGGATTATCAAAAAACACGAATTAACCCGTAAAGACAAGGAAGAAGACCGTATGAAGCACGTGCGGATCACCAATGCCAATATGGAACCCGTTTTTTTTACTTATCCGAACGTAAAGGAAATCGACAGCATTATTCACGGCATTGTAACAGGCAACGAACCGGAGTACGACTTCACTGCCGCTGATGGTTTCGGTCATCATTTCTGGGTTATCAGGGACAAACAAACCATTGATAAACTTGTGAAGCTGTTCGAAACCGTGCCTTACACCTATGTTGCCGACGGTCATCACCGGACTGCTGCAGCTGCTCTCGTTGGAAATGAAAAGAAAATGGCCAATCCGAACCACAGGGGTGATGAAGAATATAACTACTTCCTGGCGGTACATTTCCCTTCCGATCAGCTTACCATCATTGACTACAACCGGGTTGTCAAAGACCTGAACGGTCTGAGTCCGGAAGAATTCCTGGAAAAGCTGGGCGAAGTTTTCATAATTGAGGAAAAGGGTAGCGAAATCTATAAGCCTGAGTTCCTTCACAATTTCAGCATGTATCTTGGCGGCAAATGGTATTCATTGATAGCCCGGGAGGGTACATACAACGACCGCGATCCTATAGGGGTTCTGGATGTAACCGTTCTTTCGCAGCTGGTACTTGATAACATACTGGGCATAAACGATCTACGCACTTCGAAGCGCATTGATTTCGTAGGTGGGATCAGAGGTCTTGGAGAGCTGAGCCGGCGCGTTGACAGCGGTGAAATGGCCGCAGCTTTCGCGCTGTATCCTGTGTCGATGCAACAACTTATCGACATTGCCGATTCCGGTAATATCATGCCTCCTAAAACCACCTGGTTCGAACCTAAACTAAGGAGTGGTCTGGTAGTTCATTCGCTTGATTAATCAAAAAAATAAGGACAATGGATATTTACGAAAAAATACTGAAAGCCATGGCTGAGGCCGGCAAGCCTCTTAAAGGAGGCGAGATAGCAGAGTTGACCGGTATTGAAAAAAAAGAGGTTGATAATGCAATCAAGAAACTCAAAAAAGAGGAGAAAATAGTATCCCCTAAGGTTTGCTATTACGAACCTAAAAAGTAATATTGAGGAGGATCGCCTGAGACAGCGGTATCGGCTTCACAGGAGATAAACCGGTGTTGCTGATACCGCCGTTTTTTTTGGCTGAAACCATTTTAGTTTCAGAATCAGGATTGGTTAAGGTATTTCCCGAGAACCTCGATGAGGGTTCGGAAGCGTATGGGTTTATTGATGTAATCGCTGCATCCGGCCTCCCGGCTCAGCTCTTCATCACCCGGTCTTCCAAATGCCGTTTGGGCTATTACCGGCAAAGAGGGTTTATTTTCCCTGATTTTTCGGGTTGCTTCATATCCATCGGCAACGGGTAGAACGATATCCATGAGTACGATATCAACGGGCTGCCCGCTCAGGCAGATTTCAACGGCCTCCTCCCCTGCCCTTGCCCGCAATATGTTTATGCCTGTTCTTGAAAGAGCGGCCATTATGTAGTCATAATTGGAATCCACATCTTCCACCACCAACAGAGTTTTACCGCTCCAATCGGAAATTTTGCTTTTAACCGTTTTAGGCTGCCCTTTTTCCTGAATTTCGGGGACCGCTTCGCAAGGAATGTGGAAGCTGAATACAGAGCCTTCTCCCTGCCTGGAAACAACGTTTATATCGCCGCCGAGTAATTGTACAATATGACGTGAAATGGCCAGACCGAGACCTGTACCGCCCGGGTGCCTGGGCCCGTGTTTGGTATCCTGCCTGAACCGTTCGAAAACTACCTGAAGTCCTTCCGGAGAAATGCCGATACCGGTATCCTTAACCACAAATTTCACCTGCTTATCGTTGATGGAGTATCCAAACGTGATACTGCCCTCGTTGGTAAATTTTATAGCATTTCCGATCAGATTAACCAGAACCTGGCGGAGGCGGAGAGTATCGGTCATTATCATATCGCCCTGAGGCGAAGGGTTGTACTCTCGCGCAAGAACGATATGATCTTTACCCTTTTTCTTTAGTATTTCGGAGTGTACCTGAAAAATCTCCTCCATCAGATCGGTGAGGTTGCACGGTTCCATACTTACGGTAAGCTGTCCGGCTTCAATTTTCGCAATATCGATAATATCATCGATAAGATTGAGAAGGTTCTCACTTCCATGATTAATATGCTTGACAAACTCCGTTTTATCGGAAGCTGGGATATCTTCATCGGCCAGCAAGTTGGAAAAGCCGATAATTGAATTAAGAGGTGTACGGATTTCGTGGCTCATGTTCGCAAGGAACGCTGTTTTCAGGCGATCGCTTTCTTCGGCTTTTTCCTTGGCCTCAATGTATTTTTGCTGAATTTCTTCTCTTTCGGTGATGTCGCGGCTGATGGCGACAATTCCGACCGGTTCGCCGGCATTATCAAAATTAAGCACCTTGAGGGTATCCATAAGCCTTCTCCGGCCATCGGGAAAGGTAATCCACTCTTCCGATCTTATAGGTATCCGGTCGGAAAGAATCTTTTTATCGGCCCGGAGGTATGTTTCAGCCGTTTCGTAAGAATAAAAATCGGCATCGGTATGCCCAACCATATCCTGCTCTTCCAGTCCCAGGTAGTCGGCAAAAGCCTTATTGCAACCAACGAAACGGGATTCCATATCCTTAAAGAAGATGAGGTCGGGACTTGAGTCGATGAGTGAGCGGAGCAGTGAGCGTTCTTTTTCGAGTGATTTTCTGGCGATGTTGCGTTCATCCATCATCCGGTTGACCGATGTGGCCAGTTCACGGAATTCTGCAAAAATGAGATTCCCTGGATCAATTTCAACAGACTCGTCGTTGGCTTTACGAAAGTGATGCTTAAACAGGCTGAACCCCATGGCCAGGCGGCGTGAAATCCATCGCGAGACCAGCCAGATAAAAACAAGAACAACCAGCAAAGAGATTATAATGTGCAGCATAGCACGTTTTACCTGCTGCTGCATCTCCTTTCGGTTTATATTTATTAAATCCTGAATCTCATTTTCATAGAATCCGGCTCCAACAATCCATCCCCATTCCTTTAACGAACCCAGGTAGGAAATTTTTGTATCGCTGTCCTCAGAAACAAGACGTTTGAAGGTGTACTCAATAAAACCACTGCCTGTACTTCTGTAAACATTTACCTGTTTAAGGTATGTTCTGATTCGGTTAGAATCACCGCTTTCCAGGATATATTGAGGTGTAAGATGTTTTACTCCGTTGGTAATAAGAGCTTTGCCATCAATAGTATTCACAAAAAGATAACCTTCGTTGCCATACCTTACCCGTGAAAGATATTCCAGGATGTCGTTTTTCAAATCCTGTTCATAATCTTCAAGATAATCTTTGGAACCGAGATACCAGTTATACGGATGAAATTTGCGGATATATGTACTTTTTAGCAGGATCGAATCGGCGTCGTTATCGCCGGAAGGAACATAGTAATGCAGAAATCCCTGATCCATTTTTTTTATCAACTCAACTTCATTCCGCACAACATAATTACCATAGTCATCCTTATAATGGATACTTGAGGTATTTTCGCGGTGCTTGCTTCTGGGAAGCAAAACGGAAACACCACCTGTGGTATAGATGAAAATGTCGCCTCTGGCATTAGAAAACCGAATAGGCCGGAGGGCATCTTTAATCATTTTTTCTATCTCAGCAGAGCTTTTTTTGCCGTTATTTTCGATGTAGATATTATTGGCTATGTCCCAGGCTTCATCCACGCGCTGACGCAGGTTACTGTTCATACGTTCCTGGGACATGGAGCGGCTGTAATTAATAAAATCGAGGGCGCGGGTTACTTCATGGCGGGCCAGGTTTTTCTGATCATTCACAAACCGTTGCTTCATTTCTTCCGACTGAAGTCGGAAGCGGCGGGCTTCGAAAGAAGTCCAGTAATGCCCTATAAAAAGAATTGCAACCACAACGGCTGCCATAATTCCAAAGAAGAGCTGGTCGGCAATTCTATTGCCTTGAAATTTTTGAATAAGCTTTTTGTAGTATTTCAAGTCTGCAGTTTTTTTGATCACTTATTAATACGATTCCCTTGCAATGGTAATAGAGGAATCATTCAAAAACCTTTAAAAAAACTAAAAAAGCTGAATGACCACCGCATGGCGATGCCAAAAATAGCAGATAAAGCGGAATAATTTGATGCACCAACCCTTTTTCTAAAAGAAATCGGACATTTTCAGTCACTTATCGGAGCGTGTGAAAAAGAATACAGGTTTAGTATTGCATGTATTCTTCAAACAAAACCTGCAGATAAGACCTGCCTTCCCTTATGATGCTGTCGCTCATAGCAGGTGGGATTGAATTCTCATGGTAATGGCCAACTCTTGCATCGTAGACAAAATGTCCGGCAGGCCTTACCCAGCCCAGGCCTTCTTCAAACGAATACCAGGCAAATTCAGGAGAGGCTGGATTGAAAAGGTCGCGGCTCCAGTGGAATGCATCTGCATTTATATTAAGTTGACAGAGAATGGTCTTGGCGAGATCGGACTGATTTGAGAGCCTGCTGACTTTTGTGCCGCGAAATTCATCCCGGATTACGTTGCCGTAAAAAAGCATTGGAATGCGGTGATAATTCGGGGTAGTGAAAGCCCAGTTGCGGTAGCTGTTGTGGCTGTGATCGGCTACAAGAATAAAAAGGGTATTATCGAACCATGGCTGGGTTTCGGCTTCCTTAATAAAGTTGCCCACGGAACGGTCGGTATAATAGGCCGAATTAATGTATTGCCGTTCGTTGTCGCCCCATTTAAGCACCTCTTCCATTGGTTGGTCGTACGGTGAGTGAGAACTCAGGGTAAAAAGCGCAGAGAAGAACGGCTGAGATTCGGTCTTCAGATCCCGGAGCTGCCGGTTAAGAACAAATTCATCGTGCGCTCCCAGCTTTCCTTTAATTACATCGTTTCCGAAATCGGCTCCTTCCACAACACGCTTAAATCCATTATAGAGGATAAACCCTTTAATATTACCATAAATCAGCTGACCTCCGAAGTAAAAGGAAGTGTTGTAGCCCTGCTCGATCAACCGGCGTGTTATGGTTGGAAGTCCGGTAAACTTATCGGGTTGAACGGTAATAGAAGAGATTGGGTGAGCCGGGAATCCGCCAAAAATACTCCCCATTGCCTGCTCACTTCTGGGGCCGGTAGCCCAGAGGTTGGTAAACAGAATACCTTTTTCTTCCAGTTTTCTGAATTCGGGAGTAATGCCCGGTTCACCACCCAGGGATTCAATCAGGTCGGCCGACCAGCTTTCAAGGATAAGCAGAACGATGTTCGGGCGATCGGTTGTGAGAATGCTAACGGTGGAATCCGTTGGGGTTTTAAACAGATTTTTTACCGTTTCGCGGGCTTCCTCCATGTCGTAGGATACGTATGGATTTTTACCAAGATTGCGGTAATTTTCAATCAGGTTGATGGACAGATTGAATCCTGAATTTACAGCTGCAATGTTGAGAATACCTTTATTGCTGTAATATGAGGCGCTTTGATTTATAGGAATCTGCTGTACCCCTCCCCTGGCACCCACAACAAGAAGTACAGGAATTGTCAGGGCGAAGACAATGGAAAAAAAAACGTTTCGGGCAGGATGGGCATGATTCACATAAAACCATTGCCGGTAGGCTTTATATCCCGCCAAGGTCAGCAGCAAAAAGACAACCGTTAACGTAAAAAATAAAGAAGTGGAAATGGTATCGTAAACTTCTGTCGGGTTACTTAAATAAGAAAACGCCTTAACGGGAAGCTTGGTTTTCCACTCGGGATAAATTCCCAGTTCAACGCTGATGAGGAGGCTGAATAACAGGATGGCCAGAAAATAATAAACTTTATGTATGCGGTTGAGCCATTCCGGGGCATAAAAGGACTGGACAAGAAGCAAAAAGAAGGGGAAAAGCAGAAAGTAACATGCCGTGGCAAAATCGAGCTGAAGGGCATGATAATAACCGGCCATTACTTCGAAAAAACTTATGCCCTCAACTCTAAGAAGCTGAAAGTTAAACAGAAAGAAAACCGTACGCGTAAAAGCGAAGAACAACAGCCAGAAAATTAGTTGTTTAAGCAGGGACAATAATATCTGTTTCATAACAGCCCTTAAAATGGAATACAAACTTAACTAAAGTTTGGATTCGGTAGTATTTTGCCAGTCCTATGATTTACAGATAAAAACCCGAAAATGTCGATGGTATTCATCTAGGTGTTTAAAAGTTTGAAGGGCGACACTGCCCAGAAAACGTAATCATGTACACTCTGCTATACCACCACAAGCTTCTCATAAGTGAAAAGTATTGGGTTACCAAAAATTGCATCCGGTATTTTACGGCTATTGTTCTATTTTTGCCGTAATAATTAAATATGCAAGGAATGAGGGCTGTGATAAAAAGCATGGCAACACGGCCGTGGGTCGTTTTCGGTGCAATTGCTTTGCTGATTCCATTTGCTTACCTGCTGAATCTCGGGTTGATGCCTCTGATATCGGATGAGCCGACGCGGGCAGTGGTTACGCTCGAGATGCTGTTATCGGGCAATTATATCAATCCAACCATAAACGGAGAATTTTATTATAACAAACCACCCCTTTTCAACTGGCTGCTGGCAGGGTTGATATGGCTGACCGGGAGTGAATCGGAGTTGGTTTTCCGCACGCCGACCATTGTTTCGCTCCTTTTGCTGAGTCTGGCGATTTATTGTTTTTCGCGCAAGCATCTCGGCAATCCGCATGCGCTGCTTGCTGCACTCATGATGATTTCCTCGGCCCGCATACTTTTCTGGGATTCGTTTCAGGGATTAATTGACATCACCTATTCGTTGGTTACGTTCCTCTCGTTTGCCGCGATTTGGAAATTTTCAAACCGGGGACGCTGGTTTCTTATGTTTACGATATCCTACCTGCTGGCCGCTGCCGGATTTCTGATGAAAGGAATTCCGTCTCTAGCATTTCAGGGTATCAGCCTGGTGGTTTGGCTTTTATGGGACAGGAAATTCCGCAAACTGTTTACCTGGCAGCATCTGGCGGGGATTATGGCATTTGCCCTGGCATTGGGTATTTATTATACTGCCTATCTAAAAACCAATACACTGGATGAGGTATTCCTAACCCTTTTCGATCAGTCGAACCGCTTAAGCGACAAAGAGGGAACGTTTTTAAGCTGGGTTAAACATCTAGCTGCATTCCCCTTTGAGATGGTATATGAATTTGCCCCATGGACGCTTCTGGTGGTGTTCCTGTTTATTAAAGACGTAAGAAAAAATATCCTGCAGGAGCGTTTTATGGTTTTCAATCTGGTGATCTTCAGCTCAAATATAATTATATACTGGGTTTCCGCCGATATGAGACCGCGCTATCTGTTCATGCTGTTTCCATTGGTCTTTATCGTTCTGGCAAGAGCCGCACAACTGACCTATGAGCTTAAACACAAGCTGAGAACCCTGGTGGTATACGTTTTACAGGCAATGGCATTCCTTGCAGCTCTTTCACCTGCATATTACCTAATTTGGGACGAAACGGCAGGATTACCAGGGGTTTGGATTGTGATACCTTTACTGATTATGGCGGCAGCATACGGATACTTTGTATGGTTAAGGGGCGGTAGTCTTCGCTGGGCCGGTATTGTAATTATTCTACTGGCGGTCCGTATAAGTTTTAACGCCTGTAATTTACCTGCCCGCTACAATTCATACCCGGATGCTTCTTACCGTGAGGGTGAAATTAAGGCAGGAAGACTTGCGGGTGATTGTAAAATCCTGGTGCTTGGCGACACTCCGTTTAACCACGATGCATCGTTTTATATTGCCAGGGAATCGCGCCAGATTATAACAAGGACAACTGAGGTCCTTAATTCGAATGCCTGTTATATCGCAGATGATAAAAATCTGGCTAATTTTGCAGACCGGCTTGATGATTATGAAATCATCCATACCTTTACCATCAAGCTTAATGAAACCCGACTCTTCCTGCTAAAAAAATCCGTATGAGTGATCCGAAGCTTTCCATTATAATTTGCGTTTATAACGAAGAACCCAACATCCGGCCGCTGAACAAGTGGATCAACGAGTCGATACACGATATTGACTACGAGATTATATATGTTGATGATGGCTCAACCGACGGTACGCGTAAGGAGATTCTTGCATTGAACGATCCACGGGTGGTACTGGTTGAATTCCGGAAAAATTTTGGTCAGAGTGCAGCCTTGTATGCCGGCATTGAACAGGCCCGCGGCGAATATCTTGTTACCATGGACGGTGACCTGCAGAACGATCCTTCGGATGTGCCCATCATGCTTGGCATAGCGGAAGAAGGTGGCTGGGATCTGGTGGCAGGCGTCCGAAAAAACCGTCAGGACGGGATGTTTCTGAGGAAAATTCCAAGCAAGATTGCCAATTCCATCATACGCAACAGCACCGGGGTGCACATTAAAGATTACGGATGTACGCTCAAGGTATTCAAGAGCGACCTGGCCAAAAATTTAGGTCTTTACGGGGAGCTTCACCGTTTTATACCGGTTCTTGCAAGTCTGGAAGGCGCAACCATCACCCAGGTAGACGTGAAGCACCATGCCCGGGAATTCGGAAAATCGAAATACGGGATAAACCGAACGTTTAAAGTGGTCAGTGACCTCATGCTGATGCTGTTTTTCAAAAAGTATATGAGCAAGCCCATGCATTTATTCGGAGGAATGGGGTTGTTGTTTCTGATAGCCGGAGCAATCATCAACACTTATTTTCTGGTAGAAAAAATAATGGGGCACGACATCTGGGGCAAGCCAATGCTATTGCTTGGCATATTACTGCTTGTGGCCGGAATACAGCTTATTACCGTAGGAATCATGGCCGAACTGCTTATGCGTACTTACTATGAGTCGCAGCAAAAGCGGCCCTATAAAATCAGGAAAGTACACACATTTAATGCCTGAGATGCCCCGCCTGCTCAAAGCATTTTTAAAAATTGTACTGTCGGCAGCTGCCCTGTGGTATGTCTTCACAAAGATAGACGTCAGCGAGGTTGCATCCATTTTCAGCCGGGTTAATTATGGCTGGCTTTTGATGGCAACCCTGATGTTTATACTTTCGAAAATCTTTTCATCTTACCGTCTGAACGTTTTTTTTCTGAATATCGGTTCGGGTCTGACGGAAAAAAGCAATCTGAGGCTGTATCTGTTAGGAATGTATTATAACCTGTTTTTACCGGGCGGCATCGGAGGCGACGGGTATAAAATTTACCTTCTTAACAAGAATTTTGGAGTCAAGGCCAAAAAACTCTTCTGGGCGGTGTTGCTCGACCGGGTTAACGGAGTACTGGCATTGTTTGTGCTGGCTATGCTGATGGTGCCGTTTATTCCCGTACCAGCCGTTTATAAAAAACTTGCCATTGCAGCTATACCCTTGTCGGTAGCTGCCTATTACCTTATCATACGATGGTTTTTCAGGGACTTTTATCAAGGTACCAATAAAACAAATTTGTATTCACTTGCCGTTCAGCTTGCGCAACTGGTTTCGGCGTGGTTCATATTGTATGCGAATCACAATCAGGAACAGACGATATCATACCTTTTCCTGTTTCTGATTTCTTCGATCGTTGCCACGCTGCCAATAACCATAGGAGGTATAGGATCGCGGGAAATTACATTTCTTTTCGGTGCACAGGTAATGCAGCTCGACATCCATCAGTCCATTGCCCTTAGTCTGCTGTTTTACATCGTCACGGTTGTGGTTTCTCTGGCTGGAATTTATTTCAGTCTTCATGAAAAAGCGCTTAACATAAGTCTTGCAGGCAAGGCATTAAACGAAGAAAGCGAACAGAAATGAAACATGCATTTATCACCGGTGTTGCCGGATTTATTGGGTCTAACCTGGCGCGCACCATGCTGGAGCAGGGATATACTGTTTCGGGTATTGACAATTTTGATACGTTTTATGATCCGCAGATAAAGCGAAAAGCAGCAGAAGATTTGGCTAAAAACAGCGCTTTTACACTTTACGAGGGCGACATCCGCTCACGGGAAACCCTGGATAGTATTTTTAAAGTCTCCAGGCCCGACCTCGTTATTCATCTGGCTGCCCGTGCCGGAGTGCGCCCGAGCATTGAGCAGCCTGAGCTGTACTACGATGTTAACGTAACGGGGACGCTGGTGTTGCTTGAAGCCATGCGGTCAGCAGGGATCATGGACATGCTTTTTGCATCCTCCTCGTCGGTTTATGGCAACAACAATAAAGTACCGTTCAGCGAGAGCGATCCGGTGGACAATCCTATATCTCCGTATGCGGCTACGAAAAAAGCCGGAGAATTGCTTTGCTATACGTACCATCATTTATACGACTTCAACATCTTCTGTCTGCGTTTTTTCACGGTTTACGGACCCGGACAGCGTCCGGAAATGGCCATTCAGCAGTTCGGCCGGAAAATCAAGGAAGGAACTCCCATCACTTTGTTCGGAGACGGAACCTCACGAAGGGATTATACGTTTGTGAGCGACATAACGGCAGGCATTCTTGCCTGCGCAAATAATTTAAAAGGGTACGAAATATTTAACCTGGGTAACAGCGACACCATTTCGCTTATCGACCTGGTTCGAGGGATAGAGGAAACGCTTGGCAAAAAAGCAATTGTTGAATGGAAACCCATGCAGCCAGGCGACGTTGAGATCACTTATGCGGACATCAGTAAGGCAAAAAAAATGCTGGGTTACCGACCCGACTTTCCTGTAAAAAAAGGACTAAAACATATGTTTGAAACCCAGGGGGATGTGCTGATGCGGTGAAAAATGAAGCGATTTAAGTCAGACTTTGCAAACCTTCTATTCCTATGTGTCCGACAGCTCAGGAAACACCGGTCAGCTTATATGGCTGGTGGCCATCTCCCGGACTAATTCCAGACCTTTGGGAAAATGCTCCTCAAAATAAGGCGCATCGTCGGGTGAAAGGTCGATATCAACCGTAAGGAGTACTGAGTTTCCGGATTCTTCCAGGGTGTACCCTTCCCTGGCTCCCGTCCATTTTTCAGAATTGTCGTCCACCGGCTCCTCATTCAGCTCCGATACGTTGCCAATATGCTGAAAAACAATCTGCTGATGCAACTTATAAACAACCACATTGCTGTACATTCCATTTCCTTTCGGGGTCAGGAAGCGGACTCTCCCACCCTGCTTCAGTTCGCCTTCCAGATACGATCCCTCACAGAAGACAGAGGTCCATTTACGATAGGATTGATCATCGAACAGGGCATTCCAGACGTTCACAGCAGTTGATCGGATGTGTATCCGGAAGGAGTGCTTCCGCAACCCGCAGATATAATTCTTAAGCATCAGCAGCAATTCGTTCCAGCCGGCCAGGTAGCTTTCGGTCGAAAACATGGAACCTCCATCCTTAAAATTCTCTGTACCTTCATGAATCAGTATAAGATTAGTGGTATCCCCTACGCTTTCGAGTAACCAGGTAACCAGACTCTCGCCCTTGCTGTGGGATGGATGGGTCCATGTATGCGAAAACTTTTGCATAGGTATGATTTCCAGAATTTTGCATCGGTGATGAAACTGCCTTGCATTTCCCGGCTCATAAAAATTAAACACGGCTCCGGTTTCAGGCACAAAATCCTGGATATCGAAATACCAATCCTTCATCTGCGATTTATCGGTAATGGCATCCCAAACCCGGGAGACCGGAGCTTTTATAGCAATACTGACCTTTATCATGAATAAATTCGGTTCGTTTTTTTGTCCTTGATTCATTTCTGGATTCGGAATACAAATCCACGTGAAAATAACATAAGCTTCAATATTTAATCGCCTATTCCTGGTTTTCCAGAATGGTTTTCAGATTAGCCAATCCCTCATCGAAATCGCTGCTCATATCCATAAAGAGTCCGAAAAGATTCCAGGGGTAAGGTGTTTTCCCTTTAACGCCCCAGATGACGGATGTTTTGCTCTCACCGGCATCCCTCAGCTCGAAAAAACCAGTAGCCGGTTCCCCGAAACCAAAATCGAGGCTTGTTTCAACCAGCTCATTTTCAACGATACGGATAATTTCCTGCGAACCATTTCCGGAAACTTTGCTTTCCCATCTGTATACGAAACCGGGTGTTCCATCCAATCCGGCGGAGGTGGTTTTCATTTCCGGGTCGGCAAGTTGCCACACGCCGAAATTATCCTGGTTTTTCACAAAACGGACGTATTCGAATACCTCCTGCCGGGGTTTATTGATCACGATTTCGCTTGAAGCGCTGAAATCCTTAGAAATGAACAGGGCGGCAATCAGTGGGATGGCAATAATAACTGCAAGAGCAATCAGGATTTTTACAAGGATTTTCATAATGAAGAATTTAAGGTTCAACGATTAGTACGATTTCCCGCTGTTGCGGTTTCTTTAAATTCCGGTTACAGAATGTTGTGATATTAAAAAGGTGTTTATGGCTAAAAACAGCACTCCTTTAACAAATACAAATGTAACCGATTCGAAGGAAACTACTTCTGTGGCCAGAAAAAATGGAGATTGCTCTGCGATACAAAAAACGGTAATCCTTGTCCCGGCTGGCGCATCAGAAGTTGTAAATCAATAATACTAAGCTTAATCAGAAATAATCTTTTTAAAGTACCAGGTACTCACAATCGTTTTTAAGAGCTTCGGAGCAATACAGGCACCGCAACCACAGCGGGCGAAAGTTAAAGAGGGTTCGCACTGGCAAAATGGCAAAGCAAAAGCAAACAATCCGAATGCCTGAACAATGACACTTGATAACAAAAAGTTATTAGTTTGCCAGACAACTCTTAAGCGTTTTTGTTCTCAGGGTAATATCATCGGTAATACCATGTACTGAGATGGTTGCACCAGCGATTGCGTCTACGTTTTTACCGACAATCAGCTTACTGGTTCCATCGAAGTCCACGAACTGCTTCAGCCATTTTCTGACAGTAATTTCGTGTCCGTGCGTAGCTTCGTAGTTATAAACCTGTACTGAAAGAACGCTTGCATCCGAATCGTATAAAATAAAGTAATCAAAGAATTCAGAAGCAGATTCACTGCCCTTGTCGTTTCGGATGGAGCATCCTTCAGCCCTGCAAGTCAGAACTCTGCCGATGTATGCATATTTTGCCGGCAGCGAATTTTCAATTATATAGTATATCCCTCCGGGAAATGGATTCTGACTACCATTAAGGATATCCAGTTTTGAGAACTGCGGCTCTTTCTTATTACTAATGCGCTCAATTTCACGCAACAACTGCTTTGGAGCATAATTGGTCTGATTAAGCCCCAAAGCAAGAGTCGCGGTTAAAACCAAAACAAAAACTGCTTTCATACGCATCGTTAAAACATAATACCAAATCCGGCATTAAATACCTTGCTGAACTCTGTATCGGCTTCGGATTTTAAAAACTGGAGATCGGCTTTAAGAACGGCACCTTTCGTTAATGCATAGGTTAAACCAGTGGTAATTATGACATTATCATACTTTTTATTAGCTACGGTCAGTCCGTCAACCGAATGGTGCGTATTATAGGCTTCATACCTGACAAAAGGCATGAGCTCCGATTTAACTCCGGGTAACGTTCTGAAAACATTATACCCTATTTCTGCATAATACCCCTGCAATGCACTTCCCAGATCGTTCAGCATTCCGTTTTTAGTGGTAAAACGGTTATACTGTACCGTATTGCTGATTGAAATCTGATAAAACTGCCCGGTTAACCTTATGCCTTTGAAGGTATACCGGGCATCCAGTCCGAGCATAGCAATACCAACCACGGAAGAATCGGCCTGTTGCACGAGGGCTGTATTGGATTTGTCGAGGTTTGTATACAGCCGGCTTTGCGATTTTCCGGCATAGCCTGAAATTCCGATATTCAGATTTTTCGCACCGTAAAACTCAACTTTACCGGTGTATGAAGGAGATGTAATGTAAGCTTTTGAGCCTTTCTGCCTTCCTTCGCGCAGGGTCTTGCTGCCTGAGAACACGCCTCCGGCGGCATCGTACCCGTTGAGACCATTTACAACGTACAACTGGTATTTTGACTTTAGCTGAAGGATATTTCCGGAGATTCCGGCGCCAATCTCTCTCCAGGTAGAGGGTGCAATTTTATTATCAATTACAGGTCGTTCAACGCCGTTAAACGTTACCGGCTCATGGTATTCATTGATAATTCCCATGGGGATCAGCAATATCCCTGCCCTTAGATTAATGTATTTATTAATTTTTTGTTGCAGGAACATCTGTTCAACCCAAACCTCCTTAGCGTATTCAAATTCAATTTCGGAAACAAATTGGGTTTTGGAAGAAAAATTATACCCAAGAAACATAACCAGGCGGTGGGCATCCAGCGTTCCCGGATTAAACCGGCCGGAATTCAGTGGTTGATTGTAATGCACTTCGCCGTATCCTCCGATCGCAAGACCGGTGTTTTCTTCGAGCATTAATTCCGCAGTGTTTTTGTACTGCGTCTGCTCGCTGTCGTTAACTTGTCCGAACAATACCTGTGTTCCCAGAAAAAGGGATATTAAAAAGAGAATCTTCATATACATCGTTTTAAATTTAACTCTGCAAAACTAGACACTCATAAACAGGCATACAATCATCAATTATGGGGATAATGAACTACCCCGCTCACCTATAATGAGGATACTGCAGTATGTTCATGTTTGGAACAGAGGCACCTTTCTTACTGACAAAAAATTGTTAATCAGCATAATGAGATATTCCTATCCCGAAAAAATGCGAATAAAAAAAGCCGGAATTGCTTCCGGCTTTAAACACACATCAGGATCCATTATCCTAACGAAGAAAATCGATGATAGCCTTATTTACCTCCTGAGCTTTTTCAAACATCACGAAATGGCCGGCTTTATCAACCATAACCAGTTGACTTCCGGGAATCGAACGATGACCTATACGGGCAATTTTTTCGGTTTTCCCTGGATTAAGAAACCGGTTAGGTATAAGGTTATCGTATTTCCCGAAGAGAATCAGGGTTGGTTGTTTAATTTCGGGTAAAAGTCGGATTACGGGTTCATCCACCATGCCGTTGACCGATTGCACTACTGCGTGACAATAATGATCGAAATCGTCTGCACTGCGCAGAATCAGACGGTCGGTAATCATAAATTCCGCATCTGCCGGCATATTGTAGAAATTTACCGCCAGATTTGTCTGAATATCCTCGGCGGTAGTTTTCTTTACCCCGTCGAAGGTCATCACATTTCTGAACCATTGTTTCTGACCTTCAGAAAAACTTTCAAATCCGGCCGGGGCTACCAGAACCAGCTTTTTAATCCGATCCGGATAATTGAGTGCGGCAACCATCGATATCTGACCGCCCATGGAATGACCGGCAAGCACGACATTTTCCAGACCAAGCGTTTCGATAAATTCATTTACAACGGAAGCATAGTAGCTCATTTTCCCGCTGTGAGGTTGTTTCGATGATTTTCCGTAACCCGGAAGATCGATTGCAATGCAGCGGCAGAAAGACCTGAGTCCTTCGATGTTCTTTTTCCATGCCGGCAGATAGCTTCCCAGACCGTGAATAAAAATAACGGTATAATCTCCCGTGCCTTCATCCACATATGCGATTTCGTGTCCGGAAGGAAGACTGACCTTTTTCACTACAAAGGGGTACTCAAGTTCATTCATCGTTTGAATGTTTTTGAGGTTGAACGGCTGCAAAAAATTTCTCCCATCCTGGGCCGGGGTTATAAAAGGGAGGCACAGGAAGATAACAGCCAGAAGGGGGTGAAATATATTTGTTTTCATAGTGACACTTTTTCCGTTTTTTCAGATAAGAACTTCGGTTAGAACATGAGCCATTTAAAGACCACAAAGGCTGTAAACGGATTAAAAGGTCGTACTCCGGCAGGAAAGTTTCCGTTGATCGGTGAGCCGTAGGAGTCGTCGCTGCTTTCATAAAAATCGCCCAGCCACATATAGGCTCCGTGGGCTTCAATGCTCATGTAGGTTCCTAAATTGTAAATGAGTGCGGCATTGGCTTCCGTTCCGATATGATAACCTCCGAGCAATGGTTTAGCGTTGCTGAAAGCCAGGGCTGAACCGGCTTTTGCAATCAGGCGGTGCGGTATGATTGCCCTGGAGGCAACAAGAGTACCTCCTGCGAGACCATAGCCCATGTTGGAAATATCGGCAACGGCCGGCGTATAGCGGTTGACCACGTTTCCGTGCGGAAACAGAATATATGCTCCGCTGCTGACAAAAATGGCACCCGGTGAACCCCAGGTATTGGCGGTAATGACTCCTGTATACTTCTGATCGGCAATTCCGTCTTTATCGCCGGTAGTATAGATCAGATCGAGTTTTACATTATCGTCGGTTGTTTGTCCATATCGGTAAACCGCTTTAAGATTGGCGCCTAAACCGGATATATCGGCGCCTTTACCCCATACTCCATCCTTTTTAACATCGGCAGAGCCAAGGTTGTAATTGAAGAATCCCGTCAGATGAAAACGATCCATAAAATAGTCCTGGTTGCGGCTGAAAAAAGCTCCAAGCCAGAATATATCGGCTTTGTAGGGATTGGTCCCAAAACGGAACTGAAAAGTTCCGTTGTACTGGGCGAGTAGGCTGTTTAGTCCCTGACCAAGTATGGAGACTCCGCCTTTCCCTTCGGAGTGGTCGCGCACGTAGTTTGCCGACAGACCGACTTTCCAAAGGCGGCTTATCTGTTTCTCGCCCATCAGTTCGAACATATTGGCGTCGTCGTCGAACTGAATATCGTTTTCGTACATTTTGTAAAATCCGGCTTTCCAGCGGGAGTAGTCTTTATCGCGGCGAATGGTAACGCCTACGGCGTCGGTACCCCAGTAAGAGAGGCGGTAGGCTGTGGTCATCAATTTGTCGGCCAGGGTGCGGTAGGGATTGTACGGAGTGTCGTACATGCGCATCAGTCCAAGATTGATGGCATATCCTTTCCAGGGCAATAGTTCAAGCTCAATGTTTTGTGTCTGAATGTTTACCTGGTCTGAAGAGATTGCACCGCCCACATTTCCGCCTGTGCCGTAAGAAGCATCTCCCCAAGTCCAGTCAATTTCAAAGGATGCCCTGAGGATAGCTTTTCCGTCGAACAGATTCGGCTGATAGATAAAAAATGGCAGGATTCGCTGCTCAACGTAATACGTTTGGTTGGTGTCGGAAGTGGTACTGGTGTTCCGGCCGAAAAGCCGGCCGACTACCTGCCCTTTGAGAAATTCGCTGGTGGGATAGTAGTTGGATGTAACGCCCTGATTAATATAGAACGCCATGAACTGAAATTCCCTATTCGCTTTTTTCGGTACCGATGCTTTCTGGTAGTCGAGCAGCGTAGTTTGGCCGGCAGCCTGGAATGCAATGGCAAGGATGAAAATCAGGGATATTGATCGGTAATGTTTTTTCATAGCAGGCTGTATAATTGTTTACAGGTATGATTAAGAAAAAGGCCCGGCCCTCCGAAGGGTTCCGGCGGGACCGGGCCCGGTTACACAGGCTACAGGCAAGTAACTACCTGACCTTTACGTAGGTTTGAACATTCATTACACCGTAGGCTCCTGCGCTTGTACTTCCGAAACCTGCTGAAGCTGTAGGAGGCGTAACTCCTACAATTACGGGCTCGGTCTGAGCGATTTCATATTTCATTGTCAGAGGATTTCCGGCGATTACCTGGAAAATACCAACGCTGACCAGAGAAGTGGGGGTTGACTGATTTACAGTAATGTCCCAGATGCCGGGTACAGACGTACGCTGTTGGGTAAAGGTACCCGATAGGGTTGTTTTTGATCCGTCGGGTGTAAACGACTCAACCAAATAGCTGTTATCGGCTCTAAAGTATGCATATATGGAATCTATGCCGGCATAAATGAGCAGCGGAGCAACATTTACGCCGGATGACTGCCATTTGCCGATGATTCCGATATCGTTAAGGTTTGCCGTTTTAGCTACGGTAATTTCCATTGCAGCTCCCTTTTCGCTATAGATAGAAGTGGCGGAAGCCGGAGCAACGGTAATAACTTCGTTACCATCAGCAATACCATCGATAACCAGACCAAATATCACCTGATTGGTTCCTGCGGTATGAGCAACGGTAAAGTCAGCCAGTGTAGCCGTTCCGCCGCTAAGCGTAAGACTGAAATCGGATTTTTCGAGGTTGCCGGTTTTTGTTTCTGTAGCAAAAACGGGCATATCGAATGCGAGGGTTGCAGATTCGTTATCGCCTTCTATGCTGAATGCGGCGATTCCGGGAGCATCTCCCTTGTCATCTTCCTTATCGCATGAGGTAAGGGTAAATGCGCTCAGGCTGATGCCGAGCAGGAGTGCAAGCATTTTTAAACTTGTTTTTTTCATTTTAGTTGATTTTTTGGTTGGTTTGATAATGGATTTAATTGTGTTTATTGATTTTGCAATGAAATCTGTTTCAGGCGTTGCCGGTCAATTTTTCCGGCATCGTTTTTCGGGAGTTCATCCAGAAAACGAACGTATTTTGGAATCTTATATTTCGCAAGGCGGCCTTCGCAATACAAAATTACATCTTCGGGCGTCAGCGAGCTGTTTTTCTCCGGGACAACAAACGCCATTCCCGTTTCGCCCCATTTGGGATCGGGTACGCCAATTATTGCTACGGCATCAATACCGGGATGTGAGCGCAGGAGAAATTCCACTTCGGCAGGGTACACGTTTTCTGCACCTGAAATGTACATATTTTTTATCCTGTCAACCACAAAAAGAAAGCCTTCCTCATCGCAGCGCATAATATCACCGGTATGAAACCAACCGTCGCGGATGGTTGCAGACGTTGCTTCCGGATTACGCCAATAGCCGGGCGTAACGGTCGGACCGCTCAGTATAAGTTCACCCGCCTCACCCGGCTTCACTTCCTCATCTTTATCGTTTACGAGCCGGAAACGGTAGTAGAAATTTGGTTTCCCGATCGATCCTGCCTTCCGGATGGCATCCTGGTGATTCAGGGATGTAACATTCGGGCCTACTTCGGTAAGTCCGTAACCCTGGCGAATGGGAATTCCCTTTGAATGATACCGTTGGATTAGCGGAACGGGCATGGCCTCACCACCAACGACAAAGTAGCGGATCTTGCTGAGGTCCAGCTCATCGAAAAGCGGGGATTCTGCCATCATTTTAAGCATGGTAGGTACTGCCCAGAATATGGTTAATTCATAGTCAACCAATGCCCGCAGAACACTGTCAGCATCAAAATTCCGCATCAGCAGGGTATAAGCTCCGTGGTGAAGAAAAGGGCTAAGTAATACATTCCAGCTTCCTGTATGAAAAGGAGGCGCCATGTTAATGGAACGATCGGCCGAAGTAAGGTCGAGACGAAGCTGTGTATTGATGCTGTTCCAGAACATCATACCGTGTGTATAAACCGATCCTTTTGGGAAAGCCGTTGTTCCGCTTGTGTATATGATAAGGGCAGCATCATCCTGAAATACAGACATTTCTGTAAACCGGCTTAAACTGCCGGAAGCTTCATATTTCTTAACCGAATCAAAAAACGAAACAATATCCTGTTGCCAGCCAATACCAGCTGCAGCTGAAGAATCCTTCAGTTTGGAACGAAACTTTTCTTCCGTCAGGAGCATGGAAGGCTGGCTGTCGGAAATCAGGTAGTCGATTTCACGGGAAGTAAGCCGGTAGTTGAGCGGAACGAGAATTATCCCGGTTTTCTGAGCTGCCGACAGCAGAATGAGATATTCCAGGCAATTTTCAGCAAGTATGGCAATGCGGTCTCCTTTAACAAGCCCGGTTTCACGGGACAAATAGGCTGCAGCCAGGCTTCCAGCCCGGTTTAGTTCTCTGTATGTCAGCGTACGGTCCGTTTCGAACTCGCCTGCCGCAATTTTATCCGGTGAATATTCTGCCCAGCGGGCACTCCAGTCAACAGTAATCATACGATTTTAACTTTAGTATCTTTTCCTCTATCGAACAGCAGCATCAGCAGCACAACCAGCGTAGAGACAACTACTGCCGAAGATGCGGCTATAGCCGGATTTCGTACCGGCCCTTCCAGGTATTTGGTGAAAAAACCAAACGACAAATCGTAATTCGTAACCAGGTATGGCAGAAAGTAATATACCGAAAAATGAACGGTAAAAGCTATAAGGGTTCCCATAAAAGCGAGTGAAGACTTCATACTTTGGTGAAAGATCCCGAATATTACCGGCACAAATGCAGCTGCAAAATAAGCATAAACGCCATTTTGCGCGAAAATGCCGACGCTTAGCTTCGGGCTGACAATCTGCTTCCACGACAATACTATGGTTGCTACCGCCATCAGTGCGATTACCGTTTTGTTCAGGCTTATCATTGCGCGGTCAGACCGCAGCTTATTGCCGGTCAGAGGTTTGATGATATCGGAAGTGATGGTGGTGGAAACCGATTGTATAAGTCCTTCCAGCGTAGAAATTCCGGCTGAAAGCAAGCCGAGTACAACTACCAGTCCAACCACAACCGATACAATGCCATTTGAAAATACGTGCGTTACATACGCCGGAATGATGGCATCGTTGGCAAGAGGCGAACCATTCGCCGTAAGGTCGGTGAAGGTAAGACGTGCATACAATCCGGCAATCACAACCAGGAAGAAAAGCAGTTCTACTGCAATGGCGATTACCAGGAACTTATTTACATCGCTTTCACGCTTGAGCAAAAGAGATTTCGTAATGATATGAGGCTGAACCACAATGGCGATCCCTACAACGATTTGAGCAAAAATAATTTCATAATAATCACGAAAAAGCGGGCTTTTGGGGTTTACAGGCTCCGCAAGTGCGGGATCGATACCTGCCAACTGCCGGAGCATCTCCCCTATTCCCTGACTTAAAAAGTTGTATCCGGATGTGAGCATTATAACAGCAACCAGTATCATAATTCCAGCCTGAATAGTATTGGTGTATACCATGCTGTTGGCTCCGCCGAACATCATATATCCGAAGATAAACACCACGGTTGCGATCATTATTATAATGGGATCTGCATTCAGGGCTTTCGACAGTACCTGGGTGATGGCAACGGTGATGAGTACAATAAAGGTAAGAAGCAGCAGAGCCAGAAATCCCATAAAAAGGGCATAATTACGACTCTTGTAGCGGTCGCCTATCCATTGGGCCAGGGTAAGGGCTTTTACGGATTGCCCGTACTTTCTAAAGCTTTTGGTCAGAAAAGCAAGAGAAATCATGGATGCTACCGGTAAAATCAAACCATATGAAATAACACCGCTAATGCCGAAGTTTGCTATAAATCCGGGGTTTATAACAAAAGTAGCTGCGCTCGTCATACTGGCTGCAAGCGAAAATGCCACAGCTGTAGGCGAAAACACAATATTACCGACTGCATAATCGGAGATGCTCTTAATGCGCAAGGCTCCTCTTACAACAAAAAAGAGAATTACCAACATATACAGGATTACGAGTATCCAGGCGCCTGTTACCTGAGCCGATGTTGCCACTTTCGTATATTTTTTTTTAGAATTTCATCAATAAAGCTGATTAATAGCTGTCGCCAGCGATCAGTACCGGAATGCTGCAGAGGCAAAAGCCAGTCCGCCTCCGGAACCTATAAACACGATGAGATCGCCGCGTTTTACCATTCCTTTGGTTACGGCATCGTCGAATGCCAGAGGAATACAGGCCGAACCCGTATAGCCGTAATAATGCATGATGGTATGCGCGCGCTCGTGCGGAAGCTCAAGCCTGTCCATGGTTTCCCGGATGCTGTTGATGTTGATCTGTGTAAGGAAATACCTGCTTACGCTGGCGGGTGTTTCACCGATGCGTGACGTAAGGTTTACCGCCATGCTGCTCCACATTTCCGGATTAAGTTCTTTCGGAAATTTCTGAACGAATTTAAGCAGATGATCCTGGTTTTCAATAACCTGATGGGTTACCGGTTTAAACGTTCCACCCACGTAAATTCCCATGTAACCGTAATACTGTCCCTGTGTAATCAGTTCGCTTGCCAGAAAGCCCCTATCGTTGGTATTTTCTGCTTTCAGAATTACAGCGCCGGCACCGTCAGCAAACAGTGTGACGGTTTTTTTATCCTTCATGTTCAGATACTTGCTCATCGCGTAAGCGCCAATCACCATCACATAGTTGTAGCGTTCGTCTGACTTTATATACTTCGAACCAATATCGAGAGCGGTTACGAATCCGGCACAGGCGGTATTGACGTCAAACGTCCCGGCATTGGTCATCCCAAGCTCGTACTGCACTTTTGAAGCGGTGGAGGGCGAGATAAACTCAGGCGTATCGGTAGATATCACCAAAAGGTTAATATCGGCCGGGGCTATTCCTGCGCGTTCGATTGCCTGACGGGCAGCAGGTATGCACAGATCGGCGGTTGACTGATTTTCGGCTGCCCAGCGCCGTTCGTAAATCTCCACATTTTCGGCCAGCCAGTCGCTCACATTTTCGCCCAGCAGCTCATCAAAATAAGTGTTGGGGACAATCCTTTCGGGCACATAGGCTCCGGTTGAAAGTATTACGGCATTTCGCATAACTGATTCCTTAAATGGTTATTCCTCCGTCTACGCTCAATACTGCGCCATTTATGTAGGCAGCTTCATCGGAAGCCAGGAAAACAAAGGCAGAAGCGATCTCAGCGGGATCACCCAGACGGCCCAGGGGTACCTTTGCACGCATGGCATCCAGGACATTCTCCGGCATTTTGGCCACCATATCGGTTGCTATGAAACCGGGAGCAATGGCATTGGCTGTAATTCCCTTACGTCCGAGTTCGCGGGCCCAGGTTTTTGTCATCCCTATTACACCCGCTTTAGTGGCCACATAATTTGTCTGTCCGAAGTTACCGTAAAGGGCAACCACCGAGGAGGTGGTGATGATGCGTCCGTAGCCCTTATCAAGCATATAGGGTGAAATAGCTCTGGTACAATAAAAAACTCCGCTCAGGTTGACGTCTATCACCTGTTGCCAGAGTTCGGGCGTCATTTTACGCAGGGTGGCATCCCGTGTTATACCGGCGTTGTTGATGAGAATATCGATACGGCCATATTTTTCTGCCACGGCAGCAGCAGCCAGTTCCACCTGCGAATTATCTGCAGTATTGACTTTATAAAACCGGGCATCTCCCCCATTTTCCTTAATGGATTTTACCAGGGCATTGCCTGAGGTTTCATTTAAATCCCAGATTACGGGGATAGCTCCTTCCGCGGCAAAGCGGAGTGCAGTGGCTTTTCCGATGCCATCGGCACCTCCGGTTATTACAGCAATTTTATTTTCAAGTCGTTTCATAATTTCTATTTTTTATACAAACAAGAAGGCAAACCCTGTTTTATTACAATCCGCTACGTTCAACAATCAAAGACGTTCCCATACCACCCCCTATGCAAAGAGTAGCCAATCCTGTTCTGACGTCCCGTTTTTGCATTTCATAAAGCAGGGTAGTGAGAATGCGCGCTCCCGAGGCTCCAATGGGGTGGCCAAGAGCGATGGCTCCGCCGTTTACGTTCACTACCGAAGGATCGAGACCCAAATCCCGGACAACGGCAATTGACTGGGAGGCAAAGGCTTCATTGGCTTCAACCAGGCCAATTTGATCAACGGTATAGCCTATTCTATCGAGAGCCTTACGGGATGCGGGTACTGGACCATAGCCCATAATTGCCGGATCAAGTGCCACAGAAGCATACGATTTGATGGTAGCAAGAGGCTTGATCCCCAGCTCCAGGGCCTTTTGTTTCGACATTACCAGAACCATGGCAGCACCATCGTTTATTCCGGATGCATTTCCGGCAGTTACGGTACCGTCCTTCTGAAATGCAGTCGGCAGTTTGGCAAGTTTCTCAAGGGTGGTACCGTGGCGCGGATATTCATCGGTATCCACGATTAAAGGTTCTCCCTTGCGCTGAGAGATGGCTACGGGTACGATTTCATCGGCAAAACGTCCCGATTTCTGGGCGGCTTCGGCTTTCAGCTGGCTCTGAAGCGCGAATTCATCCTGCTCTTCACGGCTGATGTTCCAGCGTTTGGCAATATTTTCAGCCGTTACGCCCATGTGGTAATTATTAAAAATCTCTGTTAAACCATCGTATACCATACTGTCAACGATCTTTCCGTCGCCCATACGGTATCCGAATCGCCCTTTAGGCAGCAAATAAGGAGCATTGCTCATGCTCTCGGTTCCGCCAGCCAGAATAATGTCTGCATCTCCAAGCATAATAAACTGAGCTGCCATGCTTACGGCACGCAGTCCCGAACCGCACAATTTGTTGATGGTCATTGCCGTCACGTTGTCGGGAATGCCCGAAAATATGGAGATTTGACGGGCAGGATTCTGACCCAGACCGGCTGATAGAATATTGCCAATGATTACATCGTCGATCTGTGACGGATCAATGCCCGACCTTCGGATGACTTCTCTGGCAGCTGCGGTTCCAAGTTCCACGGCACTGAGGCCCGATAAACTTCCGCCAAAACTTCCAATGGGAGTGCGGGCTGCCGATACAATTACAACTTCTCTCATATTTCTCCGGTTAATGGTTTCTGAATTTAAAAGCGAAGTAACATCCCGTAAGCAGATAAACAAAACCAGGTTTATTAATCGAAAGGTCAGACTTTTTGAGTAATATTCTGGAATAAATATTACATAGTCTTATTTATCAGCAATTTAAATACAGAATGACATGGGTACGACTTCAATCGTTAATATGGATATTGAAACCCATATCAAATCCGGAAAGTTGTAAACTTACGTTAACTTTCGGATGCGTAACTGCCCGTTTTCAGCGAAAGCTTCCGGAACATGAAGGTGTAGTTCACGGCCCAGCTCATCCATAAGCCGGCATTTGTGCGGTTCGGTCAGAAGCGGCACTGCGGGTTGCCAGAGCAAATCCATCAATTCATTAAAATTGATTTCCAACTCCTTATAAGCCGCAACCGCATGATACCAGGCGATGGTAGGGATGTAGACCGCTCTTCGCATATAGTCCTGCTCGCGTTCCATAAGTTTATAGCGGCGGGAAAGGCTGAGAAGCCGGGCATATTTTTCAGTCGCCAGCAGCGATTGCATAAAAGCACCGAAAAAAGTATGCCAGCGGAACATAAAAATCTGATCGCGATAGCCGTTGAGGAAGGTTTCAGCATAACCGGCAGCTTCGGTTGCTCGTTTGTTTTTATTCAGCGCCCGTATGTAGAAGGATGCAAAACCAACGCGATTGTGGTGGCTGCGGGTTTTCTTCAGCTCGGGAAAAGTGTCCTGCATCAGCTGTAGTGCCCGATGATTGTTGTTTTGACGCAACAGCACCGCACACAAATTGTTCACGTAGTGCAGGTAATCTCCCGAATACTGCCGGATGGAAAGGTAACCGTAATAGGATGCCTTCTCCAGTTCGTTCCGTTTGCTGTGAAGCATAACCCGGTTCGAATAATAATTAAGCAAAATGCGGCGGGAATAGAACTCTCCACTGCCTATCAGCTCATCCAGTTTGTTATATAATTCCACCAGCTTACCGTATTCCTTGTAATTAAAATAGATAAGCGTAAGCCTGATAACCGCAAGGTAACGATTGAGTCCATCAATGGAAGAATTGTGAAAAACCTGCAGTAGCCAGGGCTCCCAGCGCCACGATCCGGTATTATTCAGCGCATACTGATCCACAATATCGATGGTAGCTTCGTGCAACTGCCGGTTTATATCGACGCATTCATCGTACAATAGCTGATGATTGTGCAGGAAATCATCCACAATGCGATTGTAATAATGCCGGAAACGAATGAGCAGATAAAAGCGGTAATTACGGATTATTTCATAAAAGCGAACAAAATAATACGGCGGCTTGTCGAAATTCCGGATCATCCGTATCAGAGCATCCTCTTCCCTGGGCGTTATCGTATCGGTCATTATTTTCCGGTCCGTTTCGAGCAGCCAGTCGTAATGCATGTCCACATCCAGAGTCTTCAGCTTTGCGCTGATCCACGATTTAAGGTAACTGTATTTCCGTTTGTCGATCGATAGTTTATACGGAAAGGTATGTTCCGGATGGTGCGTATTGTGCAGTATAAGATCGAGAATCTCCTTGTTTTCCCGGTCAGTAAAACGGTTTACCGAATGCAGGTATTTTACCTCATGCGGTAGCAGGGCATTCGCAAAACGGGTAAAATCGGCAAGGCGTGAGGACGACATATCCGAATGATTAACTATATGGAATCCGGAGGAAATGAGCTGACGAGGATATAGGTCTGCGTATTGTCGCTGCCGGTAAGGCCTGTACTGCCAAATCCGGCTTCCGGAGTCGGAGGGGTAAGTCCGGCGACAGCAGGCTCGGTTTGGGCCGTTTCGTATTTCATGGTAACGGGATCTCCGTTTTCGGGAAGAAATATCCCTTCAATGGTTGCAGCAACCGGGTTAAGCTGGTTCATCCGGACAGACCTGATTGCTGTGCCGGAATTTTTCTGCTGAACAAAGGTTCCCGTTAAAACATTCCGGATTCCTCCGGTTGTAACGGATGTATAAACGTACGTTCCGTCGTAGCGGAAAAGCATACTGACCGTATCGAAGCCAAACTGCCTGAAAAGTTCTGAGAGATTATCGCCTGCGGAGACCCAGCGACCAATAATCCCCGGATCGCTCAGGTTTCCGGAAATGGATGCGGATGTATTCATGGCAACGGAACGTGCATTAATAATCGCTTCAGGATTGGCAGGCCGGATGGTAAGTACCTCCTCGCCTGACGAACGTCCTTTCAAATAAAGCAATATCATGGCAGAGGCGTTTCCGGCGCTATGAATAACTTTAATACTGTCGAGGGTGACTTTGTCGCTTTCCAGTGACACACTGAAACATTCTGCAGTAAGAGGCTGCATGTAAACTCCGCCTTTAGAAACCGGTTCGCTGAAATCAACAAAAACGATACGGTTGTCCGGCGTTATTTCTATCGCCGCAAATGCCGGTCCTGAAACCACGGCAGGATCATCCCCGTCATCACCGGAACAGGCGACCATCAGAGTGCCGACAACCGCAGCTGCCATTAAAAGTGTATACCGAATGAAGTTCTTCATAAGAATCATCTTTCAGCAAAGATAAACTAAACATGCAACGGTTGCATTCATAAAGCCTTTACCAATCCAATTGAATCCATTGCACTTTCCGGAAATGTTGAGTGATGTATATACTGCCCTTTGGTATCGTGTATTTCAAGCGCATACCGCTTTTTAGCTTACATTTGCAGAAACAAAGATCTGAACTATGGAAATGCTGTCGGAGCATGTAAGTTACATCCTCCAGGAACTTCCTCCCCACGTAACACTGGTAGCCGTTACCAAAACCCGGTCCGTTGAATTGTTGCGGGAAGCCTATGACCTGGGACTTCGCGATTTCGGAGAAAATCGTGTCCAGGAGATGGCTGAGAAGCAACCCTTGTTGCCTTCCGATATCCGCTGGCATCAGATCGGACATCTGCAAACCAATAAGGTGAAGTACATAGCCCCTTTTGTACATCTGATTCACAGCGTCGACAGCCTTAAACTGTTGAATGAGATCGACCGGCAGGCTGCGCGCAACAACCGTATCATTGATGTTCTGCTTCAGGCATATATTGCCATGGAAGAATCAAAATTTGGCCTCGACGAACAGGAACTAACCGAAATCCTCAACGTCTACAATCAGGGGAATCTGAAAAATGTGCATATCTGTGGACTGATGGGAATGGCAACATTTACCGACAGCGACCGGATAGTCAGGAATGAGTTTGCCGCCCTGAAAACGACTTTTGAACAGGTTAAAAATGAATTTTTCCCGGATCGGGAAAATTTTGCAATTCTGTCGATGGGCATGTCGGGCGACTACCACATTGCCATTGAAGAAGGAAGTACCATGGTACGGATAGGGACTGCCCTTTTCGGCGAACGATAGACCACAAGAACACTCAATTATATGAAAACTCTTAAATTACATACCGGACTTCTTCCGGTTCTGGCATTTTTTGTCTTTTTCCCACAGGTAATCGCCCAGCAGGAGTACGTTCTCCTTGTCGGGAAAACTCCGGACGGAGAGAAAGTTACAGCCAACATTGTTCGCCATGACAACAGAATCTTTGGGTTTTTTGATTACCCTGCGAAGCGTTCTGTACCCTTTTTGCTTGGTGGCACGGCCGGCGAAAACAACCAATTGAAACTAACGGAACGGGATTCGGAGAACCCTTTATTTACCGGATTCCTGAATTCCGAAAACACCCTGGAGGGATTTATCTATTTGGACGGTAAACAAATCCCAATCCGGCTGGATCGTACCGGGGATAAAGAAAGTGTTGAAAACCAAGTTTTTGCAACAACTATTATTAAACCACTCAACGGCGAGCCCGGATCACCCGTTGCCGTATTTGAAGCAGTAATAGTTCTTCCCAAAACAGCAGATGCAAGTCGGAATGAAAAAATAAAAACCCTGATATACAAAGAGTTTTTTAAAAGTACACCAGAGCTAAGCCCGGCAGATCTGTTGAAAAACATGGAACAGGATTTTATCAAATTCTATTCCCATAGCAACGAAGGGATCAGGGTTGCAGATAACTACCAATACATGAACTGGGAAAAGCGTAAGCGCATGTCGGTTCTACATAATGCCCGTGGCATTCTTGTTTTGCACCTTTCGGATTATGCTTATACCGGAGGAACAGGCGGGCTTGACATGCAAAGATTTCTGGTTGTGGATAAGGAAACAGGAAATAAGCTATCGTTGAACGATGTTATGCTCCCGGGAAAGATGCAGTTACTTAACGCATTGATCAGGGATGAAATTTGCCGTTCGTTGAATATCCCATACAGCGACGACCTGCTTAGCCATGGTTTTTTCAGCAATACAACTGAACCCGCTTCCAATTTCTATTTCAGCGACTCGGGCCTGTGTTTCCACTACAACGTTTACGAAATAGCAAATGCAGCTACCGGCCCGGTTTCCGTATGCCTGCCTTATCATTCCATTCGTGGACTGGCAAGTCAAAAATACCTACCTGATGTTGTTATGCAGGAAAACTAAGTACTGTACCGAAACATCCGAGCAATTATCAGAAATCTCAAATAGTATAAAATCATTGAGGATCAAGGGTTTTATATACAGGTAATATATTTAATTTCGTTTGTAAAATAAGGTAACCATTCAGGGATTGGGAATTCCCAATCGGCAATTTATTGAATCCTGCATCTATGTCTTTCACCGGCCCCGGGGCAAATTGCCCCCCTAATTAATCATCCGCATCAAAATTTAACATTCATTTAATAATAGCTTTATACTCAATTAATGCGTCGAAAGTAATTTCGCATCATTAAATCCAACGCCATGATAAACACCATTAAAATCGTTCTTGCGGTTGCAGCATTCGGCCTCCTTGCAGGTAATGCAGGAGCTTCAGAAAATCAAACAAAATTACCCTCGGCTAATGCCAGCATTTCCGGAAAGGTAATAGATTACCAGTCGGGCGAAACGCTTGCAGGTGTGAGTGTAATGGTTGAAGGCTCTGAAACAAAAGTATATACCGATCTCGATGGCAATTTCAGCATTGAAGGTCTTGCTCCCGGAAGCTACAATCTTGTTCTTTCCATGATATCTTACAAAAGCAGCCTCGTCGAAAATGTTGAACTTTTACCAGAGGAAACCGAAGAAATAAGCATCAAACTTGATAACATCAGGTAAATTTTCCTTTAATGTGTGAGAGTCCCGGGCAGCCCCCGGGATTTTTTTCATCCGCATTACCTATGAAATATCCGCATCCATAATCCCGGCATTACCTTCGGATTAATCCGGGGCTGATCCGGATTTAAAACACGGATAAGTCTGCCGGGAACTCATCCGTGTTTGTATGCCAGACTTTATATGCTTCCACATCCTGCAAAAGCGAATGTTCATGTATCAGTAATTTCGTTCCATTACAAGAATGCCCTCTTCGTTCCACTGCCTCCAGGTACCGGTTTTAAGGCCGTTTTGGTAGTGCATCTCGTAAAGCAAAACTCCCTGAGGATTCCATACGAACCAGGTTCCATCCTTGACATCCTGGTAGTATGATGCTTCTGCCATCCTTATGCCCTGTTCGTTCCAGGTAATCCAGGTACCGTGCTTTTTTCCATCACGGTATTCACGGTGTTCTTTCTGAACGCCGTTGCTAAAATAATAGTCAAGAGCTCCGTGTTCAAGTCCGTTACGGATATTGAGCTCTAACGATACCAGTCCGTTTTCAAAATACTCGGTATGCGTACCAGAATAGAGCATGCCCTTTTTAAAATACCGTCCCTCTTTCATTTCCAATTCCTGCGAAAAAGCCTGAAACGACAAACAAAGGAAGTAGAGAGTAATAATTAAGTTATTTTTCATAAAATCGATTTTAAAAGTCATTAATGCATTGCTGGTTTCCCGGATTTTGGTAAACGTTTTGTACCCAAATTCGAGTGGTTTAGAAAATCTTGTAAGCCACACGAAGGTGTATTGTTCTTCCCTGATCAATAAAGGTATAGTACTGATCGCTTGCTTTGAACGATTGAAATACCGACTCCCTTATATCCCCGAGCAGATTATCGATTTTCAGACCAAACTGGAACTTTTTATTTTCACCAAATGATTTATTCACATTGAGATTCAGACTATTAAAAGGTTTTGCATACACATCCGGCCTGTCAGCAATCCCAACAACTTCCAGCGTTGAACCCTGTACGTTAAAATACAAACCTGCTTCCAGCCCTTCCGCAAAACCCTGTCCGCTTCCTTCATAGGCCAGTCCTGCATTAACTATATACGGTGATTGTCCGGCCATTTCACGGTAACGGCTTACCTCCTCTCCCTGCCTGACGTTTTCAATGCGTGATTTAAATTCGGTTTCGCTCAATCTGATGCCTGAACGGGTATATGTCAGGTTTGCTGTAAAAACAAATGCCTCTGCAGCCTTCGAGATGAATCCAAGGTGTTTTCGCACTTCAAATTCAAGACCAGCGAGCTGGCCGTCGCCAACGTTACGCGGCTGAAAAGCACCTTTTTGCGAAACATACTGCACAATCTCAATGGGATTGCGGAAATACTTGTAGAAGGCGCTGAGAGAAACCGTTTGCCCCTTTCCGGGATATACCTCCCAGCGAAGATCGGCATTGTGTATGTTACTGACTCTCAAATTACCATCCCAGTATTCAATTCCGGCCACATCGTCTGCATCGCGAAAGAGTCCGCCAACAAAAACGCGTCCGGACAACGGATCAAAGATTTCGGCGTACGACATCTCTTTAAACGATGGTCTCGCAATTGTTTCGGTGTATGAAACCCTGATATTTTGTTTCTGATTTAGTGAAAAAATCACGCTTGCCGACGGGAACACATCAAAATCATCTATTACCCTTTCATTATCCAGTACATTTGTCATTGTTTGATCCTGACCCGTGTATCTCTGCTCAAAAGCCTCTCCCCTAAGACCGATGGTAGCCCTGAGAAACGAAAACGGATAGATTTCAGCTGCCAGGTAAAACGAAGTATTTTGATTTTCCGAATTATATTTATTGGGATTATTTGGAATAAATCTCGACTCATAAGTTGTTCCCCGGTTTACATTTCCCTGGTAAGGCCAGCTATTTTCAGAAAAAAACAGCTCATCGGGATTACCGCGTAGCGTGATACCCCTCACATTTATGGCAAAGCTTCTGATTTCGTAATCGCGCACCTTTTTCGTAAAGGCACCTCCGAATTTCAGTCTGGATGCTTTTCCCAATAGGTTAAAGTCGCGCGTAACATTCAGCTGACCGGTGAGATTTATTTCAGAGAGTTCTCGCCAAATACGTTCAGGAAAACCTACCTCCGTGCTTATGGAGAAGGTATTCCCACGCTTTTCGTAACGAGTAAAGCGAACATCGGGATCGTAGATTTGAGACCGTGTGGGCGACGCTTTCCATTCTACGCTCCATTTATTGTTCCGGAAAAAGTGCTTTCCGCTTAATAATATGTTGGTAAGGGATCGCTGACTGTATTCCAGGTTATGCTGAACGGCGTCGAAGTTTGACCCCTGGTCGGATCCGGAGTAATCGAAAATTGCCGCTTTTGATTCACCATTCTGAAGATGCAGAAAGTTCAGGCTGTACTTTGAATGCCTGGTTTTAAGTGCAAATCCGGCAATTCCGCCAAGGAGAACGCTGTTGCTTCCGTATTCGCCCCGGGTATATTCGCGGCGCTCCAGCTCATACACCTCTGCATCGGCAACCATTCCGTAATTACCATATTCCACGCCTTCAAAATATTCGGTATTTGCCTTATAAGAGAATGAAAAATTATAGCCAATTGTGAGCTTTTTCAGTGGAATCTGGTTTCCGGCCGACACTCCGCCAGAATAATCCATCAGGCTCCGGGCCCGTTTGGCTGCCATAACAGGATTAAAATTGCGCATGATCTCCTGGAAACGCATTCCTTTTGGTCCGGACGGATTGGTAACCACCTCCGAGAAAAACGGAATGTTGTCGTCAGCCGGAATAGCTCTTGATCCATCGTCAAAACCCAGAAAATCGGTACTTCCGCCTTCATAGGTGAGAAATTCAGAATTAAAATGCATCTTCGGGTTAAACGCAAATCCCAGAGAAACGCTCAGGGTTTTCATCTCCGGAAAATCCTTTGTGGTGATATCGATTATACCTCCGGTAAAATCAGCCGGCAATTCGGGACTGAACGATTTATGCACAACGATGTTATCGATGATATTCGTTGGGAAAATATCCATCTGAAGCGCATTGCGGTCAGGATCCAGCCCCGGCACGTCCATACCATTCAAAATCGTTTTTGAATACCGGTCACCCAATCCTCGCACAAACACATATTTACCTCCTTCAACGGATATTCCCGGAACGCGTTTGATAGAGGAAGCTGCATCGGAATCGCCGATCTTTCTGAAGCCGGCCGCCGAAATACCGTCGATAAGGTTGGCCGATTTTTGTTTCATCGTAAGCATTGCGGTTTCAGAGTTTCGAATCACTTCAGCAGTAATGATTACCTCCGAAAGCTCCACTCTTGCCTCTTTCAGTTTCAGATTATCAAGCAAGACTACTTCACCGGCTTTGACAAAAAGGTTATCAACGATTACCGTTTCATATGAAATATACGACACCCGGAGCTTATAGGTTCCGGGTGCAACAGTCAGATTGAATTTCCCGTCAAAATCGGTCAGTGTTCCGGTTGTCGAACCTTCGATGAAGATGGTTACTCCCGGCAACGACTCTCCGGTTTTATCGTCAAAAACAACTCCTCTGATAAATCCATTCTGCGCTATAGCCAGAAACGGGAGGACGATTATCAGCACAAAGGTCAGCAGAGCATGGATGCGTACCATAAAATCTATGTTTGTTTAAAGCAAATTTTAATAGAAAACCCGTGGGCAATAGCCCACGAGTCATCAACAATATTAGTTAAATGGATTAAAAATTGGTGATTTCACCTGAGGCATCTGCCCACGACCAGCCAGTAAATGCCGATTTGTCGGCTCCGGTGGTTGCAGCTCCGGTTTCAACGGCTATGGCATGTGCGGCAGTTCCGTTTTTAAATACCGAACTCAGCTCAACACCGCCGGCAAGAGTGATCTGCAGGTTACTGAATGTAAGATGTCCGTTCTGGTAGCTGGACAGGGTTTTATCGCCCGAAAGGGATAAATCGCCTCGTCCTTCGGCTGCCGGATCCGGAAAGCCGAAGAAATAAAGATTCGAGAAAGTTCCCCTGGCACCGTCACGAAAATCGCCGAGTTCCGATGCCGTACTTCCTTTAATGGTGCCGTTTTTTACTGCATGAGCTGCCATTAATGAACCTTCGGGCCCGTCAATCTCCAGTGCATGGTCTGTTTCGCTTCCGCAGATTACGATAAAGTTGTCAAGAGTTCCTGCCCATGCCTGATCGGTATCGATGGCATCGTCGCCAACATTCCAGACAATCGCATTCTTCACATTCACCGTTCCTCCGAAAAACTCGATGCCGTCGTCCTGGTTTGATACCACTTCTACGTTCTCGATCACGGTTCCCGAGCCAACTCCGCCCAGTGTTAATCCGTTGATTTCATTCCCTTCGCCAATATTGGCTCCGCCATGACGGATGGATATATAGCGGATGACTCCGGAGTTATCGTTGGCATCGGATCCGCCATACAGTCCGTTCTGATCCGAAGGGGGGATTCCTTCTATCTGAACCGAGGATGCACTGGCTGAAACAGGGGCATTCCCCAGCACAAGCACTCCACCCCATAGCCCGTTGAGAGTGGGGTCTAGGTTTGGACTGGCAATTTGACCGGGCATAATTTCGTCGGCTACCGATGTAAATATTATGGGCGATGCTGCCGTTCCTTCTGCCATCAAACGAGCTCCACGTGCTACAATAAGTGCTGTAGCATTGGCGCCTGTTCCGGCTTCACCCTTTACTATTACTCCCGGTTCAATGGTTAGCGTTACACCCGAAACTACGGCCACACGGTTTTTCAGAATGTAAACCTTACCCGATTTCCAGGTGGTATTTTCAAAGATGTTACCTTCAACGTTATACACAATCTGCTCTGCAAGTACACTCACTACCGCGGTACCGGTCGCCGGCCTGTCTTCCTTATCCAATACGGTTAGCACTACCGATCCTGCCCCCGCTTGTGTTCCGGCAGTAAACGATATGGTTACCGTTCCGCTTTTGGAACCAGACTCTCCATCGGCCAGAATTTGCGCCGTACCATTAACGGCGGTAACGGCAGACGATTTAAAGCCGGCCTCCGCTGTATAATTGAATTCCAGCTCAATTGTCTTACCGAATTCAGCAAATGCCGGTTCCGGTACAGAAACCGCAGGTACGCTGAAGTTGTCGTTCTCATCGTTGCAGGCAGTTAATACCGCCAGTGAAGCTGCAAGAAAAAACAATACGATTTTTTTCATGTTTTTTGGATTGATTGGTAGTATCCCTTTTTGTGTGTAATGAGTTCTTCTTCTAAATTCAAAGGTATTCATTTTTTTTGTTTCAATTGAGAATGAATGGCAGCGGAACGAAGGCGTAGCCGAAGTGGAGCTGCCATTCATTC